>Ga0209431_10000002_pt1 | contig 519149 bp, 522 predicted proteins | sample RifCSP13_3_FD_184021 | JGI IMG/M metagenome (GOLD analysis project Ga0209431, IMG submission 184021) | Soil microbial communities from Rifle, Colorado - Rifle CSP2_sed 13_3 (SPAdes) (version 2) | ecosystem: Environmental > Terrestrial > Deep subsurface > Rock core/Sediment | place: Rifle... | reverse complement strand
TAAGAGCTTTTTCGCAAAGTTCTCGGTATCAATATTGTTTCTAGAAGCTTCATTGATAAATGTGTGATTGCTCTTTAATTCTGCGACTACGCTTTCAAATAAATCTCGATACTTTTCAAAGAATTCTTTGGTAACTTTCTCGACACCAAAAGCTTCTTCAAGTTGAGCCAGAGTTGGATTAGTCGCTATTAGCTCATAAATTCTTGCAAGCTGGGATTGTGGTGTATGAACTGGTTCACCTTCTCCAACTAGAAAGGAATATCTTTTTGCTGGGGTAGCTTCTTCTTTGGGTTTACCTTTCTCATCATATTTATATTCAACTTTTACGAAAGATAGTCGCCATGAAGAAGTGCTGTTGTTATGAAATGCTACAAGCGCGCTATCAAGCCAGTGATCTTTTAAGTAACGAGCAATAAGATTCCTCTGCATTGTTCTGGCTTGTTCAAGCTTGGTGTGGGTTTTAAGGGATACGTCAAGAATGTGGAGGTTTTTTCCTTGAGGATCAGCGTAGGAACCTAAATAGGTGAGTGAATCGATATGGTCTTTAAACGGACTATCTATCGGAAGTTTTTGACTTCCAATTTCAATATCGTTTAAGAGTTCGTGGGCAAATTTTTGAAACGTACTCTGGTCATATTTTGTCTTGAGTATCGAAAAATATTGCTGCATAGGCCATGTTAAGTAAAGGCTTCTGATAAAATTATCTCTCGCTTAGCGGGTCGCCTTTGGTCTTCAGTTTTAAGTACTTTTGTAAGATATCCTTCACCAATTGCGTTTCTGATTTCAGCTAAGATTGCTAATGGCTTGTTCATCTCTTTTAATCTTGTTACGAGTTGATTGATCGACCGTTTGTTGACCGCGCCTTCTTCCAATGCCAAGAGTAGCGTACTCAAATAAACCTCATCATCTTCAGTTAAACCCCTGAAGCTTAAGAGAGCTTTTATGTGACGCATGAGAGTTTTATCTGAGCCACTTCCTCTTTTTTCAGTTTCTTCTTCAGATTCATCCCTGATACTTTCTTCAAAAGCATTTATATTTCCTTTGAGTAGGTCATAAAACGAAGAGGGAAGTGAGGTTTTAGGATCAGTAGTTTGAGCATGTAATAGCTTTGCAGCTTCACCAAACTGGATTTCAGAAGTATCTGTTTCTTTAGTTTTAAAGAATTTACGCAGTGATCCACGACGGAAAAACGTTATTAAGATACCTGAAACATCCTGCTTTTCTCTTGCGGTTCGGCATTTTGCAGGAAGTCTACGAATTTTCTCATAAAGTCTTTGATCCTCATCTCGCACTTTTCGTATCTGCTTAAGATACCCAAGCTCGCTTTCTACATATTCATCTGATCCTTCATCGGCTACGTTACTTGAGTTGATGCGAGTAAATATCTCCCAGGAATTAAATTCCTCTTCACCTGTGAGATATTGTGTATCCTCTCCCAGGGTGTCATGGAATGCCTGGATCTTTGCCACCGCTAACTTTTCAAGTCCGATTTGTTCTTCGGATTGAGAGGTTGGGAAAAAGTTATAGATAAAAATTTCACTGTGTTTTGTTCCGACTCGGTTGACTCTTCCTACTCTTTGAAGGATTCGGATAGAGTTCCATGGAATATCATAGTTAATAATTATATTGGCGTGATGTAGGTTGATACCCTCTGAAAGTACATCGGTGGTTACTAAAATTCTCTTAGTATCGTCTTTGATTCTCGATCTGGGGTCAAAATTTTGTTTGACTACTTCAAACTCTGCCCCTTTTGAACCACCAGAGATAGAGATAACAGCATCTTTATAAACTTCTTTGAGTTTATCGGATAGGTATTTGCCAGTTTCTTTCGACTCAGTGAAAATAAGGATTTTATTTGCTTTTAATTGTTCGTCGGTTGCAAGTCTCTTTGTTAACTCATCGAATTTCGGATCGACTGTCACTTTATTCCATTTAGTCAAGAGTTGCTCTAAATAGTTTTTGTCTGCAGTAAGGAGATCTTTGAAGTGTGGTTGAAATTCATTAGCATCGTATTTAATGACTGCATTTGCCTCGACCAATTCCAGAAGTTCGTCTTCAAGACCCCAATCGAGATAATCATAGACATCCACTTTCTTGCTTATAAACACAGTTCCTTTATCAAACATCTCAATGAAGTTGTCATAAGATTTAATGAATCGTTTTAGCGTTTCCCTAAAGGCGTAAAAACTACTCTCAAGGCGTTTGACCAATAAGCCTTTCATAAATCCTCGCACGTTTTCTTGTCCTACCTTTTGGATCTGAAGATCTTCGGTGAGTGCTTGAGTTTTCAAATAGTTTGCTGGTTCGTAACGGGCGTAAGCGATTTTTTTAATAATCGATAGTGTGTCTAAAAATAGGGAATCTAGGGTATCGTCAAATGTGTAGTAAAGCCTGATTGGTTCCTGGACTTTAGGGAATTTCAAACCTTGCGTCGCCATGTCTTCTTTATAAAACTTCTCGACTTCAGATCTGGTTCTTCGCACCATCACATATTTGAGTATTTCTTCTCGGATGATTTGAGAATTTTCTTTTACGACCTGTATGTATTCCTCTTTTGTTAGTTTCGGATCGATTTTCTTCTCAAGAGCGTCAAAGAATGCTTTTAAGTTTTTGTGATTCGGTATTGTACTGTTGTTTTTTTTCTGAAAGAGAAACATTTGGCTGGCAATATCTTTTGGTCTATTATTGAGCGGTGTGGCAGTGACAAGAATAACTTTCTTACCAGCGCATATTTGATGAAGCGTTTCAAAGCTTTGAGTAATTTCATTCCTAAATCTATGAGCTTCATCAATAATAACCTGGTCATAATGATCAACTCCTTTACTCAAGACCTCATCAAGTTTTCCGTGGGATTCAACCTTGGCAACAACTCCGAATTCTCTAAGCGTATCTTCCCAGTACTCCTTAAGAACTGGCGGGCAAATGACCAGCGTTTGACCACCCAACTTTTTAGCAATTAATGTAGAGATATACGTTTTTCCCAGTCCGACCACATCTGATAGGAAAACGCCGTTGTGTTCCTTGAGCTTAAGAAGAGCGTCAGCAACAGCCTCTTTTTGATATTCAAGATCAAGATAACCCTTAGGCAGATCAGCAAACATTTCCTGATCATAGTTAATCTTTTCTCTGAAATACTCGTAAAGGAATTTCAAATATAGCTCATAAGGGGTTATCTCATCATTGATCCAGGTTTTTGTCTTAACTGTATCGATATATTTGTCGGTAACATCGACTCCCTTTTCCCATAATTCCTCAAATTTTTTAAGAGCAAAATCAACATCGGTTTTATCTTTTAACTCGACATTGAATTCTAGATTATCTACAAGTCCTGATTGAGAAAAGTTGCTCGATCCAGTAATGACTTTTCCGAAGTCTTCACTGCCAGCAGTTTTCCGAAGAATATAGAGTTTTGCATGTATCGGATGCTCTGGATAAACTTTTAATTCAAGTTTTCCTGATTTTATGTACTCGATAAATTTATGTATTCCTTCTTCGGTACTTTTCTCATCTGGAGCGTTTTCAACTTCCTCAGTAACTTCCTTTTCAAAACCCTCTTCAACCCGTTTTGTAGAGGTAAAAATATCTTCTTGGCCGTCTATTGATCGACTCAGAACTTGGTAAGTAACTTTATCGATATTGAGGCCAACCAAAATTCTAATCTTCTCGACATTTTTAAGTGAAGGGTAAAGCTGGAAGAAACCGCTACTTCTGAAGTAACCTACTAAGACATCGAAAAATTGAGTGTTATTCTCAAGGATCTTCTGAAACCGAGAAAGAAGGGTCGCATCTGGTTCATTTGTAAAAAACCTTGAGTCTGTATTCATATTCATTTTACATTTATTTAGTTATAAGCTTTAAAATATCCTCTTTTCGATAGCGTCTGTCTCCAACGCCACGCCTTACTCCTACTCTAATCGCTTTTAACTTGCCGATCTTATCCCATCGCCTTAAGGTCTCTGTATGAACATTCAGGATCTTAGCGACCTGCTTTATCGTCAACAGTTCAGGTAATTCCTCAAGTTCAGGCATAACAATTAAGCTTAATTATACTTAATTCAAGATTACAAAACAACAGAAGGGATCGATAGAATAGAGTTTCTGAAGCTATGACTAGAACTCAAATAACTCTTTTACTTGTATTTTTAATCCACGGGCTATTTTTATTAGATACCTTACTGTGGTATTAACATACCCATTCTCAATTTTGGCTAAGTATGATACGTTTATGCTTGCTTCATCAGCCAGGTCTTCTTGAGTCATTGATTTTTTCTCTCGAAACTTCTTGATCGTTTTTCCAAGTGTGTCACGTTCCCTTTGGAATGGATTTTGGGAGGCATAAGTGTTACTTCTCATATCTATATTACAGCGAAACTTTCCATATTTCACCATTCCATATATGGAAAGTTAGTGTTATACTCTGATCTGGAGCGCTGAGCGCTAACGCAGGCAGCTTGAGGAGAGATCTGAGCTGCTTTTTTTATTTACGAAAATGAAAATTACTTCAGATAATATCTTTGCAGTTGTTTTGGTAGTAGTGATAGGGTTTTTTGTCATAAGTTGGGCTAACGACAATTATTTGCACATATTTGAAAGTGAGGACAATCAATTCGCAAGGGAATTCTGCGAAAGTTTGCAGAAAGACGGTAAACTTGGAGAGGGCAAAGCGGAACTAAGCAAGTGTAAGTGGGATATGGCGGATGTACAAAGAGAGATTGATCCAAGCACTAAATGTCATAGGAAAACCAATACAGTTGAGCAGTACGCTGAATGTATGAAGGAGGTGTACACTCCATAATATGAAGAAGTCAAATAAAAAATCTAAAAAACCTGTACAAACAACTCAGAAGCGAGGACTCAATCTCAAAGAGGGACAATTCTTTGCTGCCTTTGTACCCAGGAATAAGAAGAGAGTACAATAAAAGTAATAACTATGAAGATAAATCTTGATTTTCTGAAGCCCAGACTGTTGAATGTCCTGATAACAATTGTCATTTTCTCATTACCTTTCCTTCGAGAAAGAGCCGTCCTTCCCGAAGGGGGTTACGAAGTAGCCTATTACCGCCCCATCTTTTTACTCGTTTCTTATCTTCAAATGCAGGAGTGGTATGCTTTTATGCTAACGGTTGGTTTCTCTCTGGTTGTTTACTTTGCAGCTTCGCTTGTCGTAGCGGTTCTTACTCCTGTTTGGAAGAAAATAAGTAAATCAATCTGATAAAATAAAGCAACTCCCTTCTCCTGATCTCTCCCTGTAATTTATATGTTGAAACCGAGGGAAAGAGTTTTTATAAAAGCATTCATTAATAATGGCGGGAATGGGGTGCGGGCTGCAAAAGAAGCTTACCCTAATCAGTCCTATGGAAGCCTTAGGGTAACTGCTCATAGATTGCTAACAAATGCTAACATAAACCAAGAAATTGAGGATATTATCAATAGTGGAAGCTTATCAGACGAGTTCCTAGTGAGAAGACTTAGGCAGATAATCGAGAAACCTAAAGAGAGTGACGGTATCGCCCTAAATAGTATCAGTTTAGTAGGAAAATGGAAAGGATATGACGCTCCGAAAAAGAAGTTTGAGATTCAACCGCCTCCTTTGCCTCCAGATCAAATAGATGCTATCCTAAAAAGGATGAGGGAGCTAGCGAAGTAAGGTAACAACTAGCTATATGTGGATCCCTATATGCTAGCATTTCAAGAAGTGCCACTACCCACGGAAAGAGTAGCAAACGCGGACATTCCGGGCCTACCGAATGCTGGGAACAAAATGCTAATATTCAAAAATACCTTAGTTACATCTTTTATAAGTCATGGAATGTTTGGTCGCTAAGCTGAGTTATGACAACAATTAATTTCTATTCTGAAGCAATTGCTAAAGCCAAAGAAAAATTAAAAAATTCCCCATACGATATTTATCATACTTTGGAACACTATAAAGAAGTTGTTGATATTATTTTTGACATAATCCAGCACGAAAATTTATCTCTACAGACAAATCTACTTGAAATAGCAGCTTGGTGGCATGATGTCTATAAGGGTGATTCACAGGAGACTCAGCATATAAGTAAGGAACTAAAAAAATTAGGATTAAGTGAAACTAACACTTCTCAAATTGTTGAAATAATTAGTAATCACTCATTTGGTCAAGAACAAAATACATTAGAAGATAAATTACTTTATGATGCTGACAAAATTACATTCGTTTCTATTCCCCGCTGGGAAAACGCATTTAATAGTTACAGTAATGGAAAAATATCTATTGAAGAAAGAGATAAATATATTCCCGAATGGAACAGGAGGATGCATGTGTTGAAAAATACATTTAACTTTACCTACTCTAAAAATTTATTCGGTAAAATGTATAAGGAATTTGTCAAATGGCTAAAATTAAACGAGCGGTGGAATAATGGACGATTCGTATAGTGAAAAATAGTCTATATGAGATTACCTGTTTAGATAACATTACAAAAAAATGTCATTATTCAAATTAGATTGCGCTAACACGTTTTTAAATTACTATTTATCTATATGACGGATGAACAAATAATAAAAGAATTAATCGAATACGGTTATTTAAAAATGGAAAAGAACAATGCTTACCCTTTTTGTGCTGCGGTTGTAAAAAATGGAATAATAATAAGTAAAGGATACAACTACAGAGTTAATCTTTTTGGTGATATAACCACTCATGGAGAGATGGAAGCATTTAGTAAAGCTTGTAAATCATTAAGTCTGAATAATTTAATTTTCGGTAAAGAGTACGAATTATTTACAACCTGTGAGCCATGTTTGGCCTGCTTTGATACTGCGCTGTGGCATCGAATTGGCAGAATTGTCTTTTCGGTTGGTTACCAAGATTTTCCAGAATATTTTCACAATCATCCTTATACTATAAATGATTTTGAAAAAGAAAATCCCGGTTTTATAAAAATTAAGCGTGGAATTTTACGTGAACAGGGTATTAAATTATTCAAAAAGGCAAAAGAAAAATATGGTTGGTAACAACAAAACAATTTTTGATAAATTATTTGAATATGCCGAGGAAATTATGGATAACTTTAAAATTTATCCTTACGTTTCCTTTATTGTAAAAGATAATGTAATCATAAGTCGAGGTTATAATCGTGAAAGAGAAACATTTGACTTGACCAATCAGGACCAAGTAGTTTCAATAAGAGAAGCTCAAAGGGCACTGGATACAGGAAATTTAAAAGGATATTCATTGTATTCGTTTTTTGAACCCACTATTTTGGGATTCGATATAGCCTTATGGTCAGGAATATCTGATTTTCATTGGTGTATAAATGCCAAATCCTATCCGTTAAGTTACAATCCATTAAATTACACGATTAAAGATTATTTAAAAGCTCATCCAAATGAAATAACTATCGAACCAGGAATAAGAGAACAAAAAGCATTACAGTTGACGAAAAAAGCTGAACAAGGTAAATATATGATCTAATTTCTGTGAGGATCCAAATTAGACTGTCGTTTCAATAAGTGCCATTATCCGCAGATGGAATAATTATTGCAGAATTTCTTCTTCATGAGTTTATCAATGACAAATTATTGCTGAAGGCTCTCTATCCTTGTTGTATTTAATAAGTGGCAAGTGTACAGATATCTGGTATCCCTATTCAAGAGGAGTTAACTTACTGTGGTGCTTATCCTTGGTCATGCAGTCCGCTTATATCTCAATTCATTTTGGGGTATGGAATATATCTAATCGGGCTATTAGTTGTATCTACATTCTTAACCTTATTAATATATTTATTTGGCAAGTTATTCAAGAGATATATTAGTTTCAAAAAAAGTGTGTGTGTTACTTTCTTAATAATGTTGATTGTTATTTCGTTTCTGGTAGTCAGGCTTTTAATAATAGCTGGGCCCACACTTTTTAACAAAGAAGTAGTAAACTGTCTGATTCGAAAGGCACCTTCTGATTGTTATGAATTTGCCGGAATGCATTACGCAAATTCGAACAACACATTCACTCAGGCTTTGAAGATTTGCAATCTCACAGCCGACACTAACCAATGCAAAGCCAAGGTTTGTGATAATTTGGTCAACACCTCGAATAAACAGAGTTGCATGGACTCAGTTGCTAAAGTTTGTCCGAACGGTTATATACTTGATAATATTCCTTGTGCCTGTGGCGTACTTGCGAGTCCTTATGCAGTTTATGATAAACAATGGTTAGACAGTTACTGGAATAAATATCGGAAAGGTGATAATTTCGATTATTGCTGTAATGGAAAACAACAAGAAAATCCCTGCACTAATAATTTTTAGTTAAAGGATTGCCAATTTGGATATCATTACAAAAAAATGTCATTATCCGCAGTTACCAGAATAAAATGACCAAAACACTATATTTACTAAGGCATTGTTCTACTAAGGATAGTGAACTGGGAATAAATGGGTCACGTACCGACACTCCTTTGTCAGAAAAGGGACTGTTGCAAGCGAGGGAATTGGCAAATATTTTGTTAAACTATCAGTTTGATTTGCTTATTGTTAGTCCTTTACAACGTACATTACAAACAATCGAGCCATATCTTAATACTCTTAAAGAAAAACCGGAAGTTGTTGTGGATCCTTTAACTTTAGAAAGAGATTTAGGTTTACTCACTAACTCGGTTAATAGTGATGGAAAAATCCCTGAAAGTATAGTGGCTAGTGGTAAACCGAAAACCGAATGGATTCCCCCCGATGGCGAATCTACATTGCAAGTTTACAACAGGGCTAAAAAATTTTTAGAAAAGGTTAAAAAAAGACAGGAAAATAAAATCTTAATTTGTGGACACCAGAATTTTCTCAGATGTCTAGAATTAGTTATTAGAAAAATCCTCTTAAGTGATGAAAATTTCTATTCAGGTGAACCACCAAGATTGGAATTTGGAGAATTAAGAAAATATAGGTTGTAAATGCGGTACCCTTTATGATAAATATTTCAGCGTTGTCGCTCTCCCCAGTTGGGATAAATTACCCGATATTCGAATGAATTCAACCCCCGGCCTCAGAAGTTATTAGTTATTTCCGGGAAAAAAGTTTATTAAAGAATTGTTTTATAGCATTAATTAAATTTTCCAATATATTTTCTTCTTTATCAGATTCTTCATCAATCTCTTCGGGGATTTCCGGCGTCGGTTCGGGAGTTGTTGTTGGACTAAGTGTTGGTGTGGGGTTTGGATTTTGAGTTGGTTTTGGATTTTGGGTAACCTCATTAACATGAATTTCACCGGGACCTTCCACCTTCCACTCCTTACCATTAACAGATACTGATGAAGTTCCGGTTCCTTCTTGGCTTATATCAATTTTTGTGCTTCCGGAATTTTGGGAACCGGTATTACTGCTATCGTTTTCGAGGTTGTTTTGGATGCTGACGTTAACGCTTGCGTTTCCACCCTCACCGCTTTCAGCTCCGGCACGGATTCGGTTTCGTACACTTGCTGTTACGGTGACACTTGAATTGATTAATAAAAAAACCGATGTGAGTACAAAGGCAGCGTATCTCATCGTGTTATTATTATACTCTACCCACTCAAGAGGTTAGTTACGTGTGTAATTTATTTTACAAATGAGAGCATATTCATTAAACATGCCACTTCAAGTTACAATTGGTAGGCAACACAAATGAAAATATTTAAACCCATAAAAGTTCTATTGATTATTGGTTTATTGATGTTCTTTAATAATTGGTTGAGGACAGGATCTCGTTATGATTATCAAATTATATTTCTTATCCTTGGAATTTTTATTTTATTTTTGTTACTTGCAAGTTGGGGAAGTTTTTTAATACAAAATCCTAAAACAACGATCGTTCCGAAAGCCGTCGAAACTTTTTTAGTTCTTCTTTATGCAGCGCTTACCGTTTATCAAATAAAATCAACGGATATCAAAAACGCTTACGAATATACTCCTGTACAAATTGACACCCAAATCAAAAGAATGCGTTATTACCCGGTTAAACTTACAAAACTTGGCTATTACCTGGAAAATAAAAAAGAGACCCTGATTTTGTACAAGTATGAGGAAAATTTTTTCTCCATGCTTGATATTAACGAATATTTCCCCGATTATTTTTCGCTGGTCTTATTACCATTCACTCTTATCGGACTCTACCAATTCACTATTTTCAAACAGAAATTAATTAAAGTGCTATTTATTATCAGCTTATTCATAATCAGTATTTTGGGAGTTAATGGTTTGGCAGGACCGGTTCTTTTATTTCCGTTTATAAATCTCTTTGCATTTTTAGGAGTAGTGAAAATACTACAATTTAAAAAATAATTATGAGCAGACTTAAAAGCTGGGTAATTTTGATCGTTATTATTTCGTTTGCATTATTGGTTTATACATTCAAAATCGGTGATACCCCCGGCGGAGTATATGTTGACGAAGCGACTGTTTCTTATAATGCCATCTCGATATTGAAAACCGGCAACGACGAATACGGAATGCCCCACCCGGTCCTTTTCAGACTTTTCGGTTCATACACCCCGCCCCTTTTTATTTACCTAGCCGCTTTTACTATGAAATTTTTCGGATCAGGCATCATAGTAACCAGGCTCATGTCATCCGCCTCGGCGCTTTTGAGCTCTGGTTTTTTATATTTATTTCTCGAAAAGTCAAAAATACTAAAAAATAGGTTATCAATTTTTGTAGTATGTTTTTTTTACTCGGTAAGCCCCTGGCTCATATTTAATGCAAGACTTGGATATGAAACGACCTTTGCATATTTATTGAATATCGTCGGAATTTATTTTTCCTATTTGGCTTTGAAGAATCCCAAAAAGATAATTCTTGCCCTACCCATTTTGGCATTATCCGCTTACACTGCGCACACGCAAAAATACCTATTTATAATTTATTTATTTTTTTACCTGATTCTTTTTGGAAAAAGATTTTTGGCAAAAGTAAACCGAAAGTATTTTCTTATTTCATTATTTATAACCATACTTATTTTTATTCCGTATCTTTCGATTATCGGATCACCGGCTTTTTGGGTAAAAAACTTGAATTTTTTTGATCCTGGAGGTTCGGGAATTGTTGAAAATATCATCCTTCAAACTCTTATTTATTTTTCACCAAAAACATTATTCTTTCTTTTACCCGATATCGACCTGCAGCATACCATTCCGCAAATATCGGTTTTGTATAACTGGATGGTAATTCCATTTTTTACCGGATTGTATCTCTTGTTTCGGAATTTCAAAAAGCTTGAAAATAAATTCATCGTTTTTTTATTTATTGTTACCATAATTCCGGCTGTTTTATCCGGAAGGTTTATATCAATTCAAAGAGCGCTGCCGTTTTTATTCCCTTTAATATTGGTTATCGGGTTTGGAATTGATTTTTTCATTCAAAAATTCGGGAGAATCGCAAATGTTATTTTGTTTTCGACACTCACTGCCTATTCGCTTTTGAATCTTTACCGTAGCTATTTTGTTTTATTCCCTCAGGAAAGAGCAATTGCCTGGAATTGGGGATATGACCAGGTTGCCGAGTTTATCAAAAAAAATCCCAACAAACGTTTTTTACTTGATAACTCCCGAAACCCGAGAAATTATATCGAACTTTTGTATTTTCTTGAATATCCTTCAGATGTTTATCAACATGAGGTCGATCAGGTTTATCGGAATAATTATTATGCTGCCGAACCGCAAATATATGAATATAAGTTCGGAAATATTGAAGTCCGTAATATCGACTGGGGACCCGATTCTTGCCTAGACCAAATAATCATCGGCGATGAGCTGACTGTTTCCGATGCCCAGATGAAAGATCATCACCTGAAAGAAATTTATAGAATTTCTGATTTTCGGGAGAAGCCGGTTTTTATTTTTTACCAAACCGGCAGTAAACCGGGCTGTTAAGTAAATTCAACTCATTGGAAATGTTCTGTATAATGTGACTTGATATGTGCGGAAGATATACTCTGGCAACAACTACCAAATACAAAAAAAGGTTTGGGTTATTGGATTCACCGCCAAAATTTGACGAATCCTACAATATTTCTCCCGGTACAATTAATCCGGTAGTGGTAAAAAATTCTCCCAACAAAATTGTATTGATGAAATGGGGATTGGTTCCTTTCTGGTCTAAGGATCCGAAAATCGGATACAAAATGATAAACGCCAGATGTGAAGACATAGAACAAAAACCAGCTTTCAGGAAACCAATCAGATCACAACGATGTTTGGTGCCGAGTACGGGCTTTTTTGAATGGAAGAAAATGGTACTTGAGGATAAAGAAGAGAGTTTTCCCTTTTTTATTAGACTTAAAAAAACCGACGTCTTTTCTTTTGCCGGAATTTACGATATTTGGAAAGATGCTGAAGGTCATGAAAGTTTTTCCTATTCAATAATTACAACTGCCCCAAACGATAAAGTTGCGGAGGTTCACAATCGGATGCCTGTGATTTTGAACGAGAAAGATGAAGAAAAATACCTGGATAAGGATACACCTTTGGAATTTATTTTGAAATTATTACGTCCGATTGAAAGTTCAAAAATTGAATTCTGGCCGGTAAGTTCTTTGGTTAACAATACGAGGAATGATAATAAAAAACTGATTGATCAAATATAACCTTTTTTATGAAAGCGTTACGAGGTCAAACGAATCAAAAAGAAGATTGCCAATACACCCAGTATAACAACTAATATTTCTTTCCTGTTATTCTTCCGGTTAGCAACCGATCCCACTTCGGGTAAGAAATCTGTTGCTCCCAAAAACAAAAATATACCGGCCGAAATTGAAATAAGGACCCCAATTACATCTTTGAAATCGCGAAGGAACAGGTAGACTACTACAGATCCGACAAATGTTGCAAATGCGGAAAATAAATTTGCCAGAAGTGCGTGTGATTTTTTCCAACCGGCAGATAAAAGTATTCCAAAATCACCTATTTCATGGGGAACTTCATGTAAAAATGTCGCCAGTGCGACTGTCAACCCGAAAAATGGATTTGTCAGATAGGCTGAAGCAATTGTAACTCCGTCGATAAAATTATGGATCGTGTCGCCGAATAAAACTAACGGTATAGAATTGTTAAGAGACGATATTCTACCTTCGTGATGGTGCATGGTAGCGAAATACTGTTCGAATAAAAACGATCCGAGAAAAGCAAATAGAATATAAACAAAGCTCTTTTCACCTATTGCCTCCACCGATTCAGGGATAAGTTCCAGAAAAGTCGCAGAGAGAATCACACCGGCTGCGAAAGGAACGGCATAACGACGAAGCTTTATTGCAAGTCCTTTTGTGGCCAAGAAAATTATTCCACCCACAAGCCCGAGTATGCTCCCGAGAGTTGATAGTAAAAGTATTGCCACAAGTTGGTTCATGTTCGAATAATTATATTAAAAAAATATACATACTTGAAGGAGGATATTTTTCAAAACGTATTTAACGAGGGGATTTTAGCGGACTATGCCCGCAGGCACCATCATGATATTATTTTGATTAATGTTGGCCGATCTAAGACAAAACAACAAATATGGCGAATATCTGAAGAAACTTGGTTGGGAGTTGGAAACGGTTGATGGTATTAAAATTCATGTAAAAAGAGTTTTATTTTGGAAGTTTATAAAAATCCAAAGACCGACTTCGTTAAACGTGAATTCGTTAATTCATTTTTTGGAAAAAAATTTTAAACTTTCCACAGTTTATGTTGAACCGAGCAGCCAAATACAGTTTAATGAATTGATAAAATCGGGGTTTAAAGAAAATAATTCACCATTTCTACCCAGTAAAACTCTGGAACTTGATTTGGGAAAGTCGGAAGAACTGCTTTTGAAAGAGATGCACCATAAGACAAGATACAATATCCGAAAAGTACAAAGCGAAAAGTTAAAAGTGAAAAGTAATAATAATTTTGACAAGTTTGCGGATTTTTGGCAGAGGTGCGCTCTTAATAGGGGTATGTTTATCAGTCAGAAAAAAGAAATTGTCGCTCTGGCGAAATCTTTTGGTAAAGATGCTTCGGTTCACTTTGTTGAAGATGACGGTGGTTGGATGTCTGCAATCCTCAGGGTCAGCACAAAGGAAATATCATACTATATGTATGCCGCTTCAACCAATAAGGGTAAAAAATCTTATACTCCTACGCTCGTTGCCTGGGATGCGATTAAATCTGCAAAAAAAGAGGGAAAAAAGATATTCGATTTTGAAGGAATTTATGATGAGCGATATCCATTAAAATCCTGGAAAGGGTTTACAAGATTTAAAAGAAGTTTCGGAGGAAATGAAATAGAATATCCCGGCACATTATGTAAAGTAATAATATAGTTGTAAAATACCCTTAAATATGGCATTTGAAGGAATGGAAAAAGGTGAACAAATAAAAGGCGGAAGACCGCGGGTTAAGCAGTTCATGACGCTCCAAAAAGCTGTTGATCTCGGAGAATATGAACCCGAATATTTGGCGACATTTCCCGAATTTAACACTTTGAGTAAACATGTCCAATTCCAATTTGTGAAACAAGGTTTAGATAACAGACGGCGTCAGTTATGGCTTCAATGGGCGGAAGTCAATAACACCCCGGACTTTCACTTAAAACCCCAATTGGCCATGGCGTTGAAAAATATTGAAAAACAAATTAAAAAACTGGATGTTGATTGGGAGAGACTGTTTTTAAAATATTCCTCATAATGAAATTTTTTGAAGTTTTATATTTCTACTTTCCCACAAACAAAATTGCATTTGGAATATTTCTGCCAGGTCCTGCTTTGTAGCCTCCGCTCCAGAGTGCAGTTGAACCGCCATCGTCCAGGTTAAGTGCATTTTCAAAACCAAGCGACTTCATGGCTTTTGCAGATTCTGCGATCGTTGCCGAAAAAACAACTCCGATATAAATGGTGCCGCCTTTGTTGGCAACGAAACTTCGACCACCTTTGGCAACTGATTTGTCGTCTCCGCCGCCGCTGAATTTGATTTCGCTATTCATCAAAAGCAGTGGGTAATTGGATAGAACTCCGTACGGTGAAGTGTCGCGTCCCCATTCTGATGCAGATGAAACGAAGCGAACATAGCCGTCGCCGAAAATTACGGCGGGATTGCTGCTATAGACGTTGTTATCCGAATTAAAATATGTTTTTTTGTAATTCATGACTAAAAGATCAAACGAATTGGTTTTTCCGGCACAAGATGGATAGCTTGCAGGACAAAAATACGACCCGTTTATTCCCGCAAAAGCTCCATTTCTTGAAATATATTCCGCCAATGACAATACAGGACAATTGTCTGAACAGTTGGAATCGGAAGCTGTATCAACTATCACTTTAGTTGAAGAAAGGTTCGCTGCAACCATGGAAACAAGAAACGTTCCCGCATCGGTTGTGACAGATTGTCTTGAATAACCCGAACCTGGGGGAGTATTGGACGCCGGAACATTTTCGGGTATTTTAAAAGTTGATGCAATTGCATCTTCCTGCTTTTTTATCTCAGTACTCAAAGAAGCAAGCTCGCTTTCGGCTGATTCATAATCCCTTTTGGATAGGAGTGTGAATACTTTTGCCAAAGAGTCGTCCAATTTTTCTGTATCTTTGGTCTTGGTTTTCAAGTCCAATAGGTCTTCGTATACATCAACTGCCTTTTTGTATGTATTTTGAATGTTTAATATTTCTTTTTCGAGATCTTTATTAATTTTATATTGATCCTGATTTTCCAATTCAGCTAAGGCTTTTTGGCTTTGCTCCAAAGAAGTTGTCAAATCGGATTTTTCCTTTCCCAAATTTCCCAATTCCTTTTGGACTTTAAGTGATTTTTGAAAAGTCAGGTACAAAAGGGAAACCAGTGCCAATGTTGAGACTGCAAAAATAATAGCGACAAGCTTGTTTGAAAGTGAAAAGTGTTTAATAAAATTATTTTGTGAAAGATCGGGTAATTTCGGTAATTTAGTTTTCATTTAAAACCCCTTTTGTTAATGTTGCCAAAAGCAAGGCTTAAATGCAATTGATAAAAGAGTGGAGGCTATTGGTTCCGGATGATAATTACTCAATAAGAAGCGTTATATTTCCATATACTTCTTCATTATCGCGGGGATGAGGTATTCCTTGAAGGATTTTTCAAAATTAAATCTTGGTTTCCAACCCCAATCCTTTCTCGCACTGGAGTCATTCATATCTTTTGGCCAGGAGTCGACAATATGCTGTCTTTTTTGATCAACAAAATAATCTATCACGAAAGATGAAAAATATTTTTTTATTATTTTTTCAAAATCGCTTGCACTTACGGAAAATGAGGTTAAATTATAAATTTTGGTTTTTAGTGATTTAATATCTGCTTCATTCAATTGAATTAATGCTTTTACGGCGTCTGACATCACCATGAAAGGCATAGTCGTGTCCGGGCGTACAAAACATTTGTACGTAAGTCCTTTTGCTGCATGATGCAGCATTTCGGGTCCGTAATCACTTGTTCCTCCTGACGGAATCGTATCGGCACTGATGATTCCCGGAAATCTCACGCTCCGGAAATCGATGAATAAATTTTTAGCATTAAGCTGTGAGTAATAAGTTGAAAAGTAATTACCGAGATTTTCGCAATATAGCTTATTAATACCATACATAGTGATTGGTTTAAGATATTCGTTTTCTTTTACTTTTATAGATTGATTTTTTGCTTTAATACTGCCCATTCCGTATACTGCAATTGTGGAAGGATAAATAAATTTTATTACCTGATTATTTCTTCGTGCGTATTTGTTTGCGAGAGACAATAGGTTGAAAGTTCCCTCTACGTTAACCGTATGGGCGAGCTCCGGATTTTTTTCTCCGCCTGTTGAAAGAACTGCAGCAAGGTGAAATATTGATGAGAAATTATATTTCTGAAAGATTTTCTCAAGTGTTATTGATGATGTGATATTTACTTTATGGAACTTTTTAATGAAAGGGTAGAGCCGCCTGTCTAACGCATTAATATCTATAGCAACGATAAGGTAACCTTTTTTGTGAAGCTCAGTTAAAAGTCCGTGTCCGATTTCACCATTCGCCCCGGTCACAAGGATTTGTTTGTCTTGGTTACTTTTCATAGCTAGAAGGTTAAATTACATTTAAATCTCTTCCCACCTTTTCAAATTCTTTAACAGCTTTATCAAGTTCCTTTTTGGAATGGGAGGCGCTAATCATTACTCTGATTCTGGCTTTTCCCAACGCAACCGTCGGATAAGTTATCGGAGTTGCAAAAATGCCGTTTTCGAAGAGTTTCTTTGCAAAGTTTTTTGCCAGTTTTTCATCTCCCAGCATGACAGGAGTAATTGGCGTAGCACTTGTTCCGATGTCAAAACCGTTGTTTTTCATTTGAGACTTGAAATAATCCGAGTTGCTCCAAAGTTTTTTGACAAGACTTCCTGATTTTGTGAGAATATCAACTGCGGCTATCGCCGCAGCCGTGTCAGGAATAGTAAGGGCGGAAGAAAATAAGAAGGGTCTTGCTTTTTGACGTAAAAGATCAATTATGATTTTTTTACCGCTGGCAAAACCCCCTACTACTCCGAATGCTTTGGAAAGAGTTCCGATTTCAACATCAACCTGTCCGTGTAAATTGAAATGGTCCACAATTCCGCGGCCGTTATTTCCGAGGACTCCTTCACCGTGCGCATCATCCACAAATGTATAAGCATTGTATTTTCTAGCTACTTTTACAATTTCCGGAAGTGGTGCAATATCACCATCCATCGAAAATACTCCATCGGTTATTATTAGTTGCCTGGTGTCGGTTTTTAATTTTCGGTTTTTTATCTTATTTTCCAAATCTTTTGTATCCAAATGTTTATACCGAATGACCTCGGCTTTACTGAGTTTACAGCCGTCTATTATTGATGCGTGATTCAGTTCATCTGAATAAATTACATCGTTTTCCGATACCAGGATTGGTATTACTGCCATATTGGCAACGAATCCCGATTGGAAAGTAATGACATCTTGAGACTTTTTGAATTTTGCCAGTTTCCTTTCCAATTCATTATGAAGGAGCGTGGTTCCCGCAATCGTCCGGACTGCAGCCGGACCTATACCGAACTTTTTTATTGCATCAACGGCAGCTTTTTTCAGTCTTTCATCAGACGCTAAACCAAGATAATTATTAGCACAAAGATTTATAACTATTTTACCGTCCACTTTCAGTGAAGAACCCATTGAAGATTGGATTTCCCGGAAATTAATATATAAATTATTTTCTTTTTGGGTGTTTAATACTTCTTTAATCCACTTATATTTATCCATATCTAAAGCAAATCCGATTCTATCATAATAATAAAAATTGATAAAATATCTGACATTTGTGTATTGAAGCAGCAGGCGTGGTAGAATTCAGTTAATTTTTTATGGTTAAAGAAAATTCCAATATATTTTATTCGACGCCTCCTTGTTTATGGACGTATAGCGGAAGATGTGCCAAAAAGGATTTATTATACGAACCATTTTTAAGCATGATGAAGAATTTTGATATTCCAATACAAGCCTCCCGCAGCGGTAGTATCCCGCTTTCTGAAAAGAACGTAATCCAAATTCTCTTTGATACAAAAAAACTTACTCCCGGATTTTACCCCTTTAAAAATTTTATCAGGATTAGTAAAACCGGATGCGAACGCTGTTTGTTTAAGAACTTAGTTATCAAAAACAAACTCGGTTAGTGGTGCTCCGACTTTTCTGCTTCCACTGCTTCATCCTTAGTCTTATGGATAGTTCTTTCTGGATGATTGGGCGGTGAATAGAGAGTATATAGCTTCAATTCATCTTTGTCTGATGTATTAATAATGTTATGCAGACTTCCCCCGGGGACAATAACAACGTCGCCGTCTTTAACCAAATATTCGGTTTCTTCAATAACCACCTTTCCGGATCCTTTTTCGAATCTGAAAAATTGATCAAGTCCGGTGTGAACCTCAGCTCCGATTTCTTCTCCCGGTTTAAGGCTCATAAGAACCAATTGCGTATGCTTGCCGGTGAACACAACCTGTCTGAAAAACGAATTCTTTAATGTTAAGTCTTCGATGTGTCCAAAATAACCTGCCATATTTATATCACCCCCCTAAGAGATGGTTCCGGATTAATCGGAGCATCTCATAGGATCCCGTGAGATGACGAAGGCTATCTCACTGGGACTCCCTTATTATGATTATTAATAATATAATATTTATAATTTATGGCAAGATTGACTTACGATGATTTAATCAAAAAGCATATAAAAATCCTGAAAAATCTTCAAACAAAATCAGGTCTTTTTTTGGCTTCGTCCAAAGGGGTGGGAACAGGATACGACAAGTCTTGGCTGAGGGATAATTTTTATGAAACTATAGCTTTTGAAGTGATAGGCGATTGGGAAACCGTAGAAAAAACCTACCATGCAATATTAAAACTTCTGATCAAACACGAGCATAAAATTGATGACGCAATAAAGCAAAAACCCCAATATAGCTCTGGTTATATTCACGCACGTTTTGACCCCGACACTTTTGATGAATTTTGGGAAGAGTGGGGGAACAAACAGAATGATGCCGTCGGTTGTATTTTATTCAGGATTGGAGAACTTGAAACAAATCAAAAACGTTCAATTTTAAAAACGGAGGATCATATACGGATAGTCAACAAATTAATAAAGTACCTCGCATCAATCGAATATTATAAAGACCCCGATTCCGGTATGTGGGAGGAAGATGAAGAAATTCATTCGTCTTCTGTAGGCGCATGTGTTGCAGGACTTAAGTCAATCTTGAAACATCCGAGAGTTGAAGTCCCAAGGTGGCTTATCAAAAAAGGTGAAGACGCATTGAAACTTCTTCTTCCCCGAGAATCGCAAAAAAAGTTTACGGATTTGGCGCAGCTTTCATTAATTTGGCCATATGATGTTGTAAACGAGGAGCAAAAAGAAATGATACTTAAAAATGTTGAATATCATTTGATGCGCGATCGGGGAGTCATCCGGTATAAAGGCGACCGCTACTATAATAAAAATAAGGATAGCGTCAGTGAAGAAGCCGAATGGACTTTTGGTCTTGCATGGCTGGCAATAATTTATGAACGGCTGGGTATGAAAGAAAAAGCAGCTGAGCTTATCAAGGATTTGATTGTTTTGGATACCCCCGATGGTATACCTGAACTCTATTTTTCAAATTCTTATGAATATAACCAAAACACCCCACTTGGGTGGAGTGAATCTCTTTTTGTTGTTGCACTGTACGAAGCAAATCGGCTTGAGTAATTTCATTTGTAACCTTCATTTCATTAATCCTAATTTAACAATAACAATCTTCCCAGTAAACATCAGAAAAAAGCTCAAGTCAGCCTTGCTTGTGGTATCATGAAATATGCATGTATGGGTGGGTTGTTGTACTATTTTTTCATTATCGCGGACGAAACGTCGGGGAAATTTTAATCCGGCTTTGATATCTTAATTAACTATGGATTTTATTCGTTGGCATTATACGGATGGACTTTTATTTTATATACGAAGGTGGATCTATTCCGTCAAATATATTGAGCATTATTTTTCGCTTCCTCTTCTTATATCAACCCTATTTTCACCCTGGAAGCGGCTGGTTGCGTACGATAATAAACCCGGATTTTCCATAAGCCGCGCCTTTGAAAATTTTACTTTCGATCTTATTTCAAGAGGAATTGGTGCGGTGGTTCGGGGTTTATTATTTGTTGCCGGATCAGTTGTTTTGGTTTTTGTATTTCTCGGAGGCGGATTGGGAGTATTGATTTGGTTATTGCTTCCGCCAATCGGACTTTCGGCATATACGAGGTATAAGAATAAACCGATTCTGTTTATCCAAAATATCAATCAAAAACTCAAAAGCGGAACCAAACTCTTTGAAGCAGTTTTTGAAAGTGATGCCGGTAAATTCTTCCTGAATCACTTGAATATTTCACAAAATGAGTTTGAGCAAATTACGGTATTCAAGGACGGATTATCGGGTGGTTTATCAAGAATAAAAAATTTTGAAGAACTTATTCAAAAATTAGTTGATGAGGAAACTTGGAATGAAGATGCTTTAAGGTCGCTCCATTTGACTCCGGATGATTTACTCCAAACAGCAAGATGGTGGGACGGCATCAAGAAAGATTTGTCTGATATGGGTGAAACGGAAAAATTCGGCCGACCGGGTATCGGACTGGACCTTCTCTTTGGTTATATTCCTATTTTATCGCAATATTCAATTGATTTAAGCGAAGCCAAGTCATTTGCCCATCGGTTGATCGGAAGAGATGAAGTTGTAGAGCGAATGGAGCGTGTGATATCGGGTGGCAGCAGTATAATCCTTCTCGGACAACCCGGAGTCGGTAAGAAAACAGTTGTTTTGGAATTTGCTCAGAAATCAATGACGGGCGAACTGGGTGTAAAAGCAAGCTTCAAACGCGTCTTGGAATTTGACTACAATTTTCTATTGTCGGGATCGTCTGATCTCAACTCTAAAAAAACAAATCTGGCCTATGTATTTCATGAAACCGCAGCAGCCGGAAATATTATATTAATGATCAGAGATATCCAAAGGTTGACCAATCCGGAGGTTGAAGGATATGATTTTACGGATGTTTTTGAAGAATATTTGGAAAAAAAGAATCTCAAAATCATTGTTCCTACTACTCCGGTTGAGTATGAAAGGTTTATAGCTCCAAATATGAGGTTGAGAAAGTATTTTGAAAATATAGAAGTGACCCCGCCCTCCAAGGAGCTGGCTCTTGAAATTATGATTGAAGTGGCAAAAAACTGGGAACACACCTCAAAGGTAACCGTGAGTCTACCCGCAATCAGAAAAATACTTGATGAGAGCGATAGGTATATTACGGAAACACCTTTTCCGGAGAAAGCAATTGAGCTGATGGACGCAGTTGTTAACTACCGTGATCAAAAAGGAGGTGGAACAGTAACCTATGAAGACGCCGAAGCGGTTTTAACGGAAAAGACGGGAGTCAAATTTTCGGCACTGACATCCGAGGATAAGTCGAGACTTTCAAACCTTGAAGAAACAATTCATGAACGACTAATTAATCAAAATGCAGCTGTCAGTTTGATTTCAAAAAGTCTGCGTGCCAGAAATGTGGGTGGTGCGAAAGAATCAAAGCCGATCGGATCTTTCCTTTTTTTGGGTCCGACGGGTGTCGGGAAAACAGAAACAGCAAAAGTTCTCTCAAATGTCTATTTTGGCAGCACTGATGCAATTCTTCGTTTCGATATGGCTGAATTTGCAGGAAGTGAAGGCTTTGAGAGGTTGATCGGTTCGGTCAACAAAAATATTCCCGGAAGACTTGCAACATTAATAAAAAATAAGCCGGCATCACTGCTTCTTCTGGATGAATTTGAAAAAGCAACAAGTAATATTATAAATTTATTTCTCTCCATACTTGATGAAGGTTTTTTCACGGATGCATTCGGTAACCGCATCAACTGCAGGCATCTTTTTATCATTGCCACTTCCAATGCCGGTGCCGAATTCATCCGGGACTTGGTCAACAAAGAACCCGGTATAACTGATTTACAGGATAAAGTGGTCAATAAGATCCTTCAGGATAAAATATTTTCTCCTGAGCTTCTGAACCGTTTTGACGGCGTAGTTGTATATGAACCGCTGAGTTTTGATAATTTGGTAAAGGTTGCGAAGTTGATTCTGACTGATTTTGGAGCAAATCTTCTGAAACGAAACGTCCATTTATTAGTGAATGATGAAGTTTGTCAGGCGCTTGTTAAAATCGGTTTTGATCCGACATTCGGTGCAAGATCTATTCGAAGGTTGGTGGATCTTGAGATTGGTGATGTTGTCGGAAAGGCAATCATTGAAAATAAAATAAGACCCGGCGATAAATTTGAAATAGTTCCTTCAGCTGACGGAAAAGGTTTCGATTACAAACTTATTAGCCAAAATGGAAGAAAACAATAAACCCGAAATTATTCCTAATCCGAAAAAGATTCCAAAAACTCTGAAACCTGATAATTTATTTATCCTGAAAAACTTTCTTCGTAACAATTTTAAAAAAATTGTAATCATTATGGGTGTGATAACTCTTACGCTCATGGGATTTTACTTTTATTCGTATCTGAAAATATATAATTCTCCGGAGTTTATCCTAAAAAACGCATTTAATAATTTTTTAAAGCATGATATTTATTCTTTCAAAGGCACATTGAAGTTAGATTTTGTTGATCCAGAAAATGTTAATAGTAAATTTGTAGATTTAGAATATATGAATATTCCAACTGATATCATGACTCAGGAACACAGTATTGATATCGCAGGCGTATATGAAAAGTCTGACGATCTACGTTTTAGCTCCACAATTAACTGGAACAAAAATACCGATAAAGAAGTTGTCTTGGATGTAATCAGCTTTAACGGAGATTTATATTGGAAAATAACTAAATTTTTTGATGAAGGTTTGGTTAACAAAGAATTTTTGAAAGATTATGTGAAGATTGATCTTAACAACGTTAGCGAGGCAACCGGGATTGATAAGTTGACCGATAACCTGTCCCAACTATTACAGCCGTCAAACCTTTTATATGCAGGATCGCTGCCCAAAGATGTAATTGAAGGAGAACAAAATTATCATTACAAAATCTCATTCAAAGATACTCACCAAACGGGTTTTGATGAACTTAAAGAATTTGATATATGGATAAAACAAAAAAATCGGGAAATTTCGAAAATTAAAGGAAAAACCATGGCGAAAGCTTTCGGGTCTGATAAAAAGTATATTGATTTCTCCTTTGACATTAATTTTTTGGGATATGATATGTCCGAACTCAAAATAGCCTCACCATCCAGTTTCATTGAACTTCCTTAAAGATAAACCGGTACATTAATGTACCGCTGAGAGTCATTAGCTATTGCAATAGCAGAAATCTTAATTGATACTGAATTCAGAGGATAAATTTTAAACTACTTTTAAGCACAATTTATTCGTTTTCGGGAGTTGAAAAAAGTAACAAAATCAATCTAAAAAATAAAACTTTACATAAGTAATTTGATTGATTAGTTTTTTTATACTTAAAAATATGAATATATTAATGGTGGGTTGGGAACTTCCGCCTTTTAATAGCGGCGGTTTGGGAGAGGCTTGTTACGGTCTTGCTAAAGCTCTTTCAAAAAAAGGTGTCAATATTAATTTTGTCCTCCCGTATAAGATGAATGTCAAAGCGGATTTTATGAATGTAATTTTTGCCGATACGAAAGAAACCGACATTCTTAAATCTCTCCAAAGCACTTATACAACATATCCCGAATGGAAAAAATTATTCGGCAGCAAGGGAAGTAAGTTCTCCCAAAAAGAATTCCTTGCGAAGGTTTTTGAGTATGCCCGAAATATAAAATCGATTGCCCAAAAAACCAACAGCGATATTATTCATATGCACGATTGGCTGACCTATCCGGCGGGGATTGTTGCAAAAAGCATAATGAAAAAACCGGTTGTTGCACATATTCATTCTACTGAATTTGATAGGACGGGTGGGAATAATCCGAATATGTACGTTTATGAAGTCGAAAAATACGGGTTTGATAATGCCGATGTGATTGTTCCAGTGGGGGGATTCATGAAAAATACGCTTCAGGAAAAATATGGCGTGGATCCGAATAAAGTTCATGTGGTTTACAATGGTGTTGACGACGCTTCGATGCCGAACGTCTCCCAATCCCTGACGGAACTTAAAAAGTTAGGCTATAAACTGGTTTTATTCCTCGGACGGATTACGCTTCAGAAAGGTCCTGATTATTTTGTCCGGGCGTCAAAAATTGTTTCCGATTATTACCCCAAAGCGACATTTGTTGTGACCGGATCGGGTGATATGCAAGGCTACATGATGTCCGAAGCGGCCAGACTTGGAGTAATAGATAAATATATATTTACCGGGTTTATCCGGGGTGATGAAAAAAATCAGATTTACCAAGCGGCAGATGTTTTTGTAATGCCGTCTGTTTCCGAACCTTTTGGCATTACGGCGTTGGAATCGGTAAAGAACCGAACGCCGGTTATCATTTCAAAACAATCAGGAGTATCAGAAGTACTGAAAAACTCTCTCAAAGTTGATTATTGGGATGTTGAAGAATTAGCCAATAAAATTATTGCAGTTTTGAAATACGATTCCCTGCCGAAAGATTTAAGAAACGAAAGTGTCAAAGAACTTATGAATCTGACTTGGGATAAATCTGCAGATGACATGGTGGGAATTTACCAGCAACTAATCAGATGATTAATGGACTACTCAAATTAATATAACACAACGAAGATCTATTAATTCTGATAATGACCAATAATCAAAATTCAAGAACCAAACAATATTTTTAATTTTTGATTTTAATATTATGCCATCCATTTGTTTATATTTTCAGGTTCACCAGCCGTTAAGAATAAAAAAATATCGGATTTTTGATATTGGCAAAGATCACGAATATTTTAACGATAATTCGGATACCGATCTTAATAATAAAAGAATACTTACTAAAGTTTCCGATAAGAGCTATCTTCCTGCGAATAAAGTAATTTTGGAACTTCTGAAAAAGCACAAAGATTTCAAAGTCAGTTATTCTTTTTCGGGAGTTTTTTTGGAACAAATCCAGGAACACTATCCCCAGGTTTTGGAGTCATTCCAGGAGCTGGTTGCCACCGGCAGGGTGGAACTTTTATCCGAAACATATTATCACTCGCTTGCCTATTTTTATTCACTCACCGAATTTGAAAATCAGGTAAATCTTCACAGGAAATTAATTAAAAAATTATTTAAGTTTGAACCGGCAGTCTTTCGCAACACCGAACTTGCATATACCAATTCTCTTGCCTGGTGGGCTCACAGGAAAGGCTACAAAGCAATATTGGCTGAAGGTTGGGATCGCATACTGGGGTGGAGAAGTCCGAATTTTATTTATGAACCGAATATCGGACAGACAATAAAAAAATATAATAAACCGGTAATAAAATTACTTCTTAAGAATTACAAGTTATCGGACGATATCGCTTTCAGATTTTCCGAAAAAAGCTGGAAAAGCTGGCCTCTGACAGCAGATAAATTCTCCGGTTGGGTAAATGAACACAATGGAAATGCGGAAGTTATTAATTTATTTATGGATTATGAGACTTTTGGCGAACATCAATGGGAAGATAAGGGAATTTTTGAATTTTTACGCCATTTTCCGGGCGAAGTATTGAAAAATCCGGATAATAATTTTGTTACCCCGACGGAGGCGGTTAAAAAATATCCGGTTAGGGATATTATCGATGTACCGGACGTTATAACCTGGGCGGATACAGAGCGGGATTTGTCTGCCTGGATCGGTAATAATATTCAGTCGAGTGCTCTCCAAAGCATATATTCACTGGAAGGTAAAGTTCTTAATTCCGGTGATCAAAAAATTGTCGACGATTGGAGGCGGCTTCAAACTTCAGACCATTTCTATTACATGTGTACGAAATGGTATTCAGACGGTGATGTTCACAAATATTTTAATCCATATGAAAGTCCGTATGATGCATTCATAAGCTACATGAACGCACTTTCTGATCTGAAGCTGAGAATTAACAAGAAAAAAATAGATCACAAAAAATATGCCTAAATACGCCTGCCTGGGAAACGGAAATATGCTTATCGGTTATGACCGTTTTGGTCAGGTGAAAGACTTATACTTTCATTATCCGGGTTTGGAAAATCACATTGACGAATATCAGACTCACAAAATAGGAATATTTGTGGATGGGGCTTTGCATTGGCTGGATGGCGGAAAATTCGGTGTAGTTGTCGAATATGAGAACGACACGATGTCATCGGTCATAACGGCTGAAAGCAAAGACTTGGGGATAAAGCTTATTTTTAAAGATGTTGTTTACAATGAGAAAAATGTGTTTGTCCGCGATATAGAAATAATAAACCTATACGATGTTAAAAGAAGCGTAAAGATATTTTTTAATCAACAGTTCAACATTTCGCAAACCCACACAGGCGATACCGCATATTATGATCCTTTTGACGAGGTTATTATTCATTACAAGGGAAGACGTGTTTTTTTGATAAATCTGGTCACGGATAAGGATAAGTTTGACGATTACAGCGTCGGAATACTTGGTTTGGAAGGAAAAGAGGGCACTTTTAAAGACGCAGAGGATGGAATCCTTTCAAAAAATCCAATTGAACATGGACAAGTGGACTCCGTTATTTCAATGTCTTTTGAGATTCCTCCGAAAAAAAGTCAATCCGTTTGTTATTTTATGACTGTCGGTAAATCAATTAGCGATGTAAAAAGCCTGAATCTTCTGGTATTAAAAAAAACCCCTTCTTACATATTGCGTTCAACGCAAAATTATTGGCGTGCGTGGGTAAAAAATCAAAACTTCTCTTTTTATTCCCTAAGCGATGAAATAATAAATTTATTTAACAAATCGCTTCTTTTTATTCGCACGCATGTTGCTGATAACGGCGCAATCCTGGCATCCTGCGATTCGGATATGCTGTTTTATGGAAGGGATACCTATTCTTATATCTGGCCTCGCGACGGAGCAATTTCAGCTTTAGCCCTTGCAAAAGCCGGTGATTTTAACGCTTCGAGGAGGTTTTTTGAATTTTGCCGTGACGTTATATCTCCTGAAGGATATTTTTTACAAAAATACAGACCCGATAAATCGCTGGGGAGTTCGTGGCACGCATGGGTCAGTGATGGAAAACCGCATCTTCCAATCCAGGAAGATGGAACAGCATTGATTATTCTTGCGCTTTGGAAATATTACGAACTTTCAAAAGACCTGGAATTTATTGAAAGTGTATACAATGACCTTATAAAAATTTCAGCTGATTTTATGACTTATTATACTGATAGTATTACAGGCCTTCCGAAACCGAGCTATGATCTTTGGGAAATGAAATACGGAATTTCAACTTTTACTTCCTCGACCGTTTACGGGGCGTTGGAAAAGGCATCAAAATTTGCAGAAATGTTGGGAAAAACAAGTCATAAAGAGAAATATAAAAATGCTGCGGAAACAATCAAAAACGGAATATTGAAGCATTTATATGATCAAAAGAATAATTATTTTTATAAACAGCGGTCGCTTGACGGCGGTTTAATTGATGAAACTATTGATGTCTCTAGTTTTTATGGTCTTTACAGATATAAGGTGCTGCCGTTTGACGACCCACTTCTGGTGAAAGCCCATGAGGTGATGAAAAAAAGGCTGTCTCTGAATACGAATATCGGCGGAATCGCGCGATTTGAGGGTGATATTTATCATAATCCGGGCGGCAATATTCCGGGTAATCCTTGGATAATCACAACACTTTGGTCAACGCAGTATAAATTAGAGTTTGTAAAAAGCGAGTCGGAACTTCCTGAAATAGTAAAAGATTTTACCTGGGTTGCCAAAAGAGCGCTTGCCTCCGGGGTATTACCTGAACAGGTAAATGCATATACGGGCGAATCGCTTTCGGCAACACCTCTTACCTGGAGTCATGCAGAGTATGTCATCACTGTAGTTGATTATCTTGAGAAGCTTGAGGAGTTGGGAATCTGCAAAGCTTGCTACCCAATAAAATAGGGGAAGATATTAGGTGATGGGATATTAGGATATTAGGAGAAATTATTTCTTAATACCCAAGTATCTTAATATCTTTATATCTTTAATTTATGTATCTTGTCTTTGACATAGGAGGAACGCATATACGGCTGGGACTTGTTAATGAGTCGCTGAAGTTGGTATCTTCAAAAATCATAAACACTCCGGAATCGGCAGTTGATGGCTTGGACAGAATATTGGAATTTGTCGGTGAACAAAAGATTTATAAAACAGTCGGAGGAATTGCGGGAGTTTTTGATAAAGATAGAAATACGATTTTCAAAAGTCCGAATCTTCACGGATGGGAGGGTTTCAAGTTAAAAAGCAGCTTGGAAAAGCAGCTTGGATCAGAAGTTTTTCTTGAGAACGATGCAGCTCTTGCTGCTTTGGGTGAAGCAGTTTACGGAGCAGGAAAGGGGTTCAGAATTGCTGCATATATTACTATCAGCACCGGCGTCGGAGGGGCGAGAATTGTTAACGGCAAGATTGATGAAAAATCTTTCGGATTCGAACCAGGGTCACAGATTATCAGTCTAAGTCTAAGCCAAAGTTTAAGTCTGGGAAAAAGCGGAAAAAGAATTGCCACATTAGAAGATTTGATTTCCGGCAGTTCAATCAAACGAATTTATAAAAAAGATGCTGAAAGTTTGACGGAGAAACGGGTCTGGAAAGATATTGTAAAAAAGACAGCAGTGGGTTTAACAAACGTAACAGTCTTTTGGTCTCCGGATATAATTATTTTGGGCGGAGGAGTTTCTTCATCCGATTATTTTGATTTGAATCAAGTGCGAACCGAAATGGAAAAACTCAACAGAAAGTTTCCAAAACTTCCCTTCCTTCGTAAGTCATCGCTTGGAGAGTACAGCGGGATCTACGGTGGAATTGCCCTACTTCGAAACTTGTAGCACAAATTGATATAATCACCACATGGATTTTGAATTTAAGGTTAAGAAATTTGACAAAAAAAGTTTTGCAAGAGGGGGTGTAATAAAAACCCCGCACGGTGATATTGAAACACCGGCTTTTTCTCCAGTCGGAACAAAAGCTACAGTAAAGTCCCTTGACCCTGTTGATTTGAAAAACATTAAAACACAGGTGGTTCTGGGAAATGCCTATCATTTATATCTCAAACCCGGTATAGAAACGATAGAGAATTTTGGCGGTTTTGCGCCGTTTATGGGTTGGAACGGTCCGGCAATAACCGATAGCGGCGGATATCAAGTGTCTTTTTTATGGAACAGGAAAGTAAGAGTGAAGCCAAAATCAAAAATTTCAGACTTTGGTATGTATTTTTATTCGCACATTGATGGATCAAAACATTTTTTAACCCCCGAACTGTCAATGAAAATTCAAAGCGTATTGGGAGCAGATATTATTATGTCATTGGACCAGCCGATGGGTTATGAGTACACAAAAAAGGAAAACGCTGAGGCTTTTAAAAGATCTTTGAAGTGGGAAGAGCAATCGTTTCGTTTTTGGGAAAAATCAAGGAAGAAGAGTAAATACGGAAAGTATCAGGCGCTTTTCGGAATAATTCAAGGTCAACTTGATAAAAAATTAAGAAACGAATGTTTAAAATTTATAATAAGAATGGGATTTCCCGGAATTGCAATAGGGGACGAGACCATAGGCTCCGATCCGAAAATAACTGCAAAATCCCTCGATACTATTGCAGGAAATATTCCGGATGACAAACCACTCCACGCGCTCGGGCTGGGTGGGGGACCGGAAGGAGTTTTTGAGGCTGTCAAGAGGGGAGTGGACATTTTCGACAATAGTTCAGTAACCCGAATGGCAAGAACAGGTCTTTTGTTTATATTCCCGGAGGATGGCGGTTCCGTAGAAAACAAATTCAGAATAAATATAAAGAATTCTTCCTTTAGAAATGATAAAAAACCTGTGAGCTCAAGCTGTTCCTGTTATACCTGTAAAACCTTCTCGAAAGCTTATATTAACCACCTATTAACGTCTGATGAGATTCTGGGATCACGCCTGGCAACGATTCATAATATTTATTTTTATAATAATCTGATGTATAAAATAAGAGTTGCACTTGATGCCGGAGACTTTTTGGATTTAATGAAATTATGGTTGAAGAAGATTTGAAAAATACAAAAATCGCTTTTGATTTGAAAAACGCAGCGATCATATTAGGATTTTTTTTGCTTTTGACAGGAGGGCTTTTTGCGTATTTAATTAATGGGAAAGGTAAAGTTGAAAACCCTATTCCTGAATTCAATATGAATAACGATTCGCAAAATACAACTCAATCGGCCGATCTTCAAATTGAAGATCTTGTGGTTGGTTCGGGTGAGGAAGCAAAATCCGGAGATTTGGTAACTGTGAATTACAAAGGAACTCTGACGGACGGAACCGTATTTGATTCGTCGTATGAAAGGCAGAAACCTTTTGATTTTCCCCTGGGCCAAGGAAGAGTTATTCAGGGTTGGGATCAGGGTGTTAACGGAATGAAAGTGGGCGGAAAAAGAAAGTTGACCATCCCGCCTGATTTGGGATACGGAGAAGCCGGGTCTCCTCCCGATATTCCTTCGAATGCAACTTTAATCTTCGAAGTTGAACTCCTTTCGGTTCGTAAAGGATAATGAGATTTTTTGAAATCTTCAAAAGTAATTATCTTTATTTGTAGCTGTGATAAAATTAGGCTTGGAGTATGTGGCAGAAAATTCTGGTTCTACTTAATAAAACCGTTACATCTTTTAAGGTTGGATCTTTTAATATTGATGCGACTTATTGGCTGGTGGGAGTATTAATTCTTCTATTGTTTATGATTGTTTTCACTTTTGCGAGGATCAGGTTTTTGTATGTCAATTGGAGTATGGGAAAACAAACGATTGCATTCTTGTTTTGGGGATTCATTCTCGCGGTTGGAGTTGAGGGATTATTTATGCTATATGGTCGCACAATATTTACGGAAGTATTAGGAATCGAAAGCGCTCCGAAACCAATATCAACTATTTTGGATATCGGACGGAGCCGTTTTGTTAAAGTTTTGGGAACACAAAATTCCGGCACGTCCTTGGATTCAAAAAATCCGGTCAGCGCCGATCAGGTGTATTCGGTTTATACAAAACTTTCCCAGAAAGAAGCTGAAAAATTTACCGACCTCATTTGTAAACCATGAATTCTTTATCATTTTTGGATAATTTAATATACTAACAACGTTATGATCACTATTAAAGAAAAAGTTGATGAGTTAGTAGCCTCTTTTGAGAATATCAGGAAGAATTACAATTTGGCGAAGCAAGAGGAAGATCTTCATATTTTGGAAGGGAAATCAACTGATCCTGAATTTTGGAATAACCAGGAATCAGCAAGAAAAGTAATGCAGGAGCTTTCCGACCTGAATGATGAAATTCAAAGATTCAAAGAAATTGAGTCTAATATCACGCTTCTTTCCGATTTGGCCAAGCAAAATTCCCTAAGCGATGATATGGAAAAAAGCGTTTCGGACACCAAACGTATGTTGGATAAGCTTAAGGTTGAACTGCTTCTGTCCGAGCCCTTTGACAAGCGTAGCGCGATAATTTCAATCCATGCCGGTCAGGGAGGAACAGAGGCTATGGATTGGGCAAGCATGTTATATAGGATGTATCTTCGTTTTTGTGAAATAAGAAAATGGAATACGATTGTTTTGTCGGTAAGCGAAGGTGAGGAAGCCGGGTTAAAAAGTGTTTCAGTAAAAATTGAAGGGAAGTATGCCTACGGATATCTTAAAAATGAAGCCGGCACCCACAGACTGGTCCGCCAATCCCCTTTCAATGCGGACAATTTGAGACAAACTTCATTTGCACTGGTCGAAGTGCTTCCCGAACTGGAAGAAACCGACCTTCCGGATATTCAGATAAAAGAGGAAGATCTTGATTGGCAATTCTACCGCGCTTCAACTCAGGGTGGTCAAAATGTTCAGAAGGTTTCGACTGCAGTAAGATTGAAGCATATTCCGTCAGGAATAGTGGTAACCTCTCAGACAGAACGTTTTCAGGAACAAAACCGGAAATTTGCTCTGGAACATCTCCGTGCGCTGCTTTGGATTCGGAAACAGGAAGAGGAAAAAAACCAAGTGGAAAAACTCAAAGGAGAATATCGGCCGGCTTCATGGGGAAACCAAATCCGTTCGTATGTACTTCATCCGTATAAAATGGTGAAAGATCTTCGTACTAACGTTGAAACTTCCGACCCCGATAAAGTTCTGGATGGTGAAATTGATAAATTTATCGAAGCTGAGCTGGGATTATAGCCTTACACCCTTAGGGTGCAACATGCGTACACCCTTTACCCCGTATAAGGTAAGTCCGTATTTTTTTAGGCGATCCCTTTACTTTTTACTAAACGTAATTTCAGTATTTTCATTTAAATTTCGCTTGTGATATATTGAAATAGAACTTATTTGTATGGACGAAAAAACGAAACCCCAAGAAGTTGTAAAAACAGATTCCCTTCTGACTCCGGAAGTTCACCCCGAGGCTCAAGTTCCAGCTGAAAAACCATTGGTTAAGGAAGTGATGCCGAAAAAAAATATAAAAAAGACACTTTCTTTGATTCTGGGTTCTTTAGTTGTTGTTTTGGCAGGTGTGGCAACGGGTTGGTTTTTGTCGGGAACCCAGGCTAAATCAAGCATATCAAAATCCGGCGGTGATGTAGTTGTAGACGATAAAAAGCAGGTGACTGAAGCGGGAGTAACGGATGAGTCCACGTTCAGAGATTCTGCCGAGGGGGTTCTCAAGTCCGGGGGCATCAAAGGAGAAGGCACTCACTACCTTGATCGTGATATGGGTGAGGAAAAATATGTTTATTTGACTTCAACTGTGATTGATTTGGATGCGTTTATAGATAAGAAAGTTACAGTCTGGGGTGAGACAATTTCTGCAAAATCTGCAGGTTGGCTGATGGATGTTGGTAAAATAAAAGTGGTTGAATGAAAGAATTCTTCATGAATTTTCCCCGGAGAACCACCCGCTTTTCCGAAGTTAAGGGTAAAAAGAAACTGAATTTTCGTGGCTAAAAATGTTTTTCGGGTTTGTCGTCGGGTTCGAATTTTGCTACTCTTAAGATGCATTAAGACTTATGTTTGAATTTAAAAATGTCACTAAAAGTTTCGGTAAAGTAAGAGCTCTGGAAAGCATAAATCTCAGTATAGAAAGCGGTGAATTTGTTTATATAACAGGACCATCCGGCAGCGGAAAAACTACTCTTTTGAGGTTGATCCTTCAGGAGATCCTCCCCGATAAAGGTCAGGTAATTTTTGATGGACAGGATCTTTCGAAATTGAAAATCAAAGACATTCCCGGTTTGCGTCAAAAAATCGGAGTTGTTTTTCAGGATTTTAAAGTTATACCGGAAAAAACTTTATGGGAAAATGTAGAAATTGCTCTTGCGGTCTCAAAAGTACCGGAAAAAGATTGGAAAGACAGGATTGCGCATGTTTTAAGTTTGGTGGACATCAAAAACCGGGAAGACTTTTTCCCGTCACAATTATCCGGCGGAGAGCTTCAAAGGGTTTCCCTTGCAAGAGCGTTGGTTGTTAATCCGAAGGTGGTTTTGGCAGACGAACCAACCGGAAATCTTGATTGGGATACGGCAGAGGGAATAATTGACCTTTTTGAGAAAATTAATAAAGAAGGAAAAACGATAATTATTGCTACCCATCATCAGGGAATTATTGAAAAACATAAGAAGCGGGTGATTAAGTTGGACAAAGGAGTCTTAACATTTGATTCGAAAAAGAAGACTGAAGATAATAAAAGTGTAAAATCAGATGAGAATAAAATAATCGAATCCGTTGAGCCGGTAAAAAAATAAATATGGCAAATATACACGTTAAAACAGCATTAAATAATATTCGAAGAACCCCTTTTCAGGCGTTATCGGCTCTCTTTGTTCTGATGATAACTTTTTTTGTGACAACTATACTTCTGATTTTTGTATATTCTTCGAATCAGGTAATCAGATATTTTGAAACAAGGCCTCAAATCATAGCTTTTTTAACTGACACGGCAACGGAACTGGAAAGCCAAGACCTTATAAATAAGTTGAAGTCAGATTCAAAAATCAGAAACGTAACTTACGTTTCAAAAGAACAAGCATTGGAAATATACAAAAACGCCACATCGGAAAATCCCCTCTTAACTGAATTGGTATCCCCTTCCATATTTCCTGCCAGCGTAGAGTTTACACTGAATGATCTTTCATATGCTGAAGGGATGATTACCGAACTTAAGAATGAATCAATTGTCGATGAGGTTGGTTTTACGGCAAGCCTCGGGGGTGAAGAGAGCTTAACCGACGTTGTGGCAAGACTGCGCCAGATCAGTTATTACATCCGTCTTGGAGGGGGAATTTTTGCCGGATTTTTACTCGGAACATCGTTCATTTTGATTTTGGTCATCATGGGTATGCGTATGACCACCAGAAGAAATGAAGTAGAGATTTTATCGCTTATTGGGGCTACACCCGGGTTCATTCGATCCCCGATCATGCTTGAAGCTCTGCTTTACGCATTCACAGGTGTCTTTGCCGGTTGGTTAATTTCGCTCTTGATCATACTTTACAGCACCCCGTCGCTCCTTAAATATTTTGGCGAAATACCGATACTTCCGGGTGATACTATTACGCTTTTAAGCATTTTTGGAATCATTCTGGGAATCGAGCTTTTTATCGGAACACTTCTTTGTTTAGTGGGTAGTTTTATAGCCGTATCCCGTGCCGGAAAGAAGAAATGAAATGTTACCTAAAAAAACTCGGTTTATTACTTTTGATAGCCGTTCTAATTTCGGCTGCGGTTTTGTTAAGAACAAAAAGTGTCAGCGCTGAGACCGAAGAAGAGAAACTTCAGAGACTATCGCAGGAAATTCAACAATACGAAAACGAGATAAAAAGGCTTTCTGCGGAGGCTGATACATTATCCAACCAGGTAGCTCAATACGATGCGCAGATTAAGCTGACTCTTTTGAAAATTTCCCAAACCGAAGAAAAAATAAATCTTCTGGGTGGGCGGATTGACCAACTTGAAATTTCGGTAAGCGCTTTGGGTGATGCTTTTTCTGAGCGTGCAAGTAAAACCTACAAGATGTCCCGTTTTTCCGAAGGATATATGTTATTCCTGCAGTTCGATACAATATCTGATGCATTTTCCAGTTTCCACTACCTCAAACGCATCCAACAATCAGATGTTGATCTTTTGGAGAGACTCAACAAAGCAAAAGTGACATATGAAGAGCAAAAATCTGATCAGGAGACTTTACAGAACGAACTGATTGTCCAGCAAAAATCGTTGAATTCTCAAAAAACAGCAAAAGCGAAACTCCTGGAACAAACAAAAAATGATGAAAAGAAATACCAACAGCTTTTAGCATCGGCTCGTTCGGAATACGAAGCAATCGTTGCCATCATTTCAGGGAAAGGTACGGAAACCCGGGTGGGGCATGTCAATGAAGGAGATCGGATTGCATCAGTTATCCAGGGACCTTCCTGCAACAGCAGCGGCGAGCATCTTCATTTTATTGTGAGTACCAATGGAGCAGCTCAAAATCCATTCAATTATTTAAGAGGCGGAATTGGTTATGAAAACTGTTCGGGATCGGCTTGCGGGAGTTCTGACGGAGATCCTTTTAACCCGAGCGGATCTTGGAGTTGGCCTTTGAACGAACCTATAAAATATTCGCAGGGTTTTGGAAGCACATGGGCGGTGAGAAATACCTGGGTAGGCAGGGTTTATTCGTTCCATAACGGAATCGATATTGATAGCAATAGTTCTCCAAGCGTCAAAGCAGTTAAGGCAGGTGAGCTATATAGAGGAAGCTTTTCGGGATCGAACGGCTGCGCACTGCGTTACGTTAAAGTCAACCATGATGACTCGGACCTTGAAACATACTATCTTCACATTAATTATTAGAGTATTTTTAATTAATTCATGAGAACAATTGGGCGAGCAACATTTTTAAACCTGCCTGCAGTTTTGATTTTCAGCTTTTTATTTTTACTGATGTCGGTTTCAGTTACCAGAGCCGTTGTTGTGATTAATGAGTTTAGTTCAGCTGCTGGAACTAGTGATGATTCAGACTGGCCGGATTGGGTAGAAATTTATCACGACAGTGAGGAACTGACTAACTATCAAATAATTGATGACTCTGATAATGTTAAAAATTTGTCTGAAGCTACGTGTACAGGCAATTTTTGTACTATTGATTGGTCGAATAGATTGGGAAATTCAGGTGACACAATTAAGTTGATTTTAATTTCAGATCCTGATAATCCCATAGATTCGATAACTTATGGAGGTGCAGGAAATGTATGCCCCCCTGATCATGGCCAAACCGTAGGAAGAATTGTTGTGACGGAAGGATCAGATCCTGGCAACACAATTGAAAGGTTAGCTGCAGCAACCAAAGGAACAAGTAATTATGGAGTTACATTAGCTCCATGCCCGTCTCCCACTTCTATCCCACAACCAACCAATACTCCGACGGCAACACCACAGCCAACCAACACGCCCACTCCGACGGCAACACCGACCCCCAAGCCGACATCAACTCCCATGCCTACTGCCAAGCCCACCAAAGTTCTCACAATGGCAAAGCCTACGGAAGAGATCAAGTTAGACCTAAAAGAAAGCGAACCATCCGAAATAGTAGACTCAAACGGAGTGGGTAGCGCCAGTGTCATGGGGTATGAAAGCGATTCCGGAAAAACGGATTTTGTTCCGATTATACTTATAGGGTCAGGTGCGGGAGTTTTGGGTCTTTCGGCATTTGCCTATGTCGCCCAGAAGAAAAAATGGTCGATAAAAGATATTAGAAAAATATTTTCGAGAAACTAGACTTCCTTAATTTCCCCATCACGTTTACAATATAATTAATATCAGTGTTCAAGAAACTCCCGAGTCAGATCGAGTCTGACTCGACAACCAAGTTTGACTTGGCTCGTAGGAGGATGCCATGGAAAATACATATATCCCCAAAAAATTATTTCTATATTATTGGCTTCCTTTTGTCTTATGGGCAGCGGTAATATTTCTTTTTTCCGCGAGCCCGACCGGCAGGGCATCGGAAATTCACTGGAAGGATTTCATAATCAAAAAAACTGCCCACCTGATTGAATATTCGACATTTACCGTTTTATTGTTTAGAGCTTTAATTAAAAGTTCAGTTAATAAAAAGAAAGCAGCCATTATATCAGTTATAATTGCAATGATTTACGCTTTTTCTGACGAATTTCACCAATCATTTACTCCCGGTCGCGAACCCAAGTTGAGAGATGTTCTTATTGATATCTCCGGCTCCATTCTCACGGCTTTGTTTATATATAGAATTGCACCCAAACTCTCGGGTAAACCAAAATACTTGCTTAAAAAACTGGAGTTAGTATAAAACTCAACTAGTTTAAACTAATAGTTTTTTTGAATTAGTAATATAAAATAATGTCAGGTAAAATAACTTTGAAATTATGAAGAAAGTTCTCGTAACTGGCGGCGGCGGATATATTGGTTCCGTTTCTTGCTATCTCCTACTACAAAAAGGATATACGGTTGTTGTGATTGACAATTTTACCACTGGTCACAGGCAGCCTCTTGAATTTTTGAAATCGAAGTTCGGTTCAAAAATTACCTATTATGATGCTGATTTAAAAGACCCGGTCTCTCTTAAAAAAGTTTTCTCGAAAGAGAAAAATGTTGATGCTGTTTTGCATTATGCCGCGTCCTGCCTTGTCAATGAATCAATGGAAAATCCGCAAAAGTATTTCGAAAATAATGTGGTCGGTTCGCACAATCTTCTTACTGCTCTTCTTGAGGCAGGTATTAAAAATCTTGTTTTTTCTTCAACATGTGAAGTATATGGCGAGGCTAAGTATGTGCCGGTAGACGAAAACCATCCGATAAATTCAGGTACCCCATATGGCATTTCAAAAAGAATTGTGGAAATGATGATTGAAACTTATGGAAAGCGTAAAGGACTCAACTTCGTAATCCTTCGTTATTTTAACGTCTGCGGCGCCAGCGATGACGGAGAGATTGGTGATTCAAAAGATCCGTCAGTCTTGTTGATTCAAAATGCAGTGAGAGGTGCCATGGGGATAGAACCGTTTTTTCTGACTTACCGTAAAGTTGACACGCCGGATGGTACGCCGATCAGAGATTATATAAATGTGGTCGATCTGAATGAAGCTCACATAAAAGCTTTGGAATATTTGCAAAAAAATAAATGTCAGGAAATCATTAATTTGGGTACGGGGGAAGGAAATTCTGTGCTTGAAATTGTAAATACGGTTCAGGAGATTACAGGTGTTAAATTTGATACAAAAAGAGGCGAACCCAGGAAAGGGGAACCGACAAAGTTAATAGGTGATATCAAAAAAGCGAAAAAAGTACTCGGTTGGACGCCCAAGCGTACGATAAAAGATTCAGTCGAAAGCCTTGTAAAATGGTATAAAATCCACCCCAAAGGTTGGAAATAAAATAATTTACTTCATTTTCTAAGTTCCCATCTTTCGGAATGGTAAAAAACATTAAAATGCTGTATTTTCAAGAAAATCCCTGTCAAAGATTCATCATTGCCGGAACCGCAACAGTTTGGAAAACCGATGAATCAAAAAGGAGTGTGAGATTGATGGAAGTTATTAAACAAAAATTGGTTAAGTGGTACAAAGTTTCACCTGATGCGCAATTTTGCAGTAACTGTGTAAATGTAATCTGTGCGCAAAATCCGGGATCCGAACAGCGAAAAGCATATTTTATCAGAGCAGATGAAATAACGTCGTTGGGTGAGCATGGGAGTATCAATACCTGTATTTTCAGGATAATGCAAACCAAAGCGGTTTTGGCAAGGCGTAAAGCCTGATTACATTAATGAAATTATATAACTTTGAAATACTAGGGTATGATATTGGAAAATGTGATTTATGTCCGGGTATTTTTTGCCGGGACGCGAAAATTATGCTTGACGGTGAGATGCTGGAAGTACGGTTGAAATTTATGCCTGTCAACGGAAGGCGAGCTTCGATGCAATCCGGGATACATCCTGTGATTACCGCTTGCAAACACAGAAATTTAATTCAAAGACGGATAATCCGAGCTGAAGCTATCAATTTAAAAAAATCAGACGTTCAACAACATAGTTAGGTGACAGTAAGGATGTGAAAGATGCTCTTGAAGTAAGTGATATTATATAAATAATTCACTCTTGCCAAACAAGGTATAATGATTTTTACAAAGAAAAGATCATGACTCTAAAAAAACATGCCCTAGTTTTTTCAGCTACATTAATATTATTTTTGGGATTTTCATATCTTCGGTACAAAGAAATCAAGAATAACCCATCTCCTGAAAGTTATAGTCTGAATTTAGAAAAAAAAGTCCTGTCGGAGTCAAACGATGCAAAGTCTACTGATGAGATTTCCCCGACAGATACTCCACGTATAATATCGGAAGAAGTTTCACTCCCATCTACAACGCAAACTCCCCAACCGGTTCAGCAAAAAATAGAAATCAAAAACGATGTGGAATCGGATAGCAATAATAATTCAGCCTCAAACCCGCCAATAAATGATTTTTATTATCCCGGAGCTGGTAATATTGGGAGCAGTACTAAAACTCTTAATTTGGAAAGTCCGGATCATCCGAACAAGGTTACAGATTGGTATAAAAATAAAATTCAATCATTTGATCTGAACGTCAACTCTTTCGTTAAATCCAGCGCTGATGACAAGATCCTTAATAAGCTATCGGCCGCATCGGGATCGTTTGAGGTAAATGTTGAAATTTCCAGAAATCCCGGTGAATCAATAACCCACATCAAAGTGGAGATTGGTAATTAGCTTTGGAATTGCCCTTGACAAATCAAAGACTTTAACGATAACATAACTACCACTTTAGCTGCCCCTGAAAAAGGGGTTTTTTAATTTAAAAAATGATATTTAAGAAATTGGCGTTTTCAGCACACATCCATGACCAGGTAACTGAATCGGCAGGTGTAATTGACGCGCCGACAGCCAGGCGAACCTTTCACTTCCCGGAATTTTCGACAAAAATAAAAGTGTTAGTGCTAAAATTAAAAACAGTTCCCGGTGCTTTCAAGTCACTTATTTTGAAATTTTCGCTGGGACTTCGGAATATGATGTCATTTGCCAAACACAGGTCATCTGATTTCTCAGATGCAGGGAGTCCAAGAAGGATCCAAAATCCATTCTCAGGTGATTCAAAAAAATTTAAAAAAACTATACTATTGTTGATAACTTTATTGGTTTTGGTTTCGGCATTTTTATTCATTAGAAATAAAATTAAATTTGGTGGAGGCGGATCCGTAGCCGGCGACAAAATTGAGGTCGGTGGTCCGCAAAAATCGATTTCTATAAACAGGGATTTTTATTTCCCTTTGAAGGATGCAAAAGGAGAGGAACTGAGTAAAATCAAATATACAATTGAAAAAGCAGAACTTCGGGATGAAATAATTGTCAAAGGTCAAAAGGCAACTGCAGTCAAAGGGCGAACCTTCCTGATAGTCTATCTCAAGGTAACAAATGAATATTCCTCGAATGTGGATATTAATACGCGTGATTATGTCCGTCTTTCAATCAACGGAAACGAGACAGAATGGCTGGCACCGGACATTCATAACGATCCGGTTGAAGTGCAGGCACAGTCAACAAAAACAACCCGGATTGGTTTCCCCTTGAATGAGAGCGATAAACAACTTTTCCTTCGGGTTGGAGAAATTAATGGCGATAAGGAAAAAGTCGAGCTTAATTTTTAATACCTGCCTCCGGCCATATATAAAAAATGGATCAGTACTCTACAAGGAAGATGTCACCTCGTTTGATTGAAGATATTTCAAATGCACTTCAGAGCGTGGGAAATTTTGGTAGTGTAGAGATCTATATCCAGAAAGGATCGGTCAGTCAGATAACCTTCAGGAAAATAATAAAAACAACAAGAAAAAAAGGATAACTTCATAATTATAAAGTAATGTTATTTTATTACTTATTAGGATAATATATTTTAGCTACACTATAGTAATTTAAATTACAAAACAATTATAAAACGGGCTTAAAAATGGCTGAAAAATTAGTCTTTTAGGTTATTGACAAACATTTTTTTTTCGACTATATAATATATTACAAATTATTTGTAATAAGTCCTATATCAATATAAATTGTTATTTGAAAATTTTCTGCCCCAAATAAGAATCTTGGTTTTAGATATTTGTAGGACGTTGCCGACCGCAAACGGAGGCTCGCCGATTTGAATTTGGATAGAAGATTTCGAATCGGGGCGCCTCCGTTTTTTTGTAAAACGGGGTACTTAATTTAATTTGAACATTAATCTTGACGAAGTGCCTCCCTGAGTTCATCGAAGGGGGAAATAGTCAAGATAGAAGGGGGGTGAAAATATACTTAATGAATAAACTACAAAAGAAAGCAATTTCGATAATCGCAACTGCTGCGACCTTGGTATATACCGCGGCCCCGGCACTTGCTGTAACTATTGAAATTTCTGGTAATAATACAGATACGACAAATCAAGCTAATGTAGACTTGAATAATTCTACTTATGTTTCACAAAGCAACAACGCTAATATCGACAATGATGTCGATGCATCCGCTAGTACCGGAGGCAACGAGATCAAAGAATCTGCCGGTGGAGAAGCATCTATTGAAACCGGTGAAGCAACAACTGATGTCACAGTAGTCAATTCCGTAAACTCAAACGCCGCATCGGTGGAAGGTTGCGGATCATGTGCATCTGATGTTGATGTTTTAATTAGCGGTAACAGTTCTGATTCCTACAACAAAGTTGACCTTGATGTTAACAATGAAGAAGGATCAGGAGTTGCTATTTTCCAGGATAACCACGCCGACGTTGACAACGATGTCGATGCAAGTTCATCAACAGGAAAAAATGAGATCGAAGAAGTTACCGGTGGAGATTCATCTATTGATACCGGCGACGCAACCACAACCGTGACTGTCTCAACTTTTGCGAATGCAAATTCTGCAGTTTTGAGCGGCGGTCAAGGAGGAAGTGGTTTGGTTTCATTGAAGATACTTGGTAACGGTACAGACACAACAAACAAAATTTATCTCGATTTAGATAGATCAGTCTATCTGTCTCAAGATAACAATGGTCACATCGATAACGATGTCGACGCGTCTTCATCAACTGGTAAAAACGAGATTGAAGAGGCCGCCGGTGGGGAGGTTTCAATCGATACTGGTAATGCAGACACAACAGTTACCGTTGACAATATGGTCAACTTTAACTGGGCAAACGTTGATTGTGACGGATGTTTGTGGGATTTGACCGCAAAAATCGCCGGAAACAACTCAGACTCGGAGAACAAGATCAAAGCCGATTTGGAGGACGAGGTGGCAGTCTTTCAAGATAATTGTGGACTACCTCAATATGAGTATCCATTCTCTTTATGGTTCGGTGGATTTAACGGTGGACATCACAAATGCGGAGTTGATAACGATGTTGATGCATACGCAAAAACAGGTTACAACGAAGCAGAAGAAGTTGTAGGCTCACACGACGGAGATCCTTCAGTGGATACCGGTGATGCAGCAACAACAGTCGAAGTAGGCAATAGCGGAAACGTTAACGTCTACGGCGAAGCACCTGATTGGGATTGGGAATTGCCTTTGGAGGGATTTAATCTAAATTTAACTTTAGATTTAAGTGAACTCTTGGCTTTTTTACATCTAGCATAAAAGGTGTTTCATTTGGTTAGCGGGGGGAATTACTAGCACTTCAGTAAATTCCTCCGCTACCAAAAGACGATACTTTAGGGAAAAGCGAAAAGTATATAGAGAAAAGAAAAGAGAATGCGGTAAGAGGTAGGAAATAGGAGGTAGGAAGAGACAGGAAATGAGGAATTTAGAATTTAAGAATTGGAATTTTATAATAAGTAATAAATCACAGTTATGAGGAAGTTTTTTAATAAGAAAATAGTCAAAAGGGTAGTTGCAATCTATTTGGTTGCTATGATGGTAATCTTAAATGGAGCCAGATATACCTATGCAGTTCCAACTCCCCCGGGTGCGCCTGAAGCGCCAACGGCACCAACGTATGAAGGCGATACCCCATCAGTGCCAACAGCCCCCGATGCACCAACTTATGAGAGCAATGCGCCGATTGCACCCGATGCGCCGGTTTACGGTACGGATCAGACAACAGAGCCAGCTGTTAGCGGAGAAGGAACATCCTCCGGGGAAATTCCACAAACTCAGGAAGGACCAAACCAAGAAACAACTACGGAAGAACCAACTTCACCGGCGACTTCTGAAGAGCCGGTTCAGACTTCGACAGCGGAAATCCCAGGACCGCTTACTTCCTCCGGGCTTGTAGCCCCCGTTGTTCAGTCGACTGGCGATGAAGTTCAAAGCGACTTAATGGGTAACGCCTCAATTGTAACCGGCAATGCGGATAATACCGGAGCGATAATAAATACGGGAATTGAAAATGTTTTGACATCTTCAGACACAGGAGTTGACGGCGGAATTGTTGTCAAATCCTCAGGGAACGGCACAGGCAGTACGAATACCGGTTCAGCCACAATCAACAACGACTCCAATCATTCTCAGACAAATACGACTACCGTTGTAAACAATATGGACAACGTTTCGGATTCCGGAAACAACCTGGTAGAAAAAAATATGGGAGATGCACAAATCACAACAGGAGATGCCAATGTTACAGGAACGATTATTAATGCTGTTAACACCAATATCGATGGGATTATGGTTTCCGAGTTTAACGTTGTCGATGATCAGGTTGGAGATATTATTCTTAATTTTGCCGATAGCTGCATTTCTAATTGCGGTACGGGAGAGATAGCTGTTTTGAATACCGGAAATGGTTCCGACTCAACCAATACCGGAAATTTGGAAGTCAACAACAACGATACAACGTTCCAGCAGAATGACGCCAATGTGGAAAACAATATGGTATTGACCGCCATTACCGGCAAAAACGAGGCTGACAAAAATATGGGTGAAGCTTCGATAACAACCGGAGATGCCAATATTGAGGCGAATATTGTAAACATGGTAAACAACAACATTGCCGGAGATGTTGTCTATGCGGTTGTCAATATTTTCGGAAACTTGGTCGGAGATATTATTATCCCGGTCGGGATGCTTGAAGCCTGCTGCACAGGATCCGATGTAACCGTAGCAAATACAAATAATAATTCAGGTTCCACAAATACTGCAAATGTTGATATCAACCAGAGTGATCTTATTAACCAACTGAACAATGCAAACATCGACAACAATCTTTATTACGATGCCTCAACCGGCGACAACGGACTTTCGAAAGTCATGGGTGGAGACACGTCCATCACAAGCGGAGATGCCGGGATTGTGGCGCAGGTTCTGAATGTTGCCAACACCAATATTATTGGTGGAAATGCATGGTTGGTGATCGTTAATGAAGCAGGGAAATGGATAGGTAAAATTATCGGCGGCGACGGTTCCAACCTGGCGGGTTCTGAAGGATTTGAATTTATCGTCAACGATGCGGGTGATATTTTGGCAGTCAATGATGGCAATGGAACCGATTCGGTAAACACGACTAATGTGACGGTTAACGATAACGATACATTCACGCAAGTCAACAACGCCAATGTTGTTAATAACGTAGTTCTCACCGCAAATACAGGCGACAACTCAGCTGAGAAGAATATGGGTGGTTCATCAATAGTAACGGGAGATGCGAAGATAGTTGCCAACATAGTCAACTTTGTGAACAATAATATTATAGGTACAGGCAAGCTCTTTGTCACGGTTGTAAATGTATTCGGTAGCTGGTTGGGTGATATTGTTCCACCCGGGTTTGAACAGGAACCAGATCCGGAACCGGCAATTGGAGGAGGAGATCCCGGAATTTTGGATCCGACCACTGATCCTGTCACAAATCCGGTAGGCAATGGCGGCGGAGGATCAGGAGGAGGTAGCGGAAACAATTCAGGCGGATCGGGTTCCAGCGGAGGAAGTGTTGCAACAACCTTGGTAAGCGCAATCTTCACCAAACCAAAAGCTTTCGGAACAGGAATTGGCGGAGGATCGCTTCTGGCAGATGCAGCGTCTGACGAAACAACAGGCGGAGTTGTTGAAGGAGCGCAAACTGCAAATAAAGTCAGAATTAATTTGGCATATGCCCTTTTGGGACTTCCTTTGATCCCGGGAGCGTTCATCTTAAAGAAAAAACTTCTCCTTCTGAAGGCTGTATCGGGAAAGTAACTATACAAATTAATCCCTGAAAATAAAGTGAAGATATGCAAATGGACTTTCAGGTATTTCCATTAAAACTTTGACTAATTCTTCGTTACCCCCATATGGCTGATAAATACCCCGGTATTTCTCCGCAAGCTCGATAACCTCGTGGGCAGAGGTTACAATCCGGGGAATAGACAATTCACTGTTTCCACAAATATCAACAACTGCGGTATTTTCACTTATCGATAGTTGGTCATTCAGCCTTTGTAGGAGTGTATTCCGGTTAAAATATTTTCGGAACTTCTCAGGTCCGATTAGTTGTATCATTGTTTTTTTAACTTCTTCATCAATTGCATAGCCTTCAGTCGTTTCATTCCTTTGAGATATTTCCAAATCCGGATATTTTGGTGTTATAACTTTTTCAATTTCATCAAGAAACATATTGCATCGGTCTTCAAATTCAGGGGGTGTTACCAGTCCATCATAATTCAATTCTCTTACCATATTTTGTGTCAATTATACAGGTAGTGTGCGTTTAGTTTGCATTTTCTTTTTATGGAGTTAACCTCTGCCTGTTTTTTCCTTTAGTGCTGCCATTAGTTCCACAGCTTGGTCTTTGTTTATACGGCCAATTTTGAGAAGGTTACCTACCAATTGCGGATAGCTGATTTCTCTGAATGTAATTGCTTCTTTTTCCTCGAGCCTATCTCCCGGCTGAATATTTTCTATCCTCATTCCCATAGTAAACGCAGCACCTAATGCATCTTCTTTACCTACACCAACTCCCATACCCAGACATTTTGTTACTTTCCCCTGTTCGTTAACTTGCCAAATAACGGCAAAAATTTCATCAATATTTATTTCTGAAGATTCAATAAATGTGTTTAATGTAAGTCTTCTTTCGTGGGACATGAAGATATTTTACGACTAGCTTGTGGTAAGTCAACTTTTTGCTGCGCTGTCTACCTGTAGGACCACCCTTGGGGTGAAATACCAAGAAAAATAGAATAAGGATTTCTCCCGAAGGGTGATTATGTTGTAATACAGCCTATAATATTGATTTATCCGGTTTTCATTGTTATAATTTGCATTAATATGGCGAAAGAATTCTGGTGTCCTTTTTTAAATGATATTTGTCAGCGTGGACTTGAATGTGGTCCATGTCCGTTTCCAAAAAAAGCTTCGTCTGGGCTTCTTAGGGCGTACAAACCTATCGGTTCAGTTGAAGTCGACGAGGGTAAAAAGCATTATTCTGTGGATGCCAGAGTTACTTATCGCAATGTTATTTTTAACTCAAATGGTGATTGGCAAATTACTACGGAACCAAGAGCGGGTCATACAGCACATTTTCATTTTGAAATGAATAAAGGTAATAAATCTTTTTTTGTAAATGAAGTCCCAATTAGAGGTTACCGCCCCACTATTAATAATTCCACTGGACGAAACTGGTGAATACTCAACCACCCTTGGGGTGAAATACCAAGAAATTTAGAATAAGGATTTCTCCCGAAGGGTGAATGTTTAAGAACGGGGTAAAGGGTGTGAATACAATTTCACCCTTAGGGTGTGTAGTTCTTTTCAGGTAGGTAAATTTCTGAATGAAATGACTTTTCCTTCATATTGCTTCCGTTTCAGCTGAGAATCTAAAATTTTGAGTACATCAGAAGTTGAATACAGGTTTTCAAATTTAAAATTCATTGTAGTATCCCAGACAAAATATTCATCTGATGTCCTTGCTTTAACCAAACCTATCAGGTGCCCTTTAACTTCTGGACCATGCCATAAAATCCAAGCAGATACGGCTTCATCGAGCGCAGTAGTAAAAACCTTTGTTTTGAGCGGATTTTTTGAATCAAATGGAACCTGTGTTGATGTTTGGATATGATTAAGAGCTACTGAGGCAGCGATACTGGATATTTGCCCATACAAAACTTTTACATAATCAAGCTGATTAATTTTTTCTCTCGGGTGGGTGAAAGCAATTGATGAACTAACACATATGGAACCCAATTCATTGTCAATACACTTTTCAGCTGCTTTGATACCCTGACGTTGCCTGTCGCAGAATGATAAAGCGAGAATATAATTTTGCGTTTTTCTCAATTCATCAAATCCTTTGGGATATTCTTTTCCCATATTAATAATTAAGGCAATATCATACCACTCATGATAGCTATAATCCACCCGGGGGTTTGGATTTTATTATAATAAACGTATTATACCCTATAACATATTTACGATCAAAAATAATTTCTGGTCGGGGTAATTTTTACAAATGGTTTTAACTACACCACCCCAACCACCCTTGGGGTGAAATACCTTTAAATATAGAATCAGGATTTCTCCCGTAGGGTGAATGTTAACGATCGGGGTAAAGGGTGTGAGTACAATTTCACCCTTAGGGTGTGGAGTTCTACTTGAAAGTTAATATTGTTCCGAAGTTATCCTTTTCGTCTATTACGGATTCGATTCCAAGTATTAATGATTCATAGTTGTATGTTTGGTTACAAAGAAACTTCATCATTGTATCCCAGATAATTAACTCACCCGAAAACCTTCCCGGTATTAAGCCAATCATATGTCCGCAATCGGATGATTTTATTTTTGAATTGGTTATCCATGCAGAATGAAATTTACCCAGAGCTGATTTTATTTTTTCGGAAGATATAGGATCATATACGTGGAAGGATGTTTGGTTTAATTTTTCTTTAGAAAGTTTGGACACTTCCAATGACATATTTACAATATCGATTATACGGAATGTGGAATTGTAGTTAAAATTGTCCGCTACACCAAGATGTGTAAACGCAACAGTACTCGTGACACATCCGGGATAGCCGTTATCAAGGGCATGTCTGGTTTTTAAAATTGCCAAGTTAATCCTGTCCAAATAATTGTATGCAATTTTAGGATCAGCATTAAAAAGCTGATCGAATGCATTTTCAATATTTTCTTTTGACATGATGCGTATTTTACATTGGCTAGTTTTCAAATACAACCTATGGGATACTTAGGGCAGAAAGAATCATTAGTATATATCCCCATTAAGATAACTATAAGATTTATATAGAAAGACCTATTGACAAAACTATATACGCTTTGTATAAAGAATAACTATGACTGATAGTTTCTGCCTCAATACTCCACATTCCTTCTGCGGCCAATTCAACCTAATACAAACATTAAAACCCCAGCGAACGTTGGGGTTTTTTAGTTGGAAGCGGTACAAATAACCACCCTTGGGGTGAAATAAAGAGGTGAATGTTATGGCAAGAATAAAAAATGAAGGAGAAAAGAACCCATTTGAGGCAAAGATGGAAGAAGTGAGTCAGAGGTCTGCTCAAGAGATTTTGTCAGAATATAAACGTATATTAGTAAAAAATAAAGATTTCACTAACGCGGCATTGATAGGGAAGCTTATGATTCAACTTGCCTTGACCTTGCCAATCGCAAAAAGCCGGATAGCTTTTGATGAATTGAATTCAGCAGAACCGGGAATAACAGTTGAAAAGAGTTTTCGAAAATAGATTACTGCTGACATAACCACCCTTGGGGTGAAATACCAAGAAATTTAGAATAAGGATTTCTCCCGAAGGGTGAGTATAAAAAAACATATCCTATGGTAGGAATTAAATTCGAAGGAGAAAATAATCCGATGATATACAAAATTGCGGAAGTATGCCGGAGACAGGATAGCGTTATTTTGAAAGAATATGAAGCCTTGTTGAATGAGCAAGGTAATTTGGAAGAATCTGCCAGAGTAAGAGAAGCGGGAATCGAGGGAAATAAATATTTAGCTATTGCCAGATTGCAAATTGTTCGCAATGAATTATCACAAGAACAGGATCGGCAAATTGCAGAATATAAAAGACAAGAAGAACAAAGAAAACGTGAGCTGGGTTTAATAAAATAACCACCCTTGGAGTGAAATACCTTTAAATATAGAATAAGGATTTCTCCCGAAGGGTGAGAGTTAAGCGCAAGGGGTAAAGGGTATGCATTTTACTGTATGTATTTTGTATATGTATTACAGAGTTTGAAGGATAAAAAGTTATATACAGGAACATCAAACGATTTAAAGAAACGGTTAGAACGACACAACAAAGGGTTAGTGAAAGCGACGAAATTTAGGAGACCTTTTAAACTTGTTTATTACGAAGCATCATTAAATTTAAAAGATGCATATAAAAGGGAAGTTTATCTAAAAAGTGCTTGGGGAAAACGGTATATCAAAGGTAGATTGAAAAACTATTTTGGTGGTCACAGTTAGATAGTGCTTCGCACATCTAACGTGATTCCGTGAAGTGTCTCGGAAAGACTACTTCACTGGAAGGGAAAGAGGTATATCAAAAACAGAATTAAAAATTATTTAAATAAGAATATTACTAAATGATTATGGGTTGTTTATTTAAAAATTAGGTCGAAGACCCCATGAGATGCTCCGCAGGAGCTATCTCTTAGGGGGAGGAGGTACCCAGTTGGATAGCATAAATGCATCCAACGGGTTCCTTTCTTCGAAGAAGAAAGGAGGTGAAATATATGAAAAAAATTTTATTAAGTGCGTTTTCTATCGGAGTAGTTGCAATAGGTGCGGTTCTCGCAACCGGTGCATTCTTCTCTGATGAAGAGACATCAACTGGAAATACATTTGTTGCAGGTGCAATTGACCTTTTGATCGATAACGAAAGCTATGCAATCGATTGGAACATTCCTGGATACGAAAGACCAATTGGTGCTTTTGTTGCAAGTAAAAATACATCATGGGAATTGGCGGACTTAACAGTTCAAAAATTCTTTGACTTTGTTGATCTTAAACCGGGAGATTACGGTGAAGACACAATTTCGGTTCATGTAAATAATAATGATGCATGGGTATGTGCAGCTGCAAGGCTGACAGATGACAATGACAACACTTACACTGAACCTGAAACTGGAGACGATCTAACAGTCGGGGCAGACCCATTACTTGAAGATGGCGAACTGGACGAAGAAGTGAATTTCGTATTCTGGTGGGATGATGGAGATAATGTTTACGAAATTGGGGAAAACGGTCCAGAAAGTGTGTTCTTAAGTGGACCACTGAGTGGAATGGGTGATTCGGGTCAAATTGCATTGGCTGATCAGAGTACTGGTAATCCTCTTCCAGGTGGAGAAACCGTACACATCGGGAAATACTGGTGTTTTGGAACTTTAGCCAGAAATCCGGTTGCTCAAGATGGACAAGGAAAACTTGAAGGTGCAACTAACGGTCCATTGGCAAGAGGAACAGGATTCACTTGTGATGGCGAACCAGTAGACAATGCAGCTCAAACAGACATAGTTGTCGGTGATTTGCAATTCTACGCGGTCCAACACAGGAACAATCCGAATTTCCTTTGTTCTGATTGGAAACCAACTTGGCCTGTTGAACCTACAAGAATAAGTAGGACTCAAGATGGATTTGGCGATGGAGGTTGGGCTGGTTGGTCGTGTCCTGCCGGAACACATGTTGTCGGTGGGGGAATCGACTCAAGCCTTAATCTGGTTGGAGGTAATGGAATGGCTAAACCAGGAGCTCTAGCAGTGGATGGATTTAACTATCCGGTTTATCCACATTACACATTCCCAGCTGGTGAAACAGGATACGTTGTGCATGATTTGGTAGATAGTTTGGGAAACAGTATCACTTTTCATTTGGATTGTGCACCGAATTAGTCACGCAAGGAAGTTAGTTAAGGAATCTAATTTCTCCCAGTAAGATAAATTAATATCTTACGGGACTCCGTGAAGTACGTTAATCGTTACTTCGTCGGAGAAAATTTGAAAAATTCAGTCACCCCGTGAGGTGGTGAAAAACTATCTCACAGGGGTGGCAAAATCCTTAAAAAGAGTTTGACAAAGGTTTCGGGAGGCTTGCCCCTCCGAAACCCGGAATAAAATTAAAAATTTAAACACCCTTGGGGTGAAATACCTTTGAAATATCTAATAAGGATTTCTCCCGTAGGGTGTGTCAGTAAGTTTGAAATTATGGTTTTGAGCTTTGAATTTTAAGTTTTTATTTTTCAAAGATCCGGAGCTTCATCCGTAAACTGAAGTTAGAATGGAGGTCCCAGTCCCATGAGATATGAAATTATCTAACAGGACGGGATCCCGTGAAGTGCGCAGACCGCTACTTCACAGGGAGGAGGTGAAATAAAAATTGAAAAAAATATTATTTAGTTTGATAACACTTGGATTAATTGGATTAACCGCATTTGCGGTGACCGGAGCTTTCTTCTCTGATGAAGAAACTTCATCCGGAAACCTGTTTCAAGCAGGTGCAATTGATTTGGAGATTGATAACACTTGTTATTACAATGGGAATGCCTGTATTGAAGGTTTTTGGGATGGAGAAAATAAAGATGGGAACGAATGTTCCTGCACATGGCGGTCTAAAAGTTTGGATGGAGAACTTTTTTTTGATCTGCATGACCTAAAGCCTGGCGATTGGGAAGAAGACACAATTTCGTTTTCTGTCGCCAATCCAGCATGGCTTTGCGGAGACTTCAAAGTTACTGCAAACAACGATCTTTCTTGTACCGAACCCGAAATGCTTGATGAGAATGGATTATGTCAAGATCCCGGTGAAAACCTTGGGGAGCTGGGTCAAAATTTGAACTTCGTGTTTTGGATAGATGACGGAGATAATGTATTTGAAACAGAAGAAGAAGTATTGACACGAGGCAACGCTCTCAGCGTTTTCGGTGGACAGGAAAAATGGTTGAAAGGGGATTCCGGTGGGTCATTTGGGCCAATTGGTCCTGAAAAATTCTATATAGCAAAATATTTCTGTTATGGAGATATCGGTGAAACACCGCTGCAACAAGGAGATGGTACCCCCGATGACAGAGGTAGTGGTTTCACTTGTGATGGATCGGGACTGGATAATCAATCTCAAACAGATAACTTTATGGTTGATTTAACGTTTTTTGCTGAACAAGCAAGACATAACGACCGGTTCCTTTGCAATCCTCCTGAAATAACGGTTACACCGACTCCTGTGGCTTGTATCCCCGGATACGCAACAGGTGTTGTGTCGTCTGCTCAAGGATTACGTAAAGACGGGACGGCAGTTTTGGCAGATAGAGATGATCCGAATGATGCACTGGGTGCTCCGGAAAGTACGGGTGCTCCTTCAGATTCACCAGTTATTGCAGATACTTTTTTCAGCTTGGGATTTGGAGCTGAAAATATAGGCGGAGGAAATATTGTGTTATCTTTTGCAAATCCGATAGTTGATATGGCGGGTTTTGACTTCAGGGTCTTTGAAGTAACGGGAGGAGTTTATCCCGATGAAAAGATCAAAGTTGAAGCCAGTCAGAACGGAGTCAACTTTTTCGTAGTTTCTGCTAGTACCGCTCGGGATTCATTTTTGGACTTGAGTACATCAGGGCTACCCTGGGCAGCATACCTGAGAATTACCGACGAAAGCGATAAGAGTCTTTTCGAAGCTACGGCAGATGCATATGATTTGGATGGTGTCCAAACGTTTTGTGGTACAGAACTGCCGGGTACTTAGCAAGTCTGTTTTCTTCACCCAATGAGATTACTCAGGGTGAAGGGCAGACCAGGTACTTTAAAGTGTCGAAGTACGTGGTCTGCCTAATTGGTTGATTAGTAAATTGTATGAACGCGAATGATAATCGAGCAACATTTGAATAACGGGGTAGAGGTCCGATTAGAGGATTTGAGTTTAATTGATCTAACGGATCAGTATCTTACCGGAACAATTACATATGAAACCTATCGGGCTCTTGAAAGTGAATATAAAAGGATTCTATCTATGCCGGTTAATGTCAATGACGGTAAAGTAAACCCGTCAAGAAGAAAATTATGTGTGCCGAAAAAATAAATCCTGATTTTTCTGAAGGGAAAAGCTGGAATGAATCGCAAAGTTTAGCTTATACATTTGTTGAGTCTTTGTGCGGAAATAAGAAAACTGCAACGCTGGCAGCACTTCTTTACGAACTGGATCCCGAAAATGATACAACTTTTGGAATTGTAGTTAACGAAACTTACAAACCGAATGAAAAGATCAGTTTCAGTGTATTTCACGAAAATAATGAACCATGACTGACGAAATGCTTGATATAAACACCCACTCGCCTTCTCAAATTCTGGCGTTCATCGGGGTGAAGACGGCAGGAGGCAGTGATGAGGAGGCAAAATTAGCCTCGAATTTGGTTGAGAAAAACGAAGACGGATTAGGATTTGAAGTCCAGCTGTCAGAGAGGCCCAATGAAGACGGAAAAGTAATAACAAGAGTAAGAATGTTTACGAGGAAATGAAATAAAGTTGTCGGCAGTAAACTATCTGTAGCAGTTTAATGAACTATTTGAAACCGATTTTTTAAATAATTCGTAGCCATTTGTAGCATGTTAAAGAAAATATTACTGATAGTACTTGGAATACTGGTACTCCCCATCTGGGTAGCTTTGTTTTTTCTGCTGGGTCAGAATGGAGCAGAATTTATTGACAATCTTCAAAAAGGAAACCAGCTTCAATCGATGCAATCAATACTCCCCCGAATGTATATTGTTGAATCCGGTTCAATGGAGCCCGGAGTAAAAGTTGGCAGTGTTGTCTTTGTGGTCAAATCGGAAAATTATGTCAGCGGAGATGTTGTCACTTTTGATGTAAGCGGGCGTGGGAAGAACGTTGTTACGCATAGAATTGCCTATAAAAAATTCCCGGACGGTATCGGTAAAGATCCTGTTTTTATTACAAAAGGGGATGCCAATGAAGATCTTGACTCCGCAAGTGTGAGGCCAGACCAGATCATCGGCAAAGTACAGCTGGCTGTGCCTTATGTGGGGTATTTGGCGAATTACGCCAAAAAACCCTGGGGTTTTATACTATTAGTTATAGTCCCGGCTACTATTCTTATATATGAAGAGCTGAGAAGTTTGATATCGGAGATTGTCAAAAAGATTAAAAATCGGAAAGGTCAAGCACACGCCGTAGATTCAGAACGCGGAGTCAAAAAAATGTTTACTTTCATTCCTGTTTTCGGAGCAGCTATTGTGATGCTTTCTTTTTCGGCATCATTCTTCTCCGACACCGAAGGATCTCTTGGCAATCTATTCCGGGCTGGAGAGTGGTCGCCACCGACTCGAATTGCACAAACTTTGGTAATCAACGAAGTTTTACCTGACTCGAGTTGTTCCCAGGGTAACACTGAAGCCCAATGGATCGAGCTTTATAACGGTTATAATTTTGCCGTTAATCCTAAAAATTACAAGATTACAGATGGTACTAATACCGTCGATTTAGTTACAGCGAATAATTTGACGATTCAACCCGGTGAATTTCTGCTTCTTGCCCATAGTTCTGCGATCTGGAATAGCTGTTATGACGATAACGGAACTCAAACTGGAAATTTGGGAGGAACTCTTAATATAGACGTAGGGCAGCTTAAGTTAATTGATACGAATGGCACAACTGTAATTGATGTTACCCGATGGAACGTTAACGGGGATGCAATACCATCCCAAAATCAATCTATCGAAAGAGTGCCAATTGGCATTGATTCCGTAACGGGGGATGATTTTGAACCGAGCGACTTTATTGTCCGCGAAAGACCGACTCCCGGATATGGATCGAATATAATTTTGAATGAACTACTTTCTAATCCCGATACAACTTTTACAACTGAGTGGGTGGAATTATATAATCCAAGTTTAGAAAATATCGATCTTACCAACTGGACTTTAGTGGATGCTGCAAACAACATTGAAAATGTCTCATCCCTAGGTACAGCTAACTCCTTAACTTATTCAGTATATGAAAGATCAGAAGGGTGGTTAAATAATACAGGCGGGGAAACATTGAAATTGATTAATCTATCTGGTCAAATTATCGATCAACACACTTTTGGTGCTTTGACGGACGATAAGTCTACTGGAAGAAATACGGACAGAAATACAATATGGACTCTTCCATGCACTGGTGTTTCGAAAGGAATATCAAACAATAATGTTTGTGTACCTTAATTAGTAATTGGGTATTGGATTTTAATTAGAAATTAGGTTAATTAGAGTACTTAGAAATTTGAGTATCGACCTTTAAAGGGGAACCCCTGTAAGTAAAGACACTGAGCAAGGTCGAAGCGGTGTATATAGTAAGAATATGCTGAAACTAATAAATAGAATAAAAATGAATAAGAGAATATTGTTATTATTGTTGCTTCCATTTGTGGCCTACGGAGTGATGACTGTTATAAAACAGGCTCAAGCAAGCGAGGTGGAGGAGGTTGATCTTATTGAAGTAACTTACGAAGGTGGCGGAGTGCCTGATCCCATTTTTACACTTGATGACATGAAGCCGGGGGACGTTGAAAAGAGGTGCTTCAAGATAAAAAATGTAAATGAAACTGAGTCATTTGATGTATTGATGCGAGCGATATTCGGATCCGAAGAGAAGGATTTTTCTGGAATACTGGAAGTGATTGTTGATGAAACCGGATTTGGTGATTTTTATGGAGGATCAAACGGCTTCAAGACAATGCGTAATTTTTTTGATGAGCTTGAAGCTGTAAATTTGGGCAATTTTGATCCCGGTCAGGAAAGAGCTTTTTGTATGACGGTCAAATTTCCTCCCGAAGCGGGTAATGAATATCAAAATGCCAGGTTGAAATTTGATTTGTCCTGGTCGACTGAAATTTCTGACAATAAAATTCCACCCGAGTGTCGGCATATGACTTTTGGCAGGATTGTTGAAGGAACTGACGAAAGTGAGCGTATTTACGGGTCGGTTCAACCGGAGTTAATCCTGGCATATGGGGGAAATGATAAAGTTTGGGCCAGTAGTGATAGTGATTGTATTGTTGGCGGTGAGGGAAACGACCACCTGGTCGGTGAATCCGGCGATGAAGTAATTTTGGGAGGACCGGGAAATGACAAGATAGACGGCGGGTATGGCAATGACACGGTTTATGGTGGGGAAGGGAACGATAAAATAGAAACAGGTTCAGGGAAGGATAAAGCGTACGGAGGTTTGGGAAACGATAATATTGATCTCGGATCAGATGACGACTACGCTGAAGGTGGCGAGGGACAGGATAATATTGACGGTGAGTCAGGAAATGATGAAATTTACGGGGGAGCCGGGAATGATGAGCTTCGGGGGGGGTCAGATAACGATAAGGTTTATGGTGAAGCGGGTAACGACACGATGAGAGGAAACTCAGGAAATGATTTTCTGGATGGAGGAACCGAAACGGATACGCTTCATGGAAATTCAGATACGGATCAGTGCGTAAACGGAGAGAGTGTCAGTAGTTGTGAGTTGTGAGCAATGCATTTACACCCCAAGGGTGAAATTATATTTACACCCTTTACCCCGAAAACCCTCAATCGTTCAGGTTATGATCAAGTTTATATGCGGAGAGTAAAGGGTGTACGCATGTTTCACCCTAAGGGTGTGCAAGTGTGCAATTATGGTGTTTGAGATAAGTATATATAATAGTATAAGCCTATATTAAAAATTTATTTGTATCTCACTCATTGTATGTTGATCCCAGACTGGTTGATAGTCGATATATCAAGATATATAAAATACTTGACATAACTTCCTATAATGTTATATAATTCCGCCATAGTTAGTTAGTACCCTGTTTTCTGCCCAGAAAAACAAAATTTATGTTGAAAAGAGTCGCATTTATCGTAGCACAGGTGATCTTAGTATTTGTCTTGGCCGCAGCAGTTTCAGCAACTGAGGCACCAAGCTTTCCTTCATGTTCAAATCCCCAAGGGACAAAAAAAGTAAGTTATGACTCAGGAACTCATTATATTGTCGGCCGTGAAACAGGTGTCAGCGGGTCGGATGCAGTATATTACACAGGAGAGAATCTTATTCAGTGTTTTTGTGCTGAAGACGGAAGCGGAATTCAAACAAATTGGTGGAAAATTAGTTCTCTTGAACAAACAGCAATTGATATTTTAACAAAACTTGGTTGGTACTACGTTCCGTCAGGAGCAGATTGGGGATTGGAATCCTCACCTTATTTGGCCCAAAATGCCAATTATAGCTGCAAATCAAATCCACCTGACAATCCTCCGCACAATCCTCCCGGAGCACCGGTTTGTGATTCAAGAAGGCCGGATGCACCTGAAATCCTTTCAGTCGTAAAGTCAGGAAGTAAAGCAACCATAACCTGGACAAAAGAGGAATTTGCCACTCATTACACACTGGCTTACGGAACAAAATTGGGAGAATACCCTTACGGTGTACCTAATACCGGAAACGTAACCAGCTATACAGTTGAGGCTCTTGATCCTAATGCAACCTATTACTTTGTTGTCTACGCAGTCAATAATTGTATGCCATCTGAACCTTCTTCAAACAGAGTAATCGGAGGCGGATCGGTCCTCGGATTGGCAACAACCGGAAATTCAGCTATTTTATACTCAGTCTTTGCAGCTTCACTACTTCTGACAAGTGCAGGAGTTGCGCTTCGTAAAAAAGCCAACTAAGCTTAAGTTAGTAATTTTCTTTATATTTATTTATGCGTAAAGCATTTGCCAACCTTCTAATTCTTTTGGGTTTAATCGGATTTGGTGCTTTTGGATATTTGATATGGGAGAGGAATAGTTCTGTAAGACTTCAATTTAATCAGGCACCGGAAGTTCAAAATAGCAGTTTGATAAGCGGGAATGTTCCGGCAGACTTTTCTAATCCTACAATATTAAGGATTCCTTCAATTGACTCCAGCTTACCGATAATTCCTTCCAAGATTGTGAATAACCGATGGGAATCGACAAAAAAGGGTGTTTCCTATTTGGAAACGTCACCCGTCCCCGGTGAAATAGGAAACAGCATCATCTACGGGCATAATTTCCCAAATTTATTAAAAAGTCTGACAAAAGTTAAGCCGGATGACGAGATTTATGTAGATTTTGCAAGCGGAGCAACCAGAAAATTTGTCGTCCATTTTACTCAGGAGGTGGGACCTTACCAATCCTCGATTCTTAATCCGACCGAAGATAGAAGAATAACTCTTTATACTTGCAGCGGATTTTTTGATACAAAACGCTTCGTTGTAACTGCAATTTTATCGGAGTAAATCCTTACACCCCAAGGGTGAAATTGTATTTACACCCTACCCCCAAATCTGTAAAATAATAAATCCTTACACCCCAAGGGTGAAATTGTATTTACACCCTACCCCCAAATCTGTAAAATAAATTATAAATCTTCTATGCCGAGAAAACGCAACCTTGTGTTTGCAAATGGTGAAACCTACCATGTTTACAATAGGACAACTGCCAATGAATGGACTTTCTCGAAGAAAAGAGACATAGAAAGAGCTCTAAATTTAATTTCCTTTTACCATTATGAGCAAACTATAAGGTACTCCTTTTTCAATAAATTAAAAGATTTTCAGAAACTGGACTATCTTAAAAATAATTCATTTGATAAAAAGATTGTAGAAATTTACGCGTACTGTTTTATGCCTGATCATTTTCATTTACTTCTCAGACAAACAGCTGAAAATGGAATCCGCAATTTTTTATCGAATTTCCAAAATAGCTATGCAAAATATTTTAATGTTAAAAACAAAAGACATGGTTCACTATTTCAAAATCCGTTTAAAGCTAAGCATATCAGCAGTGATGAAACCCTGCTTCATGTATCCAGATACATCCATTTGAATCCGGTGACATCATACTTAATGGATACAAAAGAATTAAAAGACAGCGTCTTAACCTCATTTCCGATTTATCTCGGTAAAAAAGAGACCCTTGTAGATTCAAAACTAATTCTTGAAATTATAGGCTCAAGATTAATGTATCGAAAATTTGTAGCTAATCAAGTTGATTATCAACGGAAACTTGGAAATATTAAATATTTATTAATTGATTGAGTTTGGGTAAAGGGTGTACGCATGTATCACCCTAAGGGTGTGCAGTTGCATGGAGTTATATAATTAGTGGCTGATTACAGTGGCTTAAGAGTTTGGATCTATATAGCTCTATATGGAACGGGAAAAGGTACCTCAATTCGAATATGCTGCAGTTCGAACGTGCAGTATATATTCCAGAATAAGAGACTTTAAAGGACAAAGATTCGAAGCTTCAGCTTCTCCCCTCAACATAATTGAGGAGTCAATCCGATTGGGAATTCCTTCTGCTTTGACTGATCATAATTTTTTCGGTATTTGGACTTATCTTTCACTTTGTGATTTGAACAAAGTCAGGGCACTTCCAGGAATTGAACTTCCCGCTGTCAGAAGAAGCTTTTTATCACCTCCGGAAAAAATAACTTTCATTGCAAAATCAATCGAAGGCCTTAAAAATATTTCAGATCTGGCTTCAAAAAATCGTAATCTGAATCGGGATGAAATAATTCAGCCGGATGTAATCACTCTTGTAAGAGGCAATTTCGTGGAAGATGAAGGTTTATTAAGAGAAAAAGGTGTATTTATTGCGGTGGACACTCCACCTTCAAAAGATACACTTCCGAATTTGCTTAATTTGGAACAAAAATACCATAAGCTTGTGCTTACACATCCGACTGTTGCTACTGAAAAAGATGCCCATATCTATCAAATACTGCGTAAAGCATTTCCAAGTATTCCTCAGCTGTATGAGGGGCTGGATCTAAAACTCCATACATTTCCGGACAAAGAAGAAATTTATAAACTTTATCATGAATTGGGGCTTGATGTAATTCAGCGCTCGTTTGAGATTACTGATGGGATTAACGTTCCCATTCCCCAACCGAAGATTTTGGAGCCTGAGATCATGAAGTGGTTTGATAGCGGGATGAGCGCTGGTGGGGTTTTGCGAGCCTTGATTGAAAATAAACTTTCACAAAAAAAAGTCGGTCCGGAAGTAATTGAAAGAATTAATATGGAGCTTAGGTTAATCAACAAGTACAATCTGGCTGGGTATATTTTGGAATCGTATGATCACCATCTATTTTGTATTGATAAAAATATCGCAAACAATATTGAAGGTAGCGGTCGTAATAGCCAGGCTGTGAGTGTTTTATTTGGTACAAGTGATGCAATGGCAACGAATTTTGACAGGTTCATCAATGAGTACAGAATGGGTGCAGTTGGGATGGTTGATTTTCCGGATATTGACCGCTCAGTTTCAGATTCAGGAAGGCCCAAACTCGTAAAATATGCAACTCGTTCCGGTCGGACACATGTGCTGGGAATAGTTTCGCATTTAAGAAAGGATTCGTTGAAGAATTCCGGTCTCAAAGACAAAGATAAAGAAATTATTGAAAAAGCGGATATTCCTGAGGGTAAAGTGATAGTACACCCCGGAGTAGTTGCTGTTGATATTGCCCCCATATATCATTCGGGTGTACTTCAGATGCAGAAGAAAGATGCCGAAGATGTGATACACGCACCAAAATATGATTTCCCTACGAATATCGGATTGGGTATTGTGGAAGAAGTAAATAACACTTATGAAATAAATACTACACAGATTAGTAAAGCTCTGGACTCTATTTTTTACGATAGAAATTCAACAATTGGAATCGGAACCATTGAAAGTCCAACCGCAATGCTTGCCATAAATCATATGGGAAAATCTTTGAAAAAAGCGGGGAGAAAACCTGAATTTAAAGATCTTTCAAATATCGAAGGAAGCATACGACCAGCTTCTGCCAAGGCGAAAAGTTCTCTTTATCAGGGGATTGAAAACATAACAAGTATATATGCTCCTTACCCCGAATTGGTCAAGATTACAAAGAATACGGAAGGCGTTTTTTTATATCCTGAACAAATTATGCAACTTGTCGGAAGTTTAGGTCTGGGTGAAGAGAATTCGTACAGGGTTTTGAAAATGTTGTCAAAAAATCTCCCGGGTATAGAGCAGGATGTTTTGTTCGTTAAAATTAAAAATTTAATATTTTCCAAATACCCCAAAGGAATATCGGATCAGCTTTTCAGCGATGTATTCAGGGTGGGGTATGGATTTGCCAGGGGTCATTCTGATGCAAAAACAGAAGAAGTTTTGCATGAGATGGTTTCAAAGCAAGAGGAACCAGCAGAATTTTGGAGTTCCAGACTCAGAAGAGCAGCAACCGGGAGAGGTGGAATGTATCCATTACAAGTGTATCTCAATGCTGCCAGAAGAGAATCGGGGATTGGGCTTTTGACACCCGCAAAAACCCTCAGTAAAACGTACTCAGAAAATGGAAAAGTTATATTGGGTTATGACCTGATTGGTTCAAATATCATTCAAAAAACCGCATACAATTTGTTATGGGTGAAGAAAGATGCAGCAGTTGATTCAATTGATTTGGGGCTTCACCAAATGCAGCATTTCGGTGTCAGTTTTACAGGTGATCCTTCAGAGGAAATATTTCCCGATTATCAATTTGAAGAGAACAAAAAATTACAAAAAACAATTGGGAGCATTGCCTCTTGGAGATATTTTCAGCCTTCGCAAACACATTTTGTAACTTTGGAGCGAAACGGTCTTATTCATTGTAAATTGGATGGAAATTTGTACCGGAATAAAAAGACCGAGCTTGACCTGTATTTCAAAAAACGGAATGACAGAGAATTTTTACGGACCTTTTTGCATGTTCAAATAAAAAAAGACGAATTTTACGGGGGATGGGAAATTGTTAATCTACTTCCCTTACCGGAGAGAATCCGTGAGTAAACTTAAATAGTGACTGACAAATTCTATGGATGGGAAGATTTTTCTTTTCTCCACTTTTCTATTTCCTTGTGGTTGCCGGATAGTAATACAACTGGAACTTTCCAACCGTTGTAATCTTCAGGACGGGTGTATTGGGGATACTCGACATTAGTTGTGGGTTGTTGGTTATAGGTTGTAGGAGAGGAAAGTGGGGGGTGGGTTGTGGGCTGTGAGTGAGATATAGGGGAGTGAGACTCCTGCAATAACGAATCGGGATTAAGAACTCCCGGAATAAGCCGTACCACCGAATCCGTTATCACCATTGTAGGGATTTCACCACCGGTAAGAACATATTCTCCGATGGAAATTTCCTCATCAATCAGATTCTGGGCAACCCTTTCGTCAACACCTTCATAATGTCCGGCAATCAATATAAGATGGTCCAATTTTGAATATTCCAGAGCTTTTTGTTGAGTGTAAAGCTCTCCTTTGGCTGAAAGCAAAACAGTTTTCGTTTTTTGGTTTTTTGTTTTCGGTTTAATATTTTGGAGTGCCCGGTCAACAATATCAACACGGATTACCATTCCCGCTCCACCCCCATACGGGTGGTCATCGACAGTTTTATGTTTATCCGTAGCCCAATCCCGAAGGTTGTGGATATTAATCTCAACAAATCCGTCATCTTGGGCTTTTTTGAGCATCGATGTTCCAAAAGGGCCGGTAAACATATCGGGAAAAAGTGTCAAAATATCAATTTTCATACTGGTTGTATTATACCTTCTAAGCTGATAAATTCGTAATCAAATATTGAAAATTATGAAGCATTTAACGTATTTCAAGCAGGCTTTGTTAAGTGTTTATTGGCAATAATAATTTACTTAATCAAAAATCATGACGTATTGTGAATTGAAAAATGGTTCGGTAGAGCAGAAGTTCATCCCGGATATTTTGAAGGATGAAAAATATTTGCAATGTATCAAACTGGCCAGACAGTCAAAAGGTGTGGAAAGATATGGGAGTATCCTTATTAATGATGGAATAGTAGTTGGCGAAGGATTTAATCGTGCGATTGCTCATTTATCGATTGGGAAACTTGTTAGACCCGTAAGGCAGGGAATGGCAAATCATGCTGAAATTGAAGCAATCAACAATGCACTATTAAAAAACAATGCAATAAATCGCTCACAACTGTATGTGGCAGGTTTTTTCCCGAAATCGGGAATGTTATTTTTTAAGGAAGTTTATACTTGTGTTCGATGCATACCACATATGAAAAACTACGGCATTAAAGAAATATTCGTTCCGACAATGAACGGATGGATCGGTAAAGCAATCGATTTGGCTTCCAATGAAGCAAAGGCATTTGTACACGGTACACATCAAAAAAGACTGGAAGTAGCGACCGGCAATTATTTTATAAAAGATTTAAATTTACTTTAATATTTTAATATGTATAAAATTCCACAACTCCTTAAGTATAAGTATTTATTCCATGTTTTTTCGGATAAGAGTGATGGAAACATGGCAAATTCGATTAACGGAGTGGTTAACGATTTTGAAAAGGTGTCGGAGAACAGAGCCCACTTTTTAAACAATATCGACGTTGATATAAAAAGTACAGTTTGTATGTGGGTGACCCATGGAGATGAAATCATTGATGCAGATCCGAAGTTAGCCGGAGTCAGCATTCTTGATTATCACAAAGCCGTAAAAGTTGACGGGTTGATAACAGATAAAAAGGAGATTTATCTTTTTCTTCTTATTGCCGATTGTCTGCCAATTATTATTTACGACCCCGTTAATAATGTCGTTGCTCTGGTCCATGCCGGGTGGAAAGGCGTGGACAAAAATATTGCCGGAAAGGTAGTAGAAAAGTTCAAGTCAAAGTATAACTCAAAGATTGGCGACTTGGTTGTCGGGATCGGACCTTCTGTTCATCAGGATTCGTTCATAAAAGTTAATCCTTCGCAAAAAGATGACCCGAGATGGAAAGATTTCATGCATAAAATCGCTGGAGATCAGTTTAAGGTAGATTTGCAGGGTTTTGTAAAAAAGCAGTTGATCGATTCCGGTGTTTCAAAAAATAACTTTTTCGAAAGCGGAATAGATACGGCCAAAGATGAAAGGTTCTTTTCCCATGTACGGGAGCATAATCTACCCATTTCCCAACAAGGCCGTTTTGCATGTATCGTGGGTTTAAGATAGGTACTATTTCCTATAGTAGGGAGTAAAAGAATCTTTTAAAATAGATTTGAAATTAAAAAAGTGAGGACTGAGGTGTTTCATCTTTCGGGTACGAAAAATCAACCTTAACTTTTCGGAGTGTATTCCATCGGTCCTTGAATGAAACTTCACCAAGCTTCAGGGCATGTTCATATATATCTTTTGTCAAAAGGACATCGTCCTCACAATAATTTTTTAATTTCTCAAGACTTTCTTTATCACCCTTTTCCCAGTAATACACAGCATTAAGTCCGTCATCGATTTTATCCCTGTCGAGCGTTTCTTTTGCTATTGCAGACAAACCGGCTGCATGTTCGGATACTTTTTTAATCTCTGCATAGATATCAAAATGCGGAAGTTTTGCAAAATATGGCGGTGCATAAGGTTTCAGTGCGGCAACATCAAAACGCAAAGTGTTAAAGCCAATTATTCTTTTGGCATCGCTAAAAACCGGCCACATCTTGTCAAAATCCTCTTCCCAAAAACTTTCCATTTTACCTTCAATTTCGGTATAATTGTCATCGATAATCCGTTTGTATACGGAAACGATTGAAACACCTAATTTCCCGGGATCAAAGTCGGGAATATCGGCAAATATCTTTTTTGTTTCTACATCAAAAAAGATTTCTGTATAAGAATTCATGGCAATATATGATATCAAATTGTAACAAAAGCTACCAACAGATGAGCTAATAATATGATTAATATAGGTTTGAGAAGAACTCAACTTATTGATATACTCGACTAAGTTGGCTGTTTAGAGCTTACACGATTTTGCTGTCAAAAAAGCTGAAACTGAAGAAATCATATGAAAGATAAAAATCAAAAGAAAAGTTTTCTTAAAACAAAAAAATTCTGGTTTTTTACCATTATATTAATAGTAATAGCCGCGTTTATTGGGTATAAGCTCACTGTCGGTAAAAACAGCGGTAAGGAAAAATCAGTTGTTGAGTGGGGTAAGGTAACGCAGGAGCTTGTTCTATCAGGAGAAATTACCGCGGATGAATACGCCAAATTGGGATTCCCTACTTCAGGAGATATTGCATGGATTAGTGCTAAAGAAGGTGATACGGTCAAAAAAGGGATGGCGCTTGCCAAACTTGATACAACAGTCCTAAACACTTATTACCAGCAGGCTAAAGCTACTTTACGGGCAGCCGAAGCGACAGTTGAGTACGTTCATGACCAGGTTAAGGATAACGACAATGATGAAACATTTTTACAAAAAGATACACGTACAACAGCTGAAGTAACAAAAGATAAGGCTTATGAAGCGTTTGTCGCCGCAGAATATAATTTGAGAAATGCAACTATCACAGCGCCATTTGCTGGTATTGTGACTGCAGTTGCCCATCCGTATTCAGGCGTATTTGTTTTGGCCAGCGAAACTCAAATAGAACTTATCAATCCGGAAACGATGTATTTTGACGTCACTGCAGATCAAACAGAGGTACTTAACCTCTTTGTCGGGCAGGATGTTGAAATTTTGCTTGACTCATTGCCTGACGATACCCTGAAAGGTAAAATTGTATTTATTTCGTACACCCCGAGAGCAGGTGAAGTCGGTAGCGTTTATAAAGTTAGGGTGGGTTTTGAGAATGAGAACATGGATATCAAGAAATACAGGATCGGATTATCCGGTGATGCGAAATTTATACTTCAAGAAAAAGAGAACGTATTATTTGTTCCTCCAAGATTTGTAAACGTCGAAAATGGTAAATATTTTGTCCACACATCGGACAAAGACGGAAAAGTTTTTGTTGAAATAGGTCTTGAGGGGGAAGACAGAACAGAAATTACCGGCGGAGATATTAAAGAAGGGGAGACTATATACGATTAATGTATCACGGGAAGTCTGAGCATCACGAGTACCACGAGCCGATTTAATTCTTGTGATACTTCTGATACTTCAAATTCTTGTGATACTTTTTTGAAATGATTAAGCTTCAAAATATCAGCAAATCTTACTTCCTCGGTGATGAAGAGGTTAAAGCGGTTAATGGTGTTAATTTAAAGATTGAAGATGGTGAATATATCGGAATCCTGGGCTCTTCGGGATCGGGAAAATCTACATTAATGTACCTGATAGGACTTTTGGAACAGCCGACAGTCGGGAAAGTATTTCTGGACGGAAAAGACGTTTCAAAATTGGATGATGACACGCTTTCTCACATCAGAAATAAGAATGTCGGGTTTGTCTTTCAACAGTTCAATTTGATTAATAAATTTACTGTGCTCGAAAACGTTCTTCTTCCTGCCAAGTACTCAAAAGTCAAACTTGATTTTGATCCCTTGGAAAGAGCTGACGAACTTTTAAAAAGATTTGGAATTTGGGATCGTAGAAATTTTTTCCCGAATAAAATTTCAGGCGGTCAGCAGCAGCGTGTTGCAATTGCAAGAGCACTCATCATGAAACCGAAAGTGATTCTTGCCGATGAACCGACAGGAAACATTGACAGCAAAACCGGTGATGAAATTATGGATCTTTTAGGAGATTTGAATAAAGATCTCAAAGTAACTGTTATCGTGGTAACCCACGAACACGATGTTGCCCTTCGGACAAAAAGACAAATTTATATAAAAGACGGTGTGGTTGTTAAAAAGTATTTATGATGGTATTGTAAAAAATTAAAATTTCTTAATACCGTTAATTTTGTTATGTTAATGAAAAACGAATTTACTGATCTATTAAAATCAGCCTTTGCAGATTTCAAAAGAAACAAAGTCAGGACATTTTTGACGTCTCTCGGAATTATGATCGGGGTAATGTCGGTTGTGCTTTTGATTGCCCTCGGGTTGGGACTGAAAAATTATCTTAAACAGCAGTTTGAAAGCTTAGGTGCGAACCTGATAATAATCTTTCCCGGTAACGTATTTTCCAGCGAAGGCGGAGCCGGTGGCGGATTCGGATCGGGTTTTGCGGGGGGAGCTGATTTTGATGAAAGGGATGTTGCTAACCTTCAAAAAATCAGAGAAGCAGATTATGTTGTTCCCGTATTTTTCAAAAGCAGCGTTGTTGAGGCCGATGGAGAAAGATATCTCGGCTATATTGAATCATCGAATGAGGAAATATTCAAGATTTTGAATCTTGAGATTCTCGCAGGTGAATTCTTCACGAAAAGTGAAGTTTCATCCAGGTCCAAAAACGGAGTAATGGGATTTACTATTGCAGAGAAACTGTTCGGACAGCCTGAAAATGCAGTAGGAAAAACAGTCAGAGTCGGGGATCAGAGGTTTCGGGTAATTGGTGTTGCAAAGAAAAAGGGAGACAGGGAAATGGACGCTTCGCTTATTATTCCCTACAAAACAGTATTCGGAACCTTAAATCCGGATAAAACTTTTTTTACGATATACCTGGGAACAAAAGATGAGGGCAATGTCGAAATTGTCAAAGCGAAAGCTAAAGAAACACTTTTGAAAAGATACAAAGAGGACGAGTTTTCGGTGACAGAACAAACAGAAATTCTATCGACTGTTGACCAGATATTCGGTATTGTAAACTCGATACTTGTCGCTATCGGGTCGATTTCACTTTTAGTCGGCGGAATCGGAATTATGAATATCATGTATGCGACTGTGACCGAAAGAACAAAAGAAGTCGGAATCAGGCGTGCAATTGGGGCAACAGAAAGAGATATCTTAACTCAATTTTTGGCGGAGTCAATCTTATTGTCCATCATCGGTGGTGTATTGGGATTACTGCTTTCAACAGCAATAGTCTTGATAGTTAGGATATTTTTCCCGGCGGCTATCAATTTCTTTTCGGTTGCGATTACACTTATTATTTCGTCCGCTATCGGAATATTCTTTGGCGTTTTCCCCGCCCGTCGTGCAGCAAAACTTCCGCCGATTGAGGCCATTCGTTACGAATAACGAAATCCTGAACTTGTTGAACGGATTGAGGCAATACGGTACGAATAAAATCTTCATTATTACCCCATCTTTTAAGATGGGGACGATGTTATAGAAGTTTCGTAATGTTTTTTTATATAGATTTTTGCTACGATTAATTTATGGACAAAATTGTCATAGTTATGCCGGCTTTCAACGAAGCCGAAAATATCGGTCCGATGGTCGAAGCACTTTGCGGTACGGAATTTCCCAAAATTAAAGATGCCGATATGCATCTTCTTGTCGTTGATGCTAATTCTCCCGACGGAACAGGAAAAATCGTTTCAGATAAGCAGGGCAAATATAAAAATCTTCATTTACTCTCAAAAGATAAAGGCGGACTGGGAGCCGATTATGTGGCAGGTTTCAAATATGCCGTTGATAAGTTATCAGCCGATGCCGTTATGGAGATGGATGCTGATTTTCAGCATCCACCCAGATTTGTTAAACCCATGGTTGACGCGTATTTGGAAGGTGCTGAATATGTAATCGGTTCGCGCTATATTCCCGGCGGATCCGTTCCGAAAGAATGGGCGCTTTTCAGGAAAGCCGTAAGCTACTTTGGAAATTTATACATAAGATTGGTACTTCTGAAACCATCGATACACGACCTTACAACGGGATTTCGGTTGACTAAAGTTAAAGGTGTTTTGGACAAGATCGATATCGATCATCTTATGGAACAGAAAAGATTTGCCTATAAAGTTGATCTTTTATACCAGAGTATAAAAAACGCCAAAAAGGTGAAAGAAGTCCCCTTGGAATTTGCACCGCGCACAAAAGAACAATCAAAGTTTAATATGAAAGAGACTGTGTCAACCTTAAAAGTAGCAACTATTTTGGGAATTAAGGATAAAGCAAGATTTATTAAGTTCGGCACTGTAGGATTTATCGGATATGTTGTTAATGCGGTCGGATTGGCGGTTTTTGCAAAGCTTGGTTTTCCGGAATGGGGAATTTGGGCAGCAGCAACAGAAGTTGCGATTGTATCAAATTTTATACTTAATAACCTTTGGACTTTTAAATCCGAAAAGATAACAGGAGTAGGGTTTCTTCTTAAGAAATTTTTCCAATTTAATTTAACTTCGACCGGTGCTCTTATTATTCAAGCGATATTTGGATCTTTGGGAGTTGCTTTTTTCGGGACAGGGTCCCGTCAACTACTTCTTCCTTTCATAATACTTTTACTGGTACTTCCGTATAATTACTTCATGTACAACGCTGTAATTTGGAAGACATGGAAAATGCCTTGGAGCAGGAAGTAATATTTTAAGTGATTCGATATTAAGATATTAATTTTTCAAATACATCACAACTTTATATTCCGAAATTAACTTTTTAACCTTCCAGAAAAGTGAGTAAAGTTGGAAACTCGGGTAACTTCATATTATCTGAAGCGAGGTATTTTTAATATCAATTTCAAAATACAAATTGTTATTGAGGCCAAATAATTTAATTTGCTAAGCAATTCCTCTTCCTTTCAGATTGAATTTGAGATGAAGCATTTTCAATGACAATATTTAGAATTTGACAAGATAGCAACGCATATGCGTTATTAGCATGTAAATCCACACTTCACATTTTTTACATTCTGAAGATTGAAGGTGATGCAAATAGACGTAAATAGATGTAAATAACTGGTGGATTATAGTAAAATAGACACTCCATGAGTAAAAACCACAAATTTCCAACCGATGAAATTGAATTTAATAAATTTCTGGTCCGGGAATATATGAAATACGGAACAGTTGATGAAGTGTATAGGAAGCATAAATATTTCCTGCCAATTTCGTATGCCAACTATCAAAGAGTATTGGATCGGTGGGATATCAAAAAAGCGGTCGGTCCGAACAATAAATTTTCTGAAGCTGTTGACTTTTTGGGCCATTTGGCAAAAGACAACATAGCTTTTGAAAAATTGTATAAAAAACTTCCTCCAAACTACAAAACTTCAGCCGTTACGTTATATCGTGTTTTGGCTTATGTCAAAGAAGGAATAACAAGAAGATTAGGAACCGCGCTCGTGATTACACCATATGATAATATAAACCGGATATTGGTAGCCAGAGATGTGTCGACTCCCAGAATTCAGCTCGGAAAAACATTCGGTTCGTATTCAATTCCGATGGGGTATTCCAAAAAAGGTGAATCAAGAAGCGAAAATATAAAGAGGATTCTCCAACAAGAGGTTTTTACGGACAAATCAATAAATAGAGAATTTCCGGAGGAACTTGTATCGGAAAGCTTAAGCCCTTTTATGTACTTGGAAGTTGCCGATATTCGCGTTTCTGTATATCATATCCAACTACCTAAAGATTTATCCTCGGAAAAAGTATTCTCAAGTTACAAATTACAGGATTTCGAATTTGTACCCGTGACTGAAGTTTTGGGTGAAACTTATAACGGTGTAAAAATACGATCTGGAGTTAAAGACGCCCTCAAAGGGTATCTGAAGTATTTGAAGCTTCTTGAAAGAAAGCTGACAATTAATCCTCTTCAGGAAAAATCGATTATGAATAAAGAGTTAGCAACAGTTACGATCGAGGTAGAAGAATAGTGTTACGCTTTTTTCAGAATCGGTCTGAATTTTGCACCGTATAAAATAAGCCCCCGCTCCGAATTTCCATCAATTCTTATTTTTCTGGTAACCATTTCAACGCGGGTACTGATCTCAACCGGTTCATCTCCAAAATCAGTAAGTTGTGCCGTAATAAACGGACCGGGGTCACCGTTATCATTTTGAAGTTCGACGATTGCGATATCATACGGAGTTTGATCTTCATATCCGACTGGTGCGTCATAAATTGTAGTAAATGTCAGAACTTTTCCATGGGAAGGCAACGGTAATCCTTTTTCTATGTAATCTCTTAATAGTGGTCGTTCCATGTCAATTTAGGAAGGAATATGTTCTCGGAAGAGTGATCGGTGGCCGTTCCCTGACAGATTGACATCAATCGATTGTTTATCTAGCTCTTCTTTCGTTAGAATTTCCCGCTTGTGTCCATTTCCACCAGACAAAACTAAAGGTACATTTTCCGTAGGTTTACTAATGGTAGCGCCATAACCAACTTTCCGCCATGGGCCTAATCCTATTTTTTGGTGATACCTCATAACCCAAGAACATCTGAAACCTTCCGTTGACATTGTATATGAATTTTATAGCTTAGGGGTTTTCAAAGACTATCAGGGTTTTGGAAGGATAATGTGGGGTATTGACTCATATCCATGCTCGGTTTTTTTGGCTTCGACGGTTACGCCGTGATGAAACGCACGCCATCCCAAATCGGGATCGTCCACACATAAAGTTACGAAATCGTTGGTAAACGAAGAGTCTGATTTTGCTTTTTTATAAAGTTGTGCCAAGACTCTGCCGCGATCTTTCTTGTTTGCGTTTAATTTTGTGAGACGGTCTTCAACATCAGACGGACTGGGGCTGGTTTGGGGAAGAAGCGCTACTGAAGCTTGTTGTGGTGTATATTCAACCCCCATACAACATTAAAGCATATTGATTAGAGAAAAGAGAAGAGTCAAAAGTGAAAAGCAATAAATTAAAAATATAAAAGCGTAAACTATTGAGTATTAAGTCTTAAGTTTTAAGTAAATAGTACAAAGAGAAAAGACGGTAAGCAGTAAGCATGAGCGGTAGGTTGTAGGAGATAAGGTTGAAAGATTGGTAGTTGGGTACTGCCATTTATCATTCATCCTAATATCGTAATTTCTTAATATCTTTCCTAAAGTAGCGGCGCCCAATCAGGTATTGGCATTACATTTTGAGATATAAAAGCCAGCGAGAAAAGATAAATGGGAATGATTATAATAGCAAAAGCAAATTTGAATTCCTTTTTAACAAGATATTTTGAAAAGCCGGCTAATATAAAAGGAATAAGAGGAAGAGAATATCGGATAAGATCCCGATGAGCAACAAAAAGAATACTTATAAAAAATATCCCCGCAAACCAGCTTCCGACTTTATCGATCTCCAATAATTTATATACTCCGATAGCCGCGAGGAGATAGACAAATATTACTTCTTCTAACCAGAAAGTTCCTACCCAAGGCGCCGAGTAATTAAATATCTGAAAAGGTGGGAAGAAAAGGTGAATGTTGTCGCCAGACTTAAAATAAGCAAGAAAACTTCCGAATTGAGTTTGATAAATATAAAAAACTCCGATCAATGCCAGAGGGATCAAAAATAGCGGCAATAAACTTGAAAGTTTTATGGATTTTAAGATATTTGAAGTTTTGAGAATTGCAGATTTGTTAAATTTTGAAACCATCATGGCCATAAATAATGCAGGGAAAAGTAAGATTCCGGGGGATTTTGTGAGGGTTGCAATCGCTCCCATTATGCCCGCAAGCAAGTATTTTTCCTTACGAAAAAAATAGATTGCGCCTATCACACCAAACAAAAAAAGAGGTTCAGGTGATCCTACTGATCGGACAACCAGCCATCGGGCGGGAAAGACCGAGAAAAGAATGGTCATCCATATTATTTCATCCTTATCCACAAAATCGGCAATATATTTTGAGAAGAACCATATAGCCAGGATGGATGTTATAAAAGTAACAAAGAGCATAGAGTATGGGTAACCCAAGATGTATGAAAATCCCCTGATCAACAAGGGATAAAGTGGGAAGTGCGCAGCATAATATTCGACCGGCAATGTGAACGGCAGTTTTGATAGACTTTCGGTATTATAAAAAGTCTTTGCCACAGCAATATAAAGCGGTCCGTCGTAATTGGCAACAATTGTTGCCATTCCCTCCCGGGGTAGAGGTATCGTCCAAAATTTCTCTAATCGCATAAAAAAAGGCAGCCAGACAAAAAAAGTGGGAATTGCAGACAAAATGAAAATTAAAAAAAATGTCTTGAATTTATTCATCTAAGCTTATATTATATCCGATACCACCTATGTGGCAAGAAAATTCTTGAATCCAAACATGGTAGAAGGTAATCTTAAATATAACGAAAAGGAAGGTAATATTATGAACGTAGCGGTTATTGCATGCATGGATGAAGACGCGAAGATCGTGGGAATAAAACTGGGAATCCTGGGGTCTTTGATAACCAAACACAATTCCGGTAAACCTGAGCTTTTTCCTGAAAGTACGCGAAATATTATTGACAATAATAGAGATACTATTATTAATGCCTTTAAAAATGTCGCAGATAAGTTGGGATGTGTATTCGGAGCGTGCAGTCATCCGGGATGCGGTGCTGCGTCAGCACAAGGGTTTAATGAAAATGAGTCAAAAACCGCTACCTCAAAATTGTATAACGATAGCTATTTCGGACATCTGCCGATTGCTGATGAACCGCTCTTGGCGGGGAAAATCAACGGTCTTTCGGTATACGGCTATATGGGTAGAAGTGTTGAGGATCACCATCATAAGGCTGAATGGTTGGATTTTACAGTGGGTGGAGGAATTAGTTATGAAGAAGATAAAAAAAGAAGTTTGGGTGGTAAAGCATTAATAGTAAGCGCCGATTGGGTAACGTATGCCTTGGATGCCGGGGTTTCTGAAAACGACATCAAAGAAATACTAAAAGTTCAACTCAAAATTGCGGTTGAGATTGCCCCCGAAATTAAAAAGAAATATCAGGGTAAAGAAGATTTTATAAGGACTTTTGACGCTTCTGAAAGCCGCGCAGATAAATGTCTTGCAAAGGAAATTGCAGAAAGAAATAAAAGAATAGTTAATGAAGTAATTAGAGAATTCTCCGGTTGATTTCCTTGGTTGACCAACCAGTGCTTATAAATTAAAATAAGCTTCGGATGAGCAATGATTTTGCTCTTTAATTATGTCCAAAAAAGTTAAAAAAATAGTTAAAAATAATCAATTAAATATGATGTATGTTATTTCCAAAGCTACTGACTTGGCATTTTCTTTAACTTTAATACCCGTAGCATTTCTTTTATTTGGGATTTTTTTAGATAAGAAATTCACAACAATGCCGCTGTTCACAATAGTTGGTACTTTGATAGCTGTTTTCGCAAGTGTCTATAAAATAATAAAAGCAAAAGACACAATTAACCAAAAATGAAAAAAACTTTACACATTTCAGTTTCACCGGAACCGGTAATGCATATTGGTGATCTTCAGATCACAAATTCAACAATAACTTCATTTCTGGTAATTTTAATTTTGTTTGCCTTAGTATTATTAATAAAAATTAAAGGCAAAAAAGATAAAAGCGGTCTCCCGTTTATCGTTAGGTTTATCTTTACGGGATTCTATGATTTTTTGAAAAATATTGCTCGAGAAAAAGTTGATATTCTGTTTCCGGTCCTGACAACTTTTTTTATTTATATAATATTTTCAAATTGGATCGGCCTTCTTCCGGGGGTTGGTCCTATCGGGATTTGGGAGCATCTTGGCGATGAAAAGTTATTGGTTCCGCTTTTTCGAAGTCCGAATGCCGATTTATCAACCACATTTGCATTAGCCATTGTATCGGTTGTAACCATTCAGGTGATGTCTATCAAATCGCTGGGGGTAAAAAAATATTTCATGAAGTTTATTAATATCTCTAACCCGATAAAATTCTTTGTTGGGATACTTGAGTTAATTTCGGAAATTTCAAAAGTATTATCTTTTTCTTTCAGGCTTTTTGGTAATGTTTTTGCAGGAGAAGTACTCCTACTGGTCATGACGTTTTTGATTCCTTTAGTTGTACCGGTCCCTTTCTTAATACTTGAAATTTTTGTTGGATTTATACAAGCTTTAGTATTTACGATGCTGACAACTATATTTATAGTTGTTTCTACAGAAGAACATCATTAGAGATTTATTTATTTTTTAAATCGATCTCAGTTAGGGGGTGTGAAAGATGGAATTAAAAGATTTAGCAACAGCTCTTGCAATAGGATTTGGAACAATTGGGCCAGGTATAGGAATCGGTCTGATTGGAAAAGGTGCGATGGAGGCAATTGGCCGTAATCCTGAAGCGGGAAACCAAATTACAACGACATTAATACTTTCGATTGCGTTTGCGGAAGCGGTCGCGATTTATGCTTTGGTTGTTGCCTTAATTATAAAATTTGTTTAATAACATGGAAAAACTTGGAATTGATTTATTCTCAATCGGAGTACAAATAGTCAACTTTTTCCTTCTTTTGTTTATCTTGAAGAAATTCCTGTATAAACCGGTTTTGGAAATGATAAAAAAGAAGCAAAAAGAGGAAGATGAACTTAATAGCAGAAAGATCGTTGCGGCAACTGATTTGGAAAAAGCGAATCGTGAAGCAGATGAAATAGTTACCAATGCAAAAACATTACAAAAGAGCTTACTTGATGAAGCAAGAAAAAAAGCAGAGTCGGAGGCAAAAAAGACTCTTGAGGAAGCTGATGAAAAAGCCAAGGATTTGATAAAAAATGCCCAAAAGCAAGCCGAAATAGAAGCAGAGAAGAAACTCAAAAACTTATCTTCAATGGTAAGGAATGAATTGAAATCTATTTTGACCCAATCGCTTCCGGAGATTTTAACACAAAAGCAAATATCTGAAATAACCGAAAAAGCATTAAGACGACTCAAAAATTATAAAAAAAACGATAATGCTAAAAGTTAAAGTTGCTTCTTCGAAAATCCTTAGTACTCAAAGTAAAAAAGAGATTCAGGAATCTCTTTATGGCATGTTTGGGGAAAAAGTTGAAGTAATATATGAAATAGACAAAACCCTGATTGCCGGATTTACTGTTAAGTTCGGATCGAAAACATTGGATTTAAGCGTAAAAAGCTTATTAGAAAAGATATAAAAATATGTATGAAGATCTTAAAATTGTAGATGAAGGAAATATTATAGCGCTTTCAGACGGAGTCGTTTGGATAAACGGATTAGACGGATTAATGTTGGGTGAGAAGGTATTGTTCAAGAAAGGTATCCAAGGACTTGTCTTTAATTTGGAAGAAGTCAGGGCAGGTGTTTTGGTTTTTGATGGTTTTGAAAACCTTAAAAGCGGGGATATTGCACAATCTTCAGGGATAATATATCAGACGGGAGTTTCAGAAAAGCTTCTGGGAAGAATCATTAATCCGCTTGGAGAAACATTGGACTTGGAAGGACCTATTGATTATAAAGAGTATTTTCCGGTTGAGAAAATTGCCCCCGGCATCGTCGAGAGGCAGCCCGTCCGCGAACCGCTTCAAACAGGAATTAAGGCAATCGATGCAATTGTTCCTATCGGCCGAGGCCAACGAGAGCTTATTATCGGCGACAGGACAACGGGCAAGACCGCAGTTGCCGTAGACACGATAATTAATCAGAAGGATAAAAATGTCATATCTATATATGTTGCTATAGGTCAGAAAAGAGCAAAGGTAGCACAGATTGCCCAGAAGCTTAAGAAATTTGGTGCCATGGAGAAAACAATAATTGTCGCAGCGACTGCTTCGGACAGCGTTACATCCAGGTATTTGGCGCCTTATGTAGGCTGTACTATCGGTGAGTACTTCATGAATAAAGGTAAGGATGTTTTGATAATTTATGACGATCTTTCAAAGCATGCCTGGGCATATCGCGAAATTTCACTCCTTTTGAAGCGCCCTTCAGGACGGGAAGCGTATCCGGGAGATGTTTTTTATCTTCACTCCAGACTTTTGGAGAGAGCATGTAAATTGTCGGATAAAAACGGCGGAGGTTCTTTGACCGCCCTTCCGATTATCGAAACACAAGCGGGTGATGTGTCAGCGTATATTCCGACGAATGTTATTTCTATCACAGACGGTCAGATTTATTTAGAAAGCGATTTATTTTTTGCAGGTGTTAGGCCCGCTTTGAATGTAGGGCTTTCCGTATCAAGAGTGGGAGGAGCTGCCCAGGTTAAAGCCATGAAAAAGGTGGCAGGCCAACTTCGCCTCGATCTTTCACAGTATTATGAACTTGCCACGTTTGCACAATTTTCAAGCGACCTTGATCCAGAGACTAAGCAAAAAATTGAACGGGGGAAACGGATAGTTGAAATACTCAAGCAAGCCCAGTATTCACCCATGCCTGTTGATGAACAAGTGATGATCTTATATTTGGTTACAAAGGGATTTTTCGATACTGTTCCGGTTGAACTGATTTCTCAAATGGAAAATCAGTTTGTAAATTTTATGAACAAAAACCTGGTTGATGTCAAAAAAAGTTTGCTTGCAAATAGCGAACTTACGAAAAAAGAAATTGAAAATTTATCTGACAAAGTAAAAGTTTTTTCGGAAGATTTTATAAAAAAAGCATTAATTAAATAAAATAAATGATAAATCAAAGATTAATTAAAAAAAGGTTATTATCAATAAAAAATATTAAAAAAATTTCCAAAGCATTAGAAATGGTTTCCGCGTCAAAGGTTCAGAAAGCCCAAGAGCTTGCAAAAAATTCCAAACCATTTGCTGAAAAAATTTATGATTTAGTACATACTATTGATGTAGCTGAACTTCAAAAAGACATACCACTTCTTCGAACCAAAGGTCTTACAGGGAATAGATTGTTTGTTGTAGTAACAACAGATAAAGGACTTTGCGGGAGTATTAATAATAATCTTTTGAGGCTTTTGATGACAGACCTGGCAAAATATAAAGGCGGTAAAAACTTTTTTATCACTGTCGGAAAAAAAGGTCAACCATTTTGTCTAACCCACGGTGAACTTTTAGCAGATTATTCTTCATATTCACCGGCTGATAATCCCATTACCCAAATTACACAAAACATTGTTGATGAATTTCAAGGACTTAAGGTTGATGATGTATTTACCTATTACACTGATTTTGTGACCGCCATTGAGCAGGTGGCAAAGTCCAAAAAGATTTTACCCTTTACCGAAAGCGAATCATTTATAAAAGAGGCCATCGGCAACACCGGTGCGATTAAGAAAGTTAACTATAATTACGAACCCGGAGCAAAAGAATTATTGGAGGAAGTATTGCCGTTTTATATTGAGTCCATAATACGGGATGTATTATATGAAGCGTTGGCTTCGGAACATTCAGCCAGAATGATGGCAATGAAAAATGCAACCGATAATGCTGAAAATTTGTCCTACACATTGGAATTGGAATACAACAAATCCCGGCAACAGCAAATCACAAACGAAATTGCTGAAATCGTAACAGCTAAAATGACTATATGACAATCAAGAATGTGAGGGATCAAAATGTTATTAATATGAAAAATAAAGGATTAATTAAAGAAGTTATCGGTGTTGTAATCGATGTCGAATTTACGGTTTTACCTGAAATTAAAAATGCCTTATTGATAATAAACCAAGGACATAAATTATATGCAGAAGTCCAGCAGCATTTGAACGAGAAAACGGTCCGGGCCCTGGTGTTTGGTCCGACTGAAGGATTAAGCCGGGGAATGGAGGTAACCGATATGGGCGACCCGGTATCTGTTCCCGTGGGAGAAAAAACTTTGGGACGGATTTTTAATGTTCTTGGTGAACCCATAGACTTGGGAAAAAATATTAATTTTGATGAACGATGGCCGATATATCGCAACGCTCCGCTTCTTGGCGAGCAAAAAACTACGCCGGAAGTTTTTGAAACGGGGATTAAGGTCATTGATCTGATTTGTCCTTTTGTGAAAGGTGGAAAAGTTGCGGTATTCGGAGGTGCAGGAGTCGGCAAGACGGTTATTATCATGGAACTGATCCACAATGTTGCAAAAACTCACGGAGGTTATTCTGTTTTTGCCGGGGTGGGGGAAAGGTCCCGCGAAGGTAATGATTTATGGATCGAAATGAAACAGTCGGGTGTTATTGAAAAAGCTGTGATGGTTTACGGGCAAATGAATGAACCGGCGTCGAACCGGTTGCGCGTTGCTCTTACCGCACTCACGATGGCTGAATACTTCCGGGATGTCAGTAATCAGGATGTGCTTTTATTCATCGATAATATTTTTCGTTTTGCCCAAGCCGGAAGTGAAGTTTCTGCCCTCATGGGACGTATTCCGTCAGCAGTCGGATATCAGCCAACTCTGGCAACTGAGATGGCAGAACTTCAGGAACGCATTACCTCGACATACAAAGGTTCAATAACTTCTGTTCAGGCAGTGTATGTTCCCGCAGATGATTACACTGATCCTGCTCCTGTTGCAACTTTCGGACACCTTGATTCGACGGTTTCACTGGAAAGATCATTAGCTGAGCAGGGATTATATCCGGCAGTCGATCCGTTATCGTCATCATCAACGGTGATGGATCCGAACATTGTCGGAGAAAGACACTATCATGTTGCCCGTGAAGTTCAAAGGATTTTGCAAAGATATAAAGAGCTTCAGGATATTATTGCTATCTTAGGTGTGGAAGAGCTTTCCGATAATGACAAACTTTTAGTGGGACGCGCAAGAAAAATACAAAGATTTCTGACTCAACCGATGAATGTGGCAGAAAGTTTCACCGGCCGGGCAGGGAAATATGTTAAATTGGAAGATACAATATCAGGTTTCTCCGAAATTATTGAAGGCAACTACGATGCAGTCAACGAACAGGACTTCTATATGGTGGGTACCATTGATGAGGTGAAATCAAAGAAAATATGATGAATGTATCGGTATATACACCTGACCGCAGGGTATTTGAAGGCGAAGTTAATTCCATCACGGCTCCTTGTATTGAAGGAGTTGTTACAATTCTTCCCCGGCATATGAACTACGTATCCCCCATGGACGCAGGAATAGTAGAAATAAAAAAAGCTTCAGAATTGACAACTTTTACAATTGGAAAAGGAGTATTGTTTGTTGAAAATAACAAAGTAACAATTCTGATAGAAGAAGCTAAGTATGAACATGAGTTAGTGGAACTGGAAATTCTCAAAGCAAAAGAGAAAGCTGAAGAAATTATCGCAAAAGGAACTAAAGATGAAATACTTCAGGCAAGATACCTGCTGCGCCGGAGTTTGGTTGACTTAAGAATGATCAAAAAAAGACGTAGAATCGGTAGTGTATAATAAATAATGCTGGTGAAGGACGTAATGAGGAAGAAGGTTCGCACGATTTCTCCTGACTGGAAATTTTCTCAAATTATCAAATTTTTTACAAAACATAAAATATCAGGAGCTCCAGTTGTAAACAAGAAAGGCCGCGTCATCGGGATTATTTCAGAAAAGGATTTGCTTTTCAAACTTTTTCCTTCGGAAGAAGATTTTTACAAAAACATTGAGTACTATTTCGGTAAAGTGGCAACAGATGAGGAATTAAAAGCAGTCAGTAATTTGAACGCATTAAAAGTTATGGAAAAAAATGTGATTTCCGTTGGACCCGATGACCATGTCTTGAGCGCATGCGCGATGCTTCTAATTCACCACATCAGAAGACTTCCCGTTATTGACAAAGGCAAGCTTGTCGGTATTGTGACCACCAACGATGTCTTCCGAAACTACCTCCTGCACGCCTCAAAAGGTATTCACTGAAATACTAGTTCTACAGGCTCAAATTGTGTTAGACTTCATATGTCATATATAAAATATTATGAAAAAGTTAATTGATGAGATCTCGGTTTTTTTTCCGGCTTATAACGAAGAGAAGAATATTAAAAAAACCGTAGAGGATTCAATTAAAGTTCTCAAAAACGTTGCAGAAACATGGGAAGTTATTATTGTTGATGACGGTTCCATTGATAAGACCGGAAAGTTAGCCGATAAACTGCACGAAACTTATAAATCAAAAGTTATTGTGGTTCACAACAGACCGAATAAAGGCTACGGAGGAGCTTTGAAGGTTGGATTTCAAACTGCAAAATATAAATGGGTGGCATTTGCCGACTCAGATGGTCAATTCGATTTTTCAGAGATTGAACTTTTTATCGATGCACAAAAAAGGACTCATGCGGATTTGGTATTGGGAATAAGAAAAGCGAGGGCTGATTCATTCATAAGAAAACTCTTTACTTTAGTGTGGTCTAAAATACTCCCAAGAATTTTATTGGGACTAAAGGTTACGGATTATTCTTGCGGCTTCAAATTGATAAAAAAAGAGGTATATAAAAAAGTTCAACCTTTAGTCGGAGAGGAGAAGGTGACTCAAATAGAAATGCTTACAAAGGCACAACGCTTGGGTTATAAATTTACCGAAGTAAAAGTTACGCATCTTCCGAGAAAATTTGGCCACCAGACGGGAGCAGATCTAAAAGTTATCGTTAAAAGTATAAGGGATATATTGAAACTTTGGTATCAGCTTCGTTAAATTATGGCCATTAAATTATTCAGTAATACGGTTGAATGGATCAAGAAAAATAAGAAAGAATTTATCTGGCTTTTTATTATTTTAGTTTTGGGAGCTTTTTTACGGCTTTACAGGATTTCAGACTATATGACTTTTCTTGGAGATGAAGGACGCGATGCGATTATTGTCAGAAATCTTTTAGTAAAATTTGATCCCATTCTGATCGGGCCAAGAACTTCAATCGGAGATATGTATATGGGACCCTTATACTACTATCTGATAGCTCCGTCATTACTATTGGCGAATTTCTCACCGGTAGGACCGTCTGTCTTGGTTGCTCTAACCGGAGTTGCAACGATTTATCTTCTTTGGTTGGTTATAAAAGAAGTTTTGGGAGTAATTCCAGCCCGCATAGCTTCATTTTTATATGCAACGGCACCGGTTATTATTACTTATTCACACTCTTCGTGGAATCCGAATGTGATGCCTTTTTTTTCACTTTTAACGATATATTCATTATGGAAAACCTGGTACGGTAAAAAATTACATTGGATGATCGTCAGTGTTGTTTCTTACGCAATGGTTCTGAATTCTCATTGGCTGGGACTTTTAATGCTGCCTGTAATTTTTATGGTTGTTTTTTTTAATTTACGATATTTTTTGGTGAATAGTAAGAAGTATAGTTATATAAAGCTCGCCGTCCTTTCTACTTTAATTTTCTTTTTTCTGATGAGCCCCCTCGTAATTTTTGACGCACGGCACGGATGGAGAAACTTTTCATCGATGAAAAAGTTTTTTACTGAAAGGCAAACGACCGTTTCGGCACGTCCTTGGAGCGGTATAAAAAAATTATATCCGATTTTCAAAGATGATTACGTAACAAGGATTATGACAGCTTCAAATCCTACCGTAGGAAAGTATATATCCGTGACAATCTCGATATTTGTCGCTTCTTATATTTTCTTTAATTTCAAATCTTTATTAAAAATTTTGAAATCAAATGAATTACGGAAAAGTCATAAAGAAGGAGCTTTTTTTATTTTAATTTTCACCTGGATCTTTTGCTCCTTTTTGGGACTGAGTCTTTATAAACAGCATATCTACGACCATTACTTTGGATTAATTTATCCTACCGGTTTTATTCTTTTTACATTTTTTTACAAAAAAATTCAAGATGTATTGGGAAGTAGTGGTTTAATAATCGCTTCTTCCTTAGTCTTAGTTGTCGCGGTTGTAAACCTGACTCAGACCCCCATCCGCTATCCGCCGAACAAACAGATGCGTCGTGCGATCGATGCCGCAGACATTATTAAAAGAGAATCGGGCGACAAAAAGCTCAATCTTGCAGTTATAGCTGAGCGTAATTATGAAGACGGGTATCAATATTTTTTGGAGAAAGATGGAGTAAATGTTTCCGAGATTGATCCCCAAATTCCGCAAAGTGTTGCGGATCAGCTTTTTGTTGTTTGCGAAGTTGACAAACCGCTTTGCGATCCGGTCAACAGCCCTAAAGCGGAAGTTGCAAATTTCGGATGGAGTAAAATTGTAGAAGGATGGGCAGTTCAGGGGGCAACAGTATATAAACTTGTCCACGCAAAATAACTAATATGAATTATAAAAATTCTCAAGAAATTCTCAAACTGGTAAAAGACTCAAAAAAAATTCTTTTAAATTGTCACAGACGACCTGATCCGGATTCTGTATCAAGTGCTCTTGCGATGTACTCTGTATTGGAAGAAATGGGTGAGGAAGTTGATATTATTTGTCCGGATTCAGTTCCTGAGAATTTGGATTATATGGATAATTTTGAAAAAATTAAGAAAGTTGATTTCATGACTTATAATTTTTCAAACTATGATCTTTTTATCGTTTTAGACTCGGGAACTTGGGACGTTATAAGCGATAACATAAAAATGCCGCCACCTAGGGATATAAAAATTTTAAAGATAGACCATCACGATAAACAAGAAAAATTTGAAAATATTTCAATAATAGATGACCATGCAAGTTCTGCTTCGGAAATCCTTTATTTAATGTTTAAGGATTGGCAAATAATAGTAAGTAAAAGAACTGCATCAGCACTATTATCTGGAATTATAGCCGACAGTGTTTGTTTTAGTATTCCTCTAACTTCGTCGACAACATTGGACGCTGCTTCCGACTTAATTAAACTTGGTGCTGAAAAGGATTTAATAATGGACAAACAATTTAACTCTATTGAACCAAACCTACTTAAATTTTTTGGTGAAGTTTTACAAAATCTACAATTTGATAATGAATATAATTTTGTATGGGCTGCAATACCGCATTCGGTCTTTTCAAAATATAAGGGCTTATTAAATTTCAAGAATGCGACCGCCAATATGTTCTTTGCGAAAGTAAAAAATTCTTTGTTGGGTGTATTAATGGTAGAAGAGAAACGCGAATATTTAGGTGTAAGTTTTAGGTCTGCCAGAAGATTTGATACGTCCTTGATTGCATCTGAATTAGGCGGCGGTGGGCATCACGATAGTTCCGCAACAAAAATTGAAGGGTTTGATTTTGATCAAGCAGTTGATTTGGTCTTAAGTACAACCAGGAAAATATTAAAATCAAGTAAATGATCATGATTTACCGTCGCAAATCCTCAAGTAATTATTTTATAAATCTATTTTTTTTATATTAAACAAGGATAATTAAATAGTAATAATATCCCGATGGGAAAAATAAAATTTAACGAATATCTTAAGGAGATAAAATCTAATTATCTTCGCAACTTCAAAGTAAATGTCTTTTTTTCGGTAATAATTATTCTGATTTTTTTTGCAGCATTGTTTGTGCGGGTTTATCGTTTAGATGATCTATTGGGATTTTATTATGACCAAGGACGCGATGCATTAGTAATATGGAAGTTTATTCATGAAGGGAAACCATTTCTTATAGGACCTGTGACGGGTTTACATGGAATATTTTTGGGACCATTGTTTTATTATTTAATAACCCCCTTATATTTAATCGGTAATGGAAATCCGGTCTATCCTGCAGTATTTCTTGCCGCGTCATCGGCAATATCCGTCCTGGTAGTATATTTTTTAGGAGTGAATATGCATTCAAAAACTGCCGGAGTGGTAGCTGCAACATTATCCGGATTTTCTTTTTACATTATTTATAATTCACGTTGGTTTTCGAATCCGAATCCGATGCTTCTTTTGAGTACTCTGTTCTTATCTTCCTTATGGTTATTGATATCAACCAAAAAATCGATATGGGTAGTATGGTCAACTTTTCTTGCAGGAATTTCACTTCAGTTTGAATCGGCCAGTGCTGTTTTTTACCTGCCGATTCTGGCACTTATTTTGGTTCGGCACTATGAAATTTATAATATGAAAACGGTTGGCAAACTCATAAAAAATAAAGATGAGATTAAATTAATTCTGCTATCGGCAATTCTTTTTGTTGCAACACTACTTCCACAGCTAATTTTCAATTTCCGCCACGAAAACATTCTAATAAACAATTTTATAAATTTATTTTTTAAGGAAAAAGCATTCCGGCCTTTAACGGTAAATATTTTGGCGATAAAAATAGATTATTTTTGGAGCACTTTTACCAATAAAATTTATCCGGGTGTATTTATCCACCGGATGTTATTTATCGCAACCCCAATTGCTGCATTAGTAGTTATGCGCAGCAATTTGAAGAGAAACCTTATCTTATTGTTTACGATATTTTTTGGAGTACCGATCTTGGGAATTACATTTTTCCAGGGTAATTTCGGGAATATTTATGACTATTATTTAATCGGTTATTTTATCCCTTTTGTTCTATTAATCTCTATCGGTTTGGCTGAATTTTCCCGAACTTGGATAGGGAAAACCTTCCTTATATTATTTTTGGTCTCATTTCTTATAAACAATATAAACCCCATGCAAAGCATCCTCAAAAATAGTATGGATGGTCCTACAGATATAAAATTGGAAAGTCAAGTTCAAGCTGTCGATTGGATTATTTCCGATGCAGTCGGAAGAGGGAAATTTAATCTTCATATTTATGTCCCGCCGGTTATTCCATATTCTTACGATTATTTGTATGTATGGAGAGCAAATAACTTATGCGGCGGGAATCTTTGCGGAAAAGTTGATGCCGAGGTACCTTTAATCTATACGCTGTATGAGCAAGACCCTCCCCATCCGGAAAGACTTGTAAAATGGCTTCAGGATCAGGAAAATATCGGAAAAAATGTTCAGCAGATGAAATTCGGTGGTATTACAGTTGAAAGAAGAGAAAGGATATAAAAAGTTTTAGCACTTTTGTCATGAAAACAATAAAATACTATATTTCTAAGCTCGAGAAGTTGCTTTCTGGATTAAGGGATCTGGGTGCAGGCTCTGGCAAACTTCATCGCATCTTAAGAGGAATGATTAAGTTTTCCTCTTTTATAAAAAATCACAAAATCTTGATATTTATTTTGATTTTAGGATCATTCTTACGGATGTATAACGCACGGGAGTATTTATCGTTCGGTTATGATCAGGATGTCGCAAGTTGGTTTACCTTTGATGTACTGAAAAATCACCATCTCCGTCTCGTCGGACAAGAAACCACAACTTTAGGCATTTTTATCGGCCCTTTGTATTACTATCTCTTAACATTTTATTATTTTATTTTTAACATGAGCCCGTTTGGCGGAATTTATTTAAATTTATTTTTGGGAGTTTTTTCAATTTGGAGTTTTTATTACATATTTCTAAAAATATTTGAAAAGCAAAATCTCGCTGAAATGGCGGCATTCATTTATGCAATATCGTTCAGTCTTGTTTCAAACGACAGACTTTCTAATCCGACAACGCCTATGATATTGTGGGGAATATGGTATTTATATTCGTTATATCTACTATTGAAAAAATCCAAAAAAGCACCGATTTTAATCGGTCTTTTGATCGGGTTAATATGGCATATAAATTTTTCGTTATTGATTCCGCTCGTTTTAATTCCTGTAACGTTAAAACTTCGTACAAAGAAATTAGATTATAAAGAAGTAAATAATTTGATAATCTCAACCTTTTTATTTACGTTTCCATTCTGGTTATTTGAGTTAAGACACGGATTCATTCAAGTAAAATCTTTCGTTGACGCTTTTTTACTAATTCAAATATCGCCGGTTTCGATCGGGATCCATTTCGGAAAAGTTTACAATATGTTCAATCAAATAGTAACGACTTTGGTGATTTATCCTAAGAGCCGTTATTATTTTGTCTTACCTTTACTGTTGATGCTTTATCTTTTGTACCTTATCCGGAAAAAGATGATCGATAAAAATTTAGGTATTATACTTTTTATTTGGCCGCTGCCGTTTATTTTGTTTTTTTCACTCTATACAAAGCAGGTATCGGAAAATTATTTGAACGGTTCGTTAGTCGTATTTATACTTTTAATTACTTTTCTATTTCATAAGCTTTTGACGAATATTAATTTAAGGTTATACGGATTAATAATATTTATAGTTTTTTTTGTTTCCAACATAAAGCATGTGATCTCCATACCATACCCGTTAAATGGATATCAGCAAAAAACACTTCTTCTTCAATTTATAAAGTCTGACGCACAGGTACGGGGTTATCCATGCGTTTCGATTTCATTTATATCTGAACCCGGTACCAATTTCGGTTATAGATATTTATATTACTTAAACAATTTGAGGGTTAATAATCCAAAAAGGGGTAGTCCTGTTTATACTATTGTATATCCGATCAACGATTCTTTGTACCCGAGTAATAGAGCATTTGGCTCCATAGGGCTGATATATCCTGACTATGATAGATATAATATTAAAGATGTAGAAAGAACCTGTCAGGGAACTGATGACAACATGCTGGAACCGATATTGGGTTTACCTATGTGATTGGAACTTTAATTCAAAATGAAAAATATATTTCTGTCAGTAATCATTCCTTGCTATAACGAAGAAGCTAATATAAAAAAGGGTAGCCTGGAATTCATTAATTCATTTCTCGGTAAAAAGAAATTTACTTGGGAAGTTATCGTTTCCGATGATGGCAGTACCGATTTGGGGAAGAAAATTATTAAGGGGAAGCTTGAAAGTCTTAAGAAATTTAGACTATTGGAAAACAAGCATGGCGGAAAACCCTACGCAATTTATCAGGGAATTAGAAAAGCAAACGGCAGATTTGTTCTCTTTACGGATATGGACCAATCAACACCCATCGGAGAGCTTGATAAACTATTGCCGTTTAGAGAGATGAATTTCGAGGCGATAATCGGATCAAGGGGATTGAATAGGAAGAATTTTCCTTTTTACAGGAGGTTGGGTGCGGTTGTGTTTATGGCTTTCAGAAAAGCGCTTATTCTTCCGGAGGTAAATGATACGCAATGCGGTTTTAAACTTTTCAAAAAGATAGCGGTGGAAAAAGAATTTCCGAAGCTCGAGTTTTTCAAAAGAGATAAAAAGATTGTCGGCTGGAAGGTGACTTCGTACGATGTGGAACTTTTACACCTGATAAAAAAATCAGGCGGTAAAATAAAAGAAGTTGTTGTGAATTGGGAGGACGAGGATAAAAGTACAAGTAAGGGCGGTTCTCTTTCAAGGTATATAAAGGAATCAAAGGATATGCTTCGTGAAATTCTAAGAGTTAAAATAAATGATATGAAAGGATTATATGAATAAAATTACATCGAACTGGAAAAAAACCATACTCTTTTTAATTTTAATCTTGTTTGCATGCGCCGCATTAAGATTTTTAAGAATCGGAGTAGGCGGTCAGCCTGTTTTTACGGATGAAGCAATTTACATTCGTTGGGCTCAGGTGATGAAAGCGGAACCGACTTTAAGATTTTTACCATTAAGCGATGGTAAACAACCACTTTTTATGTGGGTGTTGATGTTTCTTCTCCGCCCCGGAATTGACCCATTATTGATAGGAAGAGGCCTTTCAGTCGCTACCGGCTTTTTATCTAATCTTGGAATTTTTATTCTTTCATTCATACTTTTCAAATCAAAAAAGACGGCTCTTTTTGCATCTTTTATTTATGCATTAATGCCGATGACAAATTTGTTTGACAGCATGGCGCTTGTTGATTCAATGCTTTCAATGTTTGGAATATGGATTTTTATTTTTGCCACCTTGGCTGTAAGAAAATATCGCTTTGATTTTTCGATGCTATCGGGTTTTTCATTAGGCGGCGCGCTCTTAACAAAATCTCCCGCCCTTTTTTATTCTCTTTTACTTCCGATTACTGGAATTTTTGGCTTCGGGAAAATAAAGAGTGTTTTTAATCTGAAAAAAATAATAAAAATCGCAGCTTTATTTATTCCTATTTATTTGATAGGTTATGCGATGTATAACATACTGCGGTTGGGACCGAATTTTCACTTAATAGCAACAAGAAACTCGGATTATATTTTCCCTCTAAGCCACATTTTGGAGAATCCTGCAGATCCGTTTTTCAATCACCTTAGAGATGTAATTAATTGGTTTTGGCTCATTGGACCCTGGTCTTTTATTTTTATGTTTTTATTGGGCACAATTTATGGAGTAAAAAATCATTTTAAAGAAGCATTTTTATTACTTGCGTTATCTTTAATACCAATTTTTACCAATTCGATGTACGCAAAAGTTTTTACCGTCAGATATATTTTATTTTCTGTACCATTCCTTATCATAATCTCCGGACTGTCAATAAATATGGTAAAAAAAATTAAACTTCAACTACTCCTGATTGGTTTGTTTGCCGTTACCTCGCTTTATGTTGACAAGAAATTAATTTTTAACATTGAGGCTTCCCCCCTACCCAAAAGCGAAAGAACCGGATATCTTGAGAATTGGACCGCCGGCTACGGAATAAAAGAAACAGCCGTATACTTAATTAATTATCAAAAGATCCACCCTGATGAAAAAATTATTGTCGGAACGGAAGGTTACTTTGGTACTCTTCCGGATGGACTTCAGATGTATTTGGCTGATTATCCTATGATTACTATAGTCGGGGTAGGTATAGATATTGTTGAGCTTCCTTCAGAGCTTCGAGAGTCGCGCGACTTCGGAAGTACGACGTTTTTTGTGATCAATTCATCACGACTTTTAGGCAAACCAGAGGACTTAGGATTGGAATTGGTAGCATCATACCCAAAACCGCTTCGTACAATAGGCACCCACGAACAAGTTCGATACGGTCTCCAAGATACTTTATATTTCTTTAAAGTTAAGAAGGCATCTGCAAAGTAATATTGGCTATCAATAAAAATTAAGCTGATATAATAGTTTGTAAGTATGTTTGAAAAACTCAAAAAATCAGGACTATTTTTACCGCTAATTATCGGAGTTTTTATTAGGCTTATTTTGATGCCGACAACTTACCACGTTGACCTTTTGGGGCATTCGTTTACAGCATATTTTTTCGCATACGAGAGTAAACTTAATCCTTATGAAGCGCTCGCAGAACTTCCGCCCAATCATCCGCTGGTAAAAAATTATGGTATAGCGGATATTTTTATATACCCTCCAATTACATATTTCACGCTCGGGATTTTCAGAATTCTAATTAAACCATTTGTTGATCCCAATTTCTTACCCTTTCTTATGGCAAATCCCTCCTCCATACATAGCCGTCCCGATCTCTTTCTGAATTTATTTTTGTTCAAACTGCCGTATTTGTTTATCGATACAGCAATAGGTTTTTTACTGGCCGGACTTTTTGATGATCGGAAGAAAAAAAATGTTGCATTTTGGTTATGGATGCTTAACCCGGTTACCTTATATGCGACTTTTATGATCGGGCAGGTTGACATTATGGCAGTTTTCTTCACCGTACTTGCTCTTCATTTTTTTAAACAGAATAAATTCAACTGGATGCTGATCTCGCTGGGTATCGGTGGTGCATACAAAATGTATCCTTTACTTTTATTGATACCGGCCGCTTTTTTAGTAGGAAAAGACTTTTTTGGTAAATTAAAAAATTTGTTTATAGGGTTGATACCTTTTGTATTGACAATATTACCTTACATCGGATCAAGCGCATTCAGATACATGGTGTTTTCCCCGAAAAGTCAAAAGATGTTATTTATGGGTTGGAATTTGTCGGGAGCTGAAGTAATATTTCCGTTCATTTTGATATTGGGTGTGATTTATTTGATTTCATATTATTCGGTAGTAAAAAAACACTTAGGTTACTATTTCCTTTCAATTCTCCTTTTGATTTATAGTGTTACCCACTATCATCCGCAATGGTTTGTATGGGTAAGCCCGCTCTTGATTTGGAGTTTGGTAAAAAACAATTTCAAATATTGGGAAATTATCACAGGATTGGTGCTGGTTTGGTTATTTATCACTTTTTGTTTTGAACCATCACTGTCGGTGGGTCTTTTCAACCCCGTTAACCCGGCACTGGAAAAACTCCCCGGATTAGCGGAATTATTAGATAAATACATAAATGTTTTCCAATACAAAAGCATAGCAAGAAGTTTATTCGCGGCGGGCAGCCTATTTATTGGTTATAACTATTTAAAATCTTCCGAATCCTGAACAGGCAAAGTCGATGTTTAAACAATTGATCAAGAAAAACAAAAGATTAGTTTTATTATTAATATTACTAATTTTTGTTTTACCATCGTTTGCATCGCTACTGCATTCCGGGTATTTTTCCATGCAGGATGATATGCAAGCTTTCAGAATCCTTGAAATGTCGAAATGTTTGTCTGATTTTCAAATACCCTGCAGGTGGATTCCGGATGGCGGTTATGGTTATGGATATCCCCTGTTTAACTTCTATGCACCGAGTGTTTATTACATCGGATCTTTAATAAATCTAGTCGGTTTTCAGGTTATCGATTCTGTAAAAATTCTATTCGTTTTAGGGTTTATTGTTTCTTTTATTTCCATGTATCTGTTGGTTAACAGATTATTCGGAAAATTCCCGGCTTTAGTATCGGCTATGCTTTTTACATACGCACCTTTTAGGGCACAGGAAGTCTATGTCCGCGGTGCGTTGAGTGAATTTTTTGCCATATCACTTTTGCCTTTACCGCTTCTTTTTTCTTACGATTTGATCAAAAAACCGAATAAAAGATCATTTATTTTTCTAAGTACAAGTATTTTTATTCTTTTGATTACTCATAATTTGGTACCTTTGATTTTCCTTCCAATATTTATCGTTTGGATAATATATTGGATTTTATCTCTCAGAAAATATCGGTCTTTTAAACCTCTGATATTTTCATTGGTAACCGGCGTTGCTTTAGCATCATTTTTTGTATTACCGATGGTATTTGAAAACAGATACGCACATGTTGACACCATCCTCTCCGGATATTTTGATTACCGCCGGCACTTTGTCAGCTTGAAGCAGATGTTTTTTTCTAACGTTTTTGGCTACGGATCTTCAGATTTAGGTGAAAGTGATGACTTGGCGATTTATACCGGTATTATACATTGGGTAACATCATTTACGGCTTTAATTGTTTTATTTTTTTGGCGTAAGTATGAAAAGAATTATCTTGTCTTAAGTTCGGTCTTGGCAGTTGTCACACTCTTTTATTTATTTTTGATGCATTTGAAATCGAGTATTTTATGGGAAATATTCCCTTTTCTAAAATGGCTTCAGTTCCCATGGAGATTATTGGCCGGAAGTATTTTGTCAACCTCAATAATTTCCGGAATGCTGGTTTTTATTGCAGGGAAATTTAAAAAGATTCTTGCTGTAATAATAATTGCTCTTACATTTATTATTTACGGAACCTTTTTTCATCCGAAAGATTGGTATCTCCTTAATGATAACGCCAAATTTTCCGGGCTACTTTGGGATAAGCAGCTGACAATCAGCATCTTTGACTATCTGCCTATATTTTCAAAACAGCCTCCGGATTCAAAAGCTCCGGAATTGCCTGATATTATTATGGGAGAAGCTAAAATAATTAATTACGAAAAAGGATCTGACTGGCAAAGAGGTACAGTTTTGGCAAGTACGGATTCCGTTATCCGTCTTCCTATCTTCTATTTCCCCGGGATGAAAGTTTATGTAGACAACCAAGAGTCAGAGTTCAGATATGACGATTGTTCCGGTCAAAGAGTTTGCCTTGGCCAGCCGTCAGTTAGCCTTACGGAAGGCATGCATAAAATTTCAGTAGGTCTTTATAATACCCCGGTAAGATTTGTGGGAAATATGATGACGTTTGCGGGTTTTATGATAATTGCGTATTTTGTTATTCACAAGTCAAAACTAAAATTTTTAGAGTTCAATGATTAATTTAAAATTAGTGAAAATAGTCAAAAAGTACAAATGGGTGATTCTACTACTAGTATTTCTACCAACCATTACCGCCCTATTTGTACCGGGATATTTTGGCGCTTCGGACGAACTGCACATTGCTTGGTTGATGGAGATGGATAAAGTATTACGTTTGGGACAATATCCTCCCAGATTTGTACCAACATTAAGTTACGGATTCGGATACCCGCTGTTTAATTTTGTTTTTCCTCTGCCTTTTTATATCGGAGAAATATTTCACTTTATCGGATTTAATTTTGTAGATTCAGTAAAAATGTTATTGGGATTAACACTTATATCTTCAGGTTTTGCAATGTATGCTTTTTTAAAGCAATTCAAGTCTGACCTTCTAAGTTTTGCCGGAGCTATACTTTATGTTTATACTCCTTATCGAGCAACGGAAATATATGTTCGCGGAGCGGTGGGTGAAGCTTTATCCTTTGTTTTTTTCCCTTTGATACTTTTGGGAGCCAAAAAAATTCTTGATAATAAAAAATTAAACTGGAATAACGTCGGGATTTTTTCACTGTCTTTTGGGCTTTTGATACTTTCTCATAATATTGCCGCTCTTACTTTTACTGCTTTTTTAATTTTATTAATACTGATTATTGTTGTCTTTCAAAAATCAAACCGTATCTCTTTCGTTAAAAATATTTCAATTGCCATAGTCATAGGTTTTCTTATGAGTGCTTATTTTTGGGTGCCTGCTATCTATGAGAGCAAATATTTTAAACCCGATACCGTGTTCGATGTTCGTGATCATTTTCCGACAATTAAACAATTGGTTATTCCATACTTTGGTTATGGAGCCTCTGTCCCCGGACCTTATGACGGGATATCGTTTTACATCGGACTCGCGAATTTGATTCTATTTGTTTTAAGTATTTTGTATTTAGCCGCAAGAAGGATAAAGCAAGAGGCGACGCGCGCTTTTTTTCTCTGGGGAATTTTAATTTTTTTATTTTCCATATTTATGATGAATTATCGATCAACATTTATTTGGATGAATGTACCTTATTTGGATTATTTTCAATTTCCATGGAGATTCTTAACGATTACAACGCTGGCTTCACCTCTTTTTCTTATTCCTTTTACCGATTCCTCAAAAATTCTGAAGGTAATAATTTCCGGAGTGGCTTTATCTTCAATTTTTATATTCCCTTGGTTCAGACCACAGGATTTTTTGGGGAGGACAGACGAACATTTTGTTCGAACTTATTTGCCATCGGACCCGATTAGTACTGAGTATAGAAATAACACTGAGGAGTACTTGCGTATGCCGAAAGATCAGACGGAAAGACCAAAAAATTTATATAATTTTATTTATTCAAACGGAATAAGCAAAATTACAGTGCAAAATATGACTCCATTGTCATTCAAAGGAAGAGTTACTATGAATTCGGATGCTGTTGTTAACGTCAGTAAGTATTACTTACCCGGGTGGTATGCTCTGATTGACGGAAAAAGGGCATCGCTCTCTCCCGGTAAACCCTTCGGACAAATCGTTTTTGAAATCAAAAAGGGGGAGCACAGTATTGATGTAGGATTTGGTGAAACATCCCAAAGGATGTTTTTGGATCTTTTATCTTTCGCATCCTTTGTATTTGTATTATCAAAGTTAATACCGATACACTTCAAACAAAAACGACTAACTGGTAAAATGTAAGCTGTGAGAGAACTTCTTAAAAAATTACATTTAATAACACGATTATTGAATACTTACCGTTATATTTTTCTGATCATATTGATTCTTCCGTCGGTGTGGTGGTTGACAGGGTCGGGGTTTTACAACATGCATGATGATCTTCAGGTGATGAGGATATATGAAATAGAGAGGTGTTTTTGGGACGGACAAATTCCATGCCGTTGGAGCCCGGATATGAGTTTCGGATTCGGACAACCGATGTTTAATTATTATAGTGCTCTGCCTTATTATTTAGGACTTTTTTTCAAGCTCGTTTTTTCAACCAGTATTATCGGCTCTGTTAAGTTTCTGTTTTTATTTTCTCTTCTGGCCGGTGGAATTGGAATGTACTTATTGGCGAAGGAATTTTGGGGATTTTGGGGAGGGATTATCGCATCGGTTTTATATACATACGCACCATATCATGCGGTTGATGTTTATGTCAGAGGCGCTCTGGCTGAAAACTTCTCCTTAGCAATATTACCTTTTTTGTGGTTATTTATTTATCGGGTAATCATAAAAAATGAATTCAGAGACAGATTTATTTTGACGATATCTATATCAGCCCTTTTAACTACACATAATATTTCACTTCTTATGTTTACACCTTTCACACTTCTGTGGATCTTTTTTTGGTATTTCAAAACAAAATCACCTTTCCAAAAACTGATCGTCCTTGGTAAATCGGGTTTATTGGGTTTTGGACTGGCATCATTTTTTATAATACCGGTTCTTTTTGAGCAAAATCTGATCCAGACTCAGCACCTGATTTCAGAGTACTATACATACTCTTCCCATTTTGCCTCCTTAAAGCAGCTTTTCATCAGCCGGTTTTGGGGAGATGGGGGGTCTATCTTCGGGCCTAATGATGGTATGAGTTTTGCAGTCGGGTGGCCGCATTGGTGGCTTTTGATTTTATTAATACCGCTTGCCCTAAAGTGGGTTCGCAATTATGAAAAGCCATATGGATTATTGCTTCTAACATTAATACTAATGTTTCTTATATCGGTTTTTTTAACACACCAAAGGTCATATTTAATCTGGCAGTCGATAGACGTGATGAAATATATACAATTTCCGTGGAGATTTTTGGGGTTAACAATATTTTTCATTTCTTTTTCGGGAGGAGCAATCGGTAAGTTACCGGCAATCCTTAGATATATCCTTATTATAATTGTAATTTTTTCTACATTTTATTTTAATATAAGTTATTTCACCCCTGTAAATTATTCGAGATTAGTTACGGATGAGGGTAAATTTTCAGGGGATTCGTATATATCGCTTCAAAAGGGCGGAGTTGCCGACTACTTGCCTAAAGAAGTAAAAATTATACCGGATACGCCAGTTAGGAAGGAACCATTATTCATAAGAGGTAGCGGAAAGGTGGATTATTACAATGGAAGGTCAAACGGATTTGAGGCAGACATTTTTTCGCAAACGTCATCTCAAGTAATATTTCCATATATTTATTTTCCTAATTGGGAAATCTTTGTCAACGGTGTTAAAAAAGATGTAACAACCGATGGTGTTTATGATGTAATTAAAATTGATTTGGAAAAAGGAGTAAATACAATTGAAGCCCGTTTTTATAATACTCCGGTAAGGACAATTTCAAATCTTATCTCCGTTATAAGTTTATTAATTCTCGGCTTTACCGTAATTAAGAGAAGAAAATCCATGACGTTAAATGTTAAATAAGCTAGAAAGTTTATTTTCAAATAAAATACTCATATTATTAATTCTTCTCGGATTGATGGTAAGATTTCTATACTTTCCTGATAATGTATATTTCGCCTATGACCAGGCGAGAGACGCATTTATATCCCAAAAAATATTTCAGGGTGATTTTAAAATTGTCGGTCCGCCGGCTTCCGTTCCTGGACTGTTTCATGGTGCATTATCGTATTATATTTTGGCGATACTTTATAAACTTTTTGAGGGAAATCCGTTTTCACTTTCCGCAATCTTCCGGATTTATAATTTAATCGGGATTATACCTTTATATATAATTGCGAATAAATTATTCGGTAAAACTACTGCACTACTATCTGCATTTATCTATGCGGTATCATTTGAACAGACGCAATACGCACTCTTTCTTGGCCATCCATCACTGGCTGTCGGCAGTGTTTTGATATACTATCTCGGTTTGACAATGCTTTTAAAAGAAAAGAATAAATCGGGACTATATTATTCTTTCATCGGATTGGCGCTATCTATTCAATTCCATCTTTCTTTATCTATTTTGATAATTCAATTCATTCCGATATTACTCTTTCTGCTAAGAAAGAAGGTGCTGATATTAAAAGATGTTTTTATTCCTTCATTTACATTTTTTTTGATAATTTCCAGTTACTTTATGGCCGAATTAAAGTTCGGTTTCCAGAACATCAAAACGCTTACAAATATGTTTTTTGAAGGAACAGGAAACGGATTATATCCGAAGAACTTGTTATTAATCTTTTACCGTTACATTAACCATAATTTTTTAAATGCAAATTTATATATAACATTAATTATTTTAATCATTTTGATGGTCACGCTTATTTCCATCCTAAAGAACATTAAAACAAAAATCAGCGGCTATATTCTTTTAGCATGGCTCGTATTTGGCACAATTCCCTACATTCGGAGCATTTCAACTTTAACGGTTTATTATTATTCGATCGGAGGATCAATCGCTTTGATAATACTATTTTCGTACCTGATTTACAGAATCACCAAAAAAACAAAACTAGGTTATCTCATAATGGTTCCAATTTTATTTTCCAATTTTAATTTGATTAAGAATAACAATAAAAACGGAACAATTCCTGAAATATGCGTTCAGGACAAGATGCTTTTGTCAGACGAGCTTCGGATTATTGATTACATGTATATAGAGTCAAAAGGTGGAAACTTCAGTGTTAATGCACTGACGAATCCCTTTAATGTAAATACAACTTGGAGTTATCTATTCGAGTGGTACGGTGAAAAATTGTATGGCAGGGTACCTGTTTGGGGAGGCTGGGCCGCACCGGGGTATGAGGGAAATCTTAAAGTAGTTACTTCCCAAAGCAGCCTTCCCAGTACAAGATTTACAATTTTTGAACCAAGGAGAGGTATTCCCGGGAATCTATATGAAGAATTTAAGTTTACCGAAAATCAGTTTTGGAAAATTGAAGAAGAAAGAAGTTTCGGGGACTTCATTGTCCAAAAGCGAACTTTTTTTCAGTAAAACGCTTCCGGATAATAATCTTATATGAAATTTGATAAAATTTAATCTGTGGAAGATGAAACTGACCATTTGGATCCGACTTCTGAGATAAATCTCGAAACCGTTAAAGAGCGGGCTGTTAAAGGTGTTGCCGTGTTAACGGGTAGAACTTTCATACTGAACATAATTGCACTTATTGCACAGGGTGTTCTCTGGGCATATTTGTCTCCGGAGCAATTCGGAGTTTTTTGGATTGTATCCGCGGTTGTGAATTTTCTGACTTATTTTTCAGACGTCGGATTAGCAGCTGCATTAATACAAAAAAAAGAGACGCCTTCTGAATCGGACTTGAAAACCACTTTTACGGTTCAACAAATACTTGTTGTTACCCTGCTTCTCGTTTTATACATTATTACACCGATTTTACGAAATACCCACCATCTGACCGAATCGGGAATAACACTTTTATACGCTTTGGGGATATCGTTTTTATTGTCATCTTTAAAAAGCATACCTTCAGTAATTTTGGAGAGACGCCTTGAATTCGGAAAATTCGTTTTGCCTCAAGTCGTCGAAACTGTTGTCTACAACTTGGCAGTGGTTATTTTTGCCCTCAAAGGCTTCGGGATATCGAGTTTTTCTTATGCTGTGATAATAAGGGGAGTAGTCGGATTAGTGACCATATATATTTTGCAGCCGTGGAAGCCGGCTTTTATGATTTCAAAAAAATCTTTAAAAGACCTCTTAAAGTTCGGGGTACCTTACCAGATAAACACACTTTTAGCGGTGGTGAAAGACGACGGTATGACAATTATTCTGGGAAGCATATTGGGACCTTCCGGTCTTGGTATTTTAGGAACGGCACGGAAACTGGCTCAATATCCTTTACGATTTTTTATGGATAACGTTACAAAAGTATCTTTCCCGGCATTTTCCCGGATGCAACACGATAAAGTTGAACTTGCAAACAGCGTCACAAGATCAATTTTTTTTATATCTTTTTTAGTTTTCCCGAGCATAATCGGTTTAATTATCCTTGCTCCGGTTCTTACACAAATTATACCTAAGTATTCAAAATGGGTCCCCGCACTGGTTCCTTTGGCAATTTTCTCTATTGATACAATTTTTGCTGCTGTTACTACCCAACTAACCAATCTATTCAATGCTATCGGTAAAATAAAAATTACTTTTAAGTTGATGATCATGTGGAGTGTGTTGACCGTAACTTTAGTACCTATTCTTACATTAAAATATTCCATCATCGGCGCATCGATTGGTTATGCGTTGGTAGGCGTGAGTTCAATTGTCGCAATAATTATTGCAAAAAGACTTGTTAACTTTTCATTGGGTGAATCAGTGGTTAAACCTTTAATGGCGGCTATTTTTATGGGGATGATACTGTTTTTAATTACGAAGATGATTGGACAGAATCAGAATTACTTAACACTTGTTACCGAAATTGTAATTGGCGCCATAATATATGCTCTTACATCCTTATTGATAATCGGTAGTCGGGTGATAGTTGATTTTAAGAAAGGAATTTCCGCTTTGACCAACCGGTGAATAAACCTGCCAGTTATTGGTTTTTGGCTATGAATCGAAAGAAGATCTCGTTTGTTTTACTTGTAGTTTCAGCAGTAATTGTACGTTTTTTGTGGTTGGATAAGTTTCCTCCCGGAGTAACTCACGACGAGATGGATATTGTACTCAGTACAAAGACTTTATGGGGAAGCGGAGCCGACATTTCCGGAGTCCGATTTCCTGATCTGTTTTTTAAAACTTTTACCCAATCCAAGCAAGCAGGACTGCCGGCGGTTCTTCTGGCACCTCTTCTGGGACCGTTCAAATTGGACGCCGCCCTAATACGGCTACCGATGATTTTAGTTAATTTGCTTTCGGTCTTTTTAATTTATAAGCTGGTCCGAAAACTTACAGACGACCGAGATCTTGCAAATATTTCCGCTATAGTTGCCCTTGTAAACCCATGGCTTTTTTTCTATTCGCGACTTGTGATAGATGCACCGTTTTCACTTATGTTAACGCTTTGGGGAATGTACTTAATTTTCAGTCTCAAATCAAAAAATATCATATTTTCAATTATCCCCTTCGTTTTGGCATTTTTATCCTACTTCGGAGCAAAACCGATAATCCCATTTTTATATATAATCCTGATTTTTATTCGCGCTTATTATTCCGATAAAGATGACACGAATGATTTTATCCGTGCAGGTTCGGTTTTTCTAGCCATAATTATATCGTTAGTTTATATTTCGTTTGCAACCTCGGGTGGTTCAATTGCCCTTAGATTCAGGGAGATAAACCAAGGCGGTGATAATATCGCAACGGAAGTTAATTATTTACGGCGTATTTCTCTTGAAAACAATTTTAAAGAAGTATTTATCAATAAAGCGACTGTAATTTCAAATGAATCTTTCTACAAATATATAAACTTTTTATCACCTTCGTTTTTATTTTTTACAGGTGATCCAAGCGGTGCATGGAGGTTTGGAGGTCATGGGATGTTTTATATGGTTGATCTAATTTTTATACTGACAGGAATTTATTTTTTACGTCAAAGTAAATACCAAAAAATTTCAAAAGTAATTCTTACGTTATTTGTAACAGCACCGTTAGGAACAGCGATACTTGCCGGAGGAGAGTCATACATCTTCCGTGCATATTTATTGATACCCGCATTTATCATTTTGATATCTGTTGGTATAAAAACGATATTTTTCAAATTTGATCATAAAATGCTTAAATATTTCATCCGTTTTCTTATAGTTGGAATATATTCATTTTCAATTATTAATTTTTTTTATTTTTATTTTTCAATTTACCCGATAAGTCAAAGCTCAAACCACTATCTCGGTGAGAGAATCCTAGCCAGCTATCTAAGCCGGAGCGATAATAAAAGTTTGGAAGTTACGGTAGTTTCGTCTTCACCCGTACAACAATACCTGCAGTTTCTTTTTTACTCCGGCGGTGTTGTAGACGTTGTTAATTTTGAAAATAACGAATATCGTCTTCATGGATTAATATTTACTGATTTATGTCCGGAAAAATTAAAGGAGAGTTCAGAGACAATTTTACAAGCTGATTACTGTAAAATAAAAAATAAAAACTTCAAAATAATTCAGAATCCAAAAGACTCCGGAGGAATATTTTATATAGGAAACGATCAAGTCTGTAGAAATTACGAGCTGACCACTTATAAAAGCTCGAATAATATAAAAGAATTCTCTCCTGAAAATTTAAACGATATGGAATTTTGTCAGATATGGATAAATAGATTTGAATGAAAATATTTAATATGCTTAATATCAAAAATAAGTTTGCCTTTTTTTCCGTATTTTTAACAGGTGTTATCGCCCAGGTATCTTTAATTTTCAGAAGCGGAATGAAAGTTAAAGATGGGTATGAATTTTGGGGAGTTCAATTTCACGACGGACTTTGGCATCTGTCAATTGCACAGAAATTAATGCATTTAAGTTTGGAAAACCCGGTTTATGGAGGTGAAAAAATTGCAAATTACCATTATCTTTCCAATTTGATTATTGCATTTACGAGCAGGCTTACAGGCATTTCAATTTTTGACGTATTCTTCCGGGTTTATCCGCTTTGTATTTCGATAATAACGGGGATTTTGACATTTATTTTAGTCAAAAGACTTTTCAAAAGTGAACCGGCTGCCATTTGGAGCATGTTTTTTGTATATCTGGGATCAACATTTGCCTTTGTATTACCCTTTTTCGGACTCGGCTACGTCCTTTTGGAAACAGTGTTTTGGGTTCAACAACCTATTTCAACATTTACCAACATACCTTTCTCAGCTTCGATTCCGATATCCTTAGGAGCGATAATTTTTTTAGACAAATTTCTTAAAAACAAAAACCCGAAAAATATTTTGATGCTGATTCTTCTTTTTAGCCTACTACCTGTGACCAAAAGCCATTCTGTTGTCTTTATTTTGATTTTGGGATTAATAGGAATAATCAGACTGTTTACAAAAAAAACTTGCGATCTTCTTTTGATATCAGGTACCTCTTTAGTTTTGGGGTATTTACTTATTTCACCCACTTTTAAATTTGAAAAGCATTTGATATTTGAACCCGGATGGTATTTACGGACAATGATAGAAGCTCCGGATAGAATGAATTGGCAGGATTGGGCGCTGCGGCTTCAATTTTATAAATATTATCACGATATTGACGGGTTAATCCGATTTTATGTTACTGCGTTTATAATATTTTTTTTCGGGAACCTGGGTACCAGAGTCGTTGCATTTATATCCCTACTTAATATAAAGAAATTCATGAAGAATGAGGTACATCAATTTTTAGTTTTATCTGCCTTAGTATTTTCCTGTATTCCGATGTTCTTCTTAACAACGGGGATAGCCTGGAATTCAATTCAGTTTTGGTATTATTTTTTATTTATAACTGCATTGTATTCGGGATATGGCATCAGCCTATTAATTAAAAAAATTCCGGGTAAATGGTTAAAATATTTGACTACGGTGTTGATTGTTTTTCTTACGATTCCGGTAGATCTTAAAACGTTATATTTTTTCCACAGTCAAAAACCCGATGCAGTAATCAAGGGAGATGAGTTGAGAGCATTAAAATACCTTTCCGATAACGGAAGCTACAAAGATATTGTTATCACATACCCCCTTGAATACAGCTTTATCGAAGTCTCGGCATTCACGGCTAAATCAACTTACTTGGGGGATTGGCTTCAGGCAATCGTTCCCGGTCATGATTATGACGCCAGACTTCGTTTGATTAAAGAAAATATGCAAAATGGTGAAGAATTTATGAAGTTCTTAAAAGCTTCGAAAATAAAATGGATTTATATAAAAGATGACGATTATAGTTTTTTTGAAAATTTACGGGGTGTGGAATCTTCTTATGTTTCCGATAGAATAAGGATATATCATGTTAAAGAAATTTAAATATTGGTTAATACCGGTTATTTTACTTTTATCCGGAAGTGTCTCCTGGTCGTTAACAATGATAAAAAGCGGACTACCGGGGAAATACGGTTTGGGATTTTGGGGGCCAAACGGACATGATGGCATTTGGCATATTGCCATTGCCGAAAGTTTTATCAGAGGAAGCTGGGGTATGCCTGTATTCGCAGGTGAAATGATTAGGAATTATCATGTGGGATATGATCTATTGTTGGCGATAATTCATAAAATCAGTTTTATTCCTGCTTCCAATCTTTATTTTCAGGTGATGCCGGTTGCGACATCAATGGGTATCGGAATAATGTGCTTTTTATTTGTCCGGAAATGGAGAAATTCGGTCTTCGAAGCGATTGGTGCGACATTTTTTACGATGTTTGGCGGAAGTTTTGGTTGGTTGGTGAACTTTGTCCGCTGGCATAATTTTGACGGTGAATCAATGTTTTGGTCGCAGCAGGCTATATCAACACTTGTTAACCCCCCGTTTGCACTATCTCTTATTGTAATATTTTCAGGACTATATCTTTTATTAAGCATTAATGATAATCCTGACAAAGAAATAGAAAAAGCAGGCAATAATGGATATATAACCAGCAAGCTAAAAACAATATTTAAGCGATTCTTTCCTGATCTGAAGACCAGGGAAATAGAATCGCAAAAAAATGTCAAATTGATAACTGCGGTTTTTTTATTTGGTATTTTGATTCAGATTAAAGCGTACGCAGGAATTTTAGTATTGGCGGCTCTTTTTACAGGAGGTATTTTTCAAATGCTTAGTAGTAAAGGAATAAGATTGCTGAAAATATTCTTTGGCAGTTTAATCATATCTCTTTTGATTTTTCTTCCGATTGTTGATTTGAATAAAACGACATTTATCTTCAAACCGTTTTGGTTCTTGGAAACAATGATGACTTTATCAGACAGGTTGAATTGGCAGAAATATTTTCAGGCGATGACAACCTACCGATATTCCGATCTTTTCGTGAAAGCTGCAATAGCATATACAGCTGCGATGGCTATGTTTTTGGTTGGCAATTTCGGCACGCGAATTGTAGGAATACTGAACTTCATAAAGAAAAAAAAGCCAGATTACGATTTCACATACATCGATGTATTTTCGAAAGTTATGATAGTTCTTGGGATTATAATACCGACGTTTTTTGTTCAATCCGGAACGGCCTGGAATACAATCCAGTTTCTATATTATTCACTAGTTTTTTCAGGCATATATGCAGGCATTTGGCTGGGTAATTTTCTTGAAAACGAAAATTCACGCCAGAAAATATTAAAATATGCTACAGCACTTGCAATTGTTATTTTTACTATTCCGACTTCAATTGCAACTCTTTATTATCATTATCTTCCGCAAAGACCTCCCTCGAATTTGAGTCTTGAGGAATATGAGGCTTTAAAATTCTTGGCAAAACAGCCGGAAGGCGTTGTATTAACATTTCCCTTTGACAGGCAGTTAGCAAAAAATGCTGAAAATTCACCCCCAAGGTCATTGTATTTATATGAATCAACAGCTTATGTTTCTGCCTATTCAAGAAAACCGGTATACCTCGAAGATGAAGTGAATCTTGATATCACCGGATACAATTGGACGGGTAGAAAAGCTGAGGTATTGGATTTTTATAGCAGTTTGGATCACAAATATGTTTATGATTATCTTCGCAAAAATAACATCTTATATGTGTACTGGGTTGATGGACAAAGGGCCAGACTAGGTGAGGGACAATTGGGACTGGAGGAGATATACAGGAATAAACGAGTGCAGGTATATCGCGTAAGGTGATGGTAAAATATATATATGCCAAAAATTTCGGTGGTTATAAACACCCTCAATGAAGAAAAAAACCTTCCCCGGGCAATAGAATCGGTAAAGAATTTTGCCGGAGAGGTAGTTATTTGCGATATGCATTCGGATGACGACACTGTTCGTATTGCGAAAAATTTCGGAGCAGTTGTCTACGAACATAAGCGGGTTGGTTATGTAGAACCTGCTAGAAATTATGCCATTAACAAAGCTTCAGGTGAGTGGATTTTTATTCTCGATGCAGATGAGGAATTGAAGGGGAGTTTGGTTAATGAACTCAAAATTATTTCAAACGATCCGAAAGCCGATTATTATCGAATACCGCGTAAGAATATAATATTCGGGAAATGGATTAAGTATTCGAAGTGGTGGCCGGACTATAATATACGCTTCTTCAGAAAAGGCTACGTTTCATGGAATGAGATCATCCATTCAGTACCTTTAACAACCGGAAAGGGGATCGATTTGGAAGCTAAGGAAGAAAATGCAATTGTTCATCATCATTACGAATCGATAGAGCAATACATTGAGAGACTAAACCGTTATACATCACACCAAACAAAAGTACTTTTGAAAGAAGGTTACAAATTCAGATGGCAAGACTTGCTGGAAAAGCCTACTCAGGAATTTGTCGGTAGGTTTTTTCAATCGGAGGGTTATAAAGATGGCGTACACGGTTTGGCACTTGGATTGCTTCAGGCTTTTTCTGAGATTGTATTGTATCTGAAAATTTGGCAGGAAGAGAAATTTGTCGAGAAAATAATTAATGTTCAACAGGTTTCGGATGAAATTAAAAAAGCCGAGGGTGAAGTGAACTACTGGGTTTCTGATACTAAAATTAAATCCGGAGGAAACCCTATAGATTTTATAAAAAGGAAATTTAGGCTTCTTTAATGATTATAAAAAAACCCAAAATTGTCTGCGTAATTGTGAACTGGAACAATTGGAAATTAACCGTCGATTGCCTTCAATCGCTGTTAAAAGCAAACCAAGAGAGATTATCCCTGACGATCACTATAGTTGATAACGGATCAACCGATAACTCTACCGATAAACTGTCCGAACTCCAAAAAACTTGTAACTTTGTTTTGTTGAAGTCAGATAAAAATACGGGTTTTACAGGCGGAAATAATATTGGTATAAAGAGTGCTTTGAAAGGAAAAGCTGATTTCGTATTTCTTTTAAATAATGATGCATTAATCGATCGGAATTGCCTTGATCAATTATTAATTGCCTCATCAAAACATAAGGATGTTGACATCTTTACCCCTAAAATATACTTTGCCGAAGGTTACGAATTCCATAAAAGATACAAAAAAGAACAGCTTGGAAAAGTAATATGGTCCGCCGGCGGATTAATTGATTGGAAAAACGTTTATGCGAGCAATTACGGAGTAGATGAAGTTGATGGGGTGAAATTTGAAAAACCATATGATACCGATTTCGCAACCGGTGCCGCTATGTTTATCAGATGTAAATTGTTTGAAGAAATTGGTGTGTTTGACGATCGTTATTATTTATATTTTGAAGATGTGGATTTATGCGAAAGATATAAAAGATTAATGAGAAAAATTGTTTTCATACCAAAGGCAAAAGTATGGCATAAAGTTGCACAAAGCTCGGGTATTGGTTCGGATTTGAATGATTATTTTATTACAAGAAACAGGCTGCTGTTTGGGATGGGCTATGCTCCGATTCGTACAAAAATTGCATTATATCGGGAAAGCGTAAAATTTCTTATGTACGGGAGGAAGTGGCAAAAAAAAGGGGTTTTTGATTTTTATACTGCAAATTTTGGAAAAGGTTCATGGAAGTGAAAAAAAATACAATAACAGCTGCTGTTATAACCAGGAATAATCAGGATAAGATTAAGGATTGTCTTGATTCGCTTTCATGGGCGGATAAAATTATCGTTATTGATACCGGGTCTTCTGATAAAACAATTCCTATCGTAAAAAAATACGGATGCGAAATTTATTCATATACAAAAGGCGGATATTCACAGTGGAGAAATTATGCCCTGAAAAAAAACAAGTCGGACTGGATTTTTTATGTTGATAGCGATGAGCAGGTTTCGGAAAATTTAAGAGATGAAATTACCGGAATTATACAAAATCCAGATAAAAAGTATGGATGTTATGTGATTCCCCGGCTGAACAATGTCCTCGGTAAAAACTTAACCCATGGGGGTTGGTACCCGGATTATGTAAAAAGATTATTTACGAGAGAATCTTTACAAAGGTGGACTGGTAATCTTCATGAAGAACCTCATTTTACCGGAGAGATATACAAGTTGAAGAGTAATCTTCTTCACACAAAAGAACAAAACCTCCACGACATGATCATAAAAACGAATAAATGGTCTGAAATTGAGGCCGAATTAATGTTTTCTGCAGGGCACCCGAAAATGAATGTACTTAGATTTATTTCTGCCATGACACGTGAATTTTGGTATCGTTTTATAGTTAAGCTGGGTTTTCTTGACGGTCAGGTTGGTGTTATTTTCAATTTGTATCAGGTTTACAGTAAATTTATTTCTTATGCAAAATTGTGGGAAATGCAAATTCGAGTTCAAAAATTAAAGATTAATAATTAATTTATTATGAAAGCTGCAATATACAATCCATATTGGGATACCCTGGGTGGTGGTGAAATTTATTCTTTTTCTTTTGCCAAGGCACTTCTAGAAAAGGGATATGATGTATATATTCAAACTCCTGATCCGACACTCCCCAAAAAATTAAAAGTCAGGTTCGGTGTCGACACGAACAACATCCAAATTGTGAAAGATATTAAAAAAGGAGACGGATACGATTTGTGTTTTTGGCTTTCTGACGGTTCAATTCCTCTTCTTCATTCGAGATTCAATATACTTCATTTTCAATTTCCTTTCAAAAACATTAACGGGTCATCGCTTTTTAACAAAATGAAACTTTACAGAATAAATAAAGTTATATGCAATTCAGAATTTACAAAATATTTTATTGACCGGGAATTCAAAATAAAAAGCAGTGTATTATATCCTCCTGTCAATATTGCTGATATCAAGTCAAAAAGAAAAGAGAATTTAATTTTATATGTCGGGCGATTTTCTCAATTAACGCAAAGAAAAAATCAACATATTTTGGTCGATGTCTTTAAAAAAATATATAAAAAGGGATATACAGACTGGAAGTTGGTATTGGCAGGGGGATCTGAAATTGGAGCGTACGAATATTTGAAAAATATTATTCGGAAATCAAAAGGATACCCGATCGAAATAATAAAATCACCCGATAGAAATATAATTACCGATTTGTATGGAAGAGCTAAAATATTCTGGTCAGCCGTCGGATATGGATATGACGGATTGAAAGATCCGATGAAGGTTGAACATTTTGGAATAACACTTGTCGAATCAATGGCGGCAGGTGTGACTCCATTGGTTTATAATAGTGGTGGTTATAGGGAAATCGTTGAAGATGGGCATTCAGGTTTTTTATGGGATAAAAAATCACAACTATTGAAAAAAACGTTACAAGTGATTGAAAATAAAAAACAGTTAGCAGGAATCGGAAGTGCTGCTAAAAACGCAGCAAAAAAATTCAGCTATGAAGTATTTGAGAAAAATGTTTACGAAATTATTGGCAGTTAGAAGTAATTTTTTACCGGTATTAATACTTATCTTTTGTTCGTTGATTTTTTTCTACCCCGCCATATTTCAAAATAAAATCCCTCTTCCAACAGATGCTTTAGTTGGTGCCCACATCCCATGGACAGAATACAGATGGCCTGAATATCCGGCCGGAGTACCGATAAAAAGCCAGGAAATAACCGATGCTGTATCTCAGTTTTACCCGTGGAGGGCTCTTGTCGGAAGCTTCTGGCGAAGCGGTAAACCTCCTCTTTGGAATTATTACATGTTCAATGGTGCTCCTTTTTTAGCAACACTTCATTCGGCTGCTTTATATCCTTTGAATTTTATTTACTTATTTTTATCAGACGCATCAGCCTGGGCTGTTTTGGTTTATCTGCAGATTATTTTGTCAATGTGGTTTATGTATCTACTTCTTAGAGAGATTAATCTTCCACGATTACCGTCCGTACTGGGATCAATTGCCTTTGGCTTTTCAGGATATATGATTGCCTGGCTGCAATTCGCAACAGGCGGACATGCGGGTTTATGGCTACCCTTGATATTATATTTTGTTCTCCGCTTCAAAAAAACTGAAAATATAAAATACTTATTTCCGATACCATTTATATTTTTTATGGTTTTTACGGCCGGTGATTTTCAGGTACCTTTATACGTAAGCGCTACATATCTATTATTCAATATATTCATTTTTCTCAAACGTAAAGATTTTGTTAAAAAGATTTTACAATCTTTAGTCTTCTTTGGAATAGGAATTCTTTTGGCATTACCGCAACTCTTACCTACATATGAGCTATTCAGAAATTCAGTACGATTTGATGATCCATATATACGTCAATATTACTTTGGTCTGATGAATTGGGAAAAGTTAAGTCAGTTCCTTTGGCCGGATTTTTTCGGAAATATAGTAACCAGGAATTATTGGGGAAAATTCGGATTCCATGAATATATGTGCTACGTGGGTATAATCGGAATTGTTTTTGTAATTTATTCCTTTTTGCATAAAAAAGTAAGAATGGAAATGTTTTTTTGGATTATTCTTATATTGTCCTTGTTGTTTTTGTTTCCGACACCGATAGCATTTCTTCCATACAAACTTCACATTCCTGCTTTGGGAACAAGTTCTGCCAGCCGGGTGATATTTCTAACGGATTTTTCTTTATCGGTATTAATTGCTTTTGGATTTAATAAATATATTAACTCCCGAAAATCTCTATCGAAGATTGTATTTTATCTTTTGGTAGTGTCAATCGGTTTGGGAACAGGTTTTGCGATTTCATTAATAATTATGAATGATCCCATAACCCCCGTTACCGTATGGATTCAAAATATCAGGGTGACGCTTAAAAATATGATTCCGGGAACAGTACTTTTATTATTGCTGGCGGTTATAGACAAAATATTGCTAACTAAAAAATTCGGATTAGTAAAAAGGAAAAACTTCACCCAATTGATATATGCCTTAATTGTTTTCATATTTTTTGCCGATATGCTGCGTTTTGGATTAAAAAACAGACCTTTTTCCGAAAAAAAATTTCTCTTTCCTGTTATACCGGTTATCGAATATCTGTTAAACCAGCCGGGAAATTTTCGCATAGGGGGAGGACTTCCAACCAACTACCCAATGGCGTTTAAGTTAGAATCGGTTGAAGGTTATGATCCTATTTATCCTAAAATTAATTCGGATTTTTATTCAATTGTCGATTGGGGAGACAATTCCAAAAATACCGGTCGATACGGTTTGGTGCATCAGTTCGGTTCACCTCTTTTGAATTATGCGGGAATGAAATATGTTATGGATTATTTAAAAGATGACCGAATGCAAATTAACGACGACGGAAAATTGTATCAAGGTGTAGAAGAACCGAAATTTAAAGAAGTATATTATGACAGGAGGGTATATATTTTTGAAAACACGGAAAGTCTTCCGTATATTTGGTTGAGAACAGATTACGAAATCTCAACTGACGAAAAAGTAATAATAAGTAAGTTGCTTTCTTCAAAGGAAGGCGTAATTATCCTTGAAAAATCACCCCGTTTCGAAAGTTACACAAACCCTGAATTTGAATATAACGTTGAGGATGTTGAAAAAGGATTAAATACGATAAATTTTTCTGTTTATTCAAAAGGTGATTCGTTGGCATTTATTTCGGAGTCCTTTAATACTGGTTGGATAGCTTACATTGACGGTAACCGTACAGAAATTCTCAAAGCAAATCATTTGTTCCAAGCCATTCATTTGCCATCCGGCAGGCATCAAATTACTTTACGGTATAATCCTATATCTTTTACGCTCGGAGCGGAAGCTTCTATACTTACATTATCCGGTTATGGAATATTTATGATATCCACTATGAAAAAAAAGATTACCTTATCTCGTAAAGGGAATGGGCATAATTAATATTTTCGATCAAAAACCGCTCTTTCTTCAGTCCGTTTACTCATCAGGAGAATAGTAAACAAAATCATGTTGATTGCTGAAATATAAAATATTTGCTTTTGGCTGAAGACCTCAATATTTGAAGCAGTGTAATAAGAGAAGACCATATTCATTAGATATATTACATTAAGAAGTATAATTATGACTTTCTTAAGTTTGTTTTTTGTCAATGCGAAAACCAGCATTCCAAAACCCAAAGCATAATATGAATGCCTCTCGTGCATTCTTGTGAAAAAATGAAAAAGTGAAAGGTATATCAGAAAGAAATTGTTAATCAGAAATGGAAACTCAGCAGATTTCAAAACTCTGCGTTTTATCCAACTTATAAAAATAATCAAATAAACAAGTGAGAATAGAATATATCCCCATAGGGAATATGGTATACCGATAAAAAGCGTTTGGTCAGAAATTAAATCAAATTTACCGTTGAGGATGGTTGTTATAACTAACCAGAAATTAAAAGCGTTAAGTGTTGTAAATCTCCAAAAACCCGCTGTTAATAAGTTTTTTTCAATAATAAATCTGAATATATTATTGTTGGAGAATGGTAAGAAAATAAGCAAATATATTAATACCGGAATGATGTAAAGATGATACTTTCTTTTAAATTTGGTACTTCTTAATATCGTCATTAAGTAAAACGGTAAAGTCAAAATAACAACAGGTTTAACGGCTTGTCCGATAAGTGTAAAAAATATCACCAGGGAGTATTTTTGATTGATACAGGAAAGAAGGGCTGCTAAAAGGAAAAAAAGTACAATACTATCCACCTGTCCCCAAAAGACAGAATTTGACATCAACGCCAAATTGAATATAAAAAACGGAATATTTTGAAGAGCCTTAATCTTTCCTGAGATTTTATAGACAATAAAATACATCAGCAGGGAATTTATGATATCTGTAAGCATTGACGGAATTTTAAATACGAGCTGATCAGAAATGAAAAATAGCTTAGCATTTATAAAGTAATAAATTTTTCCCGTTAGCCAAAGTATATAAAGATATCCCGGCAGGTAATCGGAGTTGACTTTTGAGTAAAATTCATTAAAAGGAAATCGGATTAAAGCCAAACTCCATTCCTGAAAAGTGTACAGATCCGGTTTATAAGTGTATTGATTTGAGACAAGAACTCTAATTATTAATCCCAAAACCAGTAATATGAAAAGTTTTCTATTTTTTTGGATCCAAATATTCGCTTTTTTTATCATCATTAATATTTTAACCGATTTTGTACTCCTTTTCGCGATTAATATAGGCGATCCTTGGTCTTAGAAAGCATCCATATTTGAGTTAAAAAAGGATATAATTAGTCCGTATATTTTGATAATAATTATTATATGGCGAAAATAACCGATAGCTTGGCATATGAACTGCATAAAGCGGTTCCGCCGAATTGGTATTATCAGTCTTTGAAAGTTGATTTACTCCAGAACTATTGGCATCGGAGAAGATTTAACGAGGTGCGTAAGGTAATTCTAAAGGTAGAAGGTGAAGTGTTGGATATCGGATGCGCCGACGGAATGTTTACGAAAGAAATTCTTGATAAAACCGGTGCAAAAAAAGTTATCGCAATGGATATTTTGAAGTCGTCAGTTAATTGGGCAAAGAAACATTGGAAGAATAATAAAAGAATGCAGTTTGTTGTTGGTGATGCCCACGATTTAAAATATAAGAATCAATATTTTGATGCTGTTTTTGCTCTTGAGGTTTTGGAACATGTCGAGAATCCGAAGCGGGTTTTAAGAGAAATCAGAAGAATATTAAAAATTGGTGGCTATGGAATATTCCTGGTACCATCGGACAATTTCTTATTCCGTATAGTTTGGTATCTATGGTTACACTATTACCCCCGTGGTTGGGTTTGGAGAGATACTCACATCCAAACTTACCGTAATAATTTTTTGGTAAATGTTTGTAAAGATGCAGGCTTTAAAGTTGAGATAAGTAAAAAGTTTAATTTAGGAATGCTTCATTTGGTGCGGGTAAGAAGGGTATAATATAAACATATTTTCCCGAACCGGCGAAACTGGTATGGCAATTCTGAACGTTGGAGTTATCATCTTATGAGCACTATGAACAAATCGGTATCAATTATTATTCCGAATTATAATGGTAAAAATCTGCTTCAAACAAATTTACCTTTTATTGAAAAAGCCAGGAAGTACAGCAAAAACAGAATAATTGAAATCATTGTTGTTGACGATTATTCAACTGACGGCAGCGTCGAATTCTTAAAAAAATATTACTCAAATATAAAACTGATTAAGCACCGTAAAAATCGCGGATTTTCCTCCTCCGTCAATACAGGCGTCAGAACGGCAAAAGGTGATTTAGTGGTACTTTTGAACTCAGATGTAATCCCCAGTTATGATTTTGTTTTTACGGCCTTGGCTGATTTTGAAAGTGAGATGGTATTCGGAGTCTCCTTTAACGAGGAAGGCTATTCCTGGGCTAAAGCAAAATTCGTGAACGGTTATGTTGAACACGAACCGGGTTATATCACTGAACAAACTCATCCGTCTTTTTGGGTTAACGGAGGCAGCGGTATATTTCGCCGCAATGTGTGGATCGAAATCGGAGGTATGGACGAGATACTCTTAAACCCCTTTTATTGGGAGGATATAGACCTCTCGTATAGGGCTCAAAAACGTGGTTACATAACTCTCTGGGAACCAAAAGCCAAGGTGATACATAAACATGAAGGTACAATCGGAAGTCTTCCTAAAAAATATGTCCAAAGAGTTAGAGAAAGGAACGAGCTCTTGTTCATATGGAAAAACATCACATCAGCAAGTTTATTCAAGAAACACCTGGCGGGTTTAGCCGGAAGGGTTATCAAACACCCCGGATATTCAATCATCGTCCTGATGGCGCTTGCAAAAATCCTAAAAGTGATATCTGCAAGAAGAAAGGAACAAAAAGAGTCAACGGTCTCTGATGAAGCAATTTTCTCACGCTATAAGTGATGTTTATTATGGAATTATCAATAATAATCGTAAATTTCAATACAAGGATAGCTATCAATAACTGTCTTGATTCAATTTATAAAACTATCGACGATATAGAATTTGAAGTTATAGTTATCGACAATAATTCTTCAGATAATTCGGTGAAATCGCTAGATAAATTCAAAAAATTACAAAAAAATTTCAGATTAATCATTAATCGGGAAAATTTAGGTTTTTCTAAGGCCAATAACCAAGGTATCGGAATCTCAAAAGGAAAATATATTCTCTTGTTAAACTCTGATACGGAAGTTAAGAACGGTGCAGTTAATAAATTACTTGAATTTGCAAAATCCAGAGTTGATGCAGGCGTAGTCGGACCGAAGCTGGTTAATGTGGACGGAAGCACCCAAGACTCCGTGATGAAGTTTCCGACTATTGGGAATGCAGTTAGGGCGTTTTTTCTTGGTAAACCTGAGTATTTTGGCAAGCACGCACCCCAATCACAAAATCCGGTTGAAGTAGATGCTGTAGTAGGTGCAGCTTTTTTAATTACTCCTTTAGCAATTAAAAAACTAGGAGGATTAAATGAGAAGTATTTTTTTTATTATGAAGATTTAGATTATTGCAGGAATGTTAATAAATTCGGTTTGAAAGTCTATTATTATCCGGACTCTATTGTTACACATATTCATGGATTGAGCGGAAAAAGAATCACCGATGAGAAAAATCAATGGAGAAGACTCATTCCCTCAAGTAAAATATACCACGGTTTAGCAAAATATTATTTGTTGACAATGGTTTTGTGGCTTGGACAGAAATGGCAAAAATTTGTAAAAGTCATTAAATAAAATTTCATATGTCATTACTGAATAGTCTGGGACAAAAATTTTCTAAATATTTCCTCATAGGGATTTTTATATTCGCTTCATATCTGCGTATTTCAAATCTGGATAAGATACCCGTTTCGCTATATTATGACGAAGTTGATGTAGGATACCAGGCTTATTCATTACTAAAAACGGGTAAAGATTATTTTGGCAACTTTTTGCCGCTTCAGGTCCAATCATATCAGGAATTCAGGACTCCGTTTAATATATATGCAACAATCCCCACGGTTGCAATTTTTGGTATTAATGCTTATGGCATACGTACTCCGGCGGTTATATTTGGGATGATAAGCATTTATATTATGTATTTGTTAGTGGGAGTAATTGGAAAATTTGACGAATCTTTGGATAAGAAATACAAATATTATGTTTCAATTATAGCCGTAGTTATTCTTGCAGTTAACCCTTGGCACATACAATATTCCAGAATTCCATTGGAGGTAACTTCTTTTTTAACATTTTTTCTTTTGGGTCTATATTTGTTTTTTAGAAGTATTGAAAAACCCCGTTTCCTGAAATATTCGGCTGTAAGTTTTTTCCTGACGCCATGGATTTATTCAACGGCAAAATTCTTCACTCCAATTTTTATATTATTTCTGATTATTCTGTATTTTAAGAAGATAAAAATTTTTCCAAAATCAGAAATTATCAAAACGCTTTTCATATCGGCTATTTTTATAATACCGCTTTTAATATCGCTTTTCCGGGGACAGGCAGGTTCAAGGTTTAGTTATATCAGTGTTTTTACTGATCCGGTAACAGCCTCGGAAGTGGATTACCAAAGGCAATCGGATGCAATTGTTGATCTATCGCTTCAAAACACAAAAAGTGTATCAAGAATAGAATCTTACTTGATTCATAACAAATTATCATTTTGGGGTGATCGTATTGTAAATAATTTAATCAAATCTTTATCTACTGAATTCCTATTCATAGACGGAGATTCTAACCTCAGACATTCCCCCGAAGGTGTGGGTGAGTTTTATAAAATTGAATTTGTTGCACTTATCGTAGGATTAATTTTATTTTATTCAAAATATTCCGACAAGAGAATCAAAACTCTTATAACATTGTGGATTATTTTGGGAATGATTCCATCAGCAATAACCAGAGATGGCGGTGCACACGCAACAAGATTAATTACAATTCTGCCTCCTTTGGTTTTCTTAATGTCATACGGAATAGTAATGGCTGTCAAAAGTTTGAAACCCAATATATTAAAGAATATATTTATTGCTTTTTATATTTCGGTTTGGGTGTGTGAGTTTATAATTTATCAGCATGTTTACCATTATCACTACCCCTGGTATTCGGAAAGATCATTCAGTTACGGGTATAAAGAAGTTATTAATTATTTGAAAACGGTAGAGAACAGTTATGAACAGATTGTTTTTACTAATGCAGCTGAAGACCCGAAAATATTTATAGCAGCATATTATCCCATTGATCCAATCTATTGGCAGAAAGGATTAAAAAAAGCCGATATTGAAGGCTTCGGTGTACTGAATGGAATAGATAAATATTATTTTGGCCAACCCCAGATTCCCATTCAAAACGCTGAATTTGAAAGTACTATTAGTTCGAAATTATTATATATTGCATCTGAGCGGGAACTGAAGTCGAATTTGTTGACTAAACCGGCTGATATCCCCCAGGGTTTGAAACTAGTAAAAACATTTATTTACCCTTCCGGAGAACCTGTTTTTTATGCATTCGAAAAAATCTAAACTTCTTGGTATCTCTTAGGGGTTTTTCCGGACCTGATATAATATTAGGAAGTATGAATGAAGTCGAATACAGCGTGGTCGTACCTTTCTATAACGAGGAGGAGAATCTTAAAGAATTAAACCAAAAACTAGTAAAAGTGTTGTCTTCGTTAAAGATTAATTCCGAGATTGTCTATATTGATGACGGCAGCAGCGATCGGTCTTTAGAAATACTTAAAAATGTAATAAAGAATACTGCTTTATCAAAGATCCGGACAAAAATTGTAAGCCTTCAGAGAAATTTTGGCCAAACTGCGGCTGTTTCGGCAGGAATAGACAATGCTTCAGGAGAATATATTTCGTTCCTGGATGCGGATTTACAAAATGATCCAGACGATCTGCCGAAATTCATCCAGAAATTAAATGAAGGATATGATGCCGTTTTTGGTTGGAGAAAAGACAGAAACGACCCGACGGCCAGAAGTTTTTTATCAAAACTAGCAAATTGGATAATAGAATCAGTATTCTCTTACCCTTATCATGACGTAGGTTGTTCAGCAAGAATAGTCAGAAAAAAATTTCTGAAGAACCTGCAATTATACGGAGAACTTCACAGAATAATGCCGGTTTTGATATATCTTCGCGGAGCCCGGGTTACTGAGTTGGTGGTGAAACACCACTCGCGCAAACATGGAAAATCAAAATACGGTTTTAACCGAATTGTTAAGATAGTCATCGATATTGTGACAGTGAAATTTTTGAGTTCATACGGGACGAGACCGGCATATGTTTTCGGGACAGCCGGTTTGGGAAGTTTTTTACTTTCAGGACTCGCAATAGTAATCGTACTATATAAGAAAATATTTGAAGGCGTATTTGTACATCGTGAACCGATGTTTTTAGTGGCAATTTTTCTGGGAATCGTCGGAATCCAGTTTATATTGATGGGACTTATGGCGGAACTTCAGGTACGCACGTACTTCGAATCCCAAAAAAAGCCGATTTATGAAATAAAGGAAATTAAATCTTCTTGATATGTGCGGAATAGCCGGTTATGTCGATTTTGATAAAAATACTGATCCTTCTGTCATAAAAAAAATGACAGACAGCATATCCTACCGTGGTCCTGATTCGTCGGGGAAATTTACAAGCCCGGATAAATCTGCGGGATTAGGAATAAGGAGGTTGTCGATAATTGATTTGAAGACCGGAGATCAACCGATTCTGAATGAAGATAAAACGGTAGCGGTTGTTTACAACGGAGAGATTTATAATTATCGTGATTTAAGAGTCATTCTGGAAAATGACGGACATAAGTTTACTACACAAAGCGACACAGAAGTTATTGTGCACGGATATGAAAAATGGGGGGAATCAGTGGTTGGGAAACTGAATGGGATGTTTGCTTTTGCGCTTTGGGATGACAAAAATAAAAAACTGTTAATCGGGCGGGATAGGTCAGGAATAAAACCTTTATATTATTACCACGCGGGAAATCAGCTTGTTTTTGCATCGGAATTAAAAGCCATCTTAAAATTCCCGGGAATAAAAAACGTTATTGATCATGAATCGTTATCGGAATATCTTTTCGTAGGATTTGTGTCATCCGGAAGATCGATTTTCAGCGACGTTGTAAAACTTCCTCCGGGGTATTTTCTCACATTTCAAAATTCTCATTTGAGCTTGAAAAAATATTTTAGTTTGGAGATCTCTAATTCTACTCAGTTTGAAAATCTTGACCACCTGATGGACCGGGTTGTTTCCGACCAGCTGGTTTCTGATGTACCGATTGGCGTTTTTTTAAGCGGCGGACTTGATTCGAGTTTGATTTCCTACTACGTTTCGAAACATAAAAAATTAAACTCTTTTTCTATCGGGTTTTCAGAACCGGGGTTTGACGAATCGGACCATGCTCATTATGTTGCAAGAATGATTAAGACCAGCCATCACAGCGAGGAGTTTGTCCCTCGTGATGTTGAAAATATTTTTAGCGAAATAACTAAACTTTTGGATGAGCCGATTTCTGACCCGTCACTGATACCGACATTTAAAGTATGCAGACTTGCTCGAAAATATGTAAAAGTTGTATTATCGGGTGACGGAGGAGACGAATTATTTGGAGGATATCCTACTTATCAAGCCCACATTTTAGCTGGTTATTTTGATCGACTCCCGAAGATATTCCCGGATATTGCAGAAAATATTATCAATTTAATCCCGGATAGCCTGCTAAAATATTTACCTTTATCGTTTCAGGATTATCCCAAAAAAAAGCTGGCAAAGATTGTCCTTAATGGTATGAAATTTAACAATCCGCAAAGACATCTCTATTGGATGAAAACTTTTTTCTTGGGTGATCAAAAATTAACATCAAAAAACAGTTTAGGATATGTGGACAAGTTGGACATTACCGGGGTTGGTTCAAAATTTATAGGACAGGTAATAGATTTTTCTTCATATTTACCCGAGGATTTCTTAGTAAAAGTTGATCGTGCTTCGAGTTTTAATTCATTGGAAGTCCGTGTTCCTTATTTGGATAACCGAATTATCGATTATGCCTTTTCATATAAAAGGAATCATTTGAATCTGTTAAAAACAAAATTGGAATTGCGGGAGTTGTTAACAAAAAACCTTCCTCAAATAGCGAAACGCAAAAAGAAGGGATTTGGAATACCCTTAAATAACTGGTTAAGATTGGATCTGAAAGATTTTGCCTATTCATACTTAACCGACAAGAAGTTGATTCATATTATTCCCAAAACCAAAATTCAAAAATTATGGAAAGACCACCAGGGTGGGATATCCGACAATTCAGGCGTGATATGGCAGTTGGTTGTTTTGTCAGGTTGGCTTCAGAATTGGACTTAACCTTCTTAAATAACGTATTTTGGATTAAAATAAATTCAAATGAGAAAACCATTACTTTCAGTCTTCCTGGGTTTGATTTTGATTTTATCCATCTTTTTTAGAGTATGGAAATTAAATATCGTCCCTATCGAACTGTTTGGAGATGAACTTGATGTCGGGCTTCAGGCTTATTCGATTCTTACAACAGGCAATGATTACCTAGGAAACCGCTTACCGGTGATGTTTCATTCATTTTCGGAATACCGTTATCCGATGCAGCTTTACATGGATGTTCCATTTATTTTTATTTTTGGTTTGAATCAAATCGGAGTAAGGGCAGTTCCCGTTTTAATGGGATTATTAACTTTGGTGTTAACTTTCCTTTTATTAAAGCACCTGTTTAATAAAAAGGTTGCTTTTATAGGTCTAATATTTATGGCAATTTCACCCTGGCATTTCAATTTTTCAAGACAAGCAAATGATGCAGGAATACTTTTGCCTTTTGTCATCGGCGGAACTTTATTTTTTATAAAAGGAATGGAAAAATACAAATTCCTTCTTGTATCAATTGTGTTGTTCGCCCTTAGTATTTACACCTATGCTATTTCAGTTGCTTTTGTGCCTCTATTTGTGCTTTTTCTTCTTGGAATTTATCGGAAAAATATTTTTACATATTCATTACCAAAACTAGCTGCCGCTTTTCTTTTGGGGGCTGTAATTTTAATACCTTTTGTAAAATCAATATTATCGGGAATTTCGTCTGAGAGGTTTTCGGTTATAGCTGTAAATTCAGGCGACAGTGTCTTTCAGGAGGTAGTTGATAAACGCCGTTGGTCAGAATCAATATTAACCAGGTTCTTTTACAATACCAAAAGCATAACATTTGACAGAACATTTACAAATTATTTGACATCTTTTTCGACTGACTTTCTTTTTACGAAAGGCGATCCCAACATGAGGCAGGGAATAGAAGGTTTTGGCCAAATGTATCGATTTGACACAGTGCTTCTGGTTTTAGGCGGATTTTATATTTTGTTTCAGCTTACGAGGGATAAAGCCGATAAAAAAAAGTTTTATATTATTATGGTTTGGCTTCTTCTGGCCCCAATTCCATCGAGTTTGACTAAAGACGGCGGCAATCATGCATCCAGACTTGTTCTGATGATACCACCCCTAATTACCATCACATCGTTGGGGTTAAATTCACTGTTAGAAAAGGCAAGAAGTACGAGGTTCAAAATCATGTTAGGGTTACTGATAATTATTATGGTTTTTGAAATTACAAGATTTTACCATAGGTATTTTGTTATATGGTCCAACGAAAGCTCCCGGTTTTGGCAGTCGGGTTTCAGAGAAACGTTAACATTTGTTAAAAATGTCGACCCGGAATATTCGAGGATAATTTTTAATAATACATATGAACCAATGCTCCCAAGGTTTTTATTTTATTATCAGTATGATATGAGAAAGTTTCAGAAAGAATTTACGGGAGACCGCCATATGGAAAATATCGTTCCGAATGTTGATGGTTTTTCCCTTGGCGGCAAGTACTATTTCGGCGAATTGAAAAAACCGATTGAAAAATTAGCCGATGCGGAGACTTTGGTAGTGGCGTCAGCTGATAAGGATGCAACCAATCCGGAAATTTTCTATAACGGTCCCTTAAAGTTATTAAAACAGGTAGACTCTCCTGTGGGATTACCAATTTTTTATATTTTTACTAATAAGACATCAGAATGAAATCTAAAATATTATTAATATCAGTTATCGTTTTGGCATTTTTGCTAAGGGTAATCGGGTTGTCAAATTATCCCAGCGGTTTTACCCAAGATGAGGCGGCAATCGGATATGAAGCCTATTCCATACTTAGTACAGGTAAAGACAGCTGGGGACAACAACTGCCTTTAATGTTAAGGTCTTTCGGAGATTTTAAGCTGCCTTTGTATTCTTATCTTGCAATACCGTTTGTTGCCGTTTTTGGATTAAATGTGTTTTCGGTCAGATTGGTAAGTGCAATATTCGGAACGCTGGCAGTGTTTTCAACATATCTTTTGACCCGGGAGTTATCAAAAAGAAAAAGCATTGCATTATGGGCAGCATTATTGATGGCCATCTCGCCCTGGAGTGTGAGCCTCTCAAGAGGTGCATTCGAAGCAAACCTGACGACGTTTATTTTGCCATTTGCAACTTGGTTATACCTGAAAGGCATAAATAACTCCAAGTATTATTATTTGTCCTTTTTGCTGTTCGGATTTAATTTATTCTCATACCATTCTGCGAGGATTTTTACCATCATGTTTGTTCCCATAATTCTTTATCTGACAATTCGTACACACCTGATTGGGAATAAAAGTAAATACAATTTACGAAAAATTATTGCCCCCTCACTTACGTTTGCTGTTTTTTTTCTGATTGCGTTACAAACCATGTTTTATGGAGGCAGTAAGCGTGGTCTTGATGTGTCAATTTTTAATCCTACGGATAAGTGGTCGTATGTTTCCGAAAGAAGATATGAAGCAGTCCTTTCCGGAGTTCCGGACTCACTAGCCAGAATATTTTCCAATAAAATGGTTTATATATTTTCAAAATCTTTTAAATCGTATTTGTCCTATTTATCCCCTAATTTTTTATTTACGGATGGGGCGGGGGAATGGACATACGGTATGATTTCAGGAAGAGGTGTTCTTTATACCATCGAAGCGGTTAGTGTAGTTGCGGCACTTATTTATTTGATAAAAGGTCATGAAAAATATAAATATTTACGCTTTATTTTAATCTGGATTCTTTTATCTCCAATTGCCGTTTCGATTTCAAAGAACGTCGGATACGCTGCCAACCGGGTGACTGTTATGATGCCGGCGATTCAGATTCTTTCCACGTCAGGTTTTGTGATCATCGCAGAGCTAGCAAAATCTTATTTCAAGGTGATTTCGAGTAAGGCTTATCAATTTCTGATATTGGGGGTTATTGCATTATCATTTATATTTTTTGTCGAAGATTATTTTATTCACGCTCCGTATAAACAAGGACGGGATATGCATTATGGAGTTAGTCAGGTTATGCAATTTGTTATGGACCAAGGAAATGATTACGATAAAATATATATCAGCCGGTCCCTTTCAGTACCTAATATTTGGGTCGAGTTTTTCCATAAAGTTAATCCGGTGACAGTTCAGCAAGAATCAGCCAATTGGCTGGAATACGAGCGCCAGGATAAGTTATACCTTGATCAACTCGAAAGTTATTCACTGGGTAAATATATTTTTACTTCCATAGACATTGAAAAAATAAGAACACAAAAAGAGCTGTCACTTATTATAGCTAAACCTGAAGACTTTCATAAAACACCGTTTGCACTTCTAACGGTTTATTACAGGAATAGTGATGTTGCTTACTACGTGGTTGACTCCCAAAGTCTATAGCTTAAGTATTATTCGAAATGAGAACATTAATTAAAATTTCAAGAAATTATTTGATTTTTTGGATCATTTTAATTATCGGAACAATTTTACGTATTTCAGTGATGTTTAATGCCTACCATGGGGATTTGAATAACAACATTTCATGGGGAAAGCTGGCTTATGAACGCGGTTTAAACGATTTTTACGGGTCTAGTAGTGCTGAAGATTGGCCTTATTCTGCACCCAACCAACCCCCTTTAACAATACTTACTTTCGCCATGACAAGGTCATTATATGTTGGAATCGGAAATTTATTTTCAAATCTTAATAATACGATCGGATTGTTTCCCTCAAAATTGATATGGTTTTGGGAAGAAAAAGGGATGATTTTATTGATTAAATTACCGTCAATTTTGGCCGATCTTGCTATCGGTTTGGTTATTTATGGATATCTTAAGCGGTTGTCAAATAAATTTAACGGTCTGATAGGATTTGCGGTGTGGATATTAAATCCAATAAGCTGGTATAACTCGTCAATTTGGGGACAAACGGACAGTATTGTAAATCTATTGGGATTTTTATCGATCTTATTTCTGCTGAAGAAAAAATTACCCCTTTCTGCATTATTTATTACATTGTCGGTTTTATTCAAAGGATCATTAATGGTTTTTATACCGATGATATTTTTTGTCGCAATAAAACAAAGGTATCCGATTTCGGAATGGTTGAAATCCGGTTTGATTGCTTTCATCGCGATTTTTGTAACATGTATTTGGTTTCATCCAAATTGGGATGTTTTCTTATGGATAATAAATTTATATAAAACCAGAATTCTACCGGGTGAAATAGGATATCTCACAGCCGGTGCATTTAATTTGTGGTGGTTGGTTAATCCCGGAAAAATACCCGACAGTCAAATGCTCTATGGTTTAAATATGCGATTAATCGGAATGGCAATAACATTATTTTCCGGGGCTATCGTAATTATTGAAATGCTACGCAGTAAGTTTCAGGCGAAACTATTTTGGTTATCGCTTATATTGTTATCAATGAGCGCGTTTTTATTTATGACCCGAATGCATGGAAGATATCTCTACCCTGCCTTTATTCCGCTTACAATTTATTCAGTTTTAAATAAGAAATCATTTATATTTTTGATTATCTTATCGCTGACATTTTTTCTTAATATGTATTGGGGTTTTTGGTATCCTGGAAACACTTTATTGGAAGAGGCGCTTAAATCAGGAAGACTTGCCGGTATCTTATCCTTGGTTAATTTAGTCTTGTACTTTTTATTTTTTCAAAAGTATCTTACTTCCGACGATAAATAAATCAGTGTGTCCCTACAATATAAAAAGCTATTTCTCCGTTAGGAAAATAAATACTTTCTAATATTGAGGCCTGCTTCGCATCAATATCTATCAAAGGTAATCTTTCAGGCGGACCGATAAAAAGAGTATTTTTATCTCCCCTTTCATCCGGCCAATAGATGGGTCTGAATTCATATTTGCCGTAACCCGACCCTTCGCCCAGAACATCTTTTGACGTCTGAATATATTTAACTTCTTTTTGATATTTTTCAGGCGGGTATTGTTCATAAAAAAGGAAATATATATAAGGTCCCTGATAAGACGTATCGACTATGATTTTATCGTAATTATTTTTATATTTTTGTGCCGCTTCCACAGCCTCCTTATAGCCGCAACTCCAACCTGATGAACCTTTATATGTCAATAACGGTGTGTATTTATAGTAGCTGATTAGGTAGAATCCGAGTGACCAAACAATTAGGGATAGAATACCAAAAAGTTTAAACATCTTTGTAAAAAAATGTTTTTCTTCGCCGATTTGGCGTAAAACAAAATCTGATCCGATTGCGGAAAAGTATAAAAGTGGAAAAAGCATGTAAATCGATCTTCTGGCGTGGACCGGGTCTCTTGTTATTACTGAAGGGATTGGGGCGATCAGAAGCCAAATGAAAAGGAATTTTACATTTTTGTTTTTCGACTTTATTGATATGAGAATTCCGGGAATCAGGAATAATATGTCAAATAAATACATTACTCCCATTCCATAAATTAATTGGCGGTTATCAATATATGCTCCTTTAGAGAATAAGAAACCGGGGGAAAATTGGGTCAGGTAATGATTGGTAATATCAAGCAGGTTGTCATATGTTCTGTTATGAAAGATTTTTATATCAAGATTGCTGTCATAATCTTCCTTCAGCCAATTAATATATTCATTATTTACTCCGATTCCGAAAACGGTAGTTTTCAGGAATTTTTCATTATGACCGGATGAAAATAGTTGAAAAATTATAGGCATACCAATGATTAACCCCAAAAAAAGCGATTTTGTGATTACTTTTTTTTGAATTAACAATCTTTTCCTGAAGTAAATTGCGAAGGAAAGTAAGAATATGGGAATAAAAATCCTGTCGATAAAGTACGTATACATTGAAAGGATTAATAAAATCGCTGCAATATAATAGTTATTTGAATTTTTATACAAACCCAAAAACAGGAAATATATTCCTGCAAGTGTCAGCGTTACTGATATAGCGATTTCCGGTCCGCCCCGGACAAATTGTAAATGCCAGGGAGATAGCGCAAGAAAAAGTGCTGAAATAAGTGCTGATTTTTCCGATTTTGTAAATATTTTTATGATTTTATAAAAAACAAATACAGCTAAAACCCCGAAAATTGACTGAGGTAAACGGATTGCAAATAAATTAAGTCCGAATATTTTAATGAAAGGAACCAGCAGGTATACGAATAAGGGAAATTTATAATCACCGTATGATTTGAAAAGGAGAGGTAAAAATTTGCCGTACTCATCACGGCCGGTTTTCAATATCGAGAAAGCATTATATCCAAATGCCGCTTCGTCCCAGTTCATACAGATCGGGATAACCGTAAATTTATAAAATCTTAAAAATACCGCGATGAGTAAAATAATGATTAAAAATTTGTATTTCACTTGAATATGTATAGCTGTTTTGAAACAGCCTTAGTATAGTGCGACTCAAAGTTATGATAAAAAACGGCAAAATTAATCAGTGTGAGAAGAAGTAAAACAGTGAAGATCTTCTTATGTTTTAAGATCAAGTACCAAAACCCTAATGAGCAAATGACAGCATATAAAAGAAAAAATAAAAGTCTTGAAATTGTATCATAGTTTTTAACAACGAAGGCACCGGGAATACCGGAAGCCATAAACATGTAAATAATATATTTGTGTTTTTTAATGCTTTTTGCAATACCTATTGCAAAAAAAGAAAATGTCCCGACCAGAAGTGGTCCGGCAGCATATGGTGTTTTTGTTAAGTCATCTTCGCCTTCGAAATATAAATATTTTGGGTCGTAAGTTTCGAAATAATTATTGATTAATTTTTTCAAGTACATTGTGTATTTATTTACAACGAGTCTGGAAGGAAATGTCAAAGAAGAATCGCGCGTTATCCCCTGCAAATAATTTATGTTATCAATAAATAACTGATCGTTTATTGTTGAAAAGGTTAAATTATTTGGATTAAATCTTTCTGGGAACATAACAAAAGAAAAAAACCACGGTGATAAAATTATAAAAAGAATTGTAATCAGTAATAATTTAATTTTATCCATGAGCATCTGATCGTATTGGCTGAATGCCTTATTTGAGTCCGCTACGTTAGACTCGGTAGATTTGACAAGTTTTTTACAATTAACAGCAATTAATCCAAAGGCAACAAAATTCCACAGGTTTTATCCCGTGAGTAGTTTATATTACCACTATTTAAAGCTATAATTTAGTTATATTTAGAGGATATCCATGCGTGCTTTTTCAATGATCATTCGAAAAAATTTAGCTTTAATATTAATTGTTGTTTTGGCACTTTTTATTCGTATTTATAAAATCAATGAATTTCCTCCGGCATTGAATTGGGACGAAGTCAGCCATGGGTATAATGCTTATTCGATCCTAATAACCGGGAAAGATGAATGGGGTGTAAAACTTCCTGTTATTTTTCGTGCCTACGGAGATTATAAACTGCCGGTTTATATATATACGCTTGTTCCCCTTATCAAAGCGATGGGTCTAAATGAATTTTCAGTAAGACTTCCGGGAGTTATTGCGGGTACCGGATTAGTAATTTTGACATACTTTCTGACCTTGGAGCTAATGAGATCTGAAAAAGAAAATAATTCAACGATAGTGGCACTTTTGGCTTCATTTTTGGTAGCTACCGAGCCTTGGAGCTTTTTTTTATCCCGTGGAGCTTTTGAAGCTAATTTGTCACAATTTATGATAGTTTTGGGGATACTCTTTCTACTGAAAAGTTACTCCCGCTCGCCAAATTATTTGATTTTATCTTCACTTTTCTTAGGACTTTCTGTCTGGACGTATAACTCGGCACGGATATTTGTACCATTGATTCTTGTTGCCGTCTTGATTATTTTTCAAAAAAGATTTTTGCAGTTTTTCAAAAAACATAAAATACATACCGTACTCAGTTTTTTTATTACTGCATTATTCTTTATCCCAATGATCTGTCAGCTTTCAGTTTCAGTTGGCCAAGCCAGATATCAAAAAGTGGCAATAATAGATTCAGGCGCGATTGGGAAAATAATTGAATACAGAAATAATTCAAACTTTCCGGAGAGCTTGAACAGGTTAATTTACAACAGGGTAACTTATTTTGGATTTCAATTTTCAAAAAACTGGCTGTCGCACTTTTCACCGAAATTTCTTTTTTTTGAAGGCGGCGATAATTACCAGTTCAGCGTTCCGGGTTTGGGTTTAATGTACAGAGTCAATCTCTTGTTTATAATTTTAGGTTTATTATATGCGATAAATAAAGCTTTAAAAAAAGATTATAAATATTTATTTTTGATAATTTGGCTGATGCTGGCGCCCGTTCCATCAAGCCTGACGAGGGAAGCGCCCCAGGTTCTTCGTTCGATAACTTTTCTTCCAATACCCATGGTACTATCCGGACTGGGAGTATGGGTTTTTTCTCAAATTGCAGAAGAAAAATCAAGAAGATATTTATATATCTCCTACGTCGTTTTAATTATTATTTTTACAGTGAAATATTTATCCACTTATTTTATAGATTATTATAAAAATTATTCTCAGGTATGGCAGTATGGTTATAAGCAAGCAGTCAGTTATATCCGGGATAATTATGATAGATATGACCGCATAATAATTTCAAAAAAATATGGTGAACCTCACGAATTCTTATTATTTTATCTTAAATGGATTCCTGAAAAATATCAAAATGACCCGAAACTTATCCGATTTGGTCAGTCGGATTGGTACTGGACAGACAGGTTTGACAAATTTTTATTTGTAAATGATTGGGAAGTGCCTTTTGAAGAATGGCAGCCATTCGTATTGGAAAGTAAAGGTGAATCAGTAAACTGTGCAAACATAAAGTGCCTTCTTGTAACCAGTCCGGGCAATGTTCCGAAAACCTGGAATAAGCTGGAGACTATTAATTTTACGAATGGTACGAAAGCATTTGAAATATATGAAAATTAGAAAAACAGATGTAGTTTCAGCGGTAATTTGTAGAAATAAAAAAATATTAGTAGTTAAAAGATCTTCAACTACTCATTATTTTCCTGGAATGTTAGTATTCCCGGGAGGTAAAAGAGAAGCCAATGAGTCAATTATTGAAGCAGTAAAACGGGAAGTGTTGGAAGAGACCGGATATCTGGTTGTAGAATTAGCACCAGCGGTATTTACTGGAAAAGCAAATAGAGATGGTGTAACAGCAAGTTTTTATCTCATAAAATGCGAGATTGTCGGAAGTAAAACTGTAGAAAAAGATGAGAACGCGATAAGAAAGCTTTGGGTGAAACCAGAAACACTATTGATTAGTCTTGAGAATCACGGTTTTTATCCTGTATTAACAGAATTTACAAAGAAATTCTTAGCAGATGAAGGTCTATTATGAGAAGATTCCTCAACAAATATATTATATTAATAATTGTACTGGCTGCCTTTTTACGCTTATGGAAGCTTGATGTAGTACCCCCTCATTTGACCCAGGACGAAGCAGCACTCGGGTACAATGCGTTCTCTATTTTAAAAACAGCAAGGGATGAACATGGGGAATTTTTACCTGTTGTTTTTAAATCATTCGGGGACTATAAACCCGGTTTATACGTTTATCTTACAGTACCTTTTGTTGCTTTATTGGGTTTAAATGAATGGTCGGTCAGGCTTTCGAGCGCTTTGGCGGGTGTGTTGGCAGTATGGGTGCTTCATTTGATTTTCATGAAACTAAAAAGGGAGAAATCTTTACCGGAAGATTTACATTTAGAAATTATCGCACCATTATTACTGACTATTAACCCTTGGCATATCCAGTTTTCAAGAGGAGCATGGGAGGCAAACGTATCGTTAACTTTGACCTTGATTGGTATATTATTTTTTCTCAAATCCTTTAATAATGCCAGGAACGTATTATTATCAGTACTTGCATTTTCATTAACACTTATTGCCTATCAGGGAGCGAAGCTCTCTACTTTGATAGTTGTCGCCTCTTTAGCCTTTGTATACAAAAACCAATGCTTAACAATTATTAGGAATTCGAAGCTAATTATTGCAGCCTCCATAATTGTCGGATTATTAATAGTGTCGCCGATTATATATGGCGCAAATAACGGTCAACTTGGCAGACTTAAAGTTTTTAGCGTGCTTTCATATCCTCGTCAAAAGCAGTATCTCCAAGACTTTTTAAACCAGGGGAATGAAAGAATTGGTAGCGTTAGTTATTATCTATACCATACTGAGATAAATAATTTTTCCCGGGGGATAATCGGTAGGTGGTTTAATGCATTTTCCGGGAAATATTTATTTTTTGACGGGGATTATCAGAATCCGAGACATTCCCCACCTCATCAAGGGATGATGCTTCTCGTTGACATAATTTTACTGCCGGTGGGAATGGTTGCATTGATCAGAAGAAAAGGAAGATTTAATAAATTAATTCTACTGTGGTTGATACTTGCGCCTTTACCGGCGGTATTAAGCCGCGATCAGGTCCAGGCTGTCAGATCCTTAAATATGTCCATTCCTTTAGTAATCGTATCTTCATTTGGGCTTGGTACGATTTTAAAATATATTCGAAATATAAAACAAAAAATGGTAATTATTCCATCGTTTTTAGTGTTAGCCCTCTTGATTTTCACATCACTCGTATTTTATTTTGACTCGTATTATATTCATCTACCGAAAGACCAATCAGAAGATTGGGGTTATGGATACAAGCAGGCTTTTGAATTTTTAAAGAACAGGGGTCTTGGCAACAGGGATATTTATGTCGGACAATCTTATTCGCAACCCTATATATTCTATTTATTTTTTAATCAATATGACCCGTCAAATTATCAAAAACAGTCTAAAATTGTTGAAGGAGATAACAAGTACGATGTCGGTTTTATCGAAAAAATCGATTCAGTTCACTTTATCGAAATAAAGTGGCAGGAACTACAGAATAACATTGGTGCAATAATTGTCGCAACCGATGCTGAATTTCCTCATGTTGATTTGGTAAACAATAAAAGGGTTAAAATTCTTGAGGAGATAAGATACTTAGATTCAAAACCGGCTTACCGGATTATTGAGGTGTTATGACACCCTTACGGACCGGGAGCCTGAGTCTCTGAAGTAGTTATAAAAAAATCTGAGATTTTATATAACAATTTCATTAGAAACTGCTATGAATACAAAATATTTAAAACGAATCCTTTTGCTTATCATTCTTCTTATGGCTTCATTCCTACGCTTGTGGAGACTGGGGTCATATCCGGCTTTTAATGCAGATGAAGCTGCAATTGGATATAACGCATATTCTCTTATTGAAACAGGTTTGGATGAACATGGGAATGCATGGCCGCTTCATTTTCAATCGTTTAACGATTTCAAACCGGGGCTGTATTTTTATTTAGTTCTTCCGTTTGTGAAATTTATGGGTTTGAATGAATGGTCGGTCAGGCTGCCGAATGCACTTTTGGGTATAGCTTCAGTTTATCTTTTATATTTATTAATGCGCTTATATACAAAGAATGCTACGGACGATAAGTATTATCTTTTGGAATTAATTCCGCCGGCACTGCTCGCTATTTCTCCTTGGCATATACATTTCTCAAGAGGCGGATGGGAAGCTAATACATCAACCTTTTTGTTGTTAAGCGGTTTTTTGTGCTTTCTTAAATTCAGTTCCGATCGTAAGTATAGATTTATATATCTGTCAGTAGTTAGCTTGGTTTTGAGCATGTATACATATCATTCCGCAAGACTGATTGCTCCTTTGATGGGGTTGTCATTTTTAATTTTTTCCAGGAATGGTTTCAGAGAAAATATTAAATTATTTTTAAGTCTGGGAGCATTCGCAATAATGATTTCAATCCCGCTTGGATTCAGTTTGGTTAAAGGCGGAGTTTATTCCAGAGTTGCCGGAGTAGGTATATTTTCGGACCCCGGACCACTTCTTCGGGTAAATGAACAAAGAGGTCAGCATGTTGATTTTTCCGGGATTATACCTGTTGTATTACATAACAAATATATAGGTTATTCGTTAGCCTTTGTGAACAATTGGGCTAAACATTTTCATGGAGAATTCTTATTTCTTTCAGGCGATGAGATACAAAGAAGCAAAGTGCCGGAAACAGGACAATTATATACATTTGAATTTTTAACAATTGCTATCGGACTGTTATTTGTAATGTATAAATGGAACGGAAACGGATATGGACGGATGTTTTGGAAATTAATATTATTTTGGCTTATTATATCTCCGGTTCCTGCAGCATTAACATTTCAATCACCCCATGCACTCCGGGCTCAAAATATGGTTATACCCCTGACAGTTATCAGCGGATACGGGTTGTTTATGCTTATAAAAGCGATATCTAATCTGAAGCCATCTCTGAGATTATTGTCGCAGATTGTTCTGTCTGCGATCATTGCCATCAGTTTTTTACGCTATTTTCATATGTATTTTGTACACATGTCAAAAGAATATCCTTACTCGTCTCAATATGGTGTAAAAGAGCTGGTTTCGTTTTTAGGAAGTGTTGATATTCCGGCGGAAAAGATAGTTGTTACGACCGAATATGACCAACCGTATATTTTGTTTTTGTTTTATATGAAATATTCACCCCGGGAATTTCAAAAAGATCATGTTTTATCCGCTCGGGATAAGTATGGTTTTTCTACAGTTGAAAGTTTTTCAAAATTCATATTCAAGCCTATTAATTGGGATTCAGATAAACTTATCTATCGAAACAGCATGATTATCGGAACTCCCGATGAAATTCCCATTGAGGCTAACATAATTAAAAAAATATACGGCAGTAATGGTTATGAATATTTTAGGGTTGTTGTAAATTAATAACATCCACCCTGCCCTAAGAGGCCAGGGTTTTCCTCTATTTATAATTAATATTTGAGGAAAATCCCTAAGGATAGATGTTGACTCGGAATTCAATTCATCCGTCGAGCCAAGTCTGACTTGGTTTTCGAGTTTGACTCGATCTGACTTGACGGTTTTCTTGAAACCGAAATAAACGGACTTCTATGGACAAAAAGAAAAGTGTCGGAATAATTGGCGCTGGATTTACGGGTCTGGCTGCAGCCTTCAAGTTAGCAGAAGAGGGTATCAATGTAACTGTGATTGAAGCTTCTCAAGTTCCGGGAGGTCTTGCAATGGGGTTCACCAATAAGAAGTGGAAATGGTCGCTGGAAAGCCACTATCATCATTGGTTTACAAACGATGATGTTATTTTGAATCTGGCTGACAGGATAGGACATAAGTTTTATAAAGTCAGACCAAAAACCTCTACGTATATAAATGGAAAAATACAACAACTCGATTCGCCTGTTAGTTTGCTACTTTTCGATGAAATTCCGGTAATAGATAGGCTGCGGACAGGAATTATAATGTCATATTTAAAAATCACGAACAATTGGAGATATTTGGAAAAAATATCCGCTAAAGATTTCTTAATAAGTACGATGGGAAAAACATCTTGGAAAAATTTATGGGAACCCCTTTTTGTTAAAAAATTCGGTAAATATTCAGGTGAAGTTTCAGCGGCATGGTTTTGGGCGAGAATTAAGAAAAGGACCAGTGAGCTCGCCTATCCGGAGGGAGGGTTTGATAAATTTGCCAGATCAATCGAAAAAGTACTTGTAAAAAAAGGTATTAAGATAAATTATGGGCAAACGATTAGTTCAATCCAAGAGATGGAGAAAAATCAAATCTTGATTCAATCAAATAAACAGCAATATTTATTCGACTATGTGGTATCAACAATCCCATTTGGTTTATTAGTAAAAGTAACAAAAGGGTTGCCTGAAGATTATTTAAAGAAGGCTCAATATTTTAAAGGTATAGGAGTTATTAATCTGGTTCTCACGCTTAAAAGGCCATTTCTTGCTGACGGTTCATATTGGCTAAACATAAACGACATGAAGGCTCCTTTTTTAGCAGTGGTAGAACATACTAATTTCATGGACAAAAAATATTATAATAACGAACATATTGTTTATATTGCTAATTATTTGGATGCAGCGCATCCATACTTTATGTACGATAAACAAAAACTATACAAAAAGTACTTACCTTTTTTAAAACAGATCAACCCAATGTTTAAGGAAGAGTGGGTGCTGAACGTTAATAAATTCGACGCCAAATTTGCTCAACCTATTATGGACATTGATTATTCCAAAAAAATTCTCCCTTTTGTAACCCCGATTGAAAACTTGTATGTTTGCAATATGCAGCAGGTATATCCTTGGGACAGAGGTACCAATTACGCTGTTGATTTGGGTTTTCGTGTTTCGGATGAAATAATAAGAAAGGAAAAAAATGAATAAACAGAGTCTTTCGGTTGTTTTAGCTACTAAAAATGAAGAGAAGAATATCGGGGAATGCCTTGAATCGGTAAAAGGTCTTGCAGAAGAGATTATAGTTTTTGATGAAGATTCCATCGATGATACTAAAAAAATCGCAAAAAAATACGGTGCAAAAACTTTTACCTATAAACATGAAATAAATTTTCATGAAACTAAGCAAAAGGCTATCGAAAGAGCAACATGCGAATGGGTTTTACAATTGGATGCCGACGAAAGGGTTAGTAAGAGTTTAGCCGAAGAGATTCGAAGTGTTATAAAAGGAGATCACGAAGATTATATTAAGAAAATCTCAGGATCGGAAGACTTTGTGAAGAAATCGTCTTTATTTTCCAGACATCAGACTCTAATAGAAAGTAGGCAAGCAAGCTTAGGAAAACAAACAGGAGAAATTGTGGCTTATTTTGTACCGAGATTAAACTTCTTTCTAGGAAAACCGCTCTTATATGCCGGGGTATATCCGGATGGAGTAATTCGACTGTTCAGAAACGGAAAGGCGCATCTTCCGGCAAAGACAGTCCATGAACTTATGGAGGTAGATGGAAAAATTGGTTGGTTGTACTCTGATTTACTTCATTTTGAGTCGCCAACGCTGTCAAGGTATTTAGAGCGAGCCAATAGATACACCGATATAACTGCAGCGGAGTTTAAAGAGAAATTTAAATCCGAAACCGATATTTTCAAGCTGCTCCATTATTCTTTTTTCAAACCCTTGTTTGTCTTTGTAAATCTTTATTTACTACACAAAGGTTTTTTAGACGGAATGAGAGGTTTTATCTGGTCTGCGTATAGTGCTTTGCATTATCCAATCGCTTACTTCAAATACTATCAAGAAGTTAAAAGTTAGTCAGTTAGTCGTAAATATACTTAAAAACTCCTTGGGGTGGGAATTCGCAAATATAAATAAAGTGATGGAAATTTAAAATCAGAATTTCTCGCTTTAATTACTTATCTTAGGGGGATGTTGGTATAATTAACTAATGGAAGTTAGAGGTAAAATAGCCTGCGTGATTGGAGCAACCGGGGGGATTGGTAAAAATGTTGTAACAGCTTTAGCAGAAAAGGGGGTAAATCTGATATTGGTTTCTCGCGATATGACATCGCTTGACAGCCTCGAAAGAGATATTAAAAATTTTAAAATAACGATAAGTAAGTATACTTGCGATGTTTCGCGTTTCGATTCTATACGCCAGTTAGTGCACAACATTTCAAAGGACTACAAACATCTCGATCTTCTTTTTCATCTGGCCGGAATTGGTGTTTATAAGTATCTCGGAGATATTCAAAGAGAAGATTGGCAGCTGACTATGGATATTAATTTAAATTCCGTATTTTATATTACTCAAGGACTCTTAACTCTTTTGAAAAAATCAGAGAAAGCCTATGTTATTGCTTCAGGTTCAGGTATGGGTAAAATCGCCCTTTCCGGAAGATCAGCCTATTGCACCAGCAAGTTTGCTCTGCGGGGATTGATGCTATCTCTGGCAAAAGAATTCAAACATTCAAATATCAATTTTGTTCACCTGACTCTTGGAAGTGTTTTAACAACTTTCGGACCCCTTTCGTTGACAGAGAAGAAACGAAAACATGATTCGGGGAAGGGCTACCTCGAACCCGGATGGCTGGCCAGCCACATCATTAAAAGGATTGAAAATGAAACACTGGAGGCGGAAACTCCCATTTACCCAAAGCACTATTTTGCTGAAAGCAGGAGAGATAAAAGGTGAGAGTTTTGGTGTAAAATAACTTCATGAGAGTAGCTATTGATTCCGGGCCTTTATCCTCAGGACATGCAGTCAGAGGTGTTGGTTTTTCAACAAAATATTTGATCGACGCCATTCAAAGAAATAATAAAGATAAAAGTTTAAAGGTTGATTCGGTTGATTTTTCTATAACCGATCTTGAAAAATATGATGTATTGCACGCAACATCATTTAATCCATTTTTTGTAACCCTCCCAATAAGTTATATTGAGAAAACTGTAGTTACAATTCATGATTTAATACCTCTGATTTACCCGAAAGTTTACGCACCCGGATTGAAAGGTAAAATTTCGGTTATCCGGAATGAAAATTTGTTGAAAATAGTTAAAGCTATAATCACGGTTTCTGAAACTTCGAAAAAAGACATTGTCAGATTTTTCGGGATTGACCAAAATAAAATAAATGTTATCTATTGGGGTTCACGCTTCGGATCTAGTCCGGATAAGGGAGCGAAAGACGTTTCTTTTGTAAAGAAAAAATACAAACTTCCCATTAAATTTATCTTATATGTAGGCGACATTAACTATAATAAAAATATACCAATTCTTGCAGAAGCCTGCCGGATATCGGGGATTACACTGGTAATTGTCGGAAAGCAAGCAAGAGAGACTGATGGTTTGGAATACAAATTATTAAAAAGCCTGAAAGGTCCGCAGGATTTCTTACGATATTTGCTGGATAAACCCCATCCCGAGCTTTTGCATATCAAAAAACTCAAAAAAATATTTGAATCCGGAAATATATTAAGATTGGGTTTTATTCCGACTAATGAACTGGCAGCCATATACAGCCTTGCCACCTGTTATGTTCAGCCTTCATTGTATGAGGGTTTTGGTTTACCTGTACTTGAAGCGATTGCTTGCGAAACTCCCGTTATTGTTTCAAAAACTCAAGCACTTATGGAAATAACAAAAGGTAATGTTGACTCATTTTCTCCCTCGGACAGCAAGGAGTTATCAAATAAGATAAACAATGTATTAAATAACCCGAAAGATTCGAAAAAGTTGAAGGGATTGCATCAGGAATTCTCAAAATATTATTCATGGGATAAAACCGCTGAAGAACACCTCAAACTTTACAGGAATTTATCTGACTAAATATAGGTGGTGATTTCCTAAGAATTTAATAAAATGATAAATAAAATCAAAAATCACAGAATCAATTTTTATACTTATTCTTTTTCGATAGATTCGATTATAAAGAGTCCTCTTTTTTCCGGAAGCGCAATTATGATATTCGGAACTAATTTCGCTAATTTTTTAGCTTACATCTACCACCTTATTATGGGTAGAATTTTGGGACCCTCATCATATAGTGAGCTGGCGGCAATGATAGCCACCTTGGGGTTGTTTACGACGGCTTATTCATTCTTAGGAATGGTTATCATGAAGTTTGTTGCTTCAGAAAATAAAAAAAATATAACAAATATTTATCATTGGTTTTTGAGAAAAGCAGAAGTAGCTGCACTTATCATTGCTTTAATCTTTCTTATTTTTTCAGGAAATATATCCAGATTTTTAAATATACCGTATAAAAGTGCTTTAATCGTAGGTCCGATAATCAGCGCTTTCCTTTTAGTATTTATAAACAGGGCTTTTTTACAGGGACTTTTAAAATTTAAAAGTGTTGTATTTATATCGGGTATTGAACTTTTATTAAGAATTATTCTGGGACTCGCATTGGTATATGTAGGCTTTTCATCATACGGTGCAATTGTCGGAATTTTATTATCCGCAATCGTAACTTATACCATTTCAAAAATATTTCTAAGGGATCTAAGTCGATTAAATTCAAATCATGTTTTTGAGAATTCAAAAAAAATATTAAAGTATTCACTACCCGTTATCTTGTTTTCAGTTTCTAATAATTTGTTCTTAACGACGGATGTGATTTTAACCAAACATTACTTCGACGCACATACGGCAGGTTTATATGCAGCAGTTTCAACCTTGGGTAAAATCATATTTTATGGTACAGGTCCTGTTGGTGCTGTGATGTTTCCATTGATAGCCAAAAGATATTCGGAAGGAACAAACTATAAATCGATTCTCTTTTTCAGTATAATATTGACTGCAGGTATATCTTTCGGGGTTTCACTTATATACCTCTTTTTCCCCGAGTTGATGGTAAGGATTCTGTTCGGATCCGAGTATTTGGACGCATCAAAATATATTTTTATTTTCAGTCTCTTTGTCGTAATATATTCCCTGTCAAATTTGATAGCTGCATATTTTATGTCTATTGAAAGAACGAAAATAGTAGTAATTCCCTTTATTGCATCTTTGATACAATTGATCGGAATACTAATTTTCCATAATAATGTAAATCAAATTATAATTGTATCAATCATTTCAGCCTTGACCATGCTTGCTGGATTATCAACATATTTAATATATGGCAATAAAACCAAAACAAAACCCTAACAGATTGATAAGTATAATCATTCCGTCATTTAAAGCGGAAAAGTTTATTGAAAAGAGTCTTTTGGATATTAAAAGCGCTATGGATCAAACAAGATACAGGTATGAAATAATCTGCGTTGTGGATGGACAGGTTGACAATACTTATAACGAAGCGCAAAAAGCCGCCAAAAAACACCCCAAAATCATAAAAGTGATCGGATACCTTATTAACATGGGAAAAGGGCATGCGGTCCGTTACGGAATGGCACAGGCTGGTGGTGAAATAATCGGATTTATTGATGCCGGGTCAGAAATAAATCCAAATGCAATAAGTATCCTACTTGAACATTTTGAATGGTATAACGCTGATATTATTATCGGTTCAAAAAGACATCCCGCCTCTAAGATTGAATACCCCTGGCAACGCAAGTTTGTTTCAATCGGATACCAAGTATTAGTTAAAATCTTATTCGGTTTGAATGTGAAAGACACACAGGCAGGGATCAAGTTTTTCAAACGTGAGGTCTTGATTGCAACGCTCGGGCGACTGGTTGTGAAAGCGTTTGCTTTTGATATTGAAATACTGGCGGTTGCGAATTATTTAGGTTATAAAAGAATTTATGAAGCTCCGATTGAGTTGAAAATGGATTTCGGAAGCGGTATATCAACAATCGCGTCAAGAGGTTTTATCAAAACTTCATTTGCAACTCTTTGGGATACTTTGGCGGTATTTTACCGCTTGGAAATTCTTAAATATTACGACAATAAAAATAAAATTAATTGGATAACGCCGGAATACTTAAAAATAAGTGAAAAATGAATATTCTAATTTTTTCATGGCGCGGACCCGGACACCCGAATGAAGGCGGTGCGGAGCAGGTAACACATGAACATGCAAAAGCTTGGATCCAAGCAGGTCATAGGGTTACGTTATTCACTTCAACATATCCTGGTGCTAAGGAAAATGAAACCATTGACGGAATAAATGTTATTCGCAAAGGGGGTCAAATTTTAATGGTACAGTTTCAAGCTTTTTTCTGGTATTTAACCAAAGCCCGGAACAATTTTGATTTGGTGATCGATCATTTTCATGGAATACCCTTCTTTACACCGTTATACGTCCGGATCAAAAAAATTGCTGTTATACATGAAGTTGCAAAAAATGTTTGGGATCTGAACCCCTTAAGGAAACCTTTTAATTTGATTCCGAAATATATTGTGAAGCCGCTGGAACCATATATCTTCAAAATAATTTACAGAAACACTCCATTTCTAACGGGGTCAAAATCAACCGTAAATGACCTTATTGCCTGGGGAATAAAAAAAACTGATATTGCGGTTATCAATCACGGAGTGCTTCTTGGGGGAATCCCGGATAAATTACCTCAAAAAAATAATCGACGCACAGCAATATTTTTGGGTGCTTTATCACTGGACAAAGGAATATTCGATGCAATAAAGGTATTTTCCGAAATTAACAGGAAAGACGAATCATGGGATTTTTGGATAGTAGGGAAAGGCGATCAGGAAATAGTTACTAAAATAAAGAGGATGTTAAAGAAAAACGGAATTGATAATAAAACCACTCTTTGGGGATATGTGAGTAATCAGAAAAAATTTAATCTATTAGCAAAGTCTCATGTGATGGTTAACACATCGATTCATGAAGGTTGGGGATTGGTAAATATTGAGGCCAATGCTGTTGATACTCCTGTTTTTGGTTATAAAGTTGCCGGGACAGTTGACTCGGTCAGAAACGGAGTTACAGGCATATTGGAGGAGCAGGGAGATGTACGAGCTTTGGCGTACCAGATTATCAAATTGGTAAATGATGACAAGAGGTATAAAGAATTTCAAAAAAGAGCCAGAAAATGGTCGGGCAAATTTACCTGGAAAGAATCAACCGCGAAAAGTTTGAAGTTTATTGAATCAGTCTAATATTGTATTTCTTTTTGGTTCTTTGAGAAATATAAGTTTACGGTGCCGCGATTCTTAAATTCATTAATATACTTATGCGTTCCGCCGGAATGCAGAGTGAAAACTGAATATCCGAATTTTCTTAGGAATTTTATTAACTCTTTTTCACTTTTTCCAACAGACTTTAAATGAAGGTCTATAACTTCAATTATTAAGTCCGGAGAATTTATTTTTTTCAAAGATTTGATAAGACCTTCAAGGACTTCCATTTCTGCACATTCAACATCAATTTTTATTATTTTTAGGTTAGCGATTTTATTTGTTTTGATATAATCGTCTAACCGGACCGAACGCACGCGGGTTTTTTTGGGTTTTATCAATTCTTCTCCATGCGTATGAAATTCATAAAACGAACTCGCTTTATTGCCGACATAAAAGGTTTTGTATCCGTTTGTGTTTGAAACAGCTATTTTTTCAAGAATAATATTTTTTGTTTTATTCAAGAGAATGTTTTTATGAAGTAAATTGTAAAAGTTTTCAACCGGTTCGAATGAATAAACATTGCCTTTTTCACCGACAAGTTTTGAGGCCAAAAGGGTATACCAACCGTCAATATAAGCCCCCACATCAATGAAGGAATCACCCGGTGTTAATAAATGTTTTATAAGTTGTGTTTCTATCGGGTTTACGATACCGAGATATGAGAATCCCAGAAGGGATGCTTCTTTAACGCTTAATTTAAGCTTAATTCCGAATTTACCATTAAATATTTTTTTTCTGTTTTGTTTTCCGTAAAATTTACTAACCAGAAATTTTCCGAAATTACTTTGAGCAAGCCTGGTTGAAGTAGCCGGTCCCAATGTACGGTAAACAAATGAATTGATTTTTTGAAACATAGTTAAATATAAAAAAACCTCCAATCGGTTAAGCTGATTAAAGTATTGTAAAAAATCCTTGATAAAGGTCAATGTTAAGAATACTATATGGAAAGTGAAAAATAAATTCTTCGGTAAGAGCGACCTTATGCTTCTTCTATTGATTGTTTCAATACAGCTAATTGTCTTTTTACCAAGCTTTAAGTTGGCTCTTTTCGGCGATGATTGGATGGTGTTCTGGAGATATAAAAGATTGTTGGTTGAAAATGCATACCATCAAAATTTTACACATCTTACATATTTTTTAACACCATACGGACCAATGGACATTAATTTCGGGTTACTCCAAAAGATATTTTCATACAATTCGGTGTACTACCAAATTGTTGCCTTTATTTACAGATTCATTCTTACGGCAACAATTTACTTATCAATGAAGACACTTCTTAAGAGTAAATTAGCAGGCTTTACAGCATCCCTTTTTTTCTCGATCGCGACTGCGGGATTGGATACCACAAATTGGGTATTTAATATGACAAGCTATCTGGGAATGGCAGCAGGAGTTGTGTTTTTATATTTTTATTTTACTTCAAGTGTAGAAAAATCATTAAAGAGGTTAATCTTTTCATACGTCTTTCTTTTTTTAGCTTTTATTATTGTTCCGGTTCGGGCACACGGGTTTATCCCCCTAATATTATTAATGGAAGGTGTCAGGTTATTCTTTGGCAATTTCCGGCTGAATGTAAGAGAAATTCCGGTAAGAATAATACTTCTTGTTATTACAGTTTTTCTTGTAAGAACAATCGGAACGTCTTTTGCCAATCCGGACGAATCGATATTTAGGATGAAAACGGGATTATCGCTTATTAAGGAAAATGTTAAAACCGGTCAAAATTACGGAATACTATTATACCTTCCGGCAACAGTCAGTAATCTTTTAATACCTGACCGGTATCTGCCATTTATCGAAAAACAAATTGATCTTAGAGTATTAGGCCGTGCACGGCCGTTTCCGCTTTTTAGCTTTTTTGTTTTTAGCTTCTATTCATATTTTCTTTCTTTAATTGCGAAAGACAAAGCCGGTTCCAAAATAATGTTTTTCAAACGGATGGCTGTATTTATATCGCTTGCCTTTGCTTATAACGCAATAAACTGGGTTTTCTACAAACTAAACCCGGTTACTTTCAGTTCATTTCCGATATATGGACGAACTCTTATCGGCGGGTATTTCATTCTTCTTTTAATCGCGTTTTCTCTTTATGCGTTTGATGAGATTAAATTTAAACTTTTAGCTTTAACAGGAGTTTTTTGGATGGTTTCCTTCTTACTGTTACCCTGGGTTTCAAACCCTTATTCCATCTTTGAAACTACCCACAGGTATATGATCGGATCTGCGATAGGAATTTCTATTTTTATTGCAGGAGTTATAAAAAGCAATTTATTCAAAGCTCATAAATATCCTATCTTATTGATTATATTGATATTTACTTTAATTCACGCCAAAGCCACAAATTATTATCTTAAAAGTTTAGTCGGACTTCATGGAATAAAGATAGCTGATAAAATATGGACGTTTGTTGACAGGAATTTGCCATTAAAAACCGATAAATTTTACGCCGTTGCATTTATTCCCGATTCCCAAAACGGAACTATTGTTCATAATAATGCATTTTTTGGTTTTCCCCCCAGGATGTCGCTCCGGGGAAATTACTTAAGTGATTTGGAAATGCCGATTGCCACAATGGGTACTGAAGAGTTAACTAACTTTGTCATGACAGGCGAGCGCTTGTCTGCTCATGGAAAGGAACCTGTCCCGCTTCCCTTGGATCGTTTTTATGCATTTGAAATTAAAGGCACCCGATTGGAAGATATTGTAATAACCGATAAAACGCGGGAGTTAAGAACATATTTTGAGGAATCCCTTCACAAGGATCAATGACATCCTCCCCGCCTTAAAAGGCGGAGTTTCCCTAAGGAGGATGACATATCAGAGTTCAATATTTCGACTATGCTCAGCATTGATCCTGAGCTTGTCGAACGGACCAATTCATCTACGTTCATGTAAACTAAACGTTGTTTTCTTGAACGCTGTTATAAACTTTCATAACAATGTGTTCGATCGGGTAGAGAATCGGCTTTTCATATCTTAGTAGTTTCACTGAAAAACCTGCAGTATTTATTAATTTTCTCCACTCTTGAAAGCTTCGGTATGTGTATAGAATTTGCATATTCGGATTATGAATTTTGTTTATAACAAGATCGATAAGTTTTCCCGTAAGCTGCGGATTCATCTCAAAGATTAATAGTTTTCGAGACACCCTCATAGCTTCTTTTATAATTTGTTTTTGTGTACTGTAGCTAATATGATGGAGAACGTCGTTAAACATGGACACGTCAAATTCATTTTTTTTAAAAGGAATTTTTTTTATATCTTTCATTTCCCTGAAGCGGATCTTTTTCAATAAGTAATTTTCAATATCGCATCCGGAAATTAAACATCCGAAAATATTAGAAATTTTGTCAGCAACAATTCCGGTACCGCAGCCGATATCCAACACTTTATCGGATTTATTAATTTCTCCTTGGTAGCTTTTTGCTACGAGGTTGGCGCGGTATGTACTTGTTAGCTCTGCTAATTTAATCATTTTATATAAATAAGTATTATTAAGTTTAGTAATAATTATTCGTAAGATTGTACAAATAATTCACCCAGCCGGATTTGGGTGAGCATTTTACACCACATCTGAAATGTGGTTTTTAATCAATTTCGGTTTCCATCGTCCACAAACCAGTTTTAACTTATCCGATTCTGCAAAAACACAATCATCAATAATTATCGACAGCCTCCAGATGTAATTATACAAGTATGCGGGTAAAATTCTTTCACTTAAATAAAGGTAAGGCCGCAAAAACTTAATAATCTTCCAGATGAAAGCCGGAAGAATAATAGGCTTGTAATTAATGTTTAGTTTTTTATGAAGTAATATTGAAAGCTCGGAGATGGTTTTGTTTTCTGAGTACAAAAAATATTTTTCCATGGTAGAAAGCGGGTACTTTTGATTTAAAAAGTATGTAATCGCTTTAACAACGTCGTCAACATGTATGAGAGCTGATTTTCCCTGCCAATTTAAACGGGTTATAAACGATTTCCTTTTAATGAAACCAGTCAGCATATCAAAAAGACTGCCTTTTCTCATACCGGTTCCGTAGATAGTGTTTGGAGTGAGAATGATTAGAGGTATCTCAAGTTTATGACAATAGTCTTTTATGTACGTTTCTCCCACCACTTTTGTTCTTGTGTATTCATTTGATGGAAAATATTCGGTTGACTCGTTAGCCGTATATTTGCAACTCTTTCTGCCTGCAACATTTACCATTGTGCCTACATAGATAAATTTAGTTTTATGTTTTTCCGGTTTGAAATTAGCCAGAAAATTTTTTACACCCAAACTGTTTACAGAATGATCCCGAATTGATGTGTCAGTTTGAGCCGCAAGATAGACGACTTCATCAATCGTCGTCGGTAGACTTTGAAGCGTATCCGGTTCGAGTAAATCCAATTCGTAAACGCTTATATTTTTATTGTTTTTAACAATTTTATACAAATTATCGTTTTTCATATCACCAAGGTGAATCATCAGATGCAGTTTTAAACTTTTTTTGAGTAAAGTTTTGACAAGATTTGACCCTACAAAACCCGACGCACCTGTAATGAGAATATTTTTCATATTTTGTTTCAATATATTTTAGATTTTCCGAAGAAGTAGGACAATCCCTGTAGTATAATTCAGAGTATTGTGAATATAAACTACGAACAAAAAGTTAAAGATTGGGATAACTTTTATAGGATCAATAATTACTATCATAAAAGTCTAGAATCGTATCTAAAATTGCTAATACCCGAAGATGCAAAAGTATTGGAATTTGGCTGCAGGAAGGGGGAGTTTCTTAATAGTTTAGAAAACATTGACAAAACAGGAGTTGATTATTACGAGTTTATAAAACACCTTAAAAAATCAAAATCATGGAACTATGTCGATTATAGACATGTTGGAGGATTGAAGAAACGATTTGATTACATAATACTTTCCGATACTTTGTCCGAACTCGAAAATATTCAAAGCTTCATCGGAGACATCGCCGGTTTTTGCCACGATCAGACAAAAGTAATAGTTTTGAGTTATAACTATTTATGGAAACCAATATTAGACCTTTCTTCTTTCATCGGATTGCATATGAAGCCGATCAAAGAACCCAACTGGCTGACGGAACAAGATATAGATAATATTTTTTCTTTGGAACATTTCGAGAAAGTGAAATCGGCTAAATTCTTCTTCTTCCCATATAATCTCGGTATTCTATCGGAATTACTTAATAAATATTTATCTAGACTTCCGGTTATTGATAGATTGTGCCTGCAAAATGTGATTGTGTATCAACCGCTAAAGGGAAAAAGTGAATACAGCGTATCTTTGGTTATACCTGCGAGAAATGAAGCGGGGAATATCAAGGGGGTTCTTAAGAAAATTCCGGTAATGGGAAAGAAAACGGAAGTGATTTTTGTCGAGGGAAACTCAAAAGATAACACCTTCAAAGCAATAAACGATGAAATTATTAATTATAAAGGACCAATTAAAGCCTCGTTATATAAACAAAAAGGTAAGGGTAAAGGCGACGCAGTAAGAATGGGTTTTTCGAAGGCAAAAAACGATTTATTAATGATTTTGGATGCTGATTTGACAGTTGACCCCATGGAGCTCACAAAATTTTATCAAGCAGTTTCGGATGGGAAGGGGGAGTTTGTTATGGGATCAAGGTTGGTTTATCCTATGGAAAAACAAGCCATGAGAACATTAAATTATATCGGTAATAAATTTTTTAGTATTACTTTTTCATATTTACTGGGACAAAAAGTTAAGGATACATTGTGCGGAACGAAAGTGATATTAAAAGAAAATTATGAAAAAATTAAAAAGAACAGAAGCTATTTCGGTGATTTCGATCCATTCGGTGATTTTGATCTTATTTTTGGTGCATCGAAGTTAAATTTAAAGATCATAGAAATACCGGTCCGGTATAAACAAAGAACGTATGGGGAAACCAATATAAGCAGGTTTAAACACGGACTTTTATTATTAAAAATGAGTTTGTTTGCCGCGATAAAGTTAAAATTTATTTAAGATATGGAAAGACCACTAGTATCAATAATTATTCCGGCTTATAACGAAGGAATGGTAATTGAAAGACTTTTAAAATCAATTAAAGGACAAACGTATAAAAACATTGAGATTATTGTTGTTGATGACGGTTCATCTGATAAAACATTTACTTTAGCTAAAAAATATACGGATAAAGTCTACAAAAAACTAAGGAGAAGTGAACGTAGTGCAACCAGAAATTTTGGAGCATCAAAGTCCAAAGGAAAATACTTGTTTTTTCTCGATGCCGATATGGAATTAACTTCCGATGTCGTCTCAGCCTGTATAAAAAAAGCGGTAAGATTTAAAAAAGTCGGTGGGATAGTTATTCCTGAAGAATCCATTGCTAATACATTTTGGGAAAAGGTGAAGGCGTATGAACGCTCTTTTTACAATCTTAAAGGAGATTATAATATCGAAGCAGCAAGATTTTTTAACCGTTCTATTTATGATAAAGCAGGAGGTTATGATGAGACTGTCACTGGTCCTGAGGATTGGCTTCTTCCTGAGACAATAAGAAAGAAAGGTTACCAAATATTGAGGGTAGATAATACTTATATTTACCATCATGAAAGAATTAAAAATATATTTTCTTTAGCTAAAAAGAAATACTATTACGGTTTAAAATCTAGAAAGTATCTCTCGAAAACAAATCTCAGTCCGTTCAATGAAAAAACAATTTATTTTTTACGTCCTGCGTTTTATAAGAATTGGAAGCGTTTAGTAACGAATCCTTTTATGAGTACAGCAATGATTATAATGTTATCAGTGGAACAAATAGCCGGCATTACCGGCTATGTGCATGGTTATTTTAAGAAATGAAGACAAAAGACACTATCCTGCAAATATCGCCTTTTTATAGCCCAAATGTGGGAGGTGTTGAAACGCATTTAACGGATTTGATGCATGGCGTTAGCAGGAATTATAAACAACTTGTTGTTACTTATCAGCCGTTGGTAGGTAAAAAAGGGGGGAAGAAACATGAACATTTTCCTAATCTGGAAATTATTAGGGTACCACACCTCACAAATCTATTTTACAAAACTGTAAATCTACCGCTCATTCATTTTTTATATTTAACACCGAATTTGTTCTACCATTGTTTTAGTATTTTACGGAAACGTCATCATGAAATATCAGCAATTCATGCTCATGGGATTAATGCCGCAGTAATTGCGAGCGTTTTGGGGAAAATATTTTCGATAGACTACTTTGTCAGTTTCCACGTCGAGTTTAATTTCGTTTCCGGAAATATAACTTCTTGGATTTATAAAAGCGCGGTTATAAACGCAAAAAAGATATTTGTATTAACCCGAAGGTCAGTTGATGAATTGGTTAAGTTGGGTTTACCGGAAAGTAAAATCCAAATGTACTCCTATTGGGTTGATCAAAAACTTTTCTCCCCGATATCAAAATCAAAAGCCCGAAAGCTTCTGAAAATAAGAGATGATGTGAATACGGTTCTCTTTGTGGGCAGACTATCCAGGCAAAAAGGTGTTGATAAATTAATATCCCTTGCTAAGAATATGACAGGAGTACACTTTTATATTGCAGGCGTCGGCGAGATGGAAGGGGAAGTCAAAAGTACGGCTACTAACAATAAGAACATCTTTTATCTGGGAAGAGTAGAAAATAAAGATTTACCTTTATATTATTCTGCCTCCAATTTAACAATCGTTCCTTCTGAAGTAAAAAAGCCAACGCCGACTTTTGTTGAAGGAGTTCCCAGGGTGATTATTGAGTCTATTTCCTGCGGTACACCTGTGGTCGGAACGGATAGCGGGGGAATGAAAGAAGTAATTCTAAATGGAAGAATCGGAAATGTTATTGAGGATAACAAAGAATCAATAAAAAACACCCTCGACAAATTATTTGACAATAAGAAGGTTCTCGATGACATGTCAAAGAAATGCAGAGATTATGCGGTAAGGAAATTCAGTCCGAAAAATGTTGATATATTTATAAAGACTTATAAACAACAGACGTTAAAGATGCGGCTCTTTAAGCTCCTAAGAAATACCGGAGACTTTGCCTTAAAGAGAAGATCTGCCTGGTTATTGGATAAGCTCAATATTATTGAAAGTGAAAAAGTACTTGACGCCGGATGCGGGGATGGATTCTTTCTGCATTTAATTTCGGAAATTTCGCCTGATACGAAATTGTTTGGCTTCGACTTTGATAAAAATGCAATCAAAAGTGCAAAATGCAATCTAAGAGGAAAGAAAATTGATTTCAGACAGGGAGATTTGATGGATAAATTACCGTATGATTCGAATTATTTTGACAAAATAATAATGAGCGAAGTTGCGGAACATTTGCCTGACGATCTAAAAGGTTTGAAGGAAGTCTATCGAGTTCTCAAAGCCGGAGGAACTTTGGCATTATCAGTTCCGAGTAAAAGGTATCCGTTTATGTGGGATCCGATTAATTGGTTATTGGAAAGACTTTTCGCGTACCATATCAAATCAGGTTTTTTTGCGGGAATATGGAATCAGCACGAACGATTGTATAAGAAAAAACAAATTGTCAGTGTTGGTGAAAAAGCGGGTTTTGATATTATCGAATCGGAATATCAGACTTGGTGGTGTTTGCCTTTCAATCACTATCTAATTAATTTCGGTGCAAGAATCTTAGCAGGTGAAATTGCGCCTATTGGGGTCGCAAAAGGTGGAAGTAAGTTTAACTACGAAGAAAAGAGGGGTTCATTGGCAAATTTTTATTATTATTTCGCTTCAATTGTCGATAATATTAATAATTTAGTGCCGATTAAAACGAAAGGCGTGTCTATAGTATTAAAAATGTCCAAACCATTCAAGGCGTGACCGCATCAACTTTTTTTAACGCTTATAAAATTCAAGATTATTAATAATTAACATGCATCCAAAACGAATATTATTATTAGGTTCATATGGACAAGACAATATCGGTGATAAGTTTATGCTTGAAACTCTTGTAAAAAATTTCGGTAAGTTTAAATATAAGATCGCAGTTAATTCATCAAATCCCCAAAAAACAATTAAAGATTTTAATATAGATGCATTTTCAACAAAATTGTTGGCCGATGTCAGAAAAAAAATTGTTTTATTGCTAAAAGCCGATTTAATTATTTTCGGGGGTGGCACTATATTTATAGAACATGTTGATTACTTCGGAAGAAAAAACATACGTCCGATAATAATTACTTTGTCTGTGTTAATAATTGCCAAGATTTTGGGTAAAAAAGTTTGTATGTTTGCAATTGGTATTGGTAAATTAGAAAAAATTATCTCAAAAATACTTACTGCTTTTTCATTAAGTTTGTGCAGTTTAACCATAGTAAGAGATAAATATTCTTACAAAATTGCCAGAAAGCTTTCTAAAAAGAAAGTATTTCTCGGTGTAGATATGATTTTTATTCACAAATCAATAAATAACACATCTCTCAATAACAAACTAACAAATACGATTGGAATCACACCATGCTACTGGGTTCGCGGAGACCAGAGTTATCGTAAACGGTTCGTAAATACTTTTATCCAGGTTGTTTCAAAACTAAGATCACAATATGAATCCAAAAAAGTACGTTTTATACCTTTTCAGTCGCGTTGGGGTAAATATAATGATTATTGGTTATCCAAGAATATTTTGAAAAACGTCTTAAACAACAAGAGAATGGAGATTAAAGTGTACAATTCACCAATGGAAACCTTAAAAGCCTTTCAAGGATTAGAGATTTTCATCGGTGTCAGATTGCATTCAATAATTTTTTCAATCATTAACACTATTCCATTTATTGCTATTTCATATCAAAAGAAGGTTAGTGCAATGGTGTCGGAATTGGGTTTAAATGAATTAATAATCGAGGTTGACGAATTCAATTGGTCAAATATGAAATCAAAGTTTGAAAATATATTCAAAAATAGAAATAAATATGTGACTAAATTGAAAACCATTAGGTCTGTAAATCATAAAAAGGCATTAATTATGTTTAATAAACTAAACAATTGGATTAAGCAAAACTAAAAAATGAAAAAACCACTCGTATCAATTCTCATTGCAACAAAAAATTCGGAGAAATATTTATATAGATGTCTCAAAAGCGTAAAAGTTCAGTCTTACAAGAATATTGAAATAATACTTGTCGATAATAATAACAGCAAAGATAAAACAAGAGATATTGCAGAAAAATTTACAAAAAAGATTTATGTTTATGGACCCGAAAGATCTTCTCAATATAATTTTGCGGCAGGTAAGGCTAAAGGCAAATATATTTATAGAATTGATTCAGATTTTTTGCTGGACAGAAATGTTGTTTCCCAGTGTGTACAAAAATGTGAGAATGAGGGCTTTGACGGAGTTGCACCGCATAATACTTCAGACGACTCGCTTGGATATTGGTCAAAAGTCAGAAAGCTCGAGAGGGATTGCTACATTGACGATAAACTAATTGTCGGATTACGTTTTATGAAAAGGGAGGTTTTTTTTAAGATCGGTGGTTTTGATGAAAGAATGTTTGCGGGAGAAGATTATGACCTACACAACCGATTTATAGATGCGGGTTACAAATGGACGAGGATTAAAGCAAAAGAGGTGCATTTGGGAGAGGTAACTTCAATGATTGATTTCATGAAACAAAGCTACCGTTATGGTAAAAACTTAACGGTGTATATGAAGAAAAACCCCAAAAGAGGTCTTAGCCAAATGGCTCCAATAAGGGCAGCATATATTAGACACCTTGATAAATTGCTACAAAAACCGATTATAAGTTTCGGATTGATAATTATGATTGTTGTGAAATTTGTTGCAGGAGGTTTGGGTTACGTTTTGTGTAAATTCGGATTAGACAGAGATGAATAAAATTAATGCATATCATATATTTAAGATGCTAGTCATAAATGTTACCTATGGTTACTTTAATTAAAAAATTCTTTCCCCTAATTGTAATCGTATTTTTTTTATTGATTTCGATTTTAATAGCGTCCATATGGTTAAGAAGTGGATTTACAGCCGCCGGGGGCGAAACAAGCTTTTTATTATTTGGGACTAAGAAGCCATTCGATGAGGTGGGTTATTGGGTAGAAAGAGGCTCATCGGGGAAGATTGATTCATTTTCCTATGTTAATTACCCTCTGAAAACAATAATTTATTTCTTTCAACAGTCGGGTGTAGAGACACCTATCTTACAAAAAATTTTGTTTGTACTTTTAATATTCTCCGGCTTAACCGGATGCTATCTATTAATAAATAAGTTTTTCAATAATAAAAGATCTTTTTTGATACCAATACTTGGTGGGATGTTTTATTTCTTTAACTTATTTTCTATGTCTCAGATATTTCGGAGATTCATTTATGGAGGAATATTTACATGGGCATATCTACCTATTTCTTTATTATTATTCATACTTTTTATAAAACGCGGAGGAATCAAACAATTGTGTTTATATTTGATTACATCGTTAATTTTTATTCCATCATTTTCTCACCCTTCGTTTCTTTTGGTGATATGGGTGCCTGCGTTTTTATATTCCCTCCATAATTACATTGATAGCGAGTCTAAAGAATTAAAGCTTAGAATTCTGAAAAGATCCTTATTAGTGTTTTTTCTTTGGCTTCTTGTAAATATCTGGTGGTTATATCCCTATTTTACTTTAGGTGTGGCATCAGTTTTGGATCCTCGGAATAACGTTTCAACCTGGGAGAACAACCTTTCATCACTACAAGGAGTTACAAAATATTTTTCAAACTGGGATGTATTGACGTTGAAACAAAAATTTTATTTTGGCAGTTTCGAGTATTGGGATTTTCCTTTATATAGTTCATTTTTAGGTAATACCTTATCACTGGTTGTTTTTGTTATTGCGTTTTCAGGAGTCATCATATTTAAACGTAGTGTTAATTTTAGATACATTCTGGTTTTAACAATTTTGACATGGTTAATTGTCAAAGGAACTAATCCGCCATTGGGAAATGCTATTTTTACTGCAATTTTTAAATTAAATCCTAAACTTGGAGTTTTACGTAATTCTTATGAGAAATTCGGAAGTATTTGGGTTCTTTGTTATTCAGTTTTTTTTGCACATGGATTTGGAAATCTAATTCAATCAGTAAATCAACGTTTCAGACTTGTTTTGGGATTATTGGTGACGGCTTCCGTTTTTGTTGTTCTGGTTTACCCCATGTGGACCGGGGAAATTTACTCAAAAGGACTTTTAGTAAAAACGCCTCCTGATTATGAAGAAGTAAATAAATATTTAAATACATTCCGGAATGATGGGAGGGTTTTGGTGATACCTATTATTTCAGATTATGGAGTACGTTATGATTGGCATGAAAATGGCGAATATAATGGAGTTAATCCTTTAATTTACTCGTTAGAAAAATCATTGCTTACAGGTAAATTTTCTGATAAATATGCGCTAATGCAACAAGCCTTTTATGATCAAGGGGACTACGAATCTTTTTTAAAGGATTACAATATAAAATATCTGCTTCTGAATGAGGATTTTGACCAGCTACCGCAGCTTGCTACAAAATCGGCGGATGTCAGAAAGATTGTTAATAAGAATGCTTACATAAAATTATTGCAAACTATTGGGAAATTTGAAGTTTATGAATATACTCCGAACGGCAATGATGAATATCCAAGTCTTTTTTCGATATCAAGTGGAAGTGCCAAAGTGTTGGATTATGTAAGAGTAAAACCAACTGAATTCGAAATATATTTAGATAATAATGAAGGGGATTTTGTTTTAGTTTTTAAAGAAACATATGATCCTCATTGGACAGCTTCGGTAAATGGCATAAAAATAAATGACCACAGTATGGTTTTAGATTATGCAAATGCATGGAAGATAAATAAGAAAGGTAAATATAATGTTAATGTAGATTTCGCTGTATGGCCTGAAATGAAAATTTAGTATGAATAATAAAGCACCGAAAGTTTCAGTGATAATGCCTGCATATAATGCTGAGAAATATATTGAAAAGGCAGTTCAGAGTGTTTTGAATCAAAGTTTTCACGATCTTGAACTAATAATTGTGGATGATGCATCTAAAGATAATACTTTTACGATAATGAAGAAACTCAAACGAAGTGACAAAAGAATTCGTATTTATAAAAATAAAGAAAATCTACAAATTGCGAAAACATTAAATAAATGTTTAATTTTAAGTAAAGCTGATATGGTTGCCAGAATGGACGCCGATGATTATGCGCTTCCAACCCGGATAAAAGACCAATACGATTATTTGAACAGGCATAAAAAAGTTGCGGTAGTAGGTGCGAATATTGACGTTGTAGACGAAACAGGTGAAAAATTATTTGTAAGAACATACCCAACCAGTTCAAAAGACCTCAAGGGCGTATTATTTCGTTATAGTCCTTTTGCTCATCCTGTGGTAATGTACCGGAAAAGTATTGTACTTGAGAATAAGGGTTATTCTTATGGAATTTATCCGTGCGAAGATTTGGATTTGTGGTTTCGTATAGGAAGTAAAAACGATTTAGGGAGTATTAATAAAACTTTACTCGAATATACATTTTTTAAAAACTCAAGTAGTCATAATAATCTGAAGGAGGTTGAATTATTAACTTTTAAAATTCGCCTTAATGCTATATTAAAATTAGGTTACCGGCCAAGTTTGTATGATGCAATTTATAATATTTTACAATACCTTACACTTTGGTTTATACCTCCCAGATTAAGAATTAAAATGTATAACAGTCTCAGAAGTAAAAATGTAATTTGAGTATGTTGGTTTATTTGAAACCGTTCAGTTCAAAATTATTTTTCGACAATAATATTTTTTATAAAAATATAGGCGTCAACCCCTTTATTGGATTAAGGGAATTTCTAAAAAAAGATGGAATTTTAATAAATACTCTGGACCTTAAGGACAAGGAAGGTGATATTTACATATTTGCCGACATTCCATACCCCTGGGAGATTAAGTTCTGGTTAGAGATGCTTAAACATCCTTCAAAAAATATACTTTACGTTTTTGAATCACCAATTATAAATCCATTTAATCATTGGAAAATATTTCATAAATATTTTCGGAAGATTTATACTTGGAGCGATTCTTTTTTAACCATCGAAGACAATGGGGAAAAATATAATAAATTTTTCATTCCGAAGCTAGAAATTGGCTTGAATAATTATCGTGAAAATAATCATAAAGTAAAAAGAAAATTTCTGGGAATGCTTTTATCAAAAAAAAGTTCTCCTTTAGTTTTATCATTGATGAATATCTATAGACAAAATAACTACAAGAAAAGGATTGATATTGTTGAGTATTTTGAAACACATAAAAATATTGATTTTACACTCTTAGGCCGTGGTTGGGATAAGCGAGACCCTTTCAGTTTCAAAGAAAATATTTTTGGTTTTAGAAAGTATAAGGTTTATAAAGGTGAAATTCCCGAAAATAAAAAGATCGAAGTTTTATCAAATTTTAAATACGTTTTTTGTATAGAAAACGCAATCGCACCCGGCTATATTACCGAAAAACTATTCGATTGTCTCAAGGCACGGAGTGTTCCAATCTATTCAGGGGCCGCAAATATTTCAGAATTCATTCCTGAATCTTGTTTTATAAATTTAAAATACTATAAGAGTATGAGTGATTTATTAGACTATCTATTTTCAATTTCGGAGAAAGATTATATGAAAAGATTACAAAGTATTGATTTATTTCTGAAACAAAAGCATATACTTGAAAAATGGTTTGAGTCTGATTTCAGGAAACAGTTGATAAAAAATATAAAATTTAAATATAAATGAAAAAACCAAAGCCTATCTCATTAGTAGAATTTCTTACGATTTATAAATCCCGATACATTGATTTGCTTAAGGCTGGGTTTTTCGATACGAAAGATATAATGGAATTTGACAAAGAAGGGAAAGTAACAAACCCCGTTAAATTAACCAGGTATCTTCATCTTATACCCTTTACTCTGAAAAATATTTCATTTGTGAACTCATTTATTTTACCTAAATTGTTAGGTTTAATACCACTTTTGAAGAAAAATAAATACGATTTATCCTTAAGATTTGTTGAGGATTACAATATATTATGCAGCATTTTAGGAGCGTTTAAACCAAAAAGTCTATTCGAAATCGGAACCTATCTCGGGTGGGGTAGTGCTTCTGTTAAATATACTTTTCCTGACTGCCGTGTGACAACAATCAACCCGCTATTGAATGAAGATGCCAACAATCCTGTAGAGAAAATAAATATCGGTAAAATATTTAAGATTAAAAATCTAAAAGTTAGACAGATATACGGAGATAGCACAGTATATGATTTTTCGAAATTGGGTGATATTGATTGTATTTTTATTGATGGTAATCATAAATATGAATATGTTAAAAGCGACCTTAATAAATCCCTTCTTAAGGCAAAGAAAGCCGTTATTGTAGACGACTATCTTCCGAAAAGGTACAGTAGAAACGATTGGGGATTGGTTTATGGTCCATGGACTGATGATGTAGTCAGAGCGGTGAATAATTTTTGCATTAATAATAGTAAAATCAACAAAGCTTATTGGATAAAGGGAAGCAAACTTGCTGTGTTAGTTAAATAGGTGATTTTTGATCACAGTTGCTTTCAAATTTATCAACCAGAAAGGCATCATCCAATTTAACGCTGAAAATATATACCATTGGAGCTTTGGAAAACCTTCTGCAATATGCAAGTCTAGTATCATCTTTTAAAGTATTTGCATACGATATAACCGGGATCATATTGTGATCGGTAATTCCGTTATGGTATGCGAGAGAATGGCCGAATTGAAAGACTGAAAACCCCTCACCCCACATCCATTCAGGTGCGAGGGTTATGACAATTAGAGGTGGAGGAATTGTGAAAGTAAAACCTTTTGAGACGTCATCAAGAACTTTTGAAATATTTTTTTCACTCCTTGTAACCTGTAAGATCTTAATATATTCTCTGGATATTTTTATATTAACCGGCATTAATTGAACTAAAACCATTCCAAATATGACGAATGTTCCGATTTTTTTATGGATTTCGGGGATTACCTTAAAGTAATTGTATTCAAAAATAATATTTATGACGAAATATAGAAGAGTCCCCAGATAAATCGTTCCGAAAACGGACGATACCGTTGCGTAACGGGAAACCTCCGGGACATACGGCGGGGTTTTTGTTTCATTAAGCCAGCTTACGAAAAATGCGGCGTATATGAAGATTAACAACGACGACATGGTTTTCACCAGACGATGGTATTTGGCGTTATTTTTCAAATAGAAAAATGCGACAACTGTAACCATAATTAGAAATATCGATATGATACCCTCGAATAAAATCAAATCATTCGGCTCGAAGTCAGAGTAAACTTTGTTGTTGATAACATCTTTCCCGATATCTGTAAGATAGATAATTAAAACACCAAAAAAAGTAACAATCAGGTTGATAAGTCTTTTTTTGGAATTAGCCAGTGAAGATATTTTTTCAATGAAAAAGACCCAAATTAAACTTAAAGTTATTCCCCAAAACCGGAAATTAGTGATCCATAGATTTCGGAATACTTGAATTGATTCAAAGTTAATTAATGAGGCCATAATACCCCGAGTAAACATTGAAAAGCTGAGTATGTTTAACGGGTATAGCAAAATGTAATAATCACCTTTTATCAGGTTATTGATGACGTATCCTTGCAAACCGTAAGAAACTCTGTTTTGAGACGAATCGATGGACTGTCCGAAAAATAGTTTTACGGAAAAATACAAAAATATTAATGTAAATACGAAAAATATGATTCTTTTGTGAATTTTAAGATTTCCCCAGATAAAAGATAAAAAGGGGTACGCAAAGTATGTATAGAGTCGTATCGGAAACGAAACTATTCCCAGAAATAAACTTATATACGAAAGACAAAGAGGTTTTATTTTATTTTTTTCCAAGCCTTCTGAAAGGAAGTAAATTGACAGTAACGCAAAGATGGCTACAAAATAAGTGATTGATGTGCCATACCACCATGTTGACTGGGATCCGAAAAAAACTACGGAATAATATAATGCTGCAAATATTCCGACAATCCGGGTACGTGTTAGTTTCCAACCGACAATAAATGTAGTTATTACAACTAATAAACGCGAAATTAGACTCATTAAATGATAGTAATAAGGATTGTGGCCATATTTTGAAAACATGAGGTAGGTAATTAAATATTGCGGGATTGATCTTGCAACGGGAGCATTTCCGATGGGAGATAATGAGCCGGAAAAATAATCATCAAGCCAGAGGTAGTTGGTGATCAATCCGGGCTTAGTTGATATAAGCCACATAAATGGCCAGTCGTCCAAAAAGAAAGATAATTTTAAAATCCCTCCCCAGGTATAAAATATGAGGATAGTACAAAGTAATACCACAACGATGCTGGTCAGAAGATTTTTAATTAAATCAGGTTTTTTAAATATTAAAATGAATTTCTGATACATATGAGATCATATAATCTAATCAGCTTCTACTTATGGTTAAATGGATTACATATATGATACTCGAATCAGAAATAATTTATAATAGTATTACAAGATAATGAAAAACTTTTACTTTTTCGCTTTAGCATCTCTTGGGGAGGGCTTATCGGGAAGCGACAGGATTTTTATCGAATTGGCAAGAAATTGGGGTAAAAAATTTCCCGTTAATATTTTTGTCTGGGAAGAAGGCCGAATGATGTGCGACCGCCAGGAATTAGAATATTCTTTAGCTGAATACGAAAAACCGGTGGGGATAAAACTTCATTTATCCAATATGAAAAAATGGTACCGAATGGGTTTTCTTGTTTGCTATTTTGCTAGAGTTTTTGAAGGTATTAGACTGGGACTTACCTTGGATCTGAAAAACGATCCTGAAACTTATACATATAGTACAAACGATTTTTGGATGGATATCTTTCCGGCGGTTTTACTTAAGCTAAGATTCAAAAAGATTACCTGGATAAGTTCGTTTTATCTGGCCGCACCGAATCCTTTTATAGGCTTTAACGAAACCGGAAAAGCTTATTACCGATTACCAAATATAAAGTTGATTTTGTATTGGTTTCAACAGATTCCTACCTACTGGTTAACGAGATTTTTATCCGATTATGTATTTGTAACCAGCGAGCCGGACCGAAAAAGATTTCCAAAGCAAAACTCAAAAAGCAAAGTAATCGTTGTGAAGGGAGGAGTCAGATTAAAACACCTAAAGCGCTGGCGAAAAAAGAATCCTTCGGTTCCCAGAAAATACGTAGCCGTGTTTCAGGGAAGGTTTCATCCCCAGAAAGGGGTTTTGGAGCTAATTGATATTTGGAAGAAGGTAGTAAGAAGTCTACCCGAAGCAAAATTAGCCATGATTGGCGATGGAGAATTGATGGATAAAGTGAAATTAAAGATCGATGAATACAAATTACAAAAGAACATTAAGCTCTTTGGTTTTATGTATGATGGGCCGGAAAAATATATGGTTTTTGCGCAAAGCAAGATTGTTGTTCATCCGGCAGTATACGACTCGGGGGGAATGGCAGCAGCTGAAGCTATGGCATTGGGTCTTCCTTGCGTAGGATTTGACCTGAAGGCATTTGAAACTTATTACCCGCAAGGTATGTTGAAAGTGGAAAGTGGTAATATTGACGCATTTGCTGAAGCTATAATACGGTTAAATCAAAACGCAACGCTGTTCGCTAAATACCGGCGCGATGCTGTTGATTTAATAATGAATCATTGGAGTTGGATTAAAAAGTCAGACGAGATACTGAAATGTTTGTTATGAAAAAAACTCCAAAAATATCTGTAATCATACCCACATTAAACTCATATCAGACGTTACTTGCCTGTATTAGTTCTATACTAAAGCAATCTTACCGAGCTAAAGAAATAATTATTGTTGATAACGCCTCAACCGACAAAACTAAAGAAGAGATATTGAAGTTAAATAAGAAACATAAAGTTATTAAGTATTTCCGAAACATTAAGAACTTAGGGGTAACAGGTGGAAGAAACCGGGGGATTGAGGAATCTTCAAAGTCTTCCGACTTTTTATGTTTTTTGGACCATGATATGGTAGCTGATCGGAAAATGCTCGAAGAGTTATACAAAACAAGCTTAAAGCGTAAAAAGATAGCCGTAGTTACACCCAAAATATACTACTGGGACAAAAAGGATATCTTGTGGTCTGCAGGGACCGAAATAAATTTAACAACGGGGTTTAATGTTTTCCGAAACGGTAAGGATCGCGGACAATTTGACAGAGATGAAGAAATATCTATAGCCCCGGCTGTACTTTTTGTTAAAAAGAAAGTCATTGTTGAAATCGGAATTTTTGACGATAGATTTTTTGCCGTTTATGAAGACAGTGAATACTGTTACCGCGCCAAAAGATCTGGGTATTTAAATTATTATTCTTCAAACGCAGTTGCATACCATAAAATCCCGTATGATTTTGAAGATTCGATGAAAAGGCTTGTAACACGGCTTTATTGGATAGGACGGAACAGAACACTTTTTATGAAAATATATGGTAAAAATTATTTTTTATACCTCCTGATAAGTCCATTTTACTTTTTTTATTATGCTTTTTTATCAATCAAGTATGGGAAATTTTCTTCTTTTTTTGATTACATTCATGGTTTTTTAGATGCTCTATGAAACCTTTAGCAAAAATAATTTGGCAGCTGCCTTTTTCATATTTTTGGATGATAAATTATTTTATTCCCAAAAAAACAAGAACGATATTGGATATCGGAACGGGTAAGGGGGAATTGGGATCATATATTAAAAAAAGAAGGAACGTTAAAATACATGGAATAGATATTTACAAACCATATATTGAAAAACTGAAAACAGAAAAAATATATGACAAGGTTTGGGTAGCAGATTTGAAAATCATAAAAATCACTAACAAGTACGATACAATTTTGTGTTCGCAGGTTTTGGAGCATCTGGAAAAAGAGAACGCAATAGGATTTATTCATAAGTGCGAACGGCACGCAACGAAGGCAGTGATAATAGGCATTCCAAACGGTAGCGTGGAACAGGAACAATATGATGGAAATGTTCATCAAGCCCACCAATCTTCATGGTCGGTCGGAGATCTTAAGTCTCTTGGTTATAATGTTTATGGGCAGGGTGCAGCTTGGTTGTATTCCAAGAAAAATTCGAATAAATTTTTCAGTACTACCCAGTTAATAGTTTCCCCTTTATCTTATTTTGAGAGTATTTTATTTTTTTTGAAACCATCTGCAGCTGCACAGCTTATTGCTATAAAATATATTAATGGAAAATAGATTAGTAAGTATTGTGGTAGTGACAAGAAACAGAAAAGCCGATCTTTTTGATTGTTTAACCTCACTTCATAAACAAACATATAAAAATATTGAAATAATTGTTGTGGACAATGCCTCCGATGAAATACAGGAAGATTTTGTAAAAAAATACTTTCCGGAAATTATAGTCGTAAGAAGTCGAATCAATTTGGGAGGAGCGGGTGGCCGCAACCTGGGTATAAAATTTACAAAAGGGGAATTTTTACTTTTTATAGATGACGATGCCGTTGCCGACGATAAGCTGGTTGAAGAACTCCTTATTAGCATTTCTCATAAAAAGGCAGGTGTAGTACAGCCGAAAATTTATGACAAAGACAAACCGAGAACTTTTCAGGGGTTGGGCCATGGAGTCAATTTTTATACGGGGAAAGTCTATGGAATAGCTATCCGTGAGACCGATAAGGGGCAATATGAAGACGATTTTGAAATACCGATGGCTGGCTGCTGCTGGATGGTTAAACGAAAAGTCATTAATAAGATCGGTGTTTATGACGAGGATTATTTTATTCCCTATGAAGACACCGATTTTTCCTGGCGTGCACATCGCGCTGGATTTACAGTATTATTGTCAGCCAAAGCAAAAGTCTGGCACCAGGGTCCCAAGACCACATCGCTTCATGGAAGGCTGCAATGGCTGGGTATCACGACACCCGATAAAGCTTACAGGTTAACAAGGAATAAAATTATTTTTATGTCAAAGCATGCGCCCGCCTTAAATCTTATTATATTTTTCATAATTTTTGTCCCAATATATAACATCACCCATGCGCTTGTAATCATTTCAACAGGAAAGATTGGACTTCTGCCGAGTTATTGGAAAGGGGTAGCATCGGGTATTATTTATTTTGTGAGACACCGATTATTATGAGGAATATATTACAACGAATCCACCTTGTTGTTTCCGCCCACTTCAACCCGGTTTATTATGTACTTAAAAAAGATATTAAAACAATTCTAGATGTCGGCTGCGGCAATGGTGTTAATACCAAATTGCTAAAAATTAGGCTGCCGGAATTAGTGGCGACCGGTATTGATATTTATCCTCCAAGCATCGAATACGCAAAAGGAAGTAGAGTTTTTAAGAAAGTAATAAAAAAAGATCTCTCAAAATCCTGGAGTAATAGCAACAAATTTGATGTTGTAATTTGCTTACAACTAATAGAACACTTAAACGAAGAAGTTGCTATAAAATTAATCGACCGCTTGGAGAAAACTTCACAGAAACAAATTATCTTTACAACACCGATTGGCAGCCTTGATCAGGGTGAAGTTGAAGGCAATGTGTGGCAAAGCCACAAATCAAAATTTACTCCGGAATTTTTTATTAAACGGGGTTATCAAACAAAAAATTTAGGCCGAAGATTTTTCTCATCACAAGAAGGAATACAGTCTAAAGATGCCGATTGGTTGGTTAAAGCCATCTTATTATTTATCGACGTTTTATTAACTCCGGTTTATTGGATAGCGCCTTTTTTGGCAGATCATTATTTTATAGCTTGGAAGACATATGAGGAATAGATTTCTAATACTACCACCTTTTATTGCATTTCTTGCAGTCAGTATTGCCCTTGTTGCTATTTGGTTTAAGGACAAGATCTATATCGGCGGCGGAGATGTTGGTTTACCGTTTTATAATCCTGGTATCGTATTTGATACCGTTAAGTATTTGTGGTGGGATAATATTTCTCCAGGATATTTGTTCGTAAACACGTTAAGTTCTGTTCCTTTGTATGCAATTATGAGTCTTACGGGTTTATCCGGAATTGGATTGGAAATGTTATTCTTTTGTTTTATATTGTTTTCCACACTTAGTTTTTCGTATCTATTTTCAAAAGAACATCTTTTCTCCAAAAATAATTTGCTTAGTTTATTATTTGCTATTTTTTATACTTTTAATCCGTTCTCACTTTTTCATATATGGCATAGGTTCGTTCACACAGGCATTATCATGTATATGCTTTTACCGGTTCTTGGTTATTTTTATCTTAATTTATTGAAAAAGTCTAAATTCAGATATTTTATTCTCTTTCTTTTAACCTCATTTCTTTTTAGTTATGTTTTTGGTACTCCGGCATTTGCTGCAGTTTTATGGCTTTTTATTACATTTCTGTTTTTTTTCCATTTGTTTATGGATAAGGATGTGTCAATTAAAAATACGATTATTTGGTCAATATTCATTATGTTAGGTTGGATAACCACTAATATTTGGTGGATACTTCCGCTCTTTACGACAGAACAAAACTTACTGCTTGGTACAACAACAATTAATTCAAATCTCAAGAATTATCTTGCATTGGGTGGTCTGACTACAGTCAAAGATGTGATACGGGGTATTAATAGCTTTCATATTCAAAATCCCGACCTATGGATGGGTGTCTATAATACATGGTACTTTAAGTTGATCAGCTGGGTGTTTGCCGTTTTTTCTATAATCGGCTTTTGGATTGCCACGAAGAGAAGATCGACTATAATAATATCTATCTTTTGGCTGCTATTTGTATTCCTGGCGAAGGGGTCTGCAACACCGTTTGCTTTAGTAGATATATTATTGTTTAAATCATCATTCTTTTTCGGGATTATAAGAAATCCTTATGAAAAACTTGGTCTTGTTACCTTCTTTCTGTCGGATGTTCTGGTAATTTTAACGCTTTCACAAATTTTAAAGAAATTTATTAATAAATTTAACATATTAAGGCCGATTCTGATTATATGTGCAATAATCTTTACCATATATCTTTGGCCGTTTTGGTTCGGACATGTTTTTGGGGATGATATAACAAAATCGTATGTTAATCCGCCTGAATATTATCAAGAACTTGGAAAATGGTTGGAAAAAGTTCCGGATGACAGAAATATCCTGCGGTTGCCCCTGTCAACAGCAGGAGGAGTAACTTACAAATGGGATCCTGTTTATAGTGGTATCGATCCCTTCCCGGGATACTTTTCTAACTCCAGTCTCTTCAGTTATACATCGGTTGATTATGTTGATAAAACGTTGGACGAATTCGAAAGAGTACTCCGGGATGAGCCGGTAACGAAATGGTTATTTTATATTAAAGCTTTTGATATCAAATATATTGTTGTACATAATGATATTGACTGGAAGGAAAGAGGCCTTCTGAATCCTGAATTTCTGACTGAAAAAATCGAAAAATCCGGTATTTTTCCAAAAATTCAAAATGTCGGCAGGCTTGAGATATTTGAGGTTCCTGATGGATTGTATGAAAGTAAAATAGTTCTGGTCGAAAAACCTATGTACGTTGAAGACGGTTTTGGTTTGCTTTTTGATAACGATAAATATCCGGATGTCAACTATATTTCTGTAACCGATGCAAATGTTATAAATCAACTTGGTGGGTATGTAATTCACCCTAAGCAGGTAATATTTTTTCCAAATTACAGATATACTTATCCGGAAAATTCCGTAAAAGAGTTACCAGCTACAAGGTTCATGACAAATAACCCCTTATATTACATGATCCGTTTGAAGGAGGCACTAATAAGCTTGAGGGAGACCCCTGACGAGGGTGTTTTCAACAATTTTATTTTCTCGGGCAAAAGGTTGTCAGAATTAATAAAAATACTTGATTCGAATCCTGATTTAAATATTGAGTATGAGCTTGATGCTTATGTAAAATCAATTTCGAAAGTAATGAATCAATATGAACTACTCTCGGATACAATACGTTTTGATTCAGTTGAAGATAGAGTAATGAGGTCAAATTTTGCGAGACATTATTTCGCTTTAGAACAAATATCAAATAGTTATGATAATCAAAAGATTGACACCCTCCTAAAATGGTATAAAGATAAACTCAAAGAGATTGCGGTTCTGCCGTATACGGATTTCGGGAATGATTTTGAAATAACAGACAAGAAGATTTTCCGTTACAACATTCCTGAAACCGGAAACTTTTATGTTAAAGTAATGGTTGATGAGAACTACCCGAATATATTTTCGGATAATTTAACACTTCAATTAAACAAACAAAAAGAACTTCTTCCTTTATCGCTGGAAAACACATTTATAAATTATGGAAATATCGATATAAATAGGGGTTTATTTGAAGTAGCTTACACCCCGACAAAATCTGAAAACTTGGTTCCTGAAAACAACGATTTGTGGGGTAAAAATGAATTTGTAGAAGATATCGATACAGAATTTATTTTTACGACGGATGAAAAGAACGAAGCTTATATTTCTTCAGTGATAAATGGGACGAATCCCGATGAAGAATATGAACTGAGTTTCAAATACTGGATTGAGAAAGGATCCGGTGTAAGTGTGAGGATTGAACACGACTCGGATGTAGCATCGACCGATTATGAAAAAACAGGATACGAGAGGTTATTTGATGTGAATGAGTATAACTTGTTTTGGAATGATGCAAGTTGGATATTTACAACAAAGAAAAATATGAAGTCAGCAAATATCAAATTTATAATAAAACCCTGGAACAATTGCCTCGAAGAACTAAAGGATACTAAGAAATGTTTAACTATGGGTAATTTGTTTAAAAGATCGAGTAGAGTACATATTTCTGATATAAAGGTGAGACAACTTCAAAATTTTTCACCTGTCCTTGTATCACAAAAAACCAGTCCGGGTTATGTTAAAAGCATTTCAAACTTTAAGAAAAAAAGTCCGGTTGATTACCAAATGGATGTAGAAGTGAAAAATCCATCATATATTATTTTTAAAGAAACTTTTCATCCCGGATGGAAAGTCTATCTGAATGCCAAAGAACTATCTGAAAGCAATCATTATATTGCAAATGGATTTGCAAATTCATGGTTTATTGAAAATCCGGGTACGTATAATGTAACAATAATCTTTAAACCTCAATTATTTTTGGTAATGCTTGTTTTTCTATCGCTAATTGCATCGGGGACAGTTTTTACCGGAGTATATTTATATTCGAAGAAATCAAAGTTATGAGCTTAACCGACATCTTGAAAAAAAGCATCTTCATCGTCTTTATTGGTGTATTTGTCTATGTATTTAATATTAGTTATAGTATTCCGTTGCCAATTGTGCTTCTCGAGGATATTTTAGTTACAGTTTTATTTTCAGGTTTAATGGTGAAATCGTTGACTTCTATTCATTATTTCAGTCTGGCATTGACATTAATACTTTCAACAATGTTTTTAGACATTATGAATATTAATTATTTTGGAGATGTTACCTCATCATTAATGTTTGTAAGTCTAATATGTATAGTTATTAAGCAAATCGCCAAATTTAAACACAATAGCATATGATCCGGAAAACAACCAATTTAATAACTGAACACTGGAATATTCTGCTTCTTTTTGGTTTAGTAACAATAATATTCTGGAAATTGCTTTACCCGCCGGGAGTAAGAGTGGCAAACGATTTTCATTTCAGTTTTCCCATCGAACGTCATTCGGTTATAGCACCGCCGTTTCTCTGGAACAACAACTATTCCGAGGGATTGGGTCATTACAGAGGGTCTGTCATGTGGACTTGGCTGCTTGAGGTGGCTACAAGCGTATTTTTTATATTTATTAAAGAACAATTAACCTTATATTTATTTTTAGTTTTGGTTCCTGTGGTGTCTGCATATATCGGTTTTGGAAAGATTTTTTCTAAAGTAAATAAAGGAAAAATCTTTTTAGCATCATTCTTTTACATACTTAACACCTATTTCATTTTACTTCTCGACGGCGGTCAATTCGGTTTGGTTTTGGCATACGGATTTCTACCCTTAATTTATATTCTTTTTAAGAATTCATTAGATTTAAAACCCAAAAATATTTTGTTATCGGCGTTAGGTTTATCACTACTCAGCTTTTTAGATATCAGAATTCTTTACATCTTGGGAATTATCCTGTTTGTAAACCTGTTATTCGATGTAAAAAATGTAAAAGGCTATATCATATCAGGAATAATTAATTCTCTTATTTTGATCTTGATTCATGCTTATTGGCTTTTTCCCATGTTCTATTCAAGATTTCCTTCGCTTCCGACTAATTATGGAAATGTCGCGCAAACCGACTTCTTGAGTTTTGCAGAATTAAAACATGCTGTATCTTTACTTCAACCGCATTGGTACAGGAATATCTTCGGCAATATACCTTCCTTTCAAAAAGAATTTATAATTTTACCTGCAATCATCCTCGGAATGTCAGTCATATCGATATTGTTCTTTAAGAAAAATAGAAAAAGGATTTTGTTTTGGTTTTTATTAGCTTTAATAGGAATATTTTTGGTTAAAGGCTCAAATCCACCCTTCGGAGAAGTTTATAAGTGGATATTTGTAAATATTCCGGGTTTTTCAATGTTTCGTGATCCAACAAAGTTTTATTTTATAATTGCATTTTCATATTCGGTTCTTTTGGGAGAACTTTGGGAGTTGTTTGGGTTAACGAAGATTAAAAGAACGGTTATGATTTTAATCGTTTTATATATGATTTTTCTGGTAAGACCAGTTTGGTTGGGAAAAATGACTGGATTATTTTCGCAAACCCCATATCAAAACGAACTTTTAAAACTTCCAAAAGATATTGACCTATCAAGCTTCGGGAGGATACTTTGGCTGCCGAAGAAAAACCCTATTGGCTATTCTTCTTTTGTGAACCCTTCTATTGATGCCGAATTATTATCCTCAAAAAGACCTTATGCCATCGGAACTGTAGGAAAATATGAATATCTTAATTTCCTTCGGGAATCGCCGTTTGTTGGGGAGCTGAATAAGATCCTGGGAATAAAATATGTTGCATATTCGTTCCCTGACGCAAGAAGAGAGGAATTAAAGCAGGATAATATTGATTATTATTATTCATTTCTCAATCAATTAACCGGACAATCTTGGATTGAATCTGCAATTACCAGACCTCCGGTTGCTGTATTGAAAACCAAAAATAATAAGGACCACCTTTTTCTCGCAGGTAATGCATTTTTAATAATCGGTTCAGATCGTATTTACTGGGATCTGGTGAAAATACCAAAGTTTGATCTTTCACAAAATATATTGGTATTTGCAGAAGAATTTCCGGATTTAATCAAAAGTGTTCATCAAGGCACACCCGTCATTCTTTACGATAAAAATGAGCTTGACATGAAGATGCTTTTTGCGGATAGAAATGAATATATATTTCCGGCTGAAAAACTCGATTTGAGTCCCAGCAGGGAGCAGAAATGGTGGAAAAGAGAAAGCACGGATCTTGTATGGTGGCACGATTTTATGCAAACTAAATACGGAATTGACAATTTAGACTTTGACTATCAAGGGGGTTGGTCGATAGCGGAACGTGATACGGAATACGAAATCAAAGATTTAATATTTGAGAATGGAAAGACACTTTATGGAAGGCTCTTGGAAAGTTCGCGGGGGGGAAGGGTTGAATTTTGGCAAGCAAATGAAAAGATAGGTGAAGTTATTACAAAGACGGAGAATCCGCAACAAGTGGAAGTAAATTTATCGGGATACGCCGATATACCGGAACAGCAGTTTAGCTTTGATAAAGCAGATGTCAGGTGGTTCGAGGTGGGTAAACTTTATTCCAATCAGCAGATTACTATAAAAACTTACGGCAGCTTGAACGTCATAAACACCCTCCTGGCAATAACCGATGAAGAGAGTTTCCGTATAGATGAACTAATTCATCAATATGACGTAATAAAATGGAATGATTTATCGGCAGAAGAAAAATTAAGTTTATTTGCAGATAAAGGGATCGATGCTACGCTTTCTTATAAAAGAATCAATCCGACAAAATATGAGGTTGTTATAGACAATTTGGAAAAACCCGCATACCTAGTCTTTTCGGATTCTTATGACGAATTGTGGAATTTGGATGGGCAGAAACCCACTCTTTCTTATTCCATGTTAAATAGCTATTACATCGATAAATCCGGTAAATATATATTATCGTTCGCTCCGCAGAAATATGTTTATCCCGGCCTTATTATTTCCATGATAACTTTAATTTTTGTCATCATATTGATTCGCAAACTGAGTATCCGGCATTAGTGCAATCGGACCATATAATTTAAAACAAATGCAGATTTAAACGAAAGATATATTGCGCCTCTGTAATATATTATAATTTTACTTGTGAAAGAGAAATTTACGAACTTACTGCTTGGTCCGATTAAAACGGCGACCTTTATACAATCTGTTCAAACCTTTTCGGCAACGGTTGTAAACGGTATTTTTGGTGCTTTATTTTACATCTTCGCAGCCCGTTATCTTGGCCCCTCGGAGTTCGGACTTCTGACTGTGTCTATAGCACTTTTGACTTTATTAACAGATGTAGGCGATCTGGGAACCGATACGGGTCTTGTAAATTTTGTTTCAAAATACCGTCTGGAAAAGTCTGATCTGGCGATGAAGTACTTAAAGCTTTCTTTGAAAATCAAGTTTTGTATGTGGCTATTAATATTGGCAATCGGAATAGTTATAGCCAAACCATTAGCTTTCCATGCCTTCAAGAAACCGGAGCTGTTTCCATATCTCAGAATTGCCTTCATCGGGACATGGAGCATGCTGAGTTTTTCGTTTATAACACACACACTGCAGGCATACCAAAAATTTCTTCAATGGGGTTTATTGCAGGTAGTGTTTAATTTCCTGCGATTAGTTATGATGTTTATCATATTTTACTTATTTTCCATTAGCGTAACCAATACTTTATGGTTGTATATATTTATTCCTTTTGCGGGATTTATAGTAGGTCTCACACTCACTCCTAAGTTTTGGTTGGTAAAAGGTGAAAACTCGGTTCTTAGAGAGTTTTTTCATTACAATAAGTGGGTTGCAATTTTTACAGCAATATCAGCCCTTGCAGCCAGAATGGACACCTTTCTCGCAGCCAGCATTCTGACGTCATTTCAATTGGGTTTATATGCTGCAGCAAGCCAATTGGTAAAAATAATTCCTCAATTTGTTACAGCCTTAGGGACTGTGATTGCACCTAAAATGGCAACTTTAAAAAATAATGATGAGCTTTCTTTATATCTTAAAAAAACATTTTCATTGGTTGGCCTCATTATTGTTGTCGGAATATTGACGATACCGTTGATAATCTATTTCGTACCGATTATGTTTGGTTCCGAGTATCTTGGTTCAATACCGATATTTTTGGTATTGTTTATTGCTATGCTTGTTTTTCTTTTTTCAGTTCCTCTTCATATGGCAGTAATATATTATTTTTCATACCCTAAGCTGTTTATGTACCTCTCGGTATTCAGTTTGGCTAATATTTTGCTCGTAGGATATTTTATGTTGAATGCCTATGGTGCAATTGGAGCGTCCTATACCGTGCTGATCAACCAGGTTGTCGGGTTTTTTATACCGATGATATGGATTATGAAAAAAATAAATCATAAATCAATTTCAGTTCTATCTAATAACTGATACTTGGAATACAACTTTAAGCAATATGTCAATTTGGGCCCACTCTTTAATTCGAAACGAAGAACGGTATATTTGGTATGCATTAAGAAGTGTCGTTGACTACGTTGACCGGATTATGGTTTGGGATACGGGTAGCACTGATCGGACTGTTGAAATTGTGGAATCACTTCGGAAAGACTTCCCGCAAAAAATATTTTTGAAAAAATTCGGATCAGTAACCCCGGAAAAATATACCGAGCTTCGTCAAAAAATGCTTGACGAAACCGATTCTGATTGGTTTATGGTGTTGGACGGAGATGAAGTGTGGTGGAACGATTCCATTCGTATAATTACCGATAAAATTAAATCGGTTGGAGGTCGGCTTGAAAGCATTGTTAACCCGTACATAAATCTTGTCGGAGATATTTTTCATATTATCCCGGCAAATAAAGGTAAATATCTTATAGATGGTAGATTGGGACACCAAAGCATCAGGTTTATCAATAGAAAGATACCCGGCCTTTATACTTCAAAACCGCACGGACAGCATGGTTATTTTGATAAGGAAGGAAGTCTAATACAGGATAGAAATCCCGATAATAGAATATACCTTGATGTGAACTATCTGCATTTTACCCACCTGCAAAGATCCTCAAATATAGATTTAGACAAAGCTGTTCCGAAAAGGGCTCAAAAGTTGAAATATGAGTTGGGAATTCCACTTCCAACAGATTATTATTATCCTGAAGTATTTTTTATGGATAGGCCAACATTAGTTCCGTCTCCATGGAGAAGGATGAAGAATGATTTTTTAATAAAAAGTTTTTTTCTTGCACCTTTAAAGATTGTAAAATCACATCTGAGCTTCAAAAGCGGTTATTAATATGAAAGCGAAACTCCACTACGAAAATTATTGGTCAAAAAGTAAAGCTAATGCATTTCGCGATTATGAGAGAAACGATATATTACCGGAAATTTTTAATAAACAAGAAAAAATTCTTGACCTGGGTTGCGGCGATGGAGTTGTAGCTGAATTTTTGGAAAACAAATTAGGAAATAGCATGATCGGGGCAGACATTTCATCGCTTGCAATAAAAAGAACAAAAGAAAAGGGAATTAAGGCATATTTAATTGATGCCGAGAAAAAATTACCCTTCCAGGGAAAAAGTTTTGACAGCGTGTTTTGGGGAGATAACATTGAACATCTTTTTGACCCCAAAGAAACATTAATGGAAATCCGGAGGGTTCTTAAGAAAAACGGAAGGTTAGTAATTTCCTGCCCGAATATGGCGTATTGGAGGTACAGGATTTTTTACGCTCTTCACGGGTCTCTGCCTGATACCGAATGGACAGGTAACCCTCCATGGGGATGGAGCCACATCCGATTTTTTAACGCAGCAATCCTAAAACAATTTCTGACAGCGTATGGATTTCTTGAAATAAAAGTGAAAGGCGTCAACAAAAGATTAATAGATAGTTTTTTGTGTAAATTTAGTCCGGAATTGTTTGCAAACATTTTAGTGTTAGAAAGCCGTAAACATGAATAACAAGCATATCGGTCAAGAAACCTTGGAAACTATGAGCAGCGCTACTTGGTATAACAATTGGCTGGTTAAAAAAATTCAAAAATACCTTAAAGGTGATATCCTGGAAGTCGGTTTCGGAATTGGCAATTTTACTGAAAAACTCTCCAAATTCGGAAAAGTTACTGCTATTGATAACGATCCTGCATATATCAATAAAAATATCAGCAATGCGGGTATTATAAAAGGTTACGGCGACATTGAAAAAGGGAAATATTTCTTTAAGGATAAAAAATTTGACACGATTTTATGCATCAACGTTTTAGAGCATATCAAAAACGACCGGAAAGCACTTGTTAAAATGAGCGGATTACTTAATAAAAAAGGCATTTTGATACTATTAGTACCCGCACACCAAGCGCTTTATAGCGAATTTGACAAAGAAATAGGCCATTTCAGACGTTATTCAAAAAAACTGATTTCCGACATACTTGGTCAGATATTTAACCGGGGACTTGAGCTAACGTATATTAATTGGTGGGCAGCAATAGGATGGTTTATATTTGTGAAAATGACAAGGTCTGTAAATCTACCAAAATCACCTGTATTGATATTTGATAAGCTCGGATCGGCAATGCTACATATCGAAAATATAATTAAACCACCTTTTGGATTATCAGTTTTAGCAATCTATCAAAAATGACTATTTCGATATTGATTCCTGTTTATAACGAAGAGCGTACAGTAATAAAAATTATTGAAAGAGTTGAAAAAGTAATATTTCCGCCGGGCGTCGGAAAAGAGATTATAATCGTTGATGATGCTTCAGGTGATGCAACGTATAAAAAATTAAGAAAATATCTTCATGGCAGGAAATATATTAAGTTATTTCAGCATTCAATAAATAAAGGCAAAGGTGCTGCGGTCCAAACAGCCATCTCAAAGGCGAAAGGTGATATTTTCGTAATACAGGATGCGGATTTGGAATACAATCCGTCAGATTTACCAAGATTGGTGCAGCCTATAATTGAAAATAAATATCAAGTAGTATATGGTTCCCGATTAATGAATTTTCCTCTCAAACTGATTGGACCCGGTAGGACCCCGCTTCTAAGCCATTATTTCGGTAATAAGTTTTTAACCTTGATGACGAATGTTTTATATTTTAAAAATATTACTGATATGGAAACCTGCTACAAAGCTTTTGCATCAAATGTAATTAAAAAAATCAATATTAAGTCAAACAGGTTCAACATTGAACCGGAAGTTACTGCCAAAATTTTAAAACAGGGTATTGATATACATGAAATACCGATTAAGGTGAACCCCCGCGGGTATAAGGAAGGGAAAAAAATATCCTGGAAAGACGGTTTTTCCGCTGTCTGGACGCTTCTTAAATACCGAATCATAGACTAAATCCATCTATTTTTGAGATAATAAACATAATGAAAATCGCAATCCTGTCATTTTACAGCGGAATTAATGAACGGGGAGTGGAAAGGTGGGTTCAGGAAGTTGCTGATGGTTTATCTAAGGAAAATTCTGTTGAGGTTTTCCAAAATAGAAGACTCAAAAACAAAAAAGATTACAACCAGATAGTATTTAATGTTGAGTATGATTCTTCTAAGGGAGACAACCTTCATCGTTTTAAAAAGTTTTTTCTAGATTATCAAAGTTTAAAAGTTCTTCAATTTACTTTAAAAATAATCCCCCGATTAGCACTGCGAAAGTATGACATTGTTATTCCGACTGATGGCGGATGGGAACCTGCAATTGTCAGAATTCTTACCTGGATCAAAAGATTCAAAATGGTTATTGTCGGTCATGCAGGAATTGGTTGGGACGATGCAAACAACTTGTGGTGTTTACCCGACGTCTTTGTTGCGCTTTCGGAAAAAGCGTTAAAATGGGCAGAAAAAATAAACCCATTTGTAAAATGTATATATATTCCAGACGGAGTTGATATTAATAAATTTACGCCCCATGGGCTTAAGTTTAAAACAAAACTTTCACCGCCGATAGTGCTTGCGGTTGGAGCATTAAGCAAGGAAAAAGGAATCGACAGGATAATAAGAGCAGTTTCAAAAATTCCCGAGGCAAGTCTTATTGTTTGCGGAAAAGGACCTCAAAGAACAAATCTTGAAATTGAAGGGAACAGATTGTTGGGAAACCGGTTTGAATTAATAAGTGCGAGTTTGGAAGACATGCCCCGGATTTATAGATCGGCTGATCTTTTTGTTAGCGCATCGACTTCCGGTATGGCATTTGAAATGGTTATTTTGGAGGCAATGTCCTCAGGTCTTCCTGTGATCGTAAATGACGATCCGATTCGAAGGGGCATCGCGGGTAATGTTGGCATCTATACCGACGCAGGAAGGGTTGAGGAACTTCAAAGAGCCATAAGAAAGGCGATTGGAGCAAATGCAAAATTCTTATCGAGAAATCAGGCTGAAAAATTCTCCTGGACCGGTGTTGTTGCATCCTATCAAAAAACTTTTGAAAAACTACTGGGATCATCAAAGGACATTACAGCTAATGCAATATGAATGAATCTGCAAAATTAAGCGTAACAATCATCACACTAAATGAAGCGGAAAATATCGGCAGATGTCTCAAATCAATTAAGGGACTGTCGGATGAAATTGTAGTCGTCGATTCAGGAAGCAAAGATAAGACGGTCGAAATTGTAAAAAAATATGATGTTAAATTATTTCATCGCGAATTTGATAATTATGCAAATCAGAAAAATTATGCAGCGGATCAAACTTCTGGAAATTGGGTGTTTTCGATTGATGCGGATGAGGTAGTAACAAAAAAACTTCGGGGAGAAATCAAGAAGGCAATTATCGAACCTGAATTTGACGCATATTCAATCCCAAGATGCAATATAATTTTCGGAAAATTTATCCGTTTTACAAGATGGCAGCCCGAGCTGGACAGACATGTCTGGCTATGGAAAAAATCGCACGGAAGATGGAGGGGTAATGTTCATGAGGAGGTAAAAATTAACGGATCTGTGGGTAGGCTAAAAAACCCAAAAATACATTATCAATATGAAACGATTTCCCAATTTTGGGAGATGATGAATAAATATTCAGAGCTTGATGCAGAAAAATATACTTCAGGAGATGTTTTGAGCAAATTGAATTTTTATGCACTGTCATTATTCCTCCCGATTTACCATTTCTTTCTCAGATATATTTATCGTTTGGGATTTTTGGATGGCTGGAGAGGCTTCGTACTATCCTACCTCATGGCGATATACCAGTTTAATGTGATAGTAAAAAAATATGAAAATTCGGAAATTATTAAATAAACTTCGAGGAAAAATAAATATTTTTCTATTACTTTTATTAGCTTTAATTTTGCGTTTAATCAATATAAACCAATCGTTATGGCATGATGAAGCCATCGGAGCTTTAGTCAACCGAAGCATGAATGTTAAGGAAATATTTACTAATTTTATTATCGTTGACAACCACCCGCCGCTCTATTATTTATTGCAGGAATTTGAGACACAAGTCTTTGGGTATTCAGAACTCTCCTTGAGATTACCGAGTGTGATTTTTGGCGTTTTAACCGTCTATTTTGTCTATTTGATAGCAAAAAGATACATTAAAGTTCACAGAGTTGCGGTACTGGCGCCACTTCTTATGGCTACATCACAATTACATATTTATTATTCGCAAGAAGCCAGGATGTATTCAATGTCAACTTTTTTTGTAACTTTATTAATGTATTTATATCTGGAGTTAAGGCAGACTGATAATTTACGTAAATTTAAATTTATTTTATTTTCAATAGTATTAGCGGTAATTTCAATGACGGATTATTTACCGGTGTTAATTATTTTGACAATCGGCTTGGATTTGGCTATCAGTCATCGGCCGAAAGTGTGGAAATTAAAATTCATATATACGCTTCTGCCAATGATATTTTTCATGATTCTTTGGAGTCCTTTTTTTATAAAGCAATCCGAAGGTGGAAAATGGCTGTTAGACGCTCTTCCGAAATGGAAGGACCTTGCAGGAGGGACAGGCGTGAAACAGGTGCTCTTGCTTTGGACAAAGTTTACCGGAGGCCGTATAAGTTTTATCAATAAGTATTTATATGGAATATATCTTTTTATTGTTACACTGATTTTTGCTTTCCCGTTTGTGAAGGTAAATATAAAGAATATATTTAAAGAATATCGGGTTTTTAGTCTTTGGTTTTTGGTACCGGTGTTGGCGGCGTATCTAATATCATTCTGGATACCCGCTTTTAATTATTTCCGTTTAATCTTCGTTTTACCTGCGTTTTATATTTTGTTGTCAATATGTGTTTTTCATTACACAAAAAAGAATCTAACTAAGTTTTTTGTGGCAGTGATTATTCTTATAAATGTTTTTTCATTGGTCACCTACAATCTAAATGTCAGAACCCAGCGGGAACAGTGGAGGCAATCTGTCCGTTTTGTAGAAAATAAATTATCAAAAAACGATATTGTATTATTTTCATACCCCGAACCGTTTTCCGGGTATCGTTGGTATGAGCAAAAACCGGAAAAGTCTTTCGGAGCGACGGATTCGCTGGTTACTAATTATGAAGCTTCAAAGTTGCTTACACTCAAATTAATAGAAGGTAAAAGCAGTATCTATTATTTTGAATATTTAAGCGATTTATCAGATCCCGGGAAAGTCGTGATGACGACTCTTTTTGATTCGGGTTTTACTGAAAAAGCTATTTATTCTCAATTTTCGGGTATCGGGAATATTTACCGCTTCGCAAAATGAAATACATATTCAAATCAAATATTTTTTGGTTAACACTCCTTATAATTTTACACATTTATCTTTTAATGCAGCTAGTTTTCTTTCCGTATCCTGAACTTTTTGTTTATTCCCACCTGACTCAACATGGATTGATTCCTTATAAAGAGATTTTTGATCAACATTTTCCCGGTCTGATGTTTTTTCCTATTAATCTTTCCAGTCTTGGCTTTACCGATTTAACATCGATGAGAATATTGCATTTTGTTTTAACAATTTTAAGTGATGTATTCATATATATAGCCGCGAAATTCGTGTTTAAACGAAAATTCACCCCGCTTGCCATTTTGATGTTCTACATTATTTGGCAAATATATTATGAAGGCCATGTCTTATGGATTGAATCATTCGTAACGCCGATGCTACTGCTTTCATTTATATTATTATTAAAATATATTCAGAATACCAAATATCATTATTTGATAGTTTCGTCTTTATTACTTTCAATAGCTACTATTTTCAAACAAACGACCCTGCCTTTAGCCATACTTTTTTTAATGTTTACTTTGATAAAACTTAAAAATTTCAAGAAAGTATTAATATTGTCACTGATATACGCGACCCCCTTGGTCTTAATGCTAATATATTTTGCATCACTTAATGCATTACGGGATCTTATATATTGGACGTATACCTTTAATATTTCAATCTTTTCTCAAATGGGTAGAACTCACCCGAAACTGTTGGATTTATTCAGATTGCTGCCGGTATTTGGAATATGTGCTTGGTTTTCGCTTTTTTCACTATTTAAAAAAGCTAATTCAACATTTGTTATCACTTTTATTTTTTTTATTGGGTCATTGTTTTATTCGTACGCCAGATTCGATTTAGTTCATCTTCAACCGGCTTTACCGTTTGCAGTATTAATTATTTTTCAGGCGGTAGATAAGATAAAAATTAATAATAAAATTATTGCCGTTGCACTTACTCTTTACAGTCTTTATTCATATCGCATTTTCAAGGCTAATTTTAATTTTTATAACCGACCTGGGCTCGTTCCGATGTTTAACGATACCGAGACTCTGGAAATTAAGCGTTTTTTTTCGTCTATTCCTGAGGATTTTACGGTATTCGGGTTGGGTACTTATCCGCACATTTATTATTTACTTGATAAAATTCCACCCGGTAATGTTTTCGTCTTTCAATTCCCATGGTTTATGAAAATTGCAGAATCAAAGATCCTTAAAGGAGTTGAAGATTTTCCACCTGACTACGTGATCAGGAATGAATCTGCAACAGTTGGGGGATATAAACTGATAGAATATATGCAAAATATAAATAGCTATGTAGACAGTAACTATTTATTGGTTACCAGGATCGGTGACAATGAAATTCTCAAAAAATTATGAAAATAGGAATAGATATTTCGCAGATCATATATTCGACAGGTGTTTCTACCTATACTCTGAATTTAGTAAATAAACTTCTGGAAATTGATCATGATAATGAATATATTTTGTTCGGTGGATCATTAAGAAACTATCCAAAACTTTTTAAGATGGCTGGAAAATTAATTCACGGAAGGCTAAACTCAAGATTTAACGGTTTTTTATTTCCACCTTTTTTAGCCGATATTGTATGGAATAAACTTCATACTTTAAATATTGAGCATTTCACAGGGAATTTAGATGTTTTTCACTCATCTGATTGGGCACAACCCCCGTCTAATGCTTTCAACATAACAACGATACACGATTTGGTTCCGATTATGTATCCAAAAATATCCGATCCAAGAATTGTGGCTGTCCATAAAAGAAGATTAGAAAGAGTAAAAAAAGATTGTCAGCTTTTGATCGTACCCACTAATACTATTATGAAAGATATGGAAAAACTGGGTTTCGATATCAAAAAAGTCAAATGTATTCCGGAGGCTTGCGACGCCGAATTTGTGAAGTCAGATCCGAGGAGGGTTAAGCAAGTACAAATTAAGTATCACATCAGGGGTAGCTATTTAATGGTCATGGGAACAGATCCAAGGAAGAATATAAGTAGAATCTTGGCAGCATATATGAAGATAAAAACCAAAATTGATCTGAAATTGGTGGTAGTTGGAGCCTACGAGAGAGTTAAAGATGAGACAAGGGGGGTCATTTACACGGGAAAAATTTCAAAAAAGGATGTAATCGCACTTTATTCCGGCGCAGAGCTCCTTTTATACCCGTCTTTATATGAAGGTTTCGGACTACCGATCCTGGAGGCGTTTACAATAGGCACTCCCGTGATTACTTCCAATCTGGGGAGTATGAAAGAAGTTGCCGGGAAAGGGGCATATTTGGTTGATCCCTATAACGTTGATAAGATTTCCAAAGCAATAGAAGATGTATTGAAAGATAGAAAAAAATATATTGGATTGGGAAGTGAGGAAGTTAAAAAATTTTCCTGGGAAAAGACAGCTTACGAGACATTAAGGTTATATAAATCGTTTAAAGTTAAATAAAATATGTTAATTGGTATCGATGGAAGCGAAGCGAATGAAAAAGTAAAAGTTGGGAGCGGTCAGTACGCAAGAGAAATACTCTGGTCGTTTTATAGGATAAACAAAATAAGGAAAACCCGGTCAGACTTCATAATTTTTTTGAAACAAGACAATATTGAAGGCTTACCGGAGGAAAATTCTTGGTGGAAATATGAAAAAATCCCTTCAGAAGGCTTATGGATATTAAAAAAACTTATCCCCAGGTTATATAAAAAGCCAAAACCGGACGTTTTTTTTAGTCCGAACCACTATCTACCGATTTTGACGCCAATTCCCCAGGTTTGCACCATACATGATCTAGGTTATCTCATGTTTACGGAACAATTTCGCAAAAAAGACTTTTGGCAGTTAAAGTACTGGACTGCTATTTCGATAATTATATCAGAATATATCATTTGTGTATCACATTCTGTCGAAAAGGAGATTGTACGACGATATCCTTTTGCTTCAAAAAAGCTTAAAGTTGTCCATCATGGATTTGATTCTGTAAAATTTAATACAAAAATAGATCCAATGCTTGTGCGACGTGTTAAAAATCGATTTAAATTAGCTAAAAACTATATACTTTATTTAGGAACTGTCAAACCCAGTAAGAATATCGGTAATATTATTAAAGCTTTTGAAAAATTGCAATCAAAATCAGATAAGTTTAGAGATTTTGATCTGGTAATCGCCGGAAAAAGAGGATGGATGTACGAAGACGTAATAAAAACGACTGAAAACAGAGTTTCGGGTAAAGTCAAATACCTCGGATATGTTTCGGAAGAAGACAAACCCGCACTTATAAGAGGAGCAAGATTTTTAATATCTCCTTCCTACTGGGAGGGGTTTGGTATGCATGTTATCGAGAGCATGGCATGCGGTATTCCGGTCGTTGTCAGTAAGATCGATGCTTTAAAGGAAGTTGTTGGTGAGGCTGGAATTTATGTTGAAACAGATACAGATAGCATTAGACGAGGGATGGAAAAAGTGTTATCTATGAACAAAATGGAATATAATATCTTAGTTCAAAGATCTCTAAAACAAGTTGAAAGATATTCCTGGGATAAAGCCGGCAAATTAACGCTAGAAATATTAGAAAAAGTTAAAAAATCATAATTATGCAATTTTCTCATATATCAGATGGCAAGAATAAAATTAGAATTGTAGATAAAAACGGTAGACAGCTCCCAGCCTCAGAAATATATGTGAAAAGCGTGAAAAGAATTGTGAGCATATTTGAAGATCTGTCTTTATACTTCATTCACGCGGTAAGTTTGCATTTACCTATCTATTTTATCCGTAAAGAAGTTTTCAAGTTATTCGGATTAACTATTGGCCAGGGATCAACAATACATATGGGGTGCAAATTTTTCCAGCCATCAGGTGTGACGATCGGAGCTGATACGAAAATAGGGGATGGAGCATTTCTGGACGGTAGAGGTAAGTTAATAATAGGAAATCATGTGGATTTTGCAAGTCAGGTTGCCATCTATACATCCGAACACGACATTAATTCAGAAGATTTTGTGGCTATAAATGATAGTGTTGAGATTGGTGATTATGTCTTTGTCGGTCCGCGAGTAATAATTCTCCCCGGTGTGAAAGTGGGTATCGGAGCGATTATCGGAGCCGGAGCGGTTGTAACAAAAAATGTTAAGGAATTTGATATTGTGGGTGGTATTCCGGCTAAAACAATCGGAGAACGGCAAAATAAGTCCCCAAAATATGTATTAGGTCGGGCACGTCTCTTTCAGTAAATATGCCCCATCTGTAGTAGAATTATAATTAATGAGAAGGGTTTTCAACACGCTTTATTTGATATTTTCATTTATTTTTATTGGCTATCTTTTAATCCCCCAACCAGGCTATCCGAACCCATTGAGAGATTCCATTCAATCGGATGAACCTGCTGATGTGGAATCACCGCTTCGAAGAGGTTATTATAGTCAATTAGGTAGAGCTGAGGTTATAGAACACTATAAATACTCTTTCGATCTTAAAAACTTATATGGATTCATTTTTCAGTATCCTTTTGTTCGACTGAACTATCCACCCGAAGAGTCCCAAACTTTGATCCGCGACCAAACGAGAAGTACATACCTCGAAGAAATTGTACACCCTCTCAGGGAATCGATTTTTATTAATGGCTTTGAACCAAAACTAGATAAAGATGTGATTATAAAAAATGGCATTCAGTACAGACAAAAAGTAATTGTTAAATACTATCAAAGCAATGTTTTTTCGAGGTTGTTTGTCGGTTTTGGAATTATATTAATTTTATATTACACAATCTCTTATTATTTTGAATTTCTAAAAGACAGCCAGCTTACATTGAAAAAAAATCATGATTAAAGTGTCAATCATAATAACCAGTTTCAATACAAAGCCAATCCTTGCTGCGTGCCTAAAATCAATTTATGAATATTTTGATAATGACCTTTACGAAATTATTATTATTGATAATGCTTCAACTGACGGAAGTGTTAAATTCTTAAGAAATAACAAAATGCAAAATTTGAAAGTTATATTCAATAAGAGAAATATTGGGTTCGGAGCAGCCAATAACCTGGGTGCAAAATTAGCGAAAGGGAAATTCTTAATGCTTCTTAATTCAGATACGCTTATTACAAATAATATATTGCCTGGGATGGTGGACTGGATAGAAAAGCATGATAATATCGGGGTTTTAAGCTGCTCGCTTACTAATAAAGACGGGTCAATTCAAGGTACGGGAGGTTTTTTCCCTACACTTCCGCGGGTGTTTTCATGGATGACGATACAAGACCTTCCATTCGTTGATAGTTTAATAAAACCTTTTCATCCGATGAAAGAAAAATCATTGATGACGGGAGCTTATTTTTATAAAAGTCAAAGAGAGTTAGATTGGGTTACCGGAGCATTTATGCTGATCCCAAGAAACGTATACAAAAAAGTCAGTGGTTTTGATACAGATTATTTTATGTATACCGAAGAAGTGGACCTCTGCTTTCGTATAAAAACTTTGGGTTATAAAGTATATTACAATCCGGAGTGGCAAATTGTTCATTTGGGGGGTTCATCGGGCAAGACTGGGGATAATATTATTCGGGAATTTGAAGGTGTAAAAATCTTTTATCAAAAACACTACCCGAAATGGCAGATGCCAATCCTAAGGCTTCTTCTTAAGAAGGGATCGCTTTTGAGAATGCTTTTTTATAAGTTAACCGAAAAACAAGAGTCATATCAACTATACAGAAAGGCTTTTTATGAAGTTTAGACTAGTACTTAAATATTTACTGGCAATTCTTATTATTACTGTACCTTTATATCCGAAATTTCCACTCATCAGCGTGCCCGGAACTTTCGTTTCAATTAGGCTGGAGGATTTTTTGATTGCTTTAGCAGTAATCATTTTTATAGTGGTATATGGAAAAGATTTATTATCCCAAAAAGTCGTGAAGAACCGCTTCATAAAATATTTGATTTTATATATAGCAGCCTCGTTTATTTCCGTAATCTCAGCCGTTTATCTTACCCAAACGGTTCAACTTCATATTGGCATGCTGCACCTTTTTAGGCGTGTTGAATATATATCTCTGGGTTTAGTAATTTATTATTATCTGAAGGAATATCCGGACGACAGGAGATTTTTTTTGGGTTTAATTTTTCCAATTATTATTTACGCTTTTATTTATGGATTCGGTCAGAAAAATTTTTCATGGCCAATAATCATAACTCAAAATCAGGAGTATTCGAAGGGAGTAGCGCTTAAATGGGTTCCCGGAAGCCATATTAACTCTACATTCGCGGGACATTACGATCTGGCAACTTATTTGGTACTTTTTGTCCCGTTAGTCGTTAGTCTTTTTTATTATGAAAAAAATATAAGGTCGAAATTATTTTATCTATCGGTCTTTTTGGCTTCAATGTGGTTGCTGGTTAACTCTGCATCAAGAATATCATTAGCGTCTTACTTATTAGCCTCGTCGCTGGCTTTGATATTTCAAAAAAAGTTTAAAGAGATAATCCCGCTTGTGATCGTAACGATTATTTTTGTTATTTTTTCCTCCAATCTCCTAACAAGATATAACCGTATTTTCCAGGTAGCCAGGGACATTATTTCAACAGAAATAGTACCCAATGTAAGGGCTTCCGAGGAGAGTATCAGACGTATAGTTGCCCAACCGACACCGACCTTGGTACCCGTATTTGAAGACCGTTCAACTTCTATCAGGTTGAACGTTGAATGGCCACGAGCTGCAAGAGCATTTCTGAAAAATCCTTTTTTAGGAACCGGCTTTTCATCAATTACGTTAGCAACCGATAATGATTACCTACGCTCACTTGGTGAGACAGGTTTATTGGGTTTTTTAACTTTTATGCTGGTAATTTTGGAAGTTTTAAGAAGTTTTTATGAATATATTAAAACAAGATCAAAAAACGATTTGGAATTTATTGTAATTGCAAGCCTTTTAGGGGGGTTTGTGGGTGTATTAATAAATGCAGTATTTATTGACATTTTCGAAGCTTCGAAAATGGCAATTAGTTTATGGATCAGTATTGGCATTGGTTTATCAATAACAACTACAAAGTATTTACAAGGGGGTCATAAATAAATGAAAAAAATAATATCTAAGCTTAAGGAGATTCATCTAACATATGGGTATGTTATTTACTCTTTAATACTTTTGTTGGGATTATTTGTAAGATTGTATAAAATAAGTACTCCTTTAGCCGATTGGCATTCTTTCAGACAGGTTGATACAGCTTCAGTTTCAAGATTGTATTTGGAAAACGGAATAAATCTTCTTTTTCCCAAATATCATGATATATCCCGAGTTCAGAGCGGCATTTTTAATCCTGAAGGTTATCGGTTTGTGGAATTCCCGTTATACAACGCATTCGTTACTGTTTTGGTCAAATTATTGCCTCTATTTACGCTTGAAACATGGGGAAGACTTTTATCAATTTATTTCTCGCTTTTAAGCTCTATATTAATATATAAAATCACATTTTCAATATTCGGAAAGATTGAAGCTTTATTTGCGCTCGGGTTATATTTGTTCCTGCCATACAATATCTTTTTTTCACGCGTGTTTTTACCTGAACCTGCAGCGGTTTTTTATACGCTTACTTTTCTATATTTATTTCTCTGCTATCAAAGAAGCCGAAATTTAAGTTTATTAATTTTCTCCGCAATTTCGTTGTCGCTTGCGGTATTAACTAAGCCCTACGTTATTGTTTTTGGGTTGCCCGCTGCGTACTACTTTTATCAAAGCTTAAAGCTAAAAGGACTAATAAAATCTTTAAATGTATGGATTTTCTCTCTGATAATCCTGATTCCATTTTTTCTATGGAGATTTTGGATTTCACGCTTTCCCGAAGGAATACCGTTTTGGAAATGGGTTTTTAACGGTGATGGCATCAGGCTGCATCCTGCTTACTGGTATTGGTTGTATGGTGAGAGAATTGGAAAACTAATCCTGGGTGTTTGGGGGGTGATACCTTTATTTGTCGGAGCCGTTTCGCTTCGAAAAAAGGACGGATTTATGATCTCGCTCTTAACAGCATCAATTTTTTATTTACTAGTAATTGCAACGGCAAATGTACGTCATGACTATTATCAAATTTTAATCGTACCTTATATTGTGATAATAATGTCCTATGGTTTAAGACTGTTATATGACCTTTTAGTTAAAATTAATTCAAAAAATAAAGTATTAATATCAATCTTTCTGATGCTCTTATTGTCCTTGGTGATAAGCGCATTTCAAGTTAAAGAATATTATAAGATTAATCACCCCGAGATTATATCAGCGGGAAACGCTGTTGACAGATTGGCGCCGAGTGAAGCAAGAGTAATTGCCAGCTACAATGGTGATACGGCTTTTTTGTATTTCACAAAACGATCCGGCTGGCCGGTTGTGGAGCTTCCAATTGCTCAATTGATTGAAGAAGGAGCGGAGTACTACGCATCGGTTAACTTATCCGATCCGCAAACAAAAGAATTTATGAACAGGTTTGAAATTTTGGAAAAGACAGATACTTATGTGGTTTTAAAACTGCAATAAAAAATATGAAAATTCTAATGCTTGTACCATACCTGCCAAACAATGAAACGAGCGGCGGGCAAACGCGCTGGTTTAACATTATTCGCTATTTGGCAAAGCAGCATGATATTACTTTATTTTCTCTGATAAAAGACGACTCTGAGAAGCGATTTATTCCGGACCTCAATAAGTATTGCAGGAAAGTGAGAGTCTTCAGAAGATCAAAAAAACCCTGGACTTTGCGGAATATCCTTCTTTCTGTATTTGGACCTTATCCTCTACTGGTTGTTCGAAACTGGTCATTAGAAGAGAAAATTGCAATAAAGAAAGAACTTGAAAAAGAAAAATATGACCTGATTCATGCTGAAACTTTTTATGTTATGCCGCATCTTTCAAAAACAGATGTTCCGACTATCCTGGTTGAGCAAACAATTTGGCATGAAGTGTATTTACATCATGTATTCCATAATGTACCGGTATTAATGAAACCATTTTATTTTTGGGATATTCTGAAAGTTAAATATTGGGAGAAATATTATTGGAAAAAAACCGACAGATTAGTAGCTGTTTCTGAAGATGACAAAAAGGAAATGCAAAAACTGGTTGGCAGTAAGCGGGTTGGTATTATACCGAACGGAGTGGACTCGAAATATTACAAGGATATTTCGGTGAAAAAAATTTCCCCACCCAGAATCTTGTACGGTGTTACTAATTTCGAATGGTTGCAAAATGAAGAAGCAACTGATGTATTGGTTAAATATGTATGGCCGAAAATAAAGGAAAAATTTCCGAAATCTAAAATTTGGGTTGTTGGCAGGAAAATGCCCGAGTGGCTGAAGTCTCTTCCGGAAAAAGACAGTAATATCATAATTACGGAAAACATTCCTGATGCAAGAAAAGCTTATGGAGCTGCGACTATCATGGTGGCTCCGATTAAGGGCGCCGGAGGCACCAGGCTTAAAATTTTGGAAGCAATGGCTATCGGGCTACCGGTAGTATCGACAAGTATTGGTGTTGCAGGTTTGAGAATAGAAAACGGAGTTCATGCAATAGTTTCAGACACCTATGAAGGGTTGGCTGAAGGTGCAGTAAAACTATTAAAAAATCCTGAATTGGCGAGAAAGATAGGTTTGAATGGTCAGAAGCACGTTGAAAAAAACTATGACTGGAGCAAAGTTGTTCAATTGCACGATCCGTTATACGAATCGGTTTTGAAATGAAAAACAGGAAAGTTCCCGAACTATCGATCGTTATTTTAAGTTTCAATACAAAAGAAATTCTTAAGAATTGCCTCAAATCTTTGGAAAAGGTGAGGAACGAATTGGAGTTTGAAGTACTAGTTGTTGATAATGCATCTGTTGATGGTTCTTCGGACATGGTAATGAAGAATTTTAGTTGGGTAAAGATATTTCGTAATAAGATAAATTTGGGTTTTGCAAAAGGCAATAACAGAGTCAGAAACATTGTTTTGGGAAAATATGTCTTATTTTTGAATTCAGATACGATTGTATATCCGGGAACGCTCAGAACTTCAATCGATTTTTTACATAAGAATAATGAAATCGGAGTCGTATCCTGTCGGGTGGAGCTTCCAGACGGCACTTTGGATAAAGACACAAGGCGTGCTTTCATAAACCCATGGATAGGGTTAACCCATCTTGTATTGAGATTAGACAGACCATTTCCGAAATCAAGATTATTTGGCAGATATTGGTATGGCTACATTCCCGACGATATAATACAAGAGGTTGATACCGTTCAAGGGGCATTTATTCTGACTAGAAAACAGATCTTGGATGAGGTTAATTGGTTCGATGAAGAGTATTTTTTGGATGGGGAAGATATTGATTTGTGTTGGAAAATAAAAAAGGCAGGATATTTCATTTACTACTACCCGAAGGTAAAAATTACTCATTATAAAGGTTCAAGTAAAGGTAAAATCGGAAGCAAGCGCAACCGGGAAGTACCCCTAAGTGATAGACTTAAATACCGAATGGCTGGAGTAAAATCTATGGAAATATTCTATAAAAAGCATTTATGGTCTCAGAATAATATGCTGATTAACTACATTGTCCTAATAGGTGTAAAGTCTCTGAAAATTCAAAGATATATTTCAACAATAATACTAGGCTAAAAATATATGAGAAGAAGGATCCTCATCGACGCCAGGATGTACGGTTTGGAAAATACCGGGATAGGACGATATCTTACTAAACTTCTGGACAATTTGAAAACTTTGGGTGCTGAATTCGAATATATTGTTTTTCTGAAGGAAAAATATTATGAAATATTAACATTTCCCGATAATTGGAAAAAAGTTAAAGTCGACATAAACCATTATTCATTAGGAGAACAAATTATCCTACCGTTTTTAATAAATAAATACGCTCCTGATATGGTCCATTTTCCGCATATCAATATCCCATTTTTTTATAATGGCAAATACGTTGTTACTATGCACGACTTAACAATGCACACACAAGGGCTCAAAGCCAGCAGACTTCCTCTTCCTCTATATCTTATTAAAAGACCCGCTCTTTTATTAATCACAAAAAAAGCTGTAAAAAATGCCCAAATGATTATTACACCAAGCTTGTCCGTGGCGACTGATATTTGTAATACTTACGCTATTTTGGGTGATAAAGTAGTTGCAATTTATGAAGGAGGTCCTAAGCCATATAATTCTCAATCAACGTATCGGGGGGAGCTATATGTCCTGTCAAATTTTGGTCTGGTTAATATCGATTATTTTTTATATGTCGGAAATGCGTTTCCTCACAAAAACCTCGAAATGGCAATATCCGCAGTTGTAGATTTAAATCAGGTAAAAAATGTAAAAGTAAAGTTATTGATTGCCGGTACTAAAGATTATTTCGTCAAGAGACTGGAAAATTATGTTGAAAAAGCGGGTGCAAGTGAATATGTAAAAATAGTTGGTTTTGTTAAAGATGAAGATTTACCTGTTTTATATAAAAACGCAGTTGGTTTTGTATATCCATCGCTTTCCGAAGGATTTGGTTTACAGGGACTTGAAGCTATCACATTCGGTACTACGCTTTTGTGTTCGAATATTCCTGTTTTCAAAGAAGTCTATGGTACTCATGCGTTTTATTTTGATCCCAGGAAATTGGAATCAGTCTCCGGAACAATGTTTTCGGTTGTGAATCTTAACAAGAGTCAAAAAAATGAATATTTAAGAAAAGCTTTGGACTTTATCAAAAAATATTCTTGGAATGAGATGGCACAACAAACCCTCGGTGTATACCGGAAAGTATTAGAGTCCAAACCACAATGAAGGTTGCAATTGTTTATGACAGAGTTAACAAGTGGGGGGGTGCCGAGAAAGTATTATTAAATTTTCATAAGATTTTTCCTGAGGCGCCTTTATATTGTGCTGTTTATGATCCGGATAAAGCTCCATGGGCAAGTGTTTTTCCAAAAGTAATACCAAGTTTTCTCAACAAGATACCGTTCGCGAAAAATAATCATGAACTCCTGGGATTTATTACTCCAATTGCTTTTGAAATGTTCAATTTTGATTCATATGATCTTGTCATTTCCGTAACGTCTGAATCCGCAAAAGGAATAATTACCAAACCGTCAACTTTGCATATTTGTTATTGTCTGACACCCACGCGTTATCTTTGGAGCGGATATGATGAATACTTATCGAATCCTCCGAAAAAACTATCCTGGATTCCGTTTTATAAAATAATCTCTAAGCCTTTGTTAAATTATGCCAAGAAATGGGATTTGGTTGCCTCGTCAAGACCCGATTATTATGTTGCAATATCAACCGCGGTTAAAAACAGGATAAAGAAATATTACGGGAGAGATTCGGAAATAATTTATCCGCCGGTGGAAACTGATAAATTTAAACGTCAAAAGTCAAAAGTCAAAATTACAAATCATAATTCAAAAATAGAAAAGCTCAGAATGGGTGATTTCTTTTTGATAGTCAGCAGACTTGTCCCGTACAAAAAGGTTGATTTGGCAATCGAGGGATTGATCAAACTGGGAAAAAACCTGATAGTTGTCGGTACTGGAAGCGAAGAAGAGAAATATAAGACCAAGTATAAGTCTAATAAAAATATTATCTTTAAGGGATTTGTCACTGATGATGAATTAGCAATGTACTACCGAAACGCTAAAGCTTTTATTTATCCCCAGGAAGAAGATTTCGGAATTACTGCAGTTGAAGCCCAAGCTGCTGGAATTCCCGTTATAGCCTACAAAAAAGGTGGAGTTTTGGATACGATAATTGATGGTAAAACAGGGATATTATTTAATAATCAATCCATAAAGTCATTATCGGGAGCAGTCCTTAAACTTGAGAAAATGAAATTTGAAAAAGATGAAATTGTTGCAAATTCCGCTAAATTTTCTGAAGAGAAATTCGAAAAAGAAATTCTGGACTTAATGAAATTAAACGTTTAGTATTATTATTACTTATGATACCTGTAATGATCTGTGGCGGATTCGGAACCAAGCTTTGGCCGATAAGCCGCGAACACAAACCCAAACACTTCCTCCCCATAATAAACGGCAAGTCTCTTTTTCAGATAAATTATGAATCCCTAAGGACGCATTTTAAACCCGAGGAAATATATGTTTCAACAAATGAGGATCAATTTGCAATGGCAAAAAATATTGCCGGAGATGTACCGGACGAAAATTTCATTTTAGAACCGGAAATGCGGAATCAAGGCCCTGCAACAGGTTTAATTGCAGCCTTTTTGTATAAAAAGGGATTTGCGGACGAACCATTTATGCTTGTTCAAGTAGACGACATCAGGGAACCTGTTGAAGATTTCATAAAAATGATGCTTGATTGCGATAAGGTCGCACGGAGAGAGAGCAAATATATAACAGGCGGTATGCCTACTGATTATCCTGTCATGGGTGTTGATTATTTGATGAAAGGCGAAAAAATATCTGAAGAAGGATCTGTCGGAATTTATAAAGTTGATAAATTTGTATGGAGGAGCACAAAGGAACAAACTGAAGAACTCATAAAACAAACCGGTGCTTTGGTGCATACAAATCATACTTGCATGACACCAAAGAATCTGCTCAACATGCTGCAAAAATATAAATTGGAATGGTATGACCCCCTTATGAATTATGTCAATGGATCAGACTTAAAAATTGAATATCCGAAATTACCACCAGGTCCTCTTGAAGATATCACTCAACAGGTCCATGCAAACGGGGAATCATTGGTTGTGGAGCTCCCTTTTAAATGGTTTGATATAGGTACGTTTGAGTCTCTTTACAAATATTTGATGCTTAACGGGCTTTATAAAGCTGCTGAAAACATAGTCGATATGGATGGGAGTGAAAATTATGTTCGACTTGATGATGCTAATAAAATAGTTGCGCTGGTGGGGATTGACAATGTGGTGGTTGTTGACACAGGCGATGTACTATTGGTTTGCGATAAAAAGCAATCAGGCCGTGTAAACGAAGCATTAAAAGAAGTTAAAAATAGAAATTTGGCATTAACATAAATTGCCCAAATTATTCTATAATCAAAATACTTCAGTTTGCATGATAAAAATAAAATTTTGAATATATAATCTCTAACATAAAGGTATAAATTCAAGTTAGAGGAGTATATAATCACACGGCTGTGCCATGAGTTACGAAACTATAAAAAGAGTAATAGACATCATTGGTTCGTTAATTCTTATAATTTTATTTTCCCCGATAATGCTTGCAACAGCTATTGCTATCAAGTTAACCTCACCGGGTCCGGTTTTTGTTGAAAAAGAAAACGAACATATGAAGCGGTTGGGTAAAAACAGGAAACTTTTCCGTTTATATAAATATCGCTCAATGATGGTGAAAGCCGATATATTGGAACGGACAGATCCGAGGTACAAAAATGTTTATATAGAGAAAAGAACCAGCGGTAACTATAAACCATCCAATGATCCCCGGGTTACACCTGTTGGGAAATTTATACGTAAACATTCTATTGATGAAATGCCACAGCTTTTGAATGTTTTGAAGGGTGAAATGAGTATTGTGGGACCAAGGGCATATCTACCGGACGAACTTGAAGAGCAAAAAAAGAAATATAAAGGAACGGATAAATATATCGAAGAGATGCTGATGGTAAAACCCGGAATTACCGGGTTTTGGCAGGTAAACGGACGAAGTGAAGTCAATTTTGATAAGAGGATTCAGATGGATGCATACTACGCAAGAAAGAAATCCATTCTTTTTGATATTTTGATAATGCTAAAAACTCCATGGATAATGCTCACGGGGAGGGGTGCAACCTGATTTTTGTATTATCTTGGTGAATCTTTAGTTTTTCCGAACAATTGTGTATGATTTGATGTGAATGGAAAATATTCCCAAACTAGGTCAAACTCAAAATTCCCCAGATTTACTTGTTGATAAAAAATCAAACGTGGACAATAATTCTGTACTTATACCGAAAATCAAAATGAGCGAGAGCAATCTTAAAAAGAATTTTTTCAAATTAACAAAAACAAAAAAAAGGGTATTAATCGTGCTGCTTTCGGTTGTCGGAGTTCTTATTATTATCCTGTCTATTACTGCACTTTTGGCCTTTAATGCCTATAAAAAAGCCCTCGTTCTCAAAAAATCATTATTGTCGGTTAAAGATGCAGTCTCTCAGCAGGATATTGAAAAAATTAAATCCGAAATAGCCTTAAGTAAAACTTCACTAAACGATTTTGATAAATCGTATGCAAAGTTATCCTACCTGAAAATTATTCCTTTTATCGGAGCATATTTCAAGGATGGTAAGGCGGTCATAAATTCTGCAAAATATGGTTTTGATGCGTCATCGATAGTTCTTGCTGCAATTGAGCCATATGCAGACATTATCGGCTTTGCAAATGGTGCAAAACAGGCAAGTTCAGGCGTTGAAACTGCTCAGGATAGGATTGACTTTGTGATTAGTACGATACCCGATCTGATACCCAAAATGGATGAACTTTCGATCATTCTTGCAAAAATTCAAACTGAAATAGACACTATCAACCCGAACCGTTACCCCGAAGAGTTCGAAGGAATAGCGCTGCGGGATAATATTACAAATGCAATCGAGCTGACTGATACCGCAACAAAAATGATAGTTAACGGAAAACCGCTCCTTGCAAAATCTGAATATCTACTGGGAGTGGAGTCGCCGAGAACTTATCTTATATTATTTCAAAATGATAAAGAGCTTCGTCCGACCGGAGGCTTTATCACAGCATATACAATAGCAGAAGTTTCCAAAGGAAGGTTTAAACCTGGCAGTTCCAGCGATATTTACGATCTCGATGCCAAGTACACACCGGTTGTTGCTGCTCCGGAACAATTCTCCAAATATCTGAAAGGGATTTATGTTGCCAATAGGAAATTCCGGCTTCGGGATTTGAATTGGTCTCCGGATTACTCCGTGAGCATGGATTTATTTTCTCAGGAAGTAAAAAAAGCGGGTATTTCAAAAATAGACGGCATAATATCGGTTGATACACAAGTCCTTGTGAATCTGTTGGACGTTTTGGGTGAAATTGGCGTCTCAGGCTTTGGAAATTTCAGTACAAAAATAGAGCCGGTGTGCAATTGTCCAAACGTTGTCTACGAACTGGAAAAGTTCGCCGATACGGAAGGGGCGATAGTCTGGAGCGAGAATGAACCCGGTAAAATTGTTTTTGCTCCTCCTAACTATAATGATCGTAAGAAAATTATCGGACCGCTTATGAATTCAGTGCTTTCCAATACATTAGGACAGCCTAAAGATAAAATGCCGATGCTTTTTGAAGCAGCAATTAAGTCATTAACTGAAAAACATGTTTTATTTTATTTCTTTGATGATGATGCACAAAGTGCCGTCGATGCTTTCGGAATTGGCGGAAATATATCTGACTATGATGGAGATTACCTTCATATTAATGATGCAAACCTTGGCGGAAGAAAATCAAATTTATATGTTACCCAGGAAGTAAGTCAGGAGATTTCATACGAAGGCGGTAAGGTGGTCAAAAGACTTGAGATAACATATAAAAATCCGGAGAAACAAGATGGATGGTTAAACTCTGTGCTTCCAAATTGGACAAGAATTTATGTACCGAAAGGAAGTAAATTGCTTGAGGCAACCGGCTTTGAGGAAAATCTTGAACCCTATGAAGATTTGGGGAAAACCGTTTTCGCGGGGTATTTACAAATAAGACCGTTGGGAGTTTCCAAAGTTACGCTTAAGTACGAATTACCGTTAAACTCCAAAGATTATAAACTTTTTATTCAGAAACAGGCGGGTAAAGACAAACCTATGTATACGGTAAAGGTCGGTAAAAAGACCGATGAGTTTTTACTCTCAACGGATAAGGAACTTCGGTATAAACTATAATTCAACGTGATTAAATCATATTCTTCAGAAGCTTTAGTTTTATTGCGAAGAAATTATTCGGAAGCAGACCGGATTCTGACCGTATATTCTTCCGGTTATGGTAAATTAAGTCTTTTGGCGAAGGGGGTAAGAAAATTAAGGAGTAGAAAAAGATCTTCTGTTGAAGTTTTTACTTTAATAAAGTTTTCAGCTTCGAAATCCAAAGGAATGGACATTATGACTGAAGCTCAGACCGTAACATCGTATCAGAACGTGAGATCGGACCTGAAAAAAGTTGCTGTTGCTTATTTCTTTTGCGAAACGCTGGAAAAAGTAATGCCGCCGAATGAGGAAAATAATGCGATCTTTCAAATCACAAAGAGCTATTTTGAGGAGTTGGGAAAGAGTTCAAAACTTAAAACTTTAAGATATAATTTTATTTCCGATGTATTGGTTCAGCTTGGTTTCTGGCCGTTCGGTAAAAAAATACCGGACCCCGACAGAGTATTGGAACAGGTTGTTGAAAAGAAAATGAACTCGAGAAAAGTCGGTAAGAAGCTTTTATCTTGAAAAAATTACTCTGTCCGGTCATTCAGGGTGACTCTCAGGATATTACCGGATCCGTCCAAATTTTGTTCACCAACGCCGGTTTTTCTATTGAGATCAATTACTCGTCTTGGATTAGCATAATAACCTTCTATCCTACTGCCATATAAAACCCGTTTTGTTTCAGGGTTCATATGCTTAGTAATATCTCTGAAATGACCTTCAAAACCTCCCCAAGTAACTGCAATACAATACGGTCTTTTCGCACTTTCAGGGGGATTCATCTCAATTGTTATTGATCCTTTTTGCGTGTCATACGTACCCGTTACATCCAGAAGGTCAGCCACGAGACCTTGGCTATACGAACCAACATCTCTGGAACTATCAATGTTATAAATCTCTATTTTCGGAGACATATTCGTAATTCTACCCCATAACATTATTATGTCAATACAGTCCGGATAAATAAAAGATTTGTGGTAATCCTTCTTCGTGAGATGATTTTTAAATGCGGTATAATGCTCTTACCATATGGATGATTTAATTTGTCCCCACTGCGGTAAAAAAATACACCTTTCCGACGCATTCAGACATCAGGTTGAGGATTCGGTAGAGAAAAATCTAAGGCAGCAATTTGAGTCGGATAAGAAAAATGAGATCGATTTGATAAGAAAGGATTTGGAAGAAGAGTACAAAGGAATGGGTGAACACGAAATAAAAGATCTCAAACTTCAAATTGAAGAAAAAGAAAAGAAAGTTAAGGAAATGCGGGAATTTGAGCTGAAACTTAGGGAAGAGAAGAGGTTATTGGAAGATAAAGAAAAAGATTTGGAGCTGGAAACACAAAGAAGAATAGATGAAGAAAAGAAAAAGATAGAAGATGCGGTTTTAAAGCAAACAGTTGAGGAACATAGACTTAAAGATTTGGAAAAGGATAAACAAATATCCGGCCTGCAGGAACGGCTTGAAGAGGCTTTGAGGAAATCAAAGGTCGGATCCCAACAGCTTCAAGGTGAAATTCTTGAACTGGATATCGAAAACCTGCTGCGGGAGACTTTTACGCAGGACGAAGTTGAACCGGTGGAAAAAGGCGTTAAAGGGGCCGATCTTCGGCAAATTGTGAAAAGCCCAAAAGGTTATATCGTGGGAGTTATTCTTTGGGAGGTCAAAAGAACAAAAGCTTGGACTGATTCGTGGGTTTCAAAGTTGAAAAGCGATCTTAGAAAGGAAAAATCAAACATTCCGGTTATTATATCCATCACTCTTCCGAAAAATGTCGATGGATTCGGATTTTATGATGGGGTTTGGGTGACTTCATTTTCTCTGGTTGTACCCCTGGCTCTGGTGTTAAGGAAAAACCTCTTGGATGTTGCATATCAGAAAGCGGTTTCGGTCCATAAGGGCGACAAATCTGAAAACCTTTATGAATATATTACCTCTCATGAGTTTCGCCAGCAGGTTGAGGCAATGGTAGAAGTATATCGTGATATGCAATCGCAGCTTGAAAAGGAGAGGACGTCATTTGAGAGGATCTGGAAAGTCAGGGAGGGACAGTTGCAAAGACTTTTGGGATCAACCGCTAATGTTGTAGGGTCCATCCAAGGCAAAGTTGGCCAAACCGCGCTTCCCATAAAAGGGTTAGATTTACTTGAGGAGGGTGAATGAAAAAATGCTTCAGAATTAAATTTCTCCCCTTGGGTTTGAAGCTTAATATTTTATATGTTTGACTAAAGTAAAAAGCTCTTCTTTATGTGTTGAAACAAGCCAAATGATGTATAAAATTACTCCCGGGAAAATAATTATTTTCTCAATAAATTTTCCGGTCGTTATACGTAAGAACTTGAAAGGGGGAAATCCGATTTTGAAAGGAAAAGGAAATAGAATCGGGACACCTTCTTTGGTAAGAGCATCAGCAGCAATGTGAGAAACCACTCCGATTAATATACTTGCAACGACTAAATTGGTTGCAATGAAATTAGGATTAAAAATTCTGGGTAATAACCAAGTTAATATCATATATAAAAGATATACTCCCAAGGCTGAGTGAGAGATGGTCCGATGCTGCATCATCAGATTTCGAAGAATTTTTCCGAAAAAATTTCCGGCCGGAAGAAAGTCCCATAAGCGGTTGGTAGCCTGGTCCATGTCCGGAATTAAAGATCCTATTGTGCAACCAATAAGAACGGCAATTGCGGTTCCCAGGTTGAGATTTTCGGGGGTATAGTACGTCGCAACCGTCAAAAGGGAAGCAAATGCGATCATATCGTGGGTTCTTGATGTCATTAAAAAATAATAACATAAGCTGCAAGAGTATGAAGTTAAGTATACGAAGTAAGATTAAGATGCTTCTCAATTTTTTCTATTCGGTCTGAATGGTTTTTTTGGCGATGGGAAATTAAAGCAACTTACTGTCTTCAAGTATATCTCTGGATAAGAGATCTTTGAAAAGATATAATTATAAAAATATGGCGGATAATAATTCTTCCAACTTAATGGATAAAGTTACTGCTCTTTGTAAAAGAAGAGGTTTTGTTTTTCCGTCATCGGAATTATATGGCGGGCTGGCTAATGTTTGGGATTTTGGCCCTGTCGGGACGCTCCTGAAAAACAATATCCGCGATCTTTGGTGGAAGCATTACGTTTTGGATCGTTCAGATATGGTCGGAGTTGATGCATCAACAATTCTCCGGTCTGAGGTATGGGACGCTTCAGGTCATGTTACCGGATTCAATGATGCAATGCTTGATTGCATGGAATGCCATAACCGTTACCGGGCTGATCATTTGATAGAAGACGTTCTGCCTGATAAAAAAGTTGAAGGCCTGGTCCTTTCCGAACTCGATAAGATAATTTCCGACAACAAAATAAAATGCCCTAAATGCGGTAAAACCAATTGGACTAAGGTTCGAAAATTTAACCAGCTCGTTGAAGTAAAACTCGGAGTTTTGGAGGAAGGAAAAAACCTCGCATATCTTCGAGGGGAAATTGCCCAGGGTATTTTTTTGAATTTTAAAAACGTCCTGAATTCCACCAGGGTAAAGGTGCCGTTCGGTATTGCACAAATCGGGAAAGCCTACAGAAACGAGATCACAATGGGTCAGTTTACCCATAGGACACTCGAGTTTGATCTGATGGAATTTGAGTATTTTATAAAACCTGAAAATTGGGAAGAAGTATACAAAATGTGGCAGGACGACATGTGGAAGTGGGCGTTATCTTTGGGTATCAATGAAGAAAATCTTAAATGGCGGGAGCATGAGGAATTTGAAAGATCGTTTTATTCCAAAAAGACGATGGATATCGAATATAAGTATCCGTTCGGATGGAAAGAGATGTTTGGGATTGCTTATAGAACAGATTATGACCTTAAGAATCATTCCGAAAAGTCCGGGAAGGATTTATCCTATCCTGATCCTGAAAGCGGAAAATCCTTTATTCCGCATGTAGTGGAACCAACATTCGGGTTATCCCGCTTAACCGGAATTATCCTATTTGATTCATATTTTGAAGATGGTGAAAGGGTGGTTTTAAAGCTTAATCCCAAAATTGCTCCATATAAAGCTGCGGTTTTCCCATTATTGGCAAACAAACCGGAATTGGTGGATAAGGCTAAGGATATTTATCTTAATCTTAAACTCAAACTGAATACTGTTTTTGATGAAAGGGGGAACATCGGGAAACGTTACTTCGCGCAGGATGAGATTGGTACACCCTGGTGCGTCACAATCGATTTCCAGACTCTTGAAGATGATACCGTAACAGTTAGAGATAGAGATAGTGCTAATCAGGAAAGAGTCCCTGTTGGTGAGCTTGAGAGTTGGTTTGAGCATAAATTGAATTCTTAAATTATTTCTTAGCACAACATCTTGACTTAATTTTGTATTAGTTTAACAATTTAACAGTCAGATAAATATTCTCATGAAAAAATTTATACCCTTCATTTTGGTTGGAATTGGATTAATTGTTGTCGTCGGAGCGATAATATTTGTCAAGTTCTCAAAAAAAGATAAGGTTGAAGAGTCCCCAATCGACGAAGAAACCGTTGCTGAAATTTCTATCGAGGACAGACCGATTGTGTCGCTTATTCCTTCCGTTGACGGACATTGGCTGACATTGACGATAACCGATATAGGCATTGACGCCTCAACCTTGGACTATGAACTCGTGTATCAAGTCGAAGACGGGCGAACGCAAGGGGTGCCAGGAACGATAAAACTTGCAAATGAATCCGGCCCGATAGTAAGGGAATTATTATTGGGGTCTGAGTCTTCGGGAAAATTCAGATATGACGCAGGCGTGGAATCAGGAGTTCTTACTCTTCGGTTCAGAAATGATAAAGGTAAACTTATCGGCAAATTATCTACGGATTTTAAACTTCTATCCAAAACAGACGAACTGAAGTCTGCCGATGGGAAATTAACGTTCAAGTCGGATGATGAGCTCGATGGCTTTTATATTGTAATGAACGTTTTCGGGCTTCCGGACTCAACATACACCAATTTAACGGGACCATATGGAGTTTTTACAAAAGAATCTAATGTCAGAGGAAAAGTTGAAATTCAGGGTGATGGCAAAGTATTTCTATGGGATAAAAATAATTGGCATGAGGTTGACTCTGAAACTTCATTAGGAATCTTCATTAAGGCAAGCTAAAAAGATTTACACAAGAAAATCCGAGTGGTGATTTCGGGTTCTTTTTGGCTTGACAGTTGCGTGAAAATGTATAAGAATGGTTTAAAGTGGTGAAAAGTGTATTGATATCATTATTTTCTATATCACTTTAGAAGTTCAAAAAAATGCTCGTCGGACAATTTGGTGCAACTTTAACTGAGAAGGGTAGACTTGCCATACCGGCAAGATTTCGGCGCGAATTGGGTGACAAGATAGTAGTCACTAAATGGCTGGAAGGTTGTTTGGTCGCTTTACCTCAGGAAAAATTTATGGGAATGGTACAAAATCTGATAGGCACGGAAGATACAGCTTCGCTTTCTGTCCGGGAAACAGAAAGATTTCTTTTGGGTTCTGCTTTCGAAGCAGACATGGATACGCAGGGGCGGTTTGTTGTTCCTCAGATTCTTCGCGAATACGCAAATTTAGTCGACGATGTAGTTTTTATTGGACTTGGGGAGAGATTTGAGATCTGGAATAAAAAATCTTGGAGCGAAAAAGAAAAACTAATACAGGAAAGTGCGGATCAATTGGTAGAAAAGCTTGTCAAAAACAGGCAGTAATTTAACATGGTAGGCAATGAAAACTCTCATACACCCGTAATGGTTGATGAGGTAGTAGAATATTTTGGCTTGCCAAAAGCACCTTTACAACATCTTGTTTCCATAAAAGATAAAAAAGTATTTGCGGATTTAACATTAGGAGCCGGAGGCCACGCGTCTGCGATTGTTACAAGAGGTGGTCTTATTATTGGTATTGAAGCTGACCCGGAACTCGTCAAAATTGCCAGGAAGACTTTGAATGAGGTATGTAAGGTCTACCCAGCCTGCCCAGCTGATAATTTGGACGAGTCGTTCATCATCTTCAACGACAATTTTATAAACCTCACTAGTATCGTTAAAAACGCAGGAATCGATTCGCTCGACGGGATTTTAATCGATTTGGGAGTAAGCAGTGTTCATATGGACGATCATCATCGCGGATTTTCGTTCAAAAATTCCCAAGGCGATCTTGATATGAGATTAAATCCCGGATTACAGGGGGTTAAGGCGTCCGATCTTTTGAATGCCCTCCCCGAAGATAAGCTTGAAATGCTATTTTCGGATTATATGGAGTTTCGTTCGGTGAAAAGACTGGTCGGCAGCATCATATCTTATCGTAGATTAAGGAAAATACAAACGGTTGGAGATTTTTTGACAGTCATCGAAAAATCGGGTTTAAGCCAAAAGCGGTCAAGAAAACAAAAAATTAATGTATCAACAATTCCTTTTATGGCTTTAAGAATCGCCGTAAATTCAGAATTGGAAAATTTGGAAATTGTTTTACCTAAAGCTCTCTCATTATTAAAAAAAGATGGCGTTTTTGCAGTAATAAGTTTCCATTCTATGGAAGACAAGATTGTAAAGGATTATTTCAGGAATTGTAAAAATAATGGCAAGGGCATGGTTTTGACTGAAAAACCGTTAGTACCGAAGGACTCAGAGATTCGGAAAAATCCGCGCTCCAGAAGCGCAAAATTAAGAATATTAAAGAAATTATGAGTAAAAATAAACGACAAATAAAAGTCAGTTTAAAACTTTTGGTAGCTTTATTAATGATAGGTTTGTTTATTGTAAACGGGGTTGTTATTACATTGTTTTCGGTGACGATGTCTGATAAGTCAATTACACTGCAAAGAAAAATCGAAGAGTTGCAGGAGGAAAACAGAAAAGTTGCATCTGAACTTTACTCGAAGACATCTCTTCAACAAGTATATGAAAAGTCGTCCTCTCTTGGATTTTCAACTTCAGACAATATACTTTACATAAACGGGGAAGAACCCGTCGCAGAACTTCGTTAAAAAATTAATTTATATGCTGGGAAGAGTTAGACTATTAGCGATTTTTATATTTTTAGGATTTGTGATAATTATTTCCCGGCTTTTTTATTGGCAAGTCATAAAAGCTCAAACACTCTCTGAAAGGGTAAAATTCCAGCATACCCGAAGAGGCACGATTAATTCTCAGAGAGGGAGTATTTTGGCATCGGATGGAACCTGGATGGTGACCTCAGAAAGATCATGGCTCTTATATGCTGAACCCAACAAGATAGAAGAGGCAGATAGAGTTGCGGATAAATTATCTTTGATTTTTTCAAAAGATACTGATGACAGAGCAGGAATTTTGGAAGAAGCCTCCAGGGTAAAAAATCTTCTCGGCAATAAAAAATTATACTGGGTTGCATTGAAAGGAAGAATTGATGATGTATTGAAAGAAAAAATTGAGAGAGAGGAAATTGACCACCTTGGTTTTGAAGAACAGGAGGTAAGATATTATCCTGAAGCTTCAATGTCAGCCCACCTATTGGGATTTGTCGGAAAAAATTCGGAAGGGAATGACGAAGGTTATTTTGGATTGGAAGGTTTTTACAACAACGCTCTTACGTCAAAAAAAGGTGTCCGGGTCGGGGATTTTGATATCAAGGGTGATCCGATCCTGACAGGAGATTTTTCAAAAATATCATCTATAGCCGGAGTTGATCTTTTAACAAATATAGATAAGACAATTCAATTTTATGTCGATAAAAACTTGGAAAAAGGCATCGCCGCATATGGAGCGGTTCAGGGGACGGCAATAGTAATGGACCCAAAAACGGGTGGAATACTTGCTATGTCAAATTTTCCTTCTTATGATCCTGAAAACTATTGGAATTATTCCGACAATTTGTTCTTAAACCCGACCATTTCACAGTCATTTGAGCCCGGATCGGTATTTAAAGTTGTAGCGATGTCATCCGCGCTGGATGCTGGAGTTGTGGAGCCGGATACAATTTGCGACCTATGTTTTGGTCCTTTACATATTGATAAATACACAATTGGGACTTGGAACGACGTTTATCATCCCGGCTCAACTATGACTCAAGTTATTATCAATTCGGATAACGTAGGTATGGCATATGTTGCCAGACGGATGGGTATTGAGAGAATGATCACTTACCTGAAAAAATTTAAGATTGGTGAATTGACGGGAATCGATCTTCAGGGTGAAATGACACCCCAACTTCGGCCTGATCGGGACTGGAAAGAAGTTGATTTACTGACTTCGAGTTTCGGACAAGGAATAGCTGTCACTCCGATGCAGCTAACAAAAGCAGTAGCAGCAATTGCAAATAAAGGGGTGATGATGAAACCGCAGGTGGTGAAAGGAGTGGTAATTGATAATCAGGTCAATCCGATTAAGCCTCAAAGCGAAGGAAGAATAATATCTCCGGAGGCAGCCTCAAAGATGACAATGATGATGGTCGAAGCAGCAAAAAGCGGAGAGTCAAAGTGGACATACCTTTCAGGATTCAAAGTTGCCGGTAAAACCGGTACGGCACAAATCCCCGTTGAAGGACATTATGATGCTGAAAAAACGATTGCAAGTTTCATCGGATTTGCCCCATATGATGACCCGAAGTTTGTGATGCTTGTAACCCTAAAAGAACCAAAGTCCTCACAATGGGCATCAGAAACAGCCGCACCTCTTTGGTATTCTATCGCTAAAGAACTGTTTTTTTATTTTGGTATGATGCCCGAAAAGTAGTATAATTTCTCACAGTATAAGCGTGAATATTAGGATTAAAGGCGGTCAAAAGCTTAACGGCGAAATAGATCCTTCCGGATCGAAAAATTCTGCTGTTGCTATAATTCCTGCAACACTTTTATTCGATGAACCGGTCGAGATTCAAAATGTCCCGGATATTACGGATGTAACAAAAATGGTGACTATTTTGGAAAAGCTCGGTAGCATCATAAATTGGGATAAGGAAAATTCTTCGCTTTTAATCGATAACAGACATCTTTCTTTTGAGAAAGTTGATAAAGACGATTGGAGTGCAATGCGCGGGACGTCGCTTTTATGGGGTCCGATGCTGGCAAGATTTGGTAAGGTAGATTTCTCGGGTTTACCCGGGGGATGCACGCTTGGATACAGAACGCTGCTTCCGCATTATCAGGCTTTTGAAGATTTAGGAGTCAAAGTTAATTTATCGTCCAGTGGAATTGTAATGGATGCCGGGAAAGCTCATTCGAACTCATTTTGGTTAACGGAAATGAGCCCAACTGCTACAGAAAATGCAGTTAGTCTTGCAGTTACATTAAAAGGTAAAACTGAAATAGTTGGGGCCGCATCCGAACCTCAAGTTCAGGATTTTTGCAATTTCTTGAATTCAGCCGGAAGTGATATTCAAGGCATTGGCAGCAATTTATTAACCATTAATGGTAATCATTCGCTATCAAAAACGAAATACAGGCTGTTGAGTGATCACTATGAAATTGCTACGTTTTTGGCATTGAGTGTTGTAACCAAAGGTGTAATTAGTGTTCATAATGCAGAACCGGATTTGTTCCGGCATATTAATTATATTTTTTCCAAATTCGGATTACGCGTCCATTACAATAAAAACACTGCTTATATTCCGGACAGTGAAAAAGTAAAAATCATTCCTGATGGGGAAGGTAGGGATTTTTTAACAGTTAAAGCCCAACCGTGGCCATCTCTGCCTGTCGATTTATTACCGATATTCATCCCGATTGCTCTTTCTGCGGACAGGGGGGTAACCCTTTTTCATAACTGGATGTATGATTCCGGGCTTTTTTGGACAAGCGAATTAACAAAATTGGGTGCAAATATAATAATGTGTGATCAGCACAGAATTATTACCGTTGCAGGATCGCATCTTCATGGAGACACGCTTGAAGCCCCGTACATTATACGGGCGGTTGTGGCAATGGTTATGGCATGCATGATGGCGGATGGGGAGTCCATTATTTTAAATGCCGATAGTTTATATAGAGGCCATCCTCATTTTTCTGATAATCTTAAAAAACTCGGTGCAAACATAGAAGAGATATCATGAAATTATCCTCGTTAATAAACTTTCTTCGAGACAAAAAATATAATTTCAAACTGTTAAATGCTACAAGTCGGGATGTTTCAATATCGGGAATTAGTGAAGACAGCCGGATTTGTAAAATAAATAATTTGTTTGTGGCCATACGGGGTTTTCGGTATGATTCGCATAAAGATGTAGAAATCATCAAGCGAATAGCATCTGTCGTGGTGGTTGATAATAAATATCAAATTAACGATAACGAATATATTTATATACAGGCTGAAAATACCCGCCAAGCTTTATCTTTGATTGCTTCCTGGTGGTATGGAAATCCGTCATCAAAACTCAAACTTATCGGAGTTACCGGAACCAAAGGAAAAACTACAACTTCGAGCATTGTCTACCAAATTCTACGTCAAAATGGGTTTAAAGCCGGTTTGATATCAACTATTGGCGCAAAGGTGGGTAATATTACTACAAAAATTGGATTGCATGTGACAAATCCCGAGCCAATGCTTCTTCACAGGCTTTTAAAAGACATGGTAAAAGAACATGCAAAATACGTTGTTTTGGAGGTAAGCTCCCACGGGATTGATCAAGGAAGAATATTTGGATTGAAGTTCGAAATTGCGGTTCTTACCAATATTGCTCCCGAGCATTTGGATTACCATAAAAATTTAACTGATTATAAAAACACTAAATTTAAATTGTTCCAACATTCCAAAAAAATGATCGGTAATGCCGATGATAAATCAATAAAAGATTTGATTCAATTGAATAAACCAAAATATTCTTATTCAACTAAATCTAAGTCGGATTACAAGATCGAAGAGGTGGACACCGGTAAATATGTTAATTTTATTTTAAACTACAAAAATCAGAAATTAATCGGAACCACATCACTTCATGGTAAGTTTAATTTATTAAACATCGCGGCTGCCATTGCCGTTTGTCATACGCTCGGACTACCGATTAATAAAATTATAGATTCGATCAGGAATGTTAAGCCGATCATTGGCAGATTGGAAAAGGTTCCCAACAAGCTTGGAATTCAAATTTATATAGATTTTGCCCATACTCCGGAATCAATGGAGGCTGTTTTACAATATTTCAAAACGCTTCATGCAAATAAACTAATTACTGTGTTTGGATGCGCCGGAGAAAGAGATAAAAATAAACGTCCCCGGATGGGTAAGATTAGCTCGAAATTTTCGGATTTAACGGTTTTGACTTCAGAAGATCCCAGGAGTGAAAAAGCGTCTGAAATTATTGAGCAAATAAGATATGGTATAAAAAATGCCAAACAACTCAAATTCGTAAGTTCAATAGGACGGCATACATTTGATACGCATAAAAAATATTACTCAATCGTCCATGACCGATCAAAGGCAATTGAGTTTGCTGTAAAAGCAGCTCAGTCTGGGGACATAGTTGCGATCCTCGGAAAAGGACATGAAAAAAGCATGAATTATGATGGTATTGAACAACCGTGGTCTGATAAGCTGGCAGTAAACAGTATTTTAAAGAAAGTTTCAGGTTCAAGAATTATTAAATAAATCTTTAGTTATAACAGATTTCAAGAAAACTACGTTCAGTTTACATGAACGTAGATGAATTGAACTCTGATATGTCATCCTCCTTTGGAGGAGACCCCGCTCACAAGAGCGGGGAGGATGTCATTAAGATGGATTTTAACAAAATAAAAAAAGTACATTTGACAGGAATAAAAGGTGTTGGTATGACTGCTATGGCTTTGTATCTCCAGGATATTGGCATAAATATTTCGGGAAGCGACGTGTCTGAAGTGTTTGTAACAGACGAAATATTAAAAAAGAGGAATATCAAATGGCTTACAGGTTTATCAGACAAAAATGTTGATAAAGATACTGATCTTTTGATTACGACTGCCGCGCATGGCGGTTTGGGAAACGTGGAGGTTGAGTATGCAAAGAAGAAAGGAATTCCGGTTATGACCTATGCGGAAGTACTGGCTCAAGCTGCAGGAGAAAAAGAGACAATAGGAGTATGCGGGGTGGGCGGAAAAACTTCAATTAGCTCAATCCTTTCAGTTGTTTTGGACACAGCCGGAATGAAACCATCTTTTATCGTTGGTGTCGGAAATATATATCCATTAGGAGTTCCCGGGAAGTATGAAAAAGACGGCCGCAACTTTATTTGTGAAGCCGATGATTATGTTATCTCTCCCGGGATAGACAATCGTCCGAAATTTTCACTGTTGACGCCAAAGATTGTAATTGCAACCAATATTGAATATGACCATCCTGACATATATGAAAATTTTGAAAAAACTAAAGAGGTTTTTACGCAATTTTTCCAAAAAATACCGAAATTCGGCCATCTGATTGCCAATGCGGATAATGCAAATACGATGTCAGTCGCAAAGAATTTTAGAAATAATCTTGTGACATATGGTTTTGAAGACTCCGTTGATTACAGAATTCAAAAGTTGAAATTTGAAAACCAAAAATCAATATTCAGCATTTATAACAAGAAAAAAAAGAAGGTCATAGAAAATATTCGGATTAATTTACCCGGGAAGTTTAATGTAGAAAATGCAACCGCCGCATATGTAGCCGGGGATCTTCTGGGAATAGATGAAATCAGTCTGAAAAGCGGACTTGAAAGATATCTCGGATGCCGGAGGAGATTTGAAGACATGGGAATGTTTTTCGGTGGAAAATTTTTTGATGATTACGCCCATCATCCTGGTGAAATAGTCGCGACATTGAAAGCTGCCAAAGACTGGTTTCCAAAAAGAAGATTAGTTGCTGTTTTTCAACCACACACTTATTCAAGGACGAAAGCGCTGTTTGATGATTTTGCCAGAAGTTTTTCTGAAGCTAATTTGGTTGCCTTAATGGATATATATTCATCCGCTAGGGAAAAATTTGACCCCGGTATCAGCTCGGAAGAGTTGGCGAAAAAGACAAAAACATTTAATAAAAACTGCTTCTATGTTGGAGATCATAAAATGACTGTAAAATGGATGGAAGAAAATATTAAATCAGGAGATGTTGTGATCACCATGGGAGCCGGAGATATTTTTCACATCTATAACGATTTGAAATCAATTTCTGTCAAATAATATTAACTTCAGGTTCAAGATCAATTCCGTACTCTTTTTTGACATCCGATTTCATCTTTTCGGAAAATGAGATTATATCGGCGGGCGTTGCGCCTTTTTGCGTGATGATTACTAATGACTGATTTTGAGAAGTACCAATTTTGTCAATCCATTTTCCCTTCCAGCCGAGCTCTTCCAACAGCCAACCTGCTGCTACTTTGACGTAATCTGAATATTTAAATTTAGGATCATCCGGTTGCGGATATGACAGTTTATCAATCGGGTAGAACTGGATGCTTGGAACTTTTTTTTGAATTTCTTCCAGGTGTTTCTTGGAAATAATTGGGTTAAGGAAAAAACTTCCGACAGTACCGACTTTTTCCCAATCGGGGAATTTTCTCTCCCGAATTATTGTTACAGCTTTTGAAATATCGCGTATATTATACGGAGGATTGGCAAATTTTTTCAGTTCTTCTTCAAGAGATTCATAACGCGAATGGTACGAAGTATCGATCTTTTCGTTTTTGGATAGGTTTATCCGGACTTTAGTTACGATGAATTTCCCTTTTGCCTCTTTTTTAAAATAACTATCACGATAGCGGAACTTGCACGCAATTTTATCGAATTCAATTGTCTTTCCACTGCTTATTTCAACTGCCTGAAGGGAATGGAAAATATCTTCAAAGTTCTGGCCATAAGCGGCTATATTTTGAACAACAGCTGCGCCTACCGTTCCCGGAATAAGAACCAAATTCTCATTGCCCGAAAGCCCATTGTTAATAGACCAATGTACAAAACCATTCCACGATTCTCCCGCTTCAACTTCTACCATTACCGTCTTTTCATTTTCTTCCAATATTTTTATACCTTTGGTTGCAATGTGCATCAACAATCCGGGATAATCTTTTTGAAATAGAATATTCGAACCACTTCCAAGAACGAGGATATTTTGGTTAATTTTTTTATCAGTTAAAATTTTACTTATATCTTCTGATGAAGTTATTTCAGCGAAATATTTTGCCTTAACGTCTATTTTAAAAGTATTATTATTTTTTAGGGGGTAATTACGGAAGATTTTCATCAGATGGTAAATATTATATATATATGGTCTTGATGATACAATATTTAAGATTATGATATACCCTGATTCCAAGATTGCGATTTTAGGATTCGGATTGGAAGGAAGAGACGTTTTAGATTATTTTTTAAAACACGGAGTAAAAAATATTACAATCCTGGATACAAAAAATAAAAACGAGTTGGATTTTTCCGGATTTAATTTAAAATACATAAATCTTGTAACAGGTGAAAAATATCTTTCGAACCTTGACAGATTTGATTTTATTTTCCGATCACCGGGTGTTTATCGGTTTTTGTCTGAACTGGTTTCAGCAGAAAAGAATGGAGTTGTCATCACTTCGGCGGTTAAATACTTCTTGGAAAATTGTCCGGCAACTACAATTGGTGTAACCGGAACCAAAGGAAAAGGAACAACCAGTACTTTAATTTATCAAATTCTTCAGCAAGCTCAGGGCAGGTCCCCAGAAACGAGTAGACAAAAGATTTTTTTAGTAGGTAACATTGGGGTACCGCCGCTAAAAATATTAGATAAATTAGATAAACAGTCGGTAGTCGTGCTTGAGCTTTCATCTTTTCAGCTTATAGATATAGAAAAAAGCCCAAACATCTCAGTTGTACTTAATATCACTTCAGATCATATGGATTGGCATAAAAATCAAAAAGAATATCTGGATTCCAAAAAAAATATTTTGCAATTTCAATCTGAAAGCGACTTTGCCGTAATAAATTCAGATTATCCTGTTCCCAAATCTTTTGAAAAGATCGGTAATAGTAAAAAGTATTTTTACAGCACAAAAAAGAAACTGAAGGGAGTTTATATTGAAAATGATGTGATATTTTCAAATGTATTTGGAAAAACAAATATAATCGGATCAACTGATAAACTTATTTTACGGGGAAGACATAATCAGGAAAATATTACCGCCGCAATTTGCGCTTCAATTCTTGCCGGATCCTCGGTAAGTAATGTAAAGAAGTCTGTTTATTCATTCAAAGGACTTGAACACAGGCTTGAGTTTGTAAGAAACGTAAACGGTGTCTCATTTTATGATGATTCATTCTCAACAAATCCTCAGACGGTAGAAGCTGCAGTAAAGTCATTTGATGAACCCGTGAGTCTGATTCTGGGCGGATTTGATAAAAAGCTTGATTACAATATGCTTTTTAAACTGATCGCAACCAGAAAGAATATTCAAAACATAGTAATAATCGGGGATATGAGAATTGTGTTTTCAAAACTGTTAAAGAAGTATAAATATTCCGGAAATACAATTGACTTGGGCTATTCTGGAATGAACGAAATAGTAAGAAAGGCGTATCGATTAACACCAAAAGGTGGTGCTGTAGTTTTATCACCCGGGTGTTCTTCTTTTGATATGTTTGAAAATTACAAAGACAGAGGAGATAAATTTAAATTATACGTCAGGAAACTGAAGTAGCTTACCAAATTCCTTTTTCAATGTAATCTCTGAATACGTGCATAACCTTTTTTGTAGTCGGACCAACTTTTCCGTCGCCTACATTATGGTTATCAATTTTGGTAACGGGTATAACCTCTTTATTGCTTGCGGTAATAAAGACCTCGTCAGCCGATAATAGTTGCTTCAGATTGACCTGTTTTTCAGTAACCGGTTTAATCTGGGACAGCAGCTTTATAACCAAATTTCTTGTCATGCCTTTCAAAATATTTTCATTGGAAGTCGAAATTTTACCCTTCTTTATAATAAATACATTACTGGTTGTTGCTTCCGATACTGTCTTTGAAATCTGATCAACATAAATTGCTTCTTGAGCATTTTTATGCCTGGCTTTGTCGAGTGCTTTAATGCCCATTGAATAATCGAGTGATTTTACAGATGCTAATGCCCTCGTATAAGAAAAGGTAATGACTTTGATTCCATTTTTGTAATATTCAGCCGGATAATCGTGTTTGTCATCAATTATAACTATAATTGTCGGCTTGTCGCCGGGTTCGGTTGTGCTAATACCAACACCCCCGGTAATGACGATTCTTATAGATTTTTCAGTATCGGATAGATTTTTTTGTAATGTTTGAATAATTATATTTCTAATTTCCGATTCAGATTTACCGATTTTTAGACCTATGCTTGAAGCGGAATTAAACAAACGCTTAATATGTTCATTTAATAAAAACGGTTTGCCTTTGTAAGTAATTAAAAAATCAAAAACACCGTAACCCCTTAGAAGTCCGATGTCCAAGATATTTATAAAGGCGTGGTTAGAGTCAATAAATTTTCCGTTGACGTAATAAATAAAAACGCTATTTTTGGTTTTCATCTGCGGGCGTTATAATTATCAATTAATGGTTGAAAAAAGTATTATACACAAATTGGTAAAACTCTGGGTGGTTAAATTGTTACCAGATGAGCACATCTTCAGTTCAAGTACACCATCGTCAAATATTCGGAAATGGATACTTCATCCGGTCAAAAGACGATTGGCAAAATATTATTTAGTTATTTTACGGCAGCTTAACCACCTTAAGGTAATTGCAATTACCGGCAGTGCCGGAAAAACAACCACAAAAGAGATGATAGCCTCAATTTTGAAGCGGGAAGGGCGGGTCGTTGCAAGTTATAAAAATATTGATCCTGTCTACAATATTCCAGACACAATTTTGAAATGCGGTATAAATACTAAATATCTGGTATTGGAAATGGGTGTCGAATACAAAGGTGAAATGGACTTTTATCTTTGGCTGGCTAAACCAGACATATCCGTTATAACTAATATCTATCCCACGCATACTCTGTTTTTTGGAAACGAGGAGGGTGTTTTTGCAGAAAAAAAGAAAATCACGGCATGTTTAGGGAGGGATGATTGGGCAATATTAAATCTGGAAAATAAATATCTCAAGTCTCTCAAAAACAAATTGTCCTGTAAAATCTGGGGCTTCGGGGGTTTGTCAGAACATCAGGCGGAAAATGTAAGCATCTCGCTCAAGGGAACAAAGTTTATTTATTTTAATAAAGACACGAAATATAAACTTAATATTGACCTGCCTCTTGCAGGTGACCATTTTGCAATGAACGCTCTTGCCTCGATAGGTGTTTCGGAGATATTAAATATTAATAAAGAATATATCGTTAAAGGTTTGAGAGATTTTGCATTGCCGGAAAACCGTATGAGAATTGTTCAACACAAAAGCGGAGCTTTAATAGTGGACGATTCGTATAATAGTAATCCTGCAGCCGCAAAAAAAGCGCTTGCTAATTTTAATGATATTTCAAAAGGTTATAAAAAAATTGTCGTTTTTGGTGATATGCTTGAACTTGGCAAATTAGATAATAAGCTTCATAGAGAATTGGGTATCTATATGCGGAAGCTCAAGATAGATGATTTAATTACTGTTGGTAAAACTTCAAAAACAACGGGTGAAAATTTTAAAAATGACAGCAAATCTTCGGAATCAAAACACTTTGATGAGTGGGAAAATGCGTCTAAGTATGTTAAGAAATTTTTAAAATCCGGAAACGCAATTTTAATTAAAGGATCCAGGTCAATAAATTTGGATAAATTAACACAGAACCTGTTAAAGTTGCAATAATTGTTAATACTGTGGCATATAATATAAATACTTTATGAAATCATCAGAGACTTTGCCGCTTGCATTAGGACTGGTACTTTTTTCTTTTTTAATCACAAGTATATTGATCGTTCCGTTTATAAATCTTCTTTATAAATTCAAATTAACACGTCAAAAAGAAGCACCCAAGAAGGGGAAGATTCCACTTTTTGATAAGCTGCACGATAAAAAAGCAGGTACGCCGGTTGGCGGGGGAATTCTTTTGATTGGCGTTGTGACGATACTTTTTTATCTTTTATTTCCATTTTCTTCGCACATGGGAGTCTATATCAGGAGTTCGTTCGACTTTAAAACCGAACTTTTTACTATATTTTTCACATTTATCTCGTTCGGCATATTGGGACTATCGGATGACATTATGAAAATATTCGGGAAACCTAAACCGGGTATAGCAGGATTCTGGTTTGGAATGACCAGGAAAACAAAATTTATCCTCCAATGGATTCTCGCCTTAATCGTTGGTTGGGTTCTATATGCGAAGCTCGGTATTCAATTTCTTCACATTCCATTAATTGATAATACTATCAATATGGGACCATTTTTCATCTTCTTCTCAGCCTTTGTTATCGTTGCTTTTTCAAACGCTTTTAATATCACCGACGGGCTTGACGGACTCGCCCCGGGATTATTAACAATTTGCCTGATAGCATTCGGAGCGATATCTGCCTCAAATTTGGACACACCATTGTCATTATTTATCGCGCTTCTGGTTGGCTCGTTGATAGCATTTTTATATTTCAATGTTTGGCCAGCAAGAATAATCCTCGGAGATACGGGTGCGTTATCGTTCGGAGCAACCCTTGGTGTGATTGGTCTTTTAACAGGAAGCATATTTGCTCTTTTAGTGATCGGGGGACTTTTTGTGATCGAAATCACTTCTTCAGCTATACAAATTTTTGGTTGGAAAGTGCTAAAGCGTCCAATTTTTAAACTGGCTCCTATTCATCACACATTTCTGGCTATCGGATGGGAAGAACCCAAAATAGTAATGCGTGCTTGGTTAGCCGGAATAATTCTTGCAATCTTCGGAATGTGGCTTGCAACTATTTAAGCTATTCCAACCGCGACAGCTAAAAATTGGAATTATCAAAATTATTAAAAGGAATAGCGGTATTCAAAAACACCCTAAAAATGTTGATATAATGGTAAAAATGCGTCCGAAACTAAAAATCCGAAACCCATTCAGGTCATTAAATAAATCAAAAAAAGGAAGAAACAGTTATAAACACGTAAAAGGTAAAAATATTTTAACTCCATTATGGTTTCTCATTCCTCATGGGATATCAGGACGTATTTTTTTACTGAGCATTATTTTGACATTTTTGGGACTTTTATTTATCGCCGATGTTTCTGCCCCGGAAGCAATCAGTGTTTTTCAGGATGAGTTTTACTATGCTAAACAGCAGTTTGTTTGGGGAATTGTAGGAATTGCTGCTATGTTTGTTGTTTCGAATATTAAGGTATCTTTTTGGGAAAAATGGTCAACACCAATCTTTGTTCTATCGCTTATTTTGTTACTGCTTGTACTGATACCCGGTCTCAGTGTCAAGGTCTTGGGTGCCCGAAGATGGCTGAATCTGGGACCGGTTCGTTTGCAGCCTTCAGAATTTCTGAAATTAGGCTTGGTGCTATATTTTGCAAAACTTGCGAAAAATTCAAAAAGGCTTATGTCATATGTCATCCCGCTTGCGATCGTTGCTCTTTTGATCATGTTTCAGCCTGATTTGGGAACAACCTTGGTTGTGTCGATTATCGGTCTTTCACAGATTTTGATTTCCGGAGTCGGAATGATGTCCATGGTGCCATTAGTAATCGGAAGCGTGCTGCTCGCATTATTTTTTATTTTTTCTTCGGACTACAGAAGGCAGCGATTGATGAGTTTTATCGATCCGCTTTCAGATGTTCAAGGTGGTTCATATCATATCCAGCAAATAATTTTTGCATTAGCAAGCGGTGGATTATTCGGTTTGGGTTTGGGCCAGTCAAAGCAAAAGTATTTATTTTTACCGGAAGCATCCACAGATTCAATTTTTGCAATAATAGGAGAAGAAATCGGATTTTTTGGGTCCTGTGCGATTTTGATTTTATATTTGATTCTCCTCATAAATATGTTTGCCGTCATCAAAAAAACGACAAATTCTTATTCCAGGGTCTTAGCTGTTGGAATTACCAGTTGGCTGGGATCACAGACACTTATAAATTTAGGCTCAATAGTTTCTGCCATTCCTTTTACGGGTGTTCCGCTTCCATTTCTGTCGTATGGAGGCTCGTCACTTGTAGCCCTTCTGACGGCAACAGGGATTATAATTAGCATTGCAAAAGAAAATGAATAATACAAAGAATATCGTCTTTACGGGAGGACATGCCGGGTCGACTGCGTATGCCGTGCTGGAAAAATTTATCATTGATAAAAGATCCGCTGGTTATAATATATTTTTTGTTGGTGCCGGGAGTGCGGTCGAAGGAAGAAAGATTAAAACGTTTGAAGAGTTGTATTTGCCGAAATTAGGAGTGAAATATGTCAATCTGGATACCGGACGTTTGCAGCGTAAATTTAGTTTTTGGACAATTCCTTCCATCATCAAACTCCCTCTTGGATTTATCAAAGCTTTTTCAATTCTTCGTAAAATAAACCCCGTTCTTACTGTCTCTTTTGGCGGCTTTGTTGCCCTGCCGGTTGTCTTTTCATCATGGATACTAAGAGTTCCGATTATCATTCATGAACAAACTTCCGGAAAAGGACTTGCAAATCAATTAAGTATTTCCTTTGCCGATAAAATTCTCTTGTCACGAAAAGAAAGTGTAAAACAATACCCTTCCCACAAATCGGAAATCATTGGCAATCCAATTTGGGAGGCTTATTCAAAGATTTCATTGAAAAATAAACCATCCAAAAAATCTTTAATATTTATAACTGGCGGGTCCCGCGGTTCAAAATCGATAAATCTGGTTGTATTTAAACTTCTCGATAAACTTCTGCAAAAATATAAGATTTTTCATCAAACGGGTGAGGCAGATTTTAAATTGGCTACTCGGTATAAGCAGTCTCTTAACCGTGAGCTTTCAAAAAATTATCACATTTATAGTACAATTGAACCGGAAAAGTTTGTTCAAATGATTGATTTTTCTGATCTTGTGATCGCCAGGTCCGGTGCCAATACCGTCTCGGGAATAATTGCCGCAAAGCGTTTATCTATTCTCATACCTCTGCCCTTTTCACAAAATAACGAACAATTTGAAAACGCTAAATATGTTGAAAGTTTTAGGTCGGGTAAAATAATTAATCAAAACGACTTGAACGAAGAAACTCTCTATGATTCAATTGAAAAAATGATTAGTGATTATCAAAACCTGGTTGGAAGGTTTAAAGAACCGGATTTTGACGATAAAAAAGCATCGCAGTTATTTGTTGAACAAATATTCAAAATTATGCATGAGAAGGGGAAGACACAACGGTAATTTACATTTCAGATTCAAACAGGTTCATTTGAGAATTATCCTATTAATTGGAATTTTGATCGCCTCAATATTTCTTTTTGTCAACCTTAAAATAAGAAATATAATATGCGAAAACCAGTTTGGAAGTTGTTCAAAATATATTACCGATGTCGTAAATACTAAGGATAAAAAAAACTTTTATACTTCGAAAAGGAATGTTCAGAAGATACTGGACAAAAATTATTTAGTTGAAAAGTATTTCATAAAGTATGTGCCGCCTGACACATTGAGTATAAAACTGGTAGAAAGAGTCGCTGATTTATCACTGAAGGGTAGTAGTAGTGATCTTTTTTTTCTGGTAGATGATTCGGGTTATGTCTTGGGAACATCTAAAGAGACGCCGCTTCCTGTAATTGAAGTTGGAGATAAATCATTTATTATCGGGAATAAAGTTGATGATAGAGTGCTTTTTCCGATACAACTTTTAACTTCAATCAGAAATTTCTCTCCGTTTGCTAAGGCAGTTTTAGAGGAGAATCAGTTTATAGTTGAAGTGGATGGCAAAACTAAGCTATTATTTCCTTTAGAGGGGAATAGTGATTTAATAAGCGCAAAAGCGTATTATGTTTTATCAAAATACCCCGTTATTTTGGACAACGGAAAGAAATCGGGGTTTGATAGAATAGAAGCGATAGATTTCAGATTCAAAAATCCTGTCATAAGATATATATAAATGAAAACAAAATCTCGTGTAATTGCCGGAATCGAACTAGGTTCTTCCAAAATTACAACAATTATTGCAAGTGCCCAAACTGATTTAGCTGATTTTTCGACAACCTTAAATGTAGTCGGTGTTTCGACGGCAGAGTCCCGCGGTATAAGGAAAGGACAAATTGTTGATCTGGAAGAAGCAATTGAAGCAACAATTTCATCTGTTGAGGGAGCAGAACGGATGGCAGGATATAATCTGGCTTCAGCTTATGTTTCTCTTGGCGGAGCACATATTATGTCTCAAAATACGAGAGGAGTAGTAGCTGTATCTAACCCGAATGAGGAGATTTCAAAAGAAGATGTTGAACGGGTTATAGATGCTGCGAGTGCAGTTTCACTTCCTTCATCGCGTCAGTTGATTCATGTAATCCCCCGTGAATATTTAGTAGATGGCGAAGAGGGTGTGAAAGACCCGATAGGGATGACAGGCGTCAGGTTGGAAGTTGAAACGCATTTGATTACTGCTTCAGCCGCAGCAGTAAAAAATATTGAAAAAGTTTTAAACGAGGTGGGGATCAGCGTTGATGAGTTTGTTTATTGCGGGATTGCAGCATCGGAAGCGATTTTGACAAAAACAGAGAAGGAGCTTGGGTGTGTTCTTGTTGATATTGGAGGAGGTACGACTTCACTCGCGGTATTTAATGAAGGATCTTTGATTTATTCGGGGGTAATTCCGATTGGTTCCAAAAATGTAACAAATGATTTGGCAATTGGCCTTCGCGTTTCGCTTGAATCATCCGAAAAAATAAAAGTAATGCTTTCAAAGTCTAAACCTTCAAAAGATAAAGATTCGGATCAACTGAATTTGACCAGTTTTGGAGTTGAAGAAAATAAAAAAATATCCAAAAAAACTCTCGTCGAAGGCATAATAAGACCGAGGTTGAACGAAATCTTCACGATGGTAAAAAACCAGCTGGAAAAAGAAAAACTAATGTCTAAGATTCCTTCGGGAATAGTAGTTACCGGAGGAGGGGCTAATGTCATCGGCTTGGAGGAAAGCGCCCGACGCATGCTGCAGTATCCGGTCAGACTTGGCATACCTGAAGGCATGAATGGTTTGATAGACGATGTCGCCAACCCTTCATTTGCAACACCGGTCGGACTTATTCTTTATGGACAAAAAAAGACCCCAAAGGATTCGGGGACATCATTTGTTAAAAAATTCAAATTGCCAACTAAAGGTATTGCGAGTAAAATCATTACTACATTAAAGGATCTTCTGCCCTGAGTTAATTTGCAATATTAGTATTTCTACCTTAGAATCTGCTCATATTGATGAATCTCTATTGAACTATGGCACTTGTAAAACCTGACGCAGCAAGAATAGCAAAGATTAAAGTTGTCGGAGTGGGCGGAGGAGGGGGAAATGCAGTATCTTCAATGGTTGAAGGCAGCGAAGTTAAGGGTGTTGAGTTTATTGTTATGAACACCGATGCCCAGGTACTTCTGAATAATAAAGCTCCGACAAAACTTCAAATAGGTGAAAAAATTACTAAAGGTTTGGGTGTTGGAGGAGACCCGGTAGTCGGTCAACAGGCGGCTGAAGAATCACAGGAGAAAATAAAAGAACTACTTTTGGATTCGGATATGGTATTTATTACCGCAGGTATGGGTGGAGGTACCGGTACAGGGGCGTCGCCGATTGTCGCAAAATTAGCAAAAGAAACAGGAGCATTGACAGTCGGAGTAGTTACAAAACCCTTTCATTTCGAGGGGGCAAGACGGACTGTTGCTGCAGAAGACGGCATCGAAAAACTCAAAGAACAGGTGGACACATTAATTGTAATTCCAAACCAGAGGCTGATGGATGTGATTGACCGCAAAATGACGCTTTTGGAAGCTTTCAAGGTTGTTGACAATGTTCTTGCCCAAGCAGTCGGAGGAATTTCTGAGATTATAACAACACCGGGGCTTATTAATGTTGATTTTGCTGATGTAAAAACAGTAATGAAAGATGCAGGGACTGCCTTATTGGGAATCGGGACCGGAGTCGGAGAAAATCGGGCGCAAATGGCAGCAAGAGCAGCTATTGCGTCACCGTTATTGGATCTATCTATAGAAGGTGCTACCGGAGTTTTATTTAATATTACCGGCGGACCCGATCTGACGATGTACGAAGTTGATGAAGCGGCAAAAATTATATCGGCATCAGCAGATACTGATGCAAACATTATTTTCGGCTCAGTTGTCAAAACCGATATGTCAGACCAGGTAAGAATTACGGTTGTTGCCACAGGATTCGACGAAACGAGAGCCAGGCTTGCAAAAATGAATCAACCGCGAATTCAGCCGATTGTGGAAGGTGTGGTCAGTGAAAAACCCCAATCAGATGAAGAAGATAAGTTTGAATCCCCAACAGATGATTTAGGCGGCGACAGTCCGGCTGAGGACGAAGACGAATTTGGTGAAAAGTTCGAGATTCCGGCATTTTTGAGAAAAATCCAGTAAGGGAATATTTTATGAATGCCGAGATTGGATTTCGAAGGATGTAATAATTTTTAAATATGAGTGAGTTTACCGATCGGATCACAAGCATAACTGCGGAAGTTGAACACTTTGATTCAAATGGGAAATTTGTTAAACACGGATTAATCTACGGTACCCCCAAAGGTTTTACAGGAATTGTGCAAGAAATTGTAAATAAAAAACCTGAAGGTTCTAAGGTGGAATTTAGAAATTTCAGGTACCGTACGGCTTCTCGGTAAGTAAATTAACAAAATCCGAATAAATATTGTAAAATAGCTTCATGGTAAGAAAAGGCAGTCCATACTTCGAAAACGTAGATTTACACCAGGATTTTGCAAAAGAAGAGGAGCAAACACTTAAGGATTGGTACGAAAAGGGTATTGTAGAAAAATATCTTAACAAGAACAAAAAAAGTGAAAAATTTTTTTCCTTCCTCGATGGTCCGATAACAGCAAATAACCCGATGGGGGTTCATCACGCATGGGGTAGAACCTATAAAGATTTGTGGCAGCGATTTTACAATATGAGAGGATTCAGGCAGAGGTTCCAAAACGGATTTGACTGCCAAGGGCTTTGGGTTGAGGTTGAGGTTGAGAAAGAACTTGGATTCAAAAGCAAAAAAGATATTGAAAAATACGGAATTTCCGAGTTTATACAAAAATGCCGCGAAAGGGTCGAAAAGTATTCAGAAATCCAGACAAAACAAACAATTCGTCTGGGTAATTTCATGGATTGGGATCACTCTTATTACACGATGAGTGATGAAAACAACTATATGATTTGGCATTTTTTAAAAGTCTGTCATGAGAAAAAGCTTATTTATAAAGGCAAAGATGTAGTGCCTTGGTGCTATAGGTGTGAGACTGCAATCTCCGAGCATGAGATTTTAACTGAGGACTACAAAGAGGTGAAGCATACTTCAATTTTTCTACGCTTGCCAATAATCGGACGCGATAATGAGTTTCTTTTGGTCTGGACCACAACTCCCTGGACGATTCCTGCAAATATTTCGGTTGCGGTTGATGAAAAACGAACTTACTGCTTGGTTCAAAAAGACGATAAAAAATATTGGATCATGGAATCTCTTCGCGAAAAGGTTTTTGCAGAAAATGAAAAAGTATTAAAGTCTTTGAAGGGATCAGAACTGGTGGGTCTTAAATATACAGCACCCTTTGACGACCTCCAGGCGATTAAGGCTTACAAAGACACTAGGGGTTTTCATGAAGTAGTTGCCACAGACCCAATGATTATGCCAATCACTGAAGATGAAGGGACCGGATTGGTGCACACTTCAACCGGTACTGGGGCTGAAGACCATAAATTGGGTAAAAAGCTGGGTTTGCCTGTAATACCTGCGATAAACGACTCAGCTGAGTATTTAGCAGATTTTGGGAGCTTGACTGGAATAAATGCTAAAGAGAATCCTCAGGTTATTATTGACTTCCTGCAAACAAACAATAATGGATTTTATTTATTCAAAACTCAGGAGTATCTCCATCGGTACCCCGCTTGCTGGCGCTGTAAAAGCGAACTTGTCTGGAAATTAGCGGATGAATGGTACATTGCCATTGATCCGGTCCGCGAAGACATGAAGAGGGTTACCAGGAAAATAAAATGGATTCCGCACTTCGGACTTAAACGGGAATTGGATTGGTTGAACAATATGCACGACTGGTTAATTTCAAAGAAAAACCGCTACTGGGGTCTAGCGCTTCCGATTTGGGAATGTGAATGCGGAAACTTTGAAGTTATCGGAAGCCGCGAGGAGCTAAAAGAAAAAGCTGTCGATGGTTGGGATAAATTTGACGGCCACACTCCCCATAAGCCATATATTGACTTGGTCTCAATCAAATGTCCAAAATGCGGTAAATTAATGAGACGCATACCTGATGTTGGAAATCCCTGGCTTGATGCAGGCATAGTACCATTTTCGACCATCTCTTCGGATAATTCGGGTAATCTGTTATATAAAAATGATAAGAAAGATTTTGAAAATTGGTTTCCTGCCGATTTTATTACGGAAAGCTTTCCGGGACAGTTTAAGAATTGGTTCTACTCGGTTCTTGCAATGAGCACGATTCTGGAAAATCGCGAACCATATAAAACCGTTCTCGGTTTCGCAACGCTTTTGGCGGAAGATGGCCGGCCAATGCATAAGAGTTGGGGTAATTCAATCGAATTTAACGAGGCAGCCGGAAAAATTGGTGCTGATGTCATGCGATGGATGTACCTTTCCTCAAACCCATCGGACAATATGCTTTTTGGATATAAAATTGCCGACGATGTCCGACGCAGGTTTTATTTGAAATTGTGGAACGTTGTAAATTTTTTTGTTTCGTATGCAAATATTGATGGTTGGTCGCCGAATAAAGATGAATCCATTCCCAACGTCAGTGAACCCCTTGACCGATGGATAATTGAACGTTATTCAGAAACATTGGATATAACAACCGTTAGTCTTATTGAATATAAACCTAATGTTGCAACATCATCAATTGAAAAATTTATTGATGATTTATCCAATTGGTATATAAGAAGATCGCGCGATAGAGTGGGTCCATCCGCAAATGATGAAAAATCAAAAACCGGTTTTTATGAGACAGCTTATTTTATACTGTTAAATTTATCAAAAATGCTCGCCCCCTTTACCCCTTTTATTTCCGATGCGATCTACAAAAACCTTACAAAAAGAGAATCAGTTCATCTCGACAATTGGCCGGTGGATATGATTACAAAATCGGAAGATTTAATTAAAGATATGGAGAACATCAGGTCGGTTGTTGAAATTGTCCATGCGCAAAGAAAAGCAAAAGGTATCGCCGTCAGGGTACCGCTTTCCAAGCTTGATTCGGTTGTTGATTTTGAAATTCCCGACGAAAGGCTTTACAAATATTTATTGGAAGAGCTTAATGTAAAAACATGGAAAGTTAAAAAAGGTAAGAAACCTTCACACCTGCCCGATTTTATAATAACTCCTGAACTTCAAGATGAAGCTGATACAAGGGATTTGATTCGGAAAATTCAGAATATGAGAAAGGATTTGAATATCATGTTGGATGAAAAAATTAATGTTGTATCTGATTGGCTGCCGGCAAACAAAAATAATTTGGATTGGTTAACCACAAAAATAATTGCGAAGTCAATAAAAAAAGGCGATACTTTGACAGTCGAAAAAGCTTAATTCCTCAATGCTTAAAAAATTAAAGATCTCAGATCTGTTTATCGTGATTCCGGTACTTGTGCTTATTGTTTTCAGTATATTTGTACTTAAAACGTTAAACCCGGAGCTTTTCCCGCAATATTATATTTATATTATCGCATCGTTTGTAATTTTTATTCTCTTCCATAGCATCGGTTATGAAATGTTAAGTTATTTTTCCGTGCTTTTGTACGTGATGTCAATTCTTTTTTTAATTTTGACCTATCTATTGGGAACTATAACCCGGGGAACGGTAAGATGGTTGGCAATCGGACCACTTGCGATACAGCCATCTGAACTAATCCGACCTTTTTTGATAATCTTCTTCAGTAATCTTATTGTTCAAAAAACATATTCATATAAGAAGCATATTTTACTGGTATTTCTTATACTTTTACCCGTAGTTCTAATTGCAATACAGCCATCACTCGGCGTTGCCCTTATTACATCGATCGGACTTCTTTCGATGTATTTATATAAATTTTTAAATAAGAAGAATTTCATCGTTTTGACTTTGTTTTTATTGGTAATAATCCCCTTAACGTTGTCGCTTCTTAAGCCATATCAAAGGGATCGGCTCAGTTTCTTCTTAAACCCGGCAAAAGATTCTCAAGGACAAGGCTATAACACAATCCAATCAATTATTACGGTAGGTTCCGGAAAAATATTCGGTAAGGGATTGGGTAAGGGTGCACAAACACAACTTCAATTTCTACCGGAAAAACATACTGATTTTGTCTTTGCGTCTATTTCCGAAGAGATGGGTTTAATTGGAGCCTCTGTTATCCTTCTCAGTATGTTTATCCTTCTTTATAGGTTATTAAAAATAATAGATGGATCAAATTATGAGAATTATAAAATATATGTAGTTGGTATTTTTACTACATTATTTATTGAGACAGCCATCAATGTGGGTATGAATTTGGGGATCCTGCCGATTACAGGTGTTCCGCTTCCGCTAGTATCTGCGGGGGGATCTTCACTGATTGCAACAATGATATCATTGTCTCTTGTTACGGGTCCATCTAAGAAATAGGAACTTGAGTTTAGGTTCGATTTTATATACAATACATAAGTTCTTAGATATATTTTTAATATGAAATACGTAGTTGTAAAAATAAACGGCAAGCAGCATCTGTTAAGCGAAGGTACATCTATTCTCGTGGATAAAGTTGTCGGTAAACTTGATCCAAAAATTTTACTATATGTCGATGGCGAGAAATTTAAACTAGGAAATCCGGAAGTTGCCGGAGTGAAAATAGACTTAAAAGTTATAGAAGAAATAGTTAAAGGTGACAAAATTATGGTTTCCAAATATAAAGCTAAATCAAGATACAGGAGAAAAATCGGATTTCGTCCGCAATATACACGATTAAAACTGGAGAAAATAGCATAAGCAGTACTTCATACTATATCAATGTATAAATTATTGATCTGTTGACATCCGTGAAAATATCTAATATAGTTTGTATCACAAATAAACGAATTTAAATAAAATCTTAAAATGTCAACTAAAAAACAAGGCGGAAAGCTGGTCCAGCAAAAAAGATCCCGACCCAAATACCTGGGTGTAAAACTTCACGATGGTCAATCCGTCAATACGGGATCAATAATTGTCAAACAAAGAGGTACAAAATTTGATGCGGGTACCGGTGTAAAGGTCGGACGGGATCATACGCTGTTTGCCGTAAAGAAGGGGAAAGTTAAATTTAAGGAAAGTTTGGGCAAGAAAGTAGTCTCAGTCGTATAGCATTTAAATTTTTTAATATGGTAGATGAAGTAGTTCAAATTCCAGTCGATCAACTGCAGCCAAATCCGCTTCAGCCGCGCGGAACAATAACTCCGGAAAGTTTAGTCGATCTTGTTGATTCAATAAAAGAGCATGGCGTCCTTGAACCGCTTGTGGTTGCTAAAACACCAGCCGGATATCAGATTATTGCAGGAGAAAGAAGATGGCGTGCTTCAAAACTGGCAGGACTCACTCACGTACCTGCTGTAATCCGGGAAACCTCTCCAAAAGGCATGCTTGAGATGGCACTTGTGGAGAATGTTCAAAGAGTAGATTTAAATCCATTGGACAAAGCCAAAGGTTTTGAAAGACTGATGACAGAATTTGGGTTATCCTCTTCAGAAATAGCCGTCCGTATTGGAAAATCCGTTGCTTTTGTATCAAATTCGATCAGGCTTTTGACGTTGCCTGACGCGTTAAAAGATGGACTATTATCGGGTTTAATTACTGAAGGCCATGCCCGCGCACTTGCTGCAATAGATGATCCGGATTTGATGGTTGAAGCATACAAAATCATTCTCAAGGAATCGGGATCTGTCAGGCGGGCGGAAGAGCTTGCAAGAAGAATGAAGGCAAAATCCCAACAGGATATGTCAAGGTCTTCTTATACAAAATCAACCATGCGGATTGTTTCGGATGATATAGATAAAATGCAGGATGATTTGTTAAAAGTATTCGTGTCGGACGGTGAGCCGGATGCAAAAAAGAAAAGAGTAAATGTAAAATTAGTGAGATCCCTTCGCGAAACAAAAGTTACGTTTGTTTTCAAAGGAAATGTTGAGGACACCGAAGAAGATCTTCAAAAGCTTTATAAATCAGTAACTGATTAAAAACGTATTACAAAAACGGTTGGGGAAATTTGATTAAACCCATTTTATTAACCGGCCAATAAATAAAGAACGCTCTTCCGGTAATTTTGTTTTTTGAAACGTATCCCCAATATCTTGAATCAGACGATGACGGGCGGTTATCTCCGACAACAAAATATGAATCCTGGGGTACTGTTTTTTCATCGCCGTTTTTCAGAAAAAGTACACCCTTGGTAACTATCGAACTCGGTATATATGGCTCGTTTAAAACTTTATCGTTGATATATAAATGTCCGTCTTTAATCGAAACTTTTTCACCTGGAAGCCCGATGATTCTTTTGATATATTCTTCTCCAGCAGCAACCGGAGCCTCAAAAACAATGACGTCGCCTCTTTTTGGTTCTTTAAAGCGGTATGTGAGTTTGTCGGTTATAAGGTATTCGCCATCAAAAAAATTCGGTTCCATTGAAGCACCTTTTATTTTGTGGGGCTGCATAACAAGAAGATAGATAAACAAAAATATAGCAAAAGAACTGACAACTACTTCCAAAATGTCCAAAAAAAAATCGCCAAAGCGTTTCATCATAAAGATTATTATAACAGATTCGAGAAAAGACAAAGCATCCTTCGACATACTCAGGATAGTGAGAGGAGTCGAACTATTAGCTCGGTTATCCCCGCCATTCGGCGTGGGACCCGGTTCTGTACCTAATCCCGGATGCGACAGTCCCGTAAGCGAGTGATTAGAGACGTACCAGGGGAAAGTATTCGAACGTTTTTTATTAAAAACGATTGTCAACCAACTCTACAAAACTTATTATAAACACTGAGATACTACACAGAAGATAAAAAAATGAATAGAATTTCGTTTTTGCGGGTGTCCAATAACTATAATTCAAGTAGAATTTGAAATCTCTATCGATTTTGTCTTTTGTCAATTTTCCGGGTAAAAGTCTTATCCACATTATTGGTTTTGTTCCTATTAAGACTACCGTACAACCAGTATTAGTTAACTTACTCAGTTTGATGAAACCGAGGAAAAATACAAGTGTGGGTATCAACAAGAAGTAATTAATTTTATCTGGTTCGAAGTGAAAAATAATATGCATACGATAATATTATCAGAAGATGAATTTCCTTTCATCCGCCCTCTAATAACAAAGATTTTTGAAGCTAATTTGCGAAGCCAAGTCAGACTTGGAGAAGCCGGGTATCGAATGGTACTCGGCAGCCCTGGATGCGATAGTCCCGTACGCGAACGAGGAGAGACGTACTGGGAGAAGACATTCAAACTTTCTACGCACAAAATTGATTTCAAATAAAGGATTATATGGAGAACACCTTCAAATTTATATTCCCCCAGGGTAATGTAGAATATAGATATGTCGGAAGAAGAAAAGTTTAATACTCCTTTTGCTAATAAGTCGGTGGAAAAAATAGGAGAGGGAGCTGTTTCTCGTGTTTTGAAATATGATGATAATTGGGTAATAAAGGAAGTAACCCAGAGTGGGGATGTAAATACTTTGAGAGCGTTGAGACAAAACAAAGAAGATTACGAACTTCTTAGGACGAGATTAGATAAATTCATTCCGGAAACAAATTTTATTAGAGGATCCAACACTGAAGGAAAACCCACAAACTACATTGTGCAAAGAAGGGTAAATGGAATGCCAATTAAAAAGTTAGGAAATAAGGAACTGAAAGATCCTCAAGTTAGATCAAATTTAAAACTTCTTTTGCAGCAATGTCTGAGTATGTGGGAGGAAACAGGCAGATTACCTGATCTTCTTGGAAACTCAATGGCTGTTTTTCTTGGGCCACGATATACTCCAAATATTTTGATTGAAGATCAGACAAAAAAGTGTTATTTAGTAGATACAGATGCAAATCCCAAATTTTTTTCAAAAAAAGCTTCGTTAATTTATAAACCAAGAGTATATCTTTCTGTCTGGAATTTGAAAAGATTTATAATGAAGTTGTGAATACTTTCCTAACCACCCTCCTCAAAGTATTTTGGAGCTAATTTTCAGCTAACGTTTAGTTTACATAAACATAGCAGCGGTGCGGGGAATTGAACCCTGACCCGCCTACCCTATCTGTCCGACAGGCGGACGACGAGCGTTGAAGTATCACCCTCCTTTAGAGGAAGAAACCCCGCTTGTAAGCAAAGCTTAAGACTTCGTTAAAAAGAACGGAGAGGATGTCACACAACAATTACATCATGGGTATCGCTTTCTCGCCTGCCCATTTGTGTTATTTGGATAAATTTTCCCTTCTTCCAAAGTTCGGTTATATTTTGTGCTCCGCAATATGAAAAACCGGACTTAATATTTCCAATAGTTTTATCAAGAAAAATTCCAAGTTCTCCTTTATACGGGACCATTCCGGATACTCCTTCGATATAATTTGTATAATTCTTATTTAATTCATTTTTTATGCTTTTCAGATGTTTGGATTTTTCCGTCAGTGATGTCGATCCGCTGTAGGTTTTATATTTTTTTCCATCTTTAACAATAAATTTTCCCGGAGATGTATCAAAACCGGTCAGAAAGTATCCACACCTTACGGCGCTTACTCCGGCAGCCAATGCTTTGACTATATCTCCGGGAGATTTCACTCCGCCATCCACTATAATAGTCTTTTTCACTTTTCTGGCTACTTCGGCACAATCCAATATCGTCGTTATATTTGGCACTCCGCATCCGGTTTGAATTCGTGTAGTACAAATTGAACCCCCTCCTATACCAACATGGACGCATTCTGCTCCAACAGAAAAAAGTCTTTTGGCTCCGTCAGCTGTTGCAACCAAACCTGACCATATATCGACTTTTTCCCCAAAGCGATTTTTAAGATCTTCTGTAAAGTCTATAGCTTTTTGCAAATGTCCATTGGCAACGTCGATAAGTAATATGTCGACCCCTGCTTCGACCAAACTTTCAGCTCTTTCAATTGAACCTTCTTTGATTCCAACTGCCGCACTGCAGATCAGACCATTTTTTTTAACGTTTTTTACCATTTCGGTTTGAGTTTCAATGCTGTTGAAACGTGATATTATTCCCAAACCGCCATTTTTTCCGAGATCTATCGCAAATTTATCATCTGTAACATCATTCATTGGGGAAGACATAAGTGGAACTTTAAGAACACATTTTTTGGAAATGTAGGAAGATATATCAACATCGCTTCGACTTTTAATTTCCGAATGCATCGGCGTTAAAAGAACGTCGTCGTAAGAAAGTCCTGTTGAAAACTTTTGATTCATGTCTGAAATCAACGACTTTAAATATAATCAAAAAAAGGTTTTCCGGTCAACTTGTTGGAGGTGGCAGTAAAGTGATAAAATTTAAGGTTAAGAAGCACTTCTTTTTAGCTCGTGTAGCTCAGCTGGTTAGAGCGTCCGGTTCACATCCGAAAGGTCCCTGGTTCGAATCCAGGCACGAGCACAGATTACATACTTGCATTGACACATCTTAAAGTAGTACAACAATTAAGAATCAACTAACAATATGAACTCTGACGAAAAGAGATGGAATGAAATCAACAAAAGACTCTCCGGTGAATCTATAAAACATTCATATTATGCTCAACTATCAGAGCCTAAATTTTCCCGAGGCAGTAAGATTTGTGAACTGGGTGGGGGTTTGGGTTACGACGCTTTGTTTTTTTTAGAAAACGGCCATAATGTAGTACTTCTTGATATTTCAAAATTTGCTTTATCTCAGGCAAAATCTCTCGTAAAAAGCCGGGGATTGGATCAGAAACTTTTAACTATTACGGCTGATTTTGGAGTAGGAATGCTTCCTTTGAAAGAAAATAGTTTCGATATCGTATATTCAAGGATCGGTCTTAATTATTTCCCTACGGATGAGACAAGAAAATTGTTTTCTGAAATATACAGGGTTTTGCACCGTGAAGGAAGAGCCTACTTAGCTTTGAAATCACCGGACGATATTGAAGAAATGAAATTTTTAACAACCAATTGCGTTGAATTGGAAGAAAATGTATTTATTGAGGGTGAGCAAATCAGAAGCCGATTCGATAAATCTCAAATTACAAAAATGCTCGAAGACATAGGGATATCTGACTATGATGTTAACTCTATAGTTGAGAGAAAGGAAAATCTTCGTGATGAAGCGGATATCTTCACGACCAAGCCGCTTTTTCTTAACGAAGTGACTTTTGGAAAAATTTGACACCTTCAAAATAAGTTTACCGGTTGTAATATTGGATTTTTTTATGAAAATTTTATATTCTTAGTATAGCTATTTGACGTATGGAAGAAATTCAATACAGGGTTAACCGTTTTAAACGCGGTGTGGATAATTTTGTAAGAGTGATTACATTTATTGCATTTCTTCTTTTTTTACTTTCTTTTTATATTTATAAGTTTAAAGCCGGTAAAATTTATCAAAATCAGGTTGCACTTTGCGATGTTGTGTTAAGTCAGGGTTTGACACAAGATAATCCGCTTGACAATCCGATTCATTCATTTTTATTATCCTCGAAAGATGAATGCTTCACTAATGCTTCAAAAGCAGTTAATTCTTGGGTCCGAACATCATTCATCGCACTGGACATAACAATCCTTTTGCCGTTGGTTTATTTTGGAGGCGGTAGGCTTGCCAGTGAAACAGCCAGCAAGTTAGCCAAAAAGAAAGAGGTTTTGTCTTCCGAATCATGAAAAATTCAACCGGTCTGGTTAAATTTTTTTATCCTCTGTTATTGATCATCCCCGTGATTTTAGTCTTTTCGGTAGATACGGTTAACCCAACATATTATAAATTTGCCAAGTCATATGGCATTGCGGCTATAACGTTGGGTTTGTTTCAGTTGGTACTGTCTTCACGAAATAAGATTCTCGACAGATTATTTGGTTATCCGAATGTGTTAATACTTCACTCGTTAAATGCCAAAATAGTACTTTTATTCGCCATTGCACATCCGACGATGATTTTCTTTTCGTATATCAACGATTTCAAATTCGATTTAAGACAAATTATCGAATCCATAACTTTTCCTTATTGGCTTGGGGTAATCGCTCTAACAGGCCTTTTGGTTACGGTATTTGGTGCAATGTATTCGGGGAAATTAAAATTGAAATATGAATTTTGGAAAAAACTCCACCGCTTCATTTATCTGATCCTAATAATAGTACTGGTTCATGCATTCTTGCTTGGAAGCGATTTTCTGCATAGAAATGTTGTATTTTATTATGTTCTTGGTTTTATTATTTTGGCAGTATTATCATTTCTTGATCGATATTTCCATATTTTCGGGAAGAAAATATACGAATATACGGTTACCGAAGTTAAGAAACAAAACAATGAGGTTTTCTCGTATATCCTGCATCCGGCCAATAATTCAAAGGCTCTGAAATATAATCCGGGACAGTTTGTTTTTACTCATTTTTATGATTCGCATGTTCCGAAAGAAGAACATCATTTCACAATAAGCGGTTACTCGGAGGATGGTGAAGTTATGCTTACAGTTAAAAAAGTCGGTGATTATACAAAAATCTTACCTGATATTACCAAAGGTTCGAATGTAAAGCTGGAAGGACCTTACGGGAATTTGAGCGTAGTACGATATGGTCCTCCATATGTTTTCATCGCAGCGGGTATTGGTATAACCCCATCTTTTTCAAATCTTTTATATCTTGAAGAAAAAAACGCTTTAAAAAATGCTTTTTTAATACTTTCAAATAAAATATACAAAGACATCGTCTTTAAAGACGACCTATCAAGACTTAAGAAAAAAGGCCTCAAAACTGCGTTTTTTTTGACACAGGAAAAACGCCTGAATTATATTAATTCAAGAATAGATGCCCGTTTGTTAAAAAAAATACTCAAAGGAAAAAAAGGTGCAACTTATTTTGTAACCGGTGGCCAGGAGTTTGTTTTGGAAATCGAAAAACAGCTTATCGAAATTGGCATTAAAAGATATAAAATTAACAAGGAGATATTCAGCTTGAAGTAGTTGTTATGTGAAATTTCGAATTTTTATGATTTTGTTATGAGAACACTTGCCCATCTAAGCCATTTTATTTTGCCTGGTTATTCAAATGACCAGAAAGCAAAATTACTTCATAGCGAATCGATCTTTATGATCGTTTTGCTTATGATTGTTGCCCAGCTGTTCTTACAATTTAGCCCGAGCGTTGGTATAAAAATCTTGGGTTATGCTTCCAGCATATCGGTTGATGATGTGGTAAATCTGACAAATAGCAATCGGACCAATGCAGGCGCAGGTGTGCTTAGAGTAAATCCGCAATTGACGGCTGCAGCCAAAGCAAAAGGTGAAGATATGTTGGCGAAGGATTATTGGGCACATGTTGCTCCGGATGGTACACAACCGTGGAAATTTTTTATAGATGCAGGGTATAAGTACAAATATGCAGGTGAAAATTTAGCAAAGGATTTTCCTTCTGCGGGTTCGGCGGTCGATGCCTGGATGGCTTCTCCTACCCACAAAGAAAATCTGTTATCGACAAAATACGATGAAATTGGAATCGCCGTGGTTGAAGGCGATTTAAACGGTGTCGATACGACAATAATTGTCCAGTTATTCGGAAAAAAACTGGAAGGGTCTTCGGCAACAACACCTGAAACCGTAGCGGCGAAATCAAATGAGAACACTGTCCTTGCCCAGGCAATCCCGTCCGGAGTACCGACTATTGCGCCAACACCAAACCCGACATCAGCAGAGTTACCTGTTTTTTCCCAAAACGGAAACATAAGTGGAGGAACGCGGGCCAAAAAATTGACATCGCCATTTTTGACAACCAAAACTCTGACATTGCTGTCAACCGGACTTTTGGTTGTTGTATTTATTGTTGATTCATTTGTGATCGCTAAAAAGAAACTTTCGCGCTATGGCGGAAAAGTCTTTGCCCATTTAGCATTTTTGGGTCTGGTCCTGTCATTGGCAATAATTACTCATGTGGGAGGTATTTTGTAAGTTACTAATATGGGAAAGCATTCAATACATTACCTGCCGCTTATCGCAATTTTGTTTTTGGGATTTATAGGCTTTTACTTATCACCCTACGATAGATTCTTTCAAGCTTCATCTGTCGTTGCATCGGGCGTCGGTTATTTTTCTTGGGGAATCATACACCATTACGTCCATAAAGACCTGCATTTATCGATAATCATGGAATATTTAGCAATATCAATATTTGGCGTAGTCAGTCTTCTAGTTATTCTTTTTCGTACCTGAAGCGTATTTATCTATATCGATACCCTGTAAAAAAGTTGCAAATTCCTGACCGATATCTGATCTTTCCAAAGCAAAAACGACCTGCGTTTTCATATAACTTAATGGATCTCCCGTTGTGAGCCATTTCCCCACAACTTCATGTACTTTAAATTTTGCTCCGTTTTCCGACGCTTTTGTTATTGAATCAACCAACCAAAGTTCGCCACTTTTGCCGGTTTCTTTCTTTATTAGTTGTTTGATGGTTTTATAGTTTAAGATAAATCTTCCAAAATCGGCCATATTAGTTGGCGCTTTTCCTATCTCGGGCTTTTCAACAATCATTTTGAAGTTATTCGTATTTTTGTCGTAATCGACAATTCCGTAACGATTTACGGTGTCTTCTGCCACCTCTTGAATGGCGATAACACCATCACATTTTTCATTTTCATACACTTCAATTAGTTGTTTAAGGCAGGGTTTTTCTGAAATAACTAAATCGTCACCAAAAAGGTAAGCAAATGCCTCATCGTCATCAATAAGAGGGGACGCAACTAATAGCGGAGTTCCATTACCGTAAGGTAAATTTTTTTTCTGTCTGACGTAAACGAAATTGGCCATTTGAGGAATCTCTCTGACTGTTTTTAATAACTCTTCTTTCCCATTTTTATCAAGCATGTATTCAAGCTCGAGATGACTATCGAAGTAGTCCTCCATTATGCCTTGGCCAGACCTAGTAACAATAATTATGTCTGTGATTCCTGAGGCAACACATTCCTCAACCAGGTGGTGGATAATTGGTTTATCAATAATCGGAAGCATTTCCTTAGGTTGGTTTTTGGTCGCTGGTAGGAATCTGGTACCGTAACCCGCCGCTGCTATGATCGCTTTTTTAATTTTTCTTGGTTTTTTCATATTCAGCAGTTATTATAACAGATTCGAGAAAACACAAAGCGTTAGCTAGGGGATGTCGCCGACTCAAACCTCCGGTTCAGAGAACCTAATGGTTCGGGGAAGAGTCATCTGACTCGGAGAGAATTGTCATCCAAAGGATGATCCTCCTCTGGAGGAAATTCTGACCCGCCTGCCGGCAGGCACGGTATATCATCCTCCTTTAGAGGTGTAAACCCCGCTCGTAAGCATAGTTTAAGACTTCGTCAAAAGGACGGGGAGGATGTCATAACCCAATTCATTAATCAAATGAAAATATTTGGAAATGAAATTAACCGAGGGGTATAATTCCTCTTATGAGTATCAAATTATGAGTCTCAAAAATGGTTTTTTTTACAATACAAATTTGGGTAAAGTTAGTACAAAAAAAGTTGTTAAACATATCGGAGAATTTGTAAGCTCAGATCCGACGGATTTTTATTCATTGATCATTGGAACCGATTCACAATCGAGAAAGATTAACGGTGTTTCGGAAATCGACTATGTCACAGCCGTTGTGATTTATCGCAGGGGGCATGGTGCAAGATATTTTTGGAGGAAGGAAAAAATAGTTCAAAAGCCGATACTTCGGGATAAGATATACCGCGAGACAACGATGAGTCTTGAAATGGCGCAGGATTTGGTACCTCAAATAAGAAGAGTTATATCACCCGCAAAATACGATCTCGAAATTCATATCGATGTCGGATCAATGGGACCGACTCGAGCGATGATCAGAGAAGTTGTCGGAATGGTTACAGGTAACGGTTATGTTGCCAAAACAAAACCTGAAAGCTGGGGAGCAAGTAGCGTGGCAGACAAGCATACATAATTAGAGAAAAGTGAAAAGAAGACAAAATTTAATCAATATCTGACAAAATTCTATAAGGAAAGGTAAAATATATATTCATGAAGGGAATAATTCTTGCCGGAGGTAAAGGGACGCGCTTAAGACCGTTAACAAAGATAACCTGTAAACAGCTTCTACCCGTATTCGACAAGCCGATGATATTTTATCCGATAGAAACGCTGGTATCTTCAGGAATAAAAGACATTCTGATTATAATTGCGCCTGAGTATTCAGGACATTTTTTAAATCTTTTGGGTTCAGGTAAAGATTTTGCTGCAAAATTCAGTTTTGCTGTACAGGATGAACCACGTGGTTTGGCAGATGCATTTATTGTGGGTGAAGACTTCCTTGATAATGACAACGTAACAATGATTTTGGGTGATAACATTTTTGATGATAATTTTGAATCGGATATTGAGAAATTCCGGAGTGGCGGTATGATATTTGCCAAAAAAGTTCCGGATCCGGATAGGTTTGGCGTAGTCGAGTTTGATTCGCAAATGAAAGCAGTAAGTATTGAGGAAAAACCGAATAAACCCAAAAGTAATTTTGCAGTTACCGGGTTATATGTTTATGATTCAAAAGTTGTCAGTTATTCAAAAAATTTAAAACCATCAAAACGCGGTGAGTTGGAAATTACTGATATAAATAATATTTATCTGAAGAAAGGTAATCTGAAAGTGAATATAATTGATGGTTTGTGGGAAGATGCGGGAACGTTTGAATCGCTCCTTAAGGTTAATAATTATATGGCCGATAAAATAAAAAGCAACAAATCATAAAGTTCATGGCCAAAGTTTGAGTGTGATTCACAGTTTGAAAGCTTCCATTTTCTCAAATAAAAAACTTTATTTTCTAATACCTTCGTAGGATTTTATTTAATGTTTCTTGATTATAGACACGGAATTGATATACTGTTTTCGCAGGTTATAACGGGGTTATTCTAAACGGTTATTAACCCATAAAGTATAGAAACATCCTGCCAGCAATTTAATATGAGTAAATATTGTCAACATATTGACCTTTTAGCTTGATTTTGAAGACTTAATTAAGTATAATATCCTATAATTATTTAATAGCCGTTGAGGCTATTTTTTTTTCTATGAATAAGGTTGATGTAATTGTTCCGGTAAAAAATGAAGCACAAAATATATTTGAACTGGTCAAACGCATTCATGTTAGTTTGGCTAGTAAATATGAATATAGGATTATATTTGTGGACGACCTTTCCGAGGATAACACGGCATCAATGGTTTCGGCATTGAAGCAGTTTTACCCAATTATTCTTTTAACGAAAAAAGGTCGTCAGGGAAAAGCTTACAGCATTTTGGAAGCCTCAAGTGTTTCAGACAGAAAGATGCTGGTTATGATCGATGGAGACCTTCAATATCCTCCTGAAGCCATTCCTGAAATGCTTCAGAAGCTCGAGGATGAGAATACTGGAGTAGTTGTCGCGAATAGATCAGGTAAAAAGACCTCAATCCTAAGACGCTTGGGTAGTGCAATGAATAAGCTCATTTTTGAGAAGTTACTTCACGGATTTGATTGCGATACTCAATCGGGACTTAAGGCTTTCAGGCACGAAGTTATCGATCTTCTGAGTGAAAACGATGTGAAAGAATGGACAATCGACATGCCGATCCTTAAAGCGTGCCTGGCAAGTGGATACAAAATTGATACAATAAAAATTAGTTTTTCACCGCGTAAAGCCGGTATTTCAAAAATAGATTTTATAAAAGCGGGCAAACAAATTGCTGGGGAATCGATAAAACTTAAGCTCAGGGGGAATAAAGCATATAAGTTTGATAGTATCGACGGTCAAGGATATTTTTTCAATGGAAAGAAATATATTACACACTCCGCTCTTGATCCTGAACTATCGGCAGTTAAAACCTTTACACCGATTCAAAAACTGGTTTTGACTTTTTTTGGATTTACGTTTGTCATCGGACTTATATTTTTTACTAAAGTAACACTTACGTTGTTGATAGGAATATTGTCGTATATCTATTTATCGGATTTTTTGTTTACAGGCGTGACTATTTTCCGATCTTTGAAGAAATCAAAAGAAATCTCAATTTCGCCATCACAGATTGCAGACATAGATGACAGTAAATTACCCGTCTACACTATTTTATGTCCTTTATACAAAGAGGCTGAAGTTATAAAACAATTTGTATCAGGAATTGAATCAATAGATTGGCCGAAAGACAAACTTGAAGTGTTGCTACTTTTGGAGGAAGATGACACGGTTACTATTAATAAAGCGTATGATCTGAAGCTTCCTCCTTATTATAAAATATTAATTGTACCGGCCTCACTTCCAAAGACTAAACCCAAAGCCTGTAATTTCGGTCTGAATCAAGCAACAGGTGATTATCTTGTTATTTATGATGCAGAGGATAAACCCGATCCATTGCAGCTCAAAAAAGCATTTCTTGCTTTCAGGCAGGTAGACAGGAATACAATTTGTCTTCAATCAAAACTTAATTACTATAATCAGGATCAGAATTTGTTGACCAAATTGTTCACTTCCGAGTATTCATTCTGGTTTGATATTGCTCTTCCCGGTCTTCAGTCTTTTGATACCTTCATTCCTCTTGGGGGAACCAGCAATCATTTTAAAACAGAGGTTTTGAAATCTTTAAACGGCTGGGATGCATTTAATGTTACGGAAGATTGTGATTTGGGAACAAGGCTATTTAAAAAAGGGTATAAAAGTGCGATTATTGATTCCGTAACTTTCGAAGAAGCCAATAGTAAAATAAAAAGCTGGATAAGACAACGCTCCCGTTGGATCAAAGGATACATGCAAACATATTTTGTTCATATGCGTAAACCTGTAGAGTTTTTCAGGGAATTTAAACTGCATGCTGTTCTTTTTCAGTTGATCATAGCAATGAGAATGGTATTTATTCTGATTAATCCGTTTTTATGGCTGATGACGCTTGCTTATTTTACACTCTACCGATTTGTGGGTCCGCAAATTCAAGCTTTGTATCCGCCTTATATTTTCTATATCGCAGTCTTTACAATGGTTTTCGGAAATTTTACATATTTTTATTCCAATATGATTGGACTTGCTAAACGCAATTATTGGAACTTAATACAGTATGTATTTTTTATTCCTTTTTATTGGATGCTTTCATTCGTGGCTGCCTTTATTGCTTTTTATCAATTAATCGCAAAACCATACTATTGGGAGAAAACCAAACATGGTTTGCATTTACAAGCCGAGAACAAAGTTAAAGTTGCATTTATTCCTGAAATTACAATTATTCCAACGTTTGAATTTCCGAAAATTAATATTTCTTTTGCATATCTTAAAAATTTAATTCCCAACGTTAATGTATTAACTTTTAATAAAAAACCAACCGAAAAAATTCTCTATGATTCGAAATCCGACTCTCACGAGTTTACAAGCTATTCTGCAGTAAAAAACCGCTTGAGTCCGATCAATATCTTCGGAAAAGTTAATACTTTGCTATTCGGGGGAGGACTTTTAATTGTTTCGAATATTATCGCCAACATCCTTAATTACATTTATAACGCCTATTTGGGTAGGGTTTTGACTTATTCCGAATTCGGATCAGCCAGCCTGATGACTAATGCATACCTTATTATAAGTGTCGTAACGGCAACGCTGTTGATCACAGTTTCTTACAAAGCTGCATATTTATTGGGTAGGCGCGGAGGCATTAGGAAAGATTATTGGTCAAAATACAGAAAATATGCTTTTTTGATATTACTTCCGGTAGGAATTATTTGGGCAATAGGTTCGCTATTCTTATCAGAAAAGGGTTTGTATGATAACGATTTAGCCTTGTTCGTTGTTGCACCGACTTTGATTATTTCTGCAATTACCGCAGTTGATCAGGGATTTTTAAGCGGTAACCATAAGTTCAACATGCTGGCTGCGATTACTATTATTGTACCGATTATCAAACTGCTGGGTGCGTTTGTGTCCGTAACTCTTGGTAATGTTAATCTCATTTATTACAATCAGCCGTTTTCATTATTTATGTCGCTCCTGATTGGCTGGTTTATTGTTTCGAAAATACCCGAAAACAAAATTCGCAGGGGGGTTAAAGTAAAAGCGGATTTTCCCTTCAAATTTTATTTGACAACTCTTTTGAATAGGTTTACAGTCGCATTCTTTTTGAGCGCTGATGTTGTATTGGCAACTTTTCTTCTGGATCCGGAAAGTGCCGGGAAATATGCAATACTTTCCCTTTGCGGAAAAATGATCTTCTTTTTGGGAAGTCTCTTCCCGAGTTTTGTTACACCTGTGGTTGCCAGGAAAATTGGTGAAGGTAAAGATAGCTTAAAAACATTTTATGCTATCTTTGGGTTAACCTTCGGAGTTATCGTAATTTCGTATATCGGATTGGGTGTATTTTCAACCCTTTCTGCGCCATTTCTATTTGGAAATAAAGCTTATCAGATTATTGAATATCTACCGCATTATGCGCTTGCGATTGCTGCGTTTACTCTGGCAACGACAATTGTTTCCTATCACCAAGTCAAAAAGCAGTACTCTTTTTCTCTTTTGGGTTTTTTGATCAGCGCATTTGAGGTTTTATACATCATTCAAAACCACGATACTATTGGACAAATTGTCAGTTCTATCTATGCAGCATCGCTATCGTATTTTGTCTCAACATTTGCACTTCATATTCTGACTGTAAAAATGACGTCATTGAGGATTAACCTGGTGTCTTTATTGTATTTGCTAAAGCCTTTAAATGTTTCACATTCAGATAATAGACTGAATATTCTTATCCTTAACTGGAGAGACATAAAGCACAGATGGGCAGGTGGTGCTGAAGTATATGTTAACGAGCTTGCAAAAAAGTGGGTCAAAAAGGGCTACGGAGTAACAATATTCTGCGGCAATGACGGTAAAAACAAATTCGACGAAAAATTGAAAGGAGTTAATATTATACGAAGAGGCGGGTTTTTTACTTTATATGCTTGGGTACCGATATATTATATTCTGAAAATGAGAGGAAAATTTGACTTTGTCGTCGATTGTGAAAATGGGATTCCTTTTTATTCACCATTGTTTTCAAATTTACCAAAAGTTCTTCTGATTCATCATGTTCATCAGGCAATTTTCAGGAAACACCTCATTTTTCCGTTTTCGTATTTTGCAAGTTTTCTTGAAGGGAAACTGATGCCCAATGTGTATAGAAATGTTGAAGTTGTTACCGTATCGGAGTCCAGTAAAAACGATATTCTCAAGGAAAATATGACTCTCGGTGAAAACATCAATGTCATTAATCCGGGAATTAATTTGAGAGATTTTTCAAGAATGAAAAAATATGAAGTACCAACATATTCATATTTGGGTCGTGTGATGGATTATAAAAATGTTGACATTGCAATTAAAGCTTTCAGAGATGTTGTAAAAGATATACCCAATGCGAAATTTATAGTTGCCGGACGGGGAGAATCGGAAGAAAAGCTCAAATTGTTAACCGAGAAGCTTGGTTTGCAGGAAAATATTGAATTTAAAGGTTTTGTGAGTGAAAAGGAAAAAAGAGAAATCCTTGCCCGTTCCTGGGCAATGATCCAGCCTTCATCTTTTGAAGGGTGGGGAATTACTGTTGTTGAAGCAAATGCGTCGGGAACACCGGTGATCGCTTCAGACACAAACGGGCTTCGGGATTCCGTTGCCGACGGCTTAACGGGCCTTTTGGTGCCTTTGGAAAATTCTGATATCTTAGCTAAAGCGATTGTCGGACTGACAACAATGGACGGATACAGGAAGATCCTTTCAAAAAACGCCTATGAATGGTCCAGAAATTATTCTTGGGTAGTACAGTCAGAAAGGTTTTTGAATATTCTTATGAATATTCATGAACATAAAATAACCCAAGCTGCACCTGCATTTGCAACGGAGAAAGAATAATATGAAAACTCTTCAAAATCGTAAAATATCTATAAATCTTTGTATAAAAGGTAATCCGATGCAGTTGAAAGAGTGCTTAAAAGCTCTTTCAGAAATTAAAAGCAATTTGGTGGAATTGGTGATTGTCGCCGGAGGAGAAGTTGCCGATCTGATTAAAAGCTACAAACTTCATAATTTGAAATTTATAACTTTCCAGGGTGAAAAAAATGATGCAAGAAATAAAGGTTTCCTGAACTCATCGGGAAAATATATTTTATATATTGATCACGATATGATTTTGACAAAAGAGCTGGTAGATGAAATTTTGAGTTTACGAATGATTGCCGATGCTTATTATATAACCGAAAAAGGGATTATCAATAAAAATGTTTTGTCCAGAATTTATACGTTCGAAAAGGGTCTCTATGTAAAAGACCAGAACTCAGAAACTCCCAGGATTTTCAAAAGATCTCTTTTTTCTGAGCATCAGCTTCCTTTTAACAAATTTTACGGCCAATCTGATGAATGGGGATTTTGGATTAATTTAAACAAGAAAAACTTAAAAATTAGCCGTTTAAAAAATCCAATTCATATATCTTTTGACCATTTTACATTGATCCAAAGTATGATTAAAAAATTTTGGATGGGATTTTATTCCATCAGGGTGGCCTCAAAAGGAACTGAAGGGATAAAAAGAATAAATTTGTATGACAGAAGTATCAAGAATATTTTCAAAAACGTTGAGAACATTTACAAAGAACCGTTTGTATTTTTTGGTTATTGTTTTGTCAAACTTATTGAATTGATTGCCTTTATTGTTGGAATGATATATCAAAAGAACCAAAAAACAATCGATACACTTGTTAAGTTTAGTATTAAATTCAGCGTATTAATATTTGCCTTGAGCGATAAATTTCTTGTCAGAAAGATTGATTTATTAGTAATTAATTATCATGAAATAGGAAATCATGACGATGACTATACGGTAGACAAGAACACTTTTATTCGTCAGATTAATTATATTAACAATATATATCGATTCGTTCTTCCTGACAGATTTTTCAGCTTCGCAAATAAGTTCAAAGGAAATTATATGCTTACATTTGATGACGGATTGAAGAGTGTTTTGTCTATTGTTGAAGAACTAAATAAATTGGCTATCAAACCAACTGTGTTTATAAATAGCAATAATTTGATGAATAAGAAACAAGGTAAAGTATATTTGAATGTACTCGATTTGAAACGCCTTAAAGCCGAAGGGTGGACGATCGGATCCCATAACCATACTCACCGGGATATGACCCAAATAAGCCCGGAAGAAGCTTCGGTTGATATTATTTTGTCAAAAATGTTACTGTCAAAATATATTGGAATAAAAACTAAATATTTTGCTTATCCTCACGGACAACACAATGAAAATATGGTTAAATTATTAAAGGTAAATAAATTTAAAGCAGCGTTTACAACAGAAAATAATTATTATTCAAAATTAAAAGACAACCGATTTAAAATTCAAAGAATTAATGTAAAACACAATGACGGTGAAGATTTATTCAAATTAAAAATTTCACCTACATTTTTGTATATAAAAAAAATAATTTCGACCAATGGTAAATAGAAATAACAAACCAACATTAACAATAGGAATTCCCGCTTATAATGAGGAGGGTAATATTGAAAAGATTATAAAAAGCCTGTTTTTACAAAAGGAGTATAACTTTGAACTCCAAAAAATTTTAGTTGTTTCAGATTCTTCGACTGACAATACCAACACCATATTAAAAACCATTAAACACACTAAGTTTGAATACATGATTATGAATAAAAGGAGTGGTCAGCCAAACGTTCAAAACGAAATAATAAAGAAATCGAATTCCGATCTTTTACTCTTATTGAACGCGGATGTATTACTTCCTGATAAATATTTTTTAGAAAATTTAATAAGTGAGATTAAATTATTCGATAAAGATAATGTCGGGATAGTCAGTGTTGAAACAGTCAGCGCCACCCCGAAATCATTTTTTGAAAGGGTAATAGTCGATGGACGGGAATTTAAGAAATTTGCATATAAAACCTGGAAACAAGGCAACAATATTTATATGTGTCACGGTAGGGGAAGACTATTTTTTAGAAGATTTTATAAAAATTTTGTTTGGGATGATAAATACCCTGAAGATGCATATTCATATTTGAAATGTTTGAAAAAGGGCTTTCTTTTTAAGTTTATTAAAAAACCGAAAATAATATTCAGATCTCCATCCGTTTTCCAGGATTATAAAAAACAAAGTGATAGATATTATGAGGGAAAGAAAAAACTTCTAAAAATATACAATAAAAATCTCATTGAAAAAGAATATAAGGTACCGGTATTAATATGGGTTTATGCATTCCTGAAAAATATTATTACACATCCTTTATTTTTAGGTTATATATTAATTTATATATATAATTTTTTTAACAAAAAATACTCCAATAGGAGATATTCAATCTGGGATTTTTCTTTAAGTTCCAAGAAAATCTGAATATGAAAACGCTATCCGTAACAGTGGGTTTGAGCGCCTTTAATGAGCAAAGAAATATTCTCAAGTTTATCAACTCTGTTGTGAGGCAGAAAGGCCGAAACTTCAAGCTCAATAAGGTATTAATTATTTCTGATGGGTCCACCGACAAAACTGTTGAAATTGTCCAAAATCTTAAAAATCCGAAGATAGAAATTGTTGACAACAAAGACAACCTTGGTCAGATGACGAGGCTGCGGGAGTTATATAAAAAGTTTGATAGTGATATTTTGATACAAACGGATGCTGATGTAGTGTTTTCTGAACACACAATCGAAAGCGTTGTAAGGGTAATGCGTTCAGATGAACGTATTTCAATGTGCGGGGGTGATATTGTTCCAGTAGAAAGCACATCGCTTATTGCGAGAGCGAATCTGTTATCGGTAAATATCTATCGAAAAATAAAAAGAACTCTCCGGGGTGGAAACAACATCTTTTCTGCAACCGGACCAATGCTTGCATTCAGACGGGAATTCATCAAAAACATAGCATCGATTCCCGGAAATGTAGTATGTAACGACAGATATATTTACCTGAAATGCATTCAAGAAAGTTTTGTATATCGATTTGTGCCGGAGGCGGTTGTTTATTACAATCTGCCATCTTCATTAAAGGACCATATCAAGCAGGCACGCAGATTCAAGTTAAGCAAAGAACAGCTATATGATATCTTCCCTAAAAATCTGGTTGACCGGGAACTTTCAATACCGAAATCGATGTATCTGCGGTATGGAATTGAAGAATTTTTAAAACACCCTCTATTGGCGGTATATATTTTTCTTGTTAATAAATATTCCGATCTGACAAAAAAACGATCAAAAATTAATCGTGGAATATGGGAAATTGTCGCAACAACTAAATGAAAATATGAAACTAATTGAACGATTGATAACTGCTGTTTTTTTCTTTTTTATTTTATTAATTCTTTTGCTTAGTGTTCGCGGACTACCGGGAGTCCCGAATGAAACTGAATTAAATTTGAAAGAATGGTCCGATAGCGGTCCTTTTGAACTTTCGCCTGAACGGGCGCGTTTTGCCCTGACGTATTCGATTTTAGAGAATAAATCAATTTTCCTGGATAACGAGCTGGCGAAATTTTCTTTACCGGATTTAGGTTATGTGAATGGAAAATTTGTATCATTGTTTGTTCCCGGTATCTCATATTTATTAATTCCCGGATTTTATTTGGGTAAGTTATTTAATGCAACACAACTTGGGGGTTATTTGGTTATTACTTTATTTGCATTTCTTAATACAATTGTAATTTATAAAATCTGCCTCAGGTTGACATCAAATAAGGCGGTTTCATTGATTAGTTCAGGTATTTTTATTTTTGCAACACCAGCCTTTACATATGCGGTGTCGTTATTCCAGCATCATGTGTCAACATTTTTATTGCTTTTGGCATGTTATATTCTGTTAACTTCAAAAAGATTCTTAGGAATAATCTTTGTTTTTTTCATTTGCTCGTTATCAATTATTATTGATTTCCCCAATTTCTTTATGTTATTGCCGGTTGGAATTTTGGGAGTAGTCCGGTTATTCAATGTCGCCGCAACTGAAGACAGAATTAGATTTACTCTATCTTTAAAACAGATACTGCCAATAATTGCGATCCTTATACCTTTATCGGCGTTACTGTTATTTAATAAATACTCCTATGGCAATCCGTTCAAATTATCAGGATCAGTCACGCAATTAAAAAAGTTTGAGGAGTTAAGCGAAGAAGAATCGGAAAGTTCAGACGGAAAATCAATCAGCGGATTATTTAATTTAAGCTATATACCGCAGGGGGCATATGAGCACCTTTTAAGTGTTGACAGGGGATTACTTTTTTTCACTCCGGTACTTATTTTCGGACTTTTAGGCATCAATAATTTGAGAAAGAAAAATAAAGCTTTTACTTATTTGTTATTGTCAGTTACAATCACCAATATTTCACTATATTCATCTTTCGGAATAGGCGGATGGTCTTTCGGGTCCCGCTACTTGGTACCTTCCTATGCGATGCTGTCAATTCTTCTTTCAACATTTTTATCTGAAAATAAAAACAAATTCTTGTTTGCAGTATTTTATTTAGCTCTTATTTATTCGGTAGCAGTTAATACTGCCGGAGCCATATCATCAAGTAAAAATCCTCCTAAATATGAAGCAATCGGTCTTCAATTGGTGACGGGTAGAACTGAGTTGTATTCTTTTGATAGGAACATTCTATTAATCTTTGAAGGAAAATCAAAATCGTTTGTATTTCAGAATTATTTGAAATCATATACTGATGCAAGAACCTTTTATATAGCACTCGTTGCTTTAATTGTTTTAGTATTGTCACTACCGACGTTAATAATATTAACAAAAGACTTAAAAAATAATTATGAAAAGTAAAACAATCGATTTCAAAATATTTAAATTTAAACCCACTTGGAAGCTGATTTTTTCTATCTCAATCGTGTTGAGCTTGATTTCTCTTTTTATTTCATTCAAGTACAACATAATCCTTGCCTATAGCGATGCAAGAGCGCATATGAATATTGCCCGCTTGGTTACAGATAATTTAAAACCCGGTTTGGCGCAACTCGGTTCGGTTTGGCTTCCTCTGACGCATGTTTTAACTATGACGCTGGTATGGAATGATTGGCTTTGGCAAACAGGGCTAGCCGGTGCCGTCTTTTCAATGATCGCATATATCTTAGCTTCTTTATATGTTTATGGTTTGATTAATTATATTTTCAAAAATAAAATTATTGCTTTCTTAGGATTTCTGATATTTGCCACAAACTTAAATGTACTATATATGCAGACAACACCGATGACAGAGGTTCCCCTAATGTTTTTTTCCTTGGCATCGGCATATCACTTACTCAAGTGGGAAAAAGAAAAACATTTAAACGATATCTTGTTAATGTCTTTATATTTATTTTTCGCGATTTTAACAAGATATGACGGCTGGTTCCAATTTGCTTTTACGGGATTAATATTATTTCTGATTGAAGTCAAAACCTACCTGTCAAGACGCTTGGGGAATGTTAAAACTATTGAATTAAAAAATTTTGTTTCTAATACGATTGGAAAACTTTCCCTATTTATGACTCTTTCCGGATTGGGGATTGCCCTTTGGATAGTCTGGAATGCTTTTATTTTTAAAGACCCTTTTTATTTTGCGTTGGGTCAATACTCTGCGCATGCTCAACAGGAATTAATTGAGAAAGCAGGCGGTTTATATGCCAAAAAAGATTTGGTTATGGCTGTTTTAACTTATGGATGGTCATTGGTTGACAATTTCGGTTTTTTCTTCACGTTATTTACGATATTTGGGTTTTATATTTATTTACGAAAGAAAGATTTTGTAAATAATTTATCGCTTTTAGTTTTAATGACACCGATGATTTTTAATATTGTTTCTTTGTACCAGGGTTATTCAACGATAAATGTTCCAGAATTAGTTCTGGATCCGTACTTGGGGACTACCGCGGGTATTTTCAACGTCCGCTACGGTTTGATGATGTTACCGGCAATTTCGGTTTATATATCATATCTTATTTCGAAAAGCAAATTTATGAAATATTTCACGGTACTTCTTATCATCATTCAGCCGATTATGTTAATTAAAGAAAATTACGTAATTACTCTGAAAGACGGATTAATCGGTTCGAGCGCTTCGAATACCCGGGTTGTGTCCGATTGGGCAAAAGTGAATATGAATAATAATGATGAGCTGATTATGTTATCAATGGTTAACAGTTCCTTAGCCTTTGATATGGGTTTCCCCCTGAAAAGATATATCCATGAAGGAACAGGCAGGTACTGGGAAACGTCAATTATCGATCCGAGTATTTATGCAACGTGGCTCATACTGCCAAAAGGCAACGAGTACAATCCGATGTATATTAAGTTGGTCAAAGACGGCAACTCAAAGTTTTTGCGAACTTTTGATGAGGTCAAAGAATTTGACGACCTAATAATTTACAAAAGAAAAGAACACCCCAGGGACACAATCTATGCGAAGAATGGCGAACTTTGGCTGAACGATAAAAAATTTAAATTCATAGGCGTAAATTCATATGACCTTATATACAAATCCCCGGCTGATATATCTGCAACTTTATCCTCTGCGAAGGACAACGGTATAAAAGTTGTTCGTTTTTGGATCTTCGGAGAGGGTTTTGAAGGCGCTATCCAACCGGAACCGGGTGTTTATAATGAGGACAGGCTTGCTGCAATTGACTATATTTTCGCAGTTGCCGACCGTTTGGATATGAAAGTTATTCCCGTTTTTGCCAATTATTGGGAGGCTTATGGGGGAGTTGATAAATATTTGGAATGGGATGGCATCAAATCAGTTGAAGCTATTGATAAAGATAAGTTTTTTGATTCTCAAAAATCAAAAAATATCTATAAAAATTTTGTTTTTAAGATACTCACAAGATCGAATTCGTTAAGCGCCGTTGCCTACAAGGACGACCCGGTAGTCTTTGCATGGGAGCTTATGAACGAACCCAGAAGCTCGAGCGTAGCCGCTTCCGATAAAGTTGTCGGCTGGATTGATGAGATGTCGAAATTTGTGAGATCGATCGACCCGTCGCATTTGATTCTTACCGGGTCAGAAGGCTTTCTGACGGATAATGAACTTATGCCATATGCAACGGGTCCGATGATTGATGATCTGGATAATTTAGCAGAAATTTCAGTAATGACAGCGCATTATTATCTTGATAATGTAAAATCCGAGCGTTCCTTGATTGATCATGAGGTGGTCGCCAGGTGGGATAATTTTTCTGATTCAGCATCAATACCGCTTCTTATCGAAGAAGTCGGTTTTTCCAAAAAGCCTGAAGATAATGGGGGAATTGATCGATACACACTGTATGAATCACTTTTGAAACAGGCAAAAGCAAAAGAAGTCGATGGGATCTTGCTGTGGAACTGGTCGCTTTCGTCGGATGACAATTTTGGTATATCACCAATTGATCTTGGCGACGCAAGACTGATTGAACTTATAAAATCCTATTCGGAAGAGATTAGTAAATAAATTTGGGAACAGCCTTTGCAAAAGCTTAAATTAGCCTTATAATTGCCATTAATGAGAGCTTCATTGGTGATCACGGTATTAAACGAAGAACCTTCTGTAGCAGCTCTATTGGAATCACTTCTGACGCAAACGGAAAAACCTTACGAGATGATATTTGTTGATGGGGGATCGGATGACAAAACGGTTGATATTATAAAAAGGTATCAATCGATCAGCAAAAACATAAAACTCTTTGAGTTCAACACTTCCCGCTCGCAGGCAAGAAATATTGGTATTCGCGCATCGGGTGGAGATGTCATCGTTACGACCGATGCTGGCTGCATAGCCGATAAAAACTGGTATAAAAGGATCACCAAACCATTCGATGATGCAAGCGTGGATTTGGTGGCTGGATTTTACGAAATGATAGGCGGAAAAAGCTCTTTCCGGAAAGCCCTATCTGTATTCTTGGGAATTCCGCCTTCAAAATTCAGTTCTTCTTTCGTTGCTTCAGCCCGATCTTTAGCTTTCAGAAAAACTCTTTGGCAGAAAGTCGGCGGATTTCCGGAAGACATAAAAGATACGGCAGAGGATACCCTTTTTAATTACAAGATAATAAAAACGGGGGCAAAAATTGTACGTGTAAAAAACGCAATAGTTTACTGGAAACTTCCGACTTCATTTTCTGAAGCCATCAAGAAAATCTATTTATATGCAAAAGGAGATGCCATGTCGGGGATTTGGTGGCATCCTGTAAAAAAACTTTCTACCCACAATATAAAAGTCTCATTGGTGTTTCTTCGTTATATAGTTGGTTTGTATTTGCTTCTTGCAACAATTATCTGGCAGGTTTTGGAATTTCCATTTGTTCTTTTATTTGTTTTTTACTGCTTCTGGGCGTTCAGAAAGGTTTATTTTGAAACGCATGACGCAAAAGCAGGGCTTTGCGGAATCGGACTTCAATTTGCTTCGGATATCGCAGTTATGGCCGGCTTCTTCTCCGGAATAATAAGTGTTTAAAATTTTGGAAGCTGATTTTTTAAATTATTAGTGAATTACGATATTTCCACCCAATAGTTCAGTTGTAGGGTTTGTATTGTCGTTTGATCCTAATTGGTTATCGTATACAACAAAATTATTGTTGTTCAGATCCCATATTTTTATTCTGAATTTATCGATATCGCCACCACCCTGTATCAAACCATCCGTTGCTGAAATCTGAAAACCATAATTGCCGGAACCATTAACTGTTCCGGTACCCTTAAATTTTGCTTGAGCTCCTGCAACAACCAACCATTGATAATCTTTACTTGCAAAATCAAATTTCGCTGTCTGGAATCGAAACTGAGTAGTTCCGGTCGGGGATGATGCGCCCGGTTGGTATTTTGATATAAATCCAAATCTCGCAATACCGGTCATTGAATAATCGGAAGTATAAGCTCCGAGCGGGGAAATGATAGTTCCTGCACCAGTTACAAAACCTCCGTTTACATTGGAATCGTATACTACAACATATTGATAAATTAAATTACCCGATCCGGAATCGTCGTCGGTTGCTGTTAATTTGATTTCATAGACTCCGGGAGTTAGATAAGTATGCGAAGCTGCAACTGAATTATACAACTCATCAACATTTCCTTCAGAAGAAAAACCATCTCCCCAATCCCATATGGCAGTATGCAGATCAGAATATGATGGATCCGTAAACGTTCCACTAGTGTTAATAGCGGTATTAATCAGGACCGGGTCTAGTGGTGCATTTATTGAGATAACCGTAGGTTGAACATTTAAAATATCGATACTCGTTTGATCTGTAGCAGTCAGACCGCCACCATCGGTAACTTTGACTGCGACATTTGATATACCGGGGCCATCCAAATTTACAGCTGAGAATGAAACAGTTTGTCCTGAGGTTTCAAAGGTGCCGTTGTTATCGAGATCCCAAGTGTAAGATAATGTATCGTTATCCGGATCGGATCCATTTGCAGTGAGATCAACTGAGTCTCCTTCGTTAACGGAATATGGACCTCCCGATGATACAGTTGGCGGTGAGTTATAGTGGATCTTGAATCTTGCGCCTGTATTGTAAATATATTCATGCCAAGGATTATATGTTGTGAGAGCTCCACCCCAAACGATAACTTCATTTCCGGTCCATATCGGAAATGTATCTCCGCGGGCAGAGAGGTTATTTAGATCCGATGTGGGTCTCCAGGTATCGGTTGTAGGATTATATAAACCACCATTATCCATCCAATTCGCCCCGACAACGCCGCCCCAAATAAATAACTCAGTTCCTGTCCATGTGGGTATTAACCCTCTGGCAGCTGGGGAATTAAGAGTGGTCATTGGCCGCCATGTATCTGTTACGGGGTTATAAATTTGACCCGTTTGTACCAATACATTGTATTTGTTCCATCCGCTCCATGTTACCAATTCCGAACCTGTCCAAGCGCCTGAATAATTTGTAAAGCCCGCATTGGGATCACCTGAATTCATTGGTCTCCAAGAGTCAGTTGCAGGATTATAAATGGCTCCGTCTGGTTCTGGAGAGGAACTTGGCCCGCCGCCCCATACAATTAGTTCACTACCAGTCCAGAACATTTGGTATTCCGTAGACCTGGGAGAGGGGGCTCCAACGTTTGACATTGTAGTCCAGGTATCAGTGATAGGATTATAACGGGCTCCTCTATTCAACAAAGGTTCTGACAATGTTGAACCCCTTCCTCCCCAAACTATCATTTCCGTTCCGGTCCAAACAGCTCCGGTTGTCCACCTAGGACTTGGGGCATTTACCGTTGAAATAGGTGTCCAAGTGTCAGTGACAGGATTGTAGCGTCCTCCGTCTGCGGGGAATTGTGCTCCATCAGGACAAAAAGATTCATTTGCTCCGGTCCATACCAACATTTCCGTCCCGGACCAAACAGCCTGAAAATGCCTACGGGGAGATGGCGCATTAATTGTTGAAATCGGTCTCCAAGTGTCTGTAATTGGGTTGTACCTGCCTCCTGTTTTAAACGAGCAAACCCATCCTTCCGGAAATCCTCCCCATACCAACATTTCTGAACCTGTCCAAACTGTTCCGTAAGCTCTTCTTGGCGTTGGTGCACCAACCAAACTTGTTGGCAGCCAAATAAAATCCTGGGCTTTAATAATTGTTGGAGTTGTAAAAATTGAAAATGAAAATAAAAGGAGGAGAGATTTGATTAACTTCAAGACAAAACTCCGCATACGTAGAACTAAGTAACTCAAAATATCACGTATAGTTTTTAATTACAAGATGTAATATCTCGTAATATCAAATGCCTTATTTATATCTGGCTTCTTTTTCGGAATAATAAGCGCTTAAAATCCAGTTTTCAATTCAGATATTATTATTGCAACAATAAAATATTCGTATTACATTTAATCAATGGTTGTAAAGGTTGTAAAAAAGGAACTCGAAGAGAAAATTGAAAAGGTTTATATGGAGGGTGTTGTAACAGCTAAACAAATCAAACCTGATTTACGCAAAAAAGAACCACCGCTAGTTGATGTAAAAATTACTAACCCTATCACATATATAAAAAGCTGGTGGGCTAAAATTGTTGGTAATGAAGGAATTGATCTGAGGGTAAGGGTTCGACCAATAACAGCGATCGCAATCTCTATAATAATTCTTACTGTCACTTTGGGTATAGGAAAATTTGTATTACCATTCAAAGTACCGTTTTTTGTTTATACTTCTGAAGAAGTCAAGGAGCCATTATCTGATTCTTCTGGTTATCGGAATACTGCATTTACTGGTATTTTACGTCGAGCGTTTTTGTCAAATCGTTATTATTTAACTACAAGTTCATCAGAAGCTATTAACCTCGAAGTTCCTGAAAATATTGATCTGAGTGAATTTATTGGAAGACGTATTTTTGCAACAGGAAAGTATCATGAAGAAACAAGAACATTGTTGATAACAGAGGCTACGAATTTAGAACTATTACCTGAAGAAGTCGAAGTGATTCCTACTTTAATAATTACACCTCCAATCGAAAGCGATTTGTCTGATAAAGTGACTCCTACGATAGTTATAACAACAGAATAAAATTCTACTTGATTTCAAAAAAAGCAGGGGTTGCTTTCTCTCCCCTGCAATTTAATTTTATACTTACTACATTTATTACAATACAGGACCGTGTGCTACACAATATGTTGCTACCCAATCCTGAAGTTGAGTACTAAGATCACTACCTGGGAAAGACTGCTTAATATCCATGTTTTCCGGGAAAAATCCCTCACTAGCATAGAATGCCCTATCCATTCCCCAACAAGCATTCGGGTTAGCATTGTCATTTTTGACTGCTGCCCCCGGCACTACAGCTAATACTGGAATTGCCATAATACTAAGTGCAACTGCTGCGGTAGAAGCACTAATTACGAACTTTTTAATATTCATTTGATATCACCTCCTTCTAACGCCTATCTTTATGCACTTTGTGGCGTCAGTGCGAAAGCAATAAAAAAGACCGCCGAAAAGCGGTCTATACCGTTATTTAAGTACTATAGTAATTCTTAAATAACATACTTCCTTTTTTACTCTTTAAATTACATTGTGTCAATATTTTATATTTTTTTTGATAGTTGAATTCACGGTAATTTCATTCTGGGTATAATACAATTGAACTATATAGGAATATAAAAACATGGGATACACAAAAACAGGGTTAGCGGGAATTGGTTGGATGGGTAGTTTCCGGCTTTTTAGTAGAATACTTGCTTTTTTGAGAATTATTATTTTAGCAAGATTACTTACTCCGTTTCAGTTTGGTGTTTTGGGAATTGCAACTTTGACGCTATCCTTTTTGGAGACAATAACGGAAACAGGAATAGGAGTAGTTATTATTCAGGAGAAAGAAAATTTAGAAAAATATATTGACACAGCATGGTTAATTTCAATTTTACGAGGCGTTTTAATCTTTTTTATAATTTTTTTATCCGCCTCGCTTGTTTCAACCTTTTTCAACTCAGAAGAATCGGTAATCTTAATAAGACTAATTGCTCTGGTTGCATTAATACGTGGATTTATTAATCCAGCAAGATCGACTCTCATAAAAGATTTAAAGTTTAAAGGTGAATTTATTATCAGTTCGATTGTTTTAATAGTGGACTTAACATTCACACTGTTTTTTACGATCATACTGAAAAACCCAATCAGTTTAGTTTACGGACTAATATTCGGAGCCATTACGGAAGTTGTATTGTCTTTTTTAATGCTGTCGCTCAAACCGACATTAAGTTTTAATAAGTATAATCTCAAAAGTATAACTAATCGAGGTAAATGGGTTACCCTCAGTTCCATATTTAACTTTTTATTTACGGATGGTGATGATGCATTAGTCGGAAAGTTGATGGAAAAAAGCAGTTTGGGAATTTATCAGGTTGCTTATAAAATATCCACACTTCCTTTGACTGAAGTAACAAATGTAATGAATACGGTATCTTTTCCCATATTTGTAAAAATATCTGAAGATCGTAATAGGTTATTGAAAGCCTTTTCAAAAACTTTAATTGTAACAATAATGTTAATATTTCCGGTTGGATTAATAATCTACTTTTTTCCTGAAATGATTGTAAAGATTTTACTTGGAGACATGTGGTATGGTGTAATTCCAATACTGAAATCGTTGGCTGTATTTGGAGTATTAAGATCAATTGTTATCGCGTGTAATCCCTTATTCCACTCTTTGAAACTTCAAAAATATGTAACTCTTTACACTTTTACGGCATTATTTGTAATGGCGAGTACAATTTATCCGCTAACTATTAATTATGGATTAAACGGAACAGTGTATTCAGTTTTGCTTGGAACAGTGGCTTCACTTCTATTAAACATTTTTAATATATTTAGGATTTTCAGATCTTAATGAAAAGAGTCGAACCCAATCTTTATACAAAAGAATATTACCTTAATGATGCGTCGGGGTATGAAATATTTGGAAAAACTTTTGGTAAAGTAATTGATGTACGTCTGAAAAAAATACTTGATTTAATTCCTTTGAAAGTAGATCAGAGAATTTTGGATATCGGTTGTGGAAGAGGTGAACTCGCTTTGTGGATGTCGAAACTTACTGGAGGCAAAGTTTTAGGAATCGATTATTCTGAAGATGCTATTAAACTGGCTGTTGATGCGAAAAGAAGATGGCCAAAAAGTGTACAACGAAGAGTCGCTTTCAAGCACTTAGATATTAAAAAGTTAAAAACAATCCAAAAATATGACCTTGTCGTTATGACGGAAGTATTGGAACATTTATATCCAGATGAGCAAATCGTCGTATTCGGGAAAATTAATAACTTGTTGAAAAAAGATGGATTGTTATTTATTCATACTGCACCCAATAAATGGTTTAATATCTATATATACAAGTATTGGTGTTATCCTGTGAGTTTATTTATATCTGTTGTATACAAATTTGTCTTCAATAAGGAATATCCCAGATTAATTCATCCGAAATTGTTTAGAACTCATTACCATAAGATAATGCATATCAATGAGCCTGATTATATTTCACTATGGAATTTATTCAAACAAACCAATTTTAAAGGCAAAATTCATTCAACGAATGTAACTGTAAATAACACGGTGTTATCTTGGAAAGATGCTGTTTATAATTTTATGTTATATTTGTCACCATTAAGTAAATATTTTCCTTTTAACGTATTTTGGGGAAACGATTTTTATGCAATACTCAAAAAAGCTTGCTGAAATATTTAAGAAAAAAAATTTAAAATCCGATTATTTATTTTCGTTACTTGTAAATTTTTGGTTTGCTCCTTGTGATGCTTTTTTAAGAGCCCCTGAAATAGCAATTTGGAAAAATATTAAATTTGTGAAACCTACCCTTAACATTGGCTGTTCTGATGGACGAATGGATAGGTATTTATTTGAAGGTAAAAATATTGATGTAGCCTTGGACAATGACAGAAGATTGATCAAATTAGCCAGAAAATCCGGTTTATATAAAAAAACAATTCTGACATCGGCCGATAAAATACCTTTTGAAGACGAGTATTTTTCTACTATAGTCAGTAACAGCACATTCGAACATATAAAAAATGATTTGGAATCTGTCAAAGAAGCATCTCGAGTACTGAAAAAGGGTGGATCGTTTATATTAACAACCACAAATGATCGTTTTCTGAAAACGATGTTTAAATTGGATTTAAAGGAAGACAAATTAAAAAGATATAACAAACGAGTAAATCATTATCACTATAAGAGTGAAGACGATTGGGTGAAGATATTGAAAGATGTTGGTTTTTCGAAAGTTTATACAAAGACTTACGACCCTGATGATTGGATGCGAACGTGGTGGATTTTATTCAGGATGACAACTTTAAGAGTTTATAAAAGAGAACTGTGGTCATATCTTAAAGATTCACCCTATGGGAAGTTGTTTCCTAAAAAATTGATATCCACTTTCATTTATGAAACATTATTGCATGTTTATAAGAAATCATACGATTCACCAGGAAACTGGCTTTTTATTTGGGCTATAAAGTAGATATGAAAATTGCGATATTTCAAAATTTGCCAGATGGGGGAGCAATGAGAACTGTATACGAACAAGTGAAAGGGTTATCTGAAAATCATAAACTCGATATGTATTGTTTTAATAACATTAATTATAAGGATATGAAGAGCTTTTTAAATAAAATTTATATATATGCTTTTAATGTTCCTGATGAGAAACATGGTTTTAAAAAAAGAGTAACCGTAGATTTTATGAATTTTATAAGTTTGAGAAAGGTTCACAAAAGAATTGCAAGAGATATTGATGAAAAGAGATATGATTTAGTTTTAGTTCACTCAGATCGTTGGACAGAATCTCCATTTATTTTGCGATACCTTAAAACAAAAAATGTTTATCATTGTCATGAACTGCTTCGTATTGCATATGAAGACTATTTGAAAATTGATATGAATTTACCATTACATAAAAAATTATATGAATATTTGACCAGAAAATTACGAAAAAATGTTGATTTGGTAAACGCGAGATCTGCCCAGAAGATAATTACGAGTTCAAAATATATAGCAAACCAGGTTAAAACTTTCTACAAAAAAAGTGCGACAGTTATTCATCTGGGTGCGGATACTGATATTTTCAAAAATTCTGAGAATAATAATAATAAATACGTTCTTTATATTGGTAAAAGAAATATGGAGAAGGGATACGATACGTATTTAAAGGTTAAGAGTTTGCTGAAAGACTCGAAAAAATTAAGTTGGATTGAATTGGGTTTTGATCGGGGGCAAAAAATAATAGAAAGTGATAAGGATTTGGCAAAAATATATTCTAACGCTTTATGTCTGTTGTGTCTTTCGAGAAATGAACCTTTTGGATTAACTGCGCTGGAAGCCATGGCTTGTTCTACTCCTGTAATCGCAGTTTCTGAAGGTGGATATAAAGAAACTATTTTAGATAAAAAAACTGGATTTTTGTTACCGAGATCACCAAAAGCATTAGCATCAAAAATAGAGTTCTTATTTTCCAATTTAAAAGTTAGAGATACATTGGGTGATATGGCTGGAAAACATGTTGAACAACATTTTACTTGGGAAAAATATATTATTAATTTGGAGAGGTATTTTGATAAATTAGTTTTAGAATAAAATATACTTAGTTGGGTTTTCTATACTTCTTGACAAGTCTATCGACAAGTTATAAATATAGTATATTAATTGTACTACTTTTAATAATATTTAATGAACATAAAAATCTTCTTTAAAGATTTAGTAATTCTCTCGTTTATTAGTATTCTTGGATTATTTTCTGCAGAATCTATTTCTGCTGCAATTATTGTTAGCGATAACTTTGATCGCGCCGATACGTCAATTTTGGGAGATGGATGGGTGGAAGATTTGGGAGATTGGACAATAAATAATAATATTCTTGTTCCGCCAGTTCAGGTTGAAGCTATTGTTCACAATACGAATACTCCTTCATCTCCAGATTATTATGTTCAAGTTGACGAATCTGCAAGTGAAAAAGTAGATTTTATTGCGGTTTTAGCTCGTTTTACCGATACGAACAATTTTTATTTATTCCAATCGGGAAAAGGGTTTGCTCAATTATGGAAAAGAGTTAACGGAGGTTGGACTATTCTTTACAGTGGACCTTTTGATCGTCAAGCAAACACTTTTAATTCCTACAGAATTGAAGTTGTTGGGAGTCAAATTAGTGGATTTATTGATAATGTTTTAGTAGCTAGTGCAAATGACGGCTCAATTACGAACTCTGGATATGGAGGTCTTAGACGGGGTGGTGAAATAGGTGTACTCAATTTCAATAACTACGAAGTTGGAGAATTATCTACTCCCGCACCAACACCCACGCCTATCCCCTCTAATAGTTTTTTTAGTGATGGTTTTGACGATCCTGATTCGACGGATTTGGGCAACGGTTGGGTGGAGGATAGTAGTGATTGGGCTATAAATTCCAATCAATTAGTGATTCCTTCTCAAACTCAAGATGAATCCATTATCCATAATAGTATTACACCAAAATTAGCAGATTATTATGTTCAAGTAGATACAAAAAGTAATACTAATGACTTCACTGCAGTTCTAGCACGATTTGTTGATGTTAATAACTTCTATCTACTCCAAATCGGGAAGGATCAAGTTCATTTGTATAAAAAAATAAATGGCGCTTGGTCAGCACTTGATGGCGAACTCCTGCCCCTGTCCTCTGATATATTCCATACTTTACGGATTGAAGTCAATGGGAATCAAATTAGAGGGTACGTTGATGGATCTCAAGTTATATATGCTACTGATACATCACTTACTGAAGTTGGTTTTGGAGGACTTAGGAGGGGTGGTCACACTGCTCAGACAGTTTATGAGGATTTCAGCATGGGATATCTTTTTAAAAATGTAGCACCAAGTGTCGGGTCAATCAATGTGTTTTCAAATCCTATTCAAGTAAATACAGAGATGGTCGCCTCAACATATTTCTCTGACTCAAACGCAGGTGATGATCATACTGCCGTATGGGATTGGGGAGATGGTATTTCAACAAACGGGACTGTTACAGAAGAAAACGGATTTGGTACAATTACTGATACTCACACATATTCTTCTGCGGGGGTTTATACAGTTGTACTTACAGTTACTGACAGCGCGAGTACTAGCAATTCATCAACCTATCAATTTGTGTCTGTTTTTAATCCTACCAGCCAAGGTCTCTTCACCGCAGGTCAGAATTATAGCTCACCCTCCGGTGCCTATCCGCAAGACCAAAATCTTACTGGGATAGTCAGATTCGGTTTGGCTTATAAATATCAAGGTACAATACCTGTAGAAAACCGACAATTTACCATGACCTTTCCAGCAGCAAACTTGGAATTCAATGCAACGACTCTTTCTTCATTGGTTATATCAAACAACATGGCAACTCTTACCGGAACAGGTACAATTAACGGTTTGGGTAATTACACTTTCTTCGTAATCGGTATTGATGGGGGTGGTATACGTATCCAGATCAGAGATACGGATAACAATAATATAGTTTATGACAATCAACCTGGTGCATTGATGACTGTTATACCAACCACTTCAGTAAATGGACATGTAATAGCGCACAATTAATTCAACTTTTGGTTAGAAGTATTATAGATATCCAAAATATTATTTGCAAAGATGAAGCGATATGAGCGATTTTAAACAGATATGAAGCAAAGGGGATATTCAATTGTTATAGTTTCGTATAAAAGTAATCGGGAAACTCTTGGATGCCTATCTTATTTTGGCAACCTGAAGGGTGTTGAAGTTGTGGTGGTTGATAACGGGAAGTCCAAGAATCTCAAAAAAGGACTTCGGAAAATATCTCCCGACATCAAATATATTCGAAACGTAAAAAATACTGGTTATGGGGGAGGGAACAATTTGGGTATAAAAAACTCAAATGGAAAATTTGTCCTTATTCTTAATCCTGACGCTAGAATTGACCGGGAAAATGCAGATAAACTTCTGGCTTTTATGTTGAAAAATAAGAAATCGGCCGTTGCCGCCCCGAGACTTTTTTCAGATGAAGAACTTGAAACCCCGACCGTCCATGGGTATTCAGAACTTACCCCTCTCAAGGGTATATTTGCACTGAGTTTTATCAACAAGGTGTTTCCGAATAATAAAGTTGCGCAACAATTTTACAGACCTTTACAGAATAGCTCGCGAGGAATAAAAGTAGATGCTGTTCAGGGATCTGTGGTTATGGTAAATAAGGAATTATTTTTGGAAGCCGGTGGATTCGATGAGAAGATGTTTTTATATTTTGAAGAATATGATCTTGGTAAACGCTTGAAAAAACTGGGATATTCTGAACACGTCGTTAATGAATCGGTTGCATATCATCAGGAAAATTCCTCCGAATCAAAAACCCCCGACAAAATATTCCAAAACAGCCGTTTTTATTATTTCAAGAAATACTTTGGACTACTTCCGGCTCTCTTGGTTGAAGGCTTTTGCCGGTTCTCAAAATTTGATGTAATGTTTCTCCTCGTTTTTGCGTTAGGAATATTTTTAAGGTTTTTCCGGCTGGAAGAAAATTTTACACTTCATGGTGAGCTGGGACATGTTTACGTTGAATTAAAAAACTATATGGTACGAGGAATTCTTCCTTTGGTTGGTCCTCAAACTTCACACCCCTGGATGAGATTCGGACCTTTATATTATTGGCTAATGATTCCGATTTTCAAATATTCAAAATTTAATCCGTTCACACCGGCTTTATTCATGGCATCCATGTCGTCTTTGGTAATTCTTTTGAATTATATATATGTTTCGAAATGGATGACAAAAGGCTCTGCACTACTCACCAGTTTGATAGTTTCTGTGTCCGCCCCCTTCATTCAACTATCGCAAGCAAGCATGTTTTTTTCGCTGGTTTTGGTTTTATTTTTCCCGTTTTTCCATTTTTTCATGAAATCATTGACCAAAAAGAAGTACCTCTTCGCTGTATTTTTGATATTCGGACTAATGTTGAATTTTCATCTTAGCGTCCTCATTCTTATTCCGCCAATGTTTTTTTGTTATTTGGTTTTGGGATATTTGAAGTCGAAGGTATTTTGGAAATATTTTACGTGGGGAATGTTGATCCCGGTTCTTCCTTCTTTGGTGTACGATGCCAAGAATGGCTTCCAAATGACAAAAAATATTTTTCTTTGGATTCCATACAGGATCGCCGGATTTTTGGGTTTTTATCCGAAAAATAACGCTACGTCAGATGTAATATCTTCAAATATTAAGTCTTTATATGACTTCATAGCCAGCATTTTTACAGTTCAAAACCAGGAACTCGGATTGATAATCTTCATTTTAGTTATATCCGGTTTTTTTTATTTTCGGTCAGCGAATTTGAATGCAAGAAATAAAAAATTAATAAAACTTTTTTATCTATTTTTATTACTGGGTTATTTATCAATATTTGTTCATGGCAAACCTCCTCTACATTACTATTTGCCTGTATTTTTTATACCTATTTTAATTATCGGACTTTTTTTGGAACTATCTTCCAATAAAATACGATTCTTATTGATAACCGTTTTATTGTTTGCAGTTTTCTCATCACTGAAATGGTCTTTTTCGATATATTGGCTTTTCATGAGTGGATCTCATATTGACAACGGAAGCGTACCGTATTTATTACAAAAAAAGCTGTCCGATGGGATTATCAAAGATGCAGGAAGCTTACCGTATAACCTGAAACGGATGGGAAAAGATGACCAATTCGGAGGAGATTTTGCTGAAAATTATCAATATCTTCTTTGGTATTTAGGGAATGAACCGGTGAAGGTAGGAGAAGTAAGGATAAGAGGCAATTCAGACGCCATATTGACCTACACAATCGTTGAGGGAGAGTTTGAACTTCCGAATCAGGATCTTATATTTACGGAAGGGGGAGTAAAAGTGTACAAAAGTCTTCTCAGGTCAAGAATCTGATAAACTTCCACAGTCTAAAGATTGTGGAAGTTTGACACCAGTGATTAACTTCGTTAATCGCGAAAACTTGATACATCGACGGCATGAATACGTGGTTTTAAGCAAGGTGGTGATAAAATCAGGATATCTTACATTTTTATGAATAAAAAAGTCGTGATTGTTATGCCGGCATACAATGCCGAAAAAACATTAATTAAAACCTTTAACGACATTCCGAAATCATTACGGATACCGAAAAATATTATTTTGGTTGATGATGTAAGTGCCGATAAAACAGTTGAGGTTGCGAAGAAGCTGGGGATTAATGTTGTCGTACATGGAATAAATACCGGCTACGGCGGCAACCAAAAGACTTGTTATGACCAAGCTTTAAAAAGTCATGCAGATATTGTTGTGATGATCCACCCAGATTACCAATATGACAGCTCAATGACAGAAGAGCTGATCCGGCCGCTTATGGACGGGTGGGTGGATATTATGCTTGGGAATAGAATTCGCACAAGACGCGAAGCGTTGGAGAACGGAATGCCGTTTTATAAGTATATTTCAAATAGGATTTTAACTGCAATTGAAAATATCATATTGGGTACAAATTTGGGAGAATTCCATACGGGTTTCCGGGCATACAAAGCCAATACACTGAAAGAGCTTCCTTACACCAAATTTTCCGATGACTTCGTTTTTGACCAGGAATTTCTTTTCTCTGCGGTCTACAACGGTTTTCGGATCGGTGAAATTTCGATCCCCGTCAGATATTTTGATGACGCATCATCCATATCATTGAAAAATTCCGTGATCTACGGAGTAAAAACCCTTCAAGTTTGCCTTAAATATTTATTAACAAAGGGTAAAATCGTAAATTATAAAATATTCTGAGTAAAAATGACAAAGCTGACGGGAATAATTATCACAAAGGACGAAGAGGAGAATATAAGATCTGCAATTCATAATTTGGATTTTTGTGATGAGATAATAGTTTGCGATGGCGGGTCAACCGATAAGACGGTTGATTTGGCGAAATCTCTGGATGTTGTTGTAATTTCCCGGCAATTCAAAAGTTTTTCCGACCAGAGAAACTATGCACTGGGAAAGGCAAGCGGTGAGTGGATACTATTTCTTGATGCTGATGAGCGTGTATCGGTTAAATTGAAGCAAGTTATTCGGGAACTAATAAAAAGTTCCGATATTAATGGGGTAAAATTTCAAAGAATTGATAAATTTCTGGGTAAATATATTTACCATGGTGAAAACGCTATAGTCAGGCTTGTCCGCATGGCTAAAAAGGGAACCGGCACCTGGAAAAGGAGCGTTCATGAGTACTGGGATGTGGAAGGCGCGGTTACAGAGGCAACATTTCCACTCTACCACGATTCAAACAAAAACCTTTTTGACTTTATATCAAAAATTAATGAATATTCCCGGATGCATGCAATTGACAATCAGAAGGAAGGTAAGAACCCCGGCTTTATAAAAGTATTATTGTATCCCGGTTTAAAATTCATTGATAATTATTTTTTTAAATTTGGATTTTTGGATGGCATACATGGATTTGTGATCGCGGCTATCATGTCTCTTCATTCATTTTTATCCTGGTCGCAGTATTTTCTTGATACCAAAAAGCATGAAAGTTAATCTGAAAATTATAGTCCTTGTTTTGATTCTAACGGTGTTGCCTCTTGGGCAATTGGTAAGAATTGACAACCTATTCGGGTTCAACCACCTTAACCTTCTGGCAATAGATGCGGTAGCATTGCTTTCTGTAATATTTATAAAGCCTTATTATAAAAAATTTAAATTACTTTTTGGTTCTATCATTGTTTATATAGTTTTTATCAATTTTCTTTCGCTTCTGAAATTCAATCCATCTCAAGTCTTTATCGGGAGTTTTTATTTCGTTCGCTTGATAATTTACTTTTGCTTGTTTATTGTTGTCAGGGAAAGCATTTCAAAACAGTTTGAAAAACATAAGTTATTATTGTATCTACTAATCTCCGTTTTAGTACTAAGTGTATTCGGATGGATTCAGTATTTTATCTTTCCCAACCTTACCGAACTTAAGTTTTTGGGCTGGGATGACCACCTTTATAGAATGACTTCCACAATGTTGGATCCGAACTATTTGGGTGCGCTATTCTTGATCGGAATTTCCATTGCCAACTATTTTTTTGTCCGGTCAAAAAACCGAAAGTATTTACTTACAATAATCTTTCTGGTGATATCAATACTTTTTACCTACTCAAGAGCAACATACCTTGGACTATTTATACTTTTAGCAGTGGCATTTTTAAGACAAAAACTTCATTGGAAGTATTTCCTGATTTTCCTATTTTCTGTTTTTTTTATTCTTTTTCTTCCCAGATACCAAAGCGAGGGAGTTAAACTTGAAAGGCTTCACAGTGTATTCACCAGGATAAGAAATTATAAAGAATTTTCAAATATAATTTATCAAAATCCGCTTTTTGGAATTGGTTACAACAATCTTTGCGCTTATCGGGGCGAGTTTCAGACACAATCCCGTTCCTGCGCCGGAAGCGATTCGAGTATGTTATATATTCTTTCTACAACCGGTGTAATAGGACTTTTGCTTTTTATTGATTTGGGGCAAAAGATCTATGGGAAGATTTATAAAAGCGATTTAATTTTGGTAAAGCCATTATTTGCCTCACTCTTTGTTCATTCTTTCTTTAACAATACTTTGTTTTACCCGTATGTTGCCGTTCCACTAGTACTGATATTGGGAGCTCTGTCCGTAAGAGTTAAGGATAAAAATTGATAGTTAGAGACTTTTCTGTTTCGTTTTGCGCATTGTCAACAGCTTTCAGCGTAATGCTGTTTGCTCCTTCCGATAAATATACTCGGATTTTAAAGTTTCCATTTTCATCCGAGCTTGTCAATCTGTCGTTAGCATAGATTTTGATTTCGGGGTCAGTTGTACCTGTAATTTCAAGATTTTTGTTAATATCCCCATATACGTTTCCATTGTCGGGGGGGGATTTGATGTCTAATGAAGGCGGAGTTTTGTCATATGTAACGGTTTGTGTTTTTGACCGCGGACTCTCATTTCCGGAAGAATCTTTTGAGATAAATGAAAAAGTATTTAATCCTTCTTTTAAGCTAATTTTGAACCTGAAACCGCCTTCATTATTGGCAACGGTTTCTTCATTTTTATTATTGTAATAGATGGTGACAATTGCCCCCGATTCCGTATAACCGACGATTTCCAGGTCGGCGTTATTGGTGAATTCAGAAATCGAATCAATCCTCGGCGTTGAAGGGGCGAGAGTGTCAGAAGATTCATCAACCTGCGAAGTTTTCTTAAGATCGGCAATAAAAACGGCAAATTTAATCATCGCAGGTATTCCGTAGAAAAAAACAAGAATTAAAATTACAATTGTCAGAGAAAATAGGATGAAAGCGCTCGATTTATTTTTTTTATCCTGGACTTTGCTTCTGCGGGAGTAATAATTTGGCATATTAATTTTTAATAGTATCTTGAGCCTACGGTCGGAATTGAACCGACGACCCACGGTTTACGATACCGTTGCTCTACCAACTGAGCTACGTAGGCTTATAACGTCCTTCTTTGGTTGATTATAGCAAAATGTGAGATACCAAGGAATCTGATCGGATTTTTGGAAAAGGAGAATTTACTTAACTTCAAAATAACCGGCATCTGAAAGGCATTCGTTGAAGACTTCTTCAAAATCCTTCGAAGTATCGGTTTTAAGAAAATCTTTCCGGGATCTTAAGTTTGAAGTCTTTTCTGCAATGTCCGCACAGCTTGCATACACCATTTGAGGCCTGTAATTGTTCCAAACACCCCAGGCGAGTATTGAAGCAGTTACGATAAAAACTACTAAATAAATTTTACTTTTATGAAGATTAAACATTTGCATATATCTATATTAGAAAAGTTCTACTACTAATGTCAAGTTTAATTGTACTTTCAATGATAATAACCCGATCGAGTGCAACGAGAACTGGTCACCATGCTTTGCTCGAACCTAAGACCTCTTATAGAGCCTAGTTTGGAACTCTAGCTTAGTTTTCTTAAAGAACATATGGGTATTAAATCCTTCGCTGTTTTGTACGTTTAATGGTCGTCCATAAACTATACGTCATTTGTCCCAGTAGAACGCCAGCGAAGTCTGGAACAAGATCTCTCATGCGACAATGACCATCTCCGGTCCACCCCTGTAAAAGTTCTATTATTAGAGCAAATAGTAGTGTTCCTAAAGCTCCCCAGCCAAAACTTACCCAACCACTCTTCTTGACTTGCCTTCTTGTCATTAGAAAAAATATAGCAAACAATATGATGTGCTTATAATTAGTCAAAGAATATATCGCAAGCGGCAGGTCGAAAAATACCTCACAAGTTTTAATATTCAACTGAAAACCGACACTGGCAGGAAAATACAATGAACCTAAAACAATGGTGGCAATATAAGCCCATAGTTTACCTTTCAAAGAAAGAACTATGAGCATAAGAAATCCAAGAAAAACAAGTATTTGCATAATTCAATTATAACTCATTTTATGATCGTTTTTAGGTAGTTTCTAGTAACTTTCTGTACATTTATGTAGAAAACTGTTGATTGGAGCGGGATACGGGAGTTGTAAGCATAACCTGCAAGACTTTAAATTGCATCATAAACGTAAGTACCCCGATCGAGTGCAACGAGAGCGGGATACGGGAGTTGAACCCGTTTCTCTACCTTGGGAAGGTAGCGTTAGGCCGCTTAACTAATCCCGCATAATAGGTACAGATATACCTGAAATTATAGTGGAAAGGCTTTCAAATTCAAAATGAAACGGGCTTATATTTGTGGATTATTCGGGGATGACAAATGTATTTCCAGCGTGGATGATGCTGGGGTTTTTCAAGCTGTTGGCTTTTGCGATGTCGACCCATCGGTAGGGATCGTTATATTGTGCTTCGGCGATTTTCCAAAGCGAGTCGCCGTGCTGTACAACATACGTCTTTCCGGCACCGGTACTCGATGTGACTCCGCCTTTTGATTCAGGCTGAGCAGCAATAGCGGGTGAGATTTTTTCGGTTGCGGTTATTGCTTGTGCGGGTGTTGCGACAATAGTTCCTGTGACTGTTGGTGTTGTGGTTACTGCTGCAAGCTTATTAAGGTCAGGAATTTTTAGTTCTTGTCCTTCGGTTATGAGGTATGGGCTTTCCAGTTTATTTGCTTCGGCAATGTCAACCCATTTGTAACCGTCCTGGTAATAATTCTCAGCAATTTTCCAAAGATCTTCCCCTTTTTTAACAATATGGGTTCCACCAGTTGCGACTTTCTCTTCTTCAATACCTACGGGAGGAATTGTTTCACCTTCATTTTTCTTGAAAAGATTTACCAAAAAATATCCCGTGATAACAATTACAATTACACCCAATATCATGCTTATGCTGGATTCGTTCAACTTAATTGTTTTGAGAAGCTTTTTCAGGTCCATTGATTAATTTCGGGCAAGACCATTTGTTGAGTGCAAATTTATACTATGAGTATAAATTTGTCAATAGTGATTCGGTCTATAAAAAACTTTCACTTCTTTTTGACACAAATTCGATTATAAATGTAATATATGAATAATGAGCTATAAAGTAAAGCTTATCGATTCAGTTCAGTTAACCCATGACGTAAAGAGATTTATTATTGAAAAACCTTCCAGCTTCACTTACACACCAGGACAAGCAATAGACATGTCTATTAATACCCCAGACCTCAAAGACGAAACCAGACCCTTTACTTTTACAAGTTTGGAAAGCGCCGAGGACCTTGAATTTACAATAAAAAGATATGATGACCATCAAGGTATCACAAAAAGGATACATGCTTTGGATAACGGTTCGGAATTGTTAATCACAAAACCGTTTGGAGCAATTCATTATGATGGAGAAGGAGTGTTTATTGCAGGTGGTGCGGGAGTAACCCCATTTATCGCAATTCTCCGGATGCTTCGAAGCAGGGGACTTCTGGGGAATAACAAACTTATTTTTTCAAATAAGACTTCATCCGATGTGATTCTTGAAGATGAATGGAAAGATGTGTTCAAAAAAAGTCCTCAGAATTTGATCCTGACTTTAACAAGAGAAAAGCGTGAAAACTATGAAAACGGAAGAATTGACAGTAATTTCTTATCAAAACATATCAACGATTATTCGAAACATTTTTATGTCTGCGGTCCGAAACCCTTTGTAAAAGAAATTAGAGGTCATTTGGAGTCTCTTGGAGCTTCACCCGAATTTTTGATTTTTGAGAAGTAATCATTCCCATCGCTCGGGAAATTATCACAGCCTTCACAAAAGTAAACTCTTATCTTAAAACCGGTAGCAACTGTAGTATCGTAATACAGGCTCCTGAAAACCGGTTCGTATTTTTCCAATATTTCTGGCTCAACACCGGATTTGACAGGATCGATCCCGGATATGAGAAAAGTTTCATCTATTTTTTTGATATATTGTTTTGCTGATTCAGCCAGACAATCACCATTTTTACTAAAAGCACATCTTTGTTTCTCTACATTGGCCATTTCGATCTATAAAAAAATTGACTAATCGTACGGGTGGAAAGTTAAGAGAGATGTCGGAATCGAATCACTTATTGTTGATTGTGTCTTTCACAAGATTACCATCGTAATTTACCAAGTACAATCCGCAAAAATACTAAACTTAAAGTAAAAAACTTTATACTCATTTAAAATTAGATATATAATTCGTTTTAATTTCTATGAACGTTGAAAAGAGCAATGAGATTAAAGGAGGATATTTTCCATATTGTCAGTATTGTAAGAATGATGGCAGCTGCACTCTTACGCACAATGAATTCATGGGAGAAGCGGCAAGCGGGATAAATTTTGATATAAGACCTTTTAAACATGAAGATTTGAGTAGTGGATTCACTGTATTTCAAAGAGGAAATCCAAAATCAGCCTGTTCAGGTAGAATTGTAGAAAACGATAGCTTATATTTACCCTTGTCTTGTGAACAATGTGATACGGTGATCAGCTCATTGACAATGCAAGCACTGGCTGGTGTTCATTGCTTGAAGTTTGTACCCAGCAAAAGAATTGAAAGAATTGCAAGAAAAAAGGGTTTTGAGACAATCGATCTGCCTCAAAAATACTGGCCAAGACTTAATCCTGATTATAAATCGGTAATGAATTATTAAAACTGACGGAATATGCCTCTGTTCATTTTTGAATTTAACCTATAATAGTAATATAATATCTATATTATGTCAGAGTTAGAACAACATTTATTTGAACTTTATGATGTCGGAGAAGATGGTAATGAGAGATTTTTAGGTAACGGTTTTAGGGTCAAACGAAATGGAAGAACAGTTTTAACGACTGCGGCTCATGTTGCTTTTGAAGGCACTGATCAAAGAAATCTTAAAGCAAAAGCCCATGATGGATCAAGCACAATTGTAAACCTTCAATTTCAAAAAAAAGGATGGAAGGACATTGCTGAATCTGAACTCCCGGAAATAAATCGTGACGGTCTTGAACATGGATCAGATAATGATCTTTTAAGTGGTGAAAATTTAGAAATAATTTATTCAACTTATAACGGTTGGGAGCGTGCCCGAGTCGAAGTTAAACCTACACATGTGGGTTGCCTTTCTTTGGAAACACATCCACGAAAAACAATAAACAGGAGCTATGAAAATACAGTAGACCATATAGGATCTGAAGAAATACAGACAGCTTATCCTGGCTGTTCGGGTTCTCCGTTGCTTACTAAAGAGGGTAAGGTCGTGGGAGTATTGATTCGAGGTTGGTGGGAAAAGGGTGTTCAATATTGTAAAAGCGTCATTTACACACAAGAGGACTAAATATTATTTCCACTTCTCCATTAGACACTTACTCTATCCGATTATCCAGAGGATTGATTCGTTATACCGAATTTAAATTCGCTGAAAATTAAGGTATAGCGTGACTACTTAAGTAATTTCTTATGCTCGTACTCAAAATATCTGAATGATGACACTTTTCCATTACCAAATTCAGCCTCATAATCAATCCTGTCCAAATAGATATATCCTTCCTGTAAATTATATCTGGCTGCTGGTAATGATCCTGTATAAGATCCATCACCGTCTGTGTCTGTCAAGACAACTTTATGGGATTGAGGTTTTCCGTCAACAGTAGAAACATAAGTTTCATTAAACTGAACCGTCTTTCCCTTGAATTCAAAATTATAGTTCATCTCAAGACATTCCGTACATTCGGACAAAACTGTACCTGTACCGACAACCGGTTCATTTTTGGGACCCCAAACTTTCCAGTCACCCATGCCTGTTCCGTCCCAGTTAACTTCAATAATCACATACAGAGGCATACCATTTGAATCCGAGACTCCGGCAACTTTTGTAGTTGGTCTCAAAGATAGGGCAAGAAGAGCAAAAAATACCAATACTGCCGAAACAATAAATATATTTTTCAAATAGATCACCCCCGTTCTATTAATACTTCCCAATATTTAATACTGGCATAGTGAGTATTTAAAATCAATAAAATTTGAAAATGAGATTTGTAAAACATCTGAAACACATCGTCTATTGTCCAGATTTCATAGATCAGCTATAATTCTTCTGCGATTTAAGTTTGGGGCTGTAGCTCAACTGGCCAGAGTGCTTCCCTGTCACGGAAGAGGTCGCGGGTTCGAATCCCGTCAGCCCCGCTACGTTCATGTAAACTGAACGTAGCCCGCCTAGATGTTTTACTTCTACATTCTTCAAAGCCTAAAAGATAAAAAACTATATTTGGGTTATACGCCCGATTTAAAGAAAAGAATTATCAGTCATAACAAAGGTGAAAATAAAGCAACTAAGCTTCATATTCCGTATGAATTAATTTATTATTCCTCTTTTAAGTCCAAAAAGGATGCTGTTGAGTGTGAAAAGTATTTCAAGACAACAGCGGGGTGGAGGAGATTAAAAGCAATGCTTAAACATAGTCTTTACGGGATGTAGAACTCTTTGAGGCCAAATATCTTTCAATTATCTCAATATCTTTTAAGTGTTTAGGATTATTCTTCAAATAACCTCTTTTTAGTTTAAGAATGTCTTCGAGAGAAGCAAATGGGACACCACCGATTAACACTGCTCTTTGAATTAAATCATCCGTAGTGGGTTTGAAATCGTCAATTTTCGCCTCCAAATAGAGTTCATAAATTCCTTTTCTTAAATAAATTTTGCCTAACATTTCTGGGTATGTCCACTTCTTAACTTCCCACCCCTCATTTTTACATTTATCAAATAACGTTTTCTTAACCAATATGTCTATGTCGTGTCCATCTTTAAGTCCTAAAGCAACAATATGACCACTTCCTATTACTACATAACTACCAAGTGGGAAACCAAGTTTAATTGTTTCTGTTACAATATCCATAAAATATCAATTCGATTATACATAAATCGGTTATGGATAGGTTAAATATAAGTTCCGGAGATAGTTAACCAGAGCCGGTAGAAAATTTTAGCTTCGAAAAACTATTTACACTTAACGAGACTAGATCTTCTGAATACGATTTTAGGGTCAATGGTGGAATTTAATATAAAGCAGCAATGGTCTGTTCCGGTCTTGGATACCATTTCATTGGTTTATCTTTCATCGAGTTCTTAATTTCTTCAATTGTCAACCATTTTGTATCTCCAATTTCTTCTTCGGAAGCAGCGATAGTCTCGTTCGGTTTTAGGTTGTATTCAAAAACATTGAAGTATTCACCCGAACTTGGAAGTCTAACTAAAACCTTACCTTTTGTTATTAGGTCTTCTTCTGAAACATGTAAGCCTAATTCTTCTTCTAGTTCTCTTACTGCCGTTGCTTCGTAGCTTTGACCAAAATTTACATGCCCCCCAACCGATAAGTCCCAACAGTCTGGATACAAATCTTTAGTTGAACTTCTTTTTTGAATAAGAACTTGATCTTGATCGTTTTTTACCAAAACATAAATTGTCCGGTAAAAAACTCCTTTTTTTTCGTGAGCTTCACCCCTACTTATACTTCCTATTACCTGATTATACTCATTAACCTGCGTGAGTAGCTCTCCTTGCGGATCTGTTGTTTTCGTTTTTTGTTCCACCACGAAAGTATTTTCCCACTCAAAGATGATTTTGTAAATAATTTTACGAATAAAAGTTACTGTATTTGATGTTAGGTTAGTTTATTACCTGAAATAACCGGAATTATTGATATACTCAATATAATGTGGGATTTAATTAAAGGTACTACACCCGTATTGTTAATTGCATCTCATGCTTATTCCCAAATAAGATCTGGTAATTTAAAACTAGGTGATATTGGAACAGGTCAAATTGCAAGAAAGCTCGCTAAATCCACAAAGTGTTGGGCTTTAGTATCAACAAAGATTCAGAAGGACCCCAATTGGTATACAGATTCCCCGTTTCGTAAAAAAATCGATAGCATTCTAAAAAAAGAGAATATTAAGGTAGTTTTCGATATCCACGGACGAAAGGACTCAGGAAATTTGATGGAGTATTATCCAAATGAATACTTTTATCGTGAATATGGCAAACTTTTGAGCACTGAAATTGTAGCCGGTTTCAGGGATAATGACCAGATAACTATTGTCGAACATCTTGAAAAACTTAACATTCCCGGGCTAGAAATTGAGATAAACAAGGATGGCAGAGCAGGTAAATACAATCAGGACGTACGAAATAAGCTCAAGACTATTATCACAGAAGTGGGTGGTGAGTAGTGTGCCGAAAGAGACTTAGTTATCTTTTGACTTTATTGAAGGGATGCTCCGTATTTTATATTCCAAACCCTCTTAATACTTTTACAGTTCTTCCATGCCGGCCTTTCGATTCAACCTATCGGATTGTCGAATCCCGTCAGCCCTGCAAACCTTAGTTTAGCCATCATTGAACTCTGCATCAACACTCATCATTTTGTCTTCATAAACCAAAGACTTGGACGAGACTTTAACGGCTATTTCTTGATATAATTCCAATATGGCTAATGCAGAAAGACCGTATATCATTTGTCACATGATGAGCACCATTGATGGAAAGATAACTGGTGGAAACGGTGTAGATATCATGAGCGATGAGTTTTTTGGGCTATACACAGAAACCGAAGACATGCTTCCTTCCCATACCGCTTGGATGTGTGGCAGAGTTACAATGCAAATGTTTGCAAGTAGTGAAGCACAACCCTTATCCACTGCATCTCAACAAATTGACACATCCGACTTCATTGCTCAACACGAAGGTAACTTGTATATGTTTGGGGTCGACACAAAGGGATTGCTTCGCTGGGAAAAAAACTCAATAAAACTCTCAAACGTTGCCGACCCTTTACACTTAGTAATAGTTGTCACAGAAGCTACACCAAAAGAATATCTCCAGTCTTTGCAAGATAAGGAAATATCTTATTTGGTTGCGGGAGAAGAAGACATTGATTTTCCAAAACTATTTGCTTCAATGAGAGAGAAAATGAATGTGGAAACTCTTCTGCTTGAAGGAGGTGGACTTCTAAACGGATCAGTCATGGCTGCTGACATGATTGATGAAATCAGCCTCCTCATGACTCCTAAAGTTGTAAACAGAAGCAACGCCCCTTCATTATTTGAACGAAAAGTTGAAGAACCGCTAGATGTTACTGATTACTTTTTGACTGATGTAAAACGAATGGCAAAAGGTAGTGTTTGGCTTCGATACAAGAAAAGTAGTCAAATAGCTGATAAAGAATAAGCAGACTGTGGATTGAGGAATTGTTGGATTTTCCCAATCTCAAAAGTACTTATTTTATGCCACAAAGTTCGAAGTTCGAATACTAATGCCTGTCCAGTATGTTCGCAGTTCCTCTGGTATTCCGATTCAACCTATCGGATTGTCGAATCCGTAAACTCAGCTTAATATGCTTAAGTTTGGGATGATAAAATGTGTTTTCCTTTGGGATGAATTTTTTCTAAAATTTCAAGCCGATTTTCAATTAAAGGTCTTTCTTCTCTTGCTGTCATTACTTCTTTAAGTATCGGGTCGATTCTCTCAAAAAAGTCGCCTTTGAGGTGTTGTAGTTTGTTATCCATCTCTTCAAGAATATCTTCTTTTTGTGAATCCATACGTAACAGAATATCTTCTTTTTGCGAATCCAGTTTAGTAAGAATTTCTACTTTTTGTTTTTTCAAGCGTCTATTAAATCTTTTATCTATCCTGTCTATATCTGTCTTTGTAAGTGCCATGTGCTAATTTAACTATATGAAGCCCCCTTGGTCAAGATAACTTCGGGAATAAATTTTTTCTGTTTCGAGACTCGAAAACTCTCAAATATTATCAAAGACGTTGAACATCTCAATGACAGCATTTTTAATTTCTTCCGGAAGGTCTGATTGCATGAAATATCCCTGAACCTTGAGCAATGATTTTGGTGTGGGGGTCATTTTCTGAAGAGTGTTTTGTACAGATTCCGGAAAATTTAAGAATATGGTTGTTCGATTTGAGGTTAAAATCAAAGTGTCAGCCTCAATTCTTATTTGCAAATCATTTCCCGGGTTTATCACTATACCACCAAATTCACTATCGTTTGCCGGACCTTTTCGACCCAATATTTCCTGTTTGTTGCTTTTCCAATTTATTGTAGTTGAATATTGATCATTCTCCGGACGTGCTGCCATTAAAAAATAAATTTAGAACATATTCAAGTAATAAGCAATAAGAAGAAAATTTTGAATGCTGATATACAATATGATTATGGTAAAAATCTCAAAAAACATTAACAATATTGATCTTTCAAATCTATTGGAAGATGTTTCGGCTGCATATCAGATTAAGGATAAAAATAAGTACAAGTTCCAAATCATTGCATATGACCGAGCAGCAACAGCTGTTGAACATTTGAGCTCTGAAGCAAAGGATTTATATGATGACGGAAAACTTGATGAAATTCCGGGAGTTGGAAAATCAATTGCCGGACATCTTAAAGAAATATTTTCTACAGGAAAGTCAAAACATTTTGATGAACTTTTCAAAGGAATACCCGATGCGGTATTTGAACTTTTACCGATTGAAGGCGTGGGTCCGAAGACGGCATATCAACTTGTGACCTTACTTGAAATAAAATCCCCCAATGCAGTTTCGAAACTCTTAAAAGCCGCAGAAAAAGGGAAGATCGAAATACTTGAGGGATTCGGAGCCGATTCCCAGGAAAGCATCATCAAATCAATCAAAGAGTACTCATCAAGGGAAAAACGGCACCTTCTCAACTACGCTGAAGAAATAGCCTCGAATATTATTTCGTGGATGAAAGAAGATTTGAATGTTCGGGAAGTCGATGCACTTGGTAGTCTTCGCAGGAAAGCATCTACAGTGGGAGACATTGACATTGCCTGTGCGACGACAAAACCGTCAATAACAATCGGACATTTCTGTAATTATAAAAATAAATCCAGAATTTTGGAAAAAGGGGATAAAACAGCCTCAATTATTATTCCGGGGAACATACAAGTTGACTTAATGGTTTGTCCTCCTGGTCAATATGGATCGGTTCTTCAGCACTTTACGGGCAGCAAACACCATAACATCGCTTTACGTGAATATGCAAGAAGCCTAAAACCAAGCCTAAGTTTAAGCGAATACGGAATAAAAATAGTTAATAGCGAAAAAGTGAAAGAATTCGAAAATGAGGAAGGCTTTTATAATTATCTGGGACTTGATTGGATTCCGCCAGAGTTGAGGGAGGACAGTGGGGAAATAAAAGCTGCGCTTGATGGAAAGCTTCCAGACCTCATTAATTTATCCGACATCAAAGGCGATCTTCAGATTCATAGTGACTTCGATACTCAAACTAGTCATGATTTGGGGTTGTCATCTATGACAGAACTAGTTAAAAAAGCGAATCTTCTTGGATACGAATATCTGGCATTAACTGATCACAACCCTTCGATGGGCAGCCATAATAGTTCTCAGATAAGGAGTCTTCTTCAAAAACGTAAAGAAATAATTGATAAAGTTAATTACTCATTAGATGAAAAACAAAGCGTAAAATATGTATTCAATAGCCTCGAAATAGATATTTTATCCGATGGGAATATTCCCATAACAGAATCTTGTTTGGATATTTTGGATTTTGCACTTGTATCAATTCATTCAAGCTTTAAACAAACCAAAAAAGAAGCAACCAAAAGGGTCATCGGTGCTTTATCGCACCCGAAAGTTAAAATATTCGCTCATCCGACAGGAAGGAAGTTGAATGAACGCGAGGGAATAGACGTTGATTGGGAATTAATATTCAAATTCTGTCTTAAAAATCATAAGTATCTGGAGATTAATGCTGATCCGATGAGGTTGGATTTGCCCGACTATCTTATTCATGAAGCGGTGAAAATGGGAATTCTACTAACAACAGGTACTGATGCTCATCACGCTGACCACATGGATAATATGAAGTATGCAGTCTACGTTGCCAGGCGCGGTTGGGCAGAAAAGAAAAATATTATTACTGCAAAAAGTTTAGAGGAAATAAAAAATTTGCTATTAAAATAAAAATTCACAAATTAAAATGTTTTATGTATATTTATTAAAAAGTTTGAAGGATAACAAATATTACATAGGTCAAACAGAAAATATTAATAAAAGACTAATGCTGCACAATAAAGGAAAAGTGATTTCTACGAAAAACAGAATACCGTTGAAATTGATTGGGTTTAAAACATTTGAAACCCGTAATAACGCGCGATGGTTTGAGTACCAATTGAAAAACCATAGTGATAAAAAGTATAATTTCATTAAATCGCTTGAGGTTCAATAATATCTGAAGCAAGAAGGCCTATTTCATTTAAAGGCCTCCGGCTCGGAGAGCCTCCGGCTCGGAGAGAGGTGATTAATTTATGATTTGGATACTTGTAATTCCACTCGCATTATTATTCTTTTATGCAGTTTCGGTTTACAACTTTTTTGTTTCGAGTAAAGCCAGGATCAAGGCTTCAATTCAAGAAATTGGAAACCAACTAAAGCGTCAATCTGAATTGATTCCGAATTTGGAATCGTCAGCAAAAGGATATCTTAAACACGAAAAAGGAATATTTGAAAAGTTGGCTGACGCCAGAAAGGCAATCAATAGAGCCGTCGAATCAGGCGATCTCCAGAAAATGGCGGATGCAGGAGCGAAGCTTGCAGGAATGCTTCCTGATATTAAAGTAGTCGTCGAAAGCAATCCTGAAATTAAAGGCTCGGAAGTCGTTCAAAATCTTATGAATGAGCTTCGCGACACATCAGATAAAGTGATGTACGCCCGGAGACTTTTGATCGATTTGAGTGCCGACTTTAACGTTAAAAGGGCGACTTTTCCATCTAATGTAATCGCTAATATGTTCGGTTTTTCGGAAGTAGAAGGATTGAAAATGGACGAGGCAGGTGAAGCAACAAAAGTTACCCGCGAGTCTACAAAAACACCGAAAGTAAATTTAGAGTAAATCAGAAGGACAAAGGGGGGGCATTAGTTTTTTTATTTTTATGGGTATTTTCTTATGCTCTTCCACTCTTGCACGCCTACATATGAAAAATATTTATGAGGTTAGACAGTCTAATGAGATAAAAAGTTTTATTGTTATTGCTGGGTTTTTCTTATTTGCTGCTTTTGTTATTTACATCCTGACTCAAACCTTTGGAATCTATATGGGGTATCAGCCCGGTGGTTTCGGATACCTTGGAATCGCTTTAACATTTTCAGGTATTTCAACCTTTGTCAGCTACTATTACAGCGATAAAATAGTTTTGTCTATTTCAGGAGCAAAAGAAGCTGATAGAAAAGAATACTTCGATTTTTACACAGTTACCGAAAACCTTGCCATCTCACAGGGTTTACCGAAACCCAAGATATATGTAATCGACGATTCTGCGCCTAATGCGTTTGCCACCGGAAGAGATTATGACCATGCGGTAATATGTGCCACCTCCGGACTTTTGGATAAAATGACCAGATCCGAACTGGAAGCAGTTCTTGCTCACGAATTATCACATATTAAAAATTATGATATGCGTTTGATGTCTATCGTATCCGTAATGGTAGGAATTATTGCTTTAATGGCAGATTGGCTTTTGAGGGTAAGATATTTTGGCGGAGGAAGGAAAAATTCAGACAATGAAGGATCAATCGGAGCAATAATATTGATTCTGGGGATTATATTTGCAGTCGTTTCACCGATTATTGCCCAGCTTATCAGATTGGCAATTTCAAGAAGAAGAGAATTTATGGCCGATGCAGGGTCAGTCGAAATAACAAGACAGCCTAATTCGATGATCTCCGCTCTAAAAAAACTCGAGAGCGATACCGAACCTCTAGAGGCGGCCAATAAAGCAACAGCCCATTTGTACATCGTTAATCCTTTTAGAGGTAACATTAAAGGAGCGGTATCCTGGTTCTCGGGGCTTTTCAACACGCACCCTCCGATAGAAGATCGGATAAAAGCACTTGAATCAATGGCGTAATTAGTTTATCTTTAAAAGATGGTATACACTCTGGGTATAGTTGTGATCGGGGTCAGCCTATTTGGCGCCATTCTCATACTGTACTTCGCCAACAAAATGGTCAAAAAAAGATAACGTGCTTCCTGACGTTGTGCAAACCTCATTATCGGTTTAATATATGGTTATATTTGTTTGGTTTTTATGACTGCGATGAAATCAAGTAAATCCGAAAATATTAATATTGAACATGTTGCAAAGCTGTCAAAGCTGAATTTGAACGCAAGCGAAATTAAGATTTTTACAAAACAGTTGGGTGAAGTTATTAACTATATAAATGAGCTTGCAGAAATTGATACTGAATCGGTTGAACCCACGAGTCAAACAACAGGGCTAATTAATAAAAAAAGGAAAGACATTCGAAGACCTTCCCTCACACAAAATGACGCTATTTCACAATCGGGAAATGTTTATAACGGATACTTCAAGGTCGGAATGATTTTGGAAAATAAAGAAATGTAATAAATATGATTCCTTCTGTAAGCATCAAAGACAATCTCAATAATTTAAAATCAGGAAATTATAAAGCCGTTAATTTGGTGGATTACTTTTTGGATCGAATTAATAAGTTTGATAATAATATTAATTCCTTTATTACTATTACCGAAAATGCCGCCTATGAGAAGGCGAGATGGATCGATAAGTTAATTTCGGAAGGTACAAAGGATCCGGAAAAGGAGTATCCACTTTTAGGGACAGTTATCGCGTTTAAAGATTTATTTTTAACGAAAGGAGTCCGAACGACTGCTGCATCAAAAGTACTTGACAACTACATACCGGCTTATAATGCAACCGTTGTAGAAAGACTGGAAAAAGCGGGTTGTATCACGATAGGAAAGTTGAACTGTGATGCCTGGGCGCACGGTTCGAGCGGTGAGAATTCAGATTTCGGGAGCACAAAAAATCCCTGGAATTTTGATTACACACCCGGCGGATCCTCAAGTGGGTCGGGTGCTTCACTAGCAGCACAATTTTGTCAGGTAACAACAGGTACTGATACTTGCGGGTCAATCCGTTTGCCTGCTAACTATTGCTATAAAGTCGGATTCAAACCGACTTATGGTTCGGTTTCAAGATATGGGATTGTGGCTATGGCATCTTCACTGGACTCTATCGGACATCTCACGAATACTGTTGAGGATGCAAGAAGAGTTTTCAACGTAACCAAAGGACCGGATGGATACGATTCTACACTGAAAACTTCAGATTATATATTTGATAAAAATAAAAAATTAAGAATCGGAATACCAAAGGAATTTTTTGTCAAGGGTATTGATAAATCGGTTGAAGATAATATTAAAAAAGCAATTTTAATTTTTAAAGATCTGGGAGTGGAAACGGTTGAGATTAGCCTTCCCCATACAAAATACGGTTTATCGGTTTACTACATCATCCAGCCCGCCGAAGTATCATCAAATCTTGGCAGATACGATGGCATTCGCTATGGAAATTCAAGGGATTCATTTGGTAGTGAAGCCAAAAGAAGAATCATATTGGGATCGTTTGTATTGTCTTCGGGATATTATGATGCTTATTATTTGAAAGCAATGAAAGTACGTACGATCATAAAATCCGAAGTAGACGATGTTTTGAAAAAAGTAGATGCGATTATCGCTCCCGTTGCACCCACGCCGCCTTTTAAATTAGGAGAAAAAATTAACGATCCTTTGAAAATGTACCTTACGGATATTTACGCAGCCACCGCAAACCTGGCTGGTATACCGTCTCTGGCAATTCCCTTTGGTTTTTCAAAAGAAAGCCTTCCTTTGGGTTTCCAGCTAATGGGACCTCGGTTTAGTGAAGAAATGCTATTTAATTTGGGAGAAAAATTTGAAAAGGAAAGCGGGTATGAACCAAAGTTCGCATCTTTAAAGTAATAAAAGTAATAAAAAGATCCATGTCAGAAATAACAAGACTCCTAACAAAAACTAAATTTAAGTATTTGTGGATGTCGCAAATCTTCTCGCAAGTGGCAATAAATATGATGAATTTTTTGATTCTCATCAGGCTTTTCAATCACACGGGTTCAACACTCGCTGTATCTTTTTTGTGGATTTCCTATGCATTACCGACAATCCTAGTGGGACCGATTGCATCCGCGATGGTGGACATCGTTGACAAAAGGAAAGTTTTAATCCTAACCAATCTTGGTCAGTTTCTGGTAATCGCTTTTTCTTCATTTATTGTCCGTAATAATGTTTTCTTACTTTATGGAGTTACATTTTTTTACAGTCTTTTGAATCAATTTTATGGACCATCCGAAAGTGCGATGGTTCCAAAACTCGTCGACAAATCCCAGTTGCCGAACGCCAATAGTTTATTTTTTATAACCCAGCAGCTGTCTTTGATTTTGGGCTTCGCAGTCGCAGGCATTATTAATGGTTTATTTGGCTTTAATATTTCATTAATGTTATGCGGATCGCTTTTGTTTTTTGCAACCATTTCGGTTTTATTTATTCCTGATGAAAAGAATAAGGATGTAGGAAGAGAAAGCTTTGAAAACTCATTTATTCAATTTTTTAAGACTCTTTTTGAAGGCTATAGTTATTTGAAAAATAAAAAGTTTATTTATATACCCTTTTTTCTTTTGCTGGGGATACAGGCATGTTTTGCGGTTGTAATTGTTTGTGTTCCGATAATAGCCCGAGATATTCTGAAGGTAGATACTAATCTTTCAGGTGTGTTATTGGTAGTGCCTGCCGGTATAGGAGCTGTAATCGGAGCCGCATACTTTCCGAAATTCCTGAAAATTGGCTGGAGAAAGAGAAACCTGATCGAAATCGGTTCTATGACTCTTGGAATATTATTTACAGTCTATTCTCTTTTTCTTGGATATTTACCTCCTATGATAAGAATTATCGTATCGTTCATTATGATTATGTTCGTAGGAGTTTTTTTTATAGCACTTATTATTCCTACTCAGACTTTCTTGCAGGAAGTAACTCCGGAAGGATTGCGAGGGAGAATATTCGGCAATATGTGGTTTTTGATTACAATTACGCAGGTATTGCCGATTGTTTTTTCGGGTGCACTAGTGGAGTTATTCGGAGTGAGGCTGCTTTTGATCATTATTGCCTCTTATTGTTGGGCAATTTTTTATTTCTCAAAAAAGTCCGATATTAAATTGTTAATCTCTTAAAAATATGAATAAAAATTATATACCTATAATCGGTTTAGAAGTCCATGTAGAACTCAAAACCGAAAGCAAGATGTTTTGCGGATGCAGTGCAGATCATTTTGCAAAAAAACCCAATACTCAGACTTGTCCTGTGTGTTTGGGTCTGCCCGGAGCCCTTCCTTATGCAAATGAAAAAGCAATTGAATATGTAATTCTTATGGGTACTGCATTCGGATGCAAAATCAGATCTTTTTCGAAATTTGACCGCAAGCATTACTTTTATCCCGATCTTCCAAAGGCGTTCCAGACAAGCCAATATGATTTACCTTTTACATACAATGGTTATTGGGAATCACCTGACGGAGGAAGAGTAGGTATTCGAAGAGTTCATCTTGAAGAAGATACGGCAAAACTTGTCCATGAAAAAGTAAACGGTAAAGCAGCAAGTCTCATAGACTTCAATCGCAGCGGAGTGCCTTTGATGGAGATGGTGACAGAACCGGATTTCCACGATGCAGCGTCTGTAAATAACTTTCTCAAAGATGTCCAGCTCATAGTCAGATATCTAGGCATTTCTGATGCAGAAATGCAGAAAGGGTCAATGAGGCTGGAGGCAAATATTTCGCTTGCGGAAACAGTCGATGGTAAATATGACCTGCCGGATTATAAGATTGAGCTTAAAAATATCAACTCGTTTAAATTTTTAGTTGAAGCGATCGAATATGAATTGAAACGTCAAAAGGAGCTTCTTGAAAACTCCAAAAAGATTCTTCAGGAAACCAGAGGTTACAACGAAAAATCCCAAACTACTTACTCGCAAAGAAGTAAAGAGGAAGCAAAAGATTACAGATATTTTCCCGAACCTGATTTACCTCCACTCACATTCACCGACGAACACCTCAGAAAGCTTAGTTTGAAGTTACCCGAACTTCCGGGTCAAATAAGATCCCGCTTAAAGAAAAATTATGAACTTTCGCAGGATTTTACTGATTATCTTGCATCCGATAAAAACAGAATCTCTTATTTCGAAAAAGCCGTGAAGTTATCCCAAAAATACAATGTAGGAATAAAAACTGTAGCTGATATGATTGTAAATAAAAAAGCGCTAAAGAATTATCCGGAACCGGAAATGCTGATAAAGAAGTTATTAGAAATAATTAAAAAAGATTTTACACCAGCCGAGGATACTGAGCTTGCAGTAAAAAAAGTATTAGCTGAGGAAGTTAAAGCGGTGACAGACTATAATAATGGAAAGACGGCAGTAGTTGGATATTTGATTGGAATGGTTCAGAAAAAACTACACGGCAAAGGAGATGTTAAAGTTATCTCTGATCTTGTAATTTCAAAGCTTAATAATCATGAGTGATAAATTTGTACACCTTCATGTTCATACGGAGTATTCACTCCTGGATGGTCTAAGCCGAATCAAAGATTTATTAAATTTCACGAAAGACAACGGTATGGATTCAATTGCAGTAACAGATCACGGAGTGATGTATGGCGTGATTGAGTTTTTCAAAAAAGCTAAAGAAATGAATATCAAACCGATTATTGGGATGGAAGGATATATTTCAAATGATTTGAAATCACGCGATAGGTCCAGCAACCGAAATTATCACCTTCTGCTTCTGGCGAAAAATGAGGATGGATATAAAAATCTTATGAAATTGACATCCATAGCACATCTTGAAGGCTACTACTATCGTCCAAGAATGGATTTTGAACTTCTAAAAAAGTATTCAAAAAACCTCATTTGTACAAGTGCCTGCGGCATGGGAGAAATTCCGGCATCTCTATTTGAAGAAAGTTATGAAAAAGCAAAAATAATTACTCAAAAATATCTTGACCTTTTCGGTGAAGATTTTTATATTGAACTCCAGCTTCGGGATTATGCGGAAGTCATCAAAAAAACAAAAGATGAACAAATCCGCGCAGAACTTATAAAGATGAACGATTTTAAAGAAAAGGTTAACCCTCTTTTAATAAAATTAAGCAGAGATTTGGGAATTCCTCTTGTTGCCACCAACGACTCTCATTACACAAAAAAAAGCGATGCGACCGCACAGGATGCCGCTGTTTGCATATCTACGGGCAAAACTGTAAATGATATCAAAAGACTCCGCTTTATTGACTTTCCGGATTACTATGTCAAAACTCCGGATGAAATGGCGGATGCTTATCGCGAGTTTCCCGATGCAATCCAAAATACCATAAAGATTTCCGAAAAGTGCAACTTAAATATCACGACATTGGGGAAATGGTTCTTTCCGAAGATAAGTCTTCCAAAGAATAAAGATGCAAACCAACATTTGAGGGATCTTGTTGAAAAAAATGCCAAAGCCAAGTTAGGGAATATTAGTAAGGTAGTAAAAGATAGAATTGAGCACGAATTGGAAATTATAGCCAATAAAGGCTATTCGGAATATTTTGTCATTGTCATGGACATGGTTCAGTGGTGCGACTCAAAAGGGATTATCACAAATACCCGTGGCTCAGCAGCCGGATCTATAATATCTTTCATTCTCGGAATTACAACAGTTAATCCGCTGAAATACTACCTTCCTTTCGAAAGATTTTTAAATCCTTATAGGCCGAGTCCACCCGATATAGATTTGGACATCGCTGACGACAGGAGGGAGGAACTTCTAAATTATATTTCGGAGAAATACGGCCATGATAAAGTTGCCCAGATCTGTACCTTCGGAAGAATGCTTTCACGACAATCGGTTCGGGATGTTGCCCGTGTTTTAGGCTACCCTTACGAGACGGGAGACCGGATATCAAAATTAATTCCGCCGCCAAAACAAGGTTTTCCGATAACAATTCCAAGAGCACTCGCCACTGTTGATGAACTGAAAAATGTTTATGATACTGATGCAGATGCGAAGAAGATCCTTGATTTGGCGATTCAGATTGAAGGCAATGCAAGACATATTTCCGTACATGCTGCCGGTGTTGTTATATCACCTACCGAAATAACAAACTTTACACCTGTTCAAAAAGAACCGTCAGGAGAAAAAATTATCACTCAATATGAAATGCATGCAGCAGAAGACGTGGGACTAATAAAATTTGATGTTTTGGGAATAAGGAATTTGTCAATCTTAGGAGCGGCCGTAATGATCGTTAAAGAAAATCGAGGTATAGATATTAATTTGAAGAGTATACCTCTTGATGATGAAAAAACTTTTATAATGCTGGGTAACGGATCAACCATGGGTGTTTTCCAACTTTCAAGCTCGGGGATGACAAAATATCTGATCGATTTGAAACCAGAAAGAGTAGAGGATTTGATGGCAATGGTAGCTTTATACCGGCCGGGTCCCATAGCTGTGATCCCTGAATACATAAGAAGGAAAAAGGATCCCTCGCTAGTAACATACCTTGATAAAAGGATGGAGAAGTTTTTGGGTGCTTCTTATGGGCTTATTGTTTATCAGGATGATTTATTGTTCTGCGCTCTCGATTTAGCCGGATACTCCTGGGAGGAAGCGGATAAATTCAGAAAGGCTGTCGGGAAAAAGATTCCGGAAGAAATGGCAGCACAAAAACAGAAATTTATTGAAGGAGTTGTTGCTAATGGTCAGACAAAAAATTTTGCTGAAAATCTTTGGAAACTTTTTGAACCTTTTCAATCTTATGGGTTTAATAAAGCCCATGCTGCATCATATGGGATGGTTGCTTATCAGACGGCTTATATGAAGGCGAACTTCCCAGTTGAATATATGTGTGCTCTTCTTACTGCTGAAAGCAAAGATACGGAAAAAGTCTCTATGGCTGTAGGAGAAGCAAAGAAAATGGGAATAAAAGTTTTTCCGCCTGACATAAATAAAAGCGGAATTGGATTCACTATTGAAAAGGATTCAAAGTCGCTTGACGGCTCTGCTATTCGCTTTGGTTTGGACGCAATAAAAAATGTCGGAGCTGCAGCAATAGAAGCAATTCTGCTGGCCCGGAATGAGAAAAAATTCGACAATTTTTCCGATTTATTGATTAGGGTGGATGGCAGGAAAGTTAACAAAAAAGTGTTGGAAAGTTTGATTAAGGTCGGCGCTATGCAGCTCTTCGGAAATCGTGCAACGCTTCTGGCATCAATGGAAGAGCTGCGGGCAAAACTCACCAGGAAAGAAGGCAATAAGAACCAGCAGGGACTTTTCTCTCAGGATCAGGAAGACTCAATGAGTTCAAGTCAAAATTCAAAGCAGATTTTGGATTCGAGCGAAGAGTTTTCGGAAGAAGAAATTCAAAGCATTGAAAGGCAGCTTTTGGGCTTTTCATTGTCCGCAAAACCGCTGCAGGAAATAATAGCATCTATTTCAACTTTCGCCACGCATAAAGTTGAAGAACTGACCGAAATGCCCGATTTGGTTTCTGATATTAAAATTGCGGGTGTGTTATCCGAAATCCGGATAATTATTACAAAAAAGTCGGGTAAAGAAATGGCGTTTGCAAAAGCTATTGATGAAACAGGAGATATCGGACTTGTGATATTTCCAAATGTTTATGAGTCATTTAAAGATGTTCTGGCCGAAAATAAACCGTTTGTCATAACCGGTAAACTGGATTCAAGAGACGATGAATATTCGATAATCGTGGATAAGATGGAAACCGAAGAGATAGCAAATGGCAATCCCGGCGACCGGCTTTATATTCGAATCCCCAAGAGTTGTTCACGCGATACACTTAATAAATTAAATAAATTCTTACATTCAATAAAAGGTAATCAGAATGTCAGTTTATTATTTGAAGGTAATTCAAAAAGATATGATCTACCGGTTAAGATAAAATGGAATAATCAGATTGCAGGCCTTATAAACGATGTCTTGGGAAGCGATGAACGTATCTCTTGAGTAAATACACTGTTTTGTTGTAAAATACATTTCGTTTCAAAAAATATGTCAAATACATTTACATTTAAAGACACAATTATAGGAGTTGGCGATAAAGTAAAAGTTTACCAAAGAATTATGGAATCCGGGAAGAGCAGGAAACAGGTATTCGCAGGTATGGTTTTGACCATAAAAGGCGATGAAAAAAATAGGACATTCAGTGTCCGTAGAGTTGGCGAACAAAATATCGGTATCGAAAAAATATTTTCAACCAAATCACCAACACTTACCGATATCGAAGTTACCAAGCAGGGGGTCAAAGGAACGAAAAGTGCAAAACTTTACTACACGCGAAAGAAATCCAAAAGAGAGATTGATAAAATTTACTCCAGACAAAAGCTTAGAAAATAAAGTCATTCAAAGAATTAGAAATAACTGTTTCCCAGAATTGGATTATATCCACTCCTAGTTTAAGGTAATATTTATTAATGACTAGCGTCAAACGAGGGAATGTTGGCGAAAATACGGCTATAAAAATATTAGTGGAAAATGGATATAAAATTCTCAAGCGAAATTATCGTTGTAAATCAGGGGAAATCGATATAATTTGCAATAAAAAACGTATTTTATATTTTGTCGAGGTGAAAGCCAGATGGAATCTTGAAAAAGGTTACCCTGAAGAAGCCGTTACCAAGAAAAAACTCGAACACATCAGGAAAAGTATCTTTTGGTATGTAAAAGAAAAAAAAGTAAAAACGGAATTGTTTAGGATTTTGGTCGTATCAATATTATTTACCGACAACAGAGTGATTTATAAGCTGATACCCGTTGATTGATGGGGTCTTACTCAAAACACAAAAATCCTCCGACTGTTGAGTATTCTGTAAAGTAATTTTCTTGATTTTTGTAAACAGACGCTGATCCTCCGTCGAGGTTGGCAATACTGTCAAACGTAATATTTTCCATCTTCTCGAAAGACTTTAAGACATCCTTTAATTCTGAAAATTTCGGTCCTGAAAAAAGATTATTTGGATCGACCAGAAGTATGAGGAAGGATTTTTCATTTGATTTTGCAATCAGAACGCGTCTGGCATTCTCATCCAAAACATTATTTATATTCTGATAGACTCCCTTAAGCTTGACCAAAGGACCGGATTGGAAAACAATATCTGGATTATTCGTAAACTCATTCCCATCATCAATAAAAAGATTTTGATCTGTTGTTTTGATATATGCGTTCAAAACATTGTTTTTTCGGTCTGGAGACAATTGATTTTTACCGATTTTAATCAGTCCGAGAGCGCGGTTATTTTTATCATAGAAAAAAGTGCTGGATATATATTTGCAGTCCTCAAGATCTTCCCGGTCGGTTGAATGAGCTTTTGAGTTAAGGTTATAAATTAACTTTACCGACGAGTATTCCAATTCTGTAAGATAGAAATTATAGCCGTTGATATTTATAATGTCAGAATTTTCTTCGGAGATTAACGTGGGTGTAGGAGCAAGTGATGTATCGGATATTTTTACATTACTGTTTTTACTAAATACATATACAAAAATTAATCCGGCAATTATTAATATCCTAAAAAAACTTTTTGATATTCTATTTTCATTTCGTAAATTACGGCTTTCCTGCATATTTTAATTTTATCAACTGGTTTCAAAAAAGTTAATGTAAGCTCGACGAAGTCGCTCAAAACGATGCTCTAAGCCGAGTTTTGAAAAAGCTTCCATCTTTCTTAATCTTAACTCCTGAATTAAAAATATAAAAATCCAAAAAAGATTAAAATAAACTTCCCGTTGTGTTGTGACTATTTCCACCTTGTAAACATATCCGGATTTATTTATATTTAAAAGCATATGGAAAACTTCATGGAGAATACTGAAAAAATTCAGAAGATAACAGGACCGAAATTATTCTTTATTCTTTGGGCAATAGCTGTTGGAATAATGTATTTTGTTGCGTCGCGTCCGGGAAATCCGCTTGTTCTTCCCGGTGATATTTATTCAATCAAAGGATCAAATAAAATATATATTCCATTCGGAAGTTCATTTTTCTTGGCTATTGTTTTATTTATACTTGCAAAAATAATATTTAAAGTTTAAACTTTCAGAATCAAAAAATATGCCAGCTAAGAAACGAAAGACAACAAAAAAAGCAGTTAAGAAAACCAAGACCGCTCCTATATCGGTTTCATCTGATAAAATTTCAAAAACAAAATTCAGGTTTGCAAAGATTTCTGAAGGACATTTTTTCAAGATACTAGTACTTTCTTTTTTAGTGATTTTTATCACATTTTTAACATTTAATTTATATAAACGCTTCTTTGTTGTCCGCGTAAACGGTCAATTCATAAATCAAATAGAATTTTATCGGGAATTGGAGAAGAAAGAAGGAAAAAATATCCTCGAAGACTTAATTACTAAAAAGATAATTTATCAGGAGGCTGAAAAACAGGGAGTCAATGTAACAGAAGCTGAAGTCAACGATGAAATACAAAAACTCCGAAGCGAAGTTGAGAAACAGGGTAATACTTTGGATGAGCTATTGGCACTTCAGGGATTAACAAATGAAGATTTACTTGAGAATGTAAAAATTCAAAAATTGCTTGAAAAAATATTAACTAACGAAATTGTAGTTACAGATGAAGAAATACAGGCTAAACTTGATGAAAACAAAGATTTTTACACAAAAGATGACGATTTGAATGCAGCAAGAGAAAACATCAGACTGCAGATATTTCAGGAAAAATTAACATCAACATACAGGGCTTGGATCCAGGAAAAGAGAGACGCAGCTACTGTAGAATATCTGAGAAAAATATGAACAATGTTTCAACTGCCTTGACCGCCTTTATAAGCAGTCATCAATACCTAATTATCGTTTTATCGCTAATCGCATTGGTTCTGAAAGGATTCGCTCTTTGGAAATCGGCAAGAAACAGCCAAAAATATTGGTTTGTCGCGCTATTGATTTTCAACACGTTAGGAGTTTTAGAGTTAATATATCTTAAATTTTTTTCAAAGATGTCAATTCTTCCCGAATCTTCGGAAAAGAAAAAAGTACTCAGGAAAAGGCCTTCAAAAAGATAATATGAGGGTATTAGGAATAGATCCAGGAACCGCAACAACAGGTTATGGAATAATCGATACGCAGTCCGAAAATTCATTTGAGGTGATAGGCTTTGGATTAATTGAAACCGATAAAAACAGCCTTACCGGTGCGAGGTTAAACGTTATCCATACTGAGCTTCGAAAAATTATTATATCTTATAAACCCGACATTATGGCAATCGAGAAGATATTTTTTGCAACAAACGCAAAAACAGCTATAGCCGTTGGGCAGGCGTTGGGTGTAATGATCTACTGTGCTAGCAAGCTGAAATTGGATATTGCAGAATACGCTCCAGGTACGATTAAAAAAATTGTCAGCGGTTCGGGAAGGTCAAATAAAAAAGAAATGCAGAAAAGTCTGCGTGAAATTTTCGGACCGAAGATCAGAAGCAGAAAACATAAAAAAACCCATTTTGATAACAGTGCTGATGCTCTTGCCGTTGCTCTTTGCCATCTTTGGAAAAGTAGTAAAATATAAAATAACAAATCCAATTGAAGTTGATGAGATTAAAATTGATTAGTTGATTATTAGTCTTAGATATAACATGAGTTCTCCGGTAAATTTGGAGACTCTTAGACGGAGGTGAGAATTTTATGGCTGATCTGAAAATAGCTACCGTTGACCATTATTTCGATAAAATCGGGGTTGCAATATTGAGTATTCTCACAGATTTGAAAGTCGGAGATAAAATAAAATTTGTACGAGGCGGAGAGGACCTTTTTGAGCAAACGGTAGATTCGATGCAGGTTGAACATGCAAATGTTGAAAGTGCAAAAGAGGGTGATATGGTAGGATTAAAGGTTGAAAAGGAGGTTAAAGAAGGTGCTGAGGTTTATAAGGTCTCATAAAAGAAAGACTCCAAAAAAACGCAGGAAAACTTCATCTCCTGTTGTGTGGGAAAAAGCTTACGATGTGGAAAAAAAAGTTAAAGTTATATTGAAAAAACTGAATTCCGACATTGATTCAACTAATATCTATTACTACCGCTCCTATTATTCAAAATCACGAGCCTATGCAAGAATTTGGGGTCTATCCCGGCTTTGGCAAATGGCTTTAAAAGTAAAACCCAGCTATATAATCGAGGTTTTATCACAGCATTTTGATAAGCTGGAAAGTTATGAGAAAGATAGGGTGATACTCCATGAACTGGCTCATATCCCAAAGAATTTTTCAGGAGGACTTCTTCCACATATCAGAAAACGGGGTAAACGCAATTTCCATGACCGGGTGATCGGATTGATTGAAAAATATTCTGAATGAACAGGAGATAGGGATTCATGATTAATACCATCTTAATACACGGAGATGACATTGAAAAAAGCTATCATAGAAAAAATGTGATGATCTCAGCTGCCAAAAAACGGGGATGGGATATTGTGAGCGTCTCAAAAAACGGAACAGGTTTTAAAAATGCCGTTACTAATCCTTTATTATTTTCTGCCGACAGATTGATATATGTTGATAAATTTAGCGATCTGACGGAAAAAGATCTTGCATTTTTGAAATCATATGAAAAAAAACTTGATGCAACAGTTTTATTTTTTAACGAAGGATTACTCTCAGCTGTAAAAATAAAATCACTTCCGAAGTCTGTTAAAATTGAAAAATATGATCTTCCGGTTCTTCTTTGGAAATTTTTGGATTCAATATATCCCGGAAATTTAAAATACTCATTAAAACTTTTTAATGACCTGGCAGCGGTAACTGCTCCTGAATTTGTTTTTTCACTCATGGCGAAATTATTCCGGGATTTGTATTGGGTGAGTTTTCAGGGTTCAACCATTCCGTATCCACCTTGGAGGATCGGAAAAATTTCTTCTCAGGCAAAGAAATTTGATAAAAATGAAGTTGAAAAAATTATCGAAGAAATGTCCGAGATTGATATCAAAGTAAAAACCTCCCGTGCCAATCTCAAGGAGTCTATTGATTTACTCCTGATAAAACACTTAGAATGAACAATCTATGAAAGTGAACCCCCAAATATTCAGGGCATACGACCTTCGGGGAGTATCGGGAACCGATTTATCTTCAGAGTTTTTTGAGCATTTAGGGAAAGCTTATGGGACGTATTTAAAAAGAAATAAGATTGACGACACTGCAATCGTCGGCAGAGATGCACGCCCGACCAGTATTGAATACTCCGATGCTTTAATGAGAGGCCTTTCATGGGCCGGAATTAATGTGATTAATATTGGTCTCACATTTGTCGGAAATTTTTATTGGTCGCAGTATTTCCTTCAGCATAAGGGTGGAATTTATATCACAGCATCTCATAACCCAAAGGAATATAACGGAGCCAAATTATCCGTAGATTTCTCGGAAACGATGGTGACTGAGCAAATGAATATTATGAAGGAGATGGTTGAAAATGAGGATTATGAAAAAGGTGATTTTGAAGGTAAAATTGAGGAACGCGATATCAAAAATGATTATATAGCAGATCTTAAAAATAGGATAAATATAGATAAAAAACTCAGGGTATTGGTTGATACAAGTTATTCTACAGGAGGCGCAATCGTACCTGATGTCTTTGAAGCATTTGGGTTGGATGTTATAAAGATTCATACCGAAGTTGACAGTAATTTTCCTCTTGGAGCACCGGATCCAACAGCAACAAAACTTGCTGAAAGGGTATCCAAAGAAACTTTGGAGGCGGGTGCTGATGTGGGTTTTAGTTATGATTCTGATGGAGACAGGATAGGAATAGTTGATGAAAAAGGGCAAATAATTTGGAACGACATGCTTTTGGCAATATTTGTTCTTGATATTTTGGAAAAACATCCAGGAAGCAAGATCATGTTTAATTCTCTTTGCTCGCTGGCCGTAACCCAAACTATCGAGAAATACGGAGGAATTCCATATATGTGGAGAACCGGTCATTCTTTTCTTAAGAAAAAGAATCAGGAAGTTAAAGCAGCATTTATCGGTGAGCTGTCAGGTCATTTCTTTTTCTCTGCGGATTTTTATAATCATGATGACGGAATATATTCTTCTTTGAGACTGATAAGCTATATGGCTCGTTCCGGTAAAAAGCTTTCAGAATTAATAGAAATGCTTCCAAAATATGTCTCGAGTCCTGAAATAAAAATAGGCTACCCGGATGATAAAAAAGCAGAAATGATAAAGGATCTTGCAGGTAAAATAAAAAACGATTATCCGAATGCAATTGTCATGGATGGGGAAAATATCGGCGACGGTGTAAGGTTTGAAACCGGTAATTCTATGTTCGTTGTCAGGTACTCCCAGAATGGTCCTTATATAACCGTCAAAATAGAAGCTATTACATCTGAAGAGTACGAAAAACTTAGAATTTATTTGGCAGAAAAAATAAGCGGCTACAAGGATGTGAATTGGGATTTTGGAGTAAGTCAGGATCTCCTTAAAATCTAATTTTAATAATAAATGTCAATCAATATGGACTTATCCGAAAAGATTAAAAAAAATGACCCCAAAAATCTATATGCATCGGTTGAGGATCTTTCCAAACAAGTTGAACATGCCTGGGAAGATGCTGGAAAGGTAGAGGTCCCTGAATCGTATAAAGATATAAAAAATATTATTATGTGCGGAATGGGCGGGTCGGGACTCGGCGCCCGGGTAATTGAGTCAGTATATTTTGATAAATTGAAATGTCCATTGGTTCGGGTCAATGACTACAATCTCCCTCCATACTGCAGCGAAAACTCTCTGGTTATTTGCTCAAGTTATTCAGGTGAAACCGAAGAAACAATACAAAATGCCGGGGAAGCGATTCAGAAAAATGCAAAATGGATGGTCGTTGCCAAGGGAGGTAAATTAATTGATATGGCGAAGGAGCATCATGTTCCTTATTATCAAATTGATCCCAAATTTAACACTTCGCAGCAGCCAAGAATGGCGATTGGTTATTCGGTGATTGGTCAAATGGTACTTGCATATAAATCGGGTTTAATTGATCTTACGAATGATGACTTGAAAAGTGTTACCAATGCGATGGAAGAAGTGAAAAGGGTAAATAATAAAGAAGTAGTGATTTCAAATGCTTCAATTGAACTTTCCAATAAAATTAAGGATAAAATTGTCATATTCGTTTCCGCGAAGCATCTTGTCGGAGCAAGCCACGTTGTTAATAACCAGCAAAATGAAAATTCAAAAAATTTATGTTTTGATGTATCTGTCCCTGAGCTTAACCACCATTTGATGGAAGGACTTGTTCACCCATTTGGAAACGCAGAAAATGTAGTATTTATATTTTTCGAATCGGATTTGTATCCTGAGCGTATACAAAAAAGAATGAGTATTACTCAAAATGTTGTTCGTAAAAACGATATCGAATTCCAAGTTTTTAAACCAAAATCAGCTAATTTTCTTTCGCAGGCATTTGAAGTAATTCAATTCGGAGCTTATTTAGACTTTTATCTCTCCATGCAGTATGAACAGGACCCGACGCCTATTCCCTGGGTGGATTACTTCAAAGTTCAATTAGGCCAACCTTTGGGAAAATGATTGTATAAATTGGTAGGGAAAATGCCATTGAAAATTATTTATAACTCTGCCAATATGATTAGTGAAGGGTTTTTCATGAGAGATAAACTTATCTTTTCACTTTTCACTATTTGCTATTAGAAATTATATGACTGCCCAAGGCGATTACATACTCTTTTTCAAAGATATAGATAAAAATGATATACCCAGGGTAGGTGGAAAAGGAGCAAACCTAGGTGAAATGACTCAGGCTGGTTTTCCCGTTCCCAACGGTTACGCAGTCACGGTTGCTGCCTACGAAAAATTTATTGAACATAATAAAATTTTTAATACGATTAATGACTATCTGAAACAAGTTGATGTTGATGATCCGGGGCAGCTGGATGAAGCTTCGCAAAAAATTCAAAAAATAGTCAATAAAAGCGAAATTCCGGAAGATGTCCAGAAAGATATAATAACTGCATACAAAAAATTGTCAGGTCCATTATCAAAAGCTCAGGTTGCGGTACGATCATCAGCAACAGCAGAAGATTTACCCGGTGCCTCATTTGCAGGACAGCAGGCAACATTTTTGAACATACAAGGATTCAATAACATTTTGGTTTCAGTTCGTGAATGTTGGGCATCGCTTTTCACTGCAAGAGCTATTTTCTACCGTGAACAAAATAAAATTGCACATTCAAAAGTCAAAATATCGGTAATTATTCAAAAAATGGTCCAGTCCGAAGTTTCCGGAGTAATGTTTTCAATTGATCCGGTCACAAATAATAAAGATATGATAATTATCGAGGCTGTATGGGGACTTGGCGAGATGATAGTCCAGGGATCAGTTGTACCCGATAAATATTTGGTCCAAAAAGAGACCCATGCTCTTTTATCAAAAGAGATCTCCGATCAGTCGGTTATGCTGGTAAAAAAAGGTGATAAAAATATTGAAAAAGAAGTACCGAAAAACAAACGCGAGCTCCAGAAGATCAGTGATGAAGATATTGTAAAATTGGCAAAACTTTCAGAAAGTCTTCAGAAACATTATTATTTCCCTCAGGATTCTGAATGGGCATACGAAAAAGGTAAAATATATATAGTTCAGACCAGGCCTGTCACAACAATTACAACTATAGAGGACAAGAAAAAGGATGAAATAGATTTGATCGGCCAGACACCTGTACTTCAAGGTACTCCTGCAAGTCCGGGAATCGGATCGGGACCTGTAAAAGTATTATCCGGACCGAAAGAAATATCAAAAGTAAGATCCGGTGATATTTTGGTTGCCAAAATGACTTCGCCGGATTATGTACCTGCAATGAAAAAAGCGTCCGCAATTGTAACTGACGAAGGCGGTCTAACATCTCATGCCGCTATTGTTTCAAGAGAATTGGGGATTCCTTGCGTAGTCGGATCCAAAACAGCAACACACGATCTTAGGGAAAATACTGTAGTAACCGTAGACGGTTCTAAAGGTCTTATCTTTTTAGGCGGTAAAGTTAAAGCAAATCTGGAAAACGCAGCTGTTGTAAACGTATATAAGGAAGGCTTAAAAACAGCAACGCGCCTTTATGTTAATTTGGCAGAGCCTGAAAGAGCAAAAGAAGTTTCGAAAATGGACGTCCAGGGTGTTGGACTCCTACGTGCCGAATTTATGATCGCAAACATCGGAATCCATCCCAAAGAAGCGATTAAAAATAAAAAACAAAATGTCTTTATCGAAAAATTAAGTAAAGATATGGAAACATTTGCGAAGAACTTCAGTCCGAGGCCTGTAGTTTATCGTGCTACAGATTTCAAGACTAACGAATACCGATCGCTTCCCGGTGGGAAAGCATGGGAACCGGAGGAAGCAAACCCAATGCTCGGATTCAGAGGAGCTTTCAGATATATCACAAATCCGGATGTTTTTGGATTAGAACTTCAAGCGATTAAAAATGTCAGGAAGAGATACAAAAATCTTTGGATGATGATTCCTTTTGTCAGATCTCCCGAAGAACTCAAAAAAGTCAGGCGCTTGGTTGCATCCGAAGGGCTTTTCGACGATCCGACATTCAAATTTTGGATGATGGTAGAAATACCTATAAACGTTATTCTGATTGATAAATTCATCGATGTTGGAATTGATGGAGTTTCAATAGGTTCGAATGACTTAACGATGCTTGTGACTGGTACCGACAGAGACAATGCGGAAGTAGCTGAATCATTCAATGAACGTTCTCCTGCCGTCATGTGGAGCTTACGGCGGGTGATAAAACATTGTGCCAAAAGAAGGGTCACGACATCAATTTGCGGACAAGCCCCTTCCGTTTATGAAGATTTTGTTAGAAAATTAATTAATTACGGAGTTACAAGTATATCTGTTAACCCAGATGCTGTAACAAGAGTTAGAAATGTAATTCATGAAGCAGAGAAGGATCTGGTAACAAAATCTAAAAAATAATGGCTAAAGTAAAAAATATTTTTGCAAGAGAAATACTGGATTCCCGCGGAACACCTACGGTTGAGGCAGTCTGTGTTACAGACACAGGCCACGTTGGAGTCGCATCTGTTCCGTCAGGAGCTTCCACCGGGACATATGAAGCACTTGAACTACGCGACACCGACTCACCCAGATATTTGGGGAAAGGAGTCTTAAAAGCGGTAAATAATGTAAATACGATACTGGGACCTGCCTTAGTTGGCATGGAAATTACGGACCAATTCGGAGTAGACAATAAATTGATTTCTCTCGACGGAACAAAAAATAAATCAAAGTACGGAGGTAATGCAATACTTGCAGCATCGGTTGTAATTTCAAAAACAGCAGCTATTGCACAAGGGATCCCACTTTACAAACATTACTATAATCTTGCATCCAATATGGGAATAACAGCAAGTCCTCATGCCTCTACACCGCTTTTCAATATGATCAACGGAGGTCTTCATGGAGCCGGAAACTTGGATTTTCAGGAATTCCATGTTATACCTGCAACCTCAAAGAAATTTTCTGATGGCTTGCGGATGGGAGTTGAGATTTACATGAAGATCGGTGGCAACCTAAAAAGAAGAGGTGCCATACATTCAGTTGGCGATGAGGGAGGATATGCGCCGAATTTATTCACAAATGCCGATGCTTTGGAAATAATGGTCGAATCCATAAACGAATCAGATTATTCTTTGGGTAAGGATGTCTTTTTGGGCCTTGATGTAGCTGCATCGGTTTTTTATAAAAACGGCGTTTATACAATCCGTGATAAATCTTCACCCATGACAGACAATGAACTTCTTGATTACTATAAATCAATTAATGCAAACTACCACCTTGCTTTATTGGAAGACATGTTCCAGGAAGATGCTTGGGAAAGCTGGAAGAAAATTTATAATGAATTTCAAGGCCAAATTCTGATGGTTGGAGATGATCTTCTTGCAACAAATTTTGAAAGAGTTCAAAAAGCGATAAAAGAAAAAGCTTGCAATGCCATTTTGGTTAAGCCAAACCAGATTGGTACTGTCACTGAAACCTTACAGGTTATTAAGCTTGCAAGGGGTGCAAATTGGAAAATTATTGTTTCTCATCGCTCCGGTGAAACAACCGATTGGTTTATAGCCGATTTTGCAACTGGAGTCGGTGCAGATTATGTAAAATTCGGTGCCCCGGCAAGAGGAGAACGGGTAGTAAAATATAACCGGCTGCTCGCAATAGAAAACGAACTTTCCCGATCAAAATGAAGCTTTGATGGTTGATTAAAAAAACTCTTCTTTTTTTATCTTTAATTTTTAGTTTCTTGTATATTTTCTTATTAATCCGACAACTTTTCCCTGAATTTTAACGTTTTTGACAAAAATAGGACTCATTGCGGCATTCGCCGGTTCAAGTCGGATCCTTGTTGCTTCCTTGAAAAATCTTTTTAATGTCGCCATTCCGTTATCGAGAAGGGCAACAACAATATCACCATTACTAGCACCCTCCGATTGCTCAATCACAACATAATCTCCATCTCTAATTTGTTCTTCGATCATTGATTCACCCTTAACCTGAAGAAGAAATGTCCTTTTTTTACCGGACATAAAAGATGGAGGAATGCTCATACTTGCATTTGGGTCGGTATAAGGTTCAATTGGTGCACCGGCGGCAATATAACCGAGAATCGGAACTTCTACGCCATCGGCCTGTGAAAACATTTCTTCATCTGATATTTTAATAGCCCTGTTTTTACCGAATTTTCTTTTTATAAGACCTTTGGTTTCAAGTGTTGTCAGATGTTCGTGAACGGTTGCCAGCGAAGATACGCCTATTGCATCTGCGATTTCCCTAAGAGTCGGAGCAGATCCTACCAATTGAATTTTTTGTCTGATGAAATCAAGAATTTGTCTTTGTTTTTTATATATTATGGGAGCCATTTATTAAAGTAGAAGAGTAAAAGAGTGTAAGAGTAAAAGTTAAAAACTTCTACTCTCTTGCTCACCTGCTCTTCTACTCTAATTTATACTAATATTACCCGAAGATGTCAATAGGGGAATGTGGTATAATTTTAGTTTGCCTGTGAATAAATTTTCTTTAAAGTCAGCATACACACCAATTCCTGACCAGCAGAAAGCGATAGATAAACTATGCCAAAATATTAATAATAAAATTGATCGGCAGGTTCTCTTAGGTGTTACGGGTTCAGGAAAGACTTTTACGGCTGCCAACGTGATTAACAAATTATCAATGCCCGCACTGGTAATCTCCCATAACAAGACTCTCGCGGCACAGCTTTATCAGGAATTCCGGGATTTCTTCCCGGAAAATGCAGTTTCATATTTTGTATCTTACTATGATTATTACCAACCGGAAGCTTATATTCCTTCAACCGATACTTATATAGAAAAAGATGCTGATATTAATGAAACCATTGACAAACTCCGTCTTGCTGCAACAACCAATATATTGACCCGTCCCGACACGATTGTAGTTGCATCTGTTTCATGTATCTATAACATTGGTTCGCCGAAACAATATGGAAAATTTATTTTTGAAACAGGAAAAAATATGAAGATTCAAAGGAAGCAAATGATTGACAGGTTGACAGATCTGCAATACGAAAGAAGCGATTTTTCCTTCAAAAGAGGCACTTTCAGAGTCAGGGGAAATATCCTGGATGTTTACCCGGCATATTCCGATATAGGGATAAGATTTGATTGCGATGAAACACGAATCAAAAATATTTCGCAAATTAACACGGTAACCGGCGAAGTTATAGAAAAGGATATGTCAAACTTTGTTCTATATCCTGCAAAACACTACATAACTGATCCTTCCGAGAATGAGAATGCTTTTGAAAAAATAGACGAAGACCTTAAAAAGCATATTAAGTATTTGGAATCTCAGGGAAAAATCGTAGAGGCACAAAGAATTTCACAAAGAGTCAATTACGACATGAGTATGATAAAAGAAGTCGGATATGTAAAAGGGATAGAAAATTATTCAAGGTATTTTGACGGTAGGAATCCCGGGGATGCTCCGTATACACTTTTGGATTATTTTCAGGAAAAACACGGCAATAACTGGCTTTTATTTATTGATGAATCTCATATGACTTTCCCTCAAATAAGAGGCATGTATAATGGTGATCAAGCAAGGAAAAATACCCTCATTGATTACGGCTTCAGACTTCCGTCAGCGCTCGATAACAGACCATTACGATTTGAAGAATTTCTAAGATCTATAAACGGCTTTATAGCTATGTCGGCAACACCTTCAGAATGGGAATTAAGTCAGGCATACGAAGCAGGGGGATGTAAGAAACAAAGCATTGATTGTACAAGTATTGTTCAACAGTTGGTCCGTCCGACCGGAATTCCTGATCCTCTAACCGAAATCAGAAGCGTTGGACATCAGGTTAAAGACGTCATTAAAGAGATAAAAAAAGAAACTAAAAAAGGAAGACGAACACTTGTAACAACTTTAACCAAAAAAATTGCTGAAGATCTGACAACCTTTTTACACGAACAGAATATAAAAGTTCAATATATACATTCTGATGTTGATACTTTGGAAAGAACCGATATTTTGGACAACTTACGACGAGGAAATTTTGACTGCATAATCGGAGTAAATCTGCTTCGTGAGGGGTTGGATCTTCCGGAAGTTGCTCTTGTTGCAATATTGGATGCTGATAAGGAGGGTTTTTTGAGAAGCGAGGTGTCTTTGATCCAGACCATGGGCCGCGCCGCCCGTCATGTTGAAGGAAGGGTAATTTTATACGCTGATAAAATTACAGGATCGATAAAAAGAGCTCTTGCCGAGGTCGAAAGAAGAAGAAATATCCAGCTTGAATATAACAAGACTAATAATATCACTCCGATAAGCATTACTAAACCATTTCGCGAAAGGATAATCGAATACGATGATGAAACTGATATTGAAAAGCTTAATGAAGATAAATATTCAAAATACAGAACTCTTCCGGATATTGATTTTGAAGCTTTAACGCCTTATGACAAAAGGAAGTTGGCAAAAAAATTAAGAACTGAGATGAAAATTGCAGCAAGAGAGCTTAATTTTGAATTAGCAATCGAGATTCGCGATATGGTCAAAAAGATAGATAGCTAATCTTCAAATTTGTCTACTGATGGGAAACCTAAGAAACCAAGAAGCAGATTATACGATTCTAATCCCAAATTCCGGACATTAGTAGTAATGGTATGTCCGCCTGCTTTTCCGGCATTAATATTCTCAAAATCATTCTCTATAATATTTCTCAATTTATCAAGTCCTGTGGCGGCATACTTTGACCTTTGCAAACTATTAAACAAACGTTGTATTGTTGACCGATCAGACCTATCTAGTTCAGGGTATATTTGAGTATTTTCCAATTTCTTTTTTACTTTTATAGGGTGAAGTCTGCCGATATCATCTCCTTCAAGTTCATCTTTAAATTTTTCGCCAAGTTCATGAAGTTTATCGATTCTTCGTAATTCAAGCATGGGGGGTATCATGTCCACAGACGATTGAGGTAGTTTCATAAGACGCTTGTAAGCATCAGTATTTCTTAGATTTTCTGAGAATCTTTCAGGCATATTAATATTTTCGTTGATTATATTTTGACATCTTAGTTCTGTCAATGATTTTGATTTGATCATGTATAATAACAAAGCCACGGGAGAATTCGATGGTATTTTCGCGTGGGGAATTGTTTGAATTATGGATATAAACACAATAAAAGTCAGGGGTGCAAGACAGCATAATCTGAAAAACGTGAATTTGGATATCCCGAAAAATAAATTAATTGTTTTTACGGGAGTTTCGGGTTCTGGGAAAAGCTCGCTTGCATTTGACACGATATATGCGGAAGGTCAAAGAAGGTACGTTGAAAGCTTGTCGACCTATGCCAGACAATTTTTGGGGATAATGGAAAAACCGGATGTCGATCTAATTGAAGGACTTTCTCCGGCAATTTCTATTGACCAAAAGACAACTTCAAAAAATCCCCGCTCAACAGTGGGAACTGTAACTGAAATATACGACTACCTGCGATTGTTATTTGCACGAATAGGCCATCCGCACTGTCCGATTTGCGGAGACGAAATCTCCCGGCAGGGAAACGACCAAATAGTTGAAAAAATATTGGATGTCATAAAAAGCGAATTAACAATGAATAAAAGAATAAGACTTTTAATACTTTCACCTGTAGTAAGGTCAAGAAAAGGAGAGTTTTCCTCGCTTCTTAAGAATCTTAAGGCAAAAGGATATATAAAAATAAGGATTGACAATATCGTCAAGGACACTGACGGGGATCTTTTTATAATCAAAACTAATAAGCATACGATCGATGCGATTATCGATCGGATATCATTCTCTCAAAAAGATTATAAAAATGAGATTTTCTATCAAAACTTAAAATCAAGAATTTCTGATTCTGTTGAACAGGCACTAAACCTTTCCGACGGTCTGGTTATTGCATCGGTTGTTCTTGATAAAACGCTTGACATGCCTGAATATCCAAAAGATTTTAAGGACCATCTGTATTCCGAAAGGTTTTCCTGTCCGAAGGATAATATACAAATTCCGGAAATTGAACCCAGAACATTTTCATTTAATTCCCCCCAAGGAGCCTGCGAAAAGTGTTTGGGTCTTGGAAAAATATTAAAGGTTGCACCCGAGATGGTTTTTTCAAAAGCATTAAGCATAAAAGAAGGCGGAATTATTCCATTTTCGAATTTATTTGAAGGCAGCACATGGTTTTCACGGTTAGTGCTGACATTTTGTCACGAAAATGGAATTGATCCGACTATACCAATTGGAACGCTTGATAAAGAAAAGCTGGATTTAATCCTGAATGGTACAGTAGATAAAGTTTACGAGGTTTATGGCCAGAATAGATTTGGTGAAGAAACAGTGATTCATGAAAGGTTTGTAGGAATTATCGCAGAACTTGAAAAAAGACATCGCGAGACCGAGTCGGATTGGGTCCGTATGGAGATTGAAAAATATATGCGCGAATATGAATGTGAGGGATGCAAAGGCTATAGATTGAAAAAAGAAGCATTAGCGGTAACCATAGATAAGAAATCAATAGCGGAAGTTTGTTTACTTCCTATTGACCAATGTCTTGAATTTATAACGCTTCTTTCGGAAGATGAAAAAGTTCTTAGCGATCTTGAAAAAAAAGTTGGAAATCTTATTCTTAAGGAATTGATTTTAAGATTGACATTTCTTTTGTCTGTCGGACTTGAATATTTAAATTTGAGCCGTCCTTCAGCCACACTTTCCGGCGGAGAGGCGCAAAGAATCAGATTGGCAAGTCAAATCGGTTCTGGTTTGACGGGTGTTTTATATGTTTTAGATGAGCCAACAATCGGTCTTCATCAAAAAGATAACGATAAACTCATAGATACGCTTAAAAAGCTGCGGGATATCGGCAATACCGTAATTGTAGTCGAACATGATGAAAATATGATTAGAAGTGCCGACTTTGTTTATGATTTCGGCCCGGGTGCAGGAAAATACGGTGGAAGGCTTGTTGCATCCGGAACGCCTCATGAAATTATTAACAATCCGGATTCGATTACTGGGAAATATTTATCAGGAAATAAAAAAATTGACATCAATTATGGAAAAACTATTGAAATGATAAAACCTAAAAGTAAAGTTTTAAAAGTTTATGGGGCTTCCCAATATAACTTAAAAAGCATTGATGTCTCCTTCCCTTTGGGAAAACTTGTTGCAATAACCGGTGTTTCAGGAAGCGGAAAATCTACGCTTTTGGTTGAAACGTTGTATCCCGCAATCGCCTCAAAACTGAATGATAGATTCAAAATGATACCCGGCAAGCATAAGAATATTGAAGGCGTTGAAAACGTCAACAAAGTGATACTTATTGACCAATCTCCAATAGGAAGAACTCCAAGAAGCAATCCGGCGACATACACAAAACTTTTTGATGAGATTCGCGACTTGTTTTCCAAAACAAAAGATTCAAAATCACTTGGATTTAAAAAAGGAAGATTCTCATTCAATTTGAAGGGTGGAAGATGCGAAACTTGTGAAGGGCAGGGGCAAATTAAAATCGAAATGCAGTTTATGAGCGATATTTGGATAACATGCGATGTTTGCGGGGGTAAAAGATATAATTCCCAGACTTTGGAAGTCCAATATAAAGGAAAAAACATTTCTGAGGTTCTAGATATGACGGTCGATGAAGCCTTGGAATTTTTCCACAGTAACCCGAAAATCCTTTCTAAACTTGAAACTCTAAAATCTGTCGGGCTTGGCTATATTGAATTAGGCCAGCCTGCAACTACTCTTTCGGGCGGAGAAGCACAGCGCGTCAAGCTTGCAACAGAGCTAGGAAAAAGAGAGACGGGTAATACTGTCTATATACTGGATGAACCAACAACAGGTCTTCATTTTGCCGATGTGGAGAAGCTTTTGCATGTCTTGAAATTATTGGTTACGCACGGAAATAGCGTTTTTGTGATTGAACATAATCTTGATGTTATCAGAAATGCGGATTGGATAATTGATCTTGGACCGGACGGTGGGGATAAAGGCGGTTATTTGGTTGCAGAAGGAGATCCGGCCTTCGTGAAAACAGTCAAAGCTTCTTATACATCAGCCTACATATAATACTAAACGAGCCCTATCTAATGTAAAATCATAATATGTTTAAGCGGTTTTCCAACCTCTTTTTATTGATCTTTATATTTTTCATTCCGTATAAGGTTCTTCAGGCGGAAGATATAAAATATTATGGTGGAGTGGAAACGGATTATGTGTTTGATGAAGAGGGCAAAGTATCAGTCAGGAATAAAATAACTTTAATTAATAAAACTACAGAAAAGTATTATCCTTCCTACAAAATAAACATTGAAAATTTTACACCCGATGATATCAAAGTTTATGATGACAAAAATTCATTTAAATATTCCATAGATCATTTAGACAACGTAAATACTTTAAACATTTATTTTCCTGACAAAGTTTTAGGCAAGGGCAAAGAAAGAACTTTTTATGTAGAGTACAACGTTCAGAATCTCGCAAAAAGGTCGGGTGAAGTTTGGGAAATTGGTCTTCCCCAGTTATTTGATAAATCTGTGGAGTTCAAAAAAGAGGCTATATTAAAAATTCCGGACTCTTTCGGTGAAGAAGCGTACATATATCCCAATGTGACAGAATCGGAAAATGCCGGTGGTTTTCATAAATATTATTTTAAAAATAATTTTGAAGGAGAAAGAATTGTAGCAGTATTTGGTAAATTTCAGATATATTCATTTACACTGAATTATGATTTAAAAAATGAATCGTCTTTACGTACGAAAAAGACGATTGCGATACCACCCGATACGTCATATCAGAGGATGAGTTATGAAAAAATAGATCCAATACCGGAAAACGTAATTACAGACGCTGATGGAAATTGGCTTGCTGAATATTCTTTAAATGCAAATGAAGAAGTTAAAATCGAGGTTATTGGAAAAGTGCAGGTTTTTTCTAATCCGCGAACACTCTTAACTCCAAAAACAGAAAATCTTGCCAACAATTTAAGAAACGATGCTTACTGGGAAGTTGATAATGAAAATATTAAAGCAGTCGCAAATAATCTTAAAAATCCAAGAGAGATTTACGATTTTGTTCTTCGGCAGCTTGAGTATAAAAACAATTCAAATAATATTCCGATCAGACAGGGGGCTGTTAATGCGTTAAATAAAAATCTAACGGATGTAAAATGTACAGAGTTTACTGATCTTTTTATTACTCTTGCCAGAGCAAATGGGATTCCATCAAGAGAGCTTAATGGTTTTGCGTCGTCCGACAATTCTGAATCAAAACCGCTTTCTCTGGTAAATGATTTATTGCATTCATGGCCGGAATATTGGGATGAGGGAAAAGGCTACTGGGTTCAAATTGATCCTACATGGGCTGATACTTCCGGACAAAACTATTTTGATAATTTTGATTTGAAACATATCACCTTTGTTGTGCATGGTGAAAATTCGAAGCTTCCTCTTTCGGCAGGTTTATACAAACAAATGGAATCGAATGCGAAAGATGTATTTGTAAATTACGGACAACCTGATAATTTCTCTCTTGAAAATATTAATTTGCATTTAAACAATAAAATTCCAAATTTAGAAAGAAATATAAATTTTACTTTGTCTAATGATGGAAAAAACGCACTATATGATTTGGAAGTTAAAATATTTCAGGATAATATTTTTAAAAAGAACGAAATTTTAGGGGATCTTCCTCCGTATGCAAAGAGTACTCTTTCAACAAAAATTCCATTTACAGCCTTTGCAACAGAATCTCCCGAAACTATAACCGTATTCATTAATAATAAGATTTTTAGTTATTATGATTTTAAAATTTATGAAATTCTATTACAGATTATTATTGTACTTCTTGTGATTATGGTCGGTGTTTTTTCATTTCTTAAATTTAGGCATATAAAAAATTTATGATATATAAAAATTTTTCAAATAATGAGGTAAATAAAATAGAGGAAGTACCGGGAGTTTATATGTATTTTAATGAGAATAAAAATATTATTTATATCGGTAAAGCTAAAAATCTTAAAAACCGGATAAAAAATTATTTATCAAAGACACTCGACAGAAAAACGGAAAAACTGGTCAGTCATATCAAATATATTTCATACATAAAGGTAAATACCGAATTCGAAGCCTTACTCCTTGAGGCTAAAATGATTAATAAATATAAGCCATTTTATAATCTTCAACTTAAAGATGATAAATCACCTTTATATATTTTAATAACAAAGGAATTATTTCCGAGAGTCATAACTGCAAGAAAAGAAGAAATAAAATTCATGTATAAATTTGGCCCTTTTACAAATTCTCAAACGGTGAAGTATGTCTTAAAACTATTAAGAAACATTTTTCCGTATGCGACACATGTTGTTCAAAAAAGACCATGTTTTTACAGTCAAATAGGACTTTGTAATCCATGTCCATCTGTTATAGAAAAAAAAGATTATGAAGAAAAAGAAAAGCTGACGCAATTATACAAATCAAATATAAAGTCAATCAAAAATGTATTGAGCGGTAAATTGAGTGAGGTTAAGAAAGAGATATTAAATGAAATTGATCGAAAGTCTCAAAATGAAGATTTCGAAACTGCACTTCTTTTGAAAAGGAAGCTTGATGCATTGAATTATATCGCTCAGAGAAGTATTCCGACCCAATATTTCATGGACAACCCTTTCTATATATACGAAAGGAGAAATCTTGAGATTGAAAACCTTAAAGAGATTTTGTCCCAAAACGGACTTAAAATCAATAATTTATCACGGATTGAATGCTTTGATATATCTCACATTTCAGGAGTCGGACAAAGTGCATCAATGGTTGTTTTTATGAATGCCGATCCTGATAAATCCAAATACAGGCATTTTAAGTTAAAACATGTCAAGGGTAATAATGATTTTGAATCAATGAAAGAAGTTGCCCGTAGAAGGATCAAGTATAAAAGCGCTTGGGGAAGACCGGATCTTATTATTGTCGATGGAGGTAAACCCCAAGTCAAAGCATTTTCCGATATCTTTTCCCAGGATGGTATCCCGATTATAGGAATCGCAAAAAGATTTGATAAATTGGTCATACCGGTAAGTGAGGGATTCAGGATTTTTGATATTAATAAAAATATATGTTTGAATCTCGTTCAAAGATTAAGAGATGAAGCTCATAGATTTGCTCAGAAATATCACCATCATTTGATGAAAACGCAGCTTCTGGAAAAAGCTTTATAGTTATCTATCCATTATCTGGTTTTGACCAATGGATCTTCATTTGGAATCTGCTATATAATTAATTATATGAAAAAATTACTAAGACACTTTGTGATTGATACGCTGTCTCTTTTTTACATTTCCACTCTTGCAAGCGGTATGGTTTTTGGTAATGGCCCCAAAACGTTAATACTTGCAGGAATTTCTGTAAGTATTGTATCCATTATCGGCCGTCCGGTGATAAATTTGATGCTGCTGCCTTTAAATCTCGTAACTTTCGGATTATTCCGATGGGTGGCATCCTCGATTGTTTTGTATATCTCAACTTTAATCGTTCCTGCTTTTAAAATTCAAAGCTTTTTATATTCCGGACTTTCTACAAAATGGCTTGAAATTCCCCAACTTTCATTTTCCGGAATTTGGGCATTTGTGGCATTCTCATTCTTATTATCGGTGGTTACCTCATTAATCTATTGGCTGGTGAAATAATTTGACAATAAATAATATTCTAATGCTTAATCTTGCTTTATTGATATGTACACCTCTAACTTGAATTTACAATATGCAAATTGAAGTATTTTGACTATAATACATACTGCTATGCAAAATATATTAATGATTGCAAATATTATTCTTTCAATTCTTCTTGTCGGACTTGTATTAGTTCAGAACAAAGGAACAGGTTTTGGCCGTGTTTGGGGTTCAACGACTTCATTCACAAAACGCGGTCTGGAAAAAATGGTTTTCAGATTCACATTTATCATAACGGGTTTGTTTATATTAGTATCACTTCTTTCGGTAGCAATATAAAAATATTAATTAATGCCAAAGTTACGTTATTTACTACGATTAATTAATGCGTTTTTTTCCCGGTATAAAGGTTTAATTTTAATCAGTTTTATTTTCGGTTTATTGATTTTTTTAATCTTATATTATCTTCTTCCGAAAATCGTTAATACAAAGCAAATAAGTATCGGATATGTCGGAAGATATACCATAGACACGCTGCCTCATAACATAACGAAAGATTTTACGAGCGGTTTAGTTGAAGTTACACTTGTTGGTAATTTAACAACTGGTATTGCAAAATCGTGGAAAACTGACGATGGCGGTAAAACCTGGGTTTTTGATCTTAAAGATGATCTTACCTGGCATGATGGTAAGCCCCTAACCTCCAAGGATCTGCAATTTGCAATTGAAGATGTGGAGTTTGATATTGTCGATGATCACAAGATTGCATTTACTTTAAAAAAGCCCTATATACCTTTTCCGGTTCTTTTGAATAAACCGATTTATAAAAAAGGTCTTATTGGTATTGGAGATTGGGTTGTCAAAAGATCTTATTTTCGTTATGACCTTCTTGAAAGATTAATATTGAAAAATGACGGTCAGACAAAAATAATTAAATTTTATCCAACAGAAGAAGAAGCAAGGCTCGCTTATAAATTGGGTGAAATAAACAAACTTATAGGGATTTCAAAACCCGATGATTTTAAGGAATATAAAAATACAAAAATTACCGAAAATGTTGTTAAAAACCGGGTTATTACAGTCTTTTTCAATATAAATGATGCATATTTAAGTAACAAAAACTTCAGGCTCGCTCTTAATTATTCCATAGACAAAAATAAGACGGGAAAGCGTGCCATAAGTCCGATTAACCCCGATTCCCGGTACTTTAATCCGCAGGTAAAATCTTATGACTATGATTTGGAAAGAGCTAAGGAATTACTTAAAAATTCGGATGTAAAATTACCGGATGACTATAAACTCCGATTGGTTAGCACACCCGGACTTTTAGAAATTGCCGATGAAATTTCAAAAGCATGGAATGAGTTGGGAATTAAAACTGAAGTTTTGGTAACATCAGTAATACCTGAAGATTACAACGCTTTTTTAACTATTTTCGATATCCCGGATGATCCAGACCAGTATTCTTTGTGGCATTCAACTCAGGAAGGAACAAACATCACTCATTATAAAAATTTACGTATTGATAAGCTTCTTGAGGATGGTAGGGTCGAGACGGACCTTAACGAAAGACAAAAAATTTATCTTGACTTTCAAAGATTTTTGGTGGAAGATTCTCCTGCAATATTTCTCATACATCCAAAAAGTTATGATATAATAAGATATGGTTTTGAGTAAGACATTTCCAAAAACTTTTAAATACGTTGACTCGCTAGATGTTTCTTATTGCGATCTACTCGACAAAACCGCTAAAGATTTCTTCAACGATGAAAATTATTATGACAGGGCAGCCCAAGCGATACGAAGAAGATTCGTCCGCGGAGCGGAATTCGTATACGGTATTGACAGGGGAAATAAAAGGACGAAAATAAAAAGAGTAAGCGACGGTGGTAAATTCAGGTATTTTATCGAGGGTAATGACGGCAATTGGAGTCAACCCGATGAAAGAATATGGGTTGTAGCAATGTACGCTCTTTGGCAAAAAACCAAAGGTAAAATATGAAGGAAGTCTGTGTGCAATGTTTAAAGTATAAATTTTCATTAATATTTATCAGCGTTAATGTCTTCATCACTATTCTTCTTACATTTTTAGTAAATAAGCCTTAATATTATTCTATTGTGCAAATTCTTGCCTTTATAACAGGATCAATCTCTGGATTTCTTTTTAATCATCTTGCAACAAGAAATAACACCCGTATTAATAGAAAGCTGCCTTATCTAAAATTAAAGTTTCTTCAAGTCAGCCCAACAATTAAAATTCATTTCAAAAATAGAACCATTCATCTTCACCATTGGTTGAACTACACAATAATTTTGATAGTTACACTGACTTATTCGGTTGGAGTTTTCGACTCAATACCGTCGAAAGGCTTTATCATTGGAAGCATCATTCAGGGTTTTACTTTCCCTGATTGGAAAAACATTATTCAAAAGAAAGATTTGAACAGTTGAGATTATTACTTTTATCTTAACAATTTAAAGGAAGTGACCATTTCTTTTGCAATTGATTCTTCATTATAAGTAAGATCCCTTCCATTCCAAGGATAGTAATACCATAGATTAATATATCTTTCTCCATTTTCAACAAAAAAATGGTAACTGTGTGTACCATTTTTTGTCGTACCATAAAATTCATAACCATTAGCATTGTTTATTGTCCGCTCTTTTATTTCTGTGTATTTAAAATTTGCAGGACCGGTATTTCTTCTATCTTCTTGTGCGATTTCTAAGACACTTTTTGAATTCCTGAAACCTGTATTCATTACCACAACTTCGTTTGCTAGTTTTTCGGAAACATTTATAGTTAGCTGTGAAATTTCCTTTTCGGGGTGATCTTTTTGAAATCCACCACCTTTTTGAATTGGTGAACCTTTGGGGAAGTTAATACTAAAATTAAAATCGTTTGACTCAAGTAAATCCCACTTAAGGTCAATATTAGTTATAGTGTAATTTGATTTTATTTGAGGTTTTGCGTCTTCTGGTTTGGTAACAATATCTTCTGATTTAGAATCTTTAACAATATTTTTCCTTAATGACTTATTCTGCCAAAAATAGAAAATGCCTACGCTTATTCCTGTTAAAACAATAATTATAAAAATATAAGGAAGGTTGAATTTTTTATATAACCGCATTATTTAATCAAGCTAAATTTATTAAGAATACCATAACCTTTTAGGGTATGGAAAATATAATCACCTTTTTTTAGGTAGTCGTTGACTCCTCAGGTTCGAGGAGTTTCCCATTATTCGAAACATCAGGGACAGTACAAATGGTTCGGTTAAAACAACACGGCCTTCGCTTACCGTCTTTGAATTTTGAAAATGTGACGATTATCCGACGTTTTCGGGTATCTTTGTTTTTTGTAGAACGAATCCAGCGAATCCAATCCCAACGCGCCATCGGGGTGAAATCCAACCATAGTTTTTTTGCCTGTGGAACGGCATCGAGTGCATTCTTCAAATCCAGTGGAACTTCAGGTTCCGGCCATTCTTTTGTCGGCTCGATCGATAGAGTTACCGTATCGCCTTCGTCTATCTTAGCAGCTTTGCGTAAGGTCTCGTTTAACCTGAACCAGTGACTTCCAGCTCCATCCGGTTCAAGTGCTGTTTGAAAAGGGAATCCGTTGAGCGTTCCCTTGACCATCGTCAATCCTCGTGACGGCAACTTTGCACTTGTACTTTTAGGCAATCTAAGTAGAAGCCATGAGTTAATTTTAAATAATTTAGCTTTAAAGTGTATTTTCGGGATATTTTGTTGCTCCCTAATATTTTTCATGATATTAATCCTATCAAATCTTCACCTAACCGTCTTGAAGCTAATTTTACAATATCATTCTTATTTTTACTGATTCTCTAAGAATTCCAATTCAACTCAACAATACTTTTTTAAAACTTTGAATACTTTTGAAATTGTGGATCGAAACCGGAATAACCTTTGAGCGGATTTTCTTTAATTCTTGAGTTAATTTATCAACCACTTTTTTATCTAATAAATCCGTTTTGGTTAAAACAATTATCTCAGGTTTATCACAGAGTAGTGGTTTAAACTCTGAAAGTTCGTGTCTGACTGTTTCGTAGTCTTTGTTTATATTTTTAGATTCGCAAGATATGCAATGCAAAAGTGTACCGACTTTTTCAATATGTTTCAAAAACTCTATCCCTAACCCGCGCCCTTTTGATGCCCCTTCAATTAAACCCGGTATATCAGCCAAACATTTACCCTCATATACACCCAAATTAGGTTCGAGTGTTGTAAAAGGGTAGTCGGCGACCTTGACGTTGGCGTTTGTTATTTCATTTAGTAAACTGCTTTTACCGGCATTTGGAAGACCTACCAAGCCAAAGTCTGCAATAAGTCTCAAAGAAAGAATGAGATTCTTTCTTTCACCAGCTAAACCGCTAGTTGCACTTATTCCACCATGTCCACCATGTCCTCCGTTGCAAATAAGAAAGCGATCGTCAGTCTTTCTTATGTCAATAATTAACTCACTCGTTTTTCTATTGTAAACAGATGTTCCGACCGGTAGAAGTATTTCAATATCATCCCCTCGTTTGCCAGTTTTATTATTACGTGCTCCCATTCCACCATTACCAGCAGAGAAAAAGTCTACTTGTCCAAACTGGTTCAATAGATTCAAATTAGAAGATCCTGCTATATAAACATCACCGCCGTTTCCTCCGTTTCCTCCATCCGGTCCTTTGGGTTTTTTCAGCATTCCGGCTCCGCCGTGCCCACCGGATAAGGTAATTTCAGCCCTGTCAATTAACATAATTTACTTATTATAACCCAAATTAGGATCAGTTAGATTACTAATGGGTATTTTTTAGGTATGTAATTTACAAATAAATGAGGGTCACCTTAAACGATGTTCAAGCTACAATAGCCCCGGATTCCAAAGATTTTGAGAGTATACGGGTATAACTTCTTACCGAAAACACTAATTATTTTAAGATTTCTGTTACCGAATAATTGAAGTGGTGTCCATTATGAGATCTACTAAAATTAAGAGTAAGTGTGACGGGGGACGTACGGTTATCATATATACACGTTCCTCCAGTAGAACAACTACCCAAAATTATTTTCTCTCTTTCTATAAAAGACTGTCTGGTTGAATTATCAATAATCCCTTTAACAACCATCGTCTGATCATCGTTTTTAATATAACTAATTTCGTATCCTATTTGGGTATATTGTGATGTATTTTCAATATCGAAACCAACATAAAGATCAAGCCAGTTATAATGAAAATCAACGATTGGAACGTTCTTGTTGTTTTGTTTGGCTAATATCTGTTTATCTCCCAATAAATATGATGTCGAGATCAATACTGCGACAAATAAAATTATTTTAATCAATACGCTTTTCATAATATAGGGTAAATTTTATCATATTATTTATGTAGATTCAAATCTGTACTATATGATAATGATTAATAAATATTGAGTCTAAATTTATTGTGCTTAAAAACTTAAATATTCGGTTAAAATATAGACGTTTAATATTTAATTATGAACTTTAGATATGATATACTATAGGTATTATTATGATAGAAAGTGTAGTTAATCTTAAACAGGCAGACTCTGTTCTTGGGGAAAAAGCGGAAACCGGGGTTGAGTTAATGAATTTAAAAAGTGTTATTGAAGAAATTCACCAAAAGCTACAACAAGATGATATAGAGGTAATCATATTGCAGTCACGACAGTTTGAAGCCGGAACTCGATGTACTCCTTTTTATCATGATTTATCAGAAAAGAAATGTAAAACTATCGTAAATGTCGATTCTAGTGCAAGAAAAGAGTTCGAAAAGGGATTTCCAGCAGACGGTATCAATGGCGATGGTTTCGTAATTCGCTTCACGCATGAAAAATATTCCAATATACCAATAATAAATAAGTATGTCGGAAGAAACCATGTAAGAATTATTATGCTTGGAGAAACAGCATATTTATCATCTTTTGATTTTGCAGAACCTTCATTTAATCGTGATGAACTGTTTATGAAAATTACTCAACCAGAAATCGTGCAAATGTTAAAAATAGTAAGTTTTTGGGATTATAGTAAAGAAAAAAAGAGTTGGAATCAAAAAGCTGGAGATTTAGAATTGGTTTTCGATACTGGTAAAAGTTCAGCTGGTGTACTTTCAAGATATGCCGATCAAAAACTACACGAAAATCTCAATGCAAGCTCAAACCTATGGGTTGTATCTTCATGGTGTCCGGATGAACTAAATGATACTGTTAATTTTGCGAGTTCCAGAGGTTCAAACATTAATCTATTAGTTAATAGACAGTACGAATGGGAGAGTTTAAAAAAGATTCCTTTTAATATTACTAAAATTCTTTCAAATAACGAATTTAGATCTTCTACTAAAAATTCAATATTAAAAATATTTAATCCAACAGGTAAACAAATACATGCAAAATTCATATTAACTGAAAATCAGGGAAAATACTGGTGGTTTGTGGGGACCAGTAACCATACAAAATTTGGTTCAAAAGCATTAACCACAGAAATCGGAATTAGCGGAGAAGACCAAAGCATCGGTGACCAACTTATAAATTACATCGAATCAACAGAAAAGGTTGAAGTTTAATAGGGGTGGATGACCGGGCTCGAACCGGCAGTCTCTTCCTCCACAGGGAAGCGCTTTAGCCATTAAGCTACACCCACCATAAACAAATTACTAATTTTTAATTCTTAATTTCTAATAAAATTATGAAATTACAAACTTCAAGTGATCAATTCATGATGTTCAATTTCCAATTTTTTCAAAGTTCTAACTATTTACATTGATATTTTAACATATTTGATCCTACAGTTATATGTTGACAAAACATTCTATATCTTACAAAATAAACAATAGACATGGTATCTGCTGACAAAAAAGATAAAGAAGAAGTTGAAATTGAAGTTCCCGGTGATGAAGATTCGGTTATAGTTGATAAATCAGACGTAAAAGAAGAAGTTGTAACTGTTAAAACTTCAACAAAATCTCCAAAAGCTGATAGCAAAAAGGTCGAACCTGAATCATCTAAAGATGTAAAAGAGGTTGATCTGAAACCCGAAACTGATATTTTATCTTCAGATTCGGATGTCAAAACTGAAACTTCCTCACCAACTGGCGTTACCTCGTTTTCATTAATCGACTCAGATAAAAAAGAAGATCCCACTTCAAACCCTCCAAGCGAAGAGGCGACTACTGAAACTACTGATGAAAAACCAAAATCATCGGCTGAAGAAGTAAATAAATGGATCGAGAATTATAATGAATCTGAACCGACCAACCAACCAAAAAAAGACAGAAGTTTTTTCAAAATATTCTTAATCATTCTACTGATCCTTTCTCTTGTTGCCGCAATTGCTGGAGGAGTAATTTACTATCAGAAAAGTATTGCTACAAAAACAACTGATGAAAATAAAGAAGAACCAAAACCGGTTGAAACTGAACCAACCGCCACTCCCACACCAGCAGAAACATCGAGTGAAGTTGATTATTCAAAGTATAAATTAAGTATTCTTAACGGTTCAGGTGTTCCGGGAGAAGCAGGTGTTGCAAAGGATCTTCTTAAAGAATTTGAGTTTGACGCTGTTACAGCAGGTAACGCTGACAATTATAATTATGAAGATGCTGAAATTAAGTTGAAAGATGGAGTTCCCGATTCAGTTTATGAAGATTTGAAAGAAGCTCTTTCAGATACTTTCCAAGTAGCATCAAAATCAAGTGAATTGAATAAAGATTCTGCATTTGACGTCCAGGTAATTATCGGAGTCAGGAAATAATCTTCATTTCGCAACCTTCAGAAAACTTAAGACTTAAAACAAAATAATACGTTGTTCTTCTATTTAATCTCAGATTTTTGAGCGGGTGACGGGAGTTGAACCCGTCTTTCCTCCTTGGAAGGGAGGTGTTGAGCCGATCAACTACACCCGCTTAAATTGTCAAAATATATTATATCAAAACAAAATCTATCAGTCGGAGTGCCCGCCTGCCTGTCGGCAGACAGGGATTCGCCGTGCATAATTTTTCCTTAAGTTGCACCATCGAACCCGGACACTATCGATTTTCACTTGTCGGAGTGCCCGGATTCGAACCGGGGACCTCCGCGTCCCAAACGCGGCGCTCTACCAGCTGAGCCACACTCCGTTCTGCAAAGCAGAATTCAACTACAACATATTTTGGTTGATCAATATTAATTTTCTTAGTCTAAACCCCCTACCTGATTTCAAATAAATCTCTCGTTTATCTGAACAGAGTTTACAATAAAACTGTTCATAATAAACCAATCTCCATGGAATATAAGGTTTGGTTGATTTTGTTAAACCTTTATTATGTTCATCTAATCTTACAAGAATAGGCTTAATAGTTCGACCGACGTAACTCTTTTCTGGATTAGTTTTGCTTTGTAACAAGTAAACAATGTACATTAGCCAGACTGAAACCTGCTATGCAGGTGTGCCGGGGGAGGGACTCGAACCCTCACTTCTGATTTCAGAAACAGGATTTTAAGTCCTGCGCGTCTGCCATTCCGCCACCTCGGCCTAATATTCAATTTTTTAACTATACTCTACAATTGCTTTCCAAATAATTCATGTGCCCGTGGGGGGAATTGAACCCTCATCAGCGGTTCCGAAGACCGCTGCTTTATCCGTTAAGCTACACGGGCTAATTTTCTTGTCATCATCAATGTCTAAGACAGATGATCTACCAAACGTAGTTTGGCCAAGCTCTGCTTATCCATTGAGCTACGAGCACATATATTTTGATTATCTGACCGATGTGATATCCATTTCATCACAGTGGCTAAATATCCTTAAAATCAGATAAATACTTTCCTTATCCGCTAATTATACTCAATATGAGGTATAATTTCACTGAAATGTCAACAATTCAAGAACAAATTGAGTCAATTCAAAAAGAAATCAGGGAAACTCCCTATCACAAAGGGACTGAACATCATATCGGGATGCTCCGGGCAAGACTTTCGAGGCTCAAAGATAAACAATTTGAGAGCGTTATCAAATCAAAAGGCGGAGGCGGAGGAGGTTATTCAGTTAAACACCAAGGGGATGCTACAGTAGTTTTGGTTGGTCCTCCTTCAGTTGGAAAATCAACTTTGATAAATCAGCTTACTAATGCGAGAAGTAAAGTTGCACCATATGCCTTTACGACCGTTACTGTTATTCCCGGAATGATGGTATATAAAGACGCTAGAATTCAAATATTGGATGTTCCGGGGCTTATTGAAGGAGCTGAAATCGGAAAAGGCCGTGGCAGGGAAGTTTTGTCTGTTGTACGGGGGGCTGATCTTTTGATAATTATGACCGATAACGAATTCCCGAATGCATTAGAAAAAATAACGGATTCTTTGGAAAAACACGGGATCAGAATTAATAAGAAAAAACCACAAATACTAATCGATAAAAAACTCAAAGGCGGAATTACAATTCACTCAAATCATCATCAAGAAATCGGAAAGGAAACGATAAAAGAAGTTGTTTCTGAAATGGGAATAAAAAATGCTGAAATTACTATAAATGAAAAGGTTGACCTTGAGCAATTAATTGACGCAACATCGAGAAACCGTGTCTATATTCCGGCAATATATCTTTTGAACAAAGTTGATTTATTGGATGAGTCTCGAAAAAACAATGATTCAATTGATCAAACTGATACTTCTAATGAATCGATTCATTTGCAGAAGATTTTTAAAGTTAGTGCTCAAATGGGAATCGGAATTGAAGAATTAAAAGATGAGGTATTGAAGACACTTGGTCTTATTCGAATATACTTGATTAAACATGATGATGAGCCGGGAGATGATCAACCAATGGTGGTTAAAAATGGCTATGATCTTGGAAAAATTTTGGAGAAAATTGGTGAAGAATTTTCCGAAAATATAATAAAAGCGAAAATTTGGGGAACCGGGTCAAAGTTTCCCGGACAGGAAGTTTCACTGAAAACAAAAGTTGAAGACGGAATGAAGATCAGGTTTATATGATCTGACTAATTTGTAACTATCGTTATTTCCAAAAAACATTTAAGAATAATGTTACAGCAGGTAAATTATTCTATTAATTACATCGGTTTTGAAACACTAATTTCAGTCTAATTTGATCCAAAAGCGTATAATGGATAAGTACGCTGACAATAAAACCTACTGTTGTCTTCATGGGAACATATCCTCCCCGTGAATGCGGAATAGCAACATTCAACCAGGATTTATTAAACTCAAGTCAAAAGCTTCTGGGTAATGAGATTCAATGTAAAGTTGCGGCGATGAACTTTTCACCTCTCGATTTATTCAATTATCCTTCGGAGGTGGAATGGATTATTAATCAGAACAACAAAAAAGAATATAAAAAACTAGCATTACGCTTTAATTCTGACTCCGAAATAAGCGGGGTAATGATTCAGCATGAATACGGAATCTATGGCGGAATTGATGGTAAATACATTCTTTCATTTATCGATTCTTATAAAAAACCGTTACTGGTTACACTCCATACTGTACTTCCTTCACCATCTACCCATATGAAAGATGTAACAGAAAGGATAATTAATAGGGCTAACATAATTGTTGTATTAACAGAAAGTTCGAAAAGTATATTAGAAATACTATACCCAAAATCAAAAGGGAAAGTTTATGTCATTCCTCACGGTATCCACTTCACTGCTTTTTCGACTACCAAAAAGGCAAAACAAAAACTAAAATTAAATGAAGACTTGAGCATCCTGTCAACATTTGGGTTACTGAGTAGAGGAAAAGGTATTGAATATGTTATAAAAGCTCTTCCAGAACTTATAAAAACCCAACCTAAATTACTTTATCTTATTTTGGGACAAACCCATCCGATAGTCAAAAGAGATGAAGGTGAAAGTTACAGAAACGGGTTGATTGAACTTGTTACTGAATTGAAATTAGAAAATCACGTTAGGTTTTATGATCAATATTTATCGCTATCTGATTTATTTACATTTTTGAAAGCTACAGATATTTATATATCCACTTCAATTAATATCAACCAGGCTGTAAGCGGAACTTTATCTTATGCATTGGGAACAGGGAGAGCGGTTGTAAGTACTGAATTTGCCCAGGCAAAGGAAATTATAAATAAAGATTCCGGAATCCTTGTGCCTATTAAAGATTCCAATGCATATGCGAGAGCATTAAAGGGTCTTCTTAGTGATAAATCCGAACTTGAAAAAAAACATTTGAATGCCTATAAACAAACACGACCGATGCTATGGAGCAATGTTGCGCAAAAATATTCGGAGCTTCTAAAACAAAATATTTTGCCAACAATAAACTTTACACACTTAAATAATATGACTGATGATTTTGGTCTTTTTCAATTTGCCAAACTGGATAAACCAAGTAAAGAATTCGGGTACACTTTGGACGATAATGCGCGGGCGTTGGTTATCTGCAGTTGGATGACATCTGATTCTTATAAGTATTCTGAATCGCAAATATTGAAATATCTTTTATTCATTAAAAGGTGTCAGCAGGATGATGGTAGTTTTATAAATTATTTAGATTATTTACACAAAGAAGCCACGACTCAAAACAGTTCGGAGGATTTGGAAGATTCGTCGGCACGAGCAATATGGGCAGTAAGTGAAGTTATGAGTAACAAAAAAAATACAAAATTATTACGGAATATCGCTAAAGATATATTTTTAAAAGCACTTCCGGTCACCCGAAAACTAAAACATATACGCTCTTCTGCTTTTATTATTAAATCTTTAGCTATGGTTTCAACTGCTTATTCCGAGTATCGGGATGAACTTCTGGCTTTAATCATAGAGCATGCCGATTTACTGATTAAGGAATACAAAAAAAATTCAATAAAATCCTGGAATTGGTTTGCTGATTATTTGGGATACAATAATGCAATCATACCTGAATCTTTGCTTATCGCCGGAAATATTACACATTCAAAAATCTATACTGAAAAAGGTAAGGCTTCACTAACATTTCTCATAAATAAAACATTTTCATCAAATAGATATATTCCTATTGGTCATTCATTTTGGTATAAAAATAACCGGAAAAGAAGTAATTTTGATCAGCAGCCGGAAGATCCTGCTTCTATGATAATGGCTCTATCGACTGCTCATAAAATAACTAACGATGAAAATTATCTTAATCTAATTGGAATATCTTTTAGCTGGTTTTTGGGAAATAATAGTTTACAAATCCCGCTTTATAATGATCAGAATGGCGGTTGTTATGACGGACTGCATCCTGACCGAATTAATTTAAATCAAGGAGCGGAATCTCTTGTTTCTTATTTATTATCCCGTATAGCAATATCCAAATTAAATTTATATAACAATATTGATAAAATCGTCGAAGAACACCATGAAAATTAAAAATATAAAAAATTTATTTCCGGGCAGCAGGGTTTCCCGATATAATATGGCAGCCTGGCAAAACCTTCATAATGATTCGGTTTATTTCATAGGCAGAGAAGTAAAAAGACCGGGCAGCAGGGGAGAACCCGATACAGGAGTATTAAAATTATTTGAATTGGATATTTCAGGAAATATAGTTCATAAACGCCTCATATGGAAACCGGTGTACGATGGAGTAAATTTGGAAGACCCCAGAGTAATTGAGCTTCCAAATGAAAATCTTCTTATTGGGGTCACTGCATTATTACGGGATAAAAAGGGACGCCCGATTCCCTTCCCTGCAATCATTAAAATCGACTCTCATAGTTCATGGAATGAAGAACTGCCTCCTTATTTAATTATCAACACTTTCGGACCCGGTAAAAATACGACGCCGATCGATGATGTTACTTATTTTTTCCGTCCGGAAGGTCTCAAATATCACCATAAGATTCTCGCATTTTCATTGCATCATCAGCTTCCGCGAAAACTTGATGATATAGTATTTCCGAAAAATTTATATTGGGCTAAATGGAGGATAGGTACAACTATGCCGCCAATTTGGATTAATGAAAACGAGGCTTTATTTATTATTCATGGTATTACTATTCAAAAAATTCACGGCATTAGAAAATTTGTATATAGTATCGGTCGTGCAAAATTAACCCGTAAAGGTAATAAATTTAAAGTAAAAGTAGCCGAAGAACCTATTATTACTCCTGACAATTTTATCAAAGAAAACGGTAAGCCACTGGTCAGTGAATTACATTCTAACCGGCGGGTAGTTTATTCCTGTGGGGGAATAATAAAAAGAGACAATAAAGATTCGCTTTCTCTTTTTGTTAATGTCGGTGATATGACAACATTCGAAGTTGTTTTGTCAATTAACGAGCTGAAAGAGGGGTTATTTTAAAATAACATTATCCAAATCCTTAAAAATTAGTCTTCAAAATATAATTGAAAATGGCTTAGATACGTTGAACATGTTTTTTGATTTTCCTCTGAAGAACCGATCAGTCTTGGTGACCCAGGGTGGAGTTGAACCACCAACCTTTTCCTTAGAAGGGAACTGCTCTGTCCATTGAGCTACTGGGCCAATTGAAAAGATTTAACTATTGTATTTTTTGTTTACTAACTTAAAATACACTTCTTGTTTTATAATCTAGCTATTGTATTTTACCAAATAATCTAATAATTTAGTAATGTTTAAGAAATTATAATGGTTCAAGAAAATGGGTTGTCCTCAACTTATGAATTACCTAAAAAGGTAGGGATAGTTTTTAGTGATGTAAAAAGAGAATATTTCCCGACGGAAGAACAGTATATTACTGAAAAAGATGCGGAAGATGATGCAAGAATGGTTGCAGACTACTTAAAGAAACTTTTTATTGAAGTCAAATTATATCCCGGCAATTCGGATCTTTCCTCTCATCTTCGCAAAGATAAACCTAATATGGTAATCAATCTTGTAGATTCAGTTAAAGGAATTGAAAGTCTTGCTTCATCAATTCCTGGAGTTTTGGAAATTCTTGATATTCCTTATACCGGCGGGGATATACTGGGACTTTCTTTAACGTCAAATAAATTTTTAATAAAAAAACTTCTTCAGCAAAACGGAGTCCCTATTCCAAACTTCCAATTGTTTAATACTTCAAATGATTTGAAAGATCCAACACTTCGTTTTCCTTTGATATCAAAACTTAATGAAATTCACGGAGGAGTAGAAATTACACAAGATGCTGTATCGGAAAATGAAAAGCACTTAAGAGAAAGACTGAAGTTTTTGATATCAACATACAAACAATCCGTTATCGTTGAGGAGTTTATTGTGGGAAGGGAAATCACATGCATGCTTCTTGAAGGACTTAACAAAAAAGTTTATCTTGCAGAAAAAATATTCAATAAAGAAAACGAAAAATATATATTTTCTACATTTGAGGACCAATGGATGAGTAAATCTTACGATGCATTCTATTATCAAAAGTATGAAGATCCGATATTAAAAGAGTATGTAAAAAAAGCATTTGATGTTAATAAAATGTACGATTACGGAAAATTTGATGTCAGGTTGGATCAGTCGGGGAGATATTTTTTTATCGATTCAAATTGTAATCCCGCATTTGCACCAAAAGAGGCAGCTGTAGCTATTTCAACAATTCTTGATATGTATGGAGTCAAATTTAGTGAAATTCTGAAAAGGCTGCTGCTTAATACAATGCGTGATGCAGTAGGTAAAGAAAGGCTGCCGATAACTCCTAGCGAAGGTGAAGAGACAAAAATAAATTAATTTTGAGCGAGGAACGGGACTCGAACCCGCGACCTTCTCCTTGGCAAGGAGACGTTCTACCACTGAACTATCCTCGCGTAAATGTGCCGAGGTCAGGAATCGAACCCGAATCTGACGCTCTTCAGGCGCCCGCCGTGACCAACTTGGCTACCTCGGCTTATAATATTTAACCCTGAGATGTATCATCCTCACTTGTTTTTTTAACATTCTGTAAATCTGAAGATAGGTAGTCCAAATCTCCGCCACCTTCAACTATTACGCTTGTACCTGGCTCAGATTTTGAAAGTTCTTCAAAACTTTTAATTTCTTGACCTGGCAGTATACTGAAACTAATATACTTAACTTTTAATATTTTGCTCTTGTTTTCTGGTATTGCCATTTTATGTCACCTCCAATTCTTAACATTTATAACAAACTTGGGTACCTCGGCTATTTTCTTTCAAATTCTATCATATTTGTAGTCGCTGAGGGATTCGTCCGAGTCAGACTCGGTGTCATTTCCCCCGACTTTCTATAATAATGTGGATCTAGTAGGGTTCGAACCTACGACCTTTCGGATGTAAACCGAACGCTCTGACCAACTGAGCTATAGATCCTTATAAACGAGATGCTCTGACCAACTGAGCCAAGCGACCGATTTAGTGCGCGGGACAGGACTTGAATACCACAAGGGTATCCAGGGATTCGCTTTCGCTCACCCATGACCTTCGGTTCAATTCCTATCCGTTAAAACAAAACAACGAAAGTTTTCGTCATTTTGTATTAGTGCGCGGGACAGGACTTGAACCTGCAAGGATTACTCCACAGCCTCCTCAAGACTGCGCGTCTACCAATTTCGCCACCCGCGCGTATAAATAACGGTGCCCTTGAGAGGATTTGTGTGCATAATATCTACCTTAATTCGCACTATCAAACCCGAACAGGAGCACGAGTTTATCGAGTGCCCTTGAGAGGATTTGAACCCCTACCTCGGAAATCGAGACAGCGTTCTGAACGCTGCGCGTCTGCCAATTCCGCCACAAGGGCAAAACTTCACCTGTATTATACCAAATACAGTTGGAATTTATTACATAACGCCCTTATATCTTTTGGATTTTGTATAATGGTTAATATGAAAAAATTTTACAAATTAATAATATTAATTGCAGCTGCTCTAATATTTTTTAAATCATATAAATCAACTTTTGCTGTAACTAATCCGCATTCGACGGAAAATAACATTTTCGGTATCCATATTCAGGATGAAAACGATCTAATCGATGCTGCAAAGTTGGTGAATTCTTCCGGTGGCGAATGGGGGTATGTGACTATGGTACTAAGATCAGATGAGAGGGATGTAAACAGGTGGCAGAATGTTTTTGACCGGATGCGGGAACTTCATCTTATTCCGATTATAAGAATAGCTACGAAACAAGAGGGTTCAGGCTGGTTGAAACCGACAACTGACGATATTGATGGCTGGGTAAATTTCCTGGACTCTCTTAATTGGGTCACTCAAAATAGGTATGTTGTGGTTGGTAATGAACCGAATCATGCAGCTGAATGGGGAGGTGTAATTGATCCTCAAGGTTATGCTGAATTCTTAAAAGAATTTTCAATACAACTTAAAAGAAAAGATGATGATTTTTTTGTTCTTCCAGCAGGATTAGATGCATCTTCTCCCAACAACAAAACGCATATGAGCGAAACAAATTTTATTAAGTCAATGCACGATAAAGTTCCTGATATTTTTGACCATATCGACGGGTGGACTTCACACTCATATCCAAATCCGAATTTTTCCGAAAGCCCCGATAAAACGGGGATTGTTAGTATTACGGGTTATATTAACGAAATTGAATTTATAAAAACCTTGAGCGTTAAAAAGAATTTACCCATATTTATAACCGAAACAGGCTGGACGCACGATGTGGGGGGTGAAAATAAATTTTTGTCTGTTGATGTTTTGAAAAAATACTATACACAGGCATTTGAAAAATGGTTAAAAGATCCAAATATAGTGGCGGTAACCCCATTCATGTTGAATTATCAGAGTGAACCTTTCAATACTTTCTCATTCAAAAAGGCTGATGGAAGCTTTTATGATTTTTACTCGGAAATTCAAAAAATGCTAAAAAAATCCGGTAATCCCAAAAGAATTAACTCTGCAACTATGGTGGCCGAGCTTACTCCCGACTTGATTCAAAAAGACGATAAGACTTACCAACTTTCGATTCTGAAAAATACCGGTCAGATGATTTGGGAAATGGATAATCTGTATATTGTAAAGATAGAAGGCTATGATATCGATGCCGAAATCGGATACCCGCTCTTTACGAGGATCGATCCCGGTCATATTGGCATTTTAATGTTTCGGAAATTATAATACTGAGGAGTATGGTCCCGTAGCTCAGCGGTAGAGCAACTCCCTCTTAAGGAGATGGTCGAAGGTTCGATTCCTTCCGGGATCACCTCAAAAATCAAAATTGAATTCAGGAAGCGATTTCAGGAATGAACCCAAGTTGTACTTGGTCGAATCCTTCCAAGCTCACATATAATTTAATATTTTAATAAAGAAGATTGCTTCGGTAATAAGCTGATTTTCTTTACATCAAATCACCGATTCCTTCCGGTATATCAACAATTGAAAACCTCCAACACTTCATTATCGTTATTAATAATTATTTATTTTTGATATGATATTTGAAATGCCTATATTTAATTTTAAGCACCTCAGGGGATTATCTTATATCAATAGTCTTATAACAGCTTCAATGTTTTTTCTCATAACACCAGTAGTTATTGCTTTATCTTTATACGCCCTTTTAAACATTTCGAGTGAAAAAAAACCTTCTGTACTGGGTGATAATTCACAAAATATTCGTATTTTTTCTTCACTTCCTCCATCAGCACAAACCATAAATGGCTATCCGGTAGAATCGGATGCAAGAGGGGAGATAGTTAAATCATATCTTCAAAGATATGATTCAATTCTGGAACCGTATTCTTTTTATATTGTAAATACGGCAGATAAATACGATGTAGATTTCAGACTGGTTACTGCCATTGCCCAGCAGGAATCAAATCTTTGTAAAGCCTATCCGGAAGGAACATTCAACTGCTGGGGGTGGGGAATCCACAGTCGAGGAACACTCGGCTTTTCCTCATTTGAAGAAGGAATAAATACTGTAACAAAGGGGATTCGGGATGATTACTTGGACGAAGGCTACACAACACCCGAAGAAATAATGACAAAATATACGCCTCTGTCAAATGGGAGCTGGGCGGAGGGCGTCTCAAGCTTCATGTCTGAAATGGAATAGCAATTCCAGCCACAAATATATTTCTTATCTATGATTACTTTTGACATAATTTGCATCAATCATATATCCTTACAATACACATAATATGTCTGCTCATTACGATAATTTCGATTATCCATCATATTGGGAGTCCAGAATCTACGAACACAAGTCAGAAGTTTTTGTACTTGAAAATTTTTTCAAAAGACTAAAAATTATCGGAACCATTGCCGATATCGGCGCGGGGTATGGGCGTTTGATTCCCACATACATCCACCGAGCCAAACGAATTTACCTCACGGACCCTTCTTCAAAATTACTCTCCATAGCAAAAGAAAAATACAAAAACAAAAAAATTAAATTTATCCATTCAAAAATAGAAAATTTAGAAACAAAAATAAAGCCATCAAGTGTTGATCTGGTTCTATTTATCCGAGTGTTGCATCACGTCAAAAATCTCGACAATGCGTTCAGGATCATCAACAGGCTTTTAAAAAATAATGGACATCTGATTCTCGAATTTCCCAATAAACTTCATTTTAAATCTGCTCTTAATGAATTGCGTCATGGGAATTTGACTTTTTTACTTGATATATTTCCAAAAGACATTCGGAGTAAAAAATCTATTAATACAGGTTGTATAGATTTTTTTAATTATCATCCGGATGATGTCCTTAATCATTTGGAAAATAACGGTTTCCGCATAATTGACATCAAATCCGTGTCCAATATACGAAGCGTAATTCTTAAAAAACTACTTCCCGTTGAGATTTTATTGTATCTTGAAAAATATCTACAAAGGATGTTTTCTAAAACAAGATTTGGTCCTTCATTATTCATATTAGCAAGCAAGAAGTAATATATTGACATACTTATAGTCTTATGTTATAGTATCTCTAGATTCTGAGGCTTACTAATCCTATAGATTAGATGGGCGTTAGGATTTTTTTATGAGGTGTACCCCAAGGTGCGCCTCTTTTTTTTGGGAAAAACTTTAGTATTGATATAATAGTGAAGTTGTATAAGCCGGGATGGCGGAATTGGCAGACGCGCAGGATTTAGGATCCTGTGTCTTTATAAGACGTGTGGGTTCAACTCCCTCTCTCGGCACAGCTTTTGGTTGGAGGTTTCCTGCAAAGCAGGATCTTGCTTTGCCATGACAAGTCCTCTTCCCGGCACCAAGTCAATCTTGTTTAACCGGGTTTGATTTGGCACAAATCCAATCTGTATGAAGTAATTAACGAAAAGATATGATTCCTGAAATCGATAAATCTTTAATTTTTTCTGCCATACAAAAGGAATTATCTGAGAATCCTGATTGTCCTATGGTGTCGGAACTTTATGGCCCATTACTTGAAAGAATCGATAAAGGTGACAGTGAAGCATTAGAATTGGCTTTACAAATGGCTCATGATTCCTTAGCTCCCAAAAAGTCCTTTTTTTCCTTTTTAAAAAGACATAAATAATTTTATTTAGTCATCTACCGCGCATCAAAAAGTGATATTTTTCCAAAACTGATATAATTAATATATGAATCAAAATATCCATATTCAAAAAACAGATTCCTCAAAATTAAATTTATATCTATTGTATTTTTTCCCTGCAATTCTGTTTTTCTTGACACTTTTGGTTTCTTATTATATTTTTTCTTTTTAATCCTATCCATTTGACTTTTGGGTAGTTTTTATTATTAAATCTATTATATGAAAAACGGTATTACGGCTATCTTGGTTCTTTTTGCAGCTTTAACGTTTAGTTCTTCATCAGTTGCAAACGCAAAGATGCCGACTGTTGTCCAAGACAAAATTCAGCAAAAATTAGAGCTTCGTGAACAAAAACTCAAAATGATTGAGGAACGTTTCCAGGAAAGAAAAGCTTCAAGATCAGCCATGCTCCAAGAAACAAGAATCAAAATAATTCGAAAATATTATGCGTCAATGGCGGTAAGGATTGAAGCAATGATAAAAAGACTTGAAACCCTGACATCGCGTATTGAATCAAGACTGGCCAAAGTTGATGAGCTTAATAAACCTACGGATGTTGCAATGATTCAGGTTGAACTTGATAAAGCGAAAGCGCTTTTGAAAGAAACAAAAACACTTCTTGATTCATCAAATACTATGATGGAAGAGGTTTTGAAATCTTCTGATCCAAAACAGGCATTCTTGGTGGTAAGAGAAAATTTTAAAGATATAAAAAACAACTTGAAGGAGGTGCATTTAATTTTGGTTAAGGTTATCGGTAAAGTTGCAGGATTAAGGGTCGGACAATCAAAAAATGTCACACCGACTCCCGGAGTCACCGTAACACCAATACCAACTAGCGCTTAATATGGAAATATCAAAAGATCCCAAAAAAACATTCTTCTTTTTTGCATTTGCTGTTCTTGCAATTCTTTCATTCTTTTTGATAAAAGAAAATATTTATAAAAAACTCAATAGGCTAACGGAAGTTGATCCTGACGCTGTCAAAATAAATACTCAATCAAACTCGGATGAAGTAAGTGAAATCAAAAAAGATATCGACAGCACCGATGTTGAAAATATCGATAAAGAATTAATAAATATTGAAGCTGAACTTGATACCGCTATTTAAGGGTTATCTTCATGAGTAAAAATAATATTTTTTTAATCTTATTTGTTTTAATGTTCTTTGGAGCCTTAATTTTTTATCTTTCCAAAAAATTGAATCTCTCACCTTTTAGTTTCTCATTCAGTAAATCTAACTCAACTGCAAAAGGGGATAACTATAAATCAGGTTCCGTTGTTATTAATAATCATAAATTTAAAGTTGAGATTGCGGATACTCCCCAAAAACTTGCCAAGGGACTTTCAGACCGAGCATCTTTGGGCGAAGATTGGGGAATGCTTTTTGTGATAGAACCCCCATCAATTAGAACTTTTTGGATGAAGGACATGTTGATTCCACTCGATTTGATATGGATAAAGGACTTAAAAATTATTTATATTTCTAAAAATGCTCCGATCCCTTTAAAAAACACGCCTGATTACAATTTGACACTTTACACACCCGGAGCGCCTGTTGATTTTGTATTGGAGATTAATGCCGGTCTTTCCGATAAATATAGTTTTATTCCGGGAAATGAAGTTGATATTAATTTCTAGGCATCCAATTTACCAACGTCCTCTATAGTAAATTCCTCCAGTTCCTTAACACCTCCGAAAGCGATCCGGTCGGGAACAGCGTTCTTTTCGGCCAATGCCATTCTGGCTGGTGTAATGACAAAATTTCCCCAACGTTCGTTTACAAGGTCCACCGCATCGGACAATTCACTTTTTTTAACAACGTCTTCAAAAAGATCAAGCTGAAGAATGTTTTTTTTCTTAAGATCGAATACCGAAACCGCAATATCACGCACGGGACCGTCAAGCGGAGACATCGTCAAAAGCCCAACGGCTTTTTTGTAAATCTCCCTCGAGTCAAAAATAACCTTGGAGAAAGTGCTTCCCTTGTGCCAGAATCTGCCGTCGCGAAATCCCAGTGCAAGGTGGATTCCTCTGGCAACATAACCCGCACGGCGGAGCCTGAAGCTCATCTTTTCCGTTAATTTGGAAAGTATCGGAGAAAGCTCTTCTACGGTTTTCAAAGGTTTGGGAAGTGCATATGAATTGCCATAGCTTTTCCTGGAGTAGGGGAAATCATCAATTTCCCACCCCCTGAGACGCAAATACCAATAATATCCGGCAATTGATGCAAAAGTAGCCTTCAATTTCCAGTAGGGGCTTTCATAAAAATCCCAAACATCAAACACTCCGAAATTGTTAAGCCTGAGGGTATTTCTAAACTTTATTCCGCAAAGATCGGTGAGGCTCAGATTCTTATAGATATCCTTGAAGTTGCCTCTTCTTATGATATCCAATCCATCCGGCTTATGTAATGACGAGGCCAGCTTTGCCAAAAACCTATTGGGGCCAAAGCCGATTGAAACCATAAGCCAGTCTCCTATTTCGTTCCTGATCCTTTTTTTTATCTCTTTTGCCGCACTTTCGAAAGAGCCGCTTTTCAAAACGGGCATTCCCCGAAGATCAAGCACAAACTCGTCAATTGATTTGGGTAAAATCTCGCTGGAGTAATCTTCCAAGAGACGCCTTAATTTCAGATGCACATCTCTGTACTTCCAGGGGTCGGGCGGAAGGATAATCAGTTTCGGAAAAATCGCTTTTCCGTCCTTAACGCGCATTCCGACTTTTATACCAAGTCTCTTGGCTTCAACCGAAGGTGCAACAATGCAGCCCGACGGAGTTGTATATGCGGCAACTGCAACAGGTTTACCGCGCAGGAAGGGGTTTGCCTGCTGCTCAATTGTCGCAAAGCAGGAATTAAGATCGATGTGCATTATGGCAGGAGCTGCGGGGTTAAAAGAAAGTCCGGACGGAATATATTTACTAGACATAAACCTAAAATATAAGAGTAGAAGAGTGTAAGAGTAGAAAAGCTTAAGTTTAAAAAATACTTACACTCTTATACTCTCCTGTTCTTTTACTCTTTCACTCTACCCATAAATTACCCGAATATCAATGACATCCTCTCCGCCTTAAAAGACGGAGTTTCCTTTAGAGGAGGATGACATATCAGAGTTCAATTCACCCCCGGACTGGAAGTCCGGGGTTCTCTTGAACGCTGCTATAGCTAAATTTCCTTTTTTATGGCGCAATTACTACCAAAATGCTAAAATACCATTCGCCTCAAACGTATTCTATGGAAGGCATAAATCCGAACAGAAAAATCCAAGAAAATTCTTTAGATGAAAAATAAAAAAGGTACAGTCAAAATACATGTTCCGACAAAAGGAAACAAACTCCTTGAGATGTGTTTGGAGAAAATCAATCAAAATGATGAGATATATGCACTTTGGGACGTTATTAATGTCAACGCGATTGACAGGTTGGGGATGAGCGATCACGGTCCTGTTCACTTCCAGATTGTTTCCAATATTGCTTTAAGGTTGTCCAGAATGCTATCTGAAGCAAACGTAGAAATGAGCATTGTAAAAGATTTCGGATTGTCTTATCACCATGCGGAGCTGGTCGTTTTTTTGACAAGTATCATGCACGATCTTGGAATGAGCATAAACCGCGAAGGTCATGAGGAGTATAGTTTATTTCTGTCAAACAATTTGCTTCATGAAATTCTCACCTTTTTACCAACAAGGGAAAGGGTCATCATTTCGTCAGAAGTCTTACATGCAATCATCAGTCATCGTAAAAACGGTATTCCCAATACAATTGAAGCTGGAATAGTCCGGGTTGCAGACGCCCTGGATATGAGCGAAGGCAGATCCCGAATACCATATGAAAAAGGCGAGAAAGATATTTATGCTATTTCTGCTGCAGCTATTGATAAAGTGGAAATAAAAAAAGGATCAAAAAAAATTATCCAGATTTTCATCACGCTTAATAATTCTGCCGGAATATTTCAAATAGATGAACTCTTAAAAAGCAAACTTAAAAAATCAAGGATAGAAAAATTTGTTGAAGTTAAGGCTGTTGTAGCCAAAGAAACTGAAAAAAAACTAATTAATACTTATACGCTATGATATCCTCCCTATCTTAAAAGACGCGGTTTTCTCGAAACTGTTATAACCCTCCCGCCAACTTTACATCCTAACCTACATATTGTTTACTTTTCAAGAGTTGAAACCGATCTTAACAATTGATGTAATTTCACTATGGCACCAGAAATGAAATATGAATTTTCAGCTTCGCAGAAAAAAACCCGATTACCGTTCAGAATATCCACGATAAGAATAAAACCATCAGGTCTATTATCGCAGAATCAGAAAGATAAACCGGGTACGAATGCAAGAATTCAGCATGAATTAAAAATTAGCAACTTCAATCAGCGTAAAATTCCGAATTAATTCAAACCATAAGACTCCTAAGATATAGATAAATAGCTATTTTAAAATAAACACTTGATTTGTGTTGTAAAATTATTTCAGATGAACAAAATATATTTCGTTTTAGTGATAGTCCTATTCGCCGCCATTGTAGCTTTAATCAGAATGCAGGTCGGGTATTAAAATGCATTTAATCGGTAAAGCTGTCCGCAATTTCTTCAAGCCGCCAGTGCAGTGTTTCTGTGTTAAGCACCAACCGGAAGAAAAGCGTGTCGCTGGCTACACTAAACACATGGAAAAGGACCTTTCCGGTTCGATATGTATGATGCAGGCCAATCTTCAAAATTGGGTACTTTCGTCCGTTCCAGACAAGAGACTTCGGATAGACACTGCGCTTGGTACTGTCAAAAATAAGGCTGACTGATACGGGAAGAGAAATTTTATCAAGCATGGCAAATTAGAGTAAAAGAGTATAAGAGCGGGGAGAGTAAAAGTTGAGATTTCTTTTGACATTTGTCTTAAGTTTTGCTTACACTCTTCTACTCTTACACTCTTCCAATCTATTTCACTCTATCCCGAATATTACCCGAAGTCAAGTTGGATCTTTTAATTCCAGAGTCATGACTCTTTTACTTTGAATAAACATCCGAATGGTTTATAATAACCTATAATATGTATGATAAGGCAAACTTGGTAAGAATCGGTTGGGATGAATATGCAAAAAGAAATTTTGGCCATCGTGATTTATCTGAAGAAATAGAATATCTTAGTAAATTTGAAAAACTTCTCGGCAGAAATTCCCATATTCTTGATGCAGGATGTGGAACAGGACAGCCAGTAATTTCATATTTTTTGAATAAAAACCATAATGTAACAGGAGTCGATATTTCGAAAAACCAACTGGAAATCGCCAGAAGAATTTACCCGTCAACCTTATTTTTGGAAGGCAACATCCTCGAAATTCTTAAAAACAACCAAAAATACGACGGAATAGTTTGCCTTCACAGTATAGAAAATATCCAAAGAGAATATCATAAAAACCTCTTGGATTTATTTCATAATTCTCTTAACGACGGAGGTAAACTTCTTCTTAGCCATCCGATGGGAGCAAAAGACCAAGTTGTTTCTTTTGTTGAAAATATCCAAATGTATATCAGCCATTTTGATCCGGATACGTTTTTGTCAATAATCGGAAGCACTAAATTTAAACCTTTGTATCAGGCATCCAACGAAAAGCGTAATTATTACATTTTGAGTAAGGGTGTTGGAGTTCAGGAAAAACAAAATACAGGATTCAAGCATCAAATAATCTTTTCGAGATAATTTAGGTTTTTTTATATCTCCTCTGCAAGCTTTTTTTGACTTACTTCAAAAGTACAAAATAATATACTAATATTAACTACTCATGGATAAGGATTTGAAGATCTCCGAACACGATTTGCCCAAACCGCTGCCGTTTTCAAAATTAGTCGGCCCGAGCTTTATTCTTTTGGGATTGGGATTAGGGAGCGGGGAGCTTATTTTGTGGCCATACCTTTCTTCAAATTATGGTTTGGGCATAATATGGGGAGCAGTTCTCGGAATTACAATGCAATTTTTTCTGAATATGGAAATAGAAAGATATACCCTGGCAACCGGTGAAAGCATTTTTACAGGTCTTCGGAGAAAGTTCGGGAAACTATCATCATATTGGTTTTTATTATCAACGTTTCTCCCATGGATTTGGCCGGGAATTATTGCTACATCGGCAAAGCTTTTTACAGCCGCATTCGGACTTAAATATAATATTACGTTCCCGATAATATTGCTTATATTAATCGGTGCAATCTTAAGTTCGGGATCATACCTTTATAAAACTCAGGAGAAATTTCAAAAATCAATAATTTTTATCGGTATACCGTTTGTTTTGCTTCTGACATTTATATTGGCAAAACCAACTGATTGGCTGTCTTTAGGGAAAGGTATTTTTGGGATCGGCGAGGGATTTATTTTTCTACCTGAAGGGATTGTGATGGCAACTTTTTTAGGCGCCCTTGCATATGCCGGAGCCGGAGGCAATCTAAACTTAGCCCAATCTTATTACGTTAAGGAAAAAGGTTATGGTATGGGAAAATATTCGGGGAAAATTACGGCTTTATTTTCCAAAAAGACTGAAAAATTAAGCTTAACCGGATCTCTTTTCCGACAAAGTATCGAAAATCTAAAATTATTCAGACTCTGGTGGAAAAGAATAAATCTCGAACATCTTGTAGTCTTTTGGGGAACCGGACTTTTAACAATGCTCATGCTCTCACTATTGGCTTACTCAACAGCCTATAAAGCACCTGGTATCGAAAACGGTATTAATTTTTTATTGCGTGAATCTTCCTTTATATCTGAAAAAACGACTTTATTTGTTGGAACTGCATTTGTACTTGTTGCAGCTTTGATGCTATTTGGGACACAATTTTCCGTGTTTGCGTCTACTGCAAGAATTATGTCGGAAAATCTTGTCCTCGCATCTCCGAAAAAATTCAGCGTTAATAAATTATCAAAATATTTCTATTTATTTTTATGGTTTCAGATCCTTGCCGGAATAGTAATCATGCTTTTGGGATTTAATGAACCATTGAAACTGGTGATTACCGGAGCGGTTCTTAATGCTATAACAATGTTTTTCTATTCCGTGATGCTTTACATATTGAATACAAAATCACTACCGTATGCAATCAGGCCAACAACTTTTAGACGTGCTATGATTTTAGGAGGTATATTTTTATACGGAGGCTTTAGTCTTTTTACATTGATAAAAAACTTATAACATTATTATTAATTTTTTGCCCAGTTTAATTATGCTCGATTATTGCCTTCCTAATTTAATCGGGGCGATAGATAACCTTTTATGAACGACGTTTTATTAATTTTATTAGTGTTGGGGGTTTCGATGGTAATAATTTTTATGATTATTTTCATCATTGTTCTCACCCAATCAGTCCTTATCCTTAAAAAATTATTAATAAAAATCGATATACAATTAGATTTATTATCTAAAGATAAAGAAGAAATTAAACTTAAAATATTGGACGTTCTTGAAGAATTTTTTACGAAACTGAAAAATTTTATATCTGCCGAAGAGGGGGGTGAGAAAGATGCCTCAAAAAAAGAAAAAACTTAAAATAGGTAAAAAAGCTATTTCTGCAGCTTTGGTTTCAGCAGCTGCTGTCGGAGTAGGTGTTGCGCTATCCAACAAAAAGACCAGGAGAGCACTCAGCAAAAAAGTAAAAAGTCTTGAAAAACTCGGTAAAAAGGAACTCGACGAAATTATAGAAAAAATCAGGGACGCTAAAATCTTAAGCTCCGATAAATTGAAAAAGGTTACAAAATTATTAAGTGATAAAAGTAAAAAGGTTCAAAAATAAGCTTCAAGTATACCTTTATAATAATTATTAGCCTGAATTTCAGGACTCGGATTCAAGCTCTTGAAGTCGAAATCAAAACTAAAGTTTTCGGAAAGTTGTTTCGGAAAATTTTCAATAATCCATAAATTACGATCAGAGCCGTTATCAATTCTAATTACTTCAGCAATGTCATATGCATCGCCATTGTGCGATAACTTTACCAGAGCCGGGTTGTTGTATGAATATCCTTTCATAATATCGGTATCGTTAAGGAAGAATTCGTTACAATAAGCCCAAATATAGGTATTTATTAAATCGGTTTTTTTATCATAAAGAGAATCAAAAACTTTTGTTGAACAAAATACTTTTCCTCTGTCTGTCGTAATGATTTTTGTCGGCAGATTGGTTAATAATATTTGCTGAATTTTTTCATTATCTTTGGTATATACAAATTCGCTTACAGGAAATATCTGATTTCCCACATTTACTTCAAAATCCTGAGAATTTCTGAAAAAGAAGTAATATATAACAAAAACCAACAAAGCAAGAAAAGTTAATACTAAAATTTTTTTCATGATAAAACCTTTCCACAATTTTAATTAAATTTTTCTAATGTTACTATACTTAGTTTTGAAGATATCCGGATATTCGTGAAGTAATTTGAACTTTGTTCTAAAATAAGGATGCGAATTGTGAATAAATTATTAATTTCGATATTGATGGCCGGATTTATTTTATTGATATTTCTTTTTGGTTATCATTTTGGTTCCAGAAAAAATCCCTCACAAATAGAAGGCTTAATAAAAAAAAGTGTAAATGTAACTCCTGAAAATATTTTTGAGAAATATGAAATTGAAAAATTAAACGAGAATTTGAAACGAGCCCATTTTTCAATTGCAGATAAACTGCCCCCTGAAGAAAAGTTTCTACCATATGTATTCAAATTTACGTTTTCACCCGCAAAGGATGGGGAATATAAAACGACTTCCGGGCTACTAAATCTTCCTTCAGACTATGAAGTAAATAAATATCCGATTGTTATTTTGATCCGAGGATACGTTGATCAAAATATATATAAAACAGGCATGGGTAGTTATAATTTCGGTACATTCCTTGCCAACAATGGTTTCATAACCATTGCACCGGATTTCTTGGGATACGCAAACTCTGATTCCGAATCTTCAAATATTTTTGAATCGCGTTTTCAATCATATATCACAATCCTTTCACTTTTAAAAAGTATTGAGGAGGGTCAGATTGACAGTTGGGACGGTAAAAATATTTTCATCTGGGGACATTCAAACGGTGGACAAATTGCTATAACCGCCCTCGAAGCCTCGCAAAAAGCCTATCCAACCGTATTGTGGGCTCCTGTCACAAAACCTTTCCCGTATTCTGTTCTTTATTACACAGATGAATCACCCGACGGAGGAAAACTTATTCGGTCTGAACTATCTAAATTCGAAACTATGAATGATTCAGATAAATTCTCACTCGACAAATATCTTGATCGGATCCAGGCTAAAATCCAGCTCCATCAGGGAACGGCAGATGATGCGGTCCCTGTTGCCTGGAGTGATACTTTTTCAAAAAAACTTAAGAAAATTGAAAAAGAAGTTGATTACCATAAATATCCGGGATCAGACCATGACATGCGTCCATCCTGGAATACAGTCGCAGAAAGATCGCTGGAATTTTTCAACGCAAATAAACAGTAATTCAGCCTGATTTATATACATTAGTTTAAAAACTTACACCTTTCTATTATAATAAAATCATGACATCCTCCACAGACCATAGTCCGTGGTTTCCCGTGAGGGAGGATGACATATCAAATTCAATTCCTCCGTTGGCTGAAAGCCCACGGTTTCCTTGAAATTGCTATGAAATTACTAATGAAAATTATTATCAATGTTTTTACTTTATTGATTGTTTCGTATCTTATTCCCGGATTTCTCTTCGATACAATTTGGGCAGCAATAGTTACCGCTATCGTGATAGGTGTAGTTAATACATTTATCCGTCCTATTATCCAAATACTTTTACTGCCTTTATCAATCGTAACTCTCGGAATTACAGCTTTTTTGATAAATGTTGCCTTGCTCTGGGTAGTAGCCTATATTGTTCCAGGTTTTACTATCAACAATTTCCTAACGGCTGTCATTTCTTCTATAGTTTTGACATTGGTTTCAACTTTTCTTTCCAAACTCTCAAAAGGATAACATTTTATGGTAACCCAATCTCAAAAATCATCCTCAGATCCCGTAAAAAAGTTGAATTCGTATCAACCTTTGCCGAAGCAGCAATTCAGCCGCTTTGGTTCTCAAAACCCGTCGTATAGCGCAAAAAATCTTAAACCGGCAACGGGAGTCTTCAGAACACAGCATAAAGGATAGCTGTTTGTATCAAATCAGACTTTATTTATGTATAATGACATCCTCCCCACTCTTGCGAGCGGGGTTTCCTCGAAAGGAGGATGACATATCAGAATTCAATTCATCTACGTTTATGTAAACTGAACGTAGTTTTCTTGAAATCTGTTATAGCGCGGTATATAGTAATAATTTATGGCAAAAACAAACATAAAAAATCAGAAAAAGTCCGTAAATCAGGATTTTAAACCGATTGTAGCCAAACAGGATGACGGAACGATTCAAATTACATTCAATATACCCTGGAAGACGGTTGAAGAAAATAAAACAAAAGCTCTTCATGAATTGGGTAAAGATCTTGAAATCGCCGGATTCAGAAAAGGAAAAGCCCCGCTTGATAAAATTGAATCGGCGGTATCCAGGGATAAATTAATTCAACAGACGCTTTCGGGACTATTGCCTCAAATGTTTAACGAAGTCATTATGTCAGAAAAAATCCGACCGGCTGTTTTTCCTAAATTCGAACTCATTAACGCACAACAAAATGAAACGTGGCAAATCCGTGCGACAACTTGTCAAATAACGGAATTTGAATTGGGGAACTATAAGGATCCCATTAAAACCGAACTCGCTTCAGGTAAAATATGGACTCCCGGAAAAAATAAGGACGTTGACGATAAAGGGCTTTCCCGTCAGGAAAAAGAACAAAAAGTTATAAATATTTTACTTAAAACAATAAATTTTATTGTCCCAACCGTTCTTATTGATGAAGAAGTAAACACAAGATTATCAAAGCTTCTTGAACAGACCGAAAAATTGGGTCTAACACTAGATTCATACCTCAATTCAATCGGAAAAACCGCACAATCAATACGAAGTGATTATAAAGATCAATCCGAGAAAGCTATAAGACTCGAACTTATACTGGAAAAAATAGCTAAAAATGAATCATTAAATGTTGATGATAAAGACATAGACGAGGCAATCAAGGCAAGCCATTCAGACCCCAATCTGAAAAATAGTGGAGAAACTCCCGAACAAAGATCTGTGATCAGAGTCATACTGCAAAGAAGAAAAGCGCTTGATTTCCTGACTTCATTAGTATAATTTGTACTTAGGTCCGGTTGTAAAATATATAATTTTTTGGTAGAATATCATCACCGTTGAAGTTATTATAGGATAATTATATGCCTAACAACAATCCTAAGAGCAAATCGGGGAAAGGCCAAAAAAGTCAAAATCAACCGAATGTTTTGGAATCCCTAAAAGACGTGGGCACATCAACAGCAAAATCGATCAAACAAGACCTTTTTGACAAGATGCCGGGTGATTTTATGGATCAATTATTCGGTCCGCAAAGTGCACCAAATTATTCCGGCGAACTGCATCCGGGTGAATCATTGGAGTTCAATCCCATTGCCAAAGCCCAAAAAGAAGAAAGAGATAAATTACAAAAACAAATAACTTTTGAAAGACGACTTCATCAGGAAGAATCATTGATGATTCAAAAAAAGACAAACGAACTTCGAATGCAGCTGAAAGCAATTACTGATGAGGTAATATTATTGGCAAAAACCACATCAGGTCTCGGTACCCAAGTTGAAATTGCATCGATGCAAGCACCAATTGAACCTGGAATTTATCACGTTGTATTTTTTGAAAAACTTTTGAGTTTTATCATTTCATTCAGAAAGAACATTCAGGAGTCCACCAATTGGCTCTTTTCAGTTAATAAAAGGGCACAAAAGAAAAATTATTGGAGCTCATACAAAAAACACGGAGCAAAGTTTTTGCTTTCCGGCGAACATTACGTAACAAGATCAGCAGGATAGTATATTTTGAATAGCTTTTGAATTATTGACAATAGTTTTATAAATATCTATAATAACCTCTAATATGAAAATAAATTCGGTAAAATTTTATTTTTACTTTACCTCCTAAGAAACCCTAGGGGGCGAGTTTATTTGGTTTAATTAAATAAATCCCAGAAAATCAACCTCCTAGAGTTAGGAGGTTTTTTTATGTACTTTGTAATTTTCAAATAGTACATAACCCTCCGACCAATTTTGGCACGAGGCGTGAACGAATAGTTCCCAAAAAGCCAAGTGTGAAAATTAGGAGGGTGCTATTGAAGTATGAACAATATTTACAAAAACAATCTGTTTAGTTTTTATTATTTTTATCCTAACTAATGCGGGGAAAATTCTCTATGTAAAAATACCAACCCCGCATAGTCGGGGTTTTTTAATGTATAAATATGTCAGAATCATTAAATCAATTTGACACAGAAGTTATAGCCGGTCCATGTTCGGTAGATTTGGAACTCGTGAGAAATCTATCCGGATACTATGATCTTTCGGAAATTAAGGTTAGAAATATAAAAGGTCAAATCCAAACATGTTTGTGGGGTACACGAGTAGTTGGACTTAAATCCCGAACTAATTTAGATGGAAAAAGTCCGATGGGGGCAGATTTTAATTATTATTTTGAATGTAAAGAAAATATCATTGTCCTTAAAAACCCGCTTCCCACTGCACCACCGCCGAGCGTTGAGGCAGGAATAAAAATAGTCAAAGAAACAGGACTTCTAATTGCAACTGAGATAATGATGCCGAGTGTTCAATTGCCACAATATGAGGGAAGAATCCAACCAGAAAAACTCTTAATCTGGCAGCCTTCGGTTGAGGGTCTTGGATATGCTCAACTTACGATGGGAGAATATGCAAGGAGAAACATCTGGTTTCAGGGAGTGAAAAACGCTAAAAACCTTGATATTTCTCTTGATATGTCGAATGATCCTGTAAAATATAGTGGAAGCGCACTTCAAAGACAATGGAGCGGACAGGCAAGTTTTGCGCAAAATAATGAAAGATTGATATTTATCCACAGAGGTATCGATTCACCAGATAAAGGTGAATGGCGAAGTGCACCTGTCCATGAAATTGCCAGACATACAAAAAGATCTGTAATCGGAGCTCGATTATTTTTTGACCCCAGCCACAGCTGTGGACCAAACATGAGAAACAAAATCGTTGATGAATCAATAAAAGTAATGAGAATGAAAGATGGTAATAATTGGCTTTATGACGGACTTTTAATCGAAGCCGGAGAATCTATCACAGATTCCGAACAACATATAACACATGACGAGTTGAGGTGCCTGCTTCAGGATTTGGCAAGATTCAGAAATTTAAGATCACCCGATTTTGTCGAGCAAAAAAATTTATCTTAAAATATGGGAAGAGAAATATTAAATGATTTGCGGATTCAAATTGATGAAAACGACGTGGCTTTAGTTTCTATAATTTCGAAACGTATTGAGCTTGTCAAAAAAGTTGGGATTTTAAAAAAAGAGAATAAAATAATACCATTGGATCAAAACAGATGGGATAAGGTCATAAAAAATAGAATTGAAATTGGTAGAAAATTGGGATTGTCTGAGAAATTAATTTTGGACATTTTCGAAAGACTTCATGAGGAATCATTGACAATTGAAAGTCAGATAATAGAAGAAATTAATGACTTATGAAAAAAATAAGCATTGTGGGTTATGGAAGATTTGGTCAGGTTTTATATCGTTTATTGAAATCTGACTTTGATGTAATTGTCTTTGACAAAAAAGTGATTGCCCATAAGGATGGTTTAAAGATTGCAGAAAATATTAAAGAAGTATATAAATCGGAAATAATATTTATTGCAGTTCCTATAGATGAATTTGAGAATGTTATTTCTGCCCACAAATCATACTTCTCAGATAATCACTTGCTCATAGATGTTCTGTCTGTAAAAATGCATCCGGCTAAAATTTTAACAAAACATTTGAAGGGATTAAAAACACAGGCAATCCTTACACATCCAATGTTTGGTCCAGATAGCAGTAAAGGTGGATTTTCAAATCTGCCAATCGTTTTAAATCGTTTTTTATCTAACAATAATAATTTCAAGTTTTGGAAAAATTACTTTACCCAAAAGGGACTTAAAGTGATTGAGATGTCTCCGCAAAAACACGACAAAATAGCTGCAAATTCTCAGGGATTAACACATTTTATCGGAAGACTACTTGATTCTTTCGGTTTATCACCTTCTGAAATTGACACTCTTGGAACCAAAAAACTACTTGAGGTCAAAAATCAAACATGTAATGACACCATGCAATTATTTTTAAATTTACAAAATTACAACTCCTATACAAAAGAAATGCGCATAAAAATAGGTGAAAAATATGATTCGCTTTATAACAAACTGCTTCCAAAAGCAGTCAATAAGAACTTCGTCACTTATGGTATACAAGGAGGTAGGGGTAGTTTTAATGAAGAAGCAGCCAAATATTATTTCGAGAGAGAAACCGATAAAAAATATAAAATTAAATTCCTTTATACATCCGGTGCAGTCCTCAAGGCACTACATGAAGGAAGCATAGACCTTGGTCAGTTTGCTATACATAATTCATTAGGCGGGGTGGTGGGAGAAAGTATTGAGGCAATGTCAAAATACAAATTTAATATAACTGATCAATTTTCAATAAAAATATCTCATGCTCTAATGATTCGATCAGACGCAACTTTTGGAGAAGTTGATTCAATCATGTCTCATCCTCAGGTTTTTGCGCAATGCCAAAGGACATTAGATGAAAAATATCCTTATCTGAAAAGAATATCAGGAAAAGGAAAATTAGTTGACCATGCACTTGTGGCAAAACGACTATCAGAAAGGACGTTGGGGAAAAATACAGCTGTCATGGGAAGTAAAATATTAGCTCAAATTTATGATTTAAGAATTGTTGAGGATAATCTTCAGGATGCCAAAGAAAATTACACCAGTTTCCTTGTCGTAGAAAGAATATAATCCTATAACATTTTCTTGACAGTAATCTAAATTTTGCTTAAAATACTTGCTAAGATATGAAGAATCTTTTTCTCACCACTGAGCAAGTTTTGCTCAGCATTATTAGCCTCCTCATTCGAGGAGGGGTTAATATGGTGAGGGATTAAATATTTTATAAACCATTTTTTTAAAGAACAAACCTCTCACCCGAGAGGTTTTTTAGTTATATGGGACACGAACATTTGTTTACTGAAGAAGGGGGTAAAGAAAGTATACAAGGAAAACCGGTATATTTCGTGCCTGGATCGCGCAGGGGTCCAATTACAGCTAATAATGTTTTCAGTGCAGTAGACACTATAAAAGCCTACGGAACACCGAATAAATTCATCGTTGTTCCGATTCCGGCCGTACCTGTATCAAAATATTTTATTAATCTGACAAACGGTTTATCTGAGCGCGATCAAAATTCAATTCAAAGTAGTTTTTGCGAATTAATTACTGGCGAAGAAAGCGCTTCAGTAGATTTTACAAAACCTGCGGACGAAGTGGAGACTAAACCTGCGGTATTTAATAAATTTATACATAGTCTGGGATATCTGAATTTTTCTCTAAATCACAATACAACCAGGGCTCAAATGTCTCTTGCAGATTCTTTTGCAGAATTTGACCAACACGTTCTCGATCTACATTTTAAAAGAAATTCAATTGAAACTAAAGTTGTTTCCGTTCCACCCAGTACATCGGGAAATGAAATTAAATATAATTTATATGCTGGTAAAAAAATTGACCAAGATGCGTTCGATTTAGTGTTTCCAAAAGAATTAAGGAATAGGATTGTAAAAAGATTTGAAACCTACATACTAAACACGTTACTTACCGAATACGCTGAAGGGTCTTTAACCTTAATTGAAGCCGGTAATAAATTAAATAAAATGATTTGCTCTGCTATGGAAAACAGAGACTACTCAGCTATTAAAAAGGATCTGGGAATGGATAATAAAGAACCCATTAAAAGAAGTGATCCTAATGCTTTTTTCAATCGCTTACTAACCGAAAAAGGTATTCAAAAAGAAGACATCTGGGATATTTTTACTGTCTACGAACCCACTGAAATAACTTCGAGATGCGTTGATGAAATACTAAAAAGTAATATTTCTCCAATAAATTATCATAAAAGGCTGGATGAGGCAGTAAAGCCCAAAAAGTTTGTCGGCGAATTATTCAAGCACAATGGGCACCGAAGATATTTCACCGGAGAAAATGTTTTAGCATATATCATTGAAAGAGCAAGGATTGACAATTGCACTTTAGTAATGCAATCTTTTGAAGATCGAACCCGAACCCTTGATAATGCAATAAGAAAAAGTAATATATCAATTGATCAGTTTAGTGCTGTATATGCGAAACCTGAAAACAGTTATCCAATGAGAGACCAATCAGTATTATTATTAAATTAATGGATATATTTAAATTAACGAAATATCTGGATAAGATTTTGAATCAAGGTAGTATCCCTGAAAGATCTTTTGTCAATGGTCTCGAACTCGTATCAAATAACAGTGAAATATCAAAAATAACCGGAATTGTTTCACCCAATATTAATGTATTTCAAAAAGCATTGAAAAATAAACCAGATTTAATACTCGCCCATCATGGACTTTTGAAAATAGAGTCCCAACCGTTTTTATATTCATTTAAAGACAGAATAAATTTCTTAAATGAAAATAATATCTCTTATATTTCCTATCATATTCCGCTCGATGTTAATGAAATATACGGAAATAATACGCAATTGGTTAAATTGCTTAAACTGAAGCATGTTGAAAAATTCGGTGAATATCATGGAATAAAGATTGGCTATTCCGGCAAGCTACCCAAAGCTATTTCAGATAAATATGGATTGGAGAAATATTTAAAAAGTTGTCTTAATATTAAACCTTTAGAAATAATCTGGCCAAGAAATGTAAGGAGTGTTAATAATATTTCAGTAATAAGCGGGGGTGGAGCAAGATCTGAATATTTTTATGAAACAAAATTTAACAATATTGATTGCTATGTGTCGGGCAACATTGATGAAGGAGTTATCGCATTATGCAATGAACTGGGAATCGTATACGTTGCAGCAGGACATTATAATACAGAAAAATGGGGAGTTATTGCTCTTGGAAATCATCTTCAAAACAAATTTAATATACATTTCAATTTCATAGAAGATAATTATGAAAAATGGTAATCTTTCCGTAAAAATCTTTGCTAAAAATTCAAGCATAAAAGTATCTTGATAATGAAATTAACTTTCGACCTACTTCCTGATACAACTTGGAACAATAATATTAGAAACATGATGGGGGTATCTGAGTGGGATAAGCTTCGTAAAAAAGTATACAAACTTTATAAGTTGCAGTGTGGAATTTGCAAAACCAAGAGGAAACTTCAATGTCATGAAATTTGGAAATTTGATGACGAAGATCACACTCAAACTTTAACCGGATTCATCGCTCTTTGCGAGCTTTGTCATGCAATCAAGCATATTGGTTTTGCAAAAATCCAGTCAGATAGAGGAGATATTGACTGGGAAGTATTAGTAAAACACTATTGCACTGTCAATAAATGTAGGAAAGAATTTTTCAAAAGCGACTATCAAAAAGCTTTAAAAATGTTCGAAAGACGATCAAAATACGATTGGGTTGTAAAAATCGGAGATTTAAAATTATCAGAAATTTGATTTTTTCAGTTTCTCCGCTAAAATTGTAAGCCTATGACATCAACAGAATCGATCCTTTCACAATCTAATGCTAAACATTATCTTAAATCGGCAGAGAAGATAGTACTGGAAGAAATTGAAGATAATCCCGACTCAGAATTAATTATCGACGTCAGAGGCCACCGTAAATCCGGGCATGGTACTGGAAATAGAGCGGGAAACGATGGGAGAGATACATTAGTAATCACTTATGTATATGAAGATGGAGAACCCGTAATTGATGCTGACGGTAATATGCTTCGAAAAAGAGTGAAAATAAACACCAATCTCTAAACTCTTCTTATTAAAATGAATCTTACTGGGTGGACCCGGGGGGATTTGAACCCCCAACCCCTTGACTGCCAGCCAAGTGCTCTGGCCAATTGAGCTACAGGCCCTTCTCAGGTACTTTGTATCTTCGAAGTAAACATGGAAATTAATAATCCTTTCTTCTTTTGGCTGTAATTTTTTATTTGTTTTTCTCGTAATGCAGCAACATGCTTATCATTAAAAATTTCAAAATATACTAATTTAATCGGTCTTCTTGATTTTGTATAATTTAAAAATACACCTAAAGTATGTTGCTGAACTCTTCGATTAAGATTTGTAGTTAATCCTGTATAGAATGTATTGTCTCGGCATTTTAGGATGTATACAAACCATTCTTTGACATTATACAGTAAATCCCAAGTTCACATCGAACGTATGTGAGATGTGGACGGTAAGGGACTCGAACCCCTGACCTTTTCTACGTCAAAGAAACGCTCTAGCCAACTGAGCTAACCGTCCTAGTGAGTGATATTTTACAAGATTAAGTGAAATATGTAAAAGGAGTTTATGAAAAACCAATTTAATTGTTAATTAGCTTAAATAAGAGTAAAATATCGTTTAGGTTAAGAAAACAAGCCGAGATTAGCTCGGCATTTTTTTTGATTCGAATTTTTCACTATACTTTTCCAATTATGGATATAAAAAATGTCGCTATTATTGCACATGTCGACCACGGTAAAACTACCCTTGTGGATGCGCTTTTGCGCCAGTCGCATACACACTTGGATAAAACGCTCTCAGAAACAAACCAAATTATGGACTCAAATGAGATCGAAAGAGAACGCGGTATAACAATTTTCTCAAAGAACGCCTCAGTCGTTTATAAAAATAACAAAATTAATATCATTGACACACCGGGTCACGCTGACTTTGGGGGAGAAGTCGAACGGGTTCTTTCAATGGCTGATGGAGCTCTTCTTTTGGTTGATGCAAAAGAAGGTCCAATGCCTCAGACGAGGTTTGTTCTGAAACAGGCATTAAAAATGGGACTTAAGATCATCGTTGTTGTCAATAAGATCGATAAGAAAGACGCCAACCCGTCACAGATCGTAAATAAAACTTTCGATTTATTCATTGATTTGGGTTCAAATGAAGAAACTGCTTATTTTCCGGTGATCTATGCCTCCGGAAAGAATGGTTTGGCGGGAATACTGCCGGATATGACCTCAATGAAAGACATCACGCCTGTTTTTGATGAAATTATAAAAACAATCCCGAGTCCGCAATCAAATCCCGACAAACCACTTCAGATGAGGGTGACAACGCTAGGCAGAGACGATTATAAAGGTAGAATTGCAATCGGAAAAATTTTTAACGGTACCATAAGCGTAGGCCAGACTATTGCGCACATTAATCGAAAAGGGATTGTAAAAAATTGCACAATAACTTCAATAGCTACTTTTACAGGCTTAGAAAAAGAGTATGTTAATCAGGCATTCGCGGGTGATATTGTTGCCGTCTCGGGAATATCCGACGTGACAATCGGAGAAACAATTGCCGATCCGAAACTTGGTTCTGCCTTACCTCTTCTTGATATTGAAGAGCCGACTGTAAAGATGATTTTTATGGTAAATAATTCTCCTTTTGGCGGGTATGAAGGTGAATTCAAAACATCTAGCCAAATAAGAGCCCGGTTGTATAAAGAACTTGAAACAGATGTGGCTTTACGGGTGGAAGATAATGAAAACGGTACATGGACGGTTTCCGGCCGGGGAGAGCTGCATTTAGCTATTTTTATCGAAAGGATGAGACGGGAAGGCTTTGAATTCCAGGTTTCCCAACCTCAAGTTATTAATAAAATTGTTAACGGTAAAAAACTGACCCCTTACGAAACCGTCGAAATTGAAATACCCGATGAATATACCGGAAATAACATCGAAAAGATGGGTAAACGGCATGCAAAACTTATCAACATGCAAAGCTTTGAAGGTGTAACTCATCTGGAATTTACAGTTGCCACAAAAGAGCTAATCGGTTACAGATCGGAATTTATAACAGACACTAAAGGATTGGGAATCATAAATACATCATTTTTTGACTACCTTCCGGATGACGGATTCCAACGAACAAGGGAACAAGGTTCGCTTGTTGCCCATGAAACGGGAGAAACACGTCTTTACGGACTTGTTAATGTTCAGGATAGGGGAGAACTATTTTATGGTCCTGCCGTAAAAGTTTATAAAGGTGAGGTTGTCGGGAAAAACTCAAGAAGCGGCGACATGAGTGTCAATGTCTGTAAAGAAAAACAACTATCGAACATGAGGTCAAAAGGTGATGGTCCGACTGCGCATTTTAATACCCCTAAAACTATGAGCCTCGAAGAAAGTTTAGAATACATTGACAACACGGAACTTGTTGAGGTTACACCGAAAAGCGTCAGAATCAGAAAAATTATTCTTGATGAAGTTGAGGAAAGAAGAAAAAACAAGATCCTTAAGTAATTAATCAACACCTTTTACCCTTTTCCTATATAACTCCCTGTATACTATATCATGTCACATATATCATTATATGTGACATGGGAGTATCGAAAATAACGTAAATTGTCAAATACGCTATTACTATATTCTTCATTCTTTATACTATTTATCGGTCGGGGTACCTCATATTACATAAAAATTATGTATAATACTGAAGGTGATAGGTTTAAACGTAATATATATTTAGTTAGGGGGTGTAAGAATAATGACAAGAATATCGACTGAACAGGCAGTAGTTAGTCAATATACTGTAGAAACTTCAGCTAGCGGGAGTTTGGATTTAACCAGACCTACCGAAGATGAGGCATTAAAAGGACTTAAAGTCTCTAATAAAGTTGTCAGGGGAGTTGAAACAACAAATCAAAAAGGAAAAGATTCTAAATAACTTTTTTGACAATTGTAGTAGATCGTAATATATTAAGAATATAAAGCGATTGCATGAGACTCAACCAACCTCAAAGCTTTAAACGTAATTAAGTGTCCTATATGGAAAGTGGGATGGAACCCCCCGCAGAGTCGGTTTTGATCCGAGATGCGGAGTCCCGCAAATTTTCTTAAGGACGCTTTTTTTGTTTTAAGAAGATAAAATTTTATAAACTTTATTATGAAAACAAAAGTTCACAAAGAGAATAAAAATCTTGAGCATTTAAGACATTCCGCAAGCCACCTCCTGGCTGCTGCGGTTTTGAAGCTGTATCCGAATGCAAAACCTACAATCGGACCTGCAATTGAGGAAGGGTTTTATTATGATTTTGACAATATAAAGATTTCCGATGAAGACCTTACGAAAATTGAAGGCGAAATGCGGAAAATTCAACCTTCATGGAAAGGATTTGTTAAACATCTTGTGTCGGCTAACGATGCAAAAAAAGAACACCCTGATAACCCTTACAAACATGAAATGATAGATGAATTTTCAGAAAACGGAAAAATGAAAGTTAGTTTTTACAAATCCGGGAATTATTGGGATCTTTGCAAAGGAGGCCACATCGAACATCCTGACAAAAATCTTAAATATTTCAAACTGCTTTCTATTGCCGGAGCTTATTGGCGGGGGTCTGAAAAAAATAAAATGCTGACCCGTATTTACGGCACTGCTTTCTTTTCGCAAAAAGAACTCGATGACCACCTCAAACTTCTTGATGAGGCAAAAGAATCAGATCACAGAATTATCGGTAAAAAACTAGGCCTTTTTACCTTCTCCGATCTTGTTGGGAAAGGATTACCCCTTCTTACGGATAAAGGCGCAACAATCAGGCGGGAATTGGAAAGGTTTATCGTCGACGAAGAAATAAAACGCGGCTACAAACACGTTATTACTCCGCCGTTGGCAAAAACGGATCTTTACAGGATGTCGGGTCATTATCCTTATTACAAAGACACAATGTATCCGGTGATGAAAGTCGACGATGAAGAGCTCATCCTTCGGCCAATGACTTGTCCGCATCATTTTATGCTTTTCAAGTCAGATACCCGCAGTTATAAGGATTTACCCATAAGGTATGCAGAAATGGCTTCACAACACCGATATGAGAAAAGTGGAGAGCTATCAGGTTTAGTTCGTGTACGAATGTTTACTCTTAACGATGCTCACATCTTCATACAGAAAGAAAAAGCAATAGATGAGATAAAATCCGTCTTGGATCTTATCGATTATGCCAACCAAACCTTAGGTTTGGTAAAAGGTGTTGATTACCTTTTTAGATTGTCGTTGGGTGACAGGAAAGATAATAAAAAATATTATAAAGACGACGCTCAATGGGATGAGGCTGAAGCAATTCTCCGTAAAGTACTCGTTGATACAAAAGCCCCTTACTACGAAGCTGATAACGAAGCTGCTTTTTACGGACCCAAAATTGATGTTCAGGTTAAAAAAGTAAACGGAAAGGAAGAAACAGCCTTCACGGTCCAGTATGATTTCGTTATGCCAAAAAGATTTGACCTTAAATATATCGACAAAAACGGAAAAGATGTTCAACCGATTGTTATTCACCGAGCTGCAATCGGCTGTATTGAGCGTACTATGGCATTTTTGATTGAAAAATTCAAAGGCAATTTCCCAACCTGGCTAGCTCCGGTTCAGGTTAAAGTTCTTCCGATTACCGATAGGCAATTGTCTTATGCAGAATCTGTAGTCAATAGACTGAAAGCCGAAAATATACGAACCGAACTTGACGACAGAAGTGAAACTTTGGGTGCAAAAATCCGTGATGCACAAAATCAAAAAGTAAACTATATGCTGATTGTTGGCGACAAAGAAGTAAAAAATAAGACAGTTACAGAAAGAGCCAGGTCAGGAGAAGTGGACGGTCCGTTCGATCTTGATATCTTTATAAAAAATATTAAAAAGGAAATTGAAGATAAAGTAATTTGGAAATCAGACCTGAAGAGATAAATTTACAAAGATATTGTTGCTATTTACAAAGAGTTTAGTAAAATAATTGTAATTGGAAGTATTTTTCAGCCGAAGTCGAAAAAAATAATAAAAATTGAAAAAATCTAAAATCAACTGGAAAATTAATCATCAGATCCGTGCTTCTGAACTTAGGGTCATCAGCTCCGAAGGTAAACAGCTAGGCGTCATGAGTTTGCAGGATGCTCTCAAGCATGCGGAAATAGAAGGGTTTGATCTTGTAGAAATAGCTCCAATGGCAAAACCACCTGTTGCAAAAATTACAGAACTCGGAAAGCTCAAATATCTTGAAGACAAAAAAGCCAGAAAAGAAAAAAAGGGCAGTAAAGCCGGAGAACTTAAAGAAATCCGTTTTACTCCTTTTATTGGGCCGCATGACTATAATGTCCGGCTTGAAAGAATTAATGAATTTCTCGACGATCGCAATAAAATACGCGTAGCAGTCGTTTTTAAAGGCAGACAGCTAGGCAGTAAGCAATTCGGCTATGATCTTCTCCAAAAACTACTTACCGATTTAAAGCCGCGGGTAAAAGTTGACATGGAACCCAAATTCTTGGGAAAACACCTCATTATGAGCATTTCAGCAACATCTTCTTCCAAAAAAGCCTCAGACGATGTAAAATCGTGACTGTTGAGTTAAGATTTTACATATGCCTAAATTAAAAACAAAAAAGATTCTGACAAAACGCCTGCGTATTACAAAAAACGGAAAAGTTATGCGTGGTCAGAGCTTCAGACGTCATTTGAATGAAAAAAAATCCTCAAAGCGGAAAAGAAGGTTAAGCGGCATGATTGTTTCAAAAAAAACATTCGCGAAGAAAGTAAAAAAAGCATTAGGAAAATAAATCTATGACCAGAGTTAAATCACCATCACAAAGGAACCACAGAAGAACACTTAAACTTGCCCGCGGGTACAAACAGGCAAGAAGCAAACGTGTACAATCGGCAAAAGACGCAGTTCTTCATGCTGGACAACATGCTTATATCGGAAGAAAAAATAAGAAACGTAATTTACGGAAACTCTGGATCACAAGACTCAATGCAGCGGTCCGAGAACATGGTATGAATTATTCAAAATTCGTTAAAGCCTTAGGTGATAAAAAAATCGGTTTAGACAGAAAAATATTATCAGAAATTGCAATCAAAGATCCAACAACATTCGAAAAGATTGTTTCTTCCGTAAAAGAAAAATAATGATTATAATTCTCCTCGGCTTTAGCTTTAATATTTGATAAGCTGGACGGGGTTTTTTGTATTTCCCAAACTCTCCAGCTAATATTAGTTAGGAGAGTTTTTTATATGAGAGAAGATATTATCGGTATTAAAAATGAAGCAATTTCAAGAATTTTGGATGCCGATTCAACGGATACATTAGAGGAATTACGAATTAACTATCTCGGCAGGAACGGTAAAGTTAACTCGCTTCTTACAGTTCTCAAAAATCTATTACCGGATGAAAAAAAGGAAATCGGTATCTTAATTAATGAAACAAAAAATACAATTGAAAATACAATTGAAAATAAACTCTCCGATTTAAAAGAAACGAAAGCCAGACAACCATTTGATTATTCAATTCCGGGAAAAAAGAAAAACTTGGGTACAATTCACTTAATAAGCAAGACTATAGAAGAAATTACGAATATTTTTGAACGGATAGGCTTTACCCGTATGCGATACCCGGAAGTTGAATGGGATTATTTTGCCTTCGGATCTTTAAATTTCCCGCAAAAACATCCGGCACGGGATGAATGGGAAACTTTTTTTATCGACGAAAAACCAAATCCTAAGTACGGGGCAATGCTTTTGACTCCGCACACTTCATCAGGACAAGTCCGGGAAATGTGGCGAGTTAAAACTCCTCCAGTTAGAATGGTAAATATTGCCAAATGCTACCGAAGACAATCTGACATCTCACATTATCCGATGTTTCATCAATTTGAAGGTCTTGTTATTGATGAAGGTATAAATATAACACATCTTAAAGGGACTCTTGATTATTTCGCAAAATCATTCTACGGTCCCGATGTAAAGACCAGGATCAGGCCATATCATTTTCAATTCACGGAACCATCTTTTGAAGTCGATTTCTCCTGTACTGTTTGCAAGGGAGCCGGTTGTAAACTTTGTAAAGCTGGCTGGCTGGAAGTGGGCGGATCCGGAATGGTGCACCCCAATGTCCTAAAAGAGGGGGGAATCGATCCTCAAAAATACACAGGTTACGCCTTTGGTTGGGGAGTTGAGCGCGTTTTGATGATGAAACCGAATCTTAATATTCCTGATTTACGTCAGCTTTATAGTACAGATTTACGATACCTAAGACAATTCTAAAAGAATATGAAATTAGTAATTAAATATTTTCGTATATGGATATATTAATCTCAGATAATTGGCTCAGGGAATTCCTTATTACAAAGGCGACACCGAAGCAAATTGAAAAATACATTTCATTGTGTGGTCCTTCCATAGAAAAAGTAGAAAAAATCGGAAGTGATTTTGTATATCATGTTGAAATTACAACAAATAGAATTGATACGGTGGGGATATATGGATTTGCCAGAGAATGCGCAGCTATTCTACCCCGTTTCGGAATCAGTGCAAAACTGAAAAAGCAAAACACAAAAAAGCCTCAAACGGTCGGAAATAAGCTTCCGTTCACAATTATAAATAAAGAAAAACTTGTTTATCGGGCAATGGGAGTAGTTTTGTCGGATATAAAAAACCGCCAAACTCCTGAATGGATGAAGAAACGTCTAGAAGTGTCCGGTCTAAGGTCTCTGAACGCACTCGTAGACGTTACAAACTATATTATGCTCGAACTCGGTCAACCATCGCATGCTTTCGATTACGATAAAATAAAAAACGCAAAATTTGTCATAAGAGAATCGTCTAAGGGTGAAAAAGTAACCAGTTTCGATGGTAAAACCTATTCCCTTCCGGGGGGTGATATTGTTTTTGACGACGGAGATGGTGAAATTATTGACTTACCGGGAATTATCGGTACCAAAAATTCAGTCGTTGACGGAAACACAAAACGCATTTTTTTCTTTATCGATAACAATGATCCGGTCAGAATCCGGAATACATCAATGACGTTGGGAATACGTACAGTTGCGGCAATGATAAATGAAAAAGGAGTTGACCCGATGCTTTCCGAGGATGCGTTGTTAAGAGGAATTGAGCTTTATAAAAATATTTGTAAAGTTAAAGTTGACAGTAAAATCTATGATGAATATTTAGTAAAACCAAAGGTCACTAAAATTGATTTAGTTGATGAATTCATAAATAAAAGACTCGGCATTGCTATAGCAAAAGATGATATTACCAAATATTTAACCAGTTTGGGTTTCGGTTGCTTGTGGAAGGGGAATCGTCTTTCTGTAACCGTTCCTTCTTTCAGGCTTAACGATGTAAAAATTCCTGAAGATATTGTCGAAGAAGTTGCCAGAATTTACGGCTATCATAATTTGCCTTCCAATCTCATGGAAGGAAAGATTCCGGATCCTTTATTCAAATCGGGTCTTCCTTTTGAATGGAAAATAAAAAACATTTTAAAAGCATTAGGAGGTAACGAAATGTTTACGTTATCTCTTGTATCGGATAAACTGACTGACAATAAAAGCAGTTTGGAATTGAAAAACCCGCTCGGATCAGATACAAAATATTTACGTAATAATTTGAAAAATTCACTTCTTGAAGCGGTTCAATCGAATAAAGGCCAATACGATAATATATTTTTATATGAACTATCAAATGTCTACATACCAAAGAAAGATGAACTTCCTGAAGAAAAACTAACCTTAGGAATGGTTTTTGACGGTTATAGGTACACTTCCGTTAAGGGGATCATTGAAACATTTTTATCAAAAGAGCTGAAAATTGAATTTGAAATTGAAATGGAGTCAAACTATAAAATATTTAATATTAATGCCGGGAAAGCAATATTGGGCTATTTTGAAATTATGGATGATGGAAAAATTGTTATTGAATTATACGTTCCCGAACTTCTATCTTTGGAAAAGGACTATATAAGTTTTGATCCAATTTCCAAGCACCCTCCCCAAATCGAAGATCTGACAATAACTCAAAAGGCTGGTTTTCTTTATAAAGATATCGTCGCAAAAATCCTAAAATCTGATAAAAGGGTAAACCGCATTGAATATGTTGGTAAATACAAAGACAATATTACTCTTAAGATTTATTATCTTGACGAAAATAAAACGTTGGAAGATGGAGAGATCGAAGAAATTAGAAAGAAAATACTTAAGAGCCTTTGACCTACTCTTCAGGGTTCCTTTTATGATCAACAATCCTGAATCCTGCAACCTCACCATCGGGAGTCTTGATAAGTTCTATATTATCAACTGATTTTGAAGAATTTTCTAACTCTTCATTAGTCAATTTACTGAATACATGTTGTGTAATCCCTCTGTGCCGCCTTAATGCAACTTCGACAATTAATTTTTTACGGAAATTTTCCTTTGCGACTTTATCCGAATCGATGCCATCATTTATTTTTTCCATGTTATATTTTAGTTTGTGAATTGTACCATAAAATCAGGGAGTGGGGGAAGGGGATGGAGTGGGTGTTGAGGTCGCGGTAGGTACCGGTGTAGGTGAATAATCCCAAGGGACTCCAACTCCTATCTTTATGGTTCTATCCGATTCGTTTCCTTTTTCGTCTTTTGCAACAACTTTTAATTCATGAATGCCATCATTAAGATTCACATCCTGCTTGTAGGGCGGAGATACAAAAGTGATTAGTTTTGATCCGTCAACTTCAAATTTTACTTCAACAATGTTCGATGTTGAACTTGCTTTTGCTTCAAAATTAAAATTTCCCGGCAAGTTATTTGAGTGGTCTTCAGGACTTACTATTTGAACATTAACAGGATTACCGGAACCGCAATATTCAGTAGGCGGATTGTACATAGGGTTATTCTGCCCGGCAATCCAGGCTAAAATTCCTTCCTGCCATTTGTTTATACCGTCAATACCGCCAGTAGCATCCTCTTCCTTGAAGGATAGGTATTCCTTTTCATCATAATTACCGCCTGCAATATCAGAAGGTGTTGCCAACTTACCGTCATTTTTACAAACTTTCAGCTTGACATGCACAGAATCTTCACCGGGAACTGTTCCTTTTTTGAAATATTCAATCCTCGAGGGAAATCCATCATGTTCCTTGTACCCGGATATTTTATCAACTGCAGCAGTCACAATATCAGAAGGAACTTCAAAGGATACATTGGGTTTACCCTCAAGCGCTTTCAGGATAATTCGATGCCAAATAGGTGATGCACCGGATATACCAGATGCCACTTGTTTCATTGAGGTGTTGTCGTTATTTCCCACCCATACACCCACAATCACATTTGAATTGCCCCCGATTGTCCAATTATCTTTTTTGTCATTTGTTGTTCCTGTTTTTACTGCAACATTTTTTCCCGGTAAGTTTAATAGAGAATTCAATCCGAAAACGGCTGATCTGGCTTCATTATCAGATAAAATACTTGCAATAATGAATGCTTCCGATTCCTCCAAAACCCGATTGCCTTTTTTAGGATCAATTTTCTCAAGAACCTTACCATCTCTGTCTTCAACTTTAAGAATTGCTACCGGATCGATTCGGTAACCCTTATTCATGAAAGCGCTGTATGCTCCTGTTAAATCCAGAAGTCTTACTTCACCGCCACCAAGAGTCAAAGATAGCCCGACACGGGAAAGCGTCTCGTCGGTCGGTTCCAAAGACTTTATTCCGAGTTCATAAGCTGTTTTGAGAGCATCTTTAATTCCCACCATCGCCAGCATTTTTACAGCCGGAACATTTATGGAATTTGCGAGTGCATATCTTACTTGAATCGGACCTTTGAATTTTCCGTCATAGTTCACAGGTTTATAGTTCGGTTGATTCACACCTCCCGGGAATTCAGTTGCAACATCCATTAACAGGGTAGAGGCGGTGTAATTTTCCATCAAAGCGGTAATATATGTTATCGGCTTAATTGCCGAACCGGGTTGACGAAGTGATAAAGTGACATTTACCTGGCCATCATAATCTTTTGCCAGAAAGTCCTTTGACCCTACCATTGCAAGAATTTCACCGGTTTGGGGATTCAATACAACTGCTGCACCATTTGTTATATGAAAATTCTCAACTTTTTGAATCTCTTCAGTAACTACTTTTTGGGCTTCATTCTGAAGATCCAAGTCAAGCGTTGTTGTTACTTTTAACCCCCCCCTTTCGATAATGTCTGAGCCGTACTTGTCTTCAAGAATATTTTGAACATATTGGACAAAATGCGGTGCTTCGAAATTTGCCCCTTTCCCGACGAATTCAATAGATTCGAGCATTTTCAAAGCTTCGTCTTCCTGAACTTTACTGATATGGCCGTCCTCACGCATTCTTCGCAGGACATCCTCAGTTCTGCCTTTGTAGGCATCAGGTGTGGTTCCATACGGTGTGTAGTATGATGGACGCTGCGGAAGACCCGCCAGTATTGCTGATTCAATCAGATTCAAATCTCTAACGTTCTTACCAAAATATGTTTCGGAGGCTGCCTCCACACCCCATGCAGTTCCGCCATACGGAGCTTCGTTGAGGTACATTAAGAGTATTTCATCCTTTGTGTATTTGCGTTCTATTTGCACAGCCAATACAAACTCTTTCAATTTCCTTAAAACGCTTCTTTCGGAAGTTAAAAGTACGTTTTTTACCAGCTGTTGAGTAAGCGTTGAACCGCCTTGAGCACGTCCTCTTGTGATTGCCCTTGAAAGACCGCGAATTATACCGATCGGATCAAATCCCTGATGCTGATAGAAATTTTTATCTTCGATAGAAACAGTCGCCAGCTTTAGGTATTCAGGAATATCTTCAACTTTTACCGGAATCCTTTTTTCATTAGTATAAATATCATATAAAACTTTACCATTCCTATCGACAATCTTCGTTGAAAAACCTTCATGGCGAATGATTTTTTCCGGAGAAGGCAAATCCAAAGCAATCAGTGGAAATGAGATTACCAATATAAGAATACCTATTATTACGCCGACAAAAGCAAGTTTTGTTAAAAAATAAATTTTTGAGGAAATGCTTTTATGTCTTCCGTCAGGGGATCCCCTAAACATGCGGTTTTTTTTATTTTTAAACATATTTAATTTGAGATTATTTAAAACGGATTTAATTTTAACAAATTTGATTACTAGAAAATTGATTAATATTATGACCTTATTACTTAACCAATGTTTAATGAAATTAAAATATCTTCTGAACGAAATCTTTTTCCTATCCGGTATGATCTTATCGATTTCAAAATTTTCATTATTGGACAATTCCTGACTATTTTCAACCATACTCTTATTTTAATACACCTTTATATTCATGCCAAACTGATTTAAAATTATCTTATGGATATTGATGAGGTGTTAACAAGAGGTGTAGAAAAAATTCTTCCGTCAAAAGAGTCATTAAAAAATTTGATGGAAGCTAAAAAAATTACTTTGTACCAGGGGTTTGACCCGTCCTCCGATTCTCTTCATTTAGGGAATCTTGTTGGGATAATGAAATTGGCTCAATTCCAAAAACTCGGACACAAGATAATTTTTTTGGTCGGCGACTTCACCGGTATGATCGGTGATCCAACCGATAAGCTGGCGGTCAGAAAAAAATTGACCCGCGATGAAGTCTTAAAAAATTCATCACTCTGGAAAGACCAAATTAATAACATATTAAACTTCGAGGGAGAAAATGCTGCTGAACTTAAATATAATTCAGAATGGAGCGATAAGATAAATTTCAAAGATCTAATCGATATCACTTCAAACCTGACTGTACAGCAGCTGATTGAGAGAGATATGTTCCAAAAACGTCTAAAAGACGGAAAGCCGATCTATCTTCATGAGTTTTTATATCCGGTCGCTCAAGGATATGACAGCGCAGAAATGGGCGTGGATCTTGAAATAGGGGGAACTGATCAGATTTTCAACATGCTAATCGGGCGATCGCTTTCAAAAGCCTTAAAAAACATTGATAAATATGTTCTTGGAACAAAACTTCTTGTTGACGATAACGGTGAAAAAATCGGAAAAACTACGGGTAATGCTTTGTTCTTAAGTTCCGGACCCGAAAAATTTTACGGCGGAGTTATGTCGTTTCCTGATGAGGGTATTTATCTTACGTATGAGCTCCTTACTAATATTGACTTGAAAGGTCTTGAGCAGGCGATAAAAAAAGATCCAATGGGACAAAAAAAAGCACTCGCTTGGGAAATAGTCAAAAATATTTGGGGGAATGAAAAGGCTGACCTGGCACAGGAGTCTTTTGAAAAAACTTTTCAGGACAATACTCCTGTCTTTGATCAAATGGTAAACGCACTTGAAAATTTAGCCTCAACAATTGCACCGTACACTTCGTTAAAAAGCACCACTGATGCGAAGCGTTTAATTTCGCAACAGGCAGTAGATGTGAATGGCGAGACGATTACAAATCCCGGACATAAACTTAAATCTGGCGATGAAGTCAAAGTCGGCGAGAAAGTATTTTTAAAAATAAAATAAAATGCTTCGATCAAAAAGGCAAAAAAAAATTGTTAAAATCGTGGTCATAATTGCGACCGTTGCACTTCTTTTGACGACCTTTATACCGTTTCTTTTTTATCTTTAGATTCAGTTTAGATTCACTAACCCTATCATAATCCGCTCCTTTATCTATTTGGTGGTATCATGTAAATATGAAGCTAAACGATCCTGTTTCCAAACTTGTCAAAGTCGGACCGGTATACGTTAATCGACTGAAAAGCGTTGGTATCAATAAAATTGACGATCTTTTGAAGCACATTCCCTTCAGGTATATCGATTATTCAAAAATTACAAAAATTGGCCATGTGCATCCCGGAGATCAGATTACAATAACCGGTGAAATAAAATTTATTAAGAACCAATATACGAAAAGCGGTAAAAAAATGCAGCTTAGCGAAGTGGAAGACGATACAGGAAAATTAAAAGTTATATGGTTCAACCAACCATATTTGATTATGACAATTAAAAAGGGAATGCGTTTTTCTTTCTCGGGAGAGGTCGGTTACTTCGGAAGTATATTGTCAATGGTATCTCCCGAATATGAAATGGTCAGTGGCGACAGTATTAATACCGGAAGGATCGTGCCAGTTTATCCCCAAACCAAGGGTCTTTCTTCAAAATGGCTAAGAGGCAGAATTCATTTTCTTCTGGAAAATAACAGTTTCTATGATGAGTATATATCTGGTGAGGATAGATCCAAATATCATCTTTGGGAAATTAATAAGACAATCAAAAAAATTCATTTTCCTGATAATATCGCCGAAGCACAAACAGCAAGAAAAAGGTTTGCTTTTGACGAAATGCTATTTTTACACCTCAAAAGTCTTTACCGAAAACGCTATTGGGAAAAAAATGCAACTTTATTCAAGCTTAAGATTGATGATGAAAAAATAGATCAATTTATCAAAAACCTTCCCTTCAAATTAACAATTTCTCAAATCAACGCCTGCGAAGAAATTCTCAATGATATGAAAAAAAATGTCCCTATGAACAGGCTTCTGGAGGGCGACGTAGGAAGCGGAAAAACAGTCGTTGCGGCAACAGCTGCTTTTACGGCATTTTTAAACGGATATCAATCAGTTATTATGGCGCCAACCCAAATATTAGCATCGCAACATTTTGAAACAATTACAAAACTCTTTGAACCCTACAAAATAAGAGCGAAACTGATTACATCCGCCGGAGAAAAAGGCGATTTGGGATCGTCCGACATATATATAGGCACACATGCATTAATTCACCGCGTTATTGATAGCCAAAACGTCGCATTAGTGGTTATCGATGAACAGCACCGTTTCGGCGTTGAGCAAAGAAACCATCTGGTGAGGAAAATCGGACTACAAAGCAAAAGTCCGCACATTTTGACCATGACGGCTACACCGATTCCGCGTACCATTGCACTAACTATTTATGGTGATCTTACTCTTTCAATCCTCCATGAACTTCCAAAAGGAAGAGTCCCGATCTCAACATGGATAGTTCCTTCACGAAAAAGAGAGAATGCATATTCCTGGATTGGTAAAGAATTAAAAAGACAAAAAACTCAGGCATATATTGTTTGCCCTCTCATCGAAGAATCCGAAATTGATACGATGTCGCAGATTAAAGCCGCTACGGTTGAATTTGAAAATATTAAAAATGTTTTTAAGAGTTTCAAAGTCGGACTTCTTCATGGAAGATTAAAACTAAACGAGAAGGAAAAAGTTATTAATAATTTTAAGCAGGGATTTACCGATATCCTGGTAACAACACCTGTAGTTGAAGTTGGAATTGATGTTGCAAATGCAAACATTATGATCATCGAGGCTGCTGAAAGGTTCGGTCTTGCCCAATTGCATCAATTGCGGGGTAGGATCGGAAGAGGTACAAAAAAATCCTATTGCATGCTTTTCTCAAATTCTAACTCTGAAAAAGTCAAAAACCGGCTTTTGGCTCTTCAGAAATCATTGTCAGGATTTGAACTTGCCGAATTGGATCTCAAACTGAGAGGTCCAGGCCAAATTTATGGAACATTACAGCATGGATTTGATGAGCTGAAAATTGCATCCTGGAGTGATTTCGAACTGATTGAAAAGACAAGAATTTTCGCTGAAGAAATCGTCAAATATCCCAAAAGATATAATAAAATATTAAAGAAATTTAAACCTAAAGATTACGTATTAAATTAGAATAGTAAACGTATTTTTACAACCATTGAGTTATTTTACTTTTTAAGCTAAAATCAAAAAGTTCTGAAATTATTTCAGAAATTTTTTTATGACACCACTACCCAAACGCAGACATACACGTTCACGCTCAGGTAAAAGGAGGGGCAATAAAAGAGCAATTTTACCCCAATTGACAAAATGTCCGTCGTGCAAAAAACTCAAACTTCCCCATAAGGCATGCCCTTATTGCGGATTTTATAAGTAAAAAAGGCGGTTCGCCAAAAAACCTCGTGTTTTTATTTTTTTCTTACAATGAAAACGGCAAAAGATCCGAGACATGTTTACAGAAAGAATGCAGTCAAAGCGCTATTTGCTGAAAGTTTTGCAAAACAAAAACGTCTTCCTGAGATTGTCGTAAGAATTAAAACAAAACTTAAAGTTATCGACGAAATTATTAAAAATTCGGCACCTGCCTGGCCGGTGAACAACCTGAACCGCATCGATCTGGCAATTTTACGTCTTGCTATATACGAGCTGAAATATGATAAGATACCCCCTAAGGTTGTGATTGATGAGGCCGTGGAATTAGCTAAAGAATACGGTTCAGAAAATTCACCTTCATTTATAAACGGAGTTTTGGGTACAATATATAAGGAGGAATAAAAATGGATGACGATAACGTTGCTATAGCACTTGACCCCAAGAAACTTAATCAGGTAAAAATATTATTGTCTGAATTTCTTGGTGTTTCGAAAGATGATATTAATCTTGATGACAGCATCAAAGACGATCTTCATATGGACCCCGCGCAAATTACTGATTTTCTGGAAATCCTTGACGAAAACGGATTTCCGACTCATTCTGTAAATCTTCAATCAATTGAAACTTTGCAGGAGCTTTTTGAACAATTAATCGATGACGAACTTTAATTATTCAATCAAAATATGGACGATATAGAAATATTAAAAACACTATATAAAAATACTGAGCTTATGGAGCTTGCCTTAACTCACAAATCGTGGGTGAATGAACACAAAGGCATAAGACGATCCAACGAAAGGTTGGAATTTCTCGGAGATGCTATTTTGGAATATGTGGTCTCCTCCTATTTATATAATAAATTCCCGAATGAAGAGGAGGGTTATCTGACGGCTTTCAGGGCAAAACTGGTAAATACAGTCAGTTTATCAAAAGTTGCGGAATCCCTGAATGTCGGTAAATATATATATCTTTCCAAAGGGGAAGAAGACGGCGGGGGAAGAAGCAACCAATCTTTATTGGCCGATACAATAGAGGCCATAATCGGTTCTTTGTTCATCGACGGGGGTGTAGAGAAAGCCGGGGAATTTATAAATGCCAACATTCTCTCAAAAATGGCTGATATCGAAAAACTTCCGCTTAAAGATTCCAAAAGCGCATTCCAAGAAATTGTCCAATCCAAAGGATTGCCGGCTCCAAAATATCAGGTCGTAAAAGAGGAGGGTCCAGATCATGCAAAACAGTTCACGATTGAAGTTGTCGTCGACAATAAAGCAATTGCGAAAGGAACAGGAAAAAATAAAAGTGAAGCTGCACAAAGTGCTGCAGAAGCTGCATTGGCTAAATTCTTGTAAATTCAACTAAAAATCAGTAAAATCACACTATTGCCTTAAAAATTAGGGTTAATTATAAGCATATGTTAAAAATCAGATTATCAAGAAAAGGAGCAAAAAACGTATTGTTCTATAGAATTATCGCAATTGACGAAATGAAAAAACGCGGCGGTAAAGCGGTAGACATTGTCGGAACTTGGGATCCAATAAAAAAAATAAAAAAGATAGATTTGAAGAAAGTTGATTATTGGGTCGCAAAAGGAGCAGTTGTTACGCCGGCTGTTAAAAAGCTAATTTAAAATAAATGAAAGATTTACTTTCCTACTTATTGAAAAACTTAACCGGGGTTGAAACCTTTGAGGTTGTTGAAGAAACTTCGGATGACGGTTTTATTAAGTTGACGGCTAAGCTTCCAAAAGAACTTATCGGATTAGTAATCGGGAAAGAGGGAAAAACTATTAATGCCATAAGAGCAATCCTTAGATCAAAAGCAACACTCGATAAAAAGGGTTTCACTCTTGAAGTTCAGGAAAAAGAGTAACTCCATCAATTTCGGTCAATTTGAACTTCAGTTGATTTACATTCAATTTACTTTTATGGAGTAGGTGTCGGTGTCGGATTTTCGAAAAATATATTAAACGGATCAATTTGACCGGATTTTTTTTCTTGAGCTTCATATGATTTTACTGGCGGTTTTGTCAAAGAGAGCAAGTCCTGAATAACTTCCTCCTCGGTTGGGGTTAATTTTTGAATACTTGACTTACCCGAAGGAATTACTTTGGGAAGAGGTGATGAATATGTTTGGAGATTAATCGTAGCCCCGATGCTCACATCGTTTGCGTACTTCTCAAAATCTATGGTGTCGATAGTTGTTGCGGGTGCAATCGTTTTAATTTGCGTCACCAGATTCAGCATATCTTTTTTACTGCCATTCAAAATTATATTCAACTTTGAAACGGACATCTCGGCTTCACTTTTATCGGCAAGTATCAGATCTACCGATACCGGAACAAGATTATTTTCCGAAACTAATCTTTTGATATTTGTATATAAAAATAATATCGGTTCATCATCGGGTACGGCAATTTGTATATCAAGCATATTGCTGGGAAGCTTTTCTTCGATAACGGTTAGTGACTCGGCTTTTGCTGAAAAAGCTTTAATATCATTCTCAGAGGTTTTTATATTACTAAGAATTGAAGTGATATTCCGATAAAAATTATTAAAACCCGCAATAAACATCACCAATAAGATAACATATCCGAAAACGATAATTCCAACGGCTCTTGCATCTTTACCTAAACTATTTAAATTAAATTTTATATCCTTCATACCTGTTTCGTATTTAAGCTCAATACTAAAACATATCGAAAATCTTTATCCTGAATAATCAAGTTATTAATAAACACATGATCGTATTTATCGCTTTTTAATATCAGGTCAATCATGTAGGCAAGCGATTCCAATGACCGAATTTTAATCTCAAAACTAATTGATGATGAAGTAATTATTAATTGACCGAATTCGGAATCTGCAGGAAAATCTTTAGCCAAATTCTCAAATGTTGTAAACGCGTCTATTTCGTTATTTTCTGTTTTTATTAAATTATATTTTTCAACTCTATTTCTTAAATATATAGTTTTTGTTTCTGCCTGACTTAAAGACTTAACTTCCGCTTCAAGTTTATCTTTTTCTGAAACAAGTCCTTTTAATTTGTTGTTTAAATAGAGAGTGGCGCCGAATGCAGAAGAAACTGATATAACAAATACCGCGACCAACAAAATAAGGATTATTTCTAATTTTCTCTTTAAATCCGTTACACCTTGGGTTTTCCGCTCTTCTTTTGGTAATAAATTGATCTGATTCATATTACGACCTCATCGCAAGGCCTACTGCTATTGAATAAAAAGGAGCATAACCGGTTAGGGATTTTGTTACTGACGGATCTATTTTTAATCTGCTGAAAGGGTTTCCTATTACAACTTCCAAACCTAAAAGCTCTGTCATGATAGACACGACTTCAGGCATACCGGAACTTCCTCCGGACAAAACGATTGTTTTTGGAGGATTTCCTTCACCTTCTGCCTGATAGTAATGAATCGCTTTTTTCATTTCATCGGCAACAACACGAAGCACCGGGTACATGATTTCTTTAATGCGTCCTTCAAGCTCATTAGATGCCACGCCGTAGGTTTTTTTATATTCCTCAGCTTGCTGAGCTTCAATGCCCAATCCCTGTGCTACAGCCCGTGTTAGTGCATCACCCGCTGTCGGAATTGACCTGCTCATCATTAAGTTCATATTCCTGACTATCGCGATATTTGTTGATCTTGCACCAAAATCGGCAACCATAACCGTAGCATCAGGAGGACAAATCGACCGGGACATTGCCATAAGTTCAGTTTCAATCGCTACCAAATTCAATTTTGACATTTCTATCAGTTTTACATAGCGCTTTATCAGTATTTTGGGAGCTGCGATTAAAAGGACAAAAACCTGCGGGGGAGTTGTGGTTTCGTTTTTATCTATAATCTGATGATCAATTTCCGCTTCTTCGATTGGAAAAGGGATATATTGTTCAGCCTCCCACTTTATTGCTGATGCAATTTCGGAATCAGTAAGAAGCGGGTATCTTACAAGCCGGGTATAAACCTGCGTTTCGGGAAGCGAAACAATAACATCGTTTGAGCTTATTTTTGCCTCATGTACGAGCTTTCGGACCACATCTGATAAAACTGCAATTTCGCGGTCATCTGCCAGGTGTTCGGGAGAAGTGCTTTTATATCCGATAATACCGCTGGCTTTAAGAGCATATCCATCATGATCTTTTTCCAGTTCGACTATTTTTATTGTTTTGGAACCAATATCCAGACCAATCATATTTTATTTTGTTATTGAACCTTTAGAAAATATTACCGAACCAAATTCAAACGGAAATTCAGGGAAACCCTGGTAAAGACTTAACTTTCGCGTTGCGTCACCTGACACTCCGGTGGATGTTATTACTCTTCCCTGAGGGGGAATGCTTCCGGACGATCTGATTCCGATTGGATGAGTTTTATCATCATTGTAAAGCATTGTTACTCTTATTAATATCAAACTTCCATTAGGCAGCGATTCGTACCCCAGGTCACCAAGGTCGTCATCATGCCTGGTTGAAAACTGAAAGTTTATGGGGTTAGCGCATCCGATTCCACCCGCAACTGCCGGAGCGGAGAAATTGTTTGATAATCTCCGGGTCGTATTCGGATCTATACTTAATTTTTTCGTCTGAATTGTCGACCAGTCATACATATCATTATATTTAGACTGAGGGCTGGGACTGGAAGTTGAATAATATGTTTCAATTTCTATTGCCGGGGCTTTGCTGTTGCCGTCTCCGGCCGTACCAAGCGTCCCCCAGCAAAACCTGACTTGAGCAGGTGTAACACAACCACCCATAAGGCAATCCACAATCAAGTCGCCGGAAGCGGTTAATTTATGGTTAACAAACCAGAATACTGCCGACTCTCCCGAATAAAGTTCCAGCGGGTATAAGTACATATTGGCAACAGTTGTTGAATCCGTAGATGCAGCAGTAACCGTTGCCCCGCTTTGAAGAGTTGTTCCGGGTGGAACCGTTTCGCCGATTAAAACTCGCTCAATACCTGCTTGTGCGGCATCAAATGCTCGTATTGCGTTATCGTCATATTTTGTAATATCAAGGTCAACTACAGATCTTGTTACAGCCGAAACAACAAGCGTTAATACAACGGATAAAACAAGTACGATCATTAATACTGCCTGACCACTTTGTTTGAGTTTTTTATAGGGCAGTCTTGCCATAATTACTTATTTTCAAGTGTAGCAAGAACAAGTCTACAAGGTCAATTGCATTTATAACAGCGTTCAAGAAAACCCCGATTTAATCGGGGATGAATTGAACTCTGACCTGCCTGCCGGCGGGCACGGTATGTCATCCTCCTTTGAAGGAAAATCAAAAAAAACACATTATTCATTCTCTTTTTGAAGACCGTATAAATACCTGCCGAGACGTTGAGACAATATTATCGTCGCTTGCAGGAATATTTTTTGCACTTGCTGAAATTGTAAAAGTTACATATGACTTTTCATCCAATGTTAAACAGGTAAAAGAACATGAAGTAATTTCCAAATTATTTGTCGTCAGTCTTTGGCTGAATCTGATGGGAATTCCGGATGAAGACGCAACTCTGATATCGGGTGTTGTCAAATTATAAAAATTCGTTCCGCCTCCGATTGTGGAAATATCCAAACAGGCAAAATCCCCCCTTCCGCCGTACGGAGTAGAGAAGCCGATTGACGGTGTGGCAGTAGCGCCATCGCAAACCGTTACCGGATTAACAATGATATACGACGCGGTTTGAAGATTCCTTTCGATTATATTTGCTGCAAAATCAATTTCACCTTTGACATTTATCAAAGAATCGTTTTTCTTTTGCGAGCGAAGGGTAATGATAATGGATTGCGCTGCAATAACTGATAGGATTGCAAAAACACCGATTACCACCAGGACTTCTATTACCGAATAGCCTTTTATTTTTCTCATATCATATATTTACTAAAGATGTGGAAGTTTCGGTTTCATGCCAACCATCAGATTCGCGCCAGGAAACATTAATAGTAACATCAAGCCGGCCGCCGGTATTGGATACTGATACGTTTCTGAAATAAGAAGTACCTGATATCGCGTCGGCTGCATTCGTAATAACGCAGGTATGCCGATAAGAAGCGCTAAGGGCAAGTGTTGCGAAACACCAATTGGCAGATGCAGTAATTTGGGTTGAAAAACTTTGCCATCCCATACTTTCCCTTTGCCATCGCAGCCACTCAATCGTTTCACTGGTATATCTATTGGCCAATGTTTTATTTTTCGAGTAGATTGAATTGGACAAAGAATCCGCAGACAGTGAAACGATAACTGTCATAACAATGGCAGCAATCGCAATAGCAATCACAACCTCAAATATTGATTGGCCTTTTTTTGAAAATGAATTCGTCATACCTCAAATATTTAATTTATTAATCCGGCCGGATTAATATTTATTGTTGCAGTACTTCCGGATGTTTGCTGGGTTAATATAATGTTTATGCTTGTACCGTTTGGTATGTCCGTTCCTTTTCCGAGAACTTTGAACAAAATGGTGTTATTGGGCGGACGAAAACTGTTAAGGCTTATCCCTTGAGGAAGGGAAAGACTGGTTTTATTAGGAACATTTACATCGGTAGTACAATCGGCAATTAACGAATAAAGATTCGTCGAAGTGTTATAGCTGAAGATGTACCCATTCAAACCCGAACAACCGGGCATTAATTTTCCGGCTATTGAATATTCCTGTAGAAGTTTTAAGTCAGATCTGACCTGTTTGACAGCCTGTTCCAAAGACTTATTTTGCGAATATCCCCGAAGATTTGCCTGAGTAACGGAAAATATTATTACAAGAATAAACATTGCAACCAAAACCTCAATCAGTGAGTATCCTGAATAATTTTTCGCTGAGTTTGTTCGGAGAATTTTCATTTTTCATGGATTGGTTACTCTGTAATTGCAAGCCGCACCCCCGCAATTTGCACCGGCTGTCGAACAGGCAGAGGTATCTCCCGACGTACCTCCGCCTTCCAGACTGGCACATAACGTAAACGAAAACGCAGTCCCAATATAGTAGTAATTTCTACCGGAAATAGGATCATTGGGTGATTTTGCTATAAAATTTACAGCTGTACCCGTGCAGCTCGCCGGGGTGGAAAAGCTTGAATGCAAAGTTGAAAATATGCCGGATTCAACCGGATATGCATTACAATCAGTCCTATATTGTTCCAATGCCAGTCTGATTGTCTGAAGATCTGATTTTCTTTGAGCGTCGCGGGAAGATTCCCTTGCTTGCTGAAGTCCGAAAGCGCTGAGTGTGGCCAAAATTCCGATAATTGCCAAAACAACCATCAGTTCGATAAGAGTAAAACCAAAATTCATCTGCGGCTTCTTCATAAGATTACTAAATAATTATAACATCTATCGCATGGGTCAAAACTTGATTTCTCCGAAAGCCCTTATAATGGACAGGCACCCGCGGTGAAAGTAGTTGTATTAACCTTTTCTCCGGAAATTCCACTTGAACAGACAATAAAATAATTATTAACTTTCTCCAATCTTGAATAAAGAACGAATCGGCTTCCGCAATCCGTACCGTTATCACAGGTGCCGTTAGATTGGTAAAAATACCGGCATAAACCGCTTTTGCAATTGTTTACTCCGTCAGCGGGGTCGTAAGGACAATCAGAAATACCAAGATCAGCACATAAACTTATTGGAGGAGTGCCAACATCCGAAGCCCTGGCAGTTGTTGATCTTCCGGGGTAAAAACCACCGTTTGCGTTAGCCTGAGTTTCCAAAAGTGTCTGATATTGCTTCAAATCATTTTTCCTTTGTGTATCCCGGGCATTTGCCTGAACACCCTTATATGATATAAGCGTAAATGTAAACAAAAGTGAAATGATGCCCATCACAATTAAAAGTTCCAAAAAAGTAAAACCTTTAGTATTATTTATCAGTCTCTCTTTAAAAATTTTCATATAAAAAATTAAAAATCAGGACACGCTCCGTTTGGAGGCTCTGCGGTCACAAACCCCGCCTCTCCATTAGAACATAAAATAAAGTAATTTGTCGAGCCCTCAAGAAATACCCATAAATTATATGATAAGCCATTGCTGTCGCTTCTGTATCTGTAAACTCCGCTTTGAGGATCGGTTTTGCATTCAGCTGTTGTCATATTAAGAGTTGTACATAAAGTAGTGACATCAACGGCTGCAGTATCCTGAACCGGATATGTATTATTTACCGTATTGTAAATTTCCAAAGCATTCTGATAATTCCGAAGGTCAGACTGCCGTTGAGCATCGCGGGTACGGGATGTTGAACTGTGATAAGTAAATGCTGCAAATGTTGCCAAACCGCCGATCACTACAAGAACAATCATCACCTCAACTATTGTAAATCCTCCCAAATTTCTATTCATATTATTTTTTATATTACCTATTTTTATCTCTTAATTCTGTTTCAATTTCTTCAAGATTTTTCCCGATGTTTTCATCAGCAAACGCTCTTCCGAAATTACACGTTTTATTACCGCATTTAATATTGCGTAAAACAACTTCTTCCCTGAAGCCATCCTCTCTCGATCCGCCCTCCAGATAGGCAAATAATTGAAATCGGTGCATATTTGAAAGGTAATAATAATCAATTCCGCGATTGTGATATGGATCAGGAGGAATTGACGTAAGGTATGGTTGATACGAAAGATCTTCAACGTCACGAAGGGAATCCCGCCCCCATTCACACTCTTTTAAGGTCGAAATAAAATATTGCTGATATTCCGCTTCAGTCAGATTTTCCGATGGGGGGGTAGTCTCACCACTGCGGCATGCGATAATCTTTCCGTATTCGGATGAAGGTGGAAAAAAACCGAATTCATTTTGATATTTCGAAAGGGCATCAAAAATAGAATTAATATCTGCTCTTCTTTGTGCATCACGGGACTTTCTGATTGATGTTTGAAGGTTTGCAAAAGTTAATAAAGAAAGAACCATAAAGATTAATATTATTCCTCTTGTCTCTTTTTTCGTATAGACAAACATAACTAATTTAAAAGAATCTCAAAATAATAAGATCGCCCCATATGATTGTCAGGAAATAGCCTATCACCAGGAATGGACCAAAAGGGATTTCTTTTCCCAAAGTAGTTTTTTTTGCCAAAATTAAAGCCACTCCGACCAAGGCTCCTATTACAAATGAAAGAAGGAACCATGAGATTGTAAGCGGCCAGCCAAGCATTAATCCAAGCGGTAGTGCGAGCTTTACATCGCCAAATCCCATCCCTTTACCTTTTGTCACAAAGTTCACCAGCAGCAAAAAGGAAGCTGCGGTAAAACCTGTAAATATATTTTTATATGTGTAGTCAGGATTAAAAAAGATAAACATTAAAAGGACGATTGCAAAAAGTCCTAATGATAATCGATCAGGAATTATCTTTTTTTCCAAATCAATTACAAATATTGAAACTAAAATTGCAGCTATAAATAATTGGTAAAAAAGATTAAAACTTCCGATGATATTGTTCCATGAACAAACAAAATCGGTTATGGTGATATCCAATTTTGAACAATGAAGATATCTGATTGTTATCAATAAAAACACCGACATCGTAAAAAATTCAATCATCGAATATCTTAGTGATATTGGCTTCCCGCAATTCCGGCATTTACCCCGAAGTAAATAAAACGATAGTATCGGAATGTTGTCAAACCAGGATATTTTGTTGTGACACTTGGGGCAAAAAGATCTGCCTTTCACAATGCTTAATCCTTTGGGTAAGCGGTAAGTATATGCGCTGATGAATGAACCTATCACAAGTCCAAAAAGTATGACCACAAAGTAAATAAAGAAATCAGGCATAAATTAAGTATATATATAATCTTTCCTGAAAGTAAATCGTTTTGAGAGAAGTGTTAATTATTTACGTATGTTTGGGTCCCGGCCGTCCAGGGAAAGGGATCTCCGTCACTACAGATTGTACCCCCGCGACCATCTACAGTTGAGAAAACGAAATATGCCTCCTCGGGAGATGTACAATCATCTCTGTTCGCTGTTGCTTCAGCTTTGGAATAAACAATTGCTCCATTACCGTTAGCCTGGTCTTCATTATAACAATATGTTCCATCAAGAGCCGGCTGAACATATTCAGTGCATGCAGTAATCCCGTTTATGTTGTAATTTATTCCGGCTGGGAATGTGCTGAGTTCGCCGTGGTCAATCAGTTCCTGCGCCCACGTAGCGACATTGGGGTAAGCTGTTCCTACCGTATAAAACCCCTGCAATGAGTGTCCGATTTGTGTGACCGAAGAGATTCTTCCGGTATCCCTAGCTTGCGCTTGCCGTTCAGCGGGGTTTATTGCCACAAAGACAACAACCGCAAGCACGCCCAGGATTGCAATAACAATAAGTAACTCTATGAGTGTAAATCCACTACGAATCTTAACCATATCCAACGAATACCAAACCTCCGCGTCCGAATTTGAAAAAACTATTTTACTGAACTGTATTCCATCCGAGAGAACCGGAACCCGGCTCGCCTGTAGAGATACAAATCAAACCTCCGCGTCCGTCTGCCGTTGACCATGCAAAATACGGAGTATCACCAGGAACATCGCATTTTGATCCTTCTGAATCTGATTCAAGGGTGGCATAAATGGTTGCTTCAGTACCGGGACCATTAACAACATAACAAACACCATTTTGAGCTGTTGTTACACCTGAACAAGCCGTAGTCAGAGAATAAGTAATTAAAGCCGGAGCTGTCGAAAGCTCACCGGCATTGACCAGACAATTCTGCCAATCATTGTCAAGTGCAGAATCACCATTCAAGTCGCAAGTCGTATCCGTCAGGTATTGACCTTCATGTACAGTTGCGAAGGCCTCCAATGCGTGCCCGATTTGGGTAACGGCTGATTTTCTCCCCGCATCTCGGGTTCTTGCCAATTGTTGAACAGGATTTATTGCAACGAGTACAACAACAGCCAACACTCCCAAGATCGCCATTACAATCAACAGTTCAATTAATGTAAAACCATATGATTTTTTCATAACTTAAATCTTTCACCTCCTTCAAAAACCTTCATTATTCAGCATAATTTATTCAAAATGGCTAGTCAATGGTTTTGTTTGAATAATTAAATGAAAAAATTATTTATTGTTTTTTCCTACGATGATTACATATAAAGGTTCAAATCCGTTCCTGATGTGACCAATAGGCATAACCTTGCTTCCACGGAAAATTATTCTTCCGATTGTATCCGCCATCCATCTAAGTTTTTCATTCTTAATCATTTTTGTAACTTCATTAATAAACTTTATATATTTTACTAATACCGGTTTTTGTCCGTAAACATTGATGTTTACGAATTGTTTTTCAATTAATTGTCGGAATTCCTTAAAAGTAAATTCTTTTTTATGATAAGGATTCTTTGATCCCGTACCGGTAATATTGTTCGGTGTAGAAATGATTAATAAGCCATTCTTTTTTAATACTCTCTGGATCTCTTTTATAAAATTTTTATAATTATTGAGGTGTTCGATTGTTTCGAACGAAACCAAAACATCGATAGAATTATTTTTTAATGGTATGGATTCTGCGTTTCCCACAGAATAAAGTACATTTTTATGGGAATAATGTTTTTTTGCATATGTAATAGCAGACGTTGAAAGATCCATCCCGAGTACATTCTTTGCCCCGTTTTCGGCAAGATATAAGGTTCCATAGCCGCTTCCGCAAGCGATGTCCAGGACTGTTTTACTTTTGATATACGGTACGACAAATTTGTATCTGTCAACGTGATCCCAAAGCATTTGTATTTGAAACCAAGGGATTCGGTCGGGTACCAATCTCTCGTGAACCAAAAATTGTTTTTTTGTCATTTTTTAATTAAATAGGAAGAGCACAATCTTTTTTCATCACCTGCAGCATATCTTATTTTATTCCTGCTCAAAAAATCACCACCGAATTCCCAAAAAACCAAGTAATCCTTACTGTTACGATTTCCGTGATATGAATTATTGTCACAGACATATTTTGTAGTTCTTCTTTTAATCACGGGTATTGTAAAAATACAACATCCCCCCTTCTTTAAGACTCTCTGGCATTCTCCAAGAGCCTTAACAGGATCAGAAACGTGTTCCAGTGTTTCGCTATGCAATACTAAATCAAAATAATTATCGGGGTAATTGAGATCCATAATGTTTTCGCACCGCACCCGTAAAATATATTTGTTATATAAATTCCTTAACAAATCCTTACTTTTAAATTCACTGTAACTCAGGCATGATAGTCGTTTGAAATATTTATGCAATGATCCGCAGGAGTTTATTTCAGCCACTTTAAGGTTTTGGTTATTTTTCACCCACTCGATTAAGTTCGCTTCCGGTTTAGGGGTTTTGATAATTGCCTCAGCTAAAATCCGATCCCTAAGGCTTGAACGGCAATAAGGACAAAACGTGGTCTCTCTCTGGTCAAACAGAAATCTTTCTTTTGTTGTTAATTTCCATTTATCAGAAAGATCATCACCAATTATATCCATTTGATCGAACTTTCTGACACTTTTACCGCAAACGATGCAAATCATAATTATAATCAGATTGCTAATATATAATAACTAATATTAAATAATTATCTTTGAGTATGGCATACCAATCAAAAAAATATTTATATACAGTCGGTACTGCAGTATATAACGAAGAAAATAATATAAAGAAATTTATAACTTCCGTCATTAGCCAAAAAACTTCTCCGAATTTTATACTCAAAGAAATAATAATCGTGGCTTCCGGGTGTACTGACAACACAATTCCGATAGTCGAGAATCTGATGCGTAAATATAAAATCATAAAACTTATTAGTCAAAAGAATAGGGAAGGCAAGGCATCTGCGGTGAATATACTTTTGAAAAAAATAAATACTAAACTGATAATCTTACAAAGTGCGGATACGCTTCCCGGGAAAGACTGCTATAAAAAAGTACTTGTTGAGTTGTCAAAACCGCATGTCGGAATGGTTGGTGCCCGGATTGTCCCAATGGATGATGAAGATACATTCTGCGGTTATTCAAATATATTCAGATGGAAGCTCCATCACCTTATAAATATTAAATATCCTGAACGGCCAAAGGTCGGGGAGCTTGTGGCTTTCAAAAAATTGTTTTCCCGTATACCTCCAAAAACCGCAGCCGATGAAGCAAGCATAGAACCTTTGATTAAACTACAGGATTATCAAGTCAGATATGTTCCTGATGCTATTGTTTTCAATATGGGACCAAGTAACTTACGGGAGCTTTTGAGCCGCCGGAGGAGTATTTACGCGGGGCATTATCTAGAGAAAGTTAATTACGGTTATGAAGTTATCACTTTCAGCACTTTTACGGTTATACCTGTATTTCTATCTGCAATACCGGGCCGTCCAAAAGAATTGTATTACGCACTCCTATCAGCTTTTGTTGAATTAACAGCCAGAATTTTCGGTTATTTGGATATAAAGTACAAAATCCGCGACCAGAGTATATGGAAAATAGCAAAAACTACAAAAAAACTGAATTGAATAACGGGACTCCGTTTGTTTTCGTGATAGTTCTTAATTGGAACGGCATCAAAGATACCACTGACTGTCTGCAATCGCTTAATAAAATAAATTATAAAAATTTCAAGGTCATTATAATCGATAACGGGTCAAAGGATAACGAAATTAAAAAATTAAAAAAACATTTCCCGAAAAATATTTACCTTTCAAATAATAAAAATCAAGGCTACTGTAAAGCAAATAACCAGGGGATTAAATACGCAATCAGGCATAAAGCGGATTATATTTTACTTCTTAATAACGATACGGTAGTTGATAAAAATTTCCTGAAGTTCTTAATTGCATATGCTGTAAAGAATAAATTTGAAGGAATACTTACATCAAAAATTTTCTATTTCGGTACAAATTTAATATGGTCAATGGGTGGAGTGTTATCAAAAATTTCGGGCATACCCAGAATGATAGGCCAAGGCCAAAAGGCTACCGAATTTAAGAAAGTTATTATTCCGGATTATGCACCCGGGTGCGTTTTTTTTGCTCCCGTATCTGTTTTTAAGAAATCAGGATTGTTGAATGAAATTTATTTTGCATATTATGAAGATCTCGATTACTGTTCCCGGGCTAGGAAATTAGGTATAACTATCCGGGCAATTCCCGAAAGCGTAGTTTTTCATAAAGTTTCCAGGAGTACAAATAGCAAAAGTTTAAGAAAAATGGGAAAATTGCAAAGCTATTTGATTGCAAGAAACGGAATACTCTTCGGATCAATAAATCTTCAGGGGTTCGAAAGAAGCTATTATATTGTTATGCAAATAATCCTCAAGTTGCCTCTTTATCTTTTATTTAAAGTTGAAAATTTCCAATCGGGTCTTTCCTATATACAAGGAGTCTATGACGGTGTTAAGTTTATGCTAGACAAAAAAATTACATCTCCAATCAGGCATCTTGACTCATGAAAATTAATATACTTAAAACCATCAGATTACTAGGTAAAAAGATTTCAGATAGTAAAAACATCGGGAGCCTTTTAATCTTCGGGGTAACATTAGTTATTTACATAAAAAACTTATCACCCAGCGTTTACGCCGGCGATTCAGGAGACTTAATTTCAGCTATTATTACAAGGGGTGTGCCGCACCCATCCGGCTACCCGCTTTATACGATATTGGGGATAATATTTTCAAATATCCCTTTTGACATCCCGATTGCCTGGAAAATAGGTCTATTATCAAGTATTCTCTCTTCATTATCGGCAGTAATTGCTTTTCTAATCATTAAATTATTATGTAAGAACTCATTTCTTTCTTTTTTGTCGACATTAATTTTAGCCACATCCTACCCGGTCTGGTTATTCGCCGAAGTAGCTGAAGTTTTTGCTCTCCATATTTTTTTATTACTTTTGGTAATTCTTTCAGAAATTAAGTTCTTGGAAACAAAAAAGAAAAAATACATTTATTTGATAGCATTATTATTTGGTTTGGCGTTAAGCAACAATTTAACCTCAATTCTTTTGGCTCCTTCTATATTACTAACCATCTTTATGGGGGATAAGTCACTATTTCTCAACTTTAAAACCATCTTAAAATCTATATTCTTATTCATCGCGGGACTCCTGCCGTACCTTTATATCCCTTTATCAGTATCTAAAAATTTATTTTACAGTTGGGGTTATGGAGTCAACTTAAATAATATAATTTCAATAATCTTCAGAAAGGAATACGGCTGGGGGTTAACATCTTACGAATACTTTAATAAAGATTTTTTGATGTCTTTGGTTAATAACTATCTGTACTACTGGGAACTACATGTTAATTTGCTGATAACAATATTAATTATCATCGGACTAATAATGTCTTTAGTAAAGTTTCGTAAAGAAGCTATCATCATTTTAACTTCTTATATTTTTTTCGGACCAATATTTTTATTATATTCAAGAAACCCAATCAGCAGTTTTTCGGTTCTTTCAATTCACGAAAAATTCTATACTTCGGGAATAGTTTTGCTTTACCTTTTTATACCGATAGGTTTCTCAGCAATTCTTCGGTTGGTTAAAGTTCTTCCAATAAGAGACGTTTTTGGATCAGCGACACAAAATTTACTTTATATATCTTTGATCATAATTTTTTTCGCCGCTTTCACAGTCAACGATAAGAAACTTAATTTCAGTCATATATATATCGGGGACAACTTTGCATTGGATATTTTAAACAGTCTGAATTACGGCAGTTTCGCAATGCTAACCGGCGACTCAAAGGTTTTTAATTCCTATTATGCCCAATACGCTCTAAATATCAGAAGAGACGTTTACATACCGGGTAGACCCGATAGTTTCAAGTTCCTTATCACTCCGACATTGGAAAAAGAAAGTGATTTTAATGAATACGCAACAATTAGGGGAGGAACAATCGACCGGGAAACTTACGTTAACGCCTTGTCAATTCTATTGGAAAAGAAAGATGTTTATACGGATCACACAATAGAAAATATGCAAATCGTCCACAAAGATTACGGAAAAGTGATTTTCGTTCCGTTCGGTTTGGTTAACAAAGTTTATTTTGAAAAAAAATTTAACTTATCAAAAGATGAATACATCAAGACCGTGAATGATATCACATCAATGTACCAACTGAGTGATTTAACAAATAATGAATATCTCGTAAAAAGTAATCTCTCGTTTAATGACATTCAATTTCATTATTCTTCAGCCTTTTATTCAATAGCTGATTTTTTGGCAAATTATTATCAGGATACCGAAGCTGCCCTCCCATTTCTACTTAAATCAATAGCACTTGATCCAATGGCAACAGATTAAAAATAGTTATTTTTCAAATACTTACATTTGTAAGTATTAAGGGATGCTACAAAAAATAGAGCACTTAATGATAAAGTGCTCTATTTAAATTTTATATTTGGTATACCAAATATTACTGTACTGTGTTAAACGTTTGACCGGCAGAGTTAAACGTCGGCGGCGTAGAGTAATTTCCAGTACAAATTAAACCTCCACGGCCATCAACAGTCGACCACACAAACCAAGCAGCCGTTCCGGCAGTACATTTTGACTTCTCGGAATCCGACTCAAGTGCGGTAAACATTATTGCTCCGGTTCCGTTAGATGCAGCATTTGCATCATAACACCAACCACTATGATTATTGACTGCACATTCAGTGGTTAGGGAGTTACCGATTTTTGCAGGCACTGTTGAAACTTCACCTGCGGTAACCAGTGTCGAAACCCAAGTCGCTGATTCGGGGATATAAACTCCTCCGTGCGACGTATAGTAAGCTTCAAGCGATCTACCAATCTGCCCGACTCCGGATTTCCTTCCGGCGTCTCGGGTTCTTGCAAGCTGTTGAACAGGGTTTATTGCAACGAGTACAACAACTGCTAGAACACCTAAAATGGCCATCACGATAAGAAGCTCAATGAGGGTAAAACCTTTATTTTTGTTCATATTTGAAATTCTTGCATTCACCCCCTTTCTTTGGGAAAACTATAAAATCTAATTTCTAAATCCTAAACTATAAAAATAATTGTTAATAGAACTCAGAGCTTAGGTTTTAGAACTTTCCCTGATACATCCAGTATCGAATAAAAAAGCCTCCCGTGTCAAGGGGTAGGGGAGGTGTATGATAGGCAATAGGCATTAGGGAATAGGCATTAGGGAATAGGTTATAGGGGAGGGGTTAGTATTAAAAAAGCTTGGATTCACTCGTAATATCCCAATATCGAAACGCCTAATATCATTCTTTATATTTGCGTTGTCAGATTGTAGATCGGCATAATAACGGAGATTACCAAAAATGCAACTCCTACACCTAAGAAAATTAATATTATCGGTTCAACCGCTGATGTAACCGCTTTCAGACGCTGGTCGGATTCGTTTTCAAAGACCCTGCTGATTTTATCCAAAACCTCATCCATTTTACCGGTTTCTTCTCCGACAGAGATCATCTGGGAAAGTATCGGCGGAAATGATTCGGGGTGCTTCGCGAAAGCAAAAGCAACAGGAAATCCTTTTTCTACCATTTTTGCAGTATCCCGAAGAGCATCCGAAATTACTGAATTTGATACAACGTCCGATGAAATGTTTAAAGCTTCAAGAATCGACACCCTTGATCCCACCATTAATGCCAGCGTTCTTGTCAGATCCGCAAGTACAATTTGACGCTGGAGATCACCAATGAGCGGAATTCGTAATCGAAAATCATCATATCTTCGTCTTCCGAACTTTGTTTTTGTATATGCTTTGAATAAATAAAAAAGTCCCACTGCCCCCGCAATCACAAAAGGCCAAAATCGGTTTAAAATATTTGATACCGTGATCAAAATTTTAGTGGCAATCGGCAGTTCTGCATCAAATTGATCATAAAGAGATGTCAACCGGGGAACAACAAATACCAGCATGATAAAAACAACAGCCGTCATACCAAATACTATAATCACAGGATATACCATTGCGCTTTTTATTTTGCCTGAAAATTCCGACTGTTTTTCGAGATTTTCCGTAAGTTTCGCCAATACCTGATCCAACACTCCACCAACTTCACCCGATTTTATTAATGAAACATAAGTATTTGAGAAAACTTGCGGATATTTTGAAATGGATGCAGATAGTGATGCCCCGCCTTCAACATCTGCGAGAATTTCCGAAATAATAACCTGAAACCTGCCTTCAGATTGATTTCGAAGTATCAGAAGCGATTCCGTGATCGGAAGACCCGCATTCATCATTGTTGAAAGCTGTCTAGTAAAATTAACAATATCTTTTTGAGTCACTCTTTCGCTAATTTTCTTGATGATATTGAGATTGAAAGAACTTTTCGGCGTGATAGAGAAAATTATAAGTCCTCTTTGCTTAAGTAATTTTGCCGCTGCTTTATCGCTTATCGCTTCGACTTCACCTTTAATAATTTCACCTTGGAGGTTCCTTGCTTTGTATTTGAATCTTTTCATATGATTCTCACACGTCTAATAACGTGTCATATTTCATATTAACATCTTAAAGGTGAAGTTTGAAAGTTACTAATTTGTGAAAGTTCTTAAGAATGCTTAAAGTGTAACTTACGACCTAAGTATAACCGCCTTTTGGTCGGTACTTAAACTTGATCTTAGACCTGCCTGCCGGCAGGCAGGCTTAAACTGTTTTCGTTTGTTACTTTCCGGATCTTATTAAACGGGTTAATTCTTCCGGGCGGAGTGAAAATGACTGAGCGGTTTCAAAAGTAACTTTTCCGGCTTTTACCAAGCTAGCCAATGACATCTCAAGTGTATTCATTCCTACATCCGTTGATGTTTGCAGAATATTATCAATTTGATGAGTCTTTCCTTCTCTTATTGAACTTTTAATAGCGGATGTTCCCAGCATCACCTCATAAGCAACAAGCCTTTCACCGCTAACCGAAGGAATAAGTCTCATTGAAAATACCGCTTCAATAACATTCGATAATTGTAAACGAACTTGTTTTTGCTGTTCATCGGGGAATACATCTACAATACGATCGATCGTCTGGGCAGCAGAATTGGTATGAAGAGTGGCAAAAACCAAGTGGCCGGTTTCCGCAATTGTTAGAGCTGCTGATACGGTTTCATAATCGCGCATTTCTCCGACCATAACAACATCCGGATCCTCCCTGAGAACTGATCGTAAGGCAACCTGCCAAGAATGCGTATCAGCGCCCATCTCACGTTGCGATATAACCGAATTTTTCGGTCTGAATACAAATTCGATAGGATCTTCGATCGTGATAATGTGTGCAGCGCGGTTTATGTTAATTTCATTCAGGACGGACGCCAAAGTTGTTGATTTACCGTGTCCGGTAGGACCTGTTACAAGAATAAATCCCTGTCGAAGTGTTGTGAAAGAATGGAGAATTTTCGGAAGATTTAGTGAATCAATATCATTAATTTCGAGAGGGATCATTCTGAAAGAAATGGCCGGAGTTGCTTTTTGAGTATATGCATTCACTCTGAACCTGGCTTTTTGCGAGAAAGCCAGTGAGAAGTCCAATTCTTTATTCACCAAAAATCGTTCAAAATTATCTGCGGGAAGGATTTCTTTTATAAAACGGCCGATTATTTCCGCTGTCAGTATACTTCCGGAATCAACTGGCGAAAGAACTCCTTCAACTCTTATGAAAGGCGGTAGACCATTTATAAGATGAAGGTCGGACGCTTGTCTCTGAACAGTCAGCTCTAATAAATCTTTAATGCCCATTTGTAAAATTAATATTAAATATAGTTAATAGTTTATTCCTGTGCAACCCGTAATACTTCCTCAAGGGTCGTTATTCCGTCGGTTACCTTCATGAATCCATCCTGTTTTAAGGTTATCATTCCTTCTTCACGAGCAGTTTTTTCGATTTCCGAAGTACTGCCTTTTTCCAGGATAATATGACCTATCTTTTCTGTCACCGGAAGAACTTCAAAAATCCCGACCCGTCCATAATACCCGCTGTTTCCGCAATCGGGATCGCCCGCACCTTTATAAAATTTCACTGTCGGACCGGGTTTCCAAAGGTTTCCGAGAACGCTTTGAAACTGCTTCACAATATTTGAATCCGGTACGTAGTCCTGTTTGCAATCATTATGGATCTTTCGGACAACCCTTTGGGCAACTATTGCCGTGATGGAAGAAGCCAATAGGTAGGGTTCCGCTCCCATGTCCAAAAGCCGAGGAAGTGCTCCGGAAGCGTCGTTTGTGTGTAATGTTGAAAAAACAAGGTGCCCTGTTAAAGATGCCTGAACTGCCAAATCGGCGGTTTCCTGGTCACGGATTTCTCCCACAAGTATCACATTAGGATCCTGTCGTAAAAAAGACCGTAAACCGGAGGCAAAAGTTAATCCTGCTCCTGGATTAACCTGTACCTGGTTTACACCGGGAATCTTATATTCGATCGGGTCCTCGAGTGTCATGATGTTAACTTTCGAAGTATTAATTCTTGAAATAATCGAATACAAAGTTGTGGTTTTACCGGAACCGGTAGGTCCGGTTATAAGAATAATACCGTGCGGGCGGAGAATCGCATCTTCCAAATGCTTCAAGGCGGTTCCCCGTAGTCCAAGTTCGGGAAGGTCGGGAATTCCGCCGGATTTTTTCAACAACCTGATAACAATCTTCTCACCCCACGTAGTCGGCAGGGTCGATACCCTAAGATCTACCTCATCTTCTTCGGTATTAAACGCGAACCGTCCGTCCTGGGGAATGCGTTTCTCATCTATTTTCATACCGGATAAAATTTTCACCCGAGAGACGAGGGCATCGTGGAGTTCTTTCGGAGTTGTCAATTTTTCCTGTAAAATTCCGTCAATACGATACCTGACGCGTGTTGATTTCTCCTGAGGCTCAATATGAATATCAGAAGCTCTGGCACGTACGGCAAATCCCAAAATGTGACTCACGATCTCCGAAACTTTCTCTTCCCTAATAACTCCAACCTTTGAAGATTCAATAACGTTCATTATTCTTTTTTCCGGCGCCACTTCCTTCAAGGCTTCGGTAACCTCTTTTGCCAGCGTAGTCGAATACGAAGTTGTTACCATTAGCTCAATCTTTGAAGGTTCGGCAGCAAAAGGAATAACCCGGTAACCTGTTTTTTGTTCAATAAAAGCAGTAGCCGTAATATCCAAAGGATCTGCCATAGCCAAAGACAGTACTTTCTCAATTTGATTTATAGCAAAAGGAAAAACCTTGAAACGCTGGGCCACCTGCTGAGGTAAAAGTGAAATTGCTTCCGGTGCATTCGGAATAGTATCCAAATCAATGTAGTTTATATTGTATAAAAGCGATTTAGCTTTAACAAAATCACGCTCGGGAACAAGATTGGCAGATTGAATTATTTCCTCCTGAGTCTTGCCAGTCTGAATTTCAGAAAATTTTATTTGTCGCGCTTTATCTTCAGTAATTGAACCCTGGTCAAGTAGTATATCTGCCAGAGTTTTTGATCCCCTAAAATCGGATTTTAATGAATTTGTCGGAGCAGGCATAGTCGTTTTTCATTATGAATTAATTAAGCGTATTGTTCAAGTAACTTTTTTTAGTCTTTACCATATCAATTTATGGTTATTTATTTTAATCTTTGATAAGATCGGATTATGCACTCCTATTTAATCGTCGGGGTAGACGATTCCGAAATCGAAAAAGAAACATCCATAATTTGTAATAATTTAAAGGCTAAGGCAATAAACTTCGAAGCTGAAAGTATCTCTGATGTTAAAGAATTAAAAAAAATTGCCGGATTGTCCCAAAACCGGAATTTGGTCATTACATTAAAAAATATCCAAAATTCTTCCGAGGAGGCATTGAATTCACTCCTTAAATTAATCGAAGAACCCGGAAATAACATATATTTCGTTCTTTCAACAAACAATTTGAAATCGATTCTTCCTACAATAATTTCAAGATGCCAGGTAATATCTTTAAGTCATAAAACATCTTTGACCGATTCCAAATTGGGAAAAAGTTTTATAAAAATGGACTCGAACGCAAGACTCGCATTAATAGATAAAATAAAAAATGCGGATGATGCAAAAGTGTTCACCTCTCAAATGCTTACCAGTTTAAAAGGATTACTAATAGAAAATCCGAATTCAGAAATAATTAATAAAACAATTCTGGCTGCCTTAAAATTAAATAAGAGTCTATACCAAAACGGCAACCACACACTTCACTTAACCCGCTTCCTGATATCCATTGCAGGCTAGTTTGAATGTCTTGAATAAGGTATAATTTGATATCATCTTATGTTTTTCGAGGTAAGACTTGAAAAAATCTATGGATCTCTATAAGATGACTTGCGTGGAATAAGTGTTAAAAAAATCCCAAATTTTTAAGAAGTTTTATTATTATGGCGATAGATACAAATAGTTATACGGCAAAACAGATTCAGGTTCTTGAAGGACTTGAACCTGTCAGAAAAAGACCCGGCATGTACATCGGTTCGACTGATTCCCGTGGTCTCCACGAATGTTTGCGGGAAATTGTTGATAATTCCGTCGATGAGTCATTCGCCGGAGTTGCAACAAACATTTGGGTATCTTTACACAAAGACTCAACAATATCAGTCCGCGATAACGGAAGGGGAATCCCCGTAGATAAACATTCATCAGGCGTTTCTGCGCTCGAAATTACAATGACGAAACTTCATGCCGGCGGAAAGTTCGGCGGAGGAGCGTATAAAGTATCGGGCGGACTTCACGGAGTCGGTGCATCGGTTGTTAATGCTCTCTCGACTTATTTTCGAGTGGTCGTCCTTCGCGATGGTAAAGCATATTACCAGGAATACTCGAAAGGTACTCCGAAAAAACCAGTAGGTATAGCAACCGAAAAACAACTTGATGATTGGTTCCCAAAAAGTTGGGGTATCGAAATCGGAAAAGGACAAACCGGAACCATCACTACTTTCACACCCGATAAGGCATTGTTTCAAGCATTTGAATTTGAACCTATAAAAATTAAAAACCTGCTCAAAGACCGTGCTTATCTGGTACCCAAGTTATTCTTTACTTTCCATGATGAAACTACGGGAGAAAAGATGAACTATTACTTCGAAGGCGGAATAAAATCACTGGTTGCTCACACCAACCGAGGTAAAAACACAATCTCTGATGTAATTTATATAAAGAAGGAGGAAGACTCAATCGATTGCGAGATAGCATTGCAGTATAACGATTCGATGAGTGAAAATGTAAAAGGGTATGTCAACGGAATCAATACAGTCGATGGCGGAACCCATATTACGGGGTTCAGAATGGCTCTAACCAGATCGATTACTGATTATGCAAAAAAACTTAAAGGCGATGATAAAAACGGAAACAGCGGAATACTTTCAGGCGAGGATTTGAAAGAAGGCCTCACTGCAGTTGTCTATGTAAAAATGCCCTCAGAAACACTGCAGTTTGAAAGCCAAACAAAAGCAAAACTTAATAATCCGGAAATACTAGGCTACGTATCCTCTTCCGTTAAAGAAGGCTTAGATACCTACTTTGAAGAACACCCGACAGACGCCAAAAACATTATCGAAAAGGTCATGCTTGCTGCCAAAGCAAGAATGGCGGCCCGGGCAGCTAAAGATGCCGTTCTCAGAAAGGGAGCCCTAGACGGAGCTTCTCTTCCCGGAAAACTTGCAGATTGCCAATCAAGAGATGCTGAAATATCGGAGCTTTACATTGTTGAGGGAGATTCTGCTGGCGGATCTGCCAAACAGGGGAGAGACAGAAGATTTCAGGCAATTTTACCGCTTGGAGGAAAAATCCTCAATACAGAAAGGGCACACCTTGACCATATTATAAAATTTGAAGAAATAAAAGATTTAATAGTTGCATTGGGTGCCGGAATTGGAGAATCGCTAGACTACCAAAAAGTCCGTTATCAACGAATCATAATCATGACAGATGCAGATGTTGACGGTGAACATATAAAAACTCTCCTTCTTACGTTTTTCTTCCGCCACATGCCAGAGGTGATTTATAAAGGATATCTTTATATCGCACTACCACCGCTTTATAGAGTTCAATCGGGTAAAGAGATTAATTACGCTTATACCGATGAAGAGAAAGATGGTTTAATTAAACAAACTAATAATAAAAAATTTGTTATTCAGAGATATAAAGGATTGGGTGAAATGAATCCTGAACAGCTTTGGGATACTACGATGGATCCGGGTACTAGAATTCTAAAAAGAGTCGATGTTGAAAATGCCGAAGAAGCTGATAAATTATTTACTATTTTAATGGGTGAGGAAGTCCCTCCTCGGAAAAGATTTATTCAGACGCACGCAAAAACTGCAACTTTAGACATATAAGGTATTTTACAAGACGTATATTCTTTCAATATTAGATTTGTTGCAAAACAAAAAAACATCTTATATACTCCAGTGACGATCAAATTATTTTGAAGAAGAGCCTGAAAAGACATTATTTATTTGTACTTGCAAATTAAAGTATTTTAACTATAAAATACTTTTAAGGCTCTTGAAAAAAAGGGTCGCTTTTTTGTTATTAAACCGTGAATACATTTTTAACAGTCATCCTGTCCTCAGCACTTGCAGGTATTGCAATTTCCTTTTTCCTGGCAAGACAAGTACTATCAAAACCGGCGGGTGATGAAAAAGTTCAGGAAATCGGTAATGCCATATTAGAAGGCGCCAATGCATATCTGAAAAGGCAGTTTAAAACTATCGCACCCATAATTCTTGTCTTGACCTTTTTGTTATATTTTACTTCAGCAAATCAGGCTCTTGCATTTCCCAGATCCGCTGCATTTTTAATGGGAGCTTTTTTTTCTGCACTCATCGGCACGATCGGAATGAATATTGCCACAAGGGCTAATGTCAGAGTGGCAGAGATCTCAAAAAAGGGATTTGGTGAAGCAATGAATTTATCTTTCAAAGCGGGAGCAACTACGGGAATGTTAACAATCGGTCTCGGACTTCTGGGTGCTACTATTATATATTGGATTTTTGGCCAAAAAGCGACTGAGGTTTTAATAGGCTTCGGATTCGGCGGAAGCCTGATCGCGCTTTTCATGAGAGTCGGCGGAGGTATTTATACTAAAGCTGCGGATGTTGGTGCTGATCTTGTCGGCAAAGTTGAAAAGGGAATCCCGGAAGATGATCCGAGAAACGCCGCGGTAATTGCCGATCAAGTCGGGGATAATGTCGGAGATTGCGCAGGTATGGCTGCAGATTTATTTGAATCATATGAAGTTACTTTGGTTGCCTCTATGATCCTCGGGGCTGTAACTTTTGGACTTCCCGGAGTCCTCTTCCCGCTAGCGGTTCGGGCGCTTGGCGTTGTCACTTCAGCAATAGGAATTTTTTCCGTTAAAACAAAGGGGACTGAAATAAAAGATGGTATGAGTGCAATAATGAAGGCATTCGGACTGTCAGCCGTAATCTCTATAATAGGCTTCTTTATATTATCAAACTCAATTATTGGAGGGTATCAACTGGCAATTGCTACCACAGTAGGTATTATTCTTTCCGTCGTTATTTTTTATCTGACAGAATATGCAACAGGGGATCATGCACCAGTCAGAGAAATTGCCAGACAATCACAAACCGGTCCGGCAACGGTTATTCTTTCAGGCCTTGTCTCCGGTTTCAGTTCGACCGTTTGGGCAATACTTGCAATTGGTGTAACAATTCTCGTTTCCTACTTTCTATTCCCTAACCCATTAGGGGCAGCTTACGGTGTGGCGCTTGCCGGAATGGGTATGCTTACAACCACCGGATTTATAGTTTCAATGGATTCATTTGGTCCGATCGCAGACAATGCACAAGGCATATCAGAACTAGCGGGTATGAAAGGACCAGCGCTTAAGATCTTACCAAAGCTTGATTCAATCGGAAACACAACAAAAGCGACAACTAAAGGATTTGCTATCGCATCAGCAGTAGTTGCTGCCGTTTCCTTGTTTGAATCTTATCTCACCGATACGGGGTTATCGGGAATTAATGTTGCCCATCCAAAAGTATTCGTCGGTCTTTTGATTGGGGGAGCAATACCATTTCTCTTCTCATCACTTACTATAAAAGCCGTATCAGACTCATGTTTTGCCGTCATAAATGAAGTAAGAAGACAATTCAAAGAGATGCCCGGAATAATGAAGGGGACACAAAAACCGGATTACGCACGCGTTGTTGATTTGACAACCAAAGCAGCATTATCTGCATTGGCCACGCCGGCTCTTGTTGCAATAATCGTTCCGGTTCTGGTTGGAATGCTTCTTAAAGCAGAGGCACTGGGCGGATATCTCGCAGGAACCATCTTAACCGGTCAACTTTTGGCAGTTTTTATGAGTAATACCGGTGGAGCATGGGATAATGCCAAAAAAATGCTTGAAGAGGGTCTTTTTGGTGGAAAAGGTTCTGAAAATCATAAAGCAACCATTGTCGGTGATACCGTTGGAGATCCATTGAAAGATACCTCAGGCCCTGCAATAAACCCTCTGATTAAAGTAATGAATTTGGTGGCTCTTCTTATCGCACCTCTTGTGGCAACAAGTAAAGCATTATCAACATTTGAAGTGATGGTTCTTACAATTCTTTTCGGAATTCTTATCTATTCAATAAACAAATCCCAAAAGGTTCAGGTCTTGGCTTAAACTCCGGGCGGAATTTGTTCCTCTTAGTCGAAATTATCTTATCTCATAACAATTTCTAAAGAAATTGATATATAAAATCTCAGATTTTCTATAACGAATTGGATATTCGATATATATAATCTTCGATTATCTATAACAATTTCAAGGAAACCACGTTCATGTAAACTGAACGTGGAGGTCTCCGACTCAGAGAGTCTCTGACTCGGAGAGAATTGTCATCCAAAGGCTGATCCTCCTCTGGAGGAAATTCTGACCTGCCTGCCGGCAGGCATGGTATGTCATGCTTCGATAGGACTCAGCATGATACTGAGTATATCGAAGTATCATCCTCCCTCATGGGAAACCACGGACATAAGTAAAGTGGAGGATGTCATTGAAAATATCGCGGGAAGATTTATTATTATGATATGGAGGCTAAAGATTTTTGGGATGGCTGGTGGCAAAAACACGAAGAGGAAATTGAATGGGACGATAATCCTTCGATATTCGCTCAATTTGCAGTCAGTTATTTTCCGAAGGAAGGTAATATTCTTGAACTGGGTGCAGGTTTAGGAAAAGATACCAGATATTTTGCGCATCATGGTTATCATGTTGTAAGCACTGATTTTTCCGAAAAAGCCCTCAGTATTTCTAAATGGGAAGCAACCTTTCAAAAAATCACAAGCGTTGATTATCAAAATATAGATATAAAAAAACCACTTCCATTTGATACCGATAAATTCGACGTTGTTTATGCTCATGCAGTGCTTCATTATTTTAGTCACGAAATTACAGATCAGATATTCCGAGAAATCCATCGTGTACTGAAAAATCAGGGAGTTTTTGCGACTCTTCTCAAATCAAAAGAGGATCCTGAAATTGAGAAATCTTTAAAACTAAAGGAGAACTTTTATCAAACCCCCCAAGGATTAGTTGAAAGATTTTTTACTGTAGAAGAAGTAAAAAAAGAAACCGACGGTCTATTCAAGCCGGTAGTACTTGATTCTTCTGAACAGACCCACGAATCAGAAAATGCCACATTTATCCGTTATATTGGTTTAAAAATATCTAAAGGAGAACAAGCTCCTCATTAAATTTCTTTATGAGAATATTAAAATTCTTAATCGGTTTTCTATTCGTAATAGTTTTTATTTTATTTCTAGTCTTTTCATCGTTTAAATTTTTTTTATTGAATGAAAATTATGTAATTCGAAATTTAAGATCACCCGGAGTGTATACATCTATGGAAAAGGGAATTAAAACACTCTTCTCCGACCTTCTTAAAAATCAGGTTTCCGAAAAAACAGATTACTCAAAACTTTCCACTAATGAACGAAAACAAATAGAAGAAGCGATCAATAAATTTTTAAGTCCGGTAACAGAAGAGAACATTTCTGACTTTGTAGAGACAAATGTTTTGTCTACTTACAAATATTTCAATGGACAAGCCGGTATCTTAAATATTTATTTACCCATAAAAAAATGGGGCCTACCTGAAGACGTGGTTCAGGGAGTTCCATATCAGGAATTTGAGGGTGACTTCCTAAACCTCATTCAATACGCCAAAAGTCATCCCGAAGCCAAAATAAATGTCTCTTACCTTGTACAGGCAAACACAATCGGTATGAATTTGACCATTATCAATGCTGCTCTTATTTGCGCATTAGCTCTTTTATTAATCATTTATTCGCTCTTAACACCGGTAGGGAAACGTTTAAATTCAATCGGGGCACTTTTTTCCGTCTCAGGTTTTATCATATTGGTAATTTGCTGGCTTTTGTTTTCTATAATTAATATATTTTCACAATCTACGGAAATAAAAAGAGAGGCGGCTGATATACTGGCAGGAACCTTGGTTCCAGCTTTTTTCAAGGGGATTGTTATCTATTGGACAGCCGTCACCGTCTCTGTCTTACTGATAGGAATTTACTTATTTAATAAGCACAAATCCAACAAACAAACTTAGCCTCGGTTTACCCTTGTATCAGCCTCAATAAAGAGGTAGAATGAAATTATACTACTAAGGCTTTTGTTTGCCTTGACTTTTTCAATATGGATATCGGAAAAATTAAGCCTGTCGAAATCACCGAAGAACTCTCAAAATCGTATGTTGATTATGCAATGAGCGTCATTGTTGCACGGGCTCTGCCTGACGTCCGTGATGGTTTAAAACCAGTGCACCGCAGGATTCTCTTTGCTATGCATCAAATGGGACTTACTCATTCTTCAGGGTTCACAAAAAGTGCTAAAGTTGTCGGTGAAGTTCTTGGAAAATACCACCCGCATGGAGATCAGGCTGTTTATGATTCTCTTGTTCGCATGGCTCAAACTTTTTCCCTGCGATATCCCTTAATTAAAGGGCAGGGAAATTTCGGTTCAGTTGACGGTGACCCGGCTGCAGCAATGCGTTATACCGAGGTTAAACTTGATGCGATATCCCAATTCATGCTCAAAGATATCGAAAAAGATACCGTTAACTACCTAGACAACTTCGATGCAACTCTTAAGGAACCTGTATATCTTCCGGCACTTTTACCAAATCTGCTTCTGATGGGTAGCGAGGGTATAGCAGTCGGAATGGCAACAAAAATCCCTCCGCACAACCTCACAGAAATTATAAACGCAGTTATCAAAATCATTGAAAAAGGCAGTGTTATCAGCGACCAAAAGCAAAGAGAGGATAAAACCGATTTTGTTATCAAAAAGATAAATCTCGTTGCCTCCGGAACCGAAAAGTCATTGAATGCAGAAGATATCTCTCCGGAAAATATTAGTTTTGACAGTGATGCAACAATTGATGAATTGATGGATATCGTTCCTGGACCAGATTTTCCGACAGCAGGAACAATATATGATGCTGAATCATTACGCGAAGTGTATGCAACAGGAAGAGGGAGAATTGTTGTCCGCGGCGTTGCACAAATCACCGAAGGCTCAAAAGGGAAGACTCAGATTGTAATCAGTGAAATCCCTTATCAGGTCAATAAAGCAGACTTGGTAAGAAAAATTGCAGAACTCGTCAAAGACAAGAAAATTGTAGGAGTATCGGACCTGAGGGATGAATCAGATAAGGATGGCATGAGGGTGGTTGTTGATCTCAAACGCGACGCAAAACCAAAAGCTGTTTTAAATAATATTTATAAATTCACCAAACTTCAATCAACTTTTCCTGCAAATTTTGTTGCACTTGTTGATCAGACTCCGCACACATTGAATCTCAAACAAATTCTTGTCGAATATATTAAACATCGCCAAAGAGTTGTGACCAGAAGAACAATTTTTGAATTAACCGAGGCAAAAAGAAGAGCGCATATTCTCGAGGGGTTAAAAATTGCACTTGATAACTTGGATGAAGTTATATCAACTATCAGAAAAAGCAAAACTCAGGAAGATGCAAAAAATAATTTAATAAAAAGATTCGGGTTTTCCGAAATCCAGGCTACCGCAATATTGGATATGCAACTCCGGAGACTTGCCGCGTTGGAACGGGAAAAGATTGAAAAAGAATACGAGGAGATTAAAAAACTTATTGACGCACTCATAGCAATCTTGAAAAATCCGCAGAAAGTATTGGATATTATTAAAGAAGAGCTCACGGAACTCAGATTAAAATTCGGTGACAAAAGACTCACAAAAATTTACAAACAAAAAATCGGTGAATTTTCCGAAGAAGATCTCATTCCCAAAGAGCAGACGCTGGTGACAATAACAAAGACCGGATATATTAAAAGGGTTCCAAGAACAACTTATAAAGCTCAAAGAAGGGGGGGCAAGGGGGTTGTTGGAATGACAACAAAAGAAGAAGATGAAATCGAACATATTATTTCGGCCACTACTCATGATAATTTACTTTTCTTTACCAACAAAGGTAAAGTATTCGGAACAAAAGTTTGGGATATCAACGAAGGCAGCCGCCAGGCAAAAGGTCAGGCAATTGTAAATATTTTGGACGTCGAACAAGGTGAAACTGTAATGTCCGTACTCCCGATGAGCAATCTTGGTAAGCATCTTATAATCTCTACTAAAAAAGGAATGGTCAAGAAAACAAGGGTTAGTGATTTTAAAAATATGAGGGCGTCCGGAATTATTGCAATTCGACTTTCGAGTGACGATCAACTGGTTTCGGTCCATGAAACTTCGGGTGATGATCATATCTTCCTTTTAACGAAACTCGGTAAATCAATAAGGTTCCCTGAAAAAAACACCCGTCCGATGGGGCGGGCTACAAGCGGTATGAAGGGTATAAATTTGGCACCAACTGATGAAGTAATCGGAATGGAAGTTTTCCCGTCCAAACACAAAATCAACACCGATAAACGAAAAAAATCATTTCGTGATATTTTGACAGTTTCAGACAAAGGAATCGGAAAGCGCACGCCAACCCACTTATTCCCGGTTCAAAAAAGAGCGGGGAAGGGCGTTAAAGTAGCAGTTGTAACTGATAGAACCGGCAACCTTACAGCAGAATCATTAATCACAGAAAAGGCTGATCAAATTGTAATTACAAGTAAACACGGACAAATCATCAAACTTCCTGTCAGAAATATTCCCCAGATGGGTAGGTCCACCCAAGGGGTGATTCTTATGCGCTTCAGCAACAAAGCCGATGGTGTTGCCGCAATGACGGTATTGGAAAAAGATGATATTGAGGATTAACAAAGGGTGAACTATTACAAATTCGTATCCAAATTGTCTGTCGTGTTAAAAATTATACCTTAATTTCCTTTGCCGTGGAACGCTTCATGAATATCCTTAAGGTGCTTATGCGTCACATGAGTATATATTTGCGTCGTTTGTATATTTTTATGCCCTAACATCTCCTGAACCGATCTGATATCTGCGCCTGCAACAAGTAAATCAGTTGCAAAACTATGCCTCATAACATGAGGTGTCACATCGACCGGTAACTTAATCTTCCGAGCATATTTTTTAATCATTCTTTGAATTGACCGGGGAGTTAATCTCATATACTCATTATCCATAGAAGGATTGGTCTTGCCTTTATGGTGTATAAAAAGCGGTTTAAAATTATCATCTCTGGCTTTCATATATTGGTCAAGCCACTCAGCGGCACGTTTGGAAATAAACACAACTCTTGCACGGCCGCCCTTACCAACAATTCCAAATTCCCTCCGGTCCAAGTTGATATCATCGCGGTTAATACTTACCAGTTCTGAAACACGGAGTCCTGTAGAAAATAGAAGTTCCAGGATTGCCTTATCGCGCTTACCGTTGATTTTATCCAAGCTCGGAGAATTTAAAAGTCTTTCGACCATATCGCCGCTTAAAAACTTCACCTGCCGTTCAGCAATTTTCGGCAGGTCGATTTTATCAGCCGACATAACCTTAAAATCATTTTTTGTTAACCAGCGCAACAAAGATCTGATTGCAATTGCATGATATCCTTGAGTCTTTCGGCTCATTGTACCAACTCCGCGGGATCCCGGGAGCCTTGCGAGGTACACCCTGTACTGGCGGACAATTTCAGGGTTAATGTCTTGTACCATCATTCGATAGCCGCTGTGTTTCATCCAATCACAAAAACGCAGCAAATAATGACGATAATTTCTTATAGTGAGAGTAGAGGAGCCCTTTTCGACTTCAAGATATTCAAGGTAATCTTGAACTTTATCTTCACATTCGCTTTGTGGTTGACGCTGGGCAGGCATTTAAGATGGGATACTACGATATTTAGATATTAGGATATTAGGCAAGAAGTGTCAATAAGATTGTGCGACATAATATTAGCAAATTCGGTTTGCTGATTCACCCGGATAAGAATTGTCGAGCTTGCGGACTTGATAAAAACCTGAGTACTGGCCAAACTCCGGAAAAATAAGAATAAGTATCGAGCCTTTTTATTCTTGGAGATTCCGTTAGTTCATTAATATTCCATGGCTGAGGTACAATTATAACTTTGCAATTGGTATATTTTACAATTTCCAACGCTTCATCAACCACATCTTCAAAATGAAGTCCGATATCGAATTGGTTTATCATCATTGATTTATAAATACCTCCGGACATACCTTTAGGTCTTCCTAGTTTTATATTTTCAGTATTTACGAAGGGATACTTTTGTAAAAACCAATTTTGCGTAGTTTCTAAGAATTCGGGCGGTCTTGAGGATATAAAATAATAATTCAGATCTTCACTTTTTGAAATCTCATTAACCATTCGAAGCATGCTATCAAATCCGTACACTTTTGGCGAATCTGCATATGTATCATGAGTATTCCACAAACTTTTTGTAAATCTCATTGAGTCGCTTTCGGCAATTCCGTTAGCTCTGGCAATTTTATCTAATTCCCAATATGTTTTAAGGTCACTCTTAAAGATTACTTTTTTAAATATATGACTTGCATTGTTCAAAGCTTTTACAAATGTTCCTTGCGCAACCGCATCAATGTCAAAACTTATTTTTCCGCTTTCAATAAGCAAAAGATTTTCAGAAATATTTCCTGTCGTGAGTGGATATCTTTCTTTATACATATGATGAACAATATATTGCATTCGGTTTATTTTGTCAAAAAAGTGACTTCACTGAATCGATTTTAAAGGGGGTTTTACGTTAAAGTTGACCATCTGATCATCGTAAAAAAGATCTTTTTCCGCCGTATTTACGGTTATTTTACAATTTATTAAAATATAACTAAAAACGGGGGAGTCAGACTTTTTACTTGACTTTATGTTCGGTTATAGTTCGGTTTACAAATATCTACGGGCTAGTTCAACAGGGAAGAAAAAATAAGATTTAATTACGTGTTATAAAATCATAAATAATTATCATAAGCGAAAAATGTTACCGGAGGAGTCCTAAGCTAGTTGTAGTATATAACGTCGTAAAAGTTATATTGTGCGACAATATAATAATGGATTCTCCGATATATGACTGTCCGACTTTTCCACAATCAGCTCATTATATTGAATTCTATGAAGTAGTGCTACTGCTACACCGCCCGACTATGGCTCTTATTCATAAATTAAATTTTATTATTGATCGACTCTTTATAGTGCCTTAATCGTTCTATTTCAAAAGCACACGTCGCTATTTGTAACCTATGCAAATTTATTTTATTGGTTATTAACAATTAATAAATGTATATTAGCTTCAAAATGAATGAGTAACTATATCACTCTGTATCAATGAAATAGTACCTACTTTGCTGAAGAAAGTATTCGGGTTATCTTCTTTGACGTCTTAAATAATCAACTCGTGAAAATGTCCTATAATTATCGTGAAAATATGTACCGTTACTTTTACCCTATAATAAAACTATGGGTTATAACACCCCCACTCCTCCCCTTCCTCAATACTCTATTGAAAAAATTAATGCGTAATGAAAATCAATTATAAAATAATTATGCGCCCCACCTTGTTGATAAAAACATTACGATTAAAACGACAATTCCCACACTGAGGTATTCCCTGATTGTTTGAGAAAATAACCTTTCTTCAAGCCTTGATTGGCCTAGCGCCAAAACTACATATGTTGTGATCGTGAGGAACAAAGATCCTACAACAACTGATACAGGCCAAAAAAATATCATCGTTGAAGTCTGCGCAAGAACTAACGAAGATATAAGACTGAATTGTAAAAGCTTAAAATCTACTTTATTCGTCAATACGCTCGTCCAAAAACCCTGTAGAAACAAAGGGAAGGAGGTCAAAAAAACCAATAATGCATTCAGATAATATACGAGTCTAAGGGACAATATCGAATCAACTACCAAAAAAAGCGACAAAAGAGTTAGCAGGAATCCAACCCCCTTTGCCGCCCGGTATAAAGCAATTGTCCTTAATGCCGATACTGTAAAAATATTAGATGTTAAACAAAATACATAAATCCCGATGGAGTAAAAGACTAAAATTATTATCTTTGTGAATAAATTTGCCGGAAGTAAAAACCAAAAGAGACCCACTCCGGCTGTAAAATATAAGGGCATGATCAAAACTAAAAGCGATGCATTAAATCCAAGCGCTTCTTTTAATGACCAATAAAAAAGAACAATCGAAAAAAGAGAAAGGATTCCAATACCCAAAAATTTTGCCTGCTGATTTTGAAGAGATTGGATAATTACAAAACCCGAACTCAGAAGTATCGAGGAGATAAAAAATCGTTTACGTTTATCAATCATGTTGATGTCCAATTTTTGGTGTTTAAATTACCAAATCGTCTGGTATGTCAATGTTTGAGAAGACATTTTGGACATCTTCGTATTCTTCAAGATTGTCTAGAAACTTCAGTATTTTCGTAACTGCATCCTTATCAGTTATAAGCTGAAGATTTATAGGTTTTTTTATTATTGAGGCTGACGTAACTTTGAAACCCTTTTGCATTATTAAATCCCGAAACTCTGCAGTTTTGTCAGGAGCTACATACACTTCCAGCACATCTCCGGCGTCATTAATATCGTCTACCCCGAGGTCAATAAGCGCCAACATCTGTGCATCTGCATCCGCAGCTTTTTCTACAAGGAGTAATCCCTTAGTCATAAAATTATAAGATACCGATCCGGGACCGGCTAGTGTACCCCCTCCCCTTTCGAAAATATTTTTAATCTCCTGAGCAGATCTATTCCTGTTATCGGTTGCCGCTTCAACAATTACTGCAATCCCGTTGGGACCATAACCTTCGTAATAAACTTCTTCAAGATTCTCTGATTCGGATTTTGCTCGGTTTATCACCCGGTCAATATTCTCTTTGGGCATATTCATTGATTTTGCCGTATCGATCACCATACGTAATTTATAGTTGGACTCAGGATCCGCATTGCCTCCTGCTTTTATAGCAATTGAAATAGCCTTGCTCATTTTGGAGAACACTTTCCCCTTTTGGGCATCTTTGACATCTTTTTGTCTTTTTATTGTTGAGTAATGTGAATGGCCGGACATAGTTTTTGGCGGTTACAAAGTTTACCTTTGAACAAACAATGCAATTATACATCACAATCTCTTATCCAAAAAGAGTTGGGATTATCATACCTCAACTGACACCTTGACAACTTCAAACTCACAATTATACTCAATATAATAATCTAACTCATGGATGACTCACTTGCCCAACAAGCAATAAATGTTGCACTTAATGGTAACTGGAAAAAAGCGAGAGATCTGAACCTCCAGATATTAAAACTCAACAAAGACAATACAGATGCTCTCAATAGACTGGCAAGAGCATATTTTGAATTGAACGAAATTCAAAAAGCAAAAAAAACTTCAGAAAAAGTAGTTAAAATTGACCCATTTAATTCTATTGCCAACAGGTCGCTTCAGAAATGGTCCAATCTGAAAGTGGCTGTATCTAATTCTTCAACATCTCTAACGGCAAATGCGTTTTTGGAGGAACCGGGAAAAACCAAAACTATAAATTTAATCCATCTTGGAGATAAAAATACAGTTGCTGGCCTGGATTCTGGTGATTCAGTATATTTAAACGCACATTCTCACCGAATATGTGTGACTGCTGAAAATGGTGACCATATAGGTAAAATTCCGGATGATGTTTCAATACACCTAAAGAAATTGATAAAACTGGGCTACGTTTATAGTACCTTGGTTAAGTCGATTGATGCCGGCGGGGTAAAAATATTTATAAAAGAGATAAAACGCCCCGACAAATATAATCTGATCCCCTCATTTTCATCAGAAAAATTTAACTATGTATCATATACACCTCCGGAACTTGTCCATGAGAAACCCAAAGCAGAGTTTAATAGTGATGAGGCTGACGAAAGTGAAATTATAGACGGTTCCTCCGATAGTGAAATCTAAAAATACTTAGCGGTAAATATCGATAAACTTTTTCGTTACTGCAATTGAAAAATCAAAAAGTTCGCTCTCGGTTCTCTTTACAGTCCTACATCGAAATATACTTGCATAATACAACAAGAGCTTTGAATCTTCCGACACGACAACGCAATTAGCATCGCTGCCTATCTTATAATCGGTATTATTCACCAAATTGGATACCTTTGCCCCGGAGCTTTCGAATATTTTATATATGCCATCAGGAAGAACCCTTTCATTCGAAGTATTTATAATCTCGAATCTCGTTTGATTTTCCGACACATAGTCATTTACCCATAAAATCGCCAAATCGGTCGGAAGTCTATCACCGGTAACCAATGACTCTCCATCAGTATCTTTATTTTTTTTAACAAAACCCGTTTCTTCCAGCTTAGTTATAGTAATATCCCGATTCCTCGGCAATAAATATAAAAATAAAGATATACGATCAGTTAGGCTCATATTAGTTTCAGAACTATCTGAGAGGTACGATAAGATTTTTAAGAATTTGTTTGGCTTGATATCCATAAGGTTGTGCTTTGTCCACATATAAACTGGTGCAAAAGTGTTTTTTTGAACTGAAGTCAGTAACAGGTTTCCATGATATTTCTGGCTTTTATCCAACTCATATAAATTTTTTACCCTGTATTTGCCAAAATTAAACGACGCATCAAATATTGTATTCCCGGAAACCACAAGTTGAGATATTTTATCATTCTTCTTATCGATAGATAAAATAGACAAATCATTATTTTCCAATGAATTGATAATTAATAGATTTTGAAAATTGTTCCAGGCTGAAGCTTTAAATGACAGAAAAAAATAAATTATAAAAATTAGACAAAATAGAATTAAACTTATAATTAACACATTCCTTCCGAAAAATTTACTTACTCCCCTCTTATTCGGAATTTGTTTTCTTTTATGTAAATATCCCGACCTTCTGATTTTTATAGCCATTATTTTGTTTATTAAGTGAAAAAATTAATTTAATACTATTATTTAATCATACCCGCATAATTTAATTTGCCTAATTTGGCATATTTTGCAGAATTGTAATCGTAGTGCATTAGTAAATGCTTCAAATGGTCACCGGCTGCAATTTCAGGTACTATTACATAATCCGCACCGGCATCATAAAGTTGTAAAGCATCGTGTTTATTAAGAGCCTTTACTATTTTTATTATTTTAATACCTTCCGTTTTTAAGTAATTAAGTACTACCAAATTTGTATCCAACACATTGACAGTAGAAATCATCATCTTTGCTTGGGGTAATCTCATTTCAGACAAGATATCAAGATCCTCCACATCGCCAAAAATTATATTCGCTTTTTCACCTGACAATCTTGAAATAACCGAAGGATTAATATCTGCAATCAGATGTTGAATACTTTTCCTATCTAGATATTTGTGAATTGAAGTTCCCGTTCTGTCGCAGCCGATCAGAACGATGTGATTTTTGAGTCCGGAAACAGTACTTTTTGATGATATTTCCAGAGAATGTTCCTTTTCAAAAACATTAAGATATTTTTTCAGTTTAAGATATAATTTTTCTGAATTCATAATCAGATAGGTGGATAAAGTCATCGTAAATATACCCACAAGATACATCATTGTTGCATCCGATGAAGTTACAATCCCAAGCGTTACTCCTGCAGCCATGATAATAAACGAAAATTCAGATATTTGAGCTACCGTAATACCTGTCAGAAATGATGTTTTTTTCTTATAACCGAATAAACCAAGGAGTAATAAAACCGCTATCGGATCTGCAATCAAGACAAATATGGAGAATATTAAAGCTTTGGGTATAATCGCCCATATTTGGGATGCTGAAACGAACTGTGTTCCGAGAAATAGGAAAAACAGGATTACGAAAAAGTCCCGAAGTGGTTTTGCTTTCGAAACTATTTGAAGATGCTCCGGTAAATTCGACAAAGCCAATCCTGCAAGAAAGCCGCCGATTTCAATCGTCAAACCAAAAGGACCCCCAACAAATGCAGCTATTCCCAATGCCCAGGCAATGCTGACAACAAACAATAACTCCACAGGTTGGGAAAAGTATTTTTCAAAAATAATAACTATTAATTTTTTAGATAGAAAATAAACCGACACAATTAGAAATACCATTTTCAGTAAAATTACTAAAATCGGATAAAATCCGGAAGCGCCATCCCCTATCGCTGTCAGAACTATTAACACTCCTATAGCTACAAAATCCTGAACCAATAGTAAACCCACAGACAATCTTCCGTGTAAACTTCCCAAATCACTTTTATCGGAGAGCAATTTTACAATAATAATTGTTGAAGAAAATGAGAGCGCGATTCCGATATATAAAGAGCCTATAACCGAATATCCCAATATTATTGCCAATATCATTCCCAGCGAAGTTGTCAGAATTATTTGACCAATAGCTGTCATAAAAGCAGCTTTACCTATTGTTGGAAGTTCTTTCAAATTCATTTCCAATCCAAGAAGAAATAAAAGAAGTGTAATTCCGATTTTACCCAACTCATCAAATGAGTGTGAATTTCCAAGAAATCTTGTTAATCCTATAAAAATTCCTGCAAACAGATATCCGACCAAAAGTGGCTGTTTGAGGACCTTGGCTAAGTACCCGAAAGCTGCAGCAACAACCAATCCAAGAGCTATATTATAAAAATCCATATGGCTAGAACAGCTTTAAGTTTACACTGCCTTTAACGAGGCTGTAAAGGCACTACTTTTAGGTTTTTTATAACCTGAGAAAGGTCAACAGGTAATGGAGTACTAATTATGATCTGTTTTTCTTTCGTTGGCTGTATAAAAGTAATTTTTGCAGCATGTAAAAATATTCTTCCACACCATTGCCGATCATTTCTTGCTGTTTTTCGACCTGCATAAAATGTATCTGATACAATTGGATGACCCAGATGCTTCATATGTATCCTGATCTGATGAGTTCTCCCCGTTTTTGGGTAAATCTCCAGAAGACTAAAATATTCTTTCTCACGTATATATTCTCTAATGAGTTTATAGCGGGTTAACGCATTCCTCCCTCCGGGTAAAACTCCGAATCTCTCCCTATTCCATGGAAGTCTGCCGACAGGGGCGTCGATTATTCCTTCCGGCATATCAAGCTTGCCGTGAACTAAACAGATATAAGTTTTTTCTACGATACGCTTCGCAAATTGATCTTGAAGTTTTTTAAAAGAATTTTCATTTCTGGCGATTAGCAAAAGTCCGCTTGTCTCCTTATCAATCCTATGGACTATTCCGCTTCTTCCCGTAAAATCATCCGCCGGATTATTTTTAAGATTTTTTGATTCACCAACCTCTTTTTTAAAATCCAATTCGCTATCCAACCAATCCTGAACAGTCGGAACCTTAACGCTTTCTGCCCTATTCACAACCCATCCGCTTGGTTTATCTATAATTATCAAGTCTGTATCTTTGTATATAATTTGAGGATTAGACATGTCCAAGAAGAATTATATCTCACTAGTTTTAAAATTTTTTCCTATATTTATTTTTCTCTTTTCGCTTGACATGAAGCACAATACGTTGCTTCCGGGTATGCCATCAATCTGTCTGTATCAATAAATTTTTTACAATCTTCGCAAATACCGTATCTCCCTATCTTTATCATGGATAAAGCCTTTTTAGTCTGAATTATTTTTTTATCGAGTTGCTCTTTTATTGCTGATGTTCTCGCGTGACCGAACTGTTCTTCAGCATCAGCATCAGGTGAAGCGTTGTCGGATAATCTGGAGGTGTTTTTGAAAGGGTCTTCCTTCGAAATGGTCTTTTTTCTGTTTTCAAGATTTTTTAAGCTTGATTTCAAGAATTTGGCAACCGGGTCAAGTAGTTTTGAAGGAATTGTCAGTACCCCCGATGATCTTTTTGCTTTACCTGATGTTTTCTTTATTGACATATAATTACTTTCTCCCCAAATAAAATATTATTGAAAATGATACAAAGGAAATTATACCAGATATGATAGGGTCATAATCTAGTAACAAGAATACCATACTTGGATTTATCAGTGCAATCAAAGATCTTATCAGAAAAAAAAGGCCAATTATAAACATCGATGTAAATCCTCTTCTTCCTGATCTGTACCAGGCAAAATTTTTATAATTCCTTTCTACCATAATAAATATAGGAATAAGAAGTACAAAAGTCGCCAACAAAAGTAATTCGTTCACACTTCCCAAGGGTATAAATCTTAAAAATATGATTGTAAAATAAAACAGAATTGCAAATACTTCTGCTTCAATAACTTCAATAAATTTCAGACCGAACTTTATCGAAGCGAAAACGCTTCCTATCAAAAAACCAATCAAAAATGCCCAGAAAATATAATCACGCAAAAAATAATTAGTTACGATAATTGAGGCTAATATTATTAATATGTTCGTAAACAGAAGATTGAATATCTGACTGGAGAGATAATCCTCTTTCAATCTCCTCCAAGTTATATATAAAAATACTACAATTCCGATAGGCTGTAATATAATTCCCAGAAAATAATTATTCACGAGATATATTTTACTACGTAATTATACTTATCCATAAATGTTACCCCATTTGACTTTCTAAATATGACTGGATTAAGATTATTTTTATGCTCGAATTACCTCATGCAATCGTAGGGGCAGCGCTGGTGTACAAAATCGGTAATCCTTGGATATCTCTTCCGGCAGCTTTCTTAAGTCACTTTATACTCGATGAAATCCCCCATTGGAACCCGCACCTTGGAGACAAAACAAAAAAACTCAGCCGTCCTTTTACCAGAGATTTAAAAATCATTATAATTGATTCCACGGCTGCACTTATCTTCGGCACGTCAATTGCAATGATGAAATTGCCTGATATCGAATCTTTTACTTTTGTAATGTTGGGGGCATTTTTTGCGGTCCTTCCGGATTTAATTGAAGCACCATTTTTCTTTCTCAACTTCGACCAATACTGGATCAAATCTTGGCTTGGCTTCCAGCGCAAGCATCAGAACAATACTAATATTTATTGGGGGGTTCTTACACAATTCCTGGTGGTAGTTGCAGCAGTAATTTGGATTTTTAGCTGAAGCTGATTGTCGAATTAGTCTTTTTTTATTTCACTCTCTCAACATATTCACCGGATCTCGTATCCACTCGAATCTTATCTCCGATATTAATAAATAAAGGTACCCGGACGGAAATCCCGTTCTCCAAAACTGCATCTTTGTACATGTTGCTGGCAGAATTCCCCTTAATTCCGGGAGGTGTGTCTTTTATTTTAAATTCCATCTTGGGAGGCAATTCCACCCATAAAGGCTTTTCGTCCCAGAAGAGAATATTAACGCTTTCCCCCTCTTTAATATAATTTATTGCATCGGCTATAACACTTCTTGAAAGATCGACCTGATCAAAAGATATCGGATCCATAAAAGTATAATTAGTTCCATCTCCATATAAATATTGAAGCTTTTTTCTCAATGTTGAAATCGGTTCAACTTTTGCCGAATTGATGAAAGAATGTTCCAGAACAGTCCCTGTTTCAAGATTTTTAATTTTTACTCTTATCGTCGCTGAACCCCTTCCCATTTTGACGTGTTCGTACTTCAGAACCACAAATGGAGCTCCCTCAAATTTGAAGGTTGTCCCGGCACGCAAATCAGTTACATTAATCATTTCTATTAAATTTCTAATTCTTAATTTTTTATTTCTAATAAATTGTTCAATTCATTAATTTCCATTTGGATTATTACCACTTCTCACACTCACATCCAATTCCTCATCGCTTACATCTTAATCATCCATTTTCCGTCTTTCTGGACTAATTTATCATCAAACCACAATTCCCCACCTTGCCTCGCCGAAGCTTCAGCGGAGGCGGGTACGCGTAAATCTTTAATCATATCCCAGTGAATCGCTGAAATATTTTTGCTAAGTGTTTTTTTGTATCCCCGACCAAGCGCGATGTGTATACTACCACCAATTTTCTCATCAAACAAGATATTTTTGGTAAACTTTTTTATGGCAAAATTGTTACCGATTCCCAGTTCCCCAATAAATCTGCCGCCGCTATCTGTATCAAGAATACTGTTCAAATCTTTTTCATTCTTGTCAGCCAAAGCTTTAACAACTTTTCCTTTCTTAAATTCAAGCCGGACATTTTGAAATTCCCGTCCGTGAAACAAAGCCGGATATGAATATGTGATATAACCATCGGCGCTATTTTCAATAACAGACGTAAACACTTCTCCGTCGGGCATATTAAACTCCCCGCCTGCATTTTCAGCCTTACGTCCGGTTATATCAAGCGTAAGATCTGTCATATCAGCCTTAATTTTAACAATTTTCGTTTGATCCAAAAGATTTCGCAAGGTTTCCTGCTCTTTGAACATCTTTTGCCAATCTACATCGGTTATCGCCTTAAAAACAAATCCTTGGTATTCGTCCAAAGACATATCGGCTTCTTGGGCTTGGGCGTTTGTTGGATATTGCGTTATCACCCAGCGAGTTTTCTCAACCCTGTAATCTTGGATTGACTGTGTAGTTTTTGAATATAGCGCAATCTTTGATTGATCAATACTGCTTAACGCTCTGGTATTGGTTGGTGCAGATATCCTGATTACGCAATCCGTATTTTTGGTTTCGAAATCCGAAATTTTGGGGAAGTTCTTAAGCTGTTCGGTGGTCGCATATTTGAAAAATGCTTCATCAAACTCATAGCTTCCCAACTTCAGCCTGATCTCACCCGCACCGTTCTGAACAAGGAGTTTATATACCTCCAGCGCTAATGGCTTACCTTCAATATCGGAAGCAAGAATTACATTTTCTCCTTTTTTTACCTTGAGGCTGTAATTCACCAAAATATCCGCAACTTTTTGTATTCGATTGTCATCCATATTTTTTATTTAACAAGTGCCGAGGAGAGGAGTCGAACCTCCACGAGCTTTAAGGCTCACAGGTTTTTGAGACCTGCGCGTCTGCCATTCCGCCACCTCGGCTTATTACTTATATTTTAACAAATTCCAGAGAATTATACTGGAAAATTCACCTTATTGTCAGCTACTTAAGTTTACCGATGTAGAAACAATTACCACAATAGTGTATTACTGTAAGTTACTAAATATCCGTTTACGAACTTCGTTTTGTATCTCTCCCGTAAGAACCTTTTCCAAAGAACCTTGTGTCCACTCACGAACTACGTTTCGTATCGCGGCCGTAAAACTTAATCCGGTCCCCTCTGAAGAAGAGCTTCACTGTTGCCAGAGGTCCGTTTCTGTGTTTGGCAATATCCAGCTGGATATTTTCAAAGTTATCATCATCCTCACGCCATAAAAAGATTACAACATCTGCATCCTGTTCGATGCTGCCCGATTCCCTAAGGTCTGCAAGCTGGGGTTTTTTGGGCCCACCCCGGGATTCAACTGCCCGGGATAACTGTGAAAGAGCCATAACCGGGACTTTGAGTTCACGGGCTAAATTTTTAAGACCTTGGGAAATTTCAGAAACTTCCTGGACTCGGTTTTCAAGCTGACGCGATCTTGCAAGTTGTAAGTAATCAACAACAATCAAATCCAACCCCTTTTCAACCTGAAGTCGCCTTGCTTTGGACCTCATCTCCAGAATTGAAAGTGCGGGAGTGTCATCGATATAAATCGGAGCTTCTGCCAGTTCTCCCATGGCATTTGATAATGAAGTAAAATCGGTCTCTGATAATTTTCCGGTTTTAAGTTTCCAGGCATCAATATCTGCTTGAGCAACCAAAAGACGGTCGACAAGCTCTTCTTTGCTCATCTCGAGCGAGAAATAACCAACTTTTTTTTGATATTTAACAGCAACAATCTGAGAAATGTTGAGTGCCAATGCCGTTTTACCAACACCAGGCCGCGCAGCCAAAATAATCAGATTTGAGGGTTGAAATCCTGCCAGTGTATCATCCAGATCCTTAAAGCCGGTCGGGATCCCCCTAAGACCGTCTGACCGGTTATGAAGCTCGTCAAGACGGTCAAAACTTTCTTCGAGGGCTTCTCTTACAGATGTGAAAGATTTTGCAAGATTGCTTTGCGTCAGGGAAAATATCTCTCCTTCCGCTTTATCCAATATCTCGTCAGAACTTAAACCCTCATCAAATGACATTTCCGCAATTCTCGAAGCTGAATTAAGGAGATACCTTTTTGTCGAAAGGTTTTTGACAATTCTTCCGTAATGTTCAACATGAGCAGCCGTCGGAACGGAGTTTGCCAACTCCGCAAGATACGCACTTCCGCCTATTCTCTTTAAAGATTTTTGCTTTTTTAATTTTTCGGAAACGGTCAAAATATCAATCGGTACTCTCTCCTCATATAAATCAAGCATCGCTTTATAGATTTCGCTATGGCGGTTATCGTAAAAGTCGTTCGATTTTAAAAATTCCGCAATTGTTATCACAGAATCCTTGTCGATGAGCATAGCTCCGAGGACGGACAATTCTGCTTCAACGGAATGAGGCGGAACTTTAATATTTTTTGAATCCAAAGATCCATCGGCCATTTCTTTTCTTTATGAGGGCAGCGCTAGTTTACTTCTTATTTAGAACTATAACTTTTGTTACTTCGGGGTCAATAAGCTCTTTTTTGAAACTCAGTTTATCCAAATTTTCGGTATCATAACCGCATTCTTTCAAGAAATCGTCAACACTTTGAAGAGTACCGAAAGTTTCTTCCTTCAATCCGGGTACTTTGTAATGCATAGGAAGAATGAATGATGGTTCCAATTCCTTAACTATCTCCGATGCTTCTTTTGAACCAATTGTGTAAGTTCCGCCTACCGGAATCATCAGAACGTCAATATCCCCCATCGACTCAAATATCTTTTTATCTGGTAAGTGCCCGAGGTCGCCCATATGTAATAATTTAACTCCCTCACACTCGATAAGAAACATCGTATTTGACCCCCTGACGGATCCCTTTTTATCATCGTGGTAAGAATCAAAACCGATAATTGAAACGCCCTGGATTTCGTACTCACCCGGAGAATTTACAACCATCCTGGCTCCCGCTACCAGTGGTGTGTTGTTGTGATCTTTGTGGTCGTGAGAAACTGTAATGATATCAGCTTCAATCTTCGGAAACTTCAAGCCCACCATTTGAGGGTCATACGGATCTGTAACTATTACAACATCTTTGGTTTTAATCCTGAACGATGAATGGCCTAAATATGAAATATCCATAACTCCCTCCAATTACCTATTACCTAATTAAGCATCCTACCAAAGTCTACCTTACTTGACAAGATCAAGTCGGGTAGCCTATATTAACAGCTGACTGCGTTTTATTTGCCTTTGGGCTTGATATAAAAAGGGTTTATATGATTCGCTTAAGGTAGAAAAATCCCCTTATCAAAACCCATAAAAACTGTCTAGTCCGCATTATGCGTAAAGAAATAATATTCGCCGTTATTTTCGGAATTGCTTTCGGTACCGTCGTAGCATTAGGATTTTTACGGGCTAATAAAGCAATCAAAGAATCTGCAGCCGGTATATCAACCAACAATAATTCAGCTTCAAACGAGACTCAAAAGCTTACTCAAACCAGTGGATTAACACTCATTAAACCGCAAGATAATGAAGTTGTCATCGACAATCCCGTTGTCTTCTCCGGATTGACACGTTCAGGATCATATATCGTTGCCACAAATGGAGAAAACGATGAATTCATAAAAACCGATAACGGTTCGTTCGAATTGGAATTTGAACTGGAACCCGCAAAAAACATCATTAAGATCAACTCCCTTTCAGATTCCGGTGAAAACCAGGAAACTTCCGTTGCAATAGTTTATTCATCGGAGTTTTCAAAACAGGTTGACACTGGTGGTGATGAGAACTCGGTTGACGAACGGCTTGAAAATGCAAAAAAAGCATATACCTTTTTTGGCGGAACAATAACCGACATATCGAATGGTTCAATTCAAATGAAATCAGATGGTCAGGAAATAAAGTATCTTGCAATAGACGAAGGAAAAACAACATTCTCGAAATTAACAACAAAATCCCAAAATATAAAATACTCCGATTTGGCAATCGGAGATTATATTTTGGCTCTTGGATATTTGGATGATAAAAATGTTCTTGTAACTTTACGGATCTTGGTCACATCAGTTGAAAATCCTGAGAGCGTCAAAGTTATTCTCGGAACTGTTGATGATATCGGAAAATCTTCAATTTCCCTTCGTTCTTCTGATGATAAGATTTATCAACTCACCACATCCAAATCCTCAAAGTTTACCGACGGTGATATCAATGACCCCAAAAAGGCAATCTTTTCCGATATCGAAATTGGATCTACCGTAATTCTCACTTATGGAGTAACTGATGAAAATCTGATAATCCGCATGCTCCACATCATCTCCTATCCTGAGGCAGATACAGTAAATGCGAATTGACAGGACCGGGCCATTGACTGCATTATATTGATATGATCAAAAACGATATTGCTACAAAGAGAGACATTAAAGAGTTGGAAAAAAATATTAAATCGGAAATGACCGATCTCAAAGTGGAACTTCTTGGCGAGCTCAAGAAGATGCAGGAAAACGATGCCGTACATCAATTTTCTCATATGAGAATTAATGAAGATATCATTGATCTGCAAGGAAGAGTCAGTAAAATCGAAAAACCAAATTTGACTTAATTTACTCCCTGAAGTATCATATCAACTTATCATGAAAACAATGACTTTAATCTTGGTTCATCACACCAGCCGGGTCTGACTCGGTTGGTGGATTTGTGATTGAAAATAACCCACCAAACCGGTGGGTTTTTTAGTGGAGAAAAACCTAATTAGTCAGACTCGATAACCCCGATTTAATCGGGGTTTTTTATGGAGTAAAAATATGGAAAAATTACAAAAAAATGAAAATATAATTTCAAACGAGTGTTTGACAGTTCCAGATGACACAAATCTGATTATAGATGATTTGGGTATATCAACTTATGTTCTCGAAAAAATTGAATCACTTTCCAACCGTAATTTGATTTTTTTCAATTTTAATGAGTTAAATCAAAAACTTTTAAACTTAATCAGCGTAAAACTTGTCGAAAATCCACTCGTTGTATGCCCTAATTTTGGTAGTTTACCCATATATAATCAACTCAAGAATTCGGTAAGTAAATGTTATTCTGTTAACACTGAACGAGATAGACCCAATTCCATACCGAATGTAAATTTTCCAAAAAATCTGATAAATATTCTAAAAAATAACGGGGCGAAATCTGAATTTATTGTCGACGATGTAATAGTCACTGGCAGTACAGTTAATAAGATTGCTGAAATGTCAGAGTTTTATTTCAATTCTAAACAAATCACCATTCAACCCGATTCAGATATTCGATTTGGTTGGACTTCTTCCTATTACCCCAATAATTTAAAGATATCAATCGCTTCATGGTTTTTATATGATAGGAAAAACAAAAATCAAGATAATTTGAATCGTTTTGATAAAATTTTTACTGCCATAAGATACAAAGGTGGTTCAGGACAACCCCCCATCAATAGTCTATCGACTCTAACCGGTTCATCGGATAAGTCGGAAGTTATCAGAAATATATATGCAAACAAATTCTCTGACAAACCAGATGAGTTAATAGACTTATTGAAAGGAGGTGTAAGAATATGCAAATAGGAGTAATAGGATCCGCAGGAGTGGAAGAATATCCAAGGGGTTCTTCAAGATTATCTAAAGCTAATAAAATTGCAGAAAACATAGGAAAGTTAGTTGCACAATACGGTGGAATCTTAATATGTGGAGGAAAAGGTGGTGTCATGGAATACGCTTGTAGGGGTGCAAAAAAATACGGTGGCCTAACGGTTGGAATTGTAAAAAATGACTCTCGGGGTACAGCTAATAAATATGTGGATGTGGAAATTGTAAGCAATATGAATTCTACGGGTGGTGAGTCGCTGTTAATCGCATCATCTGACGGAATTATTGCGATAGGAGGAGGTTCGGGCACGTTACAAGAGTTGGCAATAGCATATAGAAAGCAAAAACCCATCGTAGCTCTGACTTCTGTGGAGGGTTGGGCAAAAAAATTAGCGGGAAAGTATCTAGACGAAAGGATGCTTACAAAAATTGAAAAAGCAGAAAATTCCAATGGTGCAATTAAAATGCTTTTAGAAAAAATTAATAAATGCTATAGTTAGTCAAATTATTATGAAAAAGCAAATACAAATATTAAAAGGTTTTCGGGACTTTTTACCCGGCGATATGGCGTTTCAAAACTGGTTTTACCAAAATCTGAAAAAGGTTTCCGAGTCGTTTGGCTTTCAGGAGTATGAAGGACCGACTATTGAACCTCTGGAGTTGTACGCTGCCAAATCAGGCGAAGAATTAGTAAAAAAACAGGCTTTCACTTTTGAAGACAAATCCGGAAATGTCGTTGCATTGCGACCGGAAATGACGCCCAGCCTGGCAAGGATTGTTGCTCAAAACGAAAACAATTTGAATTTCCCTGTCAAATGGTTCACATACGGAAGAAGGTTTCGATATGAGGCTCCGCAAAAAGGCAGGGGCAGGGAATTTTTTCAATGGGATATTGATATTTTGGGACCGGATAGTCCCGAGGCTGATGCCGAAATCATTGCTATTGCAGCATCTTTTTATCAAAAATTGGGATTAACTCCGGATGAAGTTAAAATTAAAATCAATGACCGAAAGTTTCTGGCTCAACAGGTATCTGAATTAGGTATACCTGAAGATAAATTCAAGGAACTTTTAGGAATAATTGATAAAAAGGATAAAGTATCAGAAGGTGATTTCAAAGAAATGCTCAAAGAGGCTGGGTTGGCAGTCAAACAAATCGAGAGTCTTCTGGTAATTTTACTCGATAAGAACGGTTACCAAAAATCTGATTGGCTGCAAAGTATTTTTTCGTATCTGGATAAGGCGGGTTTATCACCATTTGTCGAATACGATGCTTCGATTGTCCGGGGGTTGGAATATTACACAAGAACGGTATTTGAAGGATGGGTAGTTGGAGGCAGCTTCAGAGCTATTTGGGGTGGCGGAAGGTATGACAATCTGACTTCTGATGTTGGTTCCAAAGTAAAAATTCCGGGAGTTGGTTTTGCTATGGGAGACATGGTCATGGAAGAAGTTCTCAAATTCTTAAATAAATACCCGGTTATTTCACCTAACAATTCAGATGTATTGGTAACTGTTTTTTCCCCCGATCTTTTTAATGATTCCCTTACACTTAGTCTTAGACTTAGACTCTCTGGCTTAAACACTGAACTCTACCCGGATCCGCAAGCAAAACTGGATAAACAACTCAAATATGCAGATAAAAAACAAATTCCATATGCAATAATCTTGGGACCGGAAGAGTTGAAGTCTGATACGGTCACGCTTAAAAACATGTCCACCCAATCGCAAAAGAAAGTTTTTACCAACTCAGTCGCCGGATTGATTAAAGCCCAGTAAAAGTGTTATATCTTTTCTTTCCCATCTCCCACTTCTCACTTCCCACAACTCATTTTCCATTTCTTTTCGCTTTTCCCTTTTCTCTTAATTCCTATGTTCCTAATTTCTTATCTGTATTTCTTCTTGCCTTTCCATATTATATTTTTATATGATGAATAGGTATGGATCCCAAACGTAAAAGGTCGTATATATACCTGTTGATAGTGGCTGCAATATGGGGTGTCGCCGGACCTGTCATAAAATACACCCTCCCCGACTTTCCGCCAATGATTTTTTTGGCCTACCGTTTTTTTATTTCAGCACTTCTGATGCTCCCAATTGCACTTGCCCTAAAACCTAAACTTCCAAAAACAAAACGCGAATTTGCAGCTCTGACAATCGCCGGGATCCTGGGCTCTTCCGTCAACTTGGGACTTTTGTTTTTGGGTTTCGATAAAACTACCGTCTTGGATGCAACAGTCATCGGTAATACGGCACCGATAATGGTAATTATTGGGGGTGTGATACTCCTCAGAGAAAAAATAACCCGGCGGGAATTAATAGGAGTTGTAATAGCATTCCTTGGTACGATGATGATAATTATCCAACCCATGCTGGAAGGCGGGCTCTTTGCTACTGACGCGATGTACGGAAATTTTCTTATACTTACGGCCAATGTTGCATGGGTTTTTTATGTGATTATCAGTAAAACCGAACTCAAACATAAAATCGACAATATGATGATGACAACTTATATGTTTCTGATCGGTTTTGTCACAACTTTACCTTTTGCAATATATCAGAGCGATGGTATAAAAAACCTCCTTTTGATGATTTCAACTGCTCCACTGAAAGCACATCTTGGTGTTTGGTACCTCGCCGTGATTTCAGGGTCATTCGCCTATTATTTATATCAGGAAGGTCAAAAAAATATCGAGGCTTCGGAAGCGACTTTATTCGGTTACTTATCCCCCCTATTTTCTGCTCCTCTTGCCTTATTATGGCTTCGGGAAAGTTTATCTGTACCATTCGTCATCGGAACAGCTGTAGTCATCCTTGGAGTTGGCATTGCGGAGGTAAAATCCAGAACCCGGAAAATAATTCAGTAATTTAAAAAATTGACTACAACCGCATTGAATATATATAATTCACCCATTATAGTTTTAGTTTTCAAATAAATATGGAAAATAAGAATCTATTTAGCTGTTCTGACGAGGAAACAAATAATGATAGCGTCAGGATCACCGGACCTGTTATTGGGGATAAGAGATTCATGTTTTACATCAATAAGTTTGGAAGGAAAACAGGCAGCCCGGATCAGAATCAACCCTGTATTGTCACTTCAATGGTTGAAAACAACGATTTTGGGTTGAGGAAGGCAAACGTTTGCCCCCGGTGTAACAAAGGAGTAATCGTTACTTGTATTTCATTTCCGGCAACAAAACCTATCGAAGAAATCCCCGGACCTATCCGAATATAACAATTGACTAAATATTATGAGGTGCTATTATTTGGTCAACTCGTATGCCAAGATTTGAACAAGATCCAATACTCAATCTTCCGGAACCAGTGCTTCCCGTCAATGTACGTGCGTATAAATTCACCGGTTCGATGACAAAGGATAGTCCGGACTGCTTTAAACCCGATGGAATATTGGGTCGATGGCTGAATAAGTCGCCCAAAAGACCCACCACTAATGAAGCCGAGGATGTTATTGTGGCTGCAAGATTAGCAGAGAACATTGTAAATCAATCCTTAGAAAAACCGGTAAAATTAGAAGAATATTACGGAGAAGGAATTGTTATCCATGCGAATGTTAAAAGATCCAAATTTATTGCCGGTATTTTGAAGGAAATGGGATATAGTCATGACGATACCAATTCTAAAGATTCTTTCACCGAACTCAAGCCGGAGCAGTTGGAGTTTGTTAAATTTGCATTAAAATAAGCAGAAGTTATTTAATATGAAGCACGAATTCGATCCAATTCTAAATCCTCCAGAACCAAGACTTCCCGTCAATGCACGTGCGTATAAAATTAATAAAAGTGCTGTTGCTTCAGGTTCAAACACCATTAGCGGAAGTACTGAACAGCGTTTAACAACAACTACACCAAGTAACGAAGCCAATGATTTATTATCAATTGCTCACGATGTTTTAAGAAAAACTACTTTAAGAGATAAAGGTTTTAATGTTCACTTAGACGAAAATTTGGTAACGGTAAAAATACCCGGAGAAAACAATCAACTTATAAACAGAATTGTGGACCAAATTGCCTTAGCTATGAACGATAAGGGATATTACGAGGATGTAAAACGTGAGGAGGTTAAAAGAGTACTCGATATTCACAATGAAATAACAGATCTAGCTTTGAGAGATCGGCAACAAAAAGCCAAAATTGCAGCAAATAAAGAAAAATCCAACAAACCCAAGAAGCCACCGTGGTTTAGCTTCCTCCGGGATTAAAAAACTTTATTATCATATACCTGCAAATACTTCTTTAAGTTCTTCTTCACTTTTGGTATAATTCACCCGTGACTGAATAACCTGTCACTTGTCACATTAAACTTGATTATGAAAACAGCAATTCATCCCAAATGGTACGAAGAATGCAAAGTTACCTGTGCCTGCGGCAACAGTTTTGTAATCGGTGCAACCGTTCCTCAAATCCAAGTTGAGGTTTGCTATAATTGCCACCCATTTTATACCGGCCAGATGAAATATGTTGACACGGCTGGACGGGTTGATGCATTTATGGCTAAAACAAAAAAAGCTCAAACAAAAGTCGTTTCCAAATCTGAAAAAAGAAAGCTAAAAAAAGAACGAAAGATTCAAAAAGAACTTGATCGGCCTGAAACATTGGAGGATCTCCGGAAATTAACAAAAAAGAGCAAGAAAAACAAAAACTAGCTACTCTATTCTCTTTTCTCTATTCGCTTTTTACTAAATTATGAACGATTGGCAAAATTATCAGGATCCCAAACAAAAAGCATACATCGAAATCAGGGGTGCAACAGGCGGAGATGAAGCAAAAAATTGGGGATCTGATCTTTTAAGGATGTATATGCGTTATTCCGTTAAAAAAGGCTGGAAAATTACTCCTATTGGAGATCTATCGGTCGCAATTTCTGCACCTCATGTTTTTGACTTACTAAAAAATGAATCAGGTGTCCATCGCGTTCAGCGTGTTCCATCCACGGAAAAAAGAGGACGGATTCATACTTCAACCGCAACCGTTGCTGTCTTACCGGAAATAAAAGAAACAGATATTCATATTAATCCACAGGATCTTGAAATCCAATTTTACCGATCAGGCGGTCATGGAGGTCAAAATGTCAACAAAGTATCTACTGCAGTTCGTCTTACCCATAAGCCCTCTGGAATCGTCGTCACGGCGTCTGAAGAGCGTTTTCAGGAGCAGAATCGAGAGATCGCAATGTCACTTTTGCGGTCCAGGCTCTGGGAAAAGGCGGAGTTGGAAAAAGAACGGACCGTTGCCGGATATCGGTCAGCCATCGGAAGGGGTTTCAGAGCAGAAAAAATCAGAACTTACAACTTCCCGCAAGGTCGGATAACAGACCATAGAATCAAAAAAAGCTGGCATAATCTTGAAATGATATTAGATGGAGACTTGGATAAAATACTTCAAGCTACCTCAGTCCTTCAATAAAGCCTGTTTTTTACTTGACACCCTCCCCTGTAAAAAAGGTGGTACACTTGGTTTTTCTTCTGCATCGTTCCCTCCACCGAATAATTTTCGCAGTACTTTTACTCCCCTGTCTCCGGTCAATTTTCGTAAATCCTGGTCGCTTAATTCCCGAATGTCTCCAACTGTAAGCTCGTAAGTTTCAAGAACCCCCCCTCCCGGATCACGAAGATGAACACGTTCAACACTGCCCAAGATCATACTGATACCAGCCCGCTGCTTAAATGTGACATTTTGTTTGCGAATAAAATCCCTGAAGCCTTCTTCCCTTTTCAAATCTATAATTTTTTTATCAGGGAAAACGTGGTATTGATCCAATTTAACGTAATAATCTTCAGCTGAGGGTCTTTTACTGGCCAAGTATTTTGTAAGAACTTCGGAAGACGGCATAACTATTTGTAAAGCAATATATACCACTTTGATACCATTTGAGTCAACTATCTGGGGAATATATGCAAAAAGTGAGGCTATTCGGATGTTTCGCTAAGGGTGGCATTTACCTTGACAGTCTGTCCGTCTCGGTATAATTCAATTTCAACTTTATCACCTACTTTTTTATCTTTAATAACATCGGATAATCCGTTTTCAAAATCAGCCACTTTTTCACCGTTAATCGAAACAATAATATCATCTTTCTTGATACCCGCGTTTTCAGCAGAAGACCCAGAAACAACATTGACAACATATGCTCCCTGGGGAACATCATTAAGAAGTGCAGACTGCTTTGATATCATCTGATACTCAACTCCCAAATATGCGCGGGATGCAAACTTACCGTTTTGATTGAATTGGTCAAGCGCAGACTTTACAACGTTTACAGGAATCGCAAAACCGATATTTTGAGCGCTTTGGGCAACTGCAACGTTTATACCGATGACAAGACCGTTCGAGTCAAGAAGCGGGCCACCTGAATTTCCGGGGTTAATGGCAGCATCAGTCTGAATAACATCATCAAGACGCTCAACGTAGCCTTCGAATGAATCACCGGCAGTTATCCCCCGTCCGAGTCCTGATATCACACCCGTTGTTACGGTATGCCTGAATTCTCCCAATGCAGTTCCGATTGCAACCACGAACTGACCGACTTTAAGGTTTGATGAATCCCCCAAATCTACCGGTTTTAAACCGGTTGCATCAATTTTGATTACGGCAATATCATTTGCAGGATCCCGGCTGATTGTTTTGACTTCATATTCTTTTTCGTCTTTCGTGATTACCTTATACGTTCCGTCAAGTGAAACTACATGTTTATTTGTAACTATCAATCCGTCCGAGCTTACAATAAATCCGGTACCTATATCTTGGGCATCTCCGCCTTCATATCTTTGTTGAAAACCCCCGAAAGGAGAAAAATCCAAGACCCTTCTTCTAGGTGTTTCAATCGAGACGGTTACAACCGATGGAGAAACACGTTCAGCAACATCAATAACAATTGATTCTTCATTCACTATCTTTTTATCAATTGAGGAAACTCCCGGCTTGGAAGAGCTATTTATGCGGGACGTTATAAAATCAATCGGTTTTATCCCAAACAGCCTGTCGGCAACCGCCCCTCCGACAGCCGATGAACCGATTATAAATAAAATTAATAGTGTAAAAACTAAATTTCGTAAGGGCTTATTCATACTTCAGTGTTTTAAATCGAATGTTATTATTTCTAACTCAGGAATCTTAAAAAAAGCTTAAAGCTTTTCTATATACTTAACAGCCTCATCAAGCTGCTCATCTGCCTCAGTGTCAGGATTGTTTTTTATTTCCTGATCAGGAGTTAAGCCTTTTTCGTTTACCCAGAACCCGCTCGGTGTCAGCCATTTGGCAATAGTCACATGCAAAGATGACCCGTCATCAAACTCCTGGGGCTCCTGAATTGTACCTTTCCCAAAGGTTATATCTCCTATGATATAAATCTTCTTTTGATCTCTCAAAGCTCCAGCAAGTATTTCTGAAGCAGAAGCAGAACCTTTATTTACCAATATTACTGCTTTCCAATTTTTTAACCTTGGTAAGCCTTCTGTTTTATACTCCTCTGTTGTTTTGCCGCCAATCACCTGGGAGACAACCAATGTTCCGCTTTCCAGGAAGTCCGACGATAAATCAACTGCACCCTGTAAATAACCGCCAGGATTATTTCGAAGATCCAAAACAAGTCTATCTACACCCGGTTTTGCCAGTATTTCCAAAACTGCTTCGTTCCATTCAGCTTTAGTTTCCGCACTAAATTTTATGACATGCAATACTGCAATATTCTTTTTCTCACCATGATACGTAACCTCAACACTTGGAACATCGAGCGTATCCCTGGCAATTTTATATTCGCGTGTAGCTTCTTCACCATCCCTGAAGATTGTAAGAGTTACAAATGTTCCTTTTTCTCCCCGAATAATATTAACGGCTTCCTGCAAATTCATCCCCTGAGTGTTTTCAATATTAATTCCCTTCGCTTCATCTTTTATACCGACAATATAATCCCCTGCCTGAAGCCCTGCGACATCTGCCGGTGATTTCGGAAGCGGAGCAATCACAGCCAGAGACCCTTCGCGAAAGCCAATTTGAATCCCGACACCGTCAAAACTGCCTTTCAGGTCCTCTTTAATAATTCTGTTTTGTTGCGGAGGCAGAAATACCGTATATGGATCACCCAACGAAGAAACCATCCCTTGTACAGCTCCATAAATCATTTTTGCCGGTACCAGCTTATCTTTATCGTAATAATAATCGTTAAGCCTGTCCCAAACTACCCAAAACTGGGAAAAATCCAACTTCTCCTTACCTGAAGGAATTTCCCGGTTTATCGTAACTTCCGGATAACCATTAATCCGGATGTTGAGTTCCTTTAGACCAAAAAAATATCCTAGTCCGAAAGCAGCTGAGAGTAAGAAAACTCCTAATAAAGTTTTACGAAGCTCTTTAAAAGAGAATTTAGATTTAACCGGGGTTTCTGTTAGGATTTTGTCCGACATAATAAATTTATTTTGCACCGAACCACCGTGTTCTTTCATATTTCACAAATAGAACAAAAGTGAATTATATCTTAAAAAATAAATCGCGGATTACCCGCAACGTAGTACATTGTAGCATTCAATGGAATTTTTTAGACACCCCCAAAATCCTTAAGCTTCGGGTACATAAGGAAGAAGTCCAAGGGATCTGGCTCGTTTTATCGAGGTGCTTAAAAGCCTTTGATGCTTCATGCAGGTTCCGGTATAAAGCGATGGAATAATTTTTGAGCGGTCTGAAAGAAATTTTTTCAAAATATTAAATTCTTTATAATTCGGTTCCACTTCTTCCTTGCAAAAAACGCATGGTAAATTAACAATTCTGGGTGTGGGTTTTCTCATCATTTTCTTTTTTGCCATAGTAGTTCAATTAATTAGAAGGGTATGTCATCATCCGCTACGTCCTCCGATTCTTCTTTCTTACCGGAATCGGATTTTTTATCAAGATTTTTGGATTTTACAGACTTTTTGTCATCGGATTTTGAGTCATCAGAGCTTGTGCCTGAGACATTGCTTGTGGGAATCTCCGCCGGAAAGTCATCCGGAAGATTGATGCTGCCGCTGCCTTCTTCTCCGGCACTTGGCGCAGGAACTCCTCTTGAATCAAGAATTATCATGTCGGATATGACAATTTCAGTGGTGGTCCGCTCAAGATTATCATTTCCTGTCCATTTTCTCGTTTGAAGCCGACCTTCAACATAAACTTTTCGTCCTTTCGTCAGAAGCTGTGCACAAAGTTCTGCTAATTTATTCCAGGCAACAATTCTGTGGAATTCGGTTTCCTCTTTTTTCTCTCCGGTTTCAGTATTCCAAGAACGGTTTGTTGCAAGTCCGAAAGAACAAACTGCCGCCCCGCTTGGAGTATAGCGTAGCTCCGGATCGCGTGTCATATTTCCGATTAATGTTGCTTTATTAAGACTTCTTGCCATATTTCTTTAAATTTTGCCGGTATAACTTTATTAATTTCTGATCAATAAATACCTGATAATTGATTCTTCCGTTTTAAGTTTGTCCTTAAGCTTTGAAACGGAATCGCTTTCCAATTCTAGCTCATAGAGGATGAATATTCCAGCTGAATTCCCCTTTATTTTATACGAAAGCGGAGTTAATCCCCAATCTTTTATATCGGTAATACTTCCTTTCAGAATCTTAACAATTTTCTCCAAACTTTCTTTTTGAGCCTTAACTTTAGCCGGAGTAAATTTTTCCGGTAAAACTAAGGTTAATTCATATTTATTCATAACATGCGTAGTATACCAAATATTAGTTATAAGTTTAAGTCCTCCGTAAGCTTTTGGTCACGCTTGCAGGATTAGGCAGGTGTCTTAAATCTTTTGTTTACTTTCTATAGCTGCAACCCTGCAAACACCAAGACCACAATTGATTCGCTGCCAAGCACCTACTCCCTGATCACATCCGACCATTAATCCTCCTTCTTTTGTTACGGGATGGCTGCATCCTGCGCAACCGTCAATGACCACGCCCAAATTTTGCGTTTGCCCCGGTCGTGCAACTTCAGAATTATTATGATTTCCGTTTTTTCTATCCCTACCCATATACAAACACCTCCAAACTAAATATTGAAAATCCCAAGAAGAAACTGCTTATTTTACCTATTAATCGTGCTTTGTGCAATAAACATTTCAACCCTTGTTGTCATGTGAGCATTCCATTGGGAGATATATAAGCATCCACTTCGTCTTTTAATACATATTCTGGTAGTTTTCCTATGTCGCATTTTTCCAAGTTCTGGATTGCCCCAACCATCACTCCGCAATTTCTTTCCCCAGTCAGGGTAAGAAAGTTAACACCTGTCGGTTGTTTACCAGAATAACCGCAACGTCTACCGGCCATAAACTTACATTTATATATAATAATTTTTATTCTTTCGTTCATATTGATCGTTATGATACTCTTTCATTTGTGAGACTTCAATAACTCTTCTCAAATTATTCTTTTCCTATCGCTCAGGATTTTGTCTTAGACTTTTTCATTGTCCGATCTTAAATTCCACAACACTTGCCCTTCCGTAGCCTTGGCGAAGGAGGGTCGCCATCTCTTACAAACCGATTTTAAACTCCACAACATCTCCATCTTTCATAATATAATCTTTCCCTTCAGATCTGACTTTTCCGTTTTCTCTGGAAGCTTTCCAGCCGTTATTTTCGATAAAGTCATCAAAATCAACAACGTCAGCTTTAATAAACTTTTGCATAAAATCGGTGTGAATCACTCCCGACGCTTGAACCGCATCCCAGCCATTTTTAATAGTCCATGCCCTAACCTCTTTCTCCCCCGCCGTAAGAAAAGTAATAAGACCAAGTGTTGCAAAAGCTTTTTTAATTAACCTTTCCAATCCGCTTTTTTCTACCCCCAGCTCTTTTAAATATTCTATTTGCTCTATATCAGACAATTCTGAAAGTTCTGATTCGACTTTGGCGCTTATTGCAACAATCTGATCAACTTCTACTCCAAGTTCATTCGCATATTTTTCTTCTATTTCTTTTGAAATTTTAAGGTCTGATTCGGAAACGTTAAGGACTATAAGTATCGGCTTTTGGGTAAGTAAACTTAATTCTTTCGCGTACTTTTCATCCTCTTCATTCAACTCTACAGATCTGACAGGTTTACCTTGGGATAATGCTTGTCTGAATTTATTCACTACTGACCATTTTTTCAGAAGTTCTTTATCGGGAGTATTGCCCGGGTCTTTCTGCTTCTCAATCGTCTGAAGATCCGCAAGAGCCAGTTCAGTTTCTATCGTTTCAAAATCACTCTTCGGATCAGTTACTCCCTGCTTGATAATATCAGGATCCTGAAAAACCCTTACTACGTGGCATATGGCGTCGGTCTCTCTGATATGGCTTAAAAATTTATTGCCCAGACCTTCTCCTTTACTTGCACCGGCTATTAGTCCTGCAATATCCAGAAACTCTACGGTTGCAGGGACAATGGGAGGCCATTTGTCTCTATTTATTAATTGAGGATTTGAATTTAGATTTTGTTTGAGATTTGGAATTTGGTTATTGGAATTTTCGGATGCGATAGTTTCTGCAAGGAATTCCAAGCGACTATCGGGAACCGGCACCACTCCTACATTCGGTTCAATTGTCGCGAAGGGAAAATTCGCAACATAAGCTTGCTGCTTTTTGAGAAGCGCGTTAAATAACGTTGACTTTCCAACGTTGGGCAATCCAACTATACCTACGCTTAATCCCATGTTAGTAAATTACTCCTCTCATAACCATAATTAATAGTTAGTGCAGTCCCGCATACAGGCCCTTGCGACGCGAGAACGTAGATCTCGGGAGCAAGTAAGTGCTATGCCGGGACCAACATTTGGTAGTCCGACAATACCTACTGATAAACTCATAAGGTATTTTACAACTGACTGAAAAATTAAACAAAAGGATGTGGGTAAAGGGTGTAGCCTTGTATCACCCTAAGGGTGAAAAAATGGCCGTCTTTTGACATCATCAACTGGAAATATTTATTACTCAAGCTTTCGACCAAATTTCAACTTTAGTTTCCGAATCGTCATCAGAAGCTACAAAAGTATATTTGTATCCTGCCCTGTTTAAAAGTGCCATTTGTGCTTCCTCTGGTGATTGGTCACGAATGTGGGCTATCTCCGCAAGCAAATCAGGATATCTCACATCACTTAAGGCATCTTGACCAATTTTCATAACCTGTTCAACCAAAAAGTCTTCTACCTGAACCGCCATCAAAAGCTCCACAGCTTTTTCGTATAAAGCTGAGTCTAAATACGTGTCAGACATCTTAAGTTCCGCAGCTCTTCGACCCAATTCAGTGTCCTTGTCTGATCTTTTGACACCCTCCCGCCTTACTCTTACGGTAGCCAGTCCCAAAATTCCTTCTTCATTCGCAATTTTATTAAAGTTAGCTACCTGACTTGGATCATCATCAAACAGAATAACCAGAACCCTCCAATCAGCAAATTTAACACCCATCCCCCTTTCGGTTTCATCATATGTATATTTTAACGGAACTCCCTGAAGGGTATTTCCCTCAATCATCTTTTTGAAAAAATCACCTTTTCTGCCTTTTGTCAGCCAAACTTGATTCAAACCCACTTTTGCGTCAATCAGCGGTAAAACCTTAGTTAACTGAAATTCCGGATCACCGTATGTAAAGATAACCATATTTGAAGGTCTCACCTCTCCCGCCTTTAATCTCAAGATAGTTTCGGTCGTATCTGGGTATAAAGTCGAGTGATACCTCGTTTCTTGATAAATTTGTTTAACGGTCTCATTGATGGGATATTGTTCCAAATCCCTTGTTTCCAGCATTCTATCCCTTGCAACATCAAGCTTTATTTTTAATTCTGGAGATAAACTCGTAGAACCCTCTGCTAAAACCATCGACAGCAACCTTTGATCGAGTTCGGGTTCATAAATTTTACCTCTATCTCCAAAATCCACTCTCGAAATCTGGTCACAATACGCAACTAAGTCATCAGGAATTCCCAAATCCAAAAGTCTGTCTTTACAATTTTTCTTATCAGCTGTAGTTGTCGCGGCTGTGTCGTCAAAATCCAAACACATAACCGGAGCCTCCGCCACGTATGGAACTTTTTTGTCGTGAATCACATAGCCCAATTCACCGACAGGAATCACCTCAACATCTCTAGATCTCAAAATTTCTCTTACCCTATTAAGTTCCCTATCGTTATCAGTTGGAAATTGCAACCTTTCTATATCGTGACCTTTACTATTTAATGGGGATTGGCTTTCCATTGTCCAGTCTATTCTACAATAAGTCTACAATAAGACTTTGAATTTTCAATCCTACCAAGAGTATCCCTTGCAATAATTACTCTCTCCCTGTTTGGCTTTGGAATTGGAAATTTGAAGTAGAAATCAAAGTTCATTCGACTACGCTTAAGAATTATAAGTTAGGATGCCGAAATTAGTATCTCCGCTGATAAACTCATAAGGTATTTTACAACTGACTGAAAAATTAAACAAAAAGATGTGGGGTAAAGGGTGTAGCCTTATATCACCCTTAGGGTGAAAAAATACTAAAATTGTAAGGAAGAAAGTGAATTTAGTAAATTTTTACTCGAATCTTCTAAATTAGTGGAGTCATACAAAAAAGTCTGCCAACCGAATGCTTTTGCTGCCTCTACGTGTTTTTTGCCGTTCTCTACAAACATTATTTCGTTTACATTTACCCCTGACCTCTCTTGAGCTAGTTTAAAAATCGCTTCGGTTGGTTTTATTACCTTTTCCACACTCGAATCTATGACAACATCCCAATCAATATTTGGTAAAAGACCCCGCTTTTTAACTAGACCAAGCATATTTGTATACATATTTGTCAAAAGCCCAATTCCAAATTTGCTTTTAGCCTTCTCAATTACTGGCCAAATGGATTCATTTTTCTCAAATCTGTCAACAAAATCTTTGAGGAAGGAATAGTCCTTGGGCAGCTTAAGACCAAACTTTTTCTTCATTAAAGGGACCAGGGTTTCAATATTCCTTCCCAAACAGACTTCGGGTTCGTATTTATCAAAAAATTCAACAAATTCCTGATCTTGCTCTGGCTTAATACCAATACCCCTCTGAAGTTCGATCCATTTATTCGTTCCACTAAAATCTTTAATAACAACTCCTCCGACATCAAAATATATAAATTTAATCATTTTTCTAGATATAAAACCTACAACTTCTTATCCATTTCTACGCCCGTTTCGTAAAAACCATTCTTTTTATTTTACCTATACAACCGACTGTGAGTTCCAATCATATCAAAGTATATCACTTGCCCATCATTTAATTCTCGAAAAATTGCCCTCCAGTCACCACTTAAATTAATACTCCTATAACCTTTAAATTTTCCGATAAGCTTGTGGTTATTTAATTTGGGATTATATTTATTCTCCGAAAACATCCTGAGCCTTTCCCGAAATGCTATCTTTATTTTTGATGAAGATTTTTTCAGATCTTTTTTAAAAGTGTCGGAGTAGTCAATCCTTTTTATCTGCATCTATCATATTATCCAAGTATTTTATTGCCTTGTCTACAGAATTAAATGATGTATAGCGGCCTGCTTTTCTATCTTCTTCCGATCTCTTCAGAGCTTTTATCATATATTCACTTGGAGCCTCTCTTTGATCAAGTGAAAAATATATTGTTCCCGTCTTGATCAAAGTTTTAAGATATCCATTAATGAGAGAGCTTAAAGAGAAGCCCAACTCGGAAGCAACATTTTGGGCTTTTGACTTTACTTTAGGATCAACTTTTACATTTATAACTGCTGTATTCATATATACAAAGTATATATAATATCCATACCTTGTCAAGTAGATTTAATCCTCTTCTCAAATTTATAATGAGGGGAATCGGGTTGAGTTTGAACTATCTCTAATTTATTTCCTTCGGGATCAAAAAGCCAAATATTTTTATTATAATCGCGAGTATCCAAAATATCAGAATCAAATAAAACCCCTCTTTTCTCCATTTCTTTTTTAGACTTTACTAAATTCTCAACTGTAAAGCTAATATGCCTCACTCCAATACTTTTACTATCATCAAAAGATGGTCTTTCCTCTCCACCCAAACACAATTCCAAATATTGCCCTTCAGATATGTGAAGATATACAATTCTCAAACTTCCGTCATCATTATTTATTCTAAAAGCTTCCTTAAACTCCAAGCCATTGCAATAAAAATCCAACATTTTAACAATATCCTTTACTCGAATAGCAACGTGTCCAAATCTCATATTTTTACAACCCTTTCTTTAAATTCCTCAAAAGAGCCATAAACTTGAGCATTTATTCCAACTCCTTTCGCAACTTCTACATTCTTGGGGTCATCGTCCCAATATTCAACCTCTTCTGGCTTAACCTTGAGTTTTTCAACAACTTTCTTATAAAACTCCGGATCTGATTTTGTCACCCCTAAAGCCGAAGAGAAAAATGCTCCGTCAAATATATTCTTTAAGCCCACGTCCTCCATTAAATACTTTGCCCTATTGGCCTCATTATCAGAAACCAAATGGACTTTTACCCCCCTGTGTCTTAATTCGCTGACAAACTCCATTACTTTCTCATCAGTATCTCTTTCACTTTCAAACCAGTATCTTAAAAACTCATCAACATTTCCTTTCCAACCCCATTTTATGAGGTAGGAAAGTAAAACATCTTTAATATCAACTTCCCCAATTGCAGCTCGTTTATAACCACCTTTAAAGAAAGGGACTATCTCCTCAATAGGAACACCATAATCTTGTGAATAAGTCTCACTGAAGTATTTGTTTCGTGGACGAATTACAACTCCATCTACGTCTAATAACAATACTTTACTCATATTAACCTTGATTCTTGATATCCCCATTTTACCTTAAGTGTGAAAAAATTATAAACTTTTAATTAATTCATCAACAACTTCAACCTCACCGCTTTTAAGATTATCAACCATTGTCCTCCCTGACCTTTCCCCGGGATAAAAAATTTCATCCACCCCCTCCTGCTTCTTTGAGCTCTTGAGCTCCTGGATCATTTTATCAACATCCCCTTTTAACTCTTCTATCGGTCTATACAATTCTGGGTTAATAACTACAAAAAACGACCCCCATTCTCCTTTTCCTTTAACGGTATTTCCACCTTTTGAGCCTACTAGCGGACCAGCCAGAATCTCAACAATCATTGCAAGGCCAGAACCCTTCCTTCCCTCAAAAGGAAGTTGACTACCATCTGCTGCTTTTTTAGGGTCTGTCGTAGGATTACCCTCCGAATCTACAGAAACACCTTTAGGAAGAGGCTTGCCTAGCGCTGCATTAATCATAACGTCTCCGAATGTCATTTTGGAACTTGCCATATCAAGAACTACTGGAAGGTCGGGATTTGAGGTGGGGATTCCTACCGTCAAAGGATTGGTACCCCACAGGCTATCTTTACTTCCAAAAGGAGTTAAACCAGCAGGACTATTATTAAAACCGAGGAGAATAAGATCTTCTTTCGTTACTTTTCGTGCATAATATCCTATCATTCCAGAAACAGGTCCCACATTTCTTGTACCTACAAAACATACCATATTCTTTTTCGCTTTTATAATTGCTTTATCCAAAACCCATTCAAGAACTACTAATCCAGTTTTGGATTTGCCATCAACATGAAGTGATATTGGAGTTTCTTTTTTTATTTCTGGTGCATCGGATGTCGTATTTATTTTTCCAGCTTCAACATGCTTTTTAAGTCTTGGAATTCTAACTATGCCGTGGCTTTTCTTGCCACAAAGCTCTGCTGTTACTAAGTGTTCTGTAATTATCCGACAATCATTTTCAGAAAAACCTATTTTTTTCAAAGCCCTTACAGATAAACTCTTTAAATCACTTATCTTTATTTTCATAATTCTAAAGAAGCTCGAGTATTTCAGGTATTTTCTTAGTTCTTTCTTTTGCCGTAAAATGGCCACCGCCTTTTATTAAAATATATCTTGCATTAAGTCTTTTGCTTGTGTCTTCAGCAGAAATCGAAGTATAGTAAGGGTCGTTGTCAGAATGAATCACTGTAATATTTTTAACATTTCCCTTAATTTTCGAATGATTTATCTTTGTTTTCCAAAATAACCTGTGTCCCTCACATAAATCATCGTAATCCCAAGCGGATACCAAAATCATTTGTTTGTATCGGTGTTTTTCGGCTAATCTCATAGCTAACAAATTTCCAAGACTATGTCCAATAATGATTGTATCTTTATCAATTATTTTTAAAGATTCTATAAATTTGAGTATTTTACTCATTTCAGGTACATCCTTGCGCATTTCGGGGATATCAGGAAAGTGGGTTATAAAACCTTTTTTCTCCAACTCTTTCTTAAGCCATGGATACCAGTTGTCAGTAACTTTGGAATACCAGCTTTGCAGAAAAAGAACGTTTTTCATTTTACATTTATCTTTTTAATTTCATTTTTCTTCGTATCGTAAATCATAAAGGTTACATTTCCTGATGCAAATCCTTGGATTTCACCGGGATTTACCAATAAACATTTATTCACCTTCTCTTCGTGATATTCGTGAAGATGCCCATATATACAAAGATCAAATTCACCTGATTTTGCTGCTAATTCGGAAATTCTGGGATAATGGTTCATAAATATTTTCACTCCATCAAACACTCCCTCAAAAATATTCCCGCATAACTGAATTTTCTTTGAAGCGTCACATTTTCTGGTCAATCCCATCTTCTCAGCTTCATTATTTCCCCAAACAAATTTAACATCCCCGTTGAACTTTTCGAGAACCGGTATTCCTGTTGGAGCACAAAAGTCCCCTGCAAAGAGTAAGATTTTACAATCATTCTCATTTGCCAACTTCACTGCTTTTTCTAAGTTGTCCCACCTATCGTGGGAATCTGACATAATTGCAATTTTCATATCTATTTTTTCACCTCAATCTCCTCTGTTTGTTCCATGTCAACATTCACCTTATTTTTTCAAGCAATTTCTCTACAGGCAATCCTTTAATAAAGTGGCCATCTCTTCCCTTCATATCTTCTGCCATTAATAGAGAGTTAAGATAAGATTCCTCAACAGCCTCGATCGTAGCCTCAAAAATATCATCCATTAATGTTTCCTCTAACTTTGTCGCTTGATATTCAACTTTCGTATCCCTCCGAGGAAATCTATTCCCGGTGGAAAAGGCAAGTACAAAATCGCCACTTCCTGTGTAAGAAACCAAACCAGCTCGAGCAAAACCGAAAACTGCGTGTTTCGACAAACGATTAAGTTGCCGGTGATCCAATGGAGCGTCAGTCGCAATTATCATAATCGAAGAGTTGTTTTTTCTTACACCAGGATCGTTTTTTTCTTCTTCTTCGTAAATACCAAATAATTTTGAATAATCTATACCTGCAATCCTGAGGTATTTATGCCTGCCATCCTCATGGCCCATATTATTATTTACCAAAATACCTACCGTATATTCTTTGTCCAACACTTTTACTTTTCGCGAAGAGGTGCCTATTCCTGATTTAAAACCAAAAGAAGTCATTCCCGTTCCGGCACCAACACAGCCCTGTTCAACTTTTCCGGATTTTGCAGATTCTATTGCTTCGATAACATTCTCTTTTTTGACATGTCTACCCCAAATATCGTTTAACCATCCGTCCCAACATTCACCAATTAAGGGAAGTGCCAATTTAGGTTTGTAATAATCTATTACGTATGTGCAGACATCGCTTAGAGAAATTGTATTTGTGAGAAAAATAGGACAATACAATTTTCCTTCTTCAAAAACGTACTGTAATCCGGTGAATTCACCATTTGCATTAAAAGCAAATCCACCTGCGGCTAAATCATTTTCAAAGACACCTTCGGCAATAACAGTGGTGACACCCGTTCTGACATTTTCACCTTTAATAATTGTTGAGTGTCCGACCTTAATTCCTGAGACATCAGTAATATTATTATTTTTACCCCTAGAGTAATGGAAAAAGTCGTGTATATTTAATTCGTGAAGCGGTTTTCTCATCTTTTAATTTACTATATTTTGAGATTCATCATTAACAATAGCTTCAATATTATCAACCCAGATTTTAAACATGTTTTCCAAAGCTTCTTTTGTATACCAACCAAATCCCCTTATCCCAACAGCTCCCTCCACACCTGCAAGAGGGATATTTTCCAAATCCTCTGCTTCGTAAGCGTATCCGTACACTTTTCCGTCTCTAATCGCTTTGGCCATATCTTCTTCATTAACCAAGGTCCTATCGACAGTGTTTACGATAACCACACCATTTTTCATCTTTTCGATGGCCTCTTTATTAATCAAACCTTTAACCCCTTCATAATCTCTGGTATGTAGGGATATTGCATCGGATTCTTTAAATAATCCATCTAATGATTTCATCTCTACCCCTTTCTGGTTTCTGGGAGAAGGATTGTAAGAAATTACTTTCATTCCGATTCCAAGTGCCATCTCTGCGACTCGGCTGCCGATATTCCCAAGTCCAATTATTCCTAAGGTTTTCCCCTTAAGCTCAAATCCCCTTTCCAATTTATACTGTCCCTTTTGAATCTTTCTGTCTGTTACTATAATTCTTTTCGCGAGACATAAAAGAAGCGCTATTGCATGTTCTGCAACTGATTCTCTGGAATACCCGGGGACATTTGAAACCAGAATGTTTCTCTTCTTGAAATAATCTAAATCCACCCACCCATATGAGGTTGTTGATAATGCAACGCCTTTTAATTTGGGAAGCGTTTCCACTAACTTTGTAACAACATCTTTTGCTTTCTCAAAACCACCGAAGTTATCGGGATCTATCGCAATAATATCAGCATTTGACGCAAGTGCCTTTAAATCACTCAATTTAAGTTCTTTTCTGGTATCTGTGTAAACAACTTCACCCAAAGAAGCTAATCTTTTTTGATTCTCTTCCGAAAATTCCGATTTTGGACAAAATACTGCAATTTTCATTTATTATCTATTTAAGTGTAAAACCAGCATCAACATATATAACTTGCCCAGTCATGGCATCATTCTTAACTAAAAATACAAACGCATCTGCAATCTCATCTACCGTCACCCATCTTTTAAGATAGGTTTGATTTATAAAACCGTCAACCATTTCCTGGGTCATATTGTCATAAGATCTAGTCTTAACAAATCCTGGTGCTACTGCGTTTACCTGAATGTGTGGAGCCACCTGTTTTGAAAGAGTCTTTGTAAAACTATTTAACGCTGCCTTAGTAGCCGCATAAACCGGCGCTCTGCCACCGTGTTCCGATCCTCTAATAGAAGTCGTATTTAATATCTTTCCGAATCCTTGCTTCTCCATAATTTTTATCGCCTTTTGTGAGCAAATCATCGGACCTACTAAATTAGTATTAATCATTTCAGACAAATCCTCGTGTTTTGCTTCCATAAAAGGAACTTTATCTGTACCAATCCCCGCATTATTTATCAAAATATCAATAGTTCCGAATTTGTCTATTGTTTCCTTAAAAAGATTATCTACGTCTTCGGTTTTTGAAACATCGGCTTTAACTAAAACTACATCAGGAGTTATTTTCTTTATTTCATTGAGAGTTTCTTTACCACCCTTTTCGTTTATGTGGTAATTAATTACAATTTTTGCACCTTCCTCAGCAAAACGAATTGCAGTTGCTTTACCAATACCGCTTGAAGAACCCGTAATAAGTACAACTTTGTTCTTAATATCCATACAGATCTTAATTTACAACCAATTATACTATTTTCTGTTGAAATGTTTATGACATCCCCCCTGAATCAGATAACTCTTCCCCGAACCAAAGGTACTCAAGAACCGGAGATCTGAGTCGGCGACATTCCATCTGAGTTGGGTTTTCCTGAAAACTGTTATAATCGATTTATGGCTGACGAAAATAAAGATGCAGAGGTGGTTTCAATTCTTCCTCCCGAACTCGGTTCGAAAAGCGCTGAAACCGCGCTTACCAATCTCCACCAGGCAGTTGAGAATCAAAAAGGTGAAAATTCAAATGTTTCCGGACAATTGGTCTTTGCCCAGTCCAACGTTGGCGACAGGGTGGCAAAAGCTTATGTTGATCTGGAGGTCAATCATTTTCCGGATACGAATTCAACCAGAGCAGGTGTAAACGCGCGCTTAATGATCGCAGGCGGAATTGATTCAATCGGTAAAGATGCCATCACGGCCGCTCTTGATAAACTTAACAGAACGACTAGCGGACCCCACTACATTTTACTTGACAGTAAAAACGGATACTTTTTAACTGTTAATGATAAGCGAATGAAAATGGAGTTTTTTCTGGGAAAACGGAGTATTGATAACTCCAAAATGTTAGCTCTACCTTTCGACAATACTTTAGAGGGAGTTGTCTATCTTGACGGAGTAAATGTTGCACTACGGATTGATACGCCGGGTAACACAACTTCCTCCCCCGATAGTTCCAATATTCAATCTGTAGCGGGTCAAGTTCCTGATATTATTGCGCTAACAGGTAAAACTGCTGAGGCTTTAAACAGCGGTCTCGGAGATTCCGAAAAGCGTATCCTTGTCTGGAACAATCCCAACCCAACCGGAACGTTTGCATTAGATTCTGATCGGAAACTTTATACTCAAAAAGGGAAAGCAATTGGTTTTGTTAAAACAATCTGAAATATTTCAAATTAATAAACCTTCAAAAACTTAAAACTTTTGTATTTTCTTATTTCAGACACGATAAAGGGGGAGATTTTTGATCTCCCCCAAATCGTAAGTTATTGTGACTACAAATAGTACAAACTACACCTCACCGCCTGGCGGCGTTGGTGTAGAAGAATTTCCATCAGTACAGTGTCCTGGACCGATAGTTCCTTCATTATAATCACCCAAAACTCCTGCCAGATTTACAAATTGTTGCCTGACGGGATTATTACCCTTCATGGCTGCAACTTGTGCCGGAGTATATGTACCAAATAATGCGGCTGCATCATCCATAGCGTCCTGTACCTCAGACGGTACATTTGCGCCGGTTGCTGCATTCAAAACCGCTGCCATATATTGATGGGCAAGAATGTAATACGCGTTTCCCTTGGGTGCGGTGTTAAACACCTGCAGCCAAGATTTACCGCTTGAGTAGAAGGCTTCAGCCTCTTCCTCATTTACTGTATCGCCATCAAAATCTCCTAACCCTCCCCAACCTTCAGAATCGTATGGGGCTGGTCCTTGATCGGAATGTGTTTTCCAATACCCTTGAGTTAATGTACAACCCAAAACTGGCGGTGTACACGTAACTACTACTGACTCACTATCCGATTGGCCAGTTTCAACAATAGTCGCTGTGTTATCATGTTGTCCCGCATCCTGATCACAGGTGAATGTTCTTGCATATTCAAATAAGCAAGAGCCATCCTCATCGAATGCGTTACAACCACCCAGCGCACCGGCAAATGTGTCTTCGACAGTTACATCGGCAAGAGTCGTATCAGTCGGATCAACTCCGGTGAAATCAACTTGTGCCGTACCTTCTCCACCACCGACATCGCCACTAGTTGTAGCTGTGGCTGTATTAGTTCTCGGATCGCCATCAGGTAGAGACGCCGAATAAGTACATGTTAATGTCTCACCCGGTGCCAATGTATGAGGAAACCCCACAAATGAAGGATCTCCCGTACAATCAACTGTCGCGACAACCCCGCTTACATCATCATCGAGGCTCGCAACAATTGCATCCGCAAACAATGCCGGATTATGTACAGTTATCGTTCCGGTAGCAGCAAAATTAGTATCCGTACAATCGGAAGACACTAGAACATCATAATTTGAAGTTCCGCTATCTCCGGTTGTCAAATCGTGCTGGACAACATCAACTGATTTGTCGATGGTCCAAGTACATTCGCTGTCAAAAGATGGATTAGCATCTTTTTCTACTTCAACGTTAACATCTTCATAAGCTACAGCTATCCCGTTGGGACCTGCATTTGCTTGCTGATGACTTTCACCCAAATGCGACTCGCCATTCGTATACTGTGTTGTCGCTTGTAGTGAACCACCACTGACATCTCCCTCACTTACAGCATAATTCACCAAGGCTGAGAGGAATGGACCGCCGTCTGTAACCAATGGAATTCCTCCACCCGGGGTCACATCATGCACAGCTCCGTCAGGAGTTGTGATCACAAGTGTTCCTCCGGAAAAGTTACAAAACGTAGGTGCTGGTCCATTGAAAAGTGTGGATTGATATCTGATTGTTTCTCCTGATTGAACTGTTCCAACAACAGGAGTAACGCCGTCTGCTCTAAAAACACCGATTGCAACCCCGGCAGAATTTAGAGTACAACCGGCAGGGTCATTATCAGCACTTGCCGGTCTTACCGAAAACACCATAAAAACAAAAAAGCTTAAAACTAAAAATATCTTGGAAAGTTTGTTAAATTTCATATATTTATATCACCTCCTTTCCTTTTTAAATAATCTTTTATGATATTTACCATTTAATATAAACAAAAATTATTGATTTAATTCTGTCTTCTAAATCACATTCTTAATGTGAGTTTTATTGCATAAAAATGAGTGCGTCTCAAAAAACCCACGATTTTTACCTTCCGATCCCCCGATATAGAACCCCTTCTCTAATGAAATCTTCCTTCTCAAGACAGTTCCTTCCGTCAATCACAATACCGACATGGTTTTTTATCAGTTCTTTTGCTTCCAGGTTCAAGAATTCCTTGTGGTTTGTGGCAACAATTACCGCATCAACGTTTTCAATAGCATCGTTCAAATTTTTTATATGGCTACCGTTTTGCACATAAGGATCATATGTTTTAACGTGTACTCCGTATTTCTTAAGAAGCTTCACTATATTCAATGATGGGCTCTCACGCGTGTCGTCAATATCGGATTTATAAGAAAGACCCAATACCACGGCTTTTGAACCCCTCATGTTTTTACCTAATTTTTTAATTTCCTGTCGATATAAATCGACTGTATATTCCGGCATTTCTTCATTTACCTTGCAGGCTAAGGAAAGAAATTTATGGGAATATCCATTTTTCTTTGCATAATCGATGAGATAATACGGATCAACCGGGATACAGTGTCCGCCAACACCGCATCCGGGATAATGAGGCATAAATGCAAAAGGCTTAGTCGAAGCTCCGTCAATAACATGAACCACATCGATTCCCAATTTGGAAAAAGACTGGGCAAGTTCATTAACAAAAGCAATATTTACATTTCGGAATGAATTTTCAACAACTTTTACCGCTTCCGCTTCCTTAAGATTACCCATTTTTTTCAAAGGTGCGGAGAGAATCGAACGATAAAAAGTAAGTGCTGTTTGTGTACTTTTTGCATCATATCCTCCGACTACCCTTGGGATATTTGACACATTCCAATTTTTGTCCCCTGGATTGATCCTTTCGGGAACATGTGCTAACATAAATTCTCCTGCAGCAAGGTGGGATACTTCCTCTACAATCGGTATAACTATTTCTTCACAAACTCCGGGATTTACGGTTGACTCCAAAATTACTAATTGTCCTTTACGAAGGTGTGCTGCGATGCTTGTACAAGCACTTTTTAACGGTTCATAATTCGGTAGTCTATTTTCATATACAGGCGTTGGTACGCAAATAATGATTATTGAAGCATTCTTTATTTTTGCAAAATCGGACGTTAATTCAAACTTCAGCTTTCTTATTTTTGCTTCCAATTCATCGTCTTTGAATGGACTGAAGCCTTTTTTTATTAAATTTAATTTCGCCTGATCGACATCAATTCCTGTTACTTTATAACCCATATCTACCGCTAGTACTGCAAGTGGTAAACCAACATACCCGAGCCCGACAACCGCTATGTGTTTTTCGTTCTTTAAATTTATCTTTTTTCTTTTGAAGTTTTGTTTTCCCATAAATGCGGATATTTGTGATTACTTTTTATTCCTTCTTAATTATTATTCTTGAAGAAACTAAGTATTATCACCAATAAAATGTAAGAACTATGTAAGAAAAACGATCTTGATTAATAGGTTATAATTAAAGCTTAAAGATATGCAAAGATTTCAAAAAATAATTATTGCGCTGGGAGTTATAACGGTTTTGGTTATCGTGTTTTCAATTATTTCAAGCTACTTTGTCAGACCAAATCAAAAAACTCAGCTTTCAGCCGTAATCCCTGATATCAACGGGGGTGAATCGGAAAAATTGTTGGATGATCAAAAAAATAATTATGTCATCGCCGCGTGGATCTGGAAATATCCGGAAGATATTCTGAAAGACTTTGATAACATGATCAAATTTGCAAAAAAAGAAGACATTAATACTTTATATGTTTATATCGACAACTATGTCGATATCTATGAACTGCCGGAAAGCGCTGAAAAAATTGAGAAAATGAATAAATATGAAAATTCACTCCAGGGAGTTGTCCAAAAGGCAAAAAAGGAAAATATCTCTGTCCAGGCATTATCAGGTTTCACAGCATATAGTTATGATTCTCATTCATATATACCGCCGATAGTTGTGGATCACGTTTTTGAGTTCAACCAAAAACATCCAAATGACAAGCTTGACGGTATCCAGTTTGATATTGAGTTTTATGAAGATTCACGTTTTTTTGGAAGTCAGGAAGAGTATGTACAAAGCTACCTTCAATTGGTGTCCGACATGGCTAAGCGAGTTAAAAACCTCAACGATCAATATCAGGATAATGTCCAGCTGGGATTTGTTATCCCCTTCTGGTTTGACGAAGTCAATGAATATTTATCAAAACCTATTATAAAGAATTTAGTAACCGATCTTTCAGTAGCCCAGCATCCATACCTTGTTATTATGGCCTACCGCAATATCATTGAGGGCGATAAGGGTGTTTTAGAGATATCAGGAAGCGAACTCCAGGCGGCTAACAATACACCGGTTAAAATCATCATTGCTCAAGAGCTGGTGGAAAATAAAGACACGAAAATTACGCATTTCGGGGAATCAAGAGTTGACATAAAAAAAGCGTTTTTGAAAATCATAGAAGGAGCAAAATCAAATCCAAGCTTTGCAGGCATAAGCATTCACGACCTGGAGACATTCATGAAAACCAAGTGATATTATAGCTCAATTTCTTTCAATCGCTATGGGGTCTCGCATAATTCCGAAATGTTATACATAAGAATCCTCTTCCTCTTTGTACAGCTTGTAAAGCTATAAACTTCCTCGTATCTTATTTGGTAATTAGCCAATTTTAGTTTCGTTGAACCGAATTGCGCAAAATCAATTTTCATCGGAAGACTACTTTGTTTTTGGTGAATTGTTTCGAGTTGCTTTTTCAATTTTTCGCTTCCACTAATGTTGTAAGGGAAATAAGAAGATGCAATTAAAGTCAGGTTAAAGATTGATAAAAACAATATCAAAAACCCTGAAGAAACACCATAAATATTTCTTCTCGATGCCAAGAACAAAGCCGCAATTCCCGGAAACCACCACACATACGGAACAAACCTGGCAACAGATGAAGTATCAACCAAAGATGCGCTTCCGATAATCGCAAGTATAATAAACAATAACCCGATTTTCTCGCTCGTAACTTTTTTTGATGAAAACAAAACTCTATTAAATTCCGGTTCTTTTACTTTGATACTGGAATGTTTACCCCAATCAAAAACAAAATAAATCAATACGGCCGTAATTGTAAATGCAAATATTCCTCCGAATTCAGGACCGAATCCACCCGTTTTGGCATTTGTTTCATGGAAAGCGTCAAGTTCTTCGGAAGTAAATGTAAACGGAATCTTAAATTTCGCAAATTGTCCCTGACCTCTTGCTAATGAAGAAACAGAAAATATGGATGAAAAGAGTCTTGCAACCGGAGGTATTTTCCAATAGTTTTCCGGCGTGTTCATGGGCACATAATCATACGCGTTTTTTCCCATTGCCGGATATAAAGGATGTCCGTATCTGGCAAAATTAGTGATATAGGGGTTGTACCCCACCATAACCAAACCTATTAAACTGCCTATGAATAAATATTTCACCAACCTGAGTGCCGGGAACGGACGATTATTAAGCCAAAGGTAACTGATAAAACCGCCGACTATTATGAATGCAAATACGGGTGCCGAAAGCTTAATGTTTAGCAGAACGATAAAAACACTTAAGAACGGATAAATATATCTTTTCTTATTTTCCGTCAGAATTTTAAAACAAATGGCAATTAGTGAAAGAAGAAGGCTTACCATTATACCGTCAAGATAGAAGCTTAAGGACTGATATATAAATACAGGATTAATAGATAAGACTATGCTTCCGAGGATCTTGAAAAAGAGGGGGATTTGGACCTTCCATAAAGCCCACAATATATACGCTACCGCCAGAATTCCAATAAACATAGACGGAGCTTTTCCGCTCTCGATATTACCCGTTAATTCATATATTCCAGTTGACAAAATCCAAACAGCTTTTGGGTAATGATTTAGCCACCTTTCTAAATTGGCAGTAGCTTCGTGTTCAAGAGTTTTATAGACAGGATTCCAACCATGAGTGAGCTGGACTATTGCCTCCTGATGATATGCCTGGCCATCGTAAGATAAATCATATATTTTTCCGGAAAAAAATATAGCCGGAATGAAAGTCAAACAGAACAATAATAATGTTATAAGTAAAATCCAAAATGAGTTTTTAAAATTAGAAATTGCATACCATGATACAAAAACCAAAGAAGCGGATATGGAAAAAATGATATTCAATATACTCATGGGAATTTTTAAAATAAATAAAAAGGTTGTAACAATTAGAAGAATCGCCCAAGTGCCGCTTATGAAAGTAGCGAAAGTTTCCAAAGCGTCTTCAAGGAATGAATATTTATTCTTCAATCGTTTGTTCATTTGATTCGGCAGATGCTCCGGCAACTTGGGGAATAACCGCCGGATCACCCCACCCCTCCGTGTCCATAGCTATATTGGTACCTATTTTTTCAACGTTTTTGGTCAAATTAAGACTTATTGCCTGTGCTAGTTCTATTACCTCGTAGTCCTTTCCAAAAACTATTCTTTGAAAAAATGATACGTTTGTGGCACAAATAACAAATACTGCAAGAGAGATCGTTGCATAATTTTTTAATGATTTTGTTAAATGCGAATAATCCAATGCACTCACACTATTTGGGTTATACTGCATTCTGATTTTTCCGACATTTCTGGATTTTATAACGGTTGTTAGATACCGATATATTCCAAACCAGATAATAATAATGATTTGGAAAAGCGCATAAAATGGAAAAAGAAGCATCCATCTGCTTTTTACTTTCCAATTAGCTATAAAGGTAATTAAAAAATATACAGCCATAATGAGAGGTATCAAATGGGGTTTTGTCAGAAGTTCGAATAATTTAAACGGGATTAGGAAATAGATTATAAAAGTGTAATAAATAAAATGAAAAGGATGCCTTAAATTGTGGTCGATATTAATTATGGAATGCCGGAACATTCCGCACATCCACGAGAATCTTTGTTTAACCCAACCGGTAAAAGTGGAAGGAACATCAGTATAAAAAGGCATGGGGATGTGACCGATGTTATACCCCATCATGTCTGCCAGCCGGCCGATTTCAACGTCTCCGCCATTAAAAAATAGTGAATGATTTCTCATTATTGAAATCATCACGCTGCGTTTGGCTACCATACCGGCGCCGCTTGTAAGCCATGGATAAATAAGCCTTGCCTGCATAGCTATATCGTATTCAACTCCCTGCAAATGCTCCATAACGGTATTTCGTTTTGAAGGCAATACCTTCACAGATGCCAAATCAAAATTGTTCTCGTCCATCGCACCGCAAAGAAGACTTAAGGATCCGTCAACAAATGTGTCCCCATCAATAAAGATTACATATTTTTCATTGAGCTGTCCTATTGTACTTTTCAAAACCGCATCATGAGCAAGAAGAGTTTTATTGTATATTGCCCACGGATTCTTTTTTCCGATCCCAACATCGCAGCGGTAAATCCTGAAACCAAATCTATTCGATAGATTTTGAAGATCATTCATAAATTCAGGAGTCTCATTGGTTGTTGTACACAATACGACTCTGTCTGAGTAAAGTCTTAAAAATTCTACATTTGTCAAATATTTCGTGTCGTTAAAAATAGGTACTAATAATGCAAAATCATTAGATCTCGCTTGAATTTTTTTCAAATTTATCGGACGAATAAAATTCGCCCTGACTGTTGAAAAATCAAAAACTGTTAATAATGGAAATAGCATAGTTATTTAAGCTGAATTAGTTATAGTCTGATTAATTTTTAATTTGTCTTAGGAAAGGAGATGCGGGCGCCACTGGCTTTCCGGGAAATCGAGTAGCGCCCTCTTCGGTAAATTCATCTCCCCAACCGTCTCCACCACCGCCTGTAATGTCATCTGATTTTTTTAACGAATTTCCGAAATACTTTTTGAATCCTTCTTTTATTCTTGATTTGGCATTTCTATCAATACCTTTCCAGTACTTGTACGCATCCTCCTCCATGAATGAAATATCAATCTGTCCTCCAAGATAAAAGAGTGTATACAAAGCGGAAAATAATAAAGCCGTTTCAAAGATCATATTTATCACCCCCTTCAGGTTTTCTTTGAGTAGTTATCCAATAATTTAAAATTTTCATATTAATAATAATTTAGATAAAAATCTTAAGTATAAAAACCAAAATATTGTAAGAATATTGTAAGAATTACAGTCTTTACGCGTATGAGATAATTAAACATGTCAACAAAAATATTGATCGTCGAAGACGATATTGATTTACAAAAAACTTTATGTGATTTTATTCGAAACGAAGGATTCATAGTTGATACGTGTTCAAGCGGTTCCGAAGCTTTGAGAAAAATTGAAAAACTTCAACCCAATTTAGTGCTTTTGGATTTGGGACTACCTGATATACAGGGGGAAGATGTTCTGAAGAAAGTCCGTGTAGACTACCCTCATTTGGCAGTCGTTATATTAACGGCTAAATCAAAGCCTCAAGAAATTGCTGAAGGACTCAACCTTGGCGCAGACGACTATCTTCCTAAACCTTTTTCCGTTGAAGAACTATTGGCAAGAATTAATGCCAGGATAAAAACACGCAAATTAAATAATCCTCTCTTAACTGCGGGAGATTTGGTTTTAGATCTCTCTAAAATGATTGCGAAAAGATCCAAACGTAAAATCAAATTAACAAAAACAGAGTACGATTTATTGCGATATTTACTCGAAAATAAAGGAATCGTTCTTACGAGGGATATGATCCTGAATCACATCTGGGATTATTCGTCCGAAGTCGAAAGTCGGGTTGTGTATGTATACATCGGTTATTTACGAAGAAAAATAGACAGCGGATTTCCAAAAAAACTAATAAAAAATAGAAGAGGTTTTGGTTACTTAATTGAAGAATAATTACTCTTAAAACTTAATTCGCTTACGTTTTCTAATGAGAAAAATATCGCAATCAGACATATTTGTTTATTCATGTATTTTGGTATTGGTTCTTGGTATTTTTTACCTGCAAACTCAATCCTCAATCAGTTCCGGACCATTGTTTGTTATATTATTCATGTTATTATTTTATGCAGTCTGGGAACTCTTTTCACTTCTGGCGGGTACCTTTACCGCATCGGTGGCGATTGTGCTGCAGATTTATCAAGCTATTAAGAGTGGAGACGTTCAAGGAGCTACTTATCTTACAAATGCAATTTTAATATCTGTTATAACCGGATTCTATTTCCTTATTAAACGTTTAAGGCAAAAGCGCTTAGAAAAAACCCTTGAATACGTTGCACACTTAAAGAGTCTTATAAATTTGAGTCTTCAACCAATTATTCTTAAAAATGAAAGGGGGCAAATTATATTTATTAGCGAATCAATCAAGGAACTCCTTTCATTACAAAATAATATTCCCTCGGGAGCTACTCTTGATGGTTATATATTTCCTGACGACGTGCAAGAACATAAGACCTTCTTAAATGATGTTTTAAAAAACCCGGGTGAGAGGAAAACTGTTGAATTAAGATTTAAAAAAGGTGAAACAGGTTATATATGGACTAAACTCGACTCCATAAATTTATTGAAACACAATGATATAAGGGCAATAGTCAGCAGTGTTCAGGATATAACATTTCAAAAAGAGCTGGACAGGGAAAAAGTTGATATCATAAAACAGGAAAAAAAAGCCAGAAGTTTGGCAGAGAAAGCCGTGAAAGACAGGGATGAATTTCTATCAATTGCCAGCCATGAACTAAAGACGCCATTGACTACAATACTTCTTCAGCTTCAAGCTACACTAAGAAAAATTTCTTCTCAAACACTGGCTGATTTTTCAGGCAGTGATTTGTTGAAATCACTTCAAATCGCTGAAAAACAAAGCCAAAACTTATCAGTTTTAATTAAAGACTTGCTAAATGTCTCACTGACAAGCACGCACAAGCTGACATTAAGTAAGGAAAAAGTTGATTTGACAAAACTAGTTAGTGATTTAATTCATAAATACGAAGTCGAAATAAAGCTCTCCGGCTGCACAGTAGTAGCAAAAATATCTGATTCCGAAATAATCGGCTCATGGGATGCGGTGAGAATTGAACAGGCTCTGACAAATTTATTTATGAATGCGCTCCGTCATGCACCGCATTCCCGGGTTATCATTTCAGTCTATAGACATAATGATTTCGCCGTTTTTAGGATAAAAGACAGCGGTCAAGGCATCCCCAAAGAATTTCATGATAAAATATTTGCACCTTTCAATAGAATCAACAACAATTCAAATAACAAAGGATTGGGAGTGGGTCTTTTCATCGCTAAACAAATTATAAACGCACACGATGGAGACATTACTCTGACCAGTAAGATTGGAAAAGGATCATCCTTTACAGTAAGTCTTCCGCTTTCAACTCAAAAGTAAATGATATTTACGGAAGGGTGAGAAAATTAGAATTCCATGTTGTAAAAGGGAGAATCACTACCCTTATAGGTTAAGTCCATGACCCGCAACCACTTCGTAAGCAGTTTGTATACGATTGCCTCACTCCCCTTGGTGGCTAAATACGGCCAATAGATATTCCCCAACTCTTTGTTGATGGTTTGAAGTCTTTTGTAATATTTATCAAAATCATCATCACCTGCCAGTTCAATGATGTTCCCAGATGCTTGTATCAATTTATCATTCTGTTTCCAGACGCATAAACTCATTTGGGGGTTTTCATCTATTGCTTTTGCTTTGTAGGTATTTTTCTTAGTTATAAAATAGAAAGACAAATCATTATCAACCGTAAACAATACAACTGAAGAAATTGGTCGTTTTTTTAAGCACAAAGCAATCGACATCACAGAAATTCTCTCTAAAAACTTCTTTATATCGCTTTTTATATATTTTTGAATCACACAGACCTTCTTTTATAATTAAATTACATTTTGAGGATCTGGATCTATAGCCACACTCACACATGTTGCGTTAGTGGAGTTACATTTGAGGGAGTGGTTTATGGTTTACAATTCGGCCAAAGATAAAATTTCCCTTGCGAGATAAGATAAGCTCCTGTTTGGATTGCTTCTTCCGCGTTAAATCTCAAATCGGGTTGAGAGTCCTCACCCATTTGTATTCGGCTATTGCTCCAGGTTTTGCCTTTGAATTGAAATAAACCTGCGTACGGACCGTTCACCGCTGACGGGTTGAACCCCGATTCACATATTGCAATATGGCGTATAACATTCGGGTCAACATTGTATTGGACAGCAAATCTTTCAATTAATTCATTAATTTGTTGCGAGGTATACGCTGGTTGAGGAATTATTGTCGGAAAAGGCGTCGGAATAATAGTAGGTTTTGGAGTCTTGGTGGGGATGGGTGTTGGCGTCATCGAAGGAAGTGGCGTTGGTGTTGTGGATGGAACCGGAGTAACAGTTGGAGTAGGTATGACTGCGTCCATTCCTAGAACATCGCTGCCTTTATCTATATCTCTTATCAGAAACACTTCAATCCCGATTACACAAAATAATATTAGTATCAGCACTCCGATCCGTCTCATATAATACTTTTTCTAATCCTTAAGATTATTCAAAAACTCAATTAATTCATTCGTATTTTGATATTGATAAGTTTTTAATCCGGCGGCTGCTGCTGCTTTACAGTTTAGGTCAATATCATCTATGAAGAGTAATTCTGCCGGTTCAACTTTCAAAGCTTTTGAAATTGTTTTATAGGCTTCCGGATCCTTCTTGGATAACCCCATTTCACCAGCAGAAAATATTTCATTGAAAACATCTTTTAATTTCGCATGAAACTCTGGAATGTTTTGGATACTTCCCGATGTGAAGATATAGAATTTATAATTTCCCTTAAAAGACTTCAAAAATTCTAAAATCTCATAATCAAGATAATAATATTCCGAAGGAATGTAGGTGGGACTACCCTTAAGCTCTTTATGAAGTTTATTTAACTCCTCATGATACGTTTTGTCTCGTGGAAACAAAAGTGTATACGACAAATCAAAAAGAAGTGCCTTTAACATACAGGACTTATTATACCAAGACTTGGTTATTTTAATATTTCAGATGCAGGCGCTTCACATTCTCCATGAACGGGTTTTAAACAGCGGTGACAATTGGAGGGAAGCCTACTTTTACAAATTCTGACCCAGCCAAAGGACGCACCCAAACAGCTGTAAGATTCGGAATAGACAACCACTCCTCCATCCGCGTGGGCACTTCCAACCGATGAGGATTCGATATCAATATCTTCAAGCACAACTAATTCCGGTTTAAATTCTATCATTTGGGTATTGTATTGAATAAAACTCTATTTATCAATTACAAGAAGAATTGAAAATATAAAAGAGGGAAAATATGACAACCTTACTTCAAGTACCCAGAGAACTTTTGGCGTATTTTTGAAAGTTTTGGATTAATTACAATTTGACAATAAGGAGCAGATTTATTGTTATCGTAATAATTTTGGTGATATTCTTCAGCCGGATAAAATTTTATCAGTTTTGTAACGCTCGTAATTATCGTATTATTATAGACTTTTTCTTTTTCAAGTTTATTAATAAACTCTTCGGAAATTCTTTTTTGGTCTTCATTGATATAAAAAATCACTGACCGGTATTGTTCCCCGACATCGGACCCTTGACGGTTTACTGTTGTTGGGTCATGCGATGTGAAAAAAACATCCAAGAGTAATTCATACGAAATTATTGATGGGTCAAACAACACTTCAACCGTTTCCACATGTCCGGTTGTACCGGAACTCACCTGCTCATAGTTTGGATTATCAATGGATCCTCCGGCATAACCCGAAGTTACTTTTTCAACTCCATTCAGATTTTTCAGTACGGCTTCAACACACCAAAAACAACCCCCTGCAAAATAAGCCTTATTTATCATATTTGTTTGCCGGAACAAAATTCATTGAAATTGAATTTACACAATATCTTGTATTTCTGTCCGTTAAGCTCTCGCCTTCGAAGACGTGTCCAAGGTACGCACCGCATCTCATACATACTATCTCGATTCTGATTCCATCCGGATCAGGAATTCTCTTAACCGCTCCTTCTATCGCCTGATCAAAGCTTGGCCATCCGCAGTGGGCTTCAAACTTGTCGTCGGACCTGTAAAGATTGGCACCGCAGCGTTTACACTTGTATACACCAACTTTAAAAAAATTGTCATATTGACCTGTAAATGGTTTTTCGGTTCCTTTATCAAGAATAACCCGCTTTTCCTCGTCCGTTAGTTTACTATCATCAATCTTTTTCATTAATAAATTATTCAATTACATTCTTATAGGTAATTACTCACCATACTCGGGTTGATGATTTATAAAAATCCGATTCACTATTTCACCTCTTTCTAACCTTGTTTCAAACATGTGGCATCTCAAAAATACGCAAGGCCTGCACTCAAAATCGATATTTACTACCAATGAATTATGAAGATCGCCTTCCGGAGGTTCACAAAAACCTGTTCGTACTTTTTCCTTTCGTTTGGGTAGTCCAATAAAAAAATTTTCTTTCAACTTTTTCAACCCTTCAAATACCATAATAAAATCAGACCTCATTTTCAAGTATCTATTTTAAACACGTTGATATCAATCAGGGGCATTATATTATTTTCAAATAACAATTCGTTTATCGATTATGATATTGTATTTTGAATCATACATTTTCCATACAATTATTTTTGTAGTCCGGATAACATTTCGCATAAAACCCATTTATACCTTGTGGTACTAACCCAAACCAGGGTGTAGCCTAATCAAAAAATGTGATAATATTTTTGCATAATATGCAGTGGTTAATATTCGCAATATTATCAGCAATTTTTGCAGCATTGACTTCAATACTCGCCAAAATAGGTATTAAAGACGTGAATTCAAATTTAGCAACAGCAGTACGAACAGTTGTCATTGTCATTTTTGCCTGGGGAATAGTTTTTTTCCAGGGTATTCACAAAGAGCTTGGGAGTATTTCCAAATTTTCGTTGATATTTTTAATTCTTTCCGGAATTGCGACAGGTCTTTCATGGTTATTTTATTTCCGGGCGCTTCAGATGGGAGACGCCTCCAAAGTCGTACCGATTGATAAATTATCACTCGTTATCACAATAGTACTAGCGTTTATAATCCTGAAGGAAAAAGTGAACTTTGCTGTTATCGTAGGAGCAATTCTCATGTCTGTCGGAGCTATCGTAATTGCTATGGCAAAATGACAATCTCCCCTCTTAAAAAAATATAGATATCGATAGCAGTATTTCAATTATTGATTTGTTATAGTATTGGGTTGTATTGTAATATCTGTTATTCAAATTTGTAAGATCATGGTCAAATACAAAGAATACGTCCAAAAAATGCTCTCAGACAACAAAGTCCTCTTTGATGAATTTTCAGCTCTTCACACAAAATACGAAACAAATGAGGTTAAATGGCAAAAAGAGTTTAACGAAAAAGGTGATGTCATTCTTGATATTGTTCAGGAATATGAAAACCGGTTGTGCACCAATACCGAACGCGGAATGTATAATTTATACTCGGGAAAACTAGCAGAAAAATATCGTGACGAAATAAGAAAAATCTTCCCGATGATCGATCACATAGGCATAAAGGTCATAACAAAAAAGACCCCCCTTACTCCCCCGGATTTTAATCTTCGAAAGATATCTGTTGAGTGATCTCCAATAACCCCAACATCTACCTTACCTTCACTCAAAAACTATCTGAAACAATTTACTTATTTAAATCTCCGAATAATTCATGCTACAATCAAATCTCTCAGGCAAATTCGTATGTTTTTTTGCGTCCAAAAAAAAGAATATGTTAAAGATATTGAAAACTTTTTATGGCTTTTTCTTCCGGAAGAAATTCTGGAGCATCCTGTTTGTCTTGCTTTTGATAGTCACTCCGATTATTGAAAGCCTGTCTCCGTATTATTTTAAGAAATTTGTTGATGCTATTCCTTCACTGGACAAAAGTATTCTTGTATCAATTCTGGCTTCATATCTTGTGATCCGGTTTATTGCTGTTATCATATCGACAGCCAGGTTCCAAGTTGGCGACATTCTATCAATCGATGCCGGTGCAAATGCCTTAAGAACAGTCTTTTCCCATATACATGAATTGGATTTTGCGTTTCATACAACAAAATCTTCCGGTTCGCTGATAAGTGCCATCAAGCGTGGGGATGGGGCGTTCTGGAATTTATATTTTTCGATACATTACAGAATTATCGATGTTCTCATCAGGTTTTTTGTTCTCCTTTATTTTTTCAGCAATCTTGATAAAACAATATTTTTGATGATCATTCTGACTTTTATTTTGACCACTATCGTCACTTTTATATTTGTTAAGGGTAATGTCCTTGCCCGTAAAAAAGTCAATGAAACCGAAGACGATATTTCAAGTATCGTCGTTGACAATATGATTAATTTTGAGACGGTTAAACTTTTTGCAAAAGAAATTTGGGAACAAAAAAGGCTCGTAGGCATACAAAAACTTTGGAAAGGCTATGTATGGAAGTTTGTTTATACATTCAGAGGTTTCGATGTTGCTATGGGTACGGTCATAAATCTGAGCACGTTTATGATACTTTTATATTCGATTAATCAAACTGTCAAAAATACTTTCTCGATTGGTGATTTTGTACTCGTAGCATCGTTTTTACAAAGCTTCTTTCCGCAATTATTTGAATTGGTCTGGGGCTTTCGGGACATTGCAAAAAGTTATTCAGATATCGAGAGGTATTTCGGGATACTTGATAATAAAATTCTCATTATTGATCCCCCAAAGAGCGTGAATCTCAAGGATGTGAAGGGTGAAATTGATTTTTCGGGTGTCTATTTTAATTATGATGCGAAAAGTAAGAGTGCTTTGAAAAACATTAATCTTCGAATAAGGCAAGGACAATCAGTTGCTTTTGTCGGCAGGTCCGGTGCGGGAAAAACGACTTTGATAAAACTTTTGCTTCGGTTTTACGATGTTGCAAAGGGTTCCATTTCAATTGACGGGATAAATGTTAAACAATTCAAAAAATCAGAACTCCGGAGTCACTTCGGGGTCGTTCCTCAAGAACCGGTGCTTTTTAATAACAGCATTTTATACAATCTTTCGTATGCAAAACCCGAAGCATCAACTCAGGAAATTGAAGCCGCGGCTAGGATCGCAAACATTCATGAATTTATCTCATCACTCCCGGAAGGATACAAAACTCAGGTCGGAGAAAGAGGTATTAAGCTTTCCGGTGGCCAAAAACAACGCCTGGCCATCGCACGTATGATTCTTTCAGATCCTTCAATCATAATTTTTGACGAAGCGACATCGCAACTGGATTCCGAATCTGAAAAGCTCATTCAGGAGGCCTTCTGGAAAGCTGCAAAAAACAAAACAACAATCATTATCGCCCACAGACTCTCAACCATTCAGCGGGTAGACAAAATTATTGTTTTGGAAAAAGGCCGGATTGTTGAAGCCGGATCGCATAATGAATTAATAGCAAAAGACAAAAGCTTATATAGTCATTTCTGGAACCTGCAGGTCCGAATTTAAAATTTAAATGTAGCCAATCAATCTACTTCAATACCCTTAAATTCTATTTTGTAGTCCAAATTGGGGGGTTCAAGAGTAGTTTCTTTCAGGGGTGTAGTTGTTGCTTCTTGAGTCAGGACATTCATAGCTTCTTCAATGCTTTTGAATTCGGGGTCCGATGCATAAATTGACGGTTCAAACTTCTGATATGGCGAATATGTGGGTGTTGGCGGGGTTACAATTGTTGTTTCATTTCTGATCGGAGTTGTACGTATAAATCGGACATATATGGCACCTACTATTACTATAACAATAATAGCTAACCCCACCAGCTTAATTGCCTTTTGGGGAGACATGTTAGTAAACAAATCTTTCGGATCAAATAATTTTTCTGTTTGTTGCCCCTGATAATACTTTTGACCTTCAGCCTCTTTTTCTGTTCCCGCCGTAGTACCTTCTTTTTTTCCACCGAATAATTCTTTTATCCTGGAAGTTATTTTTCCCGATATTTCTTTTTTTACGTCCCGTCCTGAAGGATTACCTTCCAATGATGGATCAGCTGACACTTTTGGCCCCTGAATATCCTGATAATTCTTTTTTAGCTTCATTTTTCTGATATTTTTATTTCACGGATAACTTCGTTCACAAACGAGATTCGTTGTTTTAAAATTGCCAACGCCTCTTCCATACTCTCAAGCGCGGCGTTATAAAGATTCTTGCTTCTATTTCGATCTCCCTGCTCGGGAGTTAACTTTACTGCCTCTTCCATAGTCAAGTTATATTCCGCTTCCTTGTTATTAACCTCACCTATCCACCTGTCTATCCGCTCAATCTTCGAATCGCTTAATTTATACTCATCTCTTTTTTCAGCCTTGATCGTTTCGGTCAAGCTCGTTAGCCTTAAGAAAAGCTCATCAAATCTATTGTCGTAACGGGTCATTCTGGCTCTCGAAATTTCAAATAAACTTAAGTAAATCGTATTATCATTTCCATAGTAATGATCCTGTCCTTCGTTGGAAATAATTACAAGTTCTTTGAGGGTTTGATTAGTCTTTATTCTTGATTTATGCTCGTTATACCATTGTATTTCAGTATCAATAAGGCTCTTTAGTTCATTTTTCCGTGCTTCATCCATCTCCAGTGATGTGTCATCCAAACGCGCTTTCAAAGCGGTGAAATACAAAACCATGACCTCATCCCGTTTGATCAGCATTTTTGCAGTTTCTACCTGAGCTTTCTCCCGGGAAGTCAGCGTGTCAAATTTTTCATACTGGCTTCTGGCAAGCGTATATTCATCATGGGCAACAAGGTATTCGTCATATTTTTTTCTGTAGGCGTTGTAAAGAATTGAAAATTCAGCTCTTGTTGTATTTTGAGCGTACGCGACATTTCCAAAAAAGATGAAGAATAAAACTGCCAAAAGAAAAATCTTTTTCATCATTTTTAATATTACAATATCATGACACCCCGAAGCCATAGCAAAGAAACACTTACTTTTTTCTTACTTTTTGCCCACCTGGTAGGTCTTCAACTATGTAGCCTTTTTTATCCAGTTCCAATCGTATATTATCAGCTTTTTCGAAATCTTTATTTTTCCGATATACTTCTCTTTCTTCAACCAACTTCTTTACAACATCTGTTAGCTCCACTTTTTCCGGTGTATAAGATTCCAAACCCAGTCCGAAGACTTCATCAAATGTTGTAACTAAATCATATTTATCTTCTGAAGGAATATTGCTTTTTAAAGTTTTCCATAAAACCGCCAAAGCATTGGGTATATTCAGGTCTTCACAAAGTGCTTTTCGAAATTCAGTTTGAAATTCCTCTGCTTTGGAAAGTTTTTCATCGGATAAATTCGTTCTAATATTGCTGTTCTTTAAGCCTACTTTTATATTTCGTAAATTTATTAGTGCCTCATTTGCCGCATCAAGAGCTTCAAATGAAAAATTCAAACCCTTCCGGTAGTGGGAATTTAAGACTAAATATCTAAAGGCAATCGGATCATAACCTTTTTCGATGAGTTCCTGAACCGTGACAATATTTCCTAAACTCTTACTGAGCTTTTCTCCTTTTTTACCCAAAAGCCAGGCGTTATGAAGCCAGTAATTTGCGGTACTCTTGCCGAATGCTCCGAAACCCTGCGCTATTTCATTAGTGTGGTGAATTCCGATATGCTCAATGCCGCCGGTATGGATATCAAAATTATCTCCCAGGTACTTTGTCGACATCGCCGTACATTCAATGTGCCAGCCGGGATATCCTTTTCCCCAAGGACTGTCCCACTGCATAATATGATTTTTATTGCCGGTCACCCACAGGAAGAAATCCCAAGGATTCTTTTTTTCCGGATCATCTTCGACATCTTCTCTTTTTTTCTGTTTTGTAAGATCAAGGTTTGCGAACTTTGCATAATCGGTGAACTTTGCCGTATCAAAAACCAACCCTTTATTTGTTTTGTAAGTATATCCATTGGCTTCGATCTTTTTTATCAGATCAATTTGTTCGTTTATGTGTTCAGTTGCCCGGCAAAGTATGTCCGGATCTTTGACATTCAGAAGATGTAAACTATTAGTGAACTGTTTGATATATTTATCTGCCACTTCCCAAACCGTAAGACCTTCTCTCTTTGCTCCTTTTTCCATACGGTCTTCACCGGTATCGGCATTACCTTCATTGTCTCCGGACATGTGCCCGACGTCGGTTATGTTCATCACCCATTTAACCTTCATCCCTAGGAATTTTAAGGATCGGACAAGTAAATCCCACTGAATAAATGCATACATGTTGCCGATATGCTGGTTCCAATATACTGTGGGTCCGCAGGAATAAATACCAACTTCATTCTCTCTGATCGTTTTTAAAACCTCTTTCTTTCGTGTGAGGGTATTGTAAAGCTTAACGGTTTCCATAATTGCTATTCTACATCAGGGCTATCTTCAGGCAAAGAAGAATTTACCTCTTATCCTTATTGCCTATTTCCTAGTACCTATCTTCTACTTCTTTTCGCTTTTCTCTTTTAACTATTAACTAATTTTCTCTTTTCCCTTTTCTCTTTTCGCTAATTATTATTGTTTACTCTTCCTCATCTCTACACTCGATCCTTTCTGACCGGAACCCATTCTTCTTGAAGGTTTGCTTTTGGGGACAACAAATGGTTTTTCCATAGGCGCACCGGGTTCGATAATTTTTCCCATTTTTTTATCAAACTCCTGATTCCTTTGCTCCGTAAGCTGTTCCCGAATTTTACGGTATTTGGCAAGCTCGTCTTCATTTGCCTTGACTCTTTCGATATGTTTTCTTTGAAGCGCAACTTCTTCCTCGTCCGTAAGATCGGGTTTATCCGACTGCATTGCCTCCGCAACCTCTGACGGCTGGTTAACGTCGGTGATATGCGTATCTTCACCTGTGATTTGTGATGAAGTATGCTTCACCATCTCTCCGGATTCTTCTTTTACTTGTTTTTTCAATAAACTGAAAAAATCTTTCGTCTTGTTCTTAAAAATATTCATAGGATCACTTATTAATTACGAATTCAGAACACGAATTTTCACTAACTTCTAATCTCCTATTCCCTACAACCTACTACCTGCCTTCCAAAACCCAATCTCACATTTCCCTTCTTCCTTCAATTGCTTGAGTTAGTGTTACTTCATCAGCATATTCAAGATCAGCCCCCGTCGGAATTCCCATCCCCAGCCTTGTAACTTTCATCTTTTCACTTTTCTCTTTTATCTTCTTGCTAAGGTACATTGCCGTTGCATCACCCTCCATCGTTGGATTCGTAGCGATTATTATTTCATTCAAATTATCCGTATTAAGTTTTATCCGGTCTAAAAGCTGCGGAATGAATATCTCATCAGGTCCGATATTTTCAAGCGGATTAATTGAACCGTGAAGCACATGATATAAACCGTTAAATTTGGACGTTTTATCTATCGCCAAAACGTCCAAAGGTTGTTCAACAACAAGCATTATCGTTTTATCACGTTTAATATCTGAGCAGATTTCACAAGGATCCTCCTCGGTTACGTTTTTACAAATACTGCAAAGAAGAGAGTTTTTCTTAAGTTTTAATAAAGAACCGGCAAATTCTGCCAATTGCTCCTGGGGAACATGCAAAAGATAATATGTCAGGCGTTGTGCTGTTTTCGGACCAATTCCGGGAAGCTTTTGAAATGATTCAGTAAGATCGGTTATAACTCTGGGAATTTTCATAACTACTAATTCTAACAAAATTATCTTGACTTGAAATACTTACCTTACATTGTGTTACGTACACGAAAATGTATAAATTGCTTATAAGAAAATACTATGTTAGTATATCCTGATTAAGTTCACATAAAATATGGCCGAAAAAATATTAAATTATTGTCACCTGAAGAAAACTTGGGGTTGTTCTTTTTCTCAAAAATGTGGAAAACCATACGATTTTGTAGGCGATGGTTGTACTATAGCTGAAACTTATGCTCAATCTGATGTTGAAACATACCTTAAAGAAAAATACTCCGATAATTTCAATAATCATTCGATAATAATTACAATGCCAGATATTTTCACACTTAATGCAACAGCAGATGATGGCAAATTCACATCGGTTGTCGCAAAAGGAGTAAAAACAACAATATCTACTTCATAATCTGGTTTTAAATTATATTTTTTTACAATAATTATTGACCGTTAAAGCTTTTTTAACACTATATCATGTAACATATATCATTATATGTGACATGAGTTAGGCATAAATCGTTATATATTACCGAAAAAATACGTAACAAGTCACACATTATATACATAATAAATTGTTTACATCGGCATAAATATTTTGTATTTTCGTAGTAGCTTGATTTTGTTGCAAGTATAAAGTATATTCCAGCTTAAGATACTGAAATCAAAGCGTACATCCAGACACACCCAATCGTGGTGAAACAGGAAAAGCTAAATCTTGGTCCGAGTCTTTATTGTCAAGAAGAAAATGTACATTGAAAACCCAGGGAATGAACATTGATGATGAAGTGAAACCTCTTTAGGAAATTACCATACATTAAACACAGGAAAAAATAATCACTATCAGACGCTTTAAACCATCCTTAATTCGCAGAGTTTTTAGCTTAATTCGAAGAAAATTCGTGGCCTACATTCCACCCATTCCTCCAAGAAGACCTGACAATCCTCCACCTTCCTGCATCATTTTTTTTGCTGCTTCTTTTTGAATATTTTTATTTGCTTTGTTTATCAAGTCCAATACATCTTTCCTTTCTTCACCATCTACGACAATCTTCGTTACTTCTTGCGCTCCGTTTATCGTCACGCTGTTATCACCAGCATCTTCTGTGTGGTGAAGTTCTTCCAACTTTTTCTTGAGCTGCATAGCCTGCTGACGCATCTTGAGTAATTGCTGTGCTTGTTTAACCTTGTCAAACATATTTTTAGTCTGTAGCGTAAAGCTAACTGCTAATAAAGTCACCTCCTTTACTTACCGAATATTTCTTCGGCGAGTTTAATTATATCTTCATCGTCCGGCTCGGTCAAAAGCACTTCATGATCATCTGGTTTTCCATTTCCCGGTTCTTTGAAATTGTAGCCGGAGTTGCCGTTATTCCCATTAGTAGTAATTCCGGTTTTTGGAGATTTTCTGATATACTCCGGAGCTTTGAAATCATCGGCCGTTTTTCGTAAAGGAGGATCAGTCAAATAGCATTGTACTTTGATTTTTTTACCCAAAATATTTTCCAATGTTTCCTCAAGAAGACTTTTATGCTGAATGCTTTCAAGCTTCTCTTTGTGGAAGCTGTAATAAACTCCCAAAAATAAGCTTTGATCGCTTATTTTCATCGGTTTCGCGGCACGCAATAAAGCTTCCGTGGAAGGATTTTTGGGTCGCACCAAAGTCAATACTCTGGTCCACAAATCATCTCCAAATTCGTCTCCTTCGAAATTCTCCAAACCGGGGTTCTCAATTACTGCTTTTTTTTTACTCTTACTAACCGCTGTTTCGTCTTCAGAAGTATCTCGTAATTCTTCACTAACTTTTGGCTTTCCATTTGCCTTATTGTTGTTTTCCCCATTCCCATTATTCACATTTGACTTTTCGCCATTCACTTTTACCCTTCCCCATTCAGAAATCGCTAATTCCAAAGGTAGCTGTTCAACAACTGCATATGATTGATACACCAGTTTTTCAGCTATTCTATTGATAAGAGATATTATTTCTTTTACTTCAAAACCGGGTATTTTCTCTCCTCCCAAACCGTTTTCAGACAGCAGTGCACCATGAAGACGCTGCATGACTTTATCGGTGATACTTGAAACTTGCATGCCTGAGTTGAGTGCGACTTCTATTTGGTTGATTGCGTTTTTAATATTTCTTTCCGATAAATTCTCAAAAAACTTAACCAAATTGAATTTGATATTGTTAGTGAGATACTCAATGACCTTTTCCGGATCAATAATAATACCCTCGTTCACAAGCTGTTCCAAAATTTTCTTGGCATCCCGGAATGAGCCGTCTGAGTATTCGGCAACTGTTTGCAAAACCTCGCTGCTCGCTTTTATTTTCTCTTTATCAATAACCTGCTGTAGCGATCCGACTAATTCCTCTATTTTCGCCTTCGTAAAATTAACGATGGCAGTTCGCGACCTAATTGTTTCAATTAACTTTTCGGGATTGGTCGTTGCCAAAATAAATATAACGTGGGACGGGGGTTCCTCAAGTGTTTTAAGAAGGGCGTTTGATGCTTCCGTCGTAAGCATGTGGGCTTCGTCAATTATGTACACCTTCTTATTGGCTTTAGCCGGAGATAGTTTCACAGCATCACGAAGCGTGCGAACATCATCGATACCCCTGTGTGATGCAGCATCCAGTTCGATAACATCAATATTCGTTCCTTGAGTAATTGATTTGCATTGTTCGCATTCGTTACAGGGATTTTCAAGTCCTTTACCTCTTTTTTTTACATCTTTTGATTCGCAGTTAACAATCTTTGCCAAAATCCTTGCGGCAGAAGTTTTACCTGACCCCCTTGGTCCGCAAAATAAAAGGGCATGGGGAATTGATCCGGATTTGACCATATTCTTAAGAGTATTTCGGACGTTTTCCAAATCCAAATCATCCAAATTCTGGGGTCTGTATTTTAAATATAAAGTAGTCACAGTTTTGTTAGATAGTTACTTAGTTAACTAGTTTATTGTTTTTCGTATCTCGTTTCCCGTATTACGTATAACTTGTCGCTTGTTACCACTTTCTGTTGTCTCTTTTCCTTTTGGTTACAATCTATTTCTTCTTTTATCTTTTCGCTTTGTACTTTTCTCTATGAATTAATTCATTTATGGTGTTTCCCCATCAAGTGCCTGGCGCCATGCGTTGCCAGGTCGATTAATTTTTTCTTTATGGCAACCCCTTCGAGACGCGACTCCTCAACCGCCTTTTTATAACATATCACAATGTCGCCGAGTTGTGACACCCCTTCCGGATATTCAAAAGGCGCTTTCACTTCAGTTGAGGGGAATGAAAGAACATTGTGAACCTTGTTCTTTTCATTAAGATACAGCTCGGCAATCCCAACCATTGTCTTTTCATCCACAAAACTTATATTTACTTCAGCATTATTTTTCAAACCCAGTCTGATTAACTCGTTTTTAACGGATTCAATCAAATCATTCCGGGGAATCAAATAATCAGCGCTCTTACTTAATCTGACTTCAAGCTTCATCAATGCTCCTTTCATAATTATGACATCCTCCCCCGAGCCAAGTCTGACTTGGTTGTCGAGTTTGACTCGATCAGACTCGGTGGTTTTCTTGAATGCTGTTATGACATCCTCCTCATTCTTACGAATGGGGTTTCCTTTAAAGGAGGAGACATATCAGAATCCAATTCATCCCACGAGCTCACGCTCGGTGTATTCTTGTGTTCTGCTATAAAAGTACACTTATTAGAAGAAGTTTTATAGTACTACTTTAAAAGTTTTTCTTTAGCTAATTCCGATATTTTCCTTCCATCCGCTGCTCCTTTGGTTTTTTCCAAAACAAGTCCAATGACACGACCCATATCACGCATCTCGCTGGCTCCTGTTTCTGAAATTACCTCATCAACAATCTTCCTAAGTTCATCCTCACCCATCTCCGTCGGTAAATATTCCAGAAGGATTTTGAGTTCAGCTTCCTCTTTATCAATCTTGGACTGAACATTTGCTGGATCTTTTTCAATAAGCTTTTTATACTCTTCAACCGTATCGCGTCTTTTTTTAACTTCTCTTCGGACTACCGCTAACTCTTCTTCTTCAGAGAGTTCGTGCTGTTTTGCAATAAATTCATAATTAAGAGATGAAGATAACATCCTAAGAGTTGTCAACCGAAGCTCATCCTTAGCCCTTAATGCATCCGCAATTTGATTGTTAATTGTACCTTTTATCATAAAAATATTTTACAAAAATACTAATTCTATTTAATATTTTGTTTAATTTTCTCCACAATTTCTTTCATTTCATTTTCGGTGAAAAATTCAAATTTTTCTGTATCGATCACTGTTCCATGAAGGTCATTTTTGTATCTTGGAATTACTCTAATGTGCGCATGCGGAACTTCCCATCCCAAAGTTAAAAAACAAAGCCATTCCGCGTCAAAAGCTTTTTGCACCGCAAGACCCACTTTTTTTGCAATTTCAAAATACTCTCCAAATTCAGGAACGTCATAAGTCCACCTGTAATGATCCTTTGGAACCACCAGACAATTGCCTTTTGTCAGGGGTTTGATATCCAAAAAAGATATGAATTTTTCATTTTCATAAACTTTGTATGATGGCACTTCACCCTTAACTATTTTACAAAAAATACAATCCATGTTATTTTTTTTCAATGTCATTAACCCCGGATAACAAATGAAAGGATAAATGGTTAACAAGTTCTGCACTCCCTGCGTATGTCGTTAAACGAAAACCGTCCAGCTTCAACTTCGTCGAGATGTTTGTTATCATTTTCCGTACATCTTCCCAAACATATGTTTCCAATTCCGTTACATCTTTAATATGATCTTTCGGAATTATCAGATAATGTACAGGGGCAAGAGGTCTGGCTTCTTTGATAAGAACCACTCTATCATTCTCCATTTCAACATTTGTATCTGTTTCTCCTGTTACAATTTTACAAAAAATACAATCATCCATATCAGTCTAAGTATAAAATCCATATACCAGAAGAACAAGCGGCTAAATTGTGTTTCCGTGCCCACCCAGTAGTTGGGAGTTTTGTAGGTCAGTATTAATCACTACCTTCAATTAGATTAACAATTTTGGAAGCTAACTTGTCCGGGTCGTGGCGGATCAGGCTTCGCATAAGTTTGTCGCTTTCGGGTTTTTCATAAACTTTTTTTGAAATAAGGTTTGCCCGGATAACTTTTACACCATTTCCGTTTCGTAAATCATCTTCCACAGGATAAGCCTTTTCACTTTTATACCGTGAAAGAATGTTTTTCGGAATCGTTTTACTTTTATTAACCAAACAATAATCCACCACCCCGGATTCAAGATATTTTTCTAATTCTTTCAAAAAATCCGAAGTTTTGAAGCCTGAAGTTTGTCCGTATTTTGTCATAAGATTTACAATGAATATTTTTTTCGCATCTGAATATATAACCGCTTTTGCAACCCCCTGGATTAAAATGTTTGGAAGTATACTTGTGTACAAATCCCCGGGACCGAAAATAATGTAATCAGCTTCGGAAATCGCTTTAATTGCTTTGGGGTTGACAGTTGCTTCAGGAAAAACCTCAAGATCGATAATTTTATATTTCGCAAGCTCATCATCCGGTTCGTCAATATCGCGTTCTCCAAGAACCTGTTTACCGTTTGAATAGCGGGCTACAAGATGGGTCTTGTCAAACGTAACCGGAATAATATTTCCTTTCACGTCCAAAAATTCACACGTTTTTTCGATAGCAATTTGCTGATCGGAATAGATATCGGCAAGTGCCGCCATGAAAAGATTCCCGAACGTCATACCGGAAATTCCGGTTCCGGAACTGTAGCGGTAAGTAAAAAGCTTTCGCAGCAAATCACCGGGTTTTTCTTCCGATAGCGCGACCATGCACTGACGAAGATCAGAAGTTGGCAGAAGTCCGAATTCATCACGGATGATACGGTTACTTCCTCCGTCATCCATCATTGAAACGATTACAGAAAGATCAAGCTGGGGATACTTTTTTAATCCTGAGAGTATCGTGAATGTTCCCGTTCCGCCACCAACAACTACCACTTTTTTCCTGCGTTTTAAATTATTCACTTTCAACTCTTTAATTTGGTCAGCAATTCGTCATAAGAAAGAATTGATGAATCTTTATCTTCTCTTTTTTTGAATTCAAACTTGTCTTCGGTCTTTTCTGAAACAACAACCCGCACCGGAATTCCGATTAAGTCGCAATCGGCAAATTTTTCACCGGCAGAAATATCCCTATCGTCCCACAACACTTCGATTCCGTCATCGGTTAATTTTTTATATAAATTTTCAGCCTTTTTCTCGACTTCACCGTTATCTTTTCCACCTATTTGAAGCAAATGGACATCAAATGGTGTAACAACCTTAGGCCAAATTAATCCGGAGTCATCGTGAAATACCTCAGCAATTGTTCCCAGTAACCTGGTGACGCCAATTCCGTAACTAGCAAAATATACTAATTTCTTTTGTCCGTCCTTGTCGGTGAAGCCTACGTTCATTTTTTCGGCATACTTCTTATTCCCGAAAGGAAAAATATTTCCCACCTCTATAGCTCTTTTTTCCTCATAATCCATAAGGTTTTTGTCAAAAACTTCCTTATTAATTGCTTTTTTTGTACCTTTTTGAATATAAATTGTATCTTCGCCGGCGTCGGCAACAACCTGGAATTCCCGTGTTCGATTCTCTGTAAACACACCGCCGGCAGCCTCAGTTATATAAGTTTCAAAACCAATCCTCTCAAAAACTTTCATATAGGCATCCGAAACCATTTCATAAAATTCTTTAAGGTCTTCTTCCGTCGCATGGGCGCTGTACAAATCCTTCATTAAAAATTCTCTACCCCGCAAAATTCCGCCTGTAGGACGGGGTTCGTTTCTGAATTTTGTCGAAAAGTGGTAAATGGCAACCGGAAGATCAGTGTAGGAATTTATATGCTTACGAAGAAGATCCATCACAATCTCTTCGTGCGTAAATGACAATGCAAATTCTTTATCCCTGGAATCTTTCAACTGATACATCACTTCCGATGCACTATCCCATCTGCCGGTTTCATTCCAAATATCCTTCGGATGCATCAAAGGCATCAGCATTTCCTGCGCTCCTATTGCGTTCATTTCTTCACGGATAATCTTTATAATTTTATCGATAACTTTCCACCCCAAAGGAAGAATGGTCCAGGAACCCGCCATCAGCTGATCGATAAAGCCTGCCCTGACCAAATACTTGTGGTTGGCACTTACTGCGTCTTTCGGAGCATTTTTTATTGTTTTCGGAAAAAGTTTTGATTGTTTCATATAAAAAAACGGCTTATTTTTTGTTTGACAGCTTAAAATATATCAAATTATTAACATAAAAGCTAAGTATAATAAAATCTTAATTGTATTTTAAATCAGTAAAACCTATGACATCCTCCCCCGAGTCAGACTCGGGGGTTTCCCTAAGGAGGATGACATACCGTGCCCGCCGGCAGGCAGGTCTGAGTTCAATTCATCCACGCCCTAAAGGGTGTGGATTTCTTGATTTCTGTTATAATATCGAAATCTATATGTCTGAATTTGTTCCACCCGTAAAATGCAAGGGGCCTTTAAATAGTTTCCTGGAAGCCCGGGAAGCCACGGTTACCACGACAAAAGATCCTAAAAGACGTCTGGTGGGTTGTTGTGAAACCTTTTCATTAACAAACGGAGATGTTTACTGTTTCTCCGGAAGCATATTTCATGGAAACTTAAGTATTAATACAAAAATCGAATTTGTTGATGGCCAACTCAATAGTGAAGATGCAAAACAATACAATTTAAAAATATGTATCCATGCTCACCCAAGGTAACACACAGATTTCTACTCACCACTCATCATCACCTCGTTTAAATAACCTGAAAAACCCACTCTTCGGATAGTTATGACTTCCTTAATTGTCACCAAAACCATCAGCCCTACAAGGATAACCATCGCAACGCCATGGATAGCTGCTTCTACTTTCGGAACAATTTTTCTACCGAATAATTTCTCAATTAAAATGAATAAAAGCCGCCCGCCGTCAAGTGCGGGAATCGGAAGAATATTCAAAATTGCCAAGTTTATGGAAACTACCCCCAATAGACTTATCAGAGGTAATATCCCGGCTTTTCTCGTTTCATCTGTTATCACATAAAGCCCCGCCGGTCCGGCCAAACCTTTTGGCACAATTCCGCTGAAAAGATTTTTTATGAGTTCAAAGAGAGAAAGTGCGATTGACGACCCCCAAAAGAAAGCTTCCTGAAATCCATAGTAAACTCCCAAGAATGGCCTTTGCCAGATTGGCGGAAAATACGTTTCATAAGGAGTTGAAATTACTATCCCCAAAGGTCCCTGGCCTTCTGGATACTCGCTCCTTGGAGTAATCTTAAACACTTTCGATTCTTCCGAGTTTTCAGGCAACAGTGTCAATGATATTTCCGATCCTTTGAATTTTGCTACTTCTTCAATAAAAAGTTTTTCGGAGGTTACCTCCACATAATTAACTTTCTTAACAATAGAATTTTTCGGTAGTTGCGCATCCGAAGCGGGCGTCCCGGGAGCAACATCGATTATGGTTACATTATTACCCGGTTTTGGAATCCCCTGAACGCTGTAAATTATAGAAAAACACACTATCCCTAAAATCAGGTTCATTATTACACCCGCAGTTATCACTTTTACTTTTGTAAAGCTTTTTTGGTTTATAAAAGCGCGTTTATGGTCGGTTACTCCATCTTCGGTCAGCTCACCATGTAGCCGGACAAATCCGCCAAAGAGAACTGGATAAATTGAATATGTCGTTTCGCCGATTTTTTTTCCGAATATTTTTGGTGCAAAAGGAAGCCCCAACCCGAATTCCTCCACCAAAATACCGCTTTTTTTTGCAACAATGTAGTGTCCGAATTCATGCACCAAGACCAATATGGACAAAACAATAATAAATGTAAGAATTGACGCAAACATACGTTAAGAGTTTACCATTTATAATTCGAAATTACAGTTTAACAATTAAAAATCAATCTTGCACAATCAAGAAATGAATTACCTCAATTGAAATAATTTATGCTTTCGTATCTCTTAAAAATAAAATTATATACTTAAAATTAACTTAACCGGGACTGAAGTTTGGTAACTATTTAATATTTCTCCTTGATTGATTTCGTGCGATTCTAATCCTATATTATAGTTGCAGAAGTTCCTGCTTTTTCTTTTCTCCAACTGTATTTATTTTTTCAATATATTCATCGGTTAAATCCTGAACTTTTTTCTCAGCAGCAAATTTTTCATCTTCACTGATTTCTTTTTCTTCAAACGACTTTTTGACATCGCGCATAGCCTCACCCCTGACTTGTCTCACCATCACACGTCCGCTTTCAAGTTTTTGAGAAAGAAGTTTTACATATTTTTCGCGGTCTTCAGTAGTAAGAGGTGGAAATGCAATTCTCAAAATCTGACCGTCTATTGACGGATTCATTCCGACATTTGCTTCCAGAATTCCTTTTCTAATTTCGCCAATGATTGATTTATCCCAAGGGTCAATAACTATAGTTTGTGCGTCGGGAGTGCTGGTTGTTGCCAGTTCCTGAATCCGTAGCTTCTGTACCCCTCCGTAAACGACAACTGATAGATCTTCAACAAGTGCGGGGGTGGCTCTTCCTGTTCTAATGGAGGCAATATCTTTTACAATCAGGTCAACGATGTCCTGCATTTTCTTGCTTGTATTTGCATCGTCCATAATATCTATTATAACGTATTTTCAAAATTGTTAACTCTTATTTGAAAATTTACGATAGCGTTTGAAGAAACCGACTAAACTGATTATTTTTCTCCCAAAGAAATTTGCATAACCCTACCCAAAACTACATTTTCACCGGTTTTTGCAATTACCTCTTTCAAAAGATCTGAAATCTTTTTTGAAGGATCCTTTATAAATTCCTGATCTAAAATATCTTTCTCTCCCATGGAAGCGACTTGCATAGCAATATCTTTACCGAGTTGTTGAAAAAGTTCATTTTTTGCGACAAAATCTGTTTCGCAAAAAACCTCAGCGATACCTATAACTTTTTGTGTGTGATGGACATACGATGATAAAATTCCGGCTTTAGTCTCTCTACCTGCTCTCTTTTGGGTTTTTTCAAAACCTTCTTTCCGAAGAATCTCAATTGCCTTTTTAATATCGCCTTTCTGCTCTTCCAAAACCGCTTTAGCCCTGATCACAGGAGATCCTGTTTCTTCCTTAACTTTACGGATATCATCCGCACTTATTTTTACAGCCATATCAATTTTATGAGTTTATTTACTTTTGGTTTTTTTTGTTTTGACCTTTGTGTTTGTTTTTGCCGGCTTACGCTTGCTTGGAGTCTTTGCTTTTTTTAGTACTACCTTTTCGACAACATCCTTTTTAACCGCTTTTTTAACGATATCGCTTTTTTCTTTTATATCACCTTTTTTACCTTCTTTTATGGCTGCGGACACAAGGTCAAGTACGTATTCAATTGCTTTTTTCGCATCGTCATTCATTGGAATCGGATAATCAACAAGGTTCGGATCAGAATTTGTATCAACAATACCGATTGTTTCCACTCCCTTGACGCTTGCTTCACGTACGGCGCCCCTTTCCTTGCGGATATCGATAATAAATACTAAGTCGGGAACTTTTGTCATGTTTTTTATACCTCCGAAGAACCTTTCCAACCTTTGAATTTCACGCTCCATCAGAAGTTTTTCTTTTTTTGTATATGTATCATATTCTCCGCTGGCAAGACCTTTTGAGAGCTTCTCCAATTTATCGCTGGACTTTTTAACCTGCTCGAAATTGGTAATCGTCCCACCCAGCCATCTTTCATTAACATACGAAACTCCTGCATCCTCAGCAACGCTTTTGATTTTATCTTTTATCTGTTTTTTTGTTCCGAGAAGCACGATCGTTTTACCTTCATTAGCGGATTTACGAAGTACATCAAGTGCCTCCCCGAGACACTCCTTTGTTTTTATCAAATCAAAAATATGAACTCCGTTTTGGGATGAATGAATGAATTTCTCCATTCTGGGATTCCAACGTTTGACCTGATGCCCAAAATGAGCTCCTGTTTTGACCAATTCTTCGAGTGAAATGTCGATTGTCATATAAAATTATTTAAGCTAAGTTTGAAATACAAAAAGTTTATCAAAAACCTTCTTGTGTTCGCCTCCTTATTTCATCCACCGGTCTTATAGCTTCAGGAGGCCAGACCGATGTGTTTTATACTTTGGGTATTTTATACCACCTGATTGACTTTAACAATAGCCGTCAACTTGTTTTTTTAACATACCATGCCGAGACTTTTGTGTCACCTATATAAAAATGGCCGCTTTTTTGATCTTCAGCTATATTTATCTTTTGTAAACATTCAGTGGGATCAGGATCAAACGGATCGGTTTGAAATACACTGTACAATTCATTATTATCTTCATCTACTCTTTCCACTACAACACCTTCTCCTCCTCCCAAATTTATCACACGGCTTTCACCGGGGGTCAAAGTCTCATTATTAATCCGAATATCGCCTTCTATTTCCACTCTAATAGGTGACATGTCATTATTATAGGAATTTTTCCATAAATATCAACTTTCAAAGAGCGTTAGTTTGAAGAATATCTATTTACCTGCTTCCAAGACTTTCTGCAACATTTTCCATTAAACATGCAATTGTAACTGGTCCGATTCCACCCGGCACCGGTGATACAAATGAAGCTTTTGTGTAGGAGTTTTTTTCAATGTCGCCATCTGGTGAACCAACGTCCAAAAGGATAACGCCTTTTTTAATCATTTCTTTTTTAATTAAACCGGGTTTTCCGGTACAACTTATTATCACATCAGCAGTTTGGGTAAATTCCGAAATATTTTTTGAATTTATATCAAGCTCTATTAATTTTATTGTTAAATTATTAAACTTCTGCGTTTTTAATTTTCTTACTAAAGGCTTTCCAACCATACCAGTCGCACCAACAACACACACGGTACAAGGATTGTCCTTGAGCGTTAGTCGTACAATATTTAAAGAAAATTCAAATACTTCAAGAATTGCTTTTACCGTCGGATGTATATATAGACTGTCTTCACGAAGTCCGTCGACATCTTTTTTCGGATCAATTGAATCTATTATTTTCTTTTTATCTTCTTCTAAAAAACTGTCAGGCAGAGGCAGCTGTACCATTATCCCATTTACAGTTTTATCAGTATTTAAATTTTTAATAAGATTAATAATTTCATATGTGCTACTTCTCAGACTTAAACTGACAACTTTTACTTCAATTCCAACCTCTTCTCCCCTTTTCTTCTTTAGGTCCAAATAAAGTTTACTTCCCGGATTATCTCCCACTATTAACGAGGCTAATTTAAGCTTGATACCGGATTTTTTGAACTCGTCAACGCTCGGTTTGAGTCTTACTAGCTTTTCCTGAGCAAATTTTCGGCCGTCAAAGATATAGGGATTAGTTTTCATCCTGATATATTATAACAGCGTTCAAGATAACAACCGAGTTAGGCTAAGGCGAGAAACTTTAACAAAATCCCTATCAACAGTCACGCTAAAACAAATTAAGGATAGGAACATTTATCGGGAAATTGTATTATATAAACAAGAATCGGGGTGGTTAAAAATGTACAAGGTACAGAAAAAAGACGGAAGTTTAGAGGAATTTGATAGATCAAAAATTATCAGCGGCCTAAAAAACGCAGGAACATCAGACGAAGAGGCTGAAAAAGTGGCAACTGAAATAGAAAACTGGCTTCCTACCGCGGCTGTTGACGGAGTAGTCAACTCGCTTGATATAAGAGTAAAGGGGCTTGAAGTTTTGAAATTGGTAAATCCTGAAGTAGCAAGTAAATTTGAAAGTTTCAAAAAGCCCTCTGAAGATTAAATTCCGAGAATTGGTTTTTTCGATAGAAGATTTAAAAATTTAAAGGGAAAGCCCTACAAAGAGATTTTACTTTGAGTGATATATCGGAAAGAAATTTGTCCTTCATAATCGAATCCTTATACTTTTTAAGGAGTTCGTTCCTTTCATCTTTATTCTCGGAAAGCGTTTGTTTTCCGATGTGCTTTACAACTTCATCTATCCAATCCGAAATCTTGTCGATCTCGGGTTCTTTCATCCCCCTGGTTGTAATCGCCGGAGTCCCGAGGCGTAAACCGGATGGATAATAAGGCGAGCCTGTGTCATAGGGCACGGTATTTCGGTTTACAACTATACCCGCCGCCTCCAGTGCCCAGGCAATAAACCAACCGTTTACATTTTTATTCCGCAAATCCACCAATACCAAATGTTTATCAGTTCCGCCACTAACAATATCGTAACCTTTATTCTTAAGATTTTGTGCAAAACGTTGTGCATTCAAAACTACCTGCTTGGCATATTTTTGAAACAATTTACTCTGAGCTTGCCGAAGTGCAATCGCAATTCCGGCAATCGTATGAATATGCGGTCCGCCCTGAAAACCCGGAAATATTGATGCATCAACCACATCAATCAGCTCTTTCCTGGCTATTATAATTGCACCTCTTGGACCTCGGAGAGTCTTATGAGTCGTCATCGTCACAACATCCGCATGCGGAAAAGGTGAAGAGTTAACCCTTGCTGCAATCAGTCCTGCTTCATGAGCAATATCAGCCATGTAATACGCATCCACTTTCTTTGCTATTTCTCCCAAACGTTTATGGTCAATATCCCGGGGATAGGCAGTACCTCCCGATATAATCAGCTTCGGTTTAAAACTAGTTGCTTGTTTTTCGATTTGATCATAATCAAAAACTTTTGAATTCTTGTCAACGTGGTAGAAATCAACATTCCAGATTTTGGAAACAAAGGTCAATTTTTTATCACCATACTGCCAGCCATGTGATAAATGCCCCCCATCGGGGAGATACATAGCCATAATTTTGTCACCCGGATTCAATAGTGCATTGTATACTGCAACATTTGCCGGAGAACCGGAATATGGTTGAACATTCGCTGCCCATTCTGTGTCCTTTAGTCCGAAGGCCGTAAGTGCCGCCTTTTCCGCCTCAAACTCTATCTCATCTACTATTTCATTCCCCTGATAGTATCTTTTACCGGGTTGTCCTTCCGCATACTTATGCATCAGTACCGACCCAACCGCACTTCGAACTTCAGGGTAAGTGTAATTTTCGGAGGGGATCATCATCAATGTCTCTTGCTGCCTGATTTCTTCTTTTTTTATTAGCTTTATTATTTTATCCATAGCACCACTTGATTATAATCAATATCTCCGCTCATTGCGAAACGCGGACCCTTCCCTAACTATTCGACCTTCCGGCATCTCCAGTACCCTACGTACCTCATTAAGAATTAAATTGTGTATTTCCTCTCTGGTTTTAAGCTCGCCACCATTAACCCCGGAGCAATCTATTTCTACAACACCGGGATAACGTTTTGCCAATTCCAGATATACTGCAGACACTTCTCTTTGATAATCAAGGTTATCTTCCTGGATATCTTTTTTTATTCCACCCAAATATGCTCGGGTTGATTTTTCTTCAATAAGCCTTTGGCTAATCTCAGGAGGAACCGTTAAAATTATATTCAGATCCTCTTTCGGGATTCCGTATATTCCGTACTCAAGTGTTTGTAAAAATCTTTCAAATTCATCCCTTTTATCGCGATGCAGTTTTGCCGATTGGTGTGCCACGTTTGATAAAAAATACCGATTAGCAATTACAATTTTTCCCTCATCTTTAAGAGCTGATATTTTTTCTTTTGCCTGCCATCTGTCTCCTGCGAAAGTTAATGAAGCAAGGTATGAATTAACATCGTTTAATGAGCCAAACTCACCTTTCAAAAATCGTCCGACAAGAGCGCCAAAAAAAGTAGTCTCATATTGGGGAAAATCGAACATTTCGACGGGATAACCTTCCCGTTTCAATGCTTCATTCAACATATCCGTCTGGGTTTTCTTTCCCGTACCATCCGCTCCCTCAACAACGATAAACTTCCCTTTATTTTTCATTAAAATAAATATCTAATTTCAATATTTATACCAATCTTTCTTCTTTATACTTATCCAAACTCCAATTGTAAACTGGCTTTCCACACCAACGGTCTCCTTCCGGACATCTTGGTCGCACCCCCGCCCGCTGACGAACCCCGCATGGCGCCAATAGCATATTTTTTAAATCGGGCAAAACCTTTCCAACCTGTTCGACTTGTTCAACAGATATAAAAAAGATCTCTTCCTGTGCCAGGTAACAAAGCCTTTGCTTCCAGCGATGCAGCCAGTCAAATAAATCACCCGACTCGACAACGCGAAGAGTTGATGCATTTGGCAGGAGTAGCAATGCATATTCCCGAGGTATTCCGGCATCAATTGCTTTTTCAACGTTTGTAAATATTGTCCTCATTGTTTCATCATAAACATCTCTCAGTGCGGGGTTTTCCCGAATAATCATCGGGGTCATATAATCTCTCCGGCCGTCATAGATTTCATTTATAGCCGGAGTTGCACCGGGAGTTCTTCTGTGCCTTTGTCTTTGAGAATCCGCTGTGTGCGATAACTTTGTTGCGAAAGTTAAGCTAACACTTCGTAAAGACGAGGTTGCCGGATCCAACATGCCGGTTTCAAAAACATCCGCAAGTAATCGATTGTACTTCGGATCAGCCAAATTTCTAATTACTTCATCGTCGGAAATCTGATCACTTCCGGTACCATGAGTATTGCGTAAAGAGTACAGTAGAACTTGCCGAAGATCAGTTGGGGAAGAAATTAATGCCGATGAAAAATCCCCTAATCTTTTATCAAATTCATTTTTATATTTATTCACACCCCCCGAGGTGTCGTGCTTTTCGTAAGAATCGGGTAATGGTATCTCTTTTAATATTGTAGGGTCGTAGGCCGCAACTTCCTGAATCATTTTCCCGATAATAAATTTTCCTTCATCAGACACATGACCCATTTGGGAAGCCTTAAACAAGCGCGCCAGTTGGATTGTATTTAAAGTATGATAGTAAGTAGTCAATTGACCAATCGGAAGGACATAACGCGCCACCTCTTGTGCAACCTTCTTCCCTTTTGATTCCAACCTTTCCTTTGTAGAATCAACTTTCCAACCTCCCTTTGGATACATCTCTACGATCCGTCGATCCGCTTCGGGGTGCAATTGTTTTAATAGTCCAAAGTAGGCTTGATTCGCGAAGTTGGCAGAGTTCAGATACAATTGTTTTTGGTCTTGGGTCAAATCCGTAGGCAATAAAAAGCTACCTTCTTTTGCCTCAACATATCTTTGACTTTGTTGTTCCGAGTTGTAGAAGGGATGAGAATGAAAAACATCATGTGTAACACTTCTAGTAGCTCCAACAATTCTCCAAGTTAAGTGCTGATGCATCCTTGTTGTGTGGTGTCCTGCCTCTAATGTACTATCGGCAACACTTTGGGATTTATCATCGTCTCGTTTTTTCATTACGGTAACTCCCGGTGCATAACACTGGAATGCGGTTGTCACTGCAATGTCTCTTGCTCCAATTATTTCCTGACTATCTGGTATTCCTGAAATTAAGGACAATTTTATTTGCGGAGGGTTTTCAAACTTTTTTCCTAATCCAACATATTCAGATACCAAGTCTTCAACTTGGTTCTCTTTGTAATTTTCCCGTTGATATTCAGATGACATTTAATTTTTTGGCGGCAGGAAAATTGTTAAAATTATTAACCACTGCAACTAACTTGTCAATGTCCTCATACCACTTATCTTTAAGGTTTTGTAAATAATGTTTTAATATTTGGACCAGGTAAATATCCGGCATTTTGCAATCTGAAACGACAATTTTGTCTGATCCTTTCCGAAGTACCCGGATTAGCCAGCTGACTTTCAAGTTCTCTCCTATCGATAAAATCAACATATGCAAAACGCACTTTTCTTCCGTCCGGAAATATTTCAATATTCTCAAATTCTATTTTTTCAATTGCCACAAATGTTCATTACTCCTTATACGCCCTATCTATAGGTGGTAAATCACTGTGTTTAACACCATCGTCATGTTCATGATGCATACATCCTACAACGTCGTGATAAGTATTCCCATGATCGGGGCATCGTTTTATTTCCCATCCATCAGGTGGATTTTCCTCCTTTGTTAATTGACCGCGAAATAATGCCAATTCTCCTTTTCGCAAATATCCGCCTCGAGTAAGTAGTTGGAGTTCCCGAAGCCGTTCCTCGATGGGAAATTTTAAAACCGGTTTTTGACCATTAAAGCCAAGTATATTTCGTAAAGGTTCGGGGTCAAAGTCGCCGCGATACAAAAAATTTACTTTTATTTTTTTTTCCAGACTTTCAATTTCAATTCCCACTTTAACTATTATGTTTTGATTTTCGAATCTCAGGAATTAATTTTATTGATCCGATTTCCTCGCCGGAACTGCTTGCAGTAAATTTCACACCGGACTTTTCTAATGCTCGTCTCTCAGCTTCAGCTTGCCAATGAGGTACTTCTTTACCCAACCTCTGAAGATCATATGCAGAAACGTTTGTTGGAGATTCATACTCACATGGTTGTTTTTCAAAAATCGGATTATCAACTGACATCTCTTCAAATTAAAAAACATTTCCCATATTGTCAATCATCAAAACTCTCTTCTACGTCATGTAACATATATCATTATATGTTACATGATATAGTAAATTGTCTAAATTTGTATTTGTTTAATAATACATTCCCTTAAATGGAACTGACTTATAAAGATAATAAAAAAACTAGTGTTTATTATAAGTTACTAAACTTGTTTCTCTTTTTTAGCCGCTGTGACTCTTCCGCCCTGCCATTGGCCCCGATACAAAGTCCCTCCTGCCTTAACTTCATAAAATAATATGTGTACAATCCTTGCACCTAGTTCTATTTCTACTCTGGATTTTCCGGAATTAAACAAGGTAAACGATAGCTTACCCGAATATCCTGGTGCAATATTACCTCCGCTTAAGATAATCCCGCTTCGATAAAGAGTACTTCTAAGCCACAAATTCGCGGTGATGTTACCGGGTAAATTAAGACTTTCCATTGTTGTAACCACAAACTGATCACCGGGTTTAATAATAATTGATGTTTTTTTTGATTCTTTATAATTTTTTACTAATTTCGATTTCGGAGTATATCTTTCTTCAATTCCCAAAAAAGCATCTCCTTCGATCCGATAAACTTCACCCAGCCGCAAGTCAAAGCCTGCCCCTTCGGGATTTGTGAGCTCGCGACCGGAGAGGTTTTCTACAAGTTTTATTGATTTAACCAATTGAAGTAACTTTTTTGGTCCTATTATCATTGGATTAACTTTGTTTAGAGGTTTCTTTAGTTAGCTTTTTTACTCTCTCAGGTTTTCTCCAGCTGGCCCACTTACACTTCGGGTAACGGCTGCATCCGAAAAACCTTTTTCCTTTTTGTGTCTTTTTGATAATAACGTCGCCTTTTTTACAATCGGGACATTTCATATGAGCTTTTTCAACATATTTTTCCGTGTGTCTGCAATCGGGAAAATTCGAACAGGAAATAAACCTGCCGAAACGTCCAATCCGAATTACCAACTCTCCATCTTTACAATCGGGACATTTCCGGCCAAGTTTCTCGGCTTCAATTTTCACCCTTTTTGCTTTTTTTTCAACATCTGCCAATTTCTTCTCGAATGGTCGGTAAAAATCCCCAATCGACTCTTTCCATTTTTCTTCACCGTTTGCAATATCATCAAGCGAGTTTTCCATATCTGCCGTAAATTTATATTCAAAAACATCAGGAAAATTCGTAATTAAAAAGTCATTTACAGCAATTCCGACCGGAGTTGGTTTGAATCGCCCTTCAATTTTTTCAACATAACTTCGTACCTGGATTGTTGAAATAGTCGGAGCGTACGTTGACGGCCGGCCTATCCCCAAACTTTCCAGAGTTTTAATAAGCATCGCTTCTGAATATCTCGCCGGCGCTTGCGTGAACTTTTGCTCAGATATCACATCGATCAGAGTAAGAAGTTGGTCTTTGACAACTTCGGGTAAGTTAACAACATCATCCTCAGAGGATTTTGATCCTTTATAAAGTTTCTTCCATCCGTCGAATTTCATTATCGCTCCCCTGGTCCGAAGTAAATATGACTTTGAAGAAGCAACCTCTTTCTTTGCTTCGACATCTATTGTAGTTTCATCGTAAACACTATCTGACATTTGACACGTGACATACCTTTTCCAAATCAGCTCATACAATCTTTCCATATCGCTGGTAAATTTGGCATTTCCATTTCCGCTTGTAATACTGACGTTTGAGGGGCGAATAGCTTCATGCGCCTCCTGCGCAACTTTTGATTTTGTTTTGTAGAAATTCGGACTTAATGGCAGATACTGCTCACCGTATTCCTTTTTAATAAAACTTCTGGCTTTTAAAACAGCTGATGCCGCAAGGTTGGTTGAGTCCGTACGATGGTATGTAATTAATCCCTGTTCGTAAAGACTTTGTGCAATGCTCATGGTTTTTCTTGAAGACCACCTGAACACTCTCGCTGCCGCTTGAGTTAATGTGGAAGTGGTATATGGAGGGTATGGATGTTTATGGACTTCTTTTTTCGTAACCTCTAAGATTCTGTAAGGAAATACCTTCAAATCGGTAACAACCGATTTTGCTGTTTCACCGTCACCAACCTCTGCGGGTTTTCCGTTAATTTTTAGTAGTTTCACCCTAAAAATATCTTTTTTGGGTGCATCGATACCACTTACATCTGAAAATATTTCCCAATACTCAACCGGCTTGAAAGCAGAAATTTCTCTTTCGCGTTCAACGATCAACCGAACTGCCACACTTTGGACACGACCTGCCGAAAGTCCCCGTCTGACTTTCTTCCATAAAAGAGGAGATAATTTATATCCTACCAATCGATCTAAAACACGCCTGGCTATTTGTGCATTCACAAGATGCTGATCAACTTTTCGCGGGCTACCTATCGCTTCCTCTACTGCTTCTTTGGTAATTTCGTGAAAAACTATCCTTTTTATTTTATCCTCCGCAACAAACTCTCCAACAATTTCTTCAACATGAGAGGCAATTGCTTCTCCCTCTCGATCAGGGTCAGTGGCAAGATAGACAATATTTGCTTTTTTTGAGGCTTTTTTAAGAGTCTCAATAACATCAGTTTGTTTTGCAACGACAATATATTCAGGTGTGAAATTTTTTTCGACATTCACACCCAACGTACTTTTAGGTAAATCCTTAATATGACCCTTGGTTGCTTCCACATCGTATTCTTTCCCCAAAAACCGAGATAATGTACGCGCTTTAGTAGGTGATTCAACTATTATCAAATTCATATATAAATAGTTTAAGATTAAGTCTGCGTCTAAGTTTATGACATCCTCCCCATTCTTACGAATGGGGTTTCCTTTAACGGAGGATGACATATCAGAATCCAATTCATCCCACGAGCTCATGATTCGGCTTCGCTCACCATCCTGAGCATGTCGAAGGACGCTCTGGGTTTTCTTGGGTTCTGCTATGAAGTCAATTACTTCTTTGACTTACACTTATACTTTCTTATATTTTCCTCCCCCGAGATTTTTCACTAAACCTTTCATTTCCATCATTGTGAGTTTTGCGGATATAATTTTTACGTCGACCCCTGATATTCTAACAAGTTCGTCAAGAAAGAGCGGTTCGACTTCCAAAAACTTTAATATTTTTACTTCGTCTTCGGAATCCGGCATGATTTTTGCCACTGCGTCTCTATCTACTTTAACCTGTAAATCCATATCGTCAAGAATGTCTTTAACGCAAGTTGCCATTTTAGCGCCGTTTTTAAGTAAAAAATGAGGCGCACCGCTTGTCGGAGATGTAATCTGACCGGGAACTGCGAAAACGGTCTTCCCCTGACTTGCCGCATGGGAAGCCGTATGAAGAGTACCGCTTTTTTCCAACCCTTCAACTACGATAACCACTCTAGCTATACCCGAAATAATTCTATTTCGATAGGGAAAGAAATTTCTCTGGGGAACGGTACCCGGTGGATATTCAGACAATATCACTCCTCTTTCTTCAATAATTTTTCTTCCCAGCCATTCATTAGATCGCGGTGTAATCGTATCAACGCCGGACGCCAAAACAGCAATGCATCTTCCCCCTATTGAAACCGCGCTTCTGTGGGCTTCTACATCAACTCCGAATGCGAGTCCGGATACAATCGGTATTCCCATAGCTGCAAGCTCAAGGGCAAATTTTGATGTTACTTCTCTGCCGTACGAAGTCATTTTCCTCGCCCCGACTATCGCAACCGAGTTAACATCGTTTTTGGATAAAATGCCTTTGTAATATAAAACCACAGGCGCGTCGTCAAGCCCTTTCAGGTTGGCAGGATAAAGTTCTCCGCTCTGTACAACAATATTAATTTGTTTCTTTTTTAAATTTGAAAAGAAAAGATCCGGATCCAACTTATTCCTGTGTTGTAAAAAATTATCTGCTAAGGATTTTCGAAGTCCGACATCCGACAAATCCTTTTTTGATGCACTCCAAACATTTTTTGCTCCTTTGAAGTAGCCGGTAAGAAGCTTTATCCTTGCAGGACCGAAATTTATGAATGTTGAAAGAAGTATAAGATAATCCTTGTCAACCATTAATATAATACTAATCTACAACAGATTGGTTTCATATCCTTTTTTCCTAAAAAGGGTAAATTATTACATGAAGCTCCACTAGCTTACGCCAGTGGTTTCTTCTCCTTCGCTTCGTCGGAGCAAAATCCGCCGAAGCGGAAAAACACTTCGCATTCATCCGAGAGCTCAGACTCACGGTTTTCTGCGAAGGCGGATAAACAAAATGCCGCCATTTTGAACATCGCAATTATTTCAAAGTTCGCATCCAAAAAAGCGTTGATATGCAAGAAATTGTTCGCAGTAAACGCGGTTAAAGGAAATTGTGGTTATCTTATAGAATTTGAATTTAACCATCAGTTTATTAATTATGTATAATATTCGTGCCTTTTCATGTCACATATAATGATATATGTAACATGATATAGTATTAACGTGATAATTTTCAAATTAGAATTATCCGAAGTCTCCTGCTAATTTTTGGAGCATCACTTCTTCGAAAACCAAAAATCAAAAATATCTCTTGCAATAGGACCGGCGACTTTTGAACCCTCGCCGCCTTTTTCAATCAAAACTGTAAGAACGATCTGAGGATTATCAATCGGAGCAAAAACAGAAAACCATGCATGAGTCTCATCATCGCTTCCAACCTCAGCTGTTCCCGTCTTGCAGCCAACTTTAATATCGTGCTTTTCTTCAAAATCAAAAAAGGTAAAACCGGTTCCCCCTGTGGAACAAGCCTTTTCCATACCCGTCTTCACAAGATCAAGATTTTCTGACTTAATATTCAAGTCAAGGCAATGTCTGCCAACGGACGCGAAGTGAGCGCTACAAAGTCTCCCACCGTTTGCAATTACACTGGTTGCAATATTCATTTGCATAGGAGTGACCAATAAATCACCCTGGCCTATTGCCAAATGATAGGTATTACCCAAAAACCAACGTTCTCCTTTTGTTTTTTCCTTCCAAACCGGATCCGGGACCAAACCTCCAACCTCTCCCGGAATATCAATCCCCGTTACCGACCCCAAACCTAATTTTCTCGCCCAATTCACAAGATTGTCTATTCCCAACTCTTCACCAACCTTGTAAAAAAAGGTGTCTGTTGATCTGGCAATAGCTTTTGTAATCTCAATTTTCCCTTCGGTTCCGCCATATTGTGTGAAGAACCAGTTATTGTACGTGTAATCACCATAAATCGTCTGAAAACTGATCCGTCCGGTATCCACGTATGTCCAATCGGGGTTAATTTTTTCCTCTTCCAAAGCCGCCAATGAAACCAGGGGCTTAAAGATTGAACCCGGTGCATAAATCCCGGCTATCGTTCGGTTAAGAAGCGGTAGGTCTTTATCGGCAAAAATTTTACTAATCACATCTCCGTTACCGACAACAAATGCGCTGCTGTCGAAAGACGGTGATGAGTAGGAGGCTAGAACTTCACCAAACCCATCCGTTGCAACAATCGCCCCTTTTTGGTTTGTTAATAATTTGGCAATATACTCTTGAAGCGGAAAATCCAGAGTTGTCTTCAAATCTCCCCCTTTTACGGGATCTTTGATACCCAAAGTACGGACTCTTTGGCCATTCGATTCAACTTCAATCAATTCTTCCCCATCAACCCCACGCAACAAGCAATCATAGTATTGTTCAAGACCGCTTCTTCCAATCCAATCTTCAGAATTTCTTACACCCTTGTCCGGACAATTTCCGTCAACTTTATTAAGCTCCGACTCGGTAACCTTTCCCAAATAACCGCTAATATGGGATGAATCCATCCCCATTGGATAGATTCTTTTATATTCGACTATTGATCCCATATCCTTTTCTGAATCCGGAATGCTTTCCTTTATATAACCCATTTGACTATCAAAAAACACTCTTTTCGGGTTTTCGGCATTACCGACCACAACTTCTCCACCCCGGGCATAAATCTCTCCCCTTGGAGCAACGATCTTCACGCGACGTATTCGATTTCCGTCAGAAAGGTTTCTGTAGTAATTGCCTTTAACAACCTGAAGCTCAACCAATCTTCCGAAAATAATCAAAAAGCCCAAAACTAAAATAATTTTAAGTAATATGTTTTTTTTGACTAATTGGTCAGTCATTAATTATTTGCCTTTCGTTACCCTGATTTTGTTCAATAACCGTTTGTTATTTAATAGTTCTGCACACCCCATAACAACGCATGACATCGGATTGTCGGAAATTCTTACTGGCATTTGAGTTTTTTCCGAAATCAGTTTATCAATACCTCCGACTAATGCACCACCACCGGCGAGAATAATTCCCCCTTCCATGATGTCCGATAGAAGCTCAGGCGGAGTTTCTTCAAGGGTCGCTGTTACGCCATTTATTATCTCGTGCGCAACCGGAGTCAAAGCTTCACGCACCTCATGGGTCGTCAATTTTATTGATTTGGGAAGACCACTTTCCAAATCTCTCCCGCGAACAACGTGGAATTTTTCCTTTTCATCACTAAAATTTCCGATTGATATTTTGACATCCTCTGCTGTTGTTTCTCCCAAAAGTAACGAATACTTAAGCTTTACATAATTTATGATTGCTTCATTCATTTCATCACCCGCAATCCGTAGCGACCTCCCGACAACAATTCCGCCGAGTGATATGACAGCTATTTCAGAAGTTCCGCCGCCAATGTCAATAATAAATTTACCTTCCGGTTTCTCTACAGCCAAACCCGCTCCAATTGCCGCAGCCATAGGTTCTTCGACTAAATTGGCCTCTCTGGCACCCGCCGATAAAACTGCATCTCCAACGGCTTTTCTTTCCACTTCCGTAACTCCTGAAGGAATACCTATCGTAACTCTGGGTTTAGGTATTTTTGGAAGCATCGAAGTCGGTTCATGAACTTTCTTGATATAATGCGAAAGCATTACTTCCGCAGCATCAAAATCGGCAATCACGCCGTCTTTAAGCGGCCGTATGACTTCGATAGATTGAGGCGACCTGCCCATCATCTTTTTAGCATCTTTACCAACTGCGAGAATTTCTTTAGTTTTTTTATTTCTGGCAATAACAGAGGGTTCGTGAATCACAATTCCCTGATCCTGTATCCATACCAATGTATTTGCAGTACCCAGATCGACTGCCATATCATAGGAAAATATTTTCCAAAACCTGCTTAACCCCGGAAATTCCAGCTTCGAAAAATCATATTTGATCTTACCGATTTTAATCCTCATTTTAATATTATCTCACTACCTCCTTTGTTAAGAGTGCTTCCTTTTTTCAAGGTAACTGATTCTAGCAGATAGATGCTATTATTTTTATCTGAATTGGTAGCATTAATCCCGGATTCAGAACCATTCGTTTTGTAATTTGTCATACTTACATCAAATACGTTATCCTTGTTAAGGCGGTTCAACTAAATTCAAAAGACTGTGTTCAATTTACATTAAAGTTTGGAGTCAAGTTTAATTTATGATAAAAACATTTCATAAAATCTTAATCTACACCTACTATCTGCTTTTTTTTCTTACGCCACTTGTATTGTGGCCAACGACTTCCGAACTTTTCGAATTCAATAAAATTATCATCGTCTATCTTATGACAGTAATTATATCGGCTTCTTGGATTTCCAAAATGCTTTTGAATAAAAAAATCTTATTCCAAAGGACCATTCTTGATGTCCCGATCCTGATATTTCTTGGTAGTATGCTTATTTCGACTGTATTTTCAATTGATTTTCGTACATCACTCCTCGGCTATTACTCAAGATTTAATGGCGGACTTTTGAGCCTTATTTGCTATTCAATTTTATATTGGGGAATAGTTTCAAACTTTAATCCTAAAGAGGCATTAAACCTGGTTAAGGTATCGCTCGTGTCGGGATTTTTGGCGAGTTTATATGGTATCGCCCAGCATTTCGGCATAGATAAAAACATTTGGATACAGGACGTCCAAAATAGGGTTTTCTCGACATTCGGACAACCAAACTGGATGGCAGCTTGGTTGGTTGCAATGATTCCCATGACATGGAGCTTATCCATTTTATCAACTATAGATACTGAAAAACGCAAGTCTGATTTAAAATTTCAAAAACCGTTAATTTGGGTATTTTGTTTCTTGATACTCTTTGTCGCCCTGTTATTTACGAAATCGCGTTCCGGCATAATTGCAATGGCATTCTCAACAACTGTCTATTGGCTAGTAACCATAATTCTTAGTTACAGGATAGATAAATCAGCTAAAAAAATATTTAAAATATTTTTGATATTTAATCTCTCATCTCTCATTATAATTGCAATTGTTGGAACTCCCTGGACTCCAAGCGTTGGTAATTTAATTAATAAAATTGAAACATTACCGCCGGTTCAACCAATTGAACAAAAGGCTCAAGGCCCGCTTCTTGAAATAGGCGGTTCCAGCTCAACTGAAATTCGTAAAATTGTCTGGAAAGGCGCAATTGACCTTTGGAAGAAATATCCGATCTTCGGCACGGGTGTTGAAACGTTTGCATATTCGTACTATGAAACCCGTCCGGTCGAGCATAACTTGGTATCTGAATGGGATTTTTTATATAACAAGGCTCACAATGAATATTTAAATTTTGCCGCGACTACAGGCAGTATCGGGTTACTGTCTTATTTCGTTTTAATATTTTCTATCATATTCGTACTACTAATTACCGGAAACCATAACCATAAAGTTAAAATCCCGATTAAAAAATCGGATATCGTATTTTTGAGTGGCGAATTTGACATAAGTATTAAAAATATTGCCTTACTATCAGGCTTCACATCTATCCTGATTACTAATTTCTTCGGTTTTTCCGTTGTGCCTGTGAATTTATTATTTTTTACATTCCCGGCTTTTGCAATTATCTTTACAACTAAATCTGAAACTCAATTTCAGATTACCGGAAAAGACGATAAAGTTTTAAGAATCCCGTTGCTGTTAATATGGTCCTTTTTCATATTTTTGTTAGTCAAAGTTGTTAATTATTGGAGAGCAGATATTTATTACAGCAATTCGGAGAAATTCAGCTCATCAGGTAGTATTCAATCAGCATTTGATTCTATCGAAAAAGCTATAAAACTTACGCCGAACGAAGCGCTTTACCAGGACGAAGAAGCAAGTACATTGGCAACAGTCGCATTATATTTTAATAAATCGGAAGAACCGGATAGAGCCAAAAAAATGGCAGTTTCTGCGATGGATACAAGCTTAAAAGCACTAAAATTATCCCCCAGGAATATTAATATCCAAAGAAACAGAGCCAGAATAGCAATTTCTCTATCTGAAATAAATCCTCTTTATATTATCGAGGCAGAAAACACGCTTAAATCGGCAATTCAATATGCACCAACCGAAGCGAAACTTGTTCATAATCTCGGGTTGGTCTATTTCCGAAAAGGAGAACTCGATAAAGCTATCGAAACTTTAAACTCGGCAATTAAATTAAAACCCAACTATAAAGAAGCCAGATATGCGATTGCAATCGTATATGAAGAAAGAAAAGAGCACGACAAGGCAATTCAGGAGCTGGAATATATTCTTAATCAGATTGATCCGAATGACAATAATATTAAAGAATACCTCAAAACACTTAAGTCTTCGTAAAAAATTATCCTATTAAAAAAATAATAAGCAAAAGTTCTTATTTTTTTGCTAAAATACGCTTATCAGAAGGTTATTTTAAATCGCAAAGGATTCCTTTTATTCCGAAAAATTTATAAAGTAAATTTACTATGATACAAAAAATTATTTCCGTCAAAGATCCAAGTCTGAGAATTGAATCCAAACCAGTTCAACAGCTTGATAAAAAAATTATAAAATTAATGAATGATCTTCGGGAAACTTTATCAATTCAAAAAGATCCGATTGGCGTCGGATTAGCTGCACCACAAATCGGAAAAAATGTCCGGATTTTTGCAGCGAAACCGAAAGATGAGATTTCTATTTTTATAAACCCGGAAATAATTTCTATTTCAAAAACACCAAAGATTCTTCATGACGAAAAAACCAAACTTATGGAAGGGTGTTTGTCACTTCCCAACTTATATGGTCCTTTGAAAAGACCGGATTCGATTAAAATTAATTATATGGATGAAAAAGGCGACAAAATAACTAAATTATTTGAAGGTTTTGAAGCACAAATTATCCAGCATGAAATTGATCATCTTGAAGGAATTCTTTTTATCGACCGGTTACTCGAGCAAAAAGCACCTCTTTACGAACTCAAAAACGGCGAATGGGAGGAAGTAGAATTATGAAATTAATTTATTTCGGAACACCGGATTATTCGGTCAAAATACTGGATGCAATTTATAAAAATTTCAGGTCACTGAAAGACGGATCGGAAATTGTTGCCGTTGTCACACAAAAACCAAAACCTTCAGGGCGTGACCAACAGCTCAGTTTTTCAGCTGTTGATACTTTTGCTTACCATAAAAAAATTCCGATTTTATTCTCTCCCGATGACATTATAAAAAAAGATATTAAGGCTGATATCGGAGTTCTTGCATCCTACGGTGAAATAATATCAGATGGTGTAATTAAACATTTTCATTACGGGATTATTAATTTTCACCCCTCGCTTTTACCGGAATGGCGGGGAGCTTCGCCAGTTCAGGCTTCTATCGTATCCGGAACGGGTGTTGCAGGCGGTACTTTCATGAAGCTGGACGAGCTTCTGGATCATGGTCCGATAATTAGTCAATTCAAGGAGGACATATTTGAAAATGATACAACCGAAACCCTTCGAAGCCGTTTGTTTGACCGGGCATCTGAAATTATACCCGGGTTAATGGACGCATATGTAAAAGAAAAAATTCATATTAAAACTCAAAATCACTCAAAAGCAACTATTGCCAGACAAATAAAAAAAGAAGAAAGCTTTATTCCCGGAAAATATCTCAAAAATGCACTTGCCGGGAAAAAATCTGTTGGTAAATGGACCATACCCTTTATGAAAATAAGTGGCAAATCCCACAACCTACAACCTACTCCCTATAGCCTGAACAATTTCATCCGCGCTATGAATCCGTGGCCAATAAGCTGGACTAATGTCCAACTTAGTTTAGGGCGAAAAGAGAAGAGTGAAAAGAGATTGAAAATCATCAAAGCCCATCTGGAAAAACTAACTTCTAGTACCTTTTGTCTGGTGCCTGATTTAGTCCAACTAGAAGGCAAATCACCGGTTGCCTGGACACAGTTCCTTCAAGGGTACCCTGTGATAAAGTTTGAATAGATCAGAAAGGAACAATGTGTACCACCCCGCTGGTGATTTACCGTGATATTTAAAAAATTACTATAGAATGGGGAAATCTATTTACTATCTGTCTTCTCCGTCAGAGTAAGGGGGTCTTGAATAAATCGGACGATTGGCTTCATCTTCAGCATATTGTCTGGCACATAATTTATAAAGTGCTGGGTCACAATGAAGCCTTGACGGTTTAATGGCTTTCATCCCGGGTTGTATTCGGCAATGTACTCCTGAATCAATTTTGCTTAGTCCACTACCATGCGCACCTCTTACTCCACTAATCTATTCAACGTCATTCACCCAAAAATCACACTTCCTGTCCATTATTATACGAAGGCAATGTTCTTATACTTCTTAATATTTCCGAAGTTTTTGATTCTTTTTATGCACTTTGTGCAAAGCCGCATTTGTTTTGAAATTCCTCCGATAACTACTGTTTTTTTCTGCAGATTGATTTTGAAAAGCCTGGGGGTTTCCGGTGCTCTTTTTCTCCACCGCTTACCCGCCACACCTCTTTTGTGCTTCTGACTACTCCCCATTACATTTTTCTTTCCGCAAATTTGGCAAACGTAACTCATATTAGATACCTTTGATTTAAGATTCACGCATACATTCGAATAATCATGAATCTTTTTATTTAAGACAGTGTCAATTATACTAATTAAGTATCTTTTTAGCAAAGGACAAATTAATATGGCATTAATAGGCTGGATCTTAGCTTTCATCATCGCGATAACCGTACACGAAGCCGCCCACGCCTGGATGGCCGATCGATTGGGTGATCCCACGGCTAGATTAATGGGGAGACTATCTTTAAACCCTGTTGTCCATTATGACCCGGTGGGTACAACACTTTTGTTGATATTGGTCGTCATGCGGGCGTTCGGGATACCTGTGATCCCATTCGGTTGGGCAAAACCGGTTATGTTTGATCCATACAACCTGAAAAACCCAAGAAAAGACGGCGCATTAATATCCCTGGCGGGCCCGGGAGCAAATATTATCCTGGCAATTCTTTTATCACTGATACTTCGATTTTCCTACACACCTTTTTCTCCTCTATACTTTTTAGCCGACCTTTTGATTCCGATAATCGTTCTTAACTTGAGTTTAGCTCTTTTCAATTTGATTCCGATCAATCCTCTCGATGGAGGAAAGATTTTCATTGGATTATTACCGGCAAAAGAAGCTCAAGAAGCAGAACTTTTTTTACGAAGATACGGCACGGTCATTTTATTCTTATTGATTTTTCCAACGATTAACGGGACCTCACCTATTTCAATTATTTTTAATCCGATTCTTGATATTTTGCTTCGGCTTCTGCTTCCCGGGGGAAGCTCCATTTGAAATCTTAAACTTAAAATTCGACTTGATATTATTCCTTTTGAACATGTTGTTGTAAACAATTGCAGGAGGAGTATATAATGAATTTGACCCTGTTAAGGGAAGGTTTCAGGAAAGCTTTTTCCTCATCAAAATAAGCTTTTTGGGAGTTTCATAGGAAACGCGGTTTAATTTTTAAATCGCAGGCAAATCTCCTGTAGACTTAGTTTACAGGATGAGCTTACCCACCTGGTACATCCGGGGAAAACTTCTTACTGAGCACCTCTCATAACGGGGTCATCTTTTTGCCCTAAAAGTATCGATTATTCTTGATATTCCTTCTTACTTGGCTTCTCTTAAACCCATAGCTTAATTCATTGATATACGAAGCCAAAATTATCTTAATATGTCTATGGGTGAGGAAAAACAAGAAATAATTCTAAAACTTCTTCTTAAAAAGTTAACAAATCTATGCTGAGGCTAGCCTGTCCGCCTCTGGAGGAGATTCGCCGTGCAAAGTAAAGTACCCGTGCACCATCGAAGACTGGACTCAGAACGAGTGCAACGAGTGCTGAGGCTAGGATTCGAACCTAGGTAGCCCGTCCGGGCGCCAGATTTACAGTCTGGTGCGATTGGCCGCTCCGCCACCTCAGCGCATCGAAAATCTAATTTTACTATAATTAAGCCTAATTAGTATCCCGTTCTGGCGCGAGTTTTACAAACTCGTGCGATTGACCACTCCGCCATCCTGACTTGTGCTTATTATACAATAAGTCCACTTCTAAGCGCTTATTTACTTAAGAAGCTCTTCTTTGGAGGAGTTTTTACTGAAAGTTACTGGTTCTAATGCGTTCATTATCTGATATGTCGGTAGTCCTGTATCTTTTCTATCTTCTAAGAATTCTGCCAACAGCACCACTGCTTCCTCTTTCGAGATCGAATATATTTGATCACCCAGCAAATCTAATAATCTTTTTGCTGAATTAATATAATGAGCATTGAATGCAGCCAAGTAATAGACCTTGTTTACTTTATTTTCCATACTGTATCGACTTTGGGATTAACTCATTCCCAAAGTCCTGCTGTTTGTCCCGTAAAAATTTTAGTCTTACTGTCGGAGCCGACTTAGGGATTCGAACCCTAGACCTGCTGTTTACAAAACAGCTGCTCTACCACTGAGCTAAGTCGGCACAAACCAGATGTAATTATACTTGTAAACACCACCTATTTCCAGCTATATTACGCTCATGGATATTTCAAAATTCGACTACTTTCTTCCCCGTGAGCTGATTGCCAATAAACCTGCAAACCCAAGAGATTCGTCAAGGCTTTTGGTTGTTAACAGGGAAAGTAAGAAAATTTCTCATTTTAAGTTTTCTGAACTTCCAAGTCTCCTAAATAAAAATGATGTTTTAGTCTTCAATAAATCCAAAGTTTTTCCGGCACGGATATATGGGAAGAAAAAAACGAAAGGCAATGTCGAAGTTCTTATTTTACGTTTTCTACCTGAATCAGTCTGTGAAGTAATCACAAAACCGGGACTATTTATGTATGATCGGATTTTCTTTGACGATATGGAGGCGCAAGTTATAAAAAGAGAGAATTACATTACTCACCTGAAATTTGACCTGGATGATATAGATTTACTTCATAAAATCGGTATTATTGGCCATACTCCGATTCCTCCATATATAAAATCCAGCCTTTCCGAGCGTGATCTTCGGGATAAGTATCAAACAGTCTATGCAAAAACTGTAGGCTCAGCCGCGGCTCCTACAGCCGGACTTCATTTCACTAAAGATCTAATGAAAAAGTTAAAAAGAAAAGGTATCCGGATGGAATTTCTGACCCTTCATGTCGGCCTTGGTACATTTGCTCCTGTTAAAGAAAAAAATATCTTAGACCATAAAATCCATGAAGAGTATTTTGAGGTTGAACCGGAGACGATTAAAAGACTTAATGATGCCAAAAAATCCGGTAAGCGCATCATTGCAGTCGGAACAACAACCACCCGCGTGCTAGAAACTTTGTCTTTAAAAAATAATTCCCTATCTGCAAAATACACTAAACCATATACTGAATTATTCATCTATCCTCCGTATAAATTCAAATTTGTCGACGCCAAGATAACTAACTTTCATCTCCCAAAATCAACACTTCTCTTATTGATCAGTGCGTTTGTTTCCCAGCCGAATACCGAAGATGTTTTTTCGGACTTTGAATCAAGTATCATCGGAAATGCCTACGAAAAAGCCATTCAAAAAAGATATCGCTTCTTTTCATTCGGTGATGCCTGTTTTATTGAATGAATCAGGAAAGTTCCGCCTTGGGTGGGGTTTTCTTGAACACTATTATAATGCAAGAAGTACTGCCGAAAGGATAAATACCACTCCAAGCCCTAAGCCCATTAAAGTTGGAGCACCAAAACCCGCATCCGGCAAATTCACAGCTGTTGTTGGAGTTACAGCCGATGAAGTGGGTTTCACAGTTACAGTTGGCGTAATTGTTCCCGTTGGTCTTACTGTCGTTGTCGGAGTATTAGTCGGAACTTTTGTCGGTGTGGCCGTCGGTTGTTTCGTTGGGGTAACAGTCGGATTTGTCTGATCGTCGCTTCCGGCACTGATTGTGTAGTTTCCTCCACCCACATTCTGATCCGGAATGTTCAAAATATCCTGACCGTTTGATAACTGTGTAACAATACTTTGAGCGGGGTCAAAAGTAATTTTAAAAGGGTTGGTGGATGGGATTCGATCAACTTTTAAGTCAAATGTCGCCAAAAGGGTGTCTGAATTGGTTTTATAACCGGTAGCACTTTCAATGGAACATCCGATATCGATTAAAACATTTCCTCCATCGGCTGTTATTGATTTTTTTGAACAGCTCCATTTTCCGGAACTCGCCAATACTGAGTTGATCGTAACATTTGAGGCTGAAATCTCCGGAGTAGTCCCCGAAAAAGGATACCTTAACCTCACATTAATACTCGAAATACTAACATCCGATGTGTTGAAATAGATGCTCACCGGTAATGTGTCACCAACCTTGAAGTTACCTGTTGTTGGAAAAAGTGAAACTCTTGCCTGACCACCTGGAACTGCAGCTTTTTCTCTGAGATCCTGTCTTTCTCTCACCAGAAGTATTCCGGCAACAACTCCGCCTATTAATACCAACACCCCCAAAATACTCGCAACAACACTTCTTCCCGACATATTTATATTATTATTTAAACACTATTCATGCTTCTCTATCAATAGCCATTTTAAAAATTGAGATAAGTAAACTGATGCAAGATTAACGAAAGAAATTATAATTGGGGAGGAATTGAAGGTAAGTTTTCCCGCCTCTTTAAATGTTGAGCCCAAGGTGGGAATTGAACCCACGACCTACTTCTTACCAAGAAGTCGCTCTACCACTGAGCCACTTGGGCGTATCAATCAAGATTTGTCCTGAAATATTTCCAGGCTACGCTACCCCTAGCTATCCAAGCTTGAACACATGAAATTATATCAGTTTTTTAAAAAATATGTCTATTTGTAAAAAAGGAAATGATAATTGGAAAATGAACGATTCCCTGCTAGAATAGCAGATTGTATGGCAAAAAAAGGCGCAAGAGAAATAGTTGCAATGATCTGTTCAGTCTGCAAGTCTCAAAATTATGTGACTCAGAGGAACAAAGTCAACATGGCAACAAAATCCGAGGGGTCTTCGAAGCTGAACATCAAAAAGTGGTGCAAAAATTGTAAGAAAGTTCAATTACACAAGGAATCTCCAAAATTGAAATGATGAATTAAGGAGGTGATATTTTATGGCAGAAAAAGTTACACATAACAAAGATACACATAAAGTTACGCATATTGCTACAGCTGAAGAAATTGGAGTAAAGGGAGTTGGTAAGTCAGAAGCTGAAGCTATAGAAAATTTTGACGACCAAGTTTCAAATATGACTGCTATTCCTAGAGTCGGAGCAGAATATCACGATCGAGTAAGAAAAATGGCAGAAAACCTTAAAGTTGAGGTTGTAAAGAGTAAATAACAATCCAAATTTCTTCGATTGTAGAATTGGTTTTTTAAAGAGGATTTAATATAATCGCTTAAGCTCTTTTTTCGTGGTCAAGGGAGTTCCCTCTGAAACGGTGGGCGGATAGAATATTTTGTGCTGTATTGCAATTTTCCACATTTATACATTGAGTGCCCATTAGTGGACAAACTTTATTTCCGCCAGCTTCCAAATATCCGCATGAAGGTGAAGCATTTTGTATGGATGTGTCTTTATCTTTTATTCCTGTTCCGTAATAGGAACCTATTGCACGATCATAAACCCGATTTATAATTTTCACCAGTTTAGTTTTTTCCACGATAATAATAAAAAACACCTACGTCCTGTCACTATAGGTGTGGAATATGATTTTATATATATGAATTATAATATTGCAACCCCCAAAAACCGTAAACTGTTGTTGTTGCCCGGATAAAAATTATATACTGAATTGTAAATGGATCCCGATAATAAAAATAATTTAAATTTTCCCCAAGGTCCGAGTAATTCTAATAATCCGGTTATTCCAAGGAATCTCTCTCCCAACCAATATCAACCGCCGCAACAAGCTCAGACAGAAGTACCTCCCGAAGTCGAACAACAACCAACTATACCCTATTTTTCTCAACCACAATCCACTCCGTTTCCTACAACCTACCCAGCTACAGAGCAAATTATCCCGAATCAAAATCCCATAAAACCGGAAAAGCCAAAATCCAAATTTCCCAAAATACTGCTTGTATTATTACTGGCTTTTTTCCTTTTGTTTCTCGTTTCAGGAATAACATTGGCCTTTCTTATCTCTTATGATGTTTACCACCTACCTTTTGCACCCGATGCCCAGGATAAACTTAAATTTGCAGTTTTGAGTCTTCCTTTCACCAAAAAAACTCCCGAATTTATTGTTGAAAAGGCACTATTTTCTCATAAAAAAATCGCCAGCCATGACTTTGAACTTTCAGCTGCTTTCGATGCACCGGAAATCGGAGGCATTCTCCCGCTGGCGAAACTCGATGCTGTTGTAAAGGGGGATATTTCATACAAAGATCCCACAAATATCCTTACAAACCTCGAGATGAATTTTAACAAGGATTTTGATATGAACCTATTGGTAAAAGATAAGATAGTTTATTTCAAAGTTAACAAATTGCCAACCAATTATTTAACAGTTTTTGGATTTAATGAAGAAGCTATCAAAAAACATCTCGAAAAATGGTACTTCATTGATACCGAACCACTGGATTCGGAGGCCAGGATCCAGCTTGATTCGACAAAAAAAGACAAACCAATCACGGATCAGATTATTGAGAAAACACTTGAATTCATGAATGATCGGAAAATTCAAAGTGCCGTAAAACTGGAAAGTACAAACTACCAGGATAATAAGGTTTACAAACTATCCATAAATGCCGACGACGCTTTAACGGATTATATTTTTGAAAAAATTTCCGAAGAGTCCGAGGGTAATCTTTTGACCGAAGCCAAAGTTCTCGGAATCGATACCGATATATTTACCCAAAGCGAAAATAATCCGGAACCATCAAAACCTTCGGATGTTGTTAAAAATTTCTATTTGGAAGCAATGTTTGACCGCAGAAGCTATTTGCTTAGAAAGTCATTGATAAGTTTTGATATCGTCATCGAAAAACAGTATGCGGAGGAGCTTTATTCGATGGGGATTTTTTCAAATCCCCTGACCCAGGATGAAATCAAAATGAGATTTTCTCTTGCCACAACTTTTGATAACTTCGCAAAAGAAGTTGAGGTTAATGTACCCGATGGTGTTACAGACTTTGATGAACTTACCAAAGATCTGTTGGGTTACAGCATAAAAGAACAACAGAAAAAAGCGGTTGATGCAAAAAAACTCTCGGATATTATGCAACTCAGCTACGGCGTGCAAGCTTTCTTCGCATCCTGCCAAAGATATCCTGCCAATCTCAATGATTTGGCAAGTGACTCGGTTACGTACTGTGCAAGAGGGGGCAAGGAGATGGCAGTAATTCCCAAAAACTCTGACGGAACGGATTATTATTATTCAACGAACGATACAGGCAGTGAATATCATTTATGTGCAAATTTGATGTACCCGGAAACTTATTCCTACCGAAAATCACCCCAATCATGTCCCGATCCTTCATATAATTACCATATCTCAAGCCTCGATCCCACACCAACACCCTACTATTATTACACCCCTACAGGATCTCCGAATTCTTCAACCAATTATCCCGATTATTTGTATTAACCTACAAGAATATCTTCTCCCATTATTCCTTCTTTATTCTTTGATTGAAAAATACACTTTTAAACAAGCTTCCATTATTTTTTTAATATCATTATGTTTTTTTTAAAACAAATTAACTAAATAAACGTAATTGTAATCGATCCTCATGTCACATATAATGATATATGTTACATGACACACGTTTCAAAACAAAAATTAGAAGATTCCGTTGACAAGGAACTTGATGAAATATTAAGAAGTACTTTTACCAACCTACCCAACTCTGAAGTGCTCGCACTTCTAACTGCAGTATTCACAAAAACGGAGCTCAAAATGGTAAAAAAACGATTAGGATATTTTTATCTTCGGGACAAAGGATTTTTTCAGGATGAGTTAGCTAATATTTTGAAAACAACCAGACAAACCATCATTCGCTTTTCTCTTCAAAATAAAGTAATTACGACTGAACACAAAAAAGTGCTTTTTAATCGTATAAAACAATCATCATTGAAATCCAAGTTAATTGACGTGATAAAAGCCTTAAACGAAATTGACATCTCGCGAAGCAACACAAGAAGAAAAATTTCACCTTTTTGATCATTACACTCCAGATTTATTTGTATTAATAAGTCAAGTTAAGAAACTATTTGAATCTTCACCTACGGATAAATTTATTAGCTATAACATAAAATAACTTTGCATATACCTTTATCTTGAATTAGGCCGCATTCATACCCATGTATCATATAATGATATATGATACATGACATAGTATTTACAATAACTCTGAAAAGCAAGAAACGTGTAGTATAATTAGCTTTAGTTAAAACTGGTATCCTGAACTGAAATACGCACCTTAGGCTTGTGATGAAATGGTATCATGGCGGTCTCCAAAACCGCTCTTCCAGGTTCGAATCCTGGCAAGCCTGCAAAATAATAATGACCCCTCGTGGGTCTATTTTTGTTTTGAAGACAGGATGAGAAGTTTACACTGAGCGAGTGAAACGAGCGAATGTGAATCCTGGCAAGCCTGCAAATAATCCTATCGTTAAGAATTACAGAGTTGTATTTTAAATCTTTACTCCCACCGCCCAGTATCCTTCGGGTCGAATTTTCCGTCCTTATCATATGGTTTTCGTGAAATTAACCTATCACACTCATCTTGCAAGGGACAGTCGCTATGTCTTTTTTGATTGCACCCCCTATTTCCAACATTCCATAAGGATTCAGAAACTCGGCGGGGCTCCCAACCATGTTCGCTAATCATCAATCCCAGCGACTTACCCACATTAGTTGTCACCTGATGTGCATTTTCCGGTTTATCAAGTATCACTGCACCTGTTTGAATCAACACTCTAGCTACTTGAAAATCTACAGGTAGTCCCCCTCCGTTCGAATTTCTAAATTTATACAAGTCATATTGATTCATCCACTGAACCACTAGCGGGGCAATTTTTGGGCCATACCTAGTAAATGCTTCCTTCTCCCTTTTTTCCTCTGTTTTCGCCCGAGGTCGAACAACCATAGCACGGACAATCTCCTCCATATCACCGTTGTATTTATCAAAAAAATTTCTTACGTCTCCCCCATACTTCTGTTCCAATAATCGAAGGTTGTACGGCCATTCCAAGACCACCCTTCTGTTATACCCTGCTGGCCGAAAAAACTCTGCACAACCATTAATAATCACTTCATCTCTTTTTTTCCCGGCTTCCTTTGGATCAAATATCCATGCATACTCACTTACACCATCAGGGTCAGTAATCCGTTTGAACAATCTCGTTGTATCGTCACCAAACACAAAAGCCGTAGTTAAAAATACAGCATTTGGTGCAAATTCCGGCTTACCAACCCTTTCACCATGGCTCTTTACCACTTCAATGAACATCTCCTCCGGTCGAAATACACCCTCAGAAAATAATCCCTGTCGACCGTCCATCGCCACTAATGCCTTCTCAACAATGTAAGTTGTCCTTTGCTTGTCAACTTCAACTCCCATCTTCTCCGGATTCTAACACCTCAAACGTGGGAGTAAAAGGTTCGAATACTTTCTCCTTCGGTTTCACTCAGGATCTACGACATCCAGGGCTGCTTTTTAGCCTCAGGTAATATATACTTCAAACATGACGTTCGACGCAGGATCGCATTGGAATAAAAGTCACGAAAATCACCCAATGGTTAGGTTGCCATCAAATTATGGTGTTGAAAAGGAAAAGTTGTTTCCGAAAAATTCTGTTGTTTGCGATTTGGGAGGAGGAGACGGAACAGACAGCCTCTATTTCCTGAAAAACGGCCATTCTGTATTTTTGTATGACATTTCAAGCTCTGCTTTAACAAGGGCACACCTGAAAGTAGAGGGTGAAAGTTTTGAATCCAGGCTCAAAACATCCCAGGTAGATTTAGCTGTAGATAGAATTCCCTCACCAGATAACTTCTTTGATATTCTCTACTCAAGACTTTCGATTCATTACTTTATTCAAGAAAGAACGCTAGAAATTCTGAAAGAAATTCATCGGGTCTTAAAAAATAACGGAACAGCATATATAGTAGTTAAATCTCCAGAAGACTTAGAAGAAATGAATTTTTTACGAGACGGCTCAAGAGAGATTGATAAGGGGGTTTTTGTTGATGGTGAGGGTATGATTAAGACTAGATTTTCCAGAGATCAATATGAGGAGATGTTTGACAAAGCTGGTATAACTAATTTTGAGATTAACAATTACACAGAACGTTTCGGAAAACAAAAAATTTATGTTAAATCAAAAGCAAACAACCTACTCTGCCTTGAATTGGTGGTTAGAAAATCTTGAAAAAGTGGCGTTCCCTACATTTTTACTAACCCCTACGGCTCAAGATTGTGCGAAAAAGTTCGTAATTATTTTGAAAAAATAATTGACTTGGGTATTTTCCCCTTCGACTCCTTTCAGGATCTACGACATCCAGGGTATTTTCATATAAACTGAAACGTACCAGGACTGCTTAGAAAAGAATTCCTGATCGAACTGTCTAGAAATTAAAAAAACCAAATTGTAACCAACCTCCGGAGTGATATACTTTTGAAAATGTATATTTTATTGACAGCGCCAATTCTATTTATTTTAGTAACTTTGATATTAGGAGCAGTTACCCCAAATTACAATTGGAAAAAGGATTATATAAGCGAACTTTCTCTGGGAAAATATGGCTGGATTCAAAAATTTAACTTTATGATCTGTGGGATACTAGTGGTCGGACTTTGCGTATTACTAGCAGGTAAAACCGATATATTATTGGTCAAATTGGGTTGGTATCTTGGAACGCTGATGGGAATACTAACCGCACTTGAAGGGATTTTGGATACAGATGTTAAAAAATCAGTAAGAACCAAAGCTGGTAGGTTGCATGAACATATTTATAACTTAGGAATGTCGGGAACAGCGTTAGCATACTTTTTAATAGGTTTGGGATATCTGAACAAACCCATTATCCCAATTTTTTCATGGACAATTGCTGTGTTTGACTATTTTTGGTGGAATTATTCTGGAAAACTTGGAGTTAAGGATGGCGTTCGTCAAAGAGTGGTAGTTTTCTCCACACTTCTATGGGTTGAGGTATTAGCGGTATGGTCTTTAATCCACTAGGTTAACAAACCTTATCTTAGTTATAAGCAATTACTGGCTTGGATTTAAGAACTGAACAAACTTTTCAATGTCAAATGAGCTGATTTAAAGCCAGCTGTTCGAAATCGAGCAACCAACCCCTGCCGATTACCATTCGATACCCGGCTTCGCAAATTGGTTTCAAAATTGGATAAAACCAGAGGGTGGGTGAAAGGAAGTTTGAACTTTAGTTGAACCTTTTCCATTTTCCTTCAGATACAACACTGACTTTATCACTGTTTACTACTACCGCAGTATTATCATCAATTACATAAATTGGTTCAGGAATATCTTTTGCAATTTCCTTAATAAATTTTATCCTAACCTTAGGAAAGAAATCCGAATTAAGATGTGGCCTTATGTGAAAATCAACCAAACCCAAACCATTCTCATTTTCTAAACGATATACCTTTTCTGAGTACGATTTTTGTGAAGTGCTCAACCGTAAATTTATAGTTGCTACCATACTCCCAGCACTAATTCCTGCATAAACTCTTGTTTTTAACAAATCTGGAAGAATTTTATCTAAACCAGATTTTATTAGCCAAGACATCAGGTAGTATGTATTCCCACCACCAATAAAAATAACATTTGCTTCCTTGATTCTTGGAAGCCAAATATCCCGTGGAACTGCAGCTATATCCACAATATCTATACAACCATATTTTTGGTTTTTAAGATTGGTGTAATCATCAATCAGCCACCCCTTGTCCCCCTCCTCCACATTTGAGGCTGTAGGGATATAGACTATCTTAATTTTCTCATTTGGCAAGCCAACTAGATTATTAAACACCTCTACGATTGTTTTATTGCTTAATCCCGCTGATGTTAAAAGTAATTTCATATTACTTACACATTTTACAATATAACCCAACTTCATTAGATACTAATTTAAAAGTCCACAAACCAGATTTAGAGCGTAAAAAGTTCGTAATTATTTTGAAAAAATAATTTGGTGTGTATACTTTCTCCTTCGGTTTCACTCAGGATCTACGACATCCAGGGCTGCTGACAAATTTTAGCTTCAAAATTACACAAAAAAATAGGGATGGATGAAAGGATGTTCGAACTTAAAAGATTAAGGCTCTTTACTTATTTTTATTCAATATTTTGTTATAAAACATATACTTCACCTCTTGATAATCCCGATAACTCTTGCCATTGTATCTCCACTTTAATTCCTCATACTCTTTCAATAACTTCTTATTTGATTTTAAAATATCATAAACTTTTATCTGCCTATCTGGAGGTTCGGTTAGGTAAATCTCAATATCATATCCTTCCTGTTTAAACTTCCATTCGACAAAACGCTTTTTTACATAATCACCCTGTTTATTCAGTTCGCCGAATAACTTTTCTAGACCTGGTAAATAATCAGCAAAGTTCTTCGGGTCAGCTAAAATATAAATATCAACATCCATTTGCCCGGATATTCCCAAAGCAACTGACCCCATAAATTTAATTACAGCTTTTGGAAAACTCTTTCTTATCTTTTTAACAATCTCGTCACCAAGCTTTTTTCCATTAGGATTAAACGAAAAAACATTTGCTTTTCGTAAAGGATCAATCTTTTTTAAATAATTCCTTTCTTCCCTGGTCAACATAATTTGATTATATCAATCATGAGCGTAAAAAGATCGTAATTATTTTTAATAATTTGGAGTGTAGGTTTTCTAAATCAGTAAATTTCTGAAACCGTATATTCAGGATTGAAAAAATGAGTTATTATTCATCTTTATTGGATTTATTGAAAAAGTCTCTTAGCTGTTGGATCTCGTTTTCATGGTCAAACTTTACAATTACACTATTCAGAAGACTCCACACTTTGTTTGTTGTTACATTCATACCTTCCGCAATCTTCCTTATTGGCTTGCCTTCGATAAATAATTCTACGAGTAATCTTTGCTCATCGACTGAAATATTTTTTGTCCTAAGCAGTTTAAGTTCACCGGTCGAAGCCGTACCGGGATTGAACTCCAACCTCTTTCTCAGCACTTCATTTTCCGCTTCCAAATCTTCAATCGTGGGATTTCTGTGATAATGATTAGCTCCATTACCACCGGAAGATCCATAAGAAAATATACTTCGACCGGCAGCAGATGTTTTTTGATTATCCTCATTGGAATTTGAAATTGTTGGATCATCCTGCTCGCTTTCTGTTAACAGGTCAAGATATTCAGGAACAATATTATGCGGATCTTTAAATATCATTTGTAAAACTTCTTCTTTATCCTTAAACATCATAGTAAGCGGCGCAACTAATTCCAAATCTTTTGCGTTTAGATCGTGATTGATAATTGATTCGCATAATAGGTTTTGCATTTTATAACAAGGATCCGTATCGAGATTAAAGACTTTCACAACCTCCCGCACTCTAGCCGGGCTCAAGACACCTTTCCCCCTGCTACCCCCGCCTCCGATCCTGATTTTTTTGATTAACTCGGGGTCAAGGTTCACAATAATACTCAAGTCCTGATATAAAGCGCCGACTGAGGATTCCCATTCTTCAGCTTTTCGATTAGCCCAATTTTTCATATTTTTTATGTCAGCCTCCAATAAATCGAATCTGTTAATCAAATTCCTTCCGGACGAGTCGTTTGCGGCTAAAGAAAAAATCTGATCAATTCTTAAACCGCTGTTAGCCCAGGGAGACCTTGCAAATGCATCCCGTATCCAAGTGGCTAGCCTTGAAAATTTAACTGTATGTTCCAAACTTGCCTTAATCCTTTCAGCATCAAACTCATCATCCGACATGTTGTACCAAACTGAAGCCTCTACTGTTGGCGCCTTTTCTTCTTCTAAAACGCTGCGTCTGTGAAACCCATTGTGAATCTCATACAAAACATGATGGTGCCGATATTCGGGAAACAAATCTTTTGTTTCCGGATCCTGTGAATTCCATAAACTTTCCCACTCTTCATCAGAAACCAATACAGGTCTGACGCCAATCGGGCTCGCTTGACCGCGATGCTTAATACCAGCCTGGATATCCCGCCTATTTTTCTCATCTATCTCAACATCCTCTTTTATGATTGTGAATAGAGGAAGAACTTCCTGACGGTTATAAAGAAGGTTTGATTTTAATATATCTACCGCGGGGGCTGTATCAAGCCACAACAACTCCGCCTCAGTCGGTTTGCGTTGAAGGTTAATCGCACTATGTTCTCCGCTAATTCTTTCCATTATTTTTATCAAAAACTAAGTATGTTTCTTAATAGTCTTTGAGACCATGCTTAGTCAATAATATTCTTAATTCACTTTCAGCTTTTGCTTCCAACTGTCTGATACGCTCGCGTGTAATATGCAAAAATTCACCCGTTTCCTCAAGAGTGTGTGATTCAGTTCCCGGATAATAAACATTTCTCCCTTGATATTCAATTCCATACCGAAGGGCGATAATCAAAGCCAATCTCTCATCCAGGTGATTCAGGGCGTCGTGTACTTTTTCTTTCAGAATATTTTTCTCTGTTTGCTGCTCTAACGAAGGAATTGTGTCTTCAATATAATCGCCAAATTCGGACGAGTCGGATGATTCTGTATCCAATGGCTCTTCAAGACTTGATGGTGGTTGTGCGATCAAGAAAACATCTTGTACATCTTGTTCAGTCGTTTCCAGTGCTTTAGCTATCTCTGCGATAGTTGGATCCCTACCTTCGCGCAACCTTGTAGTCTGTTGTAATTGTTGCGTCACCCTATACGTTTTTTGGATATGATCAAAATAATGAACTGGTACACGAATGGTTCGTGACTGTTCCGCAATACCCCGCGTTATCCTCTGCCGAATCCACCAGGTTGCATAGGTAGAAAATTTGAAGCGTTTATCCGGCTCAAATTTTTCGCAGGCAACATGAAGACCATCACTACCCAGTTGAATAAGATCCGCAAAAAGAACCCCCCTACCCCTATACTTTTTTGCAATCGAAACAGTCAGTCTATAATTATGAGCCATAACAATATCTCTTGTGGTCATAAAAATTTCAATATTGCTTTGAAGCAATTCCTGCTCTTTCGAATTCCTTGTAACTTTTGATCTTAATCTATCAATTTCATCTTTACTTTTACGCATACGTGTCGTTAGTTCAAATTCCTGCGCTTCAGTTAAAATCGAATGGTTTGCACTTTTAAGCATTTGCCCGATTACATCGTCCGGCGCAATATTGTCAACTTCATTACGGCATACTCCGGTAACTTCAGTATCGTCAGCTTGAGGGATTCCTTCATATATTAATAGTTCCTCATCCTCTTCGAACGTCTCTTCATCCCGGGTCGTCACAGTCTCAATTCTCCCTCTTCTAATATCTTTCGCTATACCAATATATTCTTGAAGTTCGTCCGGTTCAAATCCGTTTTCTGAAAGAAGACCAATAACTTTTCTCAAATCTTTTTTATTAAGTTCTGATAAAATTACAGGAATTTCTTCAGTCTGCAAATTTCTAATAACGTCGGGGGTGAAAAGTTTTAGATCAAAAACACCATAGCCGTTGGGTTCGTGTTCCATGGTAATACAAATCAAAACAAATGAGGCAGATCTTACATTCCAGATATTATAAATCCAAATCAACAACTTCAGCAACAACACAAAATCTTATAATAGATACGAACTTATTAGTGTGTAAAATTTCATCTTCAAAATACTCATTAATAATCTGTTATAATCCGTCTCAATATAAATAAATTATAGGTATTTTGTAATTATTGTTTATGCTTAAAGAAATAATAAGACGTTTGACATTAAAACATAACAACACTCCCGCGACCGGCTATCAAATTGATGCTCAAACGTCATTGGATGCTACTGCTATAAATGTGACTACTAATGACCTGATGGAAGCTTCAAATGCTCAGGGTTTGGAAAAATTACATGAAATTTTAGAAGGTAACTTAGGAAAATCTTTACCACCTATTAAGAACTGTTTGTCGGGTTCGGCTTATAGAATTATCACTAATAATAACCGTTTTCAGCGTACTGAATTTTATCTAAGCGACCTTTGTTTTACAAGCAAAAGCGATGAACCCGTTAGAATAAGCGATATTGGAATTCTTATACCAACTAAAAAAGACGGGTTGCGAAGACTTACATTTACCCGAGACCCGGATGATTATTCATTAATCGGAAGGGAGGCTGGTGTTGAACTTTTCCGTTTACCAGGAAAAACACGTGATTTACCTAAAGAAATGAGCGATTTGTCAAATGGCCGTTTGAAAATTCTTGAAGATTTAGATCAGTTGGGTGTTAAAACCGCTATAGCTGAATACCTTATCCAACCTTTTAAATCTGCACTTAAAGTTCATAATAAGGACGCGAAGGCATTTCTCCGAAACATAGATATTTAAGTTCACTTTCCAAGGGTGAATATGCCACCCCACGGGTGAAAAACCACTTTCTTTCCCAAAACGTAAAAACACGGAGCCTCTATGCAGGATGTATGGGAGTTTGAAATACACATTTGATAAGAATGATTAACTCCCCCGTATGGTGTTAAGATAAAATGATGAAACAAAATGGATTCGCTCCGCTACTTGTAATCATATTTTTGACGCTAGTTGTTTTATTTATTGTTTCGATTTACAAGCCGCACTATCTTAAAGACTTAATAACCAGACTATCAAAAGTAAATTTATCTGAAAACAACAAGTCCGAAGAGAATATTCCAACGATACCCGAAACAGGTTCGCCACAAACTAACACCCCATCGCCCACTCTATATCCAAAGCTTAAAAGCGGTTCTGTTGTGCCAACCTCAACCCCTACTACTACGTTTACATATCCTGCTTTGACAATCTCCCCAACTCCGGTAACTGCATCCCCCTACCCGACAACTTCAAATGTTTGGGAAGATGGACCGCCATCAAAAAAAGATAAACCCTTCTTCGGTGGCTGATGATCGGTAATAAGATTTATCATGACTGATCAAGACTTTGGAGTTCTTCCCAACAATACTCGGTTGGGAGTTTTTTACCAAGCGGCGGCGTGTCATAGACATCAGCTTGTTCATCCATGATGCACTTTTCATCAGAAACATGATCCATTCCCAGCAAGTGTCCCCACTCATGCATTATCGTTGTCCGTTCCAAAACATCTTTTATAACGCCTTTTTCCGTTAATCCGTCAATTGCATCTTTAAAAATGAATATCGTATCGCGATGCAACACAAGACCTACGGATGAAGGAATCTCATTATATGAACTTGTATAAATTATATATAAATCAGCCGCATCATTCTTTTTAACCAAGTTGTGAAGGTTGTTCAGATCCCCATCTTTCAGATGGTCATTAACCGGATAATCAACATTGTTTGTTACAGAAATTTCTGCGTCTTTATTTAAAGTTTGAGAAATCATTTCATTCACCCAAAGATCCGCATCCAAATCAGGCATCTTTGAATTAACCGGTATAATTCTCACAGATATGCTCTTACCGTCCGGTTTGAGATATAAGAATCTCGCATCTCCGGGAGAATCCAGATTCATAAATCCGATCAGAAAATTATTTTGCATCACAACTTTTTTAAGGTTTTCTCCCAAAAAAGACTCTGAATTAAACTTCACAAAATAGACACAAATCGGAACCGTAAGTATTGCTATTATAATGACTGCCAGAATTATGTTTTTGATAAATTTGAATATGATCACTTCGAATTAATCCTTCCATTTCTTTATCTCAACTTGGGGAAGTTTAAGTTTTTTTGGTGTTAAGGCAAACAAAATTAAAGCGACCGCGGCAACAAAATATCCTAAGTAAACAAAAGTTAATACGTTCCCCAATACTGATGCAGTTATACCGGCAATAATCGGTCCTACTATATACGAAATACTTGTTGTTGAAGAGCATAACCCGATCATATGTTTTCTTTGGCGTCCCATCCGAAGAACAATATCAGAATAAACTCCTTCGATCAAAGGATAGGAAATCGATAATGCAAAACTGGAACAAAATACAACCAGCAACTGCCATTCAACATTTTCAAAAACATTCATCATCGCCAGGAAAATTCCCGACAGTAGAAAAAACTTTAATGCGGTTTTCTTCTTGCCGTTTATTATTCCCTTTTTTGCAACTACAAATCCGATGAAAAGAGCAGGTAGCGTATACATGGGAAGAAACCATTTTCCCCAAATACTAATTTTTGCCAGATCTTCTGTATAAACCGCACCGGCTGTCCAAAAGAAAGCATCAACAATTCCCATGATTATTCCGACAACCAGCACCGGCCAGACTTTTCTGAATAAAACCACCCAATGCTCCATCTCGCATCGAAGGCTGATTTTATCTATCTCGATCGAAACCGGCCGTTCGTGATGTTTTTTTGATAATAGAAGAATTATTAAAGCAATAATTGTAAAAACGATTGCAACATATGCGGGAGATTGAGCATTCGTCATTACCAGAAGTCCTGCAAGAAGCGGACCCAAAAAATATGCCAGATTTTTAAAAACACCCATAAATGCCCAAGTGGATGCATGCATGCGGACAGGAACGCTATCAGCAACAAACTGATGGTTTGCAAAACCGACGATTTCATAATAAATACCCCAAATAGCCATTGAGATAAGAAAAATTAAAACAAAAGGAATCATCGTTGCACTTATTAATGTAAGTGAAAAAGCAATTGAGGCAATTATTGCCATAAAAAGTAACTTTTTGAAGTTTATTCCTTTGAAAAGCTGGGGAAAGATAAGGTCAGCCCCGAAACCGACGACCGACGAAAAGCTCATGACAAAACCCATTACTATCGAACTCTCGAATGTTGATTCAATCAATTGAGGAACCCACGTTGATAATATTGCATCAGATAACAAAAGGAAAAATAAAATTAGTGATAAAGTAATAATTCTCCTCCATACAGGATCACCTATTACAGCCGTTTCAGCTTTTCGAAGCATATATTTTCATCATAGCACCAACTAATCCGAACGACTACAATTCGTATAATACTTTTTATTTATGACATCCTCCCCCGAGCCAAGTCTGACTTGGTTGTCGAGTTTGACTCGATCAGACTCGGTGGTTTTCTTGAACGCTGTCAAAACTTCTGAAAGTTATTGGGGTGTGTTTACAGTAAGACTCACATCATCAAGCCAAGCATATCCTGTCTTTGTGAACTTTACAAAGTATGTGAATCCCTCAACAGGTTTACCTGCCGTAAATGATTTCGTTGCATATTGAAATGGATGCGTACCATTTGCAAAATCTGCATGAAGGCCATATTCTGTTGATCCGTCCGTGTAATGGATCCATGCTTGAACCCAAAACGATCCCTCTGAAGCGTTCGTATTATCGGCTACATTTTTACCCTTACCCCACCCCGAAACCGTAACCAAGCTGCCGGCTGGAGCCGAATAGGTAACATATTGTTTTATAGCATTTGAATGTTTTCCGTCAACATAATAAGAACAGTTGCCGCTATGGCCAGAGTCGCAAACAACTTTGGCCAGTCTGTTGGGTTGATCATAGTGTTGAAGCCAACCATCGGGAGTTTGGCTGTCCGCGTCGGTATTAAATTCAAAGGAAGCATTTGTGAGAAGTTCACCTGCAACAGGAGTCGGTAAAGGTGCAGGCGTAACCGTGCCTCCCCCTTTGCCAACTCGTGCGCTTGATGATGCAAAAACATTTAAACGAAAAAATATAATTGTAGCAGCAAGTACCACCAACGCTCCCAATATAATGAATGAGTTAAAAGACAATCTCGCAGCACCAGTCTTTTTCGATTTATATCGGGGCATTAACTTATTTCATTACTATTGGTAGACGTTGTCAATATGTAAAGGATGAATCGGTCAAATCCCGCATTAATTGAAAGACGAGTAATCTAAACAAATCATAGAATCTGTTAACTTGCTGCCATTGGCATGTTGCACTAAATATTCGGGCGGACAAATAGGATAAGGCGGAATGGGTACTATTTCCGGAGGATCAATAATTATTGGCGGAATTGATGGCTCCGGTTCGGGTGGCAAGGTCGGATAAATTGTTGGTTCAGGCAATATTGTCGGAAGAAGTCTATGAGTGGGATAAGCTGTGGGATATAAGGTTGGATAAGATAATGTCGGGGTTGGAAAGCGTACACATTTTTCTATATTTATACCGCACTCAACCAATACCGGAGACTTTTCAACAGCAGTTTCTGAAACTTTCTCAATAATTTTGTCTGATGCCGTATTGTACGCCGTGACTCCCTCAGGGTGGGTAAACCCCGAGTTACCATTAAAATATTTTCCTTCGTCATTTAAGTTTAACGGAAACGGTCTGCTAATATTATTACTCTCAATAACCAATTCTTCATGTACATTTTTTACAATTGGTTTTTGGTAATATATTTGAAGTAAGAATTCAAAGAATACTTCTATCATGATTTTTAATTTTTATTCAGATTATTACAATAGTATCCCCCAAGGAGCAGCTGCGGGTTATCGATGATAGGCGCAACTCCACACTTCTGTCAACTGCGAAACATTCTCGCAAAGGTTAGTGTAAAAATGTTAGAATTTTATTAATGAAAGGAATGTTCTTCAGGAGTGTGTTGATTTTATTCATTTTTATTTCTTTCTTTTTTGTGAAATTGCCAACAATTACTAATGCTCAATCGTGCGATGTTAATGCTTGTATAAATGATGGGTGGGGTGGATGCTGGTCGTGCGGAGGAGGAGAAGTCTGCTGTATTTGTAGGTGCGGTAACCTTTCCGGAGGAATTGGACCATTAGATTGTGAAGTTGGCGGATGTTCAAATTCCGTTGCCAATGGTTGTAGACCATGCGGCGGTCCACCCGGTCCCACAAACACTCCCACCCCAACACCGGGTCCAACCAATACACCCACCCCAACTCCGATACCAAGAAGATATTTATGTGCCAATCCGGGCGGTGCAGTTTCCTATGATGCATGTATTGAAGCTCCCTTTTCCTGCGCCCCCAATACCGGCAATTGTTTTGCGAATTTAAACGAATGCAATGCTTACTGTCTTCCACTAACTACGGTTCCAAACATTCCAAGACCTGCAATGACGACATTGTGTACTCCGGGGTGGGCGTTGGGTGTGATTGGAATAAACTCAGCTATCGGTTGTATTCCGGCAAATGACACACTTCAGCTCATAATTTTCGTTTTACGGTGGTCGCTCGGAATCGGTGGAGGAATCACATTCCTATTAATTGTATATTCAGGATTCCAGTTTGCCACTTCCGGAGGAGATCCAAACAAAATCAAAGCCGCAAAAAGTCTTTTGACAGCTGCGGTCTCCGGACTGTTTCTTATCATCTTTTCGGCCTATGTGCTTAATTTGTTCGGAATTCAAATATTCAGGCTTCCCGGTCTCTAATCTCTATATTCCCATTATTGATCCCCTCTTGCCTATTCGAAAAAACTATATTATTATGTTTCCCAGATATGGAAGACGAACAAATCGTACCCGCTCAAGAATCTGCTCCGGACAATACCGATAATCAAAATTCAGAAGGAATTAATAAAGCGCTTCTTGGAATAATATTCTTCCTGATACTGGTTATCGTTGGCGGGGGTGCTTATTTCTTCGGATCCAAATCGACTGATAAAAAAACCGAAAACCTGCCGACACCCACATCCACTCTTAACACCCTCGGTGAAACGGACCAATTTTTGGTTACACCAACCCAAACTCCGACACCCACCTCGACTGCTTCGGGTAATCTTCAAACGCAAACACCTACACCGACCAAGATTCAAGCCAAACCCACATTCAAACTTGGAGATCAGGATTTGAAACTCAAACCTACAAACACTCCAACTCCAAAACCATTAGATCTGAAGCTACAACAATAATATTCAACGTACTACTAATTCTTCTGAACCGTCTTTGTAAGTTACTTTTATACCGGTTGTGGCATGCACGCCGCAATCGGAAACAGGATCGGTACCAATACGAGTTTTACCAACAATTATTTCAAATTTGGTAATTTTCCCATCAAATTGTTGCTCTGCCAGAGTCTCTAAAATTGTACGTGTGTTTTTTTGTTCGCGCTTCATGCTTTCACCTCCCAACTAACTTTTTTAAACTAAAAAACCCCCTTTCGGAGGTTTGTGTAAAAATATTTGTTTATTATTAACTAAACACAAGCCTCCTCTTGGCTCATCCAATGACATCCTCCCCCGAGTCAGACTCGGGTTTTTCCTCGAAAGGAGGATGACATATCAGAATTCAATTCATTCACCGAGTCAAACTCGGTGGTTTTCTTGAAATCTGTTATAGCCAAGAACGAGGGTAACAAAAATTTGTTTTCCGAAAAATGTATTCATTGTTGCAAACACGAGTCAATATTATAACTTACTATTTTCACTATTTTCAAGCCTTTTTTTCGTTTTTAATTAAATGATACAAATATTTGTGACGTACGAAAATAAATTTAACAACCCCGATTACATCCATAGACAAATTACAATAATTAATGAAGAACTCGTTTTTCCCCATAGGGTTGTAACTGAAGCAGAGGTTGTAAAAGCTGAGCTGAAATTAAAAGAACAAATAAGAATGGGTGAAAAATGGAGACAACTTAGAAAAGAAATGTCGGGTGAACCTCAAGGACCTGAATTTGGCAATAATTAATCTTCATGTTTATTATTATGGTTAGGGCATAACCAAAAAGAATGCTCATCACCGCGAAAATCGATATCATATGTACAACCGCAAAATTCATTTTTCACTCTGACTCCACACCCATGTCTTAACAATTGATAGTCAGCCGGAGGATTTTTCGAATTACGCATTCGCTGCAATATCGGAGAATTCTCGGCATCAACAATTGAAAAGTGTCTTTTTTGATAATCCTTTACCATTTCCCGCCAGACTCGGGTAGCTGTTTGATAAGCTTTGGGGTGCTTTTCCGCATCCAGAAGATTTACACTCTTTCTTCCTTTTCTTGGTTTTTCAGTTCTGGATTCAAGCAAATTAAACGAAGAACTAACACCGGAAAGAAAGTGTTTCTCGTGTAATCCCATATTTTTAAGAAGGGTCAATTTTTCCTCGGTTTTTAAAGTTTCATCATTTTTTTCTTCGAAAATAAAGAAAGGGCTATTTCTACTCAACTTTTGCGAATAATCTTCAATTTTTTGGCTGATTAATTCAATTGTTCTGTAATTAATAGTTGGTGTGACAATCACAGCACCGTTTACTTTTTTATCTTCACCTACCGGTGTATCAATCTGCCAACTATCCATACGGAACACTTTTAACGACCCCCCTCTTCGAGTGTCGTGATAAAAAGAAAAGTCATTCGTCCTATCTGAATGCCAAAGTTTTCGGGATTCAGTAATCTTTGCTATTTCTTTTCCGTCCGGCAGATCTTGAATGCTTTGAATCTGAGGAACCACCACACCCTCAACTACGAAGCTGAACTGTCCGGGAACTTCTTTCTTTGTCATTACTATTTATGAAAATACAACATTTATACTGAAAGTAAAATGCGGAATTTTGCTCAATTCTTCAAACATTGAGCAACTCTCTATTCGCTTTTTACTCTTAACTAGCGCGTAAGTTTTCTCTTTACAAATCTGTTAAAATAGGAGGCAGGTGATATAATATGCAATATTTTTTCCATAAAAATACATGCTTATTGAGAGAGGAGGCGATCTTTTATGGTCATTGTCAAAAAGAAAAAAGGCGAATCAGACGACAAACTCATAGCGAGATTCAAGAAAGTGGTTACCTTCTCTGGTATCCTACAGGAATTTCGTGACCGGGTACGCTACAAGACTCCGTCCGAAAAAAGAAAAGAACAAAAATACGCCAAACAGCACAAAATTGACCTTGAGAAAAAAAGGAAGGGTTGATCCTAAGAGTAAAGCGAAGATAAAAAAAGAGAAAAGATCTTGAATGATTCAATAATTTCTCCAGCGTGGGGTTTTGTTTTTTGGTTCGTAGTACGCGGTTTTCAACTTAATCCTACCAGTCAATTTGAAATTAACTTAGAACAAAAGCTTTTTCTGTGATGGGTTGATATGCCTTTATTAAGAATCATTTCCCGATGCAGTTTTGAACCATAGCCTTTATTTTTATCCCAGCCGTATTTTTTATATCTTGGATCCTGACTCAATCTGACCATAAGACTATCCCGAAAGACTTTCGCTATAATCGAAGCCGAAGCGATGGAAAAAGACTTTTGATCACCATCTATAATTGCCGTCTGTCGGGATATAAAGTCTATCTCACCATTTGAAAGTTTTCCCCTACGATAGCGCTTCCTTGCCATGGGTATTCCTTTTATATAAGGGATATAAAATGCGTCTACCAATAAGAATTCAATCTTTTTTCCCAATTTGGTTTCGGCTGAAGAAATTGCCCTGCGAAAAGCTTTTTCAGTCGCTTTTACGATCCCCTTTTTATCAATAACTTTGGATGAAGCTGTTCCGATTCCGTAAACCAGACAATGCTTTTTTATCCATATTCTAGCCGTTTCTCGTTGTTTTTGAGTAAGTTTTTTCGAATCATTTATAAAAACCGGTTTTTCAGTTTTCAGATTTCTGTAATCGGTTTTTTTGTTAACTAATACCGGACTACTAAAACCTGATATCTGACTTTTGTCATAAACCACACACCCTGCTACTACCGGTCCGGCAATTGACCCCCTTCCAACTTCATCACAACCGGCTATAATTCGGTATCCATTTTTCCAAATGCTTTTTTCAAATTTAAAATTCGGACATACCATATTCAAATAGGGATTTACTTACTGAAGATATTAGGATATTAAGTAAACGAATACAAATATTGAATTTGGATCTAACTCCCCTTGCCAACTTCAAATCTTTTATTATAATAATTCAAATGAAAATTGACCGTTCGGAACAAAATTGCAATAATTGTGCACTCGCCGTACCAAGTTGGAAAAGCGTAGACGAATTGAAAGCGTTGGGTATTTCCCCAGACGGACTCAACCCACTACTGAAATATAAAGTATTTTTCAGGGGGTGCCGTCAATTAATAAACTTTACCTTGTCATCAGTTGTTAAAGACGAAAACTGCACCGCAAGACCGGTTCAATTCGTTAAATATGATGCAGCCAGAGAGGTAATTCTTGCAGCTTATGACATCGGTAGAATTAATCTGAAGAAGAACAAAAAGAATACCTTTTTCACAGAATGATTGATTCAAAATATCAATACTGGTTTTGTAAATCGTACAACAGAATAAGTTATAATCATAAGTTATAATTCTTTTATTAATTTATGTCACTTGTAATGAGTGAATACGAAAAACCTCCCGGTTCCTGCAAAGATTGTTTATATTTTCGTGTAAAAAAAATAGATCCTTGGGGTAGATTTGGAAGTATTGTCAGCCACTTGGTACCAACCGACAAGGATATTCAAATCGATGATGAGAATTTTACAATTTCTTACAGAATTGGTGAAAGGTGTAAACCCTGCGATCTAAGCAGGAATAGAATTACACAAATAAATTTCGCAAGAATTATGGAAGGGGCACTTTGTTCCACGGATCAGTTTACTCCGAAGCCATAGGATTAATCTCAATTGAAGAACTCACGTAGAGTGTTGGCTAACCTATAAGTTGCTCGTAGTTTGTCTTCTTCCGGGAAATTACTTGCAAATTTATTGGATCCTACCCAATATTCAGCTATAGTTTCAGGTGTCCATTTCGGTTTGCCTTTTGTCTTAATTGCTTTTAAATAATTTCCCGCCCATTCCAACGCATCTTTATAGTGTTGTCGGTTATTTTCGGGTAGATCAGGCACTTCCGCATCTTCCTGCGTTACAAAACCCACCTGATCGACTCCGCTTCGCTCGTCCGAAAATGCATCGTTCAAGGCCAGTTTTGTTGTTATAAGAGCCGCAATTTCAGTTTTATCTATTACTTGTTTAGGTACAGGAACGTTTGATGTAATTGTTTCCGTATCTCCACCTGGGTAAGTTAATACCACCGACCTGTCTCCCTTTAATTCAGCTTTTATCCCGTCTGGCTCTTTGACAGTCTCTTCTACCTCAAAAACCGGATGACCGAATAACCTAAGGCTTCTCGTTCTGATTCTGGAGGATCTTCTTTCGGATCTCATGTTTTCCAACATTATACCATCCCAGATCAAAATTTCAGAAATGGTTGATTTAAGATACCCCGCTTTTCGTAAATACTCCTTTTACGTACAAGGACTGTCCTTGTACGGTTAATATAGTAATTTTAAACTCATTTTACTTTTCGCTTTTCTTTCTGCACTAACTTCTAATGTTTATTGCTTATTTACGCTTATTTTGTTAAAATTCTTGTTGTTGTGAAAGCAGCTATTGAATTCATACGCGAGGTTAGAGTCGAGTTATCAAAAGTTGTATGGCCAAAAAAAGCTGAAGTTATAAGGCTTACTATGGTTGTATTTGTGTTCTCGGCGATTGTTGCGGTATACCTTGGAGGGCTTGATTTTATATTTGTAAAAGCAATCGAATATCTGCTTAAAGCTTAAAAATATGAACGACACAGACAAAAGCGTCGACGAACGAGGAACCGGGAGTAAAAAAATCCCCGGCCACATCGTTATTTCCAAAACGGATGACCCATTGGCAAAGTGGTATGTGGTTCACACCTCATCCGGCCACGAAGCACGGGTTGCAGAAACTCTCCGTCAAAGGGTTGAGACAATGAGTTTGGAGAAAAATATTTTTGAACTCATGATCCCCACTCAGGATCGGGTTATCATACGCGGTGGAAAAAAGGCTAATGTAAAAGAAAAAATATTCCCCGGTTATATGCTTGTTAAGATGGTTCTTGACGATCCGACTTGGCTCGCCGTCCGAACAACCCCGGGAGTTACCGGATTTGTCGGTTCAGGTAACGCTCCTACAGCACTATCTGAAAAAGAAGTCGATAATATCCAAAAGTTCGTATCTACCCCTGCAAAGCGGTTTAAAACCAGATTTTCCCAGGGTGAGGCCGTCAAAATTACCGACGGACCTTTCTCCGACTTTTTGGGATCAATTTCCGAAATTGACGAGGAAAAAGGAAAAGTTAAAGTCCTGGTTTCGATATTCGGCCGCGAAACTCCGGTCGAGCTAGACTTGTTACAAATTACTAAAGTCTAGTGAAAATCCATCTAAAATCGCATCTTGAGTCGTTTTCGAACAGAACGTAAAGACAAAAGATAAGATTAGTTGGATTGAATTGGATTTACTCCGGATTACAAAAGTATAATTAATTATTGTTATAGGTTGAAGTACTTAAAATAAAATTATATAATATTCCCATGCCTGAAATAGAGTGTAAGCACCAATATGGTAAGTTAGGCCTATGTGACCCAAAAGAAGGACTTACGGGTTGTAGTCTTTCGAGAGAATTTATTGGTCAAAGCCAGACTGGTGGAGCCAGAACTTCCTCATTTGAACGATTTGGTAACGGACCTTTTTGGCCAAGAGAATCTTGGAATAACTATGTGAAAAGATTGAGAGTCGAAGCAGGTAAGGGTTGCGCGTGTGCTTCAAAATTATATAATCGCATCCAAGAAATTACTTCACAGAAAGAATCCAACGGTGAACTGATCGACCCAGATCCAAAATCTTAGTTTAGTAAAAATTACCTGCCATTCCCATTTCTTCTATCTTCTAACGCAGTACATATTTCTTTAGTTCTTTCACCTTCGTTATTAACTTCATGTTTTCCGTTTTCAGAAATGTAAGATTTTAATAGGGCTTCTGCTTTAACTAAATCGGCAGTTTCTTGTTCAACAGTACTAAAAGCCTGGTCTCCAGCTGCAACCCTCTGTTCATATATTTTTCTGGCAATTACAACTACAGATTCGATAGTGTGGGGTAAATAATAAATTCTTGTCTGATTCACTATTTTGGCAACTTCACCCCGTCTTCCGGGTGAGCAATTTATACAAATTTCTCTTCCCCGCAGGTATACACCAGGTCTGTCGCAATATGACATTTTATTTTTCTTTCGGAAGATCAATCAAAATTTTCTTTGTAGGATCAAAGTAATTCTCTTTTCCGTGTGTAATGGCAATTACCCTATTAAACTCCTCAATTCTTTTTACGAATTTTAATAGTGGCATTACATTATCTTTAACGTCACTTAAAATCAAAAACTCTCCTTCGCGATCATCACCTGGTACTATTTTTCCAACTTTTACCGATCCATATTCACCGATCCCTATGTTTGCTGGAATCAGAAAGTTATTAACTTGTACTATTTCACCATTAGACCCATAAGAAAAAGGGACTGCTTGATATCTGATTTCCTTGTCATTCTCGATTTTTAAGGAATCAGCTCCCGATTGCCGCCATATTTCATTTGTAGTACCCAGGTCAATTTGAACTTTCATTTGCTTGCCCTGGTCTATAATGGCTGGATTATTATCAACTTCTTTACCGGGTTCATTATTTACCATACATTCCTCTTTACTAAAAAAACGATTAATAATATAATAGCACTACCTCGAAGGACTTTCGAGGGAGGTTAAGCCCGTCAGGTTATAGGCAGCAATAAAGGGCTAAATCGAAAGTTGAAGTTTATCCGATGTACGCATGTTTTCTCCTGACGGTAATTCCTAATTTCTAATTACTAATTTTTAATATCTTAGGTATGGCCAAGAAAGTAAAAACAATAATCAAACTTAATCTAAAAGCCGGAGAAGCAACACCGGCACCGCCGGTTGGTACCGCTCTGGGACAACACGGTGTTGCGATCATGGATTTTGTGAAATCTTATAACGATAGGACTTCAGCTCAAAAAGGTGAAGTTGTGCCTGCAGTAATTACCATTTTTGAAGACAGAAGTTTTATTTTCGAGACAAAAAAAGCACCCGTTGCCGACATGATAAAAAAAGTTCTTAAGCTTGAAAAAGGATCAGGCACCACTCCAAGAGAAATTGTCGGAACACTAACAAAAAAACAGGTTGAAGAAATTGCAAAAGATAAGATGGATGATCTGAATGCACTTGACGTTGAAGCTGCGATGAAGATAGTTGAAGGCACAGCAAGATCAATGGGAGTGAAAGTAGAGTAATAAAGATTATCACGGATTAGAAGCGGATTTACGCAGATAAATCAGTGAAAATAGAGTAAAAGAGCAGGAAAGTAGAAAAGTAAAAGTATTTACATTTATTAAAATAAAAATGCATACCATACCATTATCAAAGAATATGAAAGGGTTATTTCCTAATTTGGAAGTTGAATCTTATGGAAAAGAAGGAGGGGCTCGATTAGTTTGTAAAGCAGATGGAAATGCATGTACACCCCCTTCAACAAAAATGATTAAAGTTATATTAAGTTCTGATAAAAGCATCGTTGAGGGTTTAGAGCAAATAAATGTCCCGCACAACGGTTGTGACTGGTGTCCCAGGAACAAAGAAGTAACTTGGTAACCAATAAACGAATCATAAGTGCGCAGCTAAAGCTGCTAATCTTGTGATTTTTTACTTATTTTTTAAGAAAAATTATAAAAAAACATTAAAAATCATGGGAAAAACTAAAACAGCATTCGTCGGAGGCGTCACGGAAGAAGCGCTTTCCAGCGAAGATAAATACAAACTTAAACAGCAAAAACGCGCAGAAGCAGAAGCAAAGCAGAAAGTTCAGGCTGATGGCGGAAAAAAGAAAGACAAAGCTCAAGTAGCAGGTCTTGGCTTAAAAGGCGGCGAAAGAATCAAAGTTATCGGAGCCGAGCTTCCTGCGGAAGAAGTCGTCGTTGAAGATACGGTAACTACCGAAGCTGAAAATAAAAAACAGAAGAAAATCCGCGTTAGAGGAGCGAAATATAAAGCTGCGAAAGCCAAAATCGATTCGGGTAAGCTTTATTCAACTGCCGATGCTATTAAACTTGCAAAAGAAACAAATATTTCCAAATTTGATGGTACTTTGGAAATGCATCTGGTTGTCAAAAAAACCGGTGTAAATGTGAACGTTACACTCCCCAATTCATTCGGTAAACAAAGAGCAGTTGAAGTAGCGGACGATAAAACCATAGAAAAACTTAAAAAAGGAAAGATCGACTTTGATGTTTTATTGGCAACAGCAGATATGATGCCAAAACTTGTGCCATTTGCTCGGCTTCTTGGTCCGAAAGGCATGATGCCAAATCCGAAAAATGGAACTTTGATCAAAAATACAAAAGCCATTTCAGAATTTTCAGCTGACGCAAAAACAATAAAAACAGAAAAAGACGCACCGATTATCCACACCACTTTCGGAAAAGAAAGTATGGATGATAAAAAATTAATTGAAAATGCGAATGTGATACTCGAGACTTTGGGACCAAAAACAATCGTAAAAGCTTATTTCAAAGCTTCAATGAGTCCCTCCATAAAAGTAAAAATCTGAGATTTTTTAACCGGTTTTTTGGTCAGAAGAAGAAAATGGTGCTACCCTAATTTACTTACTCCATCATCGGACTTCCCATGGGAGCCGATTTACCCAACACCATATCGTAAATCCCTATATTTCCACTTGATCGAAAAAAATAAAATACGACAAAAAGTACTATCCCCAATAGAAATACCCAGCCGAAGGTTGACCCCACCACAGCAACTCCCCAACCGATGCTTTTCTTTTTTGCACCGATTAATATGCCCGGTACGAATAAAAGCAAGGGATACACCATAAGTGACATAATTATAAAGAAAACAATAACCGCCGACTGGAAAGAATACCCCAAAGCTTGGCTCATGAGAGACCCGGCAATAAACATTCCCACCGTATAGGCAAGCGTTAAGAAAGATGCAACAAAACCAACTCCCAACGCAAGAAGCATCATTTGTCCGTTGCCTTCTTTACCTGACTTTTCGTTATCGTCATTTTTTACCTCGCCGCGAACGTTGTGCGAGAACACCTTAATTACCAATCGGACAAGAAGTAAGATAAGAACTATTACAAAAAGGACTCCTCCCCCAACCCACATAATTTCTTTGGCATAAAGTTTTGCGCGTGAGTCGGCATATGAGCCTTCTACTTGGTATGACTCAAGGGGTGCCAAATTTGAAGCGGTTTTGTAAATAGATCCTTGTCCGATAGAAGAAACATAGGAATCAAGGGATGAATTTTCCATGGCGACTGCACCGAAACCGGAATTAACCGAGGCTAGCTTCGGAGCGACATCTTCGAATCTGTAGTTAACATTAGCCTCAACTCCCTTGAGGTATAAATCTGAGTCGGTAGCGATTCCGACGCTCAAACTTATGATTGAGTCCATCGCCTTCAGAGATTCAAAAGTGTATGAATAAGCACCGAACGAAGCCTTCTTCGCATAGCCAGATGAGCGGAAATACAAAAATAAAGCGCCTGCTTTTTGACTTTCAATTGGGGTGGGAAAAGTAATTTTTAATTCATCTCCGGAAAATTCATAATCAGCTTTTTGGTATTTCGCCTGATAATAGGAATAGTCGTTGTAATAATCCGGTTCAGCCCATTCGGTACAAACTTGCTGGGGGTATCTTCTTGTGACAGGATCATAAGCCGGATAGTCATATCGATTGCAGCTTTTTTGCTTTATGATCTGGAAGACATAGATGTCAGTCGGAGAAACCCTTGGAATTCGATAAGTAACCTTTTCCAGATCTTTATCGCTTTGATTCCCAACAACAAGCCGGGCACTAACAACAGCATCGCCATTTCCCCGAAATGTGACCGTATAACCATGTTTTTGCCCAAATGGCGATGAACCGTTGTTATAAGGAGGGAAAATCGCATCGGGAGCAATCATTTTTGTACCAACACCCGCACTTCCTGTTTCGACCCCCGCAGGAGCCGAACCCGTTGCATCTATTTGGATACCACTTTCCTGAGCATAAGTTGAAGCCGCTAAAGAATATAATAATACGAGAGAGATAATAGCTGAGACTAATTTCTTCATTTTTTACAAATATAATCTTAACTTGAATCCGGACCTAAATCAACATCTACAAATTACTTTCATCGGATGATTTTTGATGATTAATTGATACTAATATGTCTCGTATTTCAACTCCCGAAATCGGACCGGTTCCAAGACCGGGGAATTCTTTTGGGTATTGTTTCCCCCAGGAACCATTAACTAATGTATCCCGAACTGTATCGTTGGGAACCAATTCTCTACACCTTCTTAACGTAAAATTTACAACAAAATCCGGGTTGTACTTCCTTTCTGGAAATTCGATGTTATTTTCATTTGCCAAGCCAAGCACTCGTTTGTCATCTTCCGAAAAATAATTTACGCCTAACTGATCCACAACTCTCATAAAAACAGCAAACGGTGTATCTTTCCCGCCCTCGGTAAACTGATATTTGGTATTCTCAACAAAATCCTGTGCCATCGGAATCAGTTTCTTGTCTATTCCCAGTTTCGTAAAAATCGGTTCAATCATCTCCTTTGTTCTGTCTTCAGCCCCCGCCGCGATATAAACCTTATCTGATGCAATATTTGCATGATTTGTATTTTCCTGATAATGATATGTTGGAACTAGTTCCCCTTCTTCATTAACATCTATCCTGGTGAGAACATTACCTACGTCGTGGAGTAAGATAGAAGCATCCAACCCGTACTCAAATTCTTCGGGCGATATTTTTTCCTCATCGGTTTTACTCTGGTTCCATCGGGTAAGCTCGCCTTCATCACCGAAAACTCGAAGCGGATCCAGTCCTTTTTCATGATAACTTTTCAGATATTCATCTTTTGCATACCTCACAGCAACTATATGCTGCCAATTATGAAAGGATTCTTTCCCCCACATCTGATCAGCATTCTCATGCCACAGCTTAACCATCGACTCAAGATTTTTCAGGGTTTCTGTTTCTTTATTTTTTACACCTTCCAAATTTGATGCCCCCAAACTTATTTCCATAGAACTATTATATATGAAACCTCCCCGCCCTCTCGCTGTCGCTTTCAGGCGGGGTATCCTTTCGGATCCGTCTAAACGAGGTTATATTCTTAATTCAATTCATCCCCGATTAAATCGGGGTATTCTTGAAATGCGTATAAATATTAATTTGAATATGTTGGTTTACAACAAGCTATTTAATGTATAAAATCTTGTCATGGATGAGGTGAATACGGATTTAATTGAAAATACAACTACCGTTGAAACCCCCGGAGACCTACGAACAAGAGCCAAAGAGGTTTTTATAGAAAAAATTGGTAAGCTTGATGGACTTACCGGCTCAATTAAAACTGAGATTCAAAAAACTCTTGATTTGGCAAACGAAGGGGAAGGTGATTTTTTCACAAGACTCGGTCAGGCTGCTCACGCTAGATTAACAGCTGAGATAGGAGTTTTAGCTTCATCAAATCTTGACCCCATGTTGGTTGGGATAACGGGAACAGACGGAGCAAGAGTTCTTGGTATTAATACAGCCGACATATCCGACCAGGGATTGCAAAAATTTGCGTCTGAACACCCGTGGGCGCTTATCGGAGGATTGGGATTAAGTGCTCTTGGCGGATTAGTTTATGGGAAGAAAGGGATAGTTGGCGGCTTCGTTGTGGGTGGAGTGGTTGGAGAAGCACTTGGTACAATTCCAGGTAAAATGTTAGAACAATATACTAAATAAACATGGACAACCTGAAACCAATTATAGAAAATTTTACTTCGAAGCAGTTAGCAAAAGGTGTAAATCGGGAAGAAATTAATGATGTATTAGGAATGGCTCAATATTTCGCAATTGTAGCTACTCTTTCTGAGGCCAAAGGTAATCTGTCTGAAGATTCCGAAAAATTAGTGAAAGACTTAAAATTTGAGAAAAATTCTGAAATTGACGAAAAACTATTAAGTGTCCTATATCAACTGAAATTAGTTAATTCTGATAATACTGTTGGTGTTTTAATCGAAAAATATTTCAAGGAATATCTGGAAAGTTTATAATTCGTAAATATGGCAGATTCAGTTGCGGAATTAACAGAACAGGAAATCGTAGTAAAACCTGAAAATTCACAGGTTGATGAGTTCAAACTTATGCATTCCGAAAACGGTGAACTTATTCCACTTACCAGAAGATTACAGGGAGTTGAAATTCCTTTAATTCTTAAGAATCCTCTTTCGGAAAAGGTCGTTTACTCACTAAAAATTGACGGTAAACATCCACCGGTCGAAACATTTTACGTCTATGGATCCGAAAAACAAGGCGATGCACCTGAAGGGTCAATTGTTGCAACTGAACTGAATGATGAACAAAAAGCGAGATATCTTTCAGACGGGCAAGGACCAGACCAAAATTTCCCAATCGAAGAATTACCTATCACAGACGAAACGCTTCAAAAATTAACCGATTTAGCAACAAACCCCAGAAAACCTGAGGCAGTACCTGTTATCGTAAAGCAACGACCAAAAACAGATTTAGGAGGAAGAAGTGTCTCTGAAAATGCAGCTATGTGGAATTTACCTGTAAAATCTGGAAAAAGATTGTAAAGCAATTAATATTTACACTTAAACTTTATTTCACTTCACCCAACATCTTATTTAATAGATCATTTGCATTGATACTCTTATTATTCTCTGGCAGGCGTATTTGGATAATCGTAGGTTCAGAGTTGCCCATACCTTCAAGTTTGCATAACTTTTCATTTAATATTTTTACTCTTTGAGTGAATTTTCCTTCCCCATCCGGAGGCCAATTTCGCCTGAACTCCTCTGCCAGCTCCAATCCGGCTTCGCAGCTTGCCGAAACATAGGTTAGAAAAACGGATTCGGCAACGCTATTATCGGGTAAATTGGAATTTTTGTGATCAGCCGTTTTGAGATCATCAGGAAATAATACTTTTCCCCCATAGGCACCATTTTGTTTATAAATAACCGTAATATAATAAAAACTACCTTCAACTAACCTTTCAAAAGCTTTATCTATCGGTAAATCCTGATATTTACTTCTTTCCATATTCCTCCTTGATTTTAATAAGTGGTATATTATAATACATTTTGTCCGAAGACAGTGTGTTTTTTAAGAGTGTAAGAGCAAAGAGAGCTTGAGAGTATAAGTTGAAAAACTTACACTCTTCTACTCTTTCACTCTTATCTATAATCCACACCGAGGCGAATCAAAGCTAACTTTTTATAGTTAAGTTTTTATAGCGCGCTTCGGGCGCGTTTTTTGGTTTATAGAGTAAAAGAGTATAAGAGTAGAAGAGCTTGAGAAAAATCTTCCACTCTTCCACTCTCCAGCTCTTCAACTTTAAATCATGAAAAAAGCAGAGAAAGTATATTTCGTTGACAACCTGTCAGCTACGATAAAAAGTGCAACAGGGGTTGTCCTTATTGACTACACAGGTCTTGCAGTAAAACAGCAACAGGAACTCAAAAAACGTTTACGCGGAGTTGGTGCTACGATGACTGTTTCCAAAAACACCTTATTTAAATTGGCTGCAGATAAAGCTGAAAGTCCGAAAGAAATATCCACTGATACGGTTTTGGAGGGTCCAACTGCATTAGTTGTCACTGAAGGGGATCCGATTGCCGCACTCCAGGTTCTTGACAAATTCGCAAAAGAATTTGAAATCCCGAGCCTGAAAGTTGGCGTCATAGAAGGATTGTTCCAGGATAAAAATGCACTCCTGACGCTGTCAAAACTTCCGGGAAAGTCAGCCTTACAGGCTGCCGTCCTTGGGGCAATACAAGCACCGGTTTACGGGCTTCTGGGAACATTGCAGGGAAATTTACAGAAATTAGTATTCATATTAAAAACAAAAAGCATCTCGAGTAATACGAGTACCACGAGTTGAATCCCCGTGATACCTTTGATACTTTTGTTACTTGTGATACTTTTGCGAATGGAGGTGAGCAAATATGGCAGACGATACTAAGAAAGAAGAAAAAAAAGAAACAAAAAAGGAATTATCAAAGGGCGTCGAGAAATTGGTTGACGAAATCTCAAAACTCACAGTAGTTGAGTTATCAGAGCTCGTTAACGCATTGCAGGATAAGCTCGGCGTAACAGCAGCACCAGTTGCGGTTGCAGCAAGTGCGGCTGCAGCACCTGCAGGCGGAGATGCTCCAGCAGCCGGTGAAGAATCCGGTGGCGGTGCACAAAGTCTCACCATGACAGGTTCCGGTGATAATAAAATTGCAGTTATCAAAGCTCTCCGGGAGATCAATCAGAATTGGGGTCTGAAGGAAGCCAAGGATATGACTGAAACTCTTCCGGCCGAAATCATAAAAGACGGTAAGGTCGAAGACGTCAAAGCAGCTGCAGACAAACTGAAAGCGGCGGGAGCTACGGTTGAGATGAAGTAATATTATTACGATTTCTCAAGAAAGTTTAAACCCACTCAATATAAAGAGTGGGTTTTTGATGGAGACGAAAACAGGGTCGGTTGCATTTGAATTACATTCGCCATTTGTCTTTCATGTATCATATATCATTATATGATACATGACATAGTATATTCTTGTATCATATGAAGAATTCTCAAACATGAATCGTAAGACGAAACTACTCTAATATATTAAGGATTTAATTCTCAGGGTGAGCGTTATGTGAAGTAAAATAAGTTGGAGTCTCCTTCAATACTTCCGACAAAATATTTATGACTTTTTCCCGATATTCTTTATTAACTCTTAATCTTTTACTAATCTCCAACTGGATTGTATTAAAATTTTCCCCGAATGAAGGATGCTGAGATCCTTTTATATCTTTTCGGAAGTTGGACAAACTACCAACACCTGAATAAAGTGCGGTTTTTGGATCACCTCTTTCGGCTATTACAGATTTTGGATTTTCCCCATCAATATTCAGTCCAATTTCTTGAATTTCTTGGTTTAATCTATCATTAAACCAAGAAACTAAACCTCCATCAGCGGCATTTCCAGCTCCGGCAACAGCAAAATCAAACTCCCCATTATCCTTCATACCGTGAATCGACAATCTGCAATATGGATTTCTTAATTTTCCCTTATCGTCAAGCAATCTTTTCATCGATAAAATCTTATCTATTCCCCAGTAAAGAGCCGCTTTTGCGCTTCTGGGGTATTCGAAATTTTTCGTCGTAATGTCACCCTCCCCCGAGGGATACTTTTTTTCATCGCGGTTAAACCAGTGGCGGTTTATATCGGCATGGACTCTTGATTTTTTCGGAAGCAGGGTTGAGATCTGGAGTTTTTCTGCAATTTTTATTGCAATAGTCCCGGTGTAACTTTCGATATTATCTGATGCAATTTTATCAGCAATTACCTGGACATCTGAAGAATCCGTACCGGATTCTTCCAACAATACATTGACAAGTGATTTGTTAGGTTTAATTGAATGGGGTGCATCAACCATCACGGGTAAATTACTTTCACCTACTGTAATCTCAAGATACTTATTATATGCCCTTTCCCTAACATCTTTCGGTTCGTCGCGAATATTTTCTTCAGCAACTGAACCAATTTGGGCTATAGCATCATCATCCAAATCCGAAAGGATTCCTTTTCTTCTGGCTGAATTTGCATCAATTACCGCTTCTCTTCGTACCGCTCTATCATTAATCCCTAATCTTTTAGACGTGTCGGCAGCTCTTCTTATTTTTAACCATCTCTCGGGTGAAACATCTTCCATTGTTATAAATTATACAATTTCTATTACTTCAAGGTTTGTATTTAATATCGGTTTTTCGGGTTCGGACTTATCATTAGTTTTTATCAAATAAAAGACAATCTTCCCATCCTTTATTCCCAAGAAGCAAATATAATCTTCAAATTTGTTCATATTCATAAATTTTGTGGAAATTAAATCGGCCGTTTCTTTGTAGGTTGGAGTCAGTCCGAAATTAAGTTTATAAGTCAAAAGTCCGGTTGACAGATGGTGTCCGTATAAATTTGTGTCGATGCCAAAACTCACCTTTTTCATCCCCGTTTCCATCGCGTGCTTAACACAAATGAAATCTACGATTGCTCCCAAACTCCACTTGGGTGTATCGGTTTTTTCTACAGCACCAAATCCGACTAATAAACTTTCTTCCCCATAAATAAAAAGGTTCCCCCCCAAAAGAGTATTCCCCTTATAAATGAAAACTGCACCCGTTTTTTTAGCTTTAATTTTTTTCTCTTTCAGCCAACTCTTCGTAATCCGAATGTTTGCCTTTTCTTTGGAAGACAAAATTGTTAAAAACTTATCATACCATTGAGTAAATTCTTCCTGCGTTATATTTTGTTTTATCTCATATCGCAGGTCATACTTTGAAAGATTATTTAGCCAATTATTCAGGTGTTTTCTTAGTCTTTTTGATTTAATGAGATCAATAGGATCTTTTATTTTATCGCTAAAAACCACCCACCAACGGACCTTTTTCGGACGGACATATCCGAATCTTTCGTCTGTACCAATGAGATCCACAACATCAGCTCCCATCTTTCCCGCTTCAGATAAATATTGCGGATCAGTAATGCTACACATCTTCAAACCGAGAAAATCCTGTATAACGACAGCCGGTTCGGTTTTTTGAAGATCAATCTTTTCATAGATATTTTCGATCAATAATTTGATATCCCCCTTAAGTTCCTTTGCTTTCTCCAAAATCGACCGCGCAAAAACTACCCGTAAAATTCTTGCACCGGGTTTATAAATACTTCCTTTGAAAGGAACCCCTTCCGTCAACAAAAATTGATTTTGGTTTTCAAGATGTTCAAAACGGTATCCTTCCTTCACAAATTTGATCTCGGATCCGTCGAAATTCCATACTCCTGCTTTCATATCGCGTTCAACCTTTGTCCAATCGTCAGTCTTTGTCTCCAGAAGGATTTGCGATCCGACATTTACGCTTTTATCGTATAAGTCATTCATCTTTGAGACATCAAGATCGTACTCAACACCCAAATGCTCCAAAATGTGGAAAACATCCATCGGGACAATTCCGTTTTTGCTGTACATTTCCGATAAAACAGGGAAAGCATCCGTAAAGCGCGGGTTGCACTCTATCGGATAAACTTTCCCCTCTTCAGGGTTTGTGATCAGATCGATACCGAAAATTCCTTTGTAGCCCATGGTGTTATAAATATACATACCAAACTTTTTCGCAATCGTTTTTGCCTGTTCCTGAAGATCGCTTCCAAAACTTCCGTATGAAAAATCGTGTCCGCAAAAAAGCCCTGAGCCTTCGGAAAGAATCCGCACATCCGGGATATCAAGAACTTGTGATTGAATCCTGCCCACAAGAACTCCATGCTTGGTGGCGCAAGCAGCTATACTGCTTGGAACTCCTTCCTTAAATTTGGTTACGTTTACATTTTCTATGGCCGTAAACTGGTCTTTTTTCATATCGAACTTCTCTTTGAATTTTCTAAAATCACTTAAATTTTCCAAAAATGCAGTTCCGGTCCCGCCTCCGGCCGTCATTTCCGCTATTTGAAAAACTATCTTCGGTCCGTATCTGTCCAGCATCTTAACAAATAAATTTTCGTCAAGCTGATCATACAAAACAGTTTCGCCGGTAATAGCTTCAATCCCTGCTTTTTTCAAAACTTCCCTGAAAGCAAGTTTATTTTCTATTTCGTACTTAACCGTCCAGGAGTTAGCCAACAATTTCCAATTTTTTTCATCAGCGATTGCCTCTACCCCTTTTGTTGGTTTGTATAAAAGCAGCCGGGGGTCTTTCTTTTTTGAAATATAATCCTGAACCTGAGGGATGCGTAGAATTTCCCGTGCATTTGTTTTTTCAATCCCTTCCCTGGGATATTCTTTTTCAATGCATAAAACTTCAATGTCTTTGGCAATGTAGTCGGTCTCACCCCGATTTTTGAAGCAAATTATCGAAAAATTCGGGAAATACTCAGATGCGACCACCCTCGAAAATGCATTTGGAGCAATGCCTATAATGTCTGAGGTTATGCCTCGGGTTAATTTGAGTGCTTGGTCTTTGTCCATAATGATTTATACCAATCGTGTCCGGCTACTTCCGATTCGTTAAATTTTACGAGAAAGCTTCCGATATCCCTTCGTCCGATGATAAGTTTCACTCTCATCTGCTTTCGGTTGGCAAGACTCGCTGTAGTTTTTATCTTCCTTCCCGCAAGATAAAAAGACAAGTTGATCCACTTTCTTTTCGACCTCCCGTGAGTGCTCCGGACACTTTTACTGGCAATGATATTTTCGGGGTAAATAAGTCCCAGACTTTCAGCCATATCATAGTCAATTGAAGTTCTCCAGGCTCCGGTGTCAATTTTCGCAGGCGCTTCAACCAGTTTTTTATCTTTTGAAACTATTTTAACCAACTCCCAAACATTCACTGATTTTATTCCTTCGTCGACTTTTACTCTGTCGGCAAACCTCTCTGCAAACAACGCCTGAGCGATTCTTACGCCGTGCTCGGCGTTCACAACCTGTAAGTCTTCAATTTTATCCAGACGCCTCCGGAGGCCTGCAGAATTGGCCAATTGAATCTGAAGTCCGGGCTGGGAATTGATCTCAATAATCATCGGCCCTTTTTCAGGATGCATGACAACATCAACTCCCGCATAATTAAGTTGTGATGCAATTTGTGCTTCAACGGCGATTTCCAAACACTTTCTCCAATTAGGTATCTTTATTCCATGCAGTTTTCTTTTCGTTCCAGGTTTTACACGGATATAACCGCCTCCGTAAATCGCTTTTGTCGTAATTCCTGTGACAATATCAACACCGACTCCGATTGCACCCTGATGCAAATTAGCCCTGCCTTTGGATTCTTTTGTCGGTAAGCGTAGCATAGCCATAACGGGTACTTTTCGAAAAACTATAATTCTGATATCCGGAGTTCCCCGGTACGCAAACTTTCGAAAAGCTTTATGCCTTCCGACATATTCCTGAATAAATGCAACATCAGGTTCTGAACCCATTGAATAGGCTCCCTCCAGAATGTCCAAAATATGCAGTTTCAGATCATCGGGCGTGACAATTGTCTTTTGAGTGGTCAGCCAACGGCAGTTTTTTTCATTTTCTTTTGTGTTTACCGATCCAGGAATGAGCAGTGATTTTTTGGACAATTTCCTGTCAATCAGTCTTTTTTTAATAACAATAATGCCCTCTCCCCCGAGACCGCGCGATGGTTTCAGTGCGAATGCATCGGGCAAACTACACCAGTCAAAATCCAAAATATCCGAAGATTTTTTAAACCTTTTGAGAACTTTTGGAGTCGGAATGCCTTTATTTCTCAAAACCCTCCACGTCTGAATTTTCGACCTGGCTATTTTCTTACCTTGAATAGTATTAAAGCGATAGGAAAATTGCTGTGTTCGGGCATTAAGTCCGAGAATATTTGAAAGTTTCATATTAATTTTGTTTATAACTTATAGTCGACGATCCCCGGAAAATCATTTCCAGCTGTGGTTTATAGTCGGAAAAATATTAGCTCTTAATGAGTTTTCGAAATCTCCAAAGTTCCAAAATTCTCAAACCGGAATATCGGCCGAGCAGAATATCGGCTACCAGGACCATCAGTAAAAAAGCTTCAGGATGCAAAAGTGCATACTCCTGAATCGGTTTATATGTCAGAAATATAAAAGAGGCAACGGCGAGAATTATTGTTTCGTTGGTTAATTTCATGGCTGTTTTTATACTTTTTCCGAGTTGTATACGGATAAAATCTTCAGTTAAAAGCGTGAGGATTAGAACGGCAAAGATCGAAACGTTAGTTAAACCCGGATATTTCAAATACGGAGTTGCAAATAATACGCCAAGCACTCCAACTGATACTGTCCATAGAATTAATGCCATTCTTGGAAGATATTGAAGCTTAATTTTTAATCTCCGAAGTGCCATACGCGTAAAAGTCGAGGTGAAAACAATCAAAAGAAAAAGCCCAACGCCTACAAATGGACCTGTAGCCACAAATACCACAGACAAAGATGCTGGAAGGAAAATACCAAAACCCCGAAGTCCGATCAATTGCCGGATAGCAGAAATCAGCATCGCGACGAACGGAAGCATGAGAATCAGGACTAATGTGTTCGGAGGGACTCCGGCATCCACAGATCTTCGGATGGCATATTTAATAAAATTCGTTGGAAAAATGTTACCCAGTTTCTGATCGTTAAGAAGTTTACGTAGCGGTTCTATTGTTTCTTCCGTCTTTTGTGTAAGATCAGGCCGTTCCGCGGTTGTCGGAGTTGGGGTATCTGTGAGAGCGGCTGAAAAGGTTGCTATTTGTTCTTCTGTTAGAGTTGGTTCCGGCGTTAAAGTTGGGGTAACTCTTCGATTTTGAGCACAAACGTTACCCGCACTAAAAAATGCGATAATAACCATAAAAGCAACAACTATTGCCTGTCTCATGGAAAACTAAAAAGTATACCGCTATTATACCTTAAAATGGCTGTTGTATACAGATTTCTATGTCCTATTATTTATATGTAGGTTCGATTCAATAAAACCAAAAAACTTTACGGATGACATATCGCTAAAATTTATCTATTATATTAATAATGAAGACTTTATCGGTGATTTCTCAAAGAATCATAAACCCGCAGATTATATCCCCGATTAACGGATTCGATGCCGGTCAATATTCAACCCGACTCTATCAGATTCTTTTTTATGTTTTTTTCTCATTCTGTGCAATAGCGTTTCTTTTGATGGTCATGATCGGAGGCTATCAATGGATAACAAGTTCCGGAGATAAACAAGCCATCGAAAACGCCAGAACCCGCGTCATGAATGGATTTACCGGCCTCGTTATTATTTTGATTTTGTTTTTCGTGGTCAGGGCGGTTAACTCAATCTTCGGGATTGATTTTGCAGGTTGGGATGTCTTCCCCTGAAATATCCTGATGCCTGAATCTTCAACTATTAAATTATTAAATTATTTAACTTCCTTATTTCTAATTTCCTTCTTCCTAACGCTTATAACCAATAACTTACGAACTGGGAAGATATTAGGTGCTTCGATATTAAGATATTAAGTACACGAATTAGTCACAAATTTCCAATAACCAAATAACAAATAACAAACAAATTCTAAATACCAAATCTCAAA